>ERZ808051.25-NODE-25-length-207764-cov-11.520952_pt1 | contig 207764 bp, 176 predicted proteins | sample MGYA00380199_ERZ808051 | MGnify/ENA primary metagenome ERZ808051 (study PRJEB31490, sample SAMN06133391) | mouse gut metagenome | isolation source: J11 | host: mice | place: China: Chengdu | collected 2015-05 ... | reverse complement strand
AGGTAGCCCTTTAGGGCTAAGCAGGGAAATGATGTTGCGGCAGGCGAACCCATTCGGCGAGTCTTTAGACTCTAGAGCCGGTAACAGTCCTTTATAGGGGCAGAGCAAACCACCGGCTAAGCCGGTGGTGCTGATTTTAGGGAAAGAGAAAAAGATCCGGAGCAGATATTGACTCATTTCGTGCGTCCTCCGCATATAATATTGACATAAAAACCGCTGTGAATATATAATAATTTTGCACCAAAACAAAGTAGAGTATTGATTTTTATGTTTAGATATCTGCTTAGGCAGATGGATTGGAGTTAAGATGAAAGAAAACCAAAATGAAAGAAAGACAAATAAAGATATTTCCTTGCTGCTTTCTATTTTTTTGGTTTTTTGTGTTTTAGGAATCATCGTGTTTTCAGTATCACGTAAGATTACGGTGGAGATGTCCGAGTCAGCGATTCAGAATTTGAGCGAGAGTCTGGATTTGATCAAGAGCACGATAGAAGTGATTTTGGACAAGGAAGCAGATTATCAGAAGCTTATGGCACAGGAACTTTCAGCGGTGGAGAATGTGGAAGAGCATATCAAGCATTATACTGGAAGTAAAAGTATGGTCAAGATTTCGGTAATCCGTAAGGGAGAGACAGAGGGAATTTCCAATACGGGAGAGGTGTTCACGGAAGATGAGCTTGACTTTACCGCGAAAGGAATGATAGATGGAGTCAATGTCTCTAAATCCTATGTGAACTATATGGGAACATGGGCATATACTATGCGATGTCCTGTGATCAAAGATGGACAGGATATAGCAATGCTTTATATAGAGTACATCTATGATTATTTTGATGAATCTCTTCCGGAGGGATTCTATAATAAAAAAGCGATGCTTTATATTATGGATGCTGAGACGGAGCGATTCGTGTTAAAACCGAAAGGAATGGGAGAGCGAAGCGCCGGCCATTTGAATTTGGCAGATTTTTATCGTGCAAATGATATTCAGGAGGAAGAAGTTATATCGGAAGTGTCAGAATGTCTTGAGGCCGGGGAAAATATCATGTTCTATCATGATATCAGGAGGAAAGATTCTCTGAACTATATGTGGGCGGTCAATGATGGGACGATCTATTTAATTGGATATGTACCGGTTGAGGCTATTTTGCAAGAGAGCAAGACTGTTAATCAGAACATTCTTGTTGTAGTTGCCGTGATGTTGATCGCGTTTTTGTTGTGTTGTATTTTGTACTATTTTAACCACCGCAAAGAGAACCAGATCCGAGCAGAGCGGGAGAAAGAAAGGGAGATTCATAATCAGCAGTTGGCAGAGGCGTTGCAGGCAGCACAGATTGCAAGTAATTCCAAGACAACTTTTCTTTCCAATATGTCTCATGATATCCGTACTCCTATGAACGCGGTTCTTGGGTTTACAACACTTCTTGCCAGGGATGCGGAGAACCCGGATAAGGTGCGTGAGTATACGAAGAAGATTATGGCATCCGGGCAGCATTTATTGAGTCTGATCAACGATGTTTTGGATGTATCCAAAATCGAAAGTGGAAAGGTTGTATTGACCATTGATGAGTTTACATTGAATGATCTGGTGACTTCGGTTGATGCGATCATTCGTCCTATGGCACAGGCAAGAGAGCAGAAATTCTTCGTCGAGGTAGCAGGAATTAAGCATGAGCGTCTATTTGGCGATGAGACAAGGATTAACCAGGTGTTGATCAACCTTTTGTCAAATGCTGTGAAATATACGCCCAAAGGCGGTAATATCTGGTTTAGGATCATCGGAATGAAACAGCGTTCTCCCCAGTTCGAACATATCAAGATTGAGGTGGAGGATGACGGTTATGGTATGACGCAGGAATATCTGAAGACAATTTTTGACGCATTTACCCGGGCGGAAAACAGTACGACGAATAAAGTTCAGGGCACGGGACTGGGAATGGCAATTACCAAGAATATCGTGGAGCTGATGGGCGGAACAATAGACGTTTTCAGCGAGGTAGATCAGGGAAGTCTTTTTAGAGTCGATCTGGAGTTTCGTATTCCGGAATCTCAGGCTGATAAAGAATTCTGGATAGAAAAGGGGATTTCCCGGATTATGGTGGTAAATGCAGATGCGGAAGTATGTGCGGACATCCAGCTGATGATGGAGGAAATGGGTGTTATTACGGACACATGCCAGAGTGTAGAAGAGGCTATGGAACTGATACGGAATCACTCCGGATATGATTATCAGGCTGTTCTTCTTGATTTGAATCTGGTGGATGAAGAAGCTATGCAGACAGCAGAGCGCATCAGGGGAAATGTCGGGAATACAACGATGATTCTGTTTATGGCGGATCAAGAGGAAAATAAGAGGACTGACATAGTGCAGACAGAGAATATCGGCGTACTCGCGAAGCCGTTCTTTGTAACTGCATTTAAGGAAAAAGTATTGGAGCTGCGGGCCGAGACGGAAGTAGAGAAGGGATTGGAAGCTGAAGATGATGGAAATCTTGAAGGAATGAATTTCCTGGCAGCTGAGGATAACGAGATCAATGCAGAAATATTGAGAGAAATCTTATCAATGGAAAGCGCTAAATGTGAAATTGTCGAAAATGGTAAGATGGCAGTAGAACGTTTTATGAATTCCAAAGAAAAGGAATTTGACGCAATTCTGATGGATGTCCAGATGCCGGTCATGAACGGATATGACGCTACGAGGGCAATCAGGGAGTTAGAGCGTAAAGATGCGCAGGAAATCCCTATTATAGCGATGACGGCAAACGCCTTTGCTGAAGACGAGAAAGAAGCCCTGAATGCAGGAATGAATGTCCATCTGGCCAAACCGATTAATGTGGAGCTGCTAAAGCGGGTACTCAGACAGTATATAAATAAATCAGATACTGTCAAATAATTTTGTTATGTATGTTGTTGAGAAATGAGATTTACCTGTAAATGGAGGAGATCATGAAATTTTGCAGTGAGGGCGGTAATAGAAAACTAGCTGTATTGATATGGGCTGCGATAGCGTCTTTGGCGCTGACGGCATGTGTGGGAAAAAGGGAAACAGATATTAATCTGGTGAAGAACGAGAAGAAAAATGAGAGGGTTGTAAACTTATTCAGCCCTATGGAAAAGACGGAGGCAGATGTTGAAAATGTTGCGCGGAGCGCAGCAGATAAGACTGTTATGCTTGCGGAGGAAAAGCTTGGCGCGGAGGTAAGATATGTAACTTACACTGCTGAGGATTACCAGGATAAGACATATGATGATGTGGCACTTGACAGGGCGCGTAATGACATGGATGATCTCTACCTTTTGAATCCGGATACCATTCGTACGTTGGGTGAGGAGGGTAAACTGAGAGATTTGTCGGAGCTTGCCTGTGCCGAGAATCTGAGGGATGTGGTGAGAGCGGCCAATGTTGTGGACGGGAAACTGGTCGCTATTCCGCAGGAGGTTGTGGCGTATGGATTGTTTATCAATAAGGATATGTTTGATCAGTACAATCTTGCGTTACCGGAAACACCGGAAGAATTTCTGGAATGCTGCCGGGTATTTAAGGAGAACGGAATCGAGACGCCGGTGGGGGCTAACCGGTGGTGGCTGGAAACTTTTGTACTGGCGCAGGCATATGCCGACATGTATAATGGCGGGAATACGGAGGCAGAAATAGCCGCTTTGAATAGTGGGGAAAGCAAATATAGCGATTATATGCGTCCGGGATTTGAATTTCTGAAAGAAATGATCGATAAGGGCTATGTAGATGCTGAAAAGGCCGCCGAAAGAGAGGCTATTGAGGGAGAGGGAGAAGAGTTCCTGACTCAGAAAACGCCTATTGTTATGGCCTATTGGGGCGCGGCAAACACCGAAACCGCTTATGGAAAAACTGATTTTGAGATGCTGGTCATTGGATTCCCAAGCAGCCATGGACAGATGCCAGTCATGCCCATGACAGGATTTGGAGTAGGCATCAACGCAGAGCATGGGGAAGATGCCATGGCAGTTTTAGATGTAATGTTGTCGGATGAGGCACTTCAGATTTATGCGGAAACCAACCGCGTGATCTCTCCCTCCAAAAACGTTGAGGTAGAGTGCATTCCTGCCTTAAAGCCGTTGAATGACAGAATTCAGGAAAATGTATATGTTCTTGGATCTAACGCAAGCATGGATGTGGAACAGTGGGGCAATACATGTCTGATCGTGAGAGAGTTGTTGAATGGCGCTACAGTGGACGAATGCATGACGATGTTTGACCAGCTGCAGGAGGAAGCATTAAATAAGAAAAAGTAGAGCAGGAAGCTTTTCTACAAAAATTTGCGTAGAAATTTCAATAGAAAGAGAAATTTTTCTTGCCAAATGCACCCGGGTATGGTAAGATAATCTCCGTTAGGTTATCACTTACACGGGTGCAGCATATTATATAGTAGAAGCGCCGGAAAGAAATGACAAGGCTCCATGGTCAAGCGGTTAAGACATCGCCCTTTCACGGCGGTAACACGGGTTCGATTCCCGTTGGAGTCATTAAGCTGTACAATCACATATTTATGGTGACTTAGCCAAGTGGTAAGGCCCCGGTCTGCAACACCGTTATCGCCGGTTCAAATCCGGCAGTCACCTTTAAAAAACTCCGAAGATTTTCGGAGTTTTTTGTGTTAATAGTAATTTTTGTTTGTCAGGTAAATAGTCTTTCAACAAAGCACAGATAGAGCCGAAATGTTATTTTGAGCGCTTTTTTTGGAAACTTTGGCGGATGAATAGAGAATCGGCTGCTTAGATGCATTTTCAGAGGCTATGACCTGTGTTCCGGCATTTGATTGGTCGAGCAGCGCTTTTCCGGCAGGACTGATCTCTATCGTATCAATCGGAGTAGGTATGGGATCCGTAGCAGTATTTTCTGTGGCGTTGACTGTGTCCGATTTGGTCGGATCCTTAACGCAGTCTTCTTTTCTCTTAGCTTCTGCCTGCTCTTCCAGCTCTTTGCGCTCTTCACGATGCTCTTCAATGTCCTGCTGCAGCTCCAGTTTTTCTTGTTCTTTGTTTTCCCTGGTTTCTTCTTCCATACCCTCGTCAGCCTTATCTTTATAATCATAGGCTGTAGATTCGAAAGCTTTGACATAGCCCATGGAGCGTTCCATGGTGGCGTAGTCGTTCCTCAGACGGGCTTCTTTATATACCCGCATGGGCACCTTAGTCAAATCCATATTGGTGCGTGCGCCAATCAACCCCTCCATTGTCTTAGTGTGCATATGTTATCCTCCTTCCTGATCGATCTGCTCCAGTTTGGCCCTGTTTAAACGGAGCAGATGAAATATGCCGGTATAGGGCAAATTTGAAAAATTTCAGATATAATATACTGTCGGAGAGATTAACAGGTGATATGAGCAGGATGTATCATAGAGTCGATTTGATGTTATGTATGGCACGACCCTGACAGCAGGGCAGTCAAGAGAATAGTTTAATAAAATCTTGACTTTTTCATTTAAGAGTGAGCTCTCACTTTTTGAATGATAGACTTTACTTCGTCCTTTCCAGGTACTTTGCCATAGGACACTACTTTCCCATCCACAACCAAGGCCGGGGTAGTCATTACTCCGTAGGCGGCAATCTGCGTGAAATCTGTTACATGGTCGATAGCGATGTCCATTCCCAGTTCTGTCAATGCCTCACGGGCGACTGTTTCCAAAGCATTGCACTTTGCGCATCCGGAACCAAGCACTTTGACCCCGGAAGATCCCTTTGCGGCTTCAGCCTGTTTCATTGCTTCCGGGGTGCAGCTGTCGCTACAGCAGCAGGTTTTTGCCTCTTTTTTTTTCTTGCTGAACAGTTTCATAAATAATTCCTCCTATAATATATATCAAAATTTATATCAACAAAAATTGGAGCACGTTGAACAGGTAGCCGACTATGATTATGCCGACGGTGCAAATGCCGATGAACAGGGCAAGCAGTTTCGATTTGACCGCCTTACGGAGCATGATCATAGAGGGCAGGCTTAACGTGGTGACAGCCATCATAAAAGAGAGGATTGTGCCAAGCTGTGCCCCCTTATATAGCAGAGCCTCCGCCACAGGGATGGTGCCGAAAATATCGGCATACATGGGAACGCCTACCAGCGTAGCAAGAATCACCCCGAATGGATTGTTACCGCCCAGTACAGCCTCAATCCAGCTTTCTGGGATCCAGTTGTGAATGAGCGCGCCAATACCAACGCCTATCAGAATATACGGGAACACTTTCTTAAATGTAGAAATGACTTGTTCTTTGGCAAATCGAACTCGTTCTCCTTTCGTCAGCGTGGGGGACTCGATATCTACACTGCCAGCACTGCGGATGAACTCCTCCACATATGGTTCCATATGCAGTTTTTCAATAAGGGTACCGCCTGCTATGGCGATGAACAGTCCCACCATAACATAGACGATAGCTACCTTTGCACCAAAAATGCTCATCAGGAGGAGAAGGCTGCCCAAATCTACCATTGGTGAAGAAATCAGGAAAGAGAATGTTACCCCCAGAGGCAGCCCGGCACTGGTAAAGCCGATAAACAGAGGAATAGACGAACAGGAACAAAAAGGTGTCACCGTACCCAACAGTGCAGATATGATATTTGCGCCAATACCATGAAAACGGCCTAATATCCGTTTGCTCCGTTCCGGTGGGAAGTAACTTTGAATATAGGAAATGATGAAGATCAAGAAGCAGAGCAGCATCGTGATTTTCAACACGTCATAGAGGAAAAACTGAACACTCCCTCCTATTTGATCTCCAATATCCAGCCCCAGCATGGAAAGGCCATTGCCAATCAGTTCATTCAGCCATTTCATGCCTAAAACCTGGTCTTGGATGAACCGCCATACATCCATAGATAAACCTCACTTTCAAATTGTTGGACAATATATCAAAAAAAATTGATGTATTGTGCTTAAGATAAACGCCACCTTGCTATGATGGCGTTTCTTTGTCACATGAAAGGCATCCACCCTCTTGAACTACATCTGGTGTCGTAATGTCCAGTAGCAGTTTTACGGCTTTATCCCTGCCAGCCTCACTTAAACGGTAATGTGTCCATTTGCCCTCCTGACGGCTCACGACAAGTCCGGAATCACATAAGATTTTCATGTGATAAGACAGGCCGGATTGCGTCAAATCCATTGGGTCTTGCAGAACACAGGCACATTTTTCACCGCTTCGCAGTTGTTCCAAAATGGCAAGACGTTTGGAATCGCAGAGGGCTTTGAATACTTTTGCGTTTTCTTGGTATGTTCCCATGCGGGCACCTCACATCAAAAATTCTTGATATATGTAATATATGTGATAATAACTTGTTTGTCAATGCGACTTTGCAAAGTCTGTATCCGTGCAGGGGCACTATAATCTGATTTTCAGGGAAGATGAACGGGAAATGGCAAAGCTTTGCAGGAGGACAGTTATGCAAGACTAAAATATGATTCTACTGCAGGGCAGGATGGAGTGATTATTGACAGGGTGGCGAAACTGGCAGGACAAAAAGGTGTTTCCATGACGGAGATTTCCCTCGCATGGCTTTTGACCAAAGTTGCTTCTCCGGTAGTCGGCGCAACGAAGATCCATCATATCGAGGGAGCGGTAAAAGCAGTAGAATTGGAATTGTCAGCGGAGGAGCTTTTCTATTTGGAGGAACCTTATGAACCGCATAATTTAGTGGGCGTTATGGCGCAAAATAAAACATAATAATCTGTATAGGAAATTCCGTCATTACTACCGATCAAAGCTTCCTGTGACAGGACAAAGCCAAGCTTCTGCACGGCTTTCCTGCGTTCCGATGCAAAGGGTGGTACCTTTATGGCGATCATCTTGCAGTTAAACATTGTATAGGCAGGTGGTACGATCAATGTCAGAATGTCGTAAAGGTGTTGTGCCTGTTCATAGTCGCTTCGCAGATCGAGCCGCAATAGACCACAATCATTGAAATAATCCTGGGCCTGTCGGTTGAACAGTTCAATTGTCCCGATGGCTTGCTGTGTTCTACAGTCAACAATCGTCCAGCGCACAAACCATTTTTCGTGATAGGACTGAACCCAAAAGTCTACGGCGCTTTGCATACGCTCCAAAGTTGTATAGTGGAAATCATCACCATGACAGTTGTCACCGTTAAATAGAGGCACGGCCTTGTCGTCGGAATAGACATGAAGCAGGTCGGCCGCATCGTGGGCTTCAACGAGGCGGAGCAGATAGTTATCATTCTCGAACGAGGGACAGTTTCTGTAGGGATCAGTCATGTAAGGGTACCTCCATATGTAGTGTTAGCACTATCTTACAACACAGAACGTGTGTTTGCAACTTTTATTTGATAGGGAATGGAATTTTGTCTGCGGAAGCGGAGATGGAAAAGATGAAGCAGAGGCTGGGGGAGACATTGGACAAGCTGATACAAGCGTATAAAGAATAGTCATAAAAAGAGGATGCCGTATAAGCATCCTCTTCGTATATTATACTAAAAATTTTAATCTGCAGAAGTGATCTTCTCATCGTCTACCATGAAAGAATCACCATCTTCCACGATACATACCATGGTCTTACCGGTATTTAACTCAATTTCATTACCGTCATCGTCATAGTATCTTGTGGCGCCGTAGTCGGAAGTTTTCTTCCAGTTCACATGAATTCCCTTGCCGTTAGTAAAGTACCAGCCATCTCTTGTGGTATCGTGGCACTGGAATGCAAGATAACCTTTCTGGTCACGTACTTCATAATAAGTATTCTGGATCAGAACGTTCTTGAATGCTAACTGTTTGCCGTTGGCCTTATCTACGTGAGGGCCGTCAGCCATGCCGGAAAGATGCTGGAATCTGTCGTAGAGTCCTGTTTCGGCATTATATACGAAGTAACATTTGGTCACCGGGTAGGTGGGAGACATATCAATCTTGTTGGCAGTAATAGCGTCGCTGTACTGCTCCAATGTATTGGGCGTAGCTTCGGGAGCAAACTTATAATGCTGCTCATCGGAGTAACCGTCACGGTATTCCAGATCATAGCCAAGCTTATTAATGTCCGCAAGAATACCTTTGGTGTCTACGTAAGCGTTATCGGTAGAGTTGTTCGTGTCGTTGGCACGCCAGAAGTTACTGCTGGATAATCCGTCAATATCTTCGGTATCAGGACGGTTAATAACCTCATCTATATAGAAAGGACCACCAAAATGGATGTAGAAAGCATCCCATTCAAAAGACCAGTATATGTAGTAGTCACGGCAGCTTCTTACATTGCCGATCCTGTCGTAGTCGTTCCAATCCTGGAACAGCGCCATCAGTCTTGTAATACTTCCCTCCACGTTACATTCGTACAGGACATCCGCATTGGAGATACCGTACTGGGAGGCGGTCTTGGTATTAGGAATCATGACGGTGATCGGTCTTGTATTGTTTACTTCTTCGGTCACCCACTCATTCGTGACACGGCTGCGAACCATACCCTCTTCCGGAGGAACATCCTCTCCGGTTTCTTCTGGTTCTGTTTCTTCCGGCTCTTCTACAACTTCTGGTTCGACTATGTCATCAATAACTTGTTCTACAACAGGTTCTGCGACCTCTTTCTCTTTACCACAACCAAATAATAGAAGAGTAGAAGACAAGGCTACAAGAACAAGGACTTGTACTCTTTTCATATCTAATCCTCTCTTTCTTTCTCTTTAGGGAATAACCCGACTGCTCCTAGTATATCATAAGCAATTCGGAGAGTCACTAGAAAAAACTTGAAAAAGTCCACAAAATGTTAAGGAATTATTACATAAAGTTTGTAATTATGTATAGTCATTTCGGGTATATGTTATGGCGGTTTCTGCGATAATAATTGCATAAATCGGACATAGGTTGTATGATATTATTATTGCAGATTTTGGTATCAGTGGAAATATATGACAGTCAGAACAGGCAGAGCGTTTTGAAACGGAGGATGAAATGAAGAAAGTAATTGTGACAGGCGCTAACGGACAGTTGGGGCGCGCCATCAATTTACAGTATGCGAGGAATACGGAATATGAACTGATCAACACGGACGTGGGCGAACTGGATATTACGAATGTGGACAAGGTCATGGAGTTCGCAAGGGCGGTCAAACCCTTTGCGATCATCAACTGCGCCGCGTACACAGCCGTGGAGGCATGTGAGAAAGAGGAGGATCTGGCTTTTCGGATCAATGCGATAGGAGCCAGAAATCTGAGCATTGCCGCCAACGAGACGGGAGCCAGACTGATGCACGTATCGACGGATTATGTCTTCGACGGCAACGGCAGCAGGCCATATCGGGAAACCGATCCTGTAGGCCCCCAGGGCGCTTATGGCAGAACAAAGCTTGCGGGAGAGAATTTTGTCAAAGAATTCAGCGACAGACACTATATTGTACGTACAGCGTGGCTGTATGGGGACGGCAAAAATTTTGTCAAGACGATGCTGCGCCTCTCAGAGACAAATGACAAGGTCAGGGTTGTGATGGATCAGGTGGGATCGCCCACAAGCGCAAGTGAACTGGCTAAGTCAATCGCCTGTCTTCTGCCCACGGAAAACTATGGATTATTTCATGGAACCTGTGAGGGAGACTGTAGCTGGGCCCAGTTTACGGAAGAAATATTCAGGCTGGCCGGCAGGAATACGATGGTGGAAGCTATTACGTCAGAGGAATACGGAGCGGCAGTGAAACGTCCGGCTTATTCCATTTTGGAAAATTACATGTTTAAAATGACAACGGATTTTATGTTTGCGGACTGGCATGACGCTATCGCGGAGTATCTGCGGGAGACGTTGTAACGCTTTACACGACTGTGTTTTTATGAGAAAATGAAACAATCGATCAATTTAAGAATGAGAAAGGAAACAGATAACGATATGCAGAAAACAGCGTTGATTACGGGTATTACAGGTCAGGATGGTTCTTATCTGGCAGAGTTTTTATTAGAGAAAGGATATGAGGTGCACGGATTGATCCGCCGGCACAGCATTTCCAATACGGCCAGGATAGATCATCTGATCAATTCCGACTACAATAAAGTAAAGTTTTTCCTTCATTTTGCAGACACAACAGATTCCAGTAATCTTATGAGACTGATTGCGGAGATTCGTCCCACGGAGGTTTATAATCTGGCGGCGCAGTCCCATGTGGGGGTGTCTTTTGATGTGCCGGAGTATACGGCGGAAGCAACAGGCGTAAGCACTTTAAAACTGCTTGAGGCAATCCGTGTCAACGGGGGGACATGCAGATTCTATCAGGCATCTACTTCCGAATTGTTTGGCGGTATTCCGGAGACAGCGCCTCAGAGTGAGAAGACGCCATTCTATCCCAAGAGCCCTTACGGCGCAGCGAAGTTATATTCTTACTGGATCACGGTGAATTACAGGGAATCTTACAATATGTTTGCCTGCAACGGTATTTTGTTCAATCACGAATCACCCAGACGAGGCGAGAATTTTGTTACGAGAAAGATCACCCTGGCGATTGCCAATATCATTGCAGGTAATCAGGACAAGCTGTCTTTGGGCAATATGAATGCGAAGAGAGACTGGGGATTTGCGGGCGATTATATTAAAGGCATGTGGCTGATGCTGCAACAGGCATCTCCTGCGGATTATGTGCTTGCGACCAATGAAACCCACACAGTCAGAGAATTTGTGGAAGCGGCATTCGACGAGCTTGGCATTGCGGTTCGCTGGGAGGGAACAGGCGTTGACGAGAAAGGTTATGATGCGGCAACGGGCAGGCTGTTAGTCGATGTCAATCCGGAATTCTATCGTCCCGCAGAGGTTGAATTCCTCTGGGGAAATTGCGAGAAAGCGGAGAAAGATCTTGGATGGAAGAGGGACGTGGATTTCAAGGGTCTGGTAGCCATGATGATGGACGCTGATCTGCGGGAGATCGCGGGTATGAGCTGTGAGGAATATAAGCAGAAAGAGTCATAATTTACGCTGTGCGGGCAACCTTTGCCTGATCAGAGAAAGGCAGATCAGTTTATGCTGTCAGTAATTGCAATATGGGTTTATATGCTCCTTACTACTTTTCTGGCCGGATACGGTATTTCGCGTGCGGTGGCACACTATATACCGTATCGGATCAGGCATTTGGACGCCTGCCTGATCTGTGGATTTGCAGCTGTTACGGTGTATGCGCAGATTTTCAGCCTGTTTGGCGGAGTAGGACTGGCAGCGAATCTGCTGCTGTGTGTTTTGTGCGCATTTGCAGCGTGGCGCTGCAGACAAGAGCTTGGCCTGATGCTGCGGGAAACATGGGGCAATATATGGAGCGGACAACCGGGGGAAAGAGGGAAAGTATTTGCCATACTGTTCCTCTTTTTGTTGTTTGCATATGGAACGTCCAGAGGAATCATACACTATGATACCGGGTTGTATCATGCCCAGAGTATTAGATGGATCGAGGAATATGGTGTCGTGAAAGGACTGGGGAATCTGCATTGCAGACTGGCCTACAACAGCGCGTCCTTTGCGCTGTCAGCACTTTACAGTATGGCTTTTCTTGGTGGACAGTCTTTTCATTGCTGCGCCGGTTTTCTGGCGCTGATCCTGGCCTGTGTCTGTCTGAAAGTAATAGATTCTCTGCGCAGGAGAGTCCTGCGGACAAGCGATTTTGCCAGAGTGATGGGAATCTATTATCTGGTTATTATATTTGATGAGATGGTGTCGCCGGCCTCTGACTATTTCATGGTGTTAACGGCATTCTACATCATTATCAGGTGGCTGGATCTGTTGGAGGAAGGCGTAAGGGAGACGGCGCCTTATGGGCTGCTCTGCGTACTTGGCGTATTTTTGATGACGGTCAAGCTCTCGGCGGCGCTGATCTTATTGTTGGTCATCTATCCGGCTTATGATCTGCTTAAGAAGAAGCGCTGGCAGGAAATCGGCATATATCTTTTGCTCGGAATTACGACGGCGCTGCCATATTTTATCAGGAATTTTTTGTTGTCTGGATGGCTTGTATATCCTTTTACACAGATCGATCTGTTTCGCGTGGCGTGGAAGATACCAAAGGGGATGGCGGATTATGACGCGAAAGAAATTCAGGTTTGGGGTAGGGGCTATACGGATGTGACCCGGTATGATATTTCGATGAGTGAGTGGATGCCGGACTGGTTCCATGCCCTTCCGGGCAGCGATCGGGTGTTGGTGGCGGCGGCTGTCATGTCGATCGGGATCCTGTTTGTCTATGGGATCGGAATGCTGTGCGGATTCTGGCGGCGGCGTATGGATATTCTGCTGGTACAGACGGCTGTGTCAGGTTCTTTCCTGTTCTGGCTGTGCACTTCTCCGATGATCCGTTATGGATGCGTATATGTTTATCTGGTGCCGGCAGTAGTACTCGGGGGTGTGTATGACGCCATAGTGAATGACGGGGAATGTAATGAGCAGACCGGCGAAATGGTAAAGCGGGGATGGAAGAGGATCATCAAGCTGTGCGGCGCTGTCGCGGTCAGCCTGGTGTTACTCTACAAGGCGGCGGCTCTTGGGAAAGAGATAATACATTCTTATGTGAATGATTATTGGGTGCTGCAGAAAGATTATGAGAATTATGAAACCCTGTCCTATGAGGCGTCGGACATTACGTTCTATTATCCCGTACAGGGAGATCAGACAGGATATGAAGCATTTCCGTCCGCTCCGACGAAGACAGAAGCAGTGCTTATGGGTACAGAGCTGGAAGACGGGTTTATGGCGGGAAACAACGAGTGATAATAACAGTCAAAATGAGGCATACTATTGATGCAGGCTGTCTTTCCATGGAAAGAATTGCAAACCGCACGGTTTTTGTTATAATAAATGGGACAAAGCGCAGCAGGATATCATAAGGCGGCGTTAGGTAACGGGTAAGAATTGTAGTGACAGCCGGCAGGGGGATAACAGGCCGGAAAACGAAAGGAATGACGAGAACAATGAACTATACGGACAAAATTTATGTAGCAGGACACAGGGGCTTGGTGGGAAGCGCCATCGTAAGAAATCTGGAAGAAAAAGGATATACGAATGTGATCGGAAGAACGCATCATGAGTTGGATCTGACAAGCCAGCAGGCGGTCAGAGATTTCTTTGAGGCAGAGCGTCCTGATGTAGTAGTGCTTGCGGCGGCCAAAGTTGGAGGCATCAATGCCAATAATACGACGCCGGCGGAGTTTGCTTATGAGAATATGCAGATTCAGTGTAATGTAATTAAATGCTGTCATGACTATAATGTAAAGAAACTTCTGTTTCTGGGAAGCACATGTATATATCCGAGAATGGCGCCCCAGCCGATTCCGGAAGACGCGCTCCTGACAGGGCCATTGGAAGAGACTAACGAGGCATATGCCATCGCCAAAATTGCAGGACTGGAAATGTGCAGATTCTTTAAGAAGCAGTATGGAGATGACTTCATAAGCTGTATGCCGACGAATCTTTACGGCCCGTATGATAACTATGACCTTCAGGGATCTCATGTCATGCCGGCAATGATCCGTAAATTTCATGAAGCGAAAGTAAACGGCGACTCCAAGGTGGAGCTGTGGGGAACAGGCACCCCTTTAAGAGAGTTCCTTTATGTGGATGATATGGCGGACGCCTGCGTATTTTTGTTGGAAAATTACAGTGGGGAACAGCATGTAAATATCGGTACCGGCAAAGAAGTAACCATCGAAGAGCTGGCAAAGGTCGTACAGAAAGTAGTGGGGTATGAGGGTGAGATCGTATGGAATCAGGATATGCCGGATGGCACGCCGCGTAAACTGACGGATGTGACCAAGCTTCACAATCTGGGATGGCGGCATAAAGTAGAATTGGAGGAGGGCGTGGCTCTTGCCTATACATGGTTTAAGGAAAATGTAGACTGCGCAAGACTATAGGCGATAACTTACTATTTACATAATACAAAATTGCTGTTATTATGTGAGCATGCAATAAAACTACAAGTATAATGGTGCGCAAAGGAGTAAAAAGGGAATGATACAAGAGAACATGATGTCCAGACAGGAACTGGAACAGGCAATCTCCAGCTTTATGTTAGAATTGGGCATACCTGCGCATTTACGAGGTTATCAGTACTTGAGGAGTGCGGTAGAGATGTGCACACATGACATGGAGCTGGTAGGCAGTGTCACAAAGCTGCTGTATCCGGATCTGGCAAAGATGTACCAGACGACAGACCAGAAGATTGAACGAGCGATCAGAAATGCAATCGAAGTGTCGTGGGAGAGAGGAAACAGCACTTTGTTTGAACAGCTATTCGGTTACTGCAATTCGAATGAGTACAGCAGACCTACAAACAGTGAGTATATTGCAACGGTGGCGGACTATATTCGTTTAAAGTGCGGATTAGTGTAGCAGCGGGAAAAGGGAAGAGATACGTCTCTTCCTTTTTTTGTCTATCTATGCTACAATATGGTGATATAATAGTTTGCAAAATCAAAGATTTTATGACTTTTTATACAGGCAGCATTAAGGACAGGCTCATATGTGTACGGGAGCAGGTTGAAAATAGATGAAAGGAACGGTAATCCGGATGAAATTGCTCAGCGTCATAGTTCCTTGTTATAATGAGGAAGAAAATATCAGGGATTTTTATGATGAGTTGTTTAAGAACGCCTCATTTTTTCAGGAGAAAGAGATTGAAGTAGAGCTTCTCTATATTGATGACGGGTCTAAGGACAAGACGGTGCAGGAAGTGAAAAAACTGCATGAACAGGATGCAAGGGTGCATTTGCTTTCTTTTTCCCGGAATTTTGGTAAGGAGGCGGCCATCTATGCGGGGCTGCAGAAGTCAAAGGGTGATTATGTGGTGTTGATGGACGCTGACTTGCAGGATCCACCGTCACTGCTTCCGGAAATGTATGGCTATATTGAGCAGGGATATGACTCGGTGGCGACAAGACGCGTTACGAGAAAAGGCGAGCCGCCGGTACGTTCTTTCTTTGCCAGAATGTTCTATCGTATTATGAATAAGATCTCCAGGACAGAGATCGTGGATGGGGCAAGAGATTACCGCCTTATGACCAGACAGGTTGTGGAGGCGATCTTAGCCATGGCAGAGTATAACAGATTTACAAAAGGTATCTTTGGCTGGGTAGGCTATGAGACAAAGTGGATGGAATATGAGAATATCGAACGCAAGAAAGGGGAGACGAAGTGGTCTTTCTGGAAACTGTTTGTGTATTCATTAGAGGGCATTACTGCCTTTTCGACTGTACCGCTCACGGTGGCGGCTGTGATGGGAGCGCTGTTCTGCATGCTGGCTGTTATTCTCATCGTGGCGATCATCGTAAAAACGCTGCTTTTTGGGGACCCTACTTCGGGATGGCCTTCATTGGTGTGCATTATTTTGTTTGTAAGCGGTGTGCAGCTGTTTTGTCTTGGAATCGTAGGGCAATACTTATCTAAGACTTATATGGAAGTAAAGAAGAGACCGATCTATCTTGTGAAAGAGGATGTTTAAATGTGTGAGTTGGTCAGCGTTATTGTGCCGGTATATCGGGCTCAGGCCTATATTGCCGACACGATCGCGATGGTAAATGAGCAGACATACCGGGAATGGGAGCTGTTGTTGATAGACGACTGTTCGCCCGATGAGAGTGTGAGAGTCATACGAGATACGCTTCAGGAATACGGATTTGGCAGATGCCGGGATGCCGGGTTCCAAGAAGCAGAGGGCGAGGGACAAGTCGGCAGGAGTGGTGAGCCGGACACAATGCCTCATGCGGGAGAGAGGAACTTGCAAAGCCGGACGGTGGAACAGTATACGGACCAGGCGGGGCACAGTGTTATTTTGGTGCGCAAGGGCATGAATGAGGGTGCCGCTGCCGCCCGCAATACCGGTCTGGACATAGCGAGGGGCAGATATATTGCCTATCTTGATGCGGATGATGTGTGGCGTCCTGAGAAATTATCCAGGCAGCTGGATTTTATGCGGAAACGGCAGGCAGGCTTTGTATTTACGGCTTATGAATTTGGAGATGAGCAGGCACATCCTACAGGCAGGATCGTGCATGTTCCCCAGGAGCTGACTTACAGGCAGGCTTTGTCGAGAACGGTGATTTTTACGACTACCGTGCTTTTTGACCGGAAAGTCATTCCGGACAGATTGCTACGGATGCCCAGGGTGGAAAGCGAGGATACGGCTACGTGGTGGCAGATCCTGAGAGGCGGCTACAGCGCCTATGGGCTGGATGAAGTGCTTGCGGTATACCGTCGGCCTGCCGGATCATTGTCTTCTAATAAATTTGTGGCGATCAGGAGAATCTGGAATTTATATCGGAGGCAGGAGCAGCTGTCGGTGATCGCAAGTATCCGGTACTTTATACCGTGGGCGTACAGAGCTACGGCGCGAAGACTGTGAGGTATGATACATGAAGCAAATAGAATCTTTAAAAAGACTTATCATATTGCAGCTGTCTTTTATTGGGCTGCTTGTTCATACGGCAATTTATGCCTGGTTTTGGTTTGAGGAATATTATCCTTATCTGCGGTTTCACGGCAAGGCCAATTTTTTCCGTAATGGTCATGTCCTGATCATCCTGATCTATTTTGTATTACTCTTTTTCTTTGCAAGTACATATGGTGTGCTTAAGATCGGCTATTTGAAACCGGTAGATGTATTAATTTCGGAATTTTTTGCATTGCTGTTTGCAAATGTGATTTCCTATTTTCAGATTTCCCTGATGGCAAACTGGGTCGTAAATGTGCGGCCCATCGCGGAAGTCATGTTGATCCAGACAGTGTTTTCGATCGTGTGGGTCTATGTATGCAACACATGCTATTATAAGGCGTTTCCGCCCAGGGATATCCTGATCATCCATGGGGAACGTCCCATAGACGATATTCTGGCGAAGTTTCAGTCACGCAGGGAAAAGTATGAGATTGCGAAGTGTATGAACATCTCAGAGGGACTGGAGCGGGTGAAAGAAGAGATCGGAAAAGATTACGGCGCTGTGGTGCTGTGGGATATTCCTGTCAGCGACAGGAACTATCTGTTGAAATATTGTTACAGCTTGTCCGTGCGTGTCTACATGATGCCGAAAATATCGGATGTTCTTGTAAAGGGGGCAGATCAGCTGCATCTGTTTGATACGCCCGTATATTTGACCAGGGAGTATGCGCTTAAGATCGAACAGCGTATGGCTAAGCGGATGATCGATCTGATCTGTTCGCTGATCCTGTTGGTGATCGCGTCTCCCTTTATGCTGATCACGGCCATCGTTATCAAGGCTCATGATGGAGGGCCGGTTTTTTACAAGCAGATCAGATGTACGATCGGACGCCGGGAATTCTATATTCTGAAGTTCAGAAGCATGAAAGTAGATGCGGAGAAAGACGGCGTCGCGCGGCTGGCGGCCAAGAATGATTCGCGCATTACGCCGGTAGGCAGGTTTATCCGTGCGACGAGAATTGACGAACTGCCTCAGCTTCTCAATATACTAAAGGGTGAGATGTCCTTTATCGGGCCCAGACCGGAACGGCCGGAAATTATTGACCAGTATATGGAGGAAATGCCGGAATTTGCTTTCCGTATGAAGGTAAAAGCGGGGCTGGCGGGATATGCACAGGTGTATGGCAAGTATAACACGACGCCTTACGATAAGCTGAAGCTGGATCTGACTTATATTGAACAGTATTCGGTATGGCTTGATCTCAAACTGATGCTTCTGACCCTAAAGATACTGATCAAACCCGAGAGTACGGAGGGTGTGGACGGAGAACAGACCACAGCCTTAAAGCATAAATAGTGTCGGGGTACGTTGAAGGCAGGGATGCCTGGGATTATAGAAAGAACATGTGACAGGAAAGGTTCGGGTGTATGCAGGGAATAAAGTATGCCGATGCGGGCATGGACATGAAGAAACTGGCGCTCTGTTTCTGGCGCAGAATCTGGCTTGTATTTGCGGCGGCAGCGGCGGGTGCGGTTCTGGGCGCGCTGATCTGTGCAGTGGCAGGCATTGTGCCGGAATCGGAGCGGGAATACCAGGCGATGGCTAAGATATATTTGGACTTCGAGGTGGATGAGACGGGGGAAGTCTATCAGCATTATAATGGCTATACATGGAATGATCTGATGGCGACGGATCCAATCCTCGATATTACGATGGCGGGTCTGCCCGAAGATTATACACGGGATGAGGTCATGGCGGCAACCAGGGCGGAGATTCTGTCGGATGTAAGACTGTTGACGATCACGATAACAGCGCATACGCCAGAGCGGTGCGCCAGGATCCTGCAGGCAACGAATCAGGCCCTTGTGGAGCACGGGGAGAGAGCCAAAGAGTTTAAAAAGATCAGTGTGATTCAGACGACGACGGCGGAACTTGTGGTGGCAGATTCAAGAATGACGCAGGCCGTACTGGTAGGAACGGTGCTGGCGGTTATGGTGATGCTGGCAGGGATGCTCCTTTACGAAATACTGGATGACCGCATCCTGGTGGCCAGCGATTTAAGACAAGTGACCCGGCTGCCCTTTGCAGGCTATGCAGGTGCAGAGGGGATATTTGGACAGGATTATGAATATAATCTGGACTGCCTGCGAGAGAAGACAGGTCAGATCTATGTACTGGAAGTGGCGCAAATGTCCACGAAAGAGCAGGAACTTAAGGCGGCAGACGGTATTGTTCTCGTGGTTGATTATGGCCGGACGCATGCGGCCTGGCTCGACTATGTGATAGAGCAGCTTAAGGTCAGGGAATGCCGGGTGGCGGGGATTGCCATAGGCGGTGCGGATGTGAAATTTCTGCGCAGGTATTACGGCCGGGCTTTTGGCAGCCTGCAAAAGCAGAAAGTATAAAAGCATGGCGGCGGATTGCAGCAGATTACGCTGATATGAGGATTCATATGAAGATACAGTTGTTGGTATCGGCAGTGAACAAGAATGTCCCTGCCTTAGTGAAACAAATGCATATACAGTCGGACGCGGTGATCGTGAACCAGTGTGATCATTATGGTTATGACGAGTTTTATGCCGGCGGGCACAGAATTCAGGCCTTTTCCATGCCGGAACGGGGTGTGGGGCTCAGCCGCAACACGGCGATGCTTCACGCAGGTGGAGAAATCTGTGTCTTTTCGGATGAGGATATTGTGCTGGGGGCAGACTATGAGAAGTTGATCCGCAAGGCGTACCAGGAGCTGCCCGATGCGGATATGATCCTGGTCAATGTTAAGGTGGCTTTGTCCAGACGGACCTATTGGAATGAGGATGTTCACCGGGTGAATTATCGTAATTATGGACGCTATCCCGCATACAGCATCACGGCGAAGCATGACGCCCTGCTGCGGGCAAATGTGCATTATTCACTGCTTTTTGGCGGGGGAGCCAGATACAGTAATGGAGAGGACAGCCTGTTTTTGAAAGATTGTCTGAAAGCAGGGCTGAAGATCTATTCCCATACCGTCTGCATTGGCGAGGAAGTGGAGCGTAAGTCCACATGGTTTAGCGGCTATCATGAGAAATTTTTCAGGGACAGAGGCGTGCTGTATCATTTTCTGTATGGTAAGCTGGCGCGGCTTCTGGCATTTCGTTTCCTGTGGGTACACAGGAAAGAGATGTGCAGGGAAATACCGCTGCGGCAGGCCTATGCATGGATGAAAGATGGAGTGCAGGAGGCGCGCTGCGGCAGGGCATAATCCGAAACTTTGATGGAAAGGATACGGCGGTCAATGATTCTGTATATTACGGTGGCAGCAGTTACGGTGCTGCTTGCGGGTATGGTGAATAATATGCCTGCCACACAACCTTATAGGGTTACGAGACAGCAGCTGTGCAACCGTGTCTGCCTTGGCTCTGTGTTTCTGGTATTATTTGCGCTGTCGGCGTGCAGGCTGAATGTAGGGAATGATTATGCCAAATATGTGGAATTCATGCACCTGGTCAACTGCGATTCCTATGTGCCTACGGAGATCGGATTTAATCTGCTAGTAAAGCTGATCTATGGTCTGTCAGGATTTGAAAATTATCTGCTCGTATTTGCGGTGTATGCTTTTGTTACGGTGTTCATTTTTCTTCTGGCAATGTATGAACAGAGTGAAGATTTCCCGCTGACATTCTTTTTGTTTATGACTCTGGGCTACTATTTCCAGACGTTCAGTACGGTGCGCTATTATCTTGCGCTGGCGGTCGCGCTCTATTCCATGAAGCTGGCCGTGCGCAGGCAGTGGGGCGGATTTATCGTACTTGTTCTGTTGGGATCTGCATTTCACAAATCGCTTCTGGTAGTCCTTCCGCTGTATTTTCTGGCGACGCTGTCGTGGCGTAAATGGCAGTTAGGTCTCGCGGCTTTGTTTTGCTCGACTTTTTTGTTTGCGCAGGATTACTATTTGAAACTGGTAGTGCTGTTGTATCCGACTTATGAGGATACGGAATATCTGGAAGGCGGGACAAGCTATATCAACATACTGCGCTGTCTGGCAGTACTGTTGTTTGCGGGGATCGTGTTTTGCATGAAGAGATATGGCGGAGGACAAAAAGAGACAGGAAGTGACGAAAGTGTCATAAATGAACCGATGGACGAGAGGTTCCGATTCTATTTCTATTTGAATCTTGGAGCGCTTGTGCTGTATGTGTTCTGTTCTTTTTTGCCGATCATATCCCGGATCGGATATTATCTGACAGTGAGTCACATCCTGTTTTTACCGATGCTGTTAAAGCAGGTGGAAAATGAGCGATGGCGCAAGCTGTTCCGGGCAGGCATGGTGCTTGCGGCGGTTTTGTATTTTGGCATTTATATGAGCAGAGCGGATCATGACGGGACGCTCATTCTGCCTTACAAGACATTTTTCTTTCACGATATGGTCAATATTTTGTCGGATGTGAACTGACAGGACCGGGTGCGGACGGTAAGGGGCCGTGTGTGGGACAGGAGGATACTCATATGATGTTCAGCATTATTGTAGTCTGCCTGAATGCAGGGGAGAAGCTGCGGGAGACGGTTGAGAGCATCCGGAAGCAGACGGAGCCGGACTACGAGATTATTATCAAGGATGGCGGTTCTTCGGATGCGGTCACCAGACGGTATCTGACCCGGTACGGCGAAGCAGCCAGCGTGGAAGAGGGAGCTTCGAAAGAGGGACAGACAGACGGACGGATCAGATTATATGTCAGCGAAGACCGGGGGATTTATGACGCAATGAATCAGGCGGTCCGGTATATTCGTGGAGAATATGTCCTTTTCCTAAATTGCGGCGATAGTTTCTACGATGATAATGTGCTGAAACATGTGAAAGAGTGCATCATTCGAGAAAGCGGCCGGGCAGAGGAAAATCATGAGAACAGGGGAGCCGGGCGGCAGCATCAAATCTTCTATGGCAATATATATGAGCGGCTGACAGGCGCCCTGGTGCAGTCCAATCCGGTCATCGACGATTTTGCATGTTATCGCAATGTGCCCTGTCATCAGGCATGTTTTTATGGCTCCGGTCTGCTGCGGGAAAAAGAGTTTGACACCGCTTATGCGGTACGTGCCGATTATGAGCATTTCCTGTGGTGCTATTATGAGGCTCGTGCGGTGACGGTGTATATGCCGGTGACGGTGGCGCTCTACGAAGGCGGCGGTTTTTCTGAGACGAGAGCAAACGCCAAGCGGTCTAAGCGGGAACATCGACAGATCGTGGACAGGTATATGCCTGCGGCAAAGGCATGGAAATACCGCCTGATCATGGGAGTTACACTCGCACCGTTAAGAACCTGGATTGCAAGAAATCCGGTGACAGCAGGATTGTATCAGGGAATTAAGCGAAAGCTGTATCAGGGATGATGCCGGTTTGGCGTATATGTTTTTTGTGTAAAATGACAACTTGACGTGGGAATATAGAGGGCTTCGGAGGGAAATGGTATGAAAGTGTTATGGGTTTGTAATATTATGCTTCCTACAATTGCGAGACAGCTTGGGACTTCCTATAGTAACCGTGAGGGTTGGCTGAGCGGACTGTTAGAGCGTGTCGTACAGGAGCAGGGATGGAATCATATCGAGCTAGGGATCGCTTTTCCGGTGAACGAGGACATGAGGGACTTCAGGCGCACGATGCAGCTGGGAGAGAGTACTACATGCCGCTGCTACGGGTTTGTGGAGAATCTGGATGCACCGGAGAATTATGACAGGGAGCTTGAGACACAGTTTGGCGCCATATTGGAGGACTTTGGGCCGGATATTCTGCATGTGTTCGGGACGGAGTTTCCCCATGCACTGGCGTGTATTAAAGTATATGGAAGACCGGATCACACTTTGGTGGGAATCCAGGGACTCTGCGGCGCTATTGCAGAAGAATATATGGCGGATCTGCCTGTAAAAGTGCAAAGACAGGTGACGCTGAGGGACAGAATCAGGAAAGACAGTATCAAGCAGCAGCAGAAAAAGTTTAAAAAGCGGGGCGATCATGAAAAGGAGGCGCTGCTTTTGACAGGTAATGTGGCGGGGAGAACGGATTTTGACCGCGCGCAGGCATCGAAGATCAATCCGCAGGCAAAATATCATTATCTGAATGAGACGCTGCGGGGCATTTTCTATCATGACAGGTGGAAGAGAACGACTTGCAGGCCCTACAGTATCTTTTTGAGCCAGGGAGATTATCCTTTGAAAGGATTCCATTATCTGCTGCGGGCGCTGCCAAGGGTGTTGGAACAGTTCCCGGAGACGCATGTTTATGTGGCGGGTAATAATATCATAGAGGACAGTTCTTTTCAGGACAGACTGAAATTGTCCGCATACGGTAAATATATCAGAAAACTTATGAAAGAGAATCATCTGGGAGATCATGTGACGATGCTTGGCAGGTTGACTGCGGAGGGCATGAAAGAGCAGTACCTGCAGAGCCATCTTTTCGTGCTGCCCTCGGCCCTTGAGAATTCTCCTAATTCGCTTGGAGAGGCCATGCTGCTTGGCGTGCCCTGTGTAGCGGCGGATGTGGGCGGCGTACATAACCTGCTGACGGACGGCGGCGACGGAATGCTCTATCCGGCAGGCGATGTGGAAGCGCTGGCGGACAGGATCATCGAGATCTTCACAAAAGAAGCCATAGTGGAGCGGTTCTCGGATAATGCCAGAAAACATGCGCGTGTAAACCATGATGCGGATCAGAATTATTACCGTCTGATCCATATCTATCGGGAGATGATGTCATGACATTTACCTTTGTCTCCAACTATATCAATCATCATCAGATTCCACTGTGCGATGCACTCTATCGGGCATTGGGAGATGGTTATACTTTTATCCAGACCATGCCTATGGAGCAGGAGCGGGTTGATATGGGCTGGAGTGTGGACGTTCATGAGCTGCCTTATGTCATGTGTCTGTATGAAGAAGAGGATGACTGCCTGAAGAAGATTGAACAGAGCGATGTGGTGATGTTTGGCTGGACGCAGCGGGAGGACATAGCGGCAGTCCGTCTGGCTTCCGGCAAGACAACGCTACGGGTCAGTGAGCGGCTCTACAGGGAGGGCCAGTGGAAAGCAATCTCTCCCAGAGGACTTGCGGCCAAGTACCGGGAGCATATTCGGTACCGTGGCCAAAATGTATGTATGCTCTGTGCGGGCGCGTACACGGCGTCGGATTTTCATCTGATCGGCGCCTACCCCGGAAAACTTCTGAAATGGGGATATTTTACGGCGCTGCGCACCTACGATGAGACGCAGTTTGCTCATATGAAATATGATGACGGTGCGCTGCATATCGTGTGGGCAGGCAGATTTATTCCGCTGAAGCATCCGGAGTATATGGTACGTCTGGCCGGAACACTGCGAGACAGAGGCGATAGGTTCCGGATTCATATGCTGGGCGATGGAGAGATGGAACCGCGTATCAAAGAGGATGTAGAGCAGGCCGGACTGCAGGAGTATTTTCAATTCTACGGGTATACCGCGCCGGAACAGGTACGCGATGTGATGGAAAAGTGCCACATTCATCTTTTTACAAGTAATTATCTGGAGGGATGGGGTGCTGTAGTCAATGAGGGTATGAACAGCGGCTGTGTGGAAGTGGTCAACGCGCAGGTGGGCGCGGCTCCCTATCTGATCCGGCACGGAGAAAACGGTCTGGTCTATCCAGATGACAGATATGATAAGATGGAGGAACTGGTGCTGGATCTGTTTGATCACTGGCAGGAACGTAAAGCGATGGGGCGGGCGGCATACGAAACGATCCGTGACCTGTGGAATGCAGACCACGCGGCCAGGGAGCTACTGCGGTTTGCAGGGGAACTGCTGGGAGGCGGGATTGTGCCGGCGCAGGATGGACCACTCAGCATGGCGGCGCCGATTCGTCCGGGCAGAATGTATCAGTTGATGATGGAGGAGGAGAAAGGTGTCTGAGAAGATCAGTGTGATCATACCGGTATACAACTCCATAAACTGTCTGGAAAAGTGTGTGAAATCGGTCTGTGACCAGACCTATGAAAATCTGGAGATCCTGCTCATAGACGATGGATCCGTGGATGGAACGGACAGGCTCTGTGACAGGATGGCGTCAAAAGACAGCCGGATCCGCGCATATCATAAAGAAAATGGAGGCGCTTCTTCGGCGCGCAATATGGGTATCCAATATGCTTCCGGAACCTGTCTTGGGTTTGTGGACAGCGATGACTATATAGAACCGGATATGTATGAGCTGATGATGGCTTCCATGGAGACAGGGCAGGGCGCCATTGTACAGATATCCAGAGACGAGAGAGACGAGGCGGGCAATCGGCTGCCGGATGTGTGTGTGCCGCCGGAGCAGGAACGGTTCTGCGGGGCGCAGGATTTTCTGCGGGAGCTTCTACTGCATCAGGGAGACTGTTCGTTTTGCACGAAATTAATACGTCGGGAATTGTTTGCGCATCACAGGTTCCCGGAGGGCGTACTGAACGAGGATTTCAGCCTGTTGGTGGAGATGCTGCAGGAGATCGAAGGTATCACGATTCTGCCGAAGCAGTGTTATCATGTGGTATGCCGTCAGGAAAGCACTACGCGCAAGAGGACGCAGGACAGTTTCTCCAGAGTCTTTACGGATATTGTGGAGAATGCAGACAGGATGCAGGAGCTGATAGACCGGAAATATCCCCGGATGCATGACTGTGCGATTCGCTTTAATCTATACCAGCGTCTGGATTATCTGCTGCATGTGCCAATTTCCCAGATGACGGCAGACAATGCATTTTACTGCAGAGTCAAAGGGTATTTAAGGCGGCATGTGTATGATACGGTGCGCAATCCATATCTGACTGGTAAAAACAAACTGTATCTGCTGCTTCTTGCGGCAGCTCCCAGGACGGTCAGAAAAGTGCATGCATGGAAGATGCAGAGAAAGGCACTTATGGGATGAAATATGCGGGATGAACGGGAAAGAGCCGGCGCGCGTGACTGTGCCGGCAGACAGGAGAAAGACAGCGCTTTGCAGGACAGGAAGAAAATTGGGAAAAAGTATCTCATATGTTTTTGGGTGATCTGGGCGGTGCAGATGGCAGCCGCCTTTTATTTCTGTACCCGGAAACAGGGATTTCATGAGGATGAGTATTACACTTACTATGCCACGGCGCGCACGAACGGCTTCTATGTTGAGGATGGGGAATGGATGGAGCGGGACGTTTACCGCAGCGAGTTTGTGGTGCTTCCTGACCAGCGTTTTCAGTATGGGTTAGTTAAGCTGGTACAGTCCTGGGATGTGCATCCTCCTGTGTATTATTGGGTGTTTCACACGGCGGCGTCGCTTGTGCCAAATGTGTTTTCCAAGTGGATCGGGTTGTCTGTCAATCTTTTCTTTCACGGGATCAATATCATTTTGTTGACATATCTGTCATATATTGTCGGAAAACGAAACATCAGGGCAGCCTTGTGGGTAACGCTTTTTTCGGGTTTTGGAACGGCGGCCATGAGCGGTGTGGTATTTATCAGAATGTATGAGATGCTGACAACTTTCGTGCTGTTGTGTGCGATTCTGCATGTGCGCGCGCAGCAGGATACGCGGGAGAGACTGTCTCTGCCCGGGTTTCTGCTTCCTATGGGACTGGTGACTTATCTTGGGTTTTTGACGCAGTACTATTATTTTATTTTTCTGTTCTATCTGGCAGCTGCTTTTGGCCTCTGGATGCTGTGGCGGGACAGACATATACGCAACTGTCTGCGGTACGGGCTCTGCCAGGGCTTGGCGCTGGCGCTTGCCTGCCTGACCTATCCGTCCTGCCTGGGGCAGATGTTTCGGGGACAGCGCGGGGCGCAGGCGACGGAGAATTTTTTGGATCTGTCCAATACTTGGGAGCGGATCGGCTTCTTTGCGGATCTGATGAACCGGTATGCATTCGGACACCTGTTCTATGTGTTTGCCGCCCTTGCCGTGATGCTTGCGGCAGCGTGGGGCATTCTGATTGTGGCAGCGCGGAAAGGACGTGGGGAAGAGAGACAGATTGCCGCGGCAGCAGGGCCTGATCCGGGCTTTTGGATGCTTGCATTTGCGGTGGCGGGATATTTTCTGACGGTTTCCAAGACGGCGCTGCTGTTGGGAGAAACTTCTAATCGGTATCAGTTACCCATTTACGGGATAGCGTCGCTTCTGCTTTTTGTGGGAATCGACAGGCTCTGGAAGATGACATCGGCTGAAGCGAAACGTGTGGACAAAAGGAAAGATGAAACAGGGCGCGGGGATGCGCCAAGGGCTGTGACAAAGTGCATAGCTGTGGTAAAGCGTGTGAAATGGATAGTTCCGGCATTGTGTCTGCTGGCTGTTGCGTGGGGGTACCATACCGAGGGCGTGGTGTTCCTGTATCCGGAGGACAAGGAGCAGACAGAGCAGGCCGTGCAGTGGGCGGCGGAGGATGTGCCGGCCGTCTATTTATATCAGCCTGGGGCCGAGTGGTGCATCTGGGATGTGGCCAATGAGCTGTTCGCTTATCCCGGGGTGTATTTTGCGGCGGCGGACGGGACAGACCTGATTCGGGATGATAGGATCAAGGGGGCGGATGCCCTGGTTGTGTATGTGGCTGAGGGCGCGGAAGAAGCCATGCAGGTTGAACGGATTCTGGCGGGAAGCCCGAAGCTGTCCAGGGGCAGAGTTATGTTTGAAGAAAAATATTGCAAGGTGTATTATTTTGATTGAAAAAAGTCATAATGAGAGGGATGCAAAAATTAAAAACCCACGTGTTGCGCATAAATCCCCCCTATGCTATACTAAAGGACGATGTCAAAGATGTATGTGAAAAGACGGAGGAATACTCATGTTAAATAATAAAACGATACTGATCACCGGAGGAACAGGTTCTTTTGGCAAATGTTTTACGAAGTATGTGCTGACGCATTATGAGCCAAAGAAAATCATCATCTATTCTAGGGATGAGTTTAAACAGTGGCTTATGGCGGGTGAATTCAAGGAATATGAAGAGAAGCTTCGTTTCTTTATCGGTGATGTAAGAGATGGGGAGCGGCTTAAGAGAGCCTGTGAGGGCGTTGATTATATTGTCCACGCGGCGGCTTTAAAACAGGTTCCGGCCTGTGAATACAATCCTAACGAGGCGATCAAGACGAACATTCACGGAGCCATGAACGTGATCGATGCAGCGTTGGACTGCGGCGTGCACAGAGTAGTGGCGTTGTCTACGGATAAGGCGGTTAATCCGGTCAATCTGTACGGCGGTACGAAGCTGGTATCGGACAAGTTGTTTGTGGCGGCTAACGCCTATGCGGGAGCCAAAGATATCAATTTCTCCATTGTGCGTTACGGTAATGTGGCGGGGAGCCGCGGATCGGTCATTCCGCTTTTTCACAAGCTTGTGCAGGAGGGCAGTAAAGAGCTGCCGGTGACGGATGTGCGCATGACCCGTTTCTGGATCAGTCTGACCCAGGGTGTGGAACTGGTGATCAAGGCGCTGGCGGAGGCCAAAGGCGGTGAGACTTTTATTAGTAAGATTCCGTCTTTTAAGATTACCGATCTCGCGGAGGCAATGCTTCCGGGATGCATTATCAAGGAGACGGGTATCCGTCCGGGAGAGAAGCTCCATGAGATTATGGTGACAACAGAGGATTCCCACACAACCTATGAGTATGATAAGCATTTTATCGTGTATCCGCAGATGACATGGAATGACAGGCAGCAGCCGGATCTGAGCGGACAAAAAGTGGAGGAAGGATTCTCCTACAGTTCCGGGACGAACACAGAATGGCTGTCAGTGGAAGATATCAGGGAATTGCTTAAAAGTGTGGATTTAGAGAAATAACATAGTCAGGAATGGGACATGCATGGATGTGCATGTCCTTTACGGCTTGTATGGGAGGTACGATTATGGGGCAGTCTACGGCGAAGAAACCGGCGATCGAGGGCGGCAGTCCCGCCCGGGAGACGAAGATATATTATGGACATCAGTACATAGATGATGCGGATGTGGAGGCAGTGGTTCAGGTGTTGAAATATGGTGACCTGACATGCGGCCCGAAGATCGGTGAGCTGGAACGTAAGCTATGTGCGCTGACCGGAGCGAAGTATGCGGTGGTATGCAGCAACGGAACGGCTGCGCTCCACATAGCGGCGTTGGCGGCGGGCGTGGGTGAGGGAGATGAGGTCATCACAACGCCGATCACCTTTGCTGCTTCGGCTAACTGCGCGCTGTACTGTGGCGCGAGACCGGTTTTTGCTGATATTGATCCGGAGACTTACAATATTGACCCGGCGAAAGTAGAGGCGGCCATTACCGAACGGACAAAAGCAGTCGTGGCGGTAGATTATACGGGACAGTCTGCGGCGTTAGACCCTCTGCGGGCAATCTGCAGGGAGCATGGGCTTGTGATGATCGAGGACGGCGCGCACGTGATCGGGACGACATACAAGGGCCAGGCCAACGGAAGCATTTCTGACATGACGACATTCAGCTTTCATCCGGTCAAGACCGTTACCGGCGGCGAGGGCGGCGCGGTACTGACCAATGATGAAGCATTATATAAGAAACTGCTGCTGTACCGGTCACATGGCATTACAAGAGATGCCGGGCTGATGGAACATGAGCCGGATGGACCATGGTATTACGAACAGGTGGACCTGGGCTACAATTATCGGATCACAGATATCCAGGCGGCGCTGCTCATCAGCCAGTTAGACAAGCTGCCCATGTTCAGCAGGAGAAGAAAAGAGATCGTGGCCCGCTATGATGAGGCGTTTGCTGGGATCGCGCCTCTTTTCATACAGCGGGAAATCCCGGAATCGGATACCACAAGACATCTGTATATCCTGCGAATTGTGCCGGAGAAGCTTACGATAAACAGACGGCAGTTCTTTGAGGCGCTGGCGGCGGAGAATGTGTGCTGTAACGTACATTATATCCCTACTTATTATTTTCCGTACTATGAGAGACTGGGATACCGGAGGGGGCTATGCCCCAATGCGGAGAAGCTTTATGATGAGATCATTACGTTACCGCTTTATTATGCCATGACGGACGAGGATGTGGAGAGCGTGATCGAGGCAGTGAGGAAGATTGCTCTATATTATGAAAAATAGGGGAGTTCTATGCAGGAAAGAGAATTATCGCTGAAAACGAAAATCATCTATATAATAACGGTGTGTTTTATCGCGCTGTTACTCTGGCTGGGCAATGAGGGAGACCGGCCTCTGGTTTATCTTGGATCGGAACTGATGCATACGGTAGGATTGATTGACTCGGAAGACAGTCTTATAGTGCGGGATGCGGTGGCGATGAACGGCATCGTGTGCAATACGCCGAAATATGTTATGAATAAAGGTACATATACGGTGAGGCTGGACTACAGGGCGGAGAGAGGCGATTCGGTGTTGGAACTGTGGGAGCAGGGCAGAAAGATCGCGGCATGGCCCCTGAACCCGGAACAGCCGACGCTCAGCGCCGATTTTACACTATCTAAAGACGCAAAGCAGATTCAGCTTCAGGTAAATTACAGCGGTCAAGGTGAGCTTACGGTCAAGAAGCTGAGTCTGACGCCGCACACCATGTTTTATTCGGATACGTATTTTTGCATGGCACTGTTTCTGCTGATCAGTTTGCTCATATGGCTGTATCTGACCCGGCATAAGGTACGGTTTACCCAGGAGCAGCTTGTAGATTACGGTATTATACTGGGTGTGGCGCTGCTGGCTACTACGCCGATGATGCAGACATACTTGTATAACGGAGATGACCTGTGCTATCATCTGGCTCGCATGGAGGGACTCAAAGACGGTATTTTGGACGGACAGATTCCCGTCAATATCCAGCCGGAGGGGCTGCAGGGCAACGGATACCTGAATGCAATGTATCCCTATCTGTTCCTGTATATCGGCGCTTTTCTACGGATATGCCGTGTGTCGATAGGTTTGGCCTATAAGGTGTTGATATTTTTGTCAAATCTGGGTTCGGCAGTTTGCGCATATGTCGCCGTAAAATCCATGTGCAAGTCACGAAGGAGCGTAATATTGGCGGTGGTATTGTATACGTTGATGCCTTATCGGTTTACAAACATCTTCTCAAGAGGGGATCTGGGAGAGACATTGGCGCTGATCTTCTGGCCGCTTGTGATCGCGGGGCTTTATCATGTCATTATAGGAGACCGCAGCAAATGGTATTATCTGGTGATCGGTTTTAGCGGGGCACTGCAAAGCCATATTCTGAGCGTGGCGTTTGTGGCGGCAATCTGCGTGCTTACGGCATTGTTCTACTGTGTACGTATTGTACGGGAGAAAAGATATATAGAGATCGGTAAGGCGGCGGGGCTGTCGCTTTTGTTGAACATGTGGTATCTGGTGCCTTTTGTACGCTTCTATTTCTGTAAAGAACTTAGTACGAACATGCTCAGATGGAGCGGGTATTTCGAGCAGTCTGTGAACCCCTCCAATTTCACGCAGAGCATCAGCCTGTACAATAAACAGTATTTCTCATTTGGTCTGGCGCTGCTTGGATGTGTGGGGATCGGCGTGATCAAACTGCTGTGTGAAAAGAAAGAGAGCAAAACACAAAAAGAGGCGGCAAGGGACGGATATTTATTGTATCTGCTTGTTCTCGGGTGCTTTCTCGCCTATATGACAACGGGGTATTTTCCGAGTAAGAGACTCTTGGACAATGAGCTGTTTAGAAATGTTGCGACAATGATACAGTTCCCGTGGCGTTTTCTGGGGCCGGCATCTGCCTGCTTCCTCTTTGTGGGAACTGTCGGGCTGGCGGAGTCGCATATCCTGAAACCGTACCGCAACCATATTTTTACGCTTTTGGTGGGATTAAATCTGTTGATCATCATATCTGTGCCGTCAGATAACAGTCACATGCCATACAGAAATGCCGCTTCGGCTGCCTCCAAAGGGCATGAGAGTAAACTGGCGGCAAATATCGGGCTGTTCTATCCGCATGAGTGGAGACTGGACGGCGCGGCTGACGAACGGCTGACGACAGGGGTCGTAAATTCTGATGTGGAACAGGTGTCCATCCTTGATTTTCAGAAGAAAGGCACGAAAGCGAAAGTAACCTACAAAGCGGCAACGTCAGAGGCTTACATCGAGCTGCCGATTCAGAATTATATCGGTTACCGTGCCAGTGATGAGAACGGTAATCGGCTGCAGATTGAACAGGGAATGGGTGCAAGGATGCGCTTTGGGGTAATCGGTGACGGCGCGGAGCATGTGATCAGCGTTCGGTACGGCCCTTATCCGCCCTTTGTGGCAGCAACGCTTGTTTCGGCGCTGACGATGGCAGCCATGATATGGTATCTGTGGAGACGCCGCGCAAGCAGCTCTGAAAAGGAGGACATACGTGAATAACGGAGTCAGGAAGAAAAAGCAGATACAGTTCCGCTACTATGAGATCCCCCAGGATGAACCATGTCTGGCGCTTCTGGGAGAGGGATGGGTGCGTTCCTACGGTGACGGCGTGGATTGTATGCACTTCCATAATTACATGGAGATTGGTTTCTGTTATGAGGGCAACGGGGAGATGGAACTGGATGAGCGGGTTCTGGCCTACCGGCCGGGTATGTTTACGATCCTGCCTAAGAATTATCCCCATAATACGAACAGCATGAATTTTACTCTGAGCCGTTGGGAGTATCTGTTTGTGGATGTGGAAGCCTTTTTAAAAGATATTTATCGGGATAATGAAATATTTGCGGAAGACCTGATCACGCTCATTAACAACCGTGCATGGCTGGCGGAAGCTTCCGCATATCCGATCGCGGCGGAGTTGATCAGGAATATTGCGGATGAGATGCGTTACAAGAGCGACATGTATGTGGAGAGTGTGCGGGGGATGCTTCTGTCTCTTTTTATCCACATTGCGCGGATGAATCATAAGGATTCCGGCAAGGTCAGGAAACAACAGAGCAGCGGGGTTTCTCATATGACGGTGGCGCTGCACTATATCGGAGAACACTATGCGGAGGAGCTGACGATCGGAGAGCTGGCAGGGGTCAGCCATATGTCGGAGACACATTTCAGAAGAGTGTTTCAGAAAGTCATGAATATGACGCCGTCGGATTACCTTAATCTGGTACGCGTACAGATGGCATGTGAGTATATGAAGAAACATACGGACGGTATGGAGATGGTAGCGCAAAAATGCGGGTTTCAGTCCGTATCTACTTTTAACAGGAACTTCAAGAAAGTGATGGGAATCACGCCTTACCAGTGGAAGATCCATCCGGAGAATTATGAGGCAAAACTGCTGAATTATAAGATATCGGCGTATAAAGGATGGTAGTTATTGCTCTTTTAACGGTTATAGAATCATGAAAGTGTAGATATATTCAATAACGTAAACGTTTAAGATGTGGATTCATGGTTGAATTTGCATCTTTTTTGATTTATGTTAGCAACATGTATGTAAAATGTAGAGTTATAATGCATACATAATCAATCAAAAAGAGGCGTATAGTTATACAAATTGACGAAATATCTCTTGCGATTGAGAAGCAGTAAAATAAGTTAGTGCACAATGTGCACAAAAACGAATGGGAGGAAACCGAAATGAAAAGAAAGATTTTAGCAGCTTTACTGGCATCCACAATGATTCTTTCATTGGTAGGATGCGGCGGCTCAGACGGAGGGGCAGCTACAGACAATGCAGCTCCGGCGGCAGATGCGGAAGCGCCCGCAGCAGATGCAGGCGACGCAGCGGCTCCGGCAGATGATGCAGCAGCTCCGGCGGCAGGAGATCAGACACTTACCGTATGGTGTTGGGATCCGGCTTTCAACCTGAACGCAATGTACGAGGCAGAGAAAGTATACCAGAAAGACCATCCGGACTTCAAATTGAATGTTGTTGAGACGCCTTGGGAAGATATCCAGACCAAAATTACTACGGCAGCTACTTCCGGTGATCTGAGCACATTGCCTGACATCTTCTTAATGCAGGATAATGCATTCCAGAAGAATGTTATCAGTTTCCCGGATGTCTGCGTTGACCTGACAGGCAGCGGAGTTGATTTCTCTCAGTTTGCAGCAGGTAAGACAGCGTATTCCGTGATCGACGGCAAGAATTATGGCGTTCCTTTCGATAACGGTGCGGTTGTTGCATGTTACCGTACAGATTATCTGGAGCAGGCTGGTCTGACCATCGATGACTTTACAGACATCACATTTGACCAGTATCTTGAGAACGGCAAGAAAGTTCTTGATGCAACGGGCAAGCCCCTCATCTCCATGCAGGCAGGCGAGTGTGACCTGATCATGATGATGATGCAGTCCGCAGGTTCATCTTTGTTTAACGAAGATGGAACAGCTAACATCGTAGGCAATGATACTTTGAAGATCGTTATGGAGACATACAAAAAGCTGAAAGACGCCGGCGTACTGGTTGAAGTAAACAGCTGGGATGAGTATGTAGGATCTCTTGTAAGCGGCGATGTGGCAGGTACGATCAATGGATGCTGGATCATGGCTTCCATCCAGACTGCAGAAGACCAGAAAGGCAATTGGGCGCTTACCAATATGCCCAGCCTTGTAGGCGCAGCTAATGCAACAAACTACTCCAACAATGGTGGTTCTTCTTGGGCTGTATCAGCGAACTGCCAGAATCAGGAACTGGCATTTGACTTCCTGGCAAGCACTTTTGCAGGCAGCACAGAGCTGTATGACAATATCCTTCCGAGCGGCGCATTGGCAACATGGGCACCGGCAGGTGAATCTACTGCATATGCAACACCTAACGAGTTCTTCGGCGGCGACGCAGTATCCGCTAAGATCGTTGATTTCTCTACCAAAGTACCGACAAACATCACAGGTGTATATTACTACGAGGGTCGTGATGCGGTTGCAACGGCAATTACAAATTACATCAACGGATCTGATATTGAGACAGAGATGCAGACAGCAGCAGATACTGTAAACTTCAATATGGGACAGTAAGAGATTGGGCAGAGCACAATCGAAACCATGAAACCATAGGGTGATCACAATGTGGAGAGAAGTATACCGCATGAATGAGGCTTCGCATATGGCATGGTTCTGGAAGTACAGATAAGATATAGGGGAATAGTTTTAACAGGCTGTTCCCCTTTTTTTCTCCAAAGGCAGAGAAGGAGGGAGTTTCTTGAGTAAGCCAAGTAAAAAAATGACGTTAAGCAGAAAACATAATCTGACGGGGTGGATTTTTCTGGCGCCTGGTGCATTGCTGATTCTTTTTATGAGTTTTGTACCGATGGTCAGGGCGCTGCTTTTATCTTTTAAGACTGGTGTCGGCGCGGCGATGAAGTCCTGCGGCATCATGAATTATACACGAATGTTTCAGGATGCGGTATTTGTGCAATCCATTAAAAATACATTTTTCTATCTGATCATTCAGGTGCCGATCATGCTGATCTTTGCATTGATCCTGGCATCGATTCTGAACAACAAAAATCTCAGATTCAAAGGGCTTTTCCGTACGATGATATTCCTGCCCTGCGCTACTTCGCTTGTAGCATATGCGGTTATCTTCCGGTCCTTGTTTGCCAACAACGGCATTATCAATCTTCTGTTGGTCAACCTTGGGATTCTCGATCAGCCCTATGCTTTCCTGACCCATACATGGAGTGCGAGAATTGTTATAATCATTGCGCTTTTGTGGAGGTGGACAGGATATAACATGGTATTCTATCTGTCCGGATTACAGAATATTGAGTATTCTGTCTATGAAGCGGCTAAGATTGACGGAGCGTCTGCGATTCAGACATTCTTTAAGATCACGATACCGCTCCTTAAGCCGACGATTCTGTTGACGGCGATCATGTCCACCAACGGTACATTACAGCTCTTCGACGAGTCCGTTAACCTGACGGACGGCGGGCCGGCAAACGCTTCCATCACAATGTCACATTACATATATAATATGTCCTTTAAGTATGTGCCTAACTTTGGCTATGCGGCGGCGATGTCGTTCCTGATTTTGATTCTGGTTGCCATCTTGGCATTCCTGCAGATGAAAGTAGGTGATAAACGTGACTAAGGGTAAGAAATTTGGTATGTATCTGTTTTTATGCATCGTGTCTTTCTTTTCCGTGTTCCCGTTGTATTGGATGGTGAGCGCGGCGACGAACAAGAGCGCGGAGGTAGTTGCAGGACGTTTGATACCGGGAGGCAATTTCGTTGAGAACTTTAAGAATCTCATGGCAACGCAGAATGTGAGCGGCGCCTTGATCAATTCCTTTAAGTATGCGATCATTCTGACGCTTGTTTCACTCGTGATCAGTTCTTTGGCCGGCTATGGTTTTGAAATTTATCATGATAAGGCTAAGGATACGGTGATGAGCATTATCCTGCTTGCGATGATGGTTCCCTTTGTGGCAACGATGATTCCGTTGTTCCAGATGTTTTCTTCGGCGGGATGGCTGAATACAACGATCGGATTTATTCTGCCTACGGTTTCCACGCCATTCCTGATCATGATGTTCAGGCAGAGTGCGAGATCGTTTCCTCATGATATTATGGAAGCGGCAAGAATTGACGGGCTTTCCGAGATCCGTATCTTCTTCCAGATGTTTATGCCGACTATGCGTTCTACCTATGCAGCGGCAATGACAATTACATTCATGAATGCGTGGAACAGTTATCTGTGGCCTAAAGTAATCATGACGGATGCTACCAGTCAGACGATGCCGATGGTAGTTGCGAACCTGACACAGGGTTATGTGACGGATTATGGTATGCTGATGCTGGCAGTATTGATCTGTACACTTCCTACGGCGGTCGTATTCTTCTGCCTGCAGAATGCATTTGCAGAAGGTATTACAGGTGCAGTGAAGTAATTGAGTCAGGAAACGAGTGAAAGGGCAGACTGCGTATATGGATGCATTTGCCCTTTCATTTTTTATAAGGGGAATTCTTCGGATTATTTGTTTGATTTATTGTAATAACAAAATATGTAAAGGAGGTTTGTGCTATGCAGCCTGATATTAAATGGTTGGATGATCCGCAGACATTTCGTGTCGGTCAGCTTCCTGCTCACAGTGACCATAAATGTTATGTGGACGGAGAAGAGATGACCGGTAAGGGGAGTTCCCTTTACCAGTCCTTGAACGGAACGTGGCAGTTTGCATATTCCGCGAATCCGAAAGAGCGTCCGGTGGACTTCTATAAGACGGACTATCCGGCGGATGAATTTGGTGAGATCCAGGTGCCCTGCCATATTCAGATGGCGGGATATGATACGATACAGTATGTCAATACCATGTATCCCTGGGAGGGTAAAGTGTACAGACGTCCTGCCTATGCGCTTGGCGCGGACAGGGTGGAAGCGGGTTCTTTCAGCGAAGCCGATTATAATCCGGTGGGCTCATACCGCAAGGTGTTTGACCTGGCGGAGGGACTTCGCGAAAAGAGAGTGTGTATTTGTTTCGAGGGCGTGGAGCAGGCAGTGTATGTGTGGCTGAACGGGCAGTTTGTAGGGTATGCGGAGGACAGTTTTACACCCTCGGAGTTCGATCTGACTCCCTATATTAAGAATGAGGGCAATGTGCTGGCGGTGGAAGTATATAAGAACAGCACGGCGTCGTATTTGGAGGACCAGGATTTCTTCCGGTTTTCCGGTATCTACAGGAATGTGACGTTGTACGCTAAACCGGCGCTGCATGTGGAGGATCTGTGGGTAAAGCCTGTTCTGTCAGAGGATATGACCCAGGGTAATCTTGGTGTGACCGTGCGTTTGTCGGCACAGACTACAGAGATTCATGGAAAAATAACAGCAGTTTTGCAAGACGCTGCGGGACAGGTTCTCGGGGAACAGACTTCGACAGCGTTATCCGAAATTGATATGGTTTTCGATCCCGTAAGCGATGTTGTGCTTTGGGATAACAAGAATCCGTATCTGTATCAGCTGACGATCACGCTCGAGGATGATCAGGGTAATGTGGTTGAGACGGTGCCTGGCACAGTTGGATTCTGCCGCATTGAGATTCGCGATAAGGTGATCCTGTTTAACGGTAAGAGACTGATCATCAACGGTGTAAACCGCCATGAGTGGAATGCACAGAGCGGCCGATGCATTACGATGCAGGATATGGAGTGGGATATCGAGTGCTTTAAGCGCAACCACATCAACGCGGTGCGTACCTGTCATTATCCGGATCAGTTGGCGTGGTATGACTTGTGTGACCGGAACGGTATTTATATGATGTCAGAGACAAATCTTGAGAGTCATGGTTCCTGGCAGAAAGTTTTCACGGAGCCGTCGTGGAATGTGCCGGGCAGCGTGCCTCGGTGGCGGGAGGCTGTGGTCGACAGGGCCAGAAGCAACTTTGAGACTTTTAAGAACCATCCGGCTATTTTGTTCTGGTCATTGGGCAACGAATCTTTTGTAGGTGACGACATAGAAGCCATGCAGGCCTATTTTAAGGAAAAAGACGCCGGCAGGTTGGTACATTATGAGGGCGTTATCTATGACCGGGCATATGAAGATACGGTTTCCGAGGTGGAAAGCCGTATGTATGCAACGCCGGCTGAGATCGTAGAGTATCTTGAGAACGATCCGAAGAAACCTTTTATTCTGTGTGAGTACATGCATGACATGGGCAATTCCATCGGCGGGATGAAGTCATATATGGATCTGATCGATCGTTTTGAGATGTATCAGGGAGGTTTTATCTGGGATTATATTGATCAGGCGCTCTATGCGGAAGATACGGTAACAGGCGGCAGAAGATTGTGTTATGGCGGTGATTTTGACGACAGGCCAAGCGATTATGAATTTTCCGGTAACGGGATCGTGTTTGCAGACAGGACCGAGAAACCGGCTATGCAGGAGGTGAGATATTACTATGAACTGTACAAATAAATTGCAGGTGATCGTCGGTGATGTCTCAATTGGCATGCGCGGCGACGGATTTTCTTATATTTTTTCGGCTACAAGAATCGGGATGGAATCCCTTGTCAAAGATGGCAGAGAATGGCTGTACAGGGCGCCGGTGCCTACATTCTGGCGTGCGTTGACGGATAACGACAGGGGAAGTGGATTTGCATTGAAAAGCGGTATGTGGATCGGTGCAGACTGCTTTATCAAGTGCGCGAAAGTGTCGGTTACGATAGACGATGCATCGGTGGAAGTTCCGCTTCCGCCGGCAAACAATGTATATGGTAAAGAGGTTGAGGCGCAGCGGGCGGCGGTGGTCTATACTTACGAGACGCTTACGGTGCCGCAGACGCAGGTGACAGTCAGCTATGAAGTATATGGAAACGGCGACATTCATGTACAGGTGCATTACGAGGGCAAGGCAGGCTTGCCGGAGCTTCCGGCGTTTGGCATGCGGTTTGTAATGCCGACCTGCGCTGACAGATACCGTTATGAGGGTCTGTCCGGAGAAACATATCCGGATCGTATGGCAGGCGGCGTTCCCGGTGTCTATGAAGTGAAAGGACTGCCGGTCACTCCTTATCTGGTTCCTCAGGACTGCAATATGCATATGCAGACGAAGTGGGTGGAGATCTACCGCAGTAAAGGGCTTGATAATGCCTGCAAAGAGGAGCGGGAGAGCAGGATCTGCTTTCGTGCGGAGGAGGGTAAGGATATCGCGTTTGCATGTATCCCCTATACGGCCATGGAATTGGAGAATGCGACCCATCAGGAGGAGCTGCCGGCGCCGAGAAGAACGGTGCTTACGGTACTTGGTGCAGTGCGCGGCGTAGGTGGAATCAACAGCTGGGGCGCGGATGTGGAGCCTGCTTATCATATCAGCGGCGAGGAAGATATTGAGTATGGATTCTGGATCGGCAAAGCCTGTCCGGAATGAGTGTCTTGCGGGAGACGGCACGGTCTATGGATCGTGCCGTTTTTGTGGTTTCAGACATATTTCACTCAAAGGAAGATTCCATGGGAATTAGAGGCAATTAAAGGCAATTCAAGGCGGGAACTGTATTGACTTTTGTAAGATTAATGTTAAAATAAAAATGCTTGGTTTCGGGCGATTCTATTTATTCGGGTTTATTCAAATAATTACTACCCATTTTATAAGTCTTAATGTGAGGCGAAAATTATGGTGCAAGGGGCACCATGGTAAATTAAATATATAAAAGTGTAGGAGAGGAAAGCTATGGAACAAGTGAAACTGACACAAGGACACGAGAAAGCGGCGGTAAAAGGCGGAAAGGAGGGGTTAGGGATATCGGCGTTCCGATCGATCCGCGTCAGAATCATATTTATTGCGATGCTGGCAATCGTGAGCGTAAGCATAACGCAGATCATTATTTTTGGCTCCATGTCAAGAAAGCAGTTCAAGGACATGGTAATCTGTTATATGGAGGATATTGCGGATTCTTACCAGAAGACAATGAATATTCGTGTTGCGGATCTTGCGGAAGAAGGAAAAGTGCCGGATACACAGTTCTGGGAAGAAATGGTAGGCGGCTTGGATATTATGGGCATGGATGGATCCTATGCCTATATTGTAGACGGAGACGGCATCATGTGCTATCATCCTACGCCCGATAAGATTGGCACGCGGGTGGAGAATGAGGCGGTAAATGCCGCAGTTGTAAAGATACAGGGCGGAAATATACCAAAAGAGACAGCCTCTATCAAATATGAGTACAAGGGGGCGCGGAAATATGCCGCTTACAGCGTGACAGAAGACGGATCGTATATCTTTGTCATAACGGCCGATGAGGATGCGGCGTTAAAGTCATCCGATGGCAATATGAAATCTTCGGATGAGATCGTGCTGACGTCTATTTTCTGGGGCTGTATCACGATGCTTATCTGTATGGTCATTGTATTTTTTATCTGTGATATCATTGTGAAGCCTCTGCGTCATATTGCGGAGATCGCGATGAAGTTCGCAGGGTTGGACTTCAGAGAGGATCAGAGCCAGCAGAAACTGAGCGCAAAGAAAGATGAAACCGGATCGATCAGCCGGGCGGTGGATATTTTACGTGAGCATTTATGCGGTGTGATCGCAAGGATCGAGGAGCACAGCGATACGGTCATGCAAACTTCCCATACGCTGAATGAGGACACGGATTTAGTCTTTGGAGCGGTGAAGCAGGTGGAACAGGCAGTGAATGAAATGGCTAAGGGCTCCACATCTCAGGCGGAAGAAACGCAGCGGGCGATGGAGAGCATCGTTCTGATGGGCAGTATGATCGAAGAAAACGTCATGGAGATGGATGAATTACATAAAACAGCGGAGGGGATGTACACTTCCAGCGAAGTGGCCTCTACGACCTTAAATACCATGGATGCAGTAAACCGGAAAGCGCAGGAGGCGATCGACCTGATCTATGAGCAGACCAATACGACGAATGAATCTGCCGTTAAGATCAAAGCGGCTACGACATTGATCACATCGATCGCGGAGCAGACCAATCTGCTGTCTCTGAATGCTTCGATCGAGGCGGCCAGAGCGGGAGAGCAGGGACGCGGGTTTGCCGTTGTGGCAGGACAGATTCAGAAGCTGGCTGAGGAATCCAATGAGTCGGCAAAACAGATTGGAGAGATTATTGCCCATCTCATGGAAGATTCTGAGAAAGCAGTTCAGACAATGGATGAAGTAAAAGAAGTTATGGCTGATCAGAATGAGAACGTGGGAAAGACGAGAGATCAGTTTTTGGAAATGCACAGTGGTGTGGAGAAGACGATCGAGGGTATACGCAGCATTGGCGAGAAGATGGAGAAAATCGACAATACCAGAACCAATGTAGTGGATATCGTGCAGAATCTGACATCCCTTGCAGAGGAGAATGCCGCCGGAACGGAGGAAGTGTCTGCTTCCGTAACGGAGATGGGAGAGCATATGTCCCGCATTGCCCGCAAATCCGGAGAGTTAAGACAGATCGCAGATGGATTAGAGTCAGAAATGGGAGTTTTTACACTCTAAGAGCATAGGAAGATTATCTGTGCTCCACGGGAGACGAGAATGCATGGAGAAGTGCAGGCGCGGGCGCGGTATATTATAGGAAAACGGCATGGTCTGTGGATCATGTCGTTTTCTATGCTTTGGGCAGATGCGCCGCGAAAGCGATGTTTCTTTAAATCTGGGAATACTTATGATATACTGAATTGGATAAAGGCTTTGTTTGCATTATTGGCCTTATTCAGGCTAAGAGAAAGGCGCGGTAACCGGCATGGAGCTCAGCATCATTGTGCCAGTCTACAACATGGCATCTGACAATAAACTCACATATTGCATGGATTCTCTCATTGCGCAGACGGTGGAGAGTTATGAGATCATAGCCGTGGACGACTGTTCCACGGATGATTCCTATGCTATCTTGCAGGATTATGAAAGGCGATTTCCGGATAGAGTCCGTGCGGTTCATTCTGAGGTGAACAGGCATCAGGGAGGGGCTAAGAACATTGGACTGAGGATGGCGCGGGGGGAATGGATCGGTTTTATCGACAGTGACGACTGGATCACGCCGGACATGTACCGGAAACTGATCGAACGTGCGCAGGAGACAGGAGCTGATCTGGTGGGATGCGACTACTGTCTGACGGAAGAACATTCCATGAAAGTCGGGCAGATCGTCCCGAATAATAAGAAAGAACAAAGCGGGATTCTGGATGCGGATAAAAGACGCAGCCTGATTCTGGACGGCGGCAGTCTTGTGGTGAAAATTTTTCGCCGTTCCATGATTTTGGAACATGGATTATGGTTTCCTGAGGACATTTTTTACGAAGACAATGCGTTGGGCAATTCTTATCTTGTATTGGCGGAGCATTTTGAATATATTGAGGAACCGATGTACTATTATTATCAGCATGATACTTCCACGGTGCACACTATTTCACCCAGGCGGTGTGAAGACCGTATGGAGGCGGGACGATTGATGCTGGAAGAGGCCAGGCGGCATAATTACTATGATGCGTTTAGGCCGGAGCTGGAATACAGCTTCACGCTTTTATTCTATGTGAATACGCTGTTTACGTATATGGCGGGCGTGGAACGGACAAAGTACCGATTCGTGAAAGAGATGGGACGGGAGATGCGGGAGACTTTTCCGGCATTTGAGCATAATACTTACTATCAGAAGCGCACCCACGCGGAGGAGAAGAAGCTAATCCATATGCAGCAGCGCTCTACGCTCTGCTTCATGCTGTACTACAAGCTGCTGTGGACCTGGCGGAAATGGCGCAAAGCGCGGCAGAGAACATAGCACTGCATTGTGAGGATTAGGGCAACAGGCCAGAACGCTGCAGCGTGGCTGGCAGGGTGCGGAGCAGGGATGAGTATGAAGATGGAAATTGGCAGTATATATGAGATCGACCCCGGCCTTTTGCGGGATCGGGGTAATGGAGAAGACCTGCCGGGATTCCGGCTGCAGGAAATTGAGAAATATAACAAAGAGCATATCTGTTATACGGCATCCGGCAGGGAAGCGATCGCCCTTGCTTTAAAAAGTATGGAAACAAAGCATCCGGATGCGGCGAAGCGCTGCCTGATGCCTGCTTATATGTGTGATACGGTATTTTTCCCTTTTGAGCGGGCAGGATGGGAGCTGCATTTTTACCATCTTAACAGAAAGCTTGAGGTGGATACGGAAGAATTAGAACGACTGGTAAACCAGGTCAGGCCGGGATTGATTTTCATCCATCCATATTATGGGGTGGACACATGGAAATCCGCACGGTCTTTTTTGCATGAATGGAGAGCTCAGGGAATCCGGATCATGGAGGATGTGACACAGTCTTATTATCTGGAGAGTGTAGGGACAGAGGCGGATTATTGCGTGGGCAGCCTGCGCAAGTGGTATGCCATACCGGATGGTGGTTTTGTGGCAGCCAGGGAACCATTAGCGGAAGAAGCGCTTGCCCAGAGCGGAGTGTTCACGGCAAAAAGGATAGAACTTCTGACGCAGAAGTGGGAATATCTGCACGGACAGGGCAGTCCAGAGCAAAAAAAAGCCCTGAAAGATGATTATCTGCATAAGAACCGGGATATGGAGGGCTGGCTGGACGCGTATGCAGGTATCAGTGAGATCTCCGAAGAAGCAGTGCATATCCTGACAGGTGTGAACGAGGAAGCAGCCAGGGACAGGCGGAGAACAAACTGTGCTTATCTGCATGAGAGAATGAGGAACAGGGCGCAGGTCATCCCGGTATTTGGGAGTGAATATGAGAGCGTGGCAGAGGTCAGAGGTCAGGAGGATCCGGAGGGCCAAAGCCGCCCGGCGGCTGCACCGCTGTATTACCCGGTCTATGCAAAGAACCGGGATAAGCTGCAGCAATTTATGGCCGAAAAGGGCGTCTATGCGCCGACTCTTTGGCCCGTAGGCGTGAACGACAGCAATGCCGCGTCGCTTTGGGAAGATGAAAGGTATATTTATGGGCATATTCTGGCACTGCCCATAGATCAGAGATATGAGATACAGGAAATGCAGAGGATCCTGGAGGTTCTGGATCAGTATGAAGAGCAGGAAACGATGTCAGAACCGGTTAATGAGACGGAGAAAAGATACAGCGACACAGAGGGTTCCCTGATCGGCATCCGTGTGGACGCTAACGAGACCGTTGCCACAGGACATGTCATGCGCTGTATTACCATTGCCAGGCAGCTTACTGCGATGGGGAAGAGAGTTCTTTTCTTTACGGCGGACACCTATGGAGGAGAACTGCTTGCGCAGGCGGGAATGGAATCAGTATGTCTGCACACGAAATGGGATCATATGGAGGAAGAGACAGAACTGTTATGCACCAGACTGCGGGAGGCGGGATGTACCAGGGTGCTGGTAGATTCCTATCAGGTAACGGCGAAGTATCTTGCGGCATTGCGGAAGGTCTGTCCTGTAATCTATATAGATGATTGTTTTGAAGAGATTTATCCGGTGGATATGCTTATTAATTATAATGCTTATCATGTGAGGTTCCCTTATGAGGAAGCCTATGGGGGACGGACAAAGCTTTTGCTTGGAACGAAGTATGCGCCTCTTCGGGAAGAGTTTGCCGGGGTGGAGCTGATGGGATCCGAAGAGACAGGAGAGTCTGAGGGAGGAGAGGAAAAACTGACGGAGGACTCATGCGGCAGCAGGAGGGACACGGTCAATGTGCTGCTCAGTTCCGGCGGCGGGGATCTGTACGATGCGCTTGGAGGTATTCTGGAGTCGACGGTGCAGGATGCGGCCTTTGACCAGGTCGTTTTTCATGTGGTAGTGGGAGGCTTTAACCAAAACGCGGCGAAACTGGAATCTCTGGCGGCAAGGCATCCGAATATCCGGCTGCATCACAGGGTGGAACGGATGGCTGAACTTATGAAAATATGTACCGCGGCGGTATCAGCGGCTGGTACGATGCTGTTTGAGCTGAGCGCAGTGCAGGTTCCCACGGTTTTCTTTGTCACTGCGGATAACCAGCAGTACGACAGTGAGTTTTTTGCCGCAGAGGAAAGAATGCTCTTTGCCGGTGATCTGCGGGCGGATCGGAGTGGGTGCCTGGAGACTGTCTGCAGACAGCTGAGGCTGATATTGGAAGACGAAGAACTGCGCCGGCGAATGAGAAAGAGGCTCCATGAGGTGACAGATGGCAAAGGAGCGCAGCGGATCGCAGATGAGATGATCCGGCTGTGATCAGTGATCAATAGAGGAAATGTATTGCCTTTAGAGAAGCGTGACAGGGCAGTGCGGAAATGAGGTGAATGATGAGTGCGATCGCAATTATAACTGCAAGGGGAGGAAGCAAAAGAATACCGGGCAAGAATAAGAAAGAATTCCTCGGAAAGCCCATTATATGCTATTCCATCGAGGCGGCGCTTTCTTCCGGGCTGTTCGAGGAAGTGATGGTATCTACGGACGATGAGGAAATTGCGCAGATTGCAAGACAGGCGGGAGCCAGCGTGCCATTTATGCGCAGTGCGGCTGCGGCTGACGATTTTGCTACCACGGATGACGTTCTGTTAGAGGTACTTGCGGAGTATGAGAAACGGGGACGGACATTTGCCTATATGGCTTGTATCTATCCTACGGCGCCCTTTGTGACGGCGCAGAAACTGCGTGACGCCCTGCAGATTTTGCAGGAAAAGAATGCTTCGGGGGTGATGCCGGTGGTGCCCTTTTCTTTTCCGCCCCAGCGGGGGATGGCTGTGCGGGAGGGCAGACTGGAATACTGTTGTCCGGAAAATGCCATGAAGCGTTCTCAGGATCTGGAGACGGTCTATCATGACTGCGGACAGTTTTATTTCTATCGGACGAAAGAATACCGTGCCTGCCGCGGCGATCTGCCGGACGGCTATGTGCCCATTATCGTGCCGGAGACGGAAGTGCAGGATATTGACAATCTGTCGGACTGGAAGATTGCGGAGATGAAATATAAGATGATGGTGGAGAAATAAAAAGGAGCGGCGGATATGAGGAAAAGGATTCAAATAGGAAATCATTATGTTGGGGAGAATGAACGGACTTACATCGTGGCGGAGGTGTCGGCGAACCACCTGCAGGACTATGGACGGGCGGAGGCGATCATCCGTGCCGCGGCCGATGCGGGGGCTGACGCGGTCAAATTGCAGACCTATACGCCGGACACGATCACCCTTGATTGTGACAATGAATATTTCCAGATTACACAGGGGACGATCTGGGACGGTACGACTCTCCACAGGCTGTATGAGACGGCATATACGCCGTGGGAATGGCAGCCCGGACTGAAAGCGCTGGCCGAGAGTCTGGGGATGGAATGCTTTTCCTCTCCTTTTGATGGGACGGCGGTGGATTTCATGCAGGAGATGGACATGCCTGCCTACAAGATCGCTTCCTTTGAAATCAATGATATTCCGCTGATCCGTAAGATTGCAAGAATCGGAAAACCTGTTATTTTTGCTACGGGAGTCGCATATCTGGAAGATATCGAGAGAGCGCTTGAAGTATGCAGGGAAGAGGGCAATGAGCAGATCATTCTGTTAAAATGTACCTCGACATATCCGTCGCCTTATGAGGACATGAATCTGAAAGTCATTCCCAATATGGCGCAGGTATTTGACTGTCTGGCAGGACTGTCTGATCACAGTATGGGAAGCGCAGTGGCGGTGGCAGGCGTGGCTTTGGGAGCGAAGATGGTGGAGAAACATCTGACGCTGAGTAGAGAGGACGGCGGTCCGGACGCAGCATTTTCCATGGAACCGGCAGAGTTTAAGCGTATGGTGGAAGAGATCCGTATTGTGGAAAAAGCAGTAGGCCGGGTGACTTATGAGCTGACCGAGAAACAGAAACGCAGCAGGGAGGACAGCCGTTCGCTCTTTGTGGCGAAAGATATTAAGGCGGGCGAAATCTTTACGGAGGAAAATATTCGTTCCGTACGGCCGGCCTTTGGCATGCATCCGATGTATTATGAGCAGGTGCTTGGGCAGAGGGCTAAGGTGGATCTGGCTATGGGGACGCCTATGGACTGGAAGTATATTAAGTAGCGCGAATTTCTGACAGACAGAAAGAGAAAAGATTAACGGGACAGAGAGGGAAGACCGGTGGAACAGATGAGACAGAAGAAAATGATGATCCTGGGCGCAAGCGAACTGCAGGTTCCGGCCATCAGGAAAGCGAAAGAACTGGGCTATCAGATCATTCTTGTGGACTATAATGAAAATGCGGTAGGATTTGCGCTTGCCGATGTGAAGCTTGTGGTCAGCACACTGGATCAGGAGGAAGTGTATCGTCAGGCCCTGATCTATGAGCCGGATGTAGTGATCACATCTACCAGTGACGGCCCCGTGCGGACGGCGGCGTATGTCAATGAGAAGCTGGGAAAGAAGCCGGATCTGTCCTATAAGGATTCTTTGTGCGCTACGATCAAGAGTCATATGAGGAAGCGGCTGGAAGAGAACCAGGTTCCCATCCCGGCATATTTTTCCGTACAAAACTTCAGTGAATTCAAGGAGGCGGTCGGCGCCCTGCAGGGTAATTGTATTGTGAAGCCTGCGGACAATGCAGGCAGCCGGGGCGTAGTTCTGCTAGACGGTGAGCAGTCAGAGGATGAAAAGGAACTGCGCCGTGTCTATGAATACAGCAGGGAGAATTCCAGAAACGGTACGGTCATGGTGGAAGAGTATATGACCGGCGCAGAGGTGAGCGTGGAAGCCATGACGGTGGAGGGAAAGACAACGATCCTCACTATCACCGACAAGTATATCACGCCGCCGCCTTATTTCGTGGAGATTGCGCACAGCGAGCCGAGCAGCCTGCCGGACAAAGTACAGGAACAGATCAGACAGGTCGCGGCAGCGGCGGTTGCAGCGATCGGTCTGCAAAACGGGCCCTCCCATACGGAGATCAAGGTAACCGATGACGGACCTAAGATCGTGGAGCTGGCAGCCAGACTTGGCGGGGACTATATCACTTCCAGGCTTGTGCCTTTGTCTACGGGTATAGATCTGGTGGGCGCCTCCGTGATTCTCGCCACCGGCGGGGAAGTGGATCTCTCACCCAAATGTGGAAAAGGGGCGGCAATCCATTTTATACAGGGACAAGAGGGAGTCATCCGCAGGATCGAGGTGGAAGAAACGCTTACACAGCTTGCAGGCGTGGTGGAGACGGTGCTCTATAAGAAAGCCGGGGACGCCGTGCATGGAACGAAGTCCAGCAATGATCGGCTGGGGCATATCATCACCGTCGGAGATACGGCGAAAGAGGCTATGGAGCTTGGAAGAACGGCCCTCGCGATGGTGCGGGTGGTGTATGAGTGATAAAATATATTACAGGGGGAATCCATGAAGCTGAAAAATATTCTGATCGTTGTAGAGGACGTGGAATGTTCCAGGAAATTTTATCATGATCTGTTTGGACTGCATGTGGTAAAAGATTTTGGGAGTAATGTGATATTGACGGAGGGCCTTGTGCTGCAGGAGAGGGCGGCGTGGGAGGAACTGATCGGAAGAGCGTTTGTCCGTGGGGACGGGGATGCGGAGTTATACTTTGAGGAGAGCGATCTGGATTCTTTTTTGGAAAAAACAGAGGCATACCCGGATCCGGTGCATTACCTGAACCGCCTTATGAATGGGCAGGATGGTGAAGAAAATCGGGTAGTCAGGCTCTATGACCCGGACGGACATGTGATCGAGGTTAAGGAAACAGGGCATTAGCAGCCTGCGGGTATTGATGCGGCTAAACCAACGTATGGAAACGGAGAAAACCATGAAAGAAAGAATATACGTATGTCATACATACTATCATGTATATGTTACGTGCCTGAAAGAATTGGCGCTGCCCGAACAGCAGCATGGGCAGGCAACGCTTATGCTGAGTACCATGTCCAATGATTTCGGGAATCTGAAAGAGCGTGCCGAGGCCAGCGGGCTTTTTGAAGAGGTCATAATGTTCGATGAGAAAGAGGATGTCTTTTTCCCGGAATTGAAAAAGTACCACACTGACAGGGGGAACATTGTCCTTAACATGTTAGCCCGCATCAGGTATACGAAACTGTTTGGCAGATTGGAGAAAGCCTATGTGCCGGTGGATTTCAGGCAGTATGGGGATATTTATGTGTTCTGTGATTCTGACCCGATCGGTTATTATTTAAGCTATGAGAAGATTTATTATCATGCCCTGGAGGACGGGCTGAACTGCATTCAATATTATGACACGGCGCGCTATGATAACCGCGGGCATTTTGAACTGAAAGCATGGATGGCGGAACGAAACCTGATCTTTATCCAGAATGGGTATGCCAAATACTGTCTGGATATGGAGATCAACGATAAGAGCGTGGTACCTTATCCCTGCAAAAAGTATATCGAGGTTCCCCGGGCGAAGCTGGTGGAGCGGCTGACGAAAGAAGATAAGGATCTTCTGATCCATCTGTTTATCGAGAATATGGACAGCCTGTTGGAGCAGCTTAAGACGGGAGCTGCGGATAAAGTACTTGTGCTGACAGAACCATTATGTCCTCTGGATGTAAGGAAAAAGCTCTTTGCGGATGTGATCGAGGAGTATGGGGTGATCGACGGCAGACCGGGGCAGGTTCTGATCAAGCCGCATCCCCGCGATGTGCTGGATTACAGGAAAGAATTTTCACAGTATATCGTCCTGAATGCTATGTTCCCGATGGAGATCATGAACTTCATCCCGGATCTTAAGTTCAGGCGGGTGGTGTCGGTGGCGACCGTGCCTAATGGAATTCAATTTGCGGAGGAAATCATTTTCCTCGGGGAGGACTTTTTAGATAAGTACGAGGATCCGGCGATACACAGGCAGAATGAGATGATATAAAGAATGCGCGAAGGCGGCTGACGCATGTGATGGCGGGACTGGGGCAGCAGGAACAAGTATGGCAGAAGCGAGGCAGTATTTGCATTTTGGGGTTCGGTTGTGCTAAAATATAATGATATTTTCCGGATTTAAATAGGAGTGCAGGCAGCTTTACAGGAAAGGACATACTGCAGGTATGGTGAAGATATACAGAAAACTTATGGTTTTGTTGGACAGGCAGCAAAAGCGCAAGATGGCGCTGCTTGTCTTTCTTATGCTGATCGGTGCGGTTTTGGAAACGCTTGGCGTCTCCATGATCCTACCGGTCATGAACGTGGTGCTCGAAGATAATGCGGTGGAGAAGCATGTATACCTGCAGGTTATCTGTGATATCTTCCAGATTGATAATACGAGAGATCTGATGATCTTTGTCATGGCGGCGCTCGTGGTCATCTTTGCCCTTAAGAATATGTTTCTGTTCATGCAGCAGAAGATACAGCTTCGGTTCGTGTATACGAATCAGTTTGCCACATCCAGGCGGATGATGATCAATTTCATGAAGCGGCCCTACGAGTATTATCTGAACGCGGATACTTCGGTGATCCAGCGAAGCATCACGTCGGATGTCAATAATATGTATGGACTGATCCTCGCGCTGCTCGGACTGGCCAGTGAGGCTATTGTATTTCTCTGCCTCGCGGTGGTAAGCCTTCTGGCGGATGTATGGATGAGTATTACGGTTTCCGTGCTTCTGATCGCGGTGCTTTTGATCATCAAATGTATTCTGAAGCCGATCATGAAGAAAGCGGGCGAGGAGAACCAGGATTATTACAGCGGTCTGTATAAATGGATCGATCAGTCCGTTATGGGAATCAAAGAGATCAAGATTGCCAATAAGGAGAGTTATTTTATCAACGAGTATTCCAAATGCGGCGCGGGATATGTGGGAGCGGTACAGCGTTATAACCTGTTTAATGCGACGCCGAGGCTCCTGATCGAGACGGTGGCGATCGCAGGCATGGTTCTGTATATGGCGCTGCAGCTTCTGCAGGGAACCCAGGTGACAGATATCATGCCGCAGCTTACGCTTCTTGCCATGGCCGCCATGCGGCTGATTCCCTGTGCTAACAGGATCAATAATCATCTTACGTCCATTTCCTATTTCGAACCTTTCTTCATGGGTGTGAGCGATAATCTGCAGGAAGAGATACGGGATGAAAGCATTGATTACAGTGAAGAGACGTACCGGCAGAAAGTGGATGTGGAAAAGCTACCGATCAGAAAAGAGATTTTGCTGAAAGATATTACGTTCAAATATCCCAATACGGATACGCTGATCTTTGATCACGCGGATATGGTCATCCCCATCGGCAATGCGGTAGGGATCGTGGGCACGTCAGGCGCCGGTAAGACGACTATCGTAGATATTATGTTGGGACTTTTGCAGGTGGAGACCGGCAGTATTCTGGCGGACGGCGTGGAGGTGCGGGAGCGCTACGCCTCATGGCTGAAGAATATCGGCTATATTCCCCAGACTATTTTTATGATTGATTCTACCATTCGCAAGAATGTGGCATTTGGCTGTACAGATGAAGAGATTGATGATGGTAAAGTATGGGAGGCGCTTAAGGAAGCGCAGCTTGATGAGTTTGTCAGGGGGCTTCCGGAGGGGCTTGATACCGGGATCGGCGAGCGGGGCATTCGTCTGTCCGGCGGGCAGCGGCAGCGTATCGGCATTGCAAGGGCGCTGTATGAAGATCCGGAGGTGCTGGTGCTGGATGAGGCGACTTCCGCGCTTGACAACGAGACGGAAGCGGCGATCATGGATTCGATCAACAGGCTGCATGGAAGGAAGACGCTGATCATCATCGCCCACAGGCTGCAGACCATTGAAAAGTGCGATATGGTGTATCGTGTGGAGAACGGCAAGGCAGCGCGGGAACGTTAAAAGGAGAGGAATAGAAGTACTATGAAAAAACTTTGGGATTTTTGCTGGGGGATATACAGGGAGCATGAGGAAGGAATGAATTATCTGATTTTTGGATTCCTTGCGTTTGTGCTCAACTATGTACTGTATTTCCTGTTTTCTTCCACAATGCATATGCATTATATGCTTGCCACGGCGCTTTCGTGGGTGTTGACGGTAGTGTTTGCCTATTGGACGAACCGGACGTTCGTCTTTAAGAGCAAGAACAAGGATGTGCAGTCTCTTGGAAAAGAGTTTGTGGCTTTTATCGGCGCAAGGGTGGCAACGGAAGTTCTGGAACTGGTTCTTATGTTTGTCATGGTGGATCTTGCAGGGATCAACGAATACTTTTCCAAATTTGTATGTCAGGTGCTTGTGATCCTTGCCAATTATTTTCTCAGCAAGCTGTGGATCTTCAAGGAGAAGAAATAGGGAGGTATCCGGATGCGGATAAAACGACAGGCCAATTTTGAACTGCTGCGTATCGTGGCAATGATGATGATAATTGTGCTTCACTATTTGAATAAAGGGGATCTGCTCTTGCCGTATACCCTGGAGCATTCCGCGGTGAACTATGGGGCCCATCTGATCGAGGCATTCTGTATCGTTGCGGTGAACTGCTATGTGCTTCTCAGCGGATATTTTTTGGTGGAGTCTGTGTGGAAACCGGGACGCGTGGTGTCTCTGGCGGCGCAGATTCTTTTTTATTCCGTCCTGATTCCGGTTGTTTTGATCTGTACCGGGGTGGTTACGGCGGGAGAAGTCTCGATTTATAACTGGCTGACGTATGTGCTGCCCGTTGAGACGGAGCATTACTGGTTTGCCACGGCATACCTGATCATGTATGTACTGTCGCCGGTTCTGGCGGCAGGAGTAAAGGCCGTGGAGAAAAGAACATTGCAGATCAGCATTGTCTTTCTGCTGTGTTTCTTTTGCCTGTGGAAGTCCATGCTTCCGGCAAAGCTTGCCACAGATCGTTACGGGTATGAGTACGGGTGGTTTCTGTGTTTATTCCTGATCGCGGCTTACTTGCGGCTGTACGGCTGTCCGGGGTTGGAGAAGAAGAGAAATGCGGCGCTGCTATATGTGGGAATGAGCCTGGGAATCTTCTTCCTGACAATCATATCCGGCGTTTTGGCCAGGACGTATGCACCTTTCGACTACTATATGGATATGCCTGAAACATATAACCATATTTTGTGTCTGCTTGGTTCGGTGGGATTATTTATGATCTTTAAGGATATGAAGCCCTGGGAGGGCAAGGCGGCAGAAGCCATCAGGCGGCTTGCGCCATATACGTTCGGGGTGTATCTGCTGCATGAGCATGAGCTTATGCGCTATGAATGGATGCAGTGGCTCCATGTGGATGCGGTGAATGGGAGCTGGAAGTTTGTGCCCCATATGATTGGATGTGTGGCTGTGGTGTATGCAGCGGGAACGATCATAGACCTGGTGCGGGCATGGGGATTTGGGAAAGTGCAGGAGGCCGTGGGGTCACGAAAAGCAAGAGAAAACAAGGATTAAGGCAGGCTGTCATGATTCGGGACTTATATACAAAATATCATAATTTCATAGAGAAGATCTTGTTTCCGATGGTGCTCCTTTTGTATCCGCTCGTGAAAGTGAACCAGGGTATCGATGTGGCAGATACGACTTACAGCCTGGCTAATTTTCAGTATTTTGGTTCTATGGACGGTACCTGGATGGTGGCCACCTTTTTGTCAAATGCGGCAGGCAGTCTGATGATGCATCTTCCTTTCGGAGATACGCTGATGGGGATGTATTGCTATACCGGACTGGTGCAGTCGGCGCTTGCCCTCATGGTATATGGCGTCCTTTCGGGAGCCTTTCGTAAAAACGGTACGGTGCGGATGCCGGCGGCGCTCGTCTTCGCAGGGGAAATGACAGCGCTTGGGCTGTGCTGGTGCCCCTCCACGATCCTGTACAATTATCTGACGTATCTGCTTATGACAGGCGGCATATTGCTGCTGTATCAGGGGATCGTAAAGGAGGATTGGAAATACGATCTTGCGGCGGGAATCTGTCTGGGCGCGAATGTGGCGGTGAGGATGCCGAATGTGGTGCAGACAGCTTTCATTGTGGCGGTATGGTACGGCGCGGTAGTCTATAGGAGGACGTTTCGGCAGGTTCTGCGGGAGACGGGATGGTGCATGTCAGGTTATGCCGCGGGGGTTGGCATCCCTTATGCCGCCATCTGCATTCGATACGGTATGAATGCCTATCCGGATATGGTGAAGACCATGTTTGCCATGACTGAGAAAGCCACCGATTACAAACCGGCGTCCATGGTGACAGGAATGTTTGGTGACTATGCGGTTGGTTTATATTGGCTGATCTTCGCGGGGGTATGCATGCTGGGAGGCGGAGCGCTTCTGATCGCACAGAGGAAATTTTTTGCAGACAAAAAAGGCGCAGACCGGTTGTGCATGGGTGTGTACGGCGCAGTGCTTCTTGTGCTGCTTCGCTTTTACTGGGGCAGAGGGGTATTTAGTTTCCGGTATTATGAGTATGGCAGCATGTATTATCCGGCGGTGCTGTTCCTGATCGTCTCGATCGGCGTGCTGGTAAACTGCCTTATGGAAAGGCGGGCAGGCGGCGGGGATGAGACGGCAGTAAGGGAAAGGAAGATTCTGGCGCTTCTCGTGCTGGTTCAGATTTTTGTGACACCTTTGGGGAGCAACAATGCTCTGTACCCGATCATCAATAATCTGTTTGTCACAGCGCCGTTTGTGCTGTGGGCGGCTTATGAAAAAATGAAAGACGGTGCGCGGGCGCAGAAAATATCCGTCCGTATCTGGGGACTGCCTTTCGCTCTGCTTACAGTTTTCGTGTTGGTTCAAAGTGCGGGATTCCATATGCGGTTTACTTTTCAGGATGGAATTGACGGTGTGAAACGGGATGCAAAGCTGATGGCTCCGGCGAAAGCGGCAGGCATATACACCAACCAGGACAATGCAGGGTGGTTGTCGGAGCTGGCGGAGTACATGGAGGATGCAGGACTGACAGGCAGGGAAGTCCTGCTCTATGGGGAGATACCGGGATTGGGGTATCTGCTCGATATGCCCTCGGCGCTGTCCACGTTCTGGGCAGATCTGGATTCATACCGGATGGTGGAGTATGAGCGTGATCTGGCGGGGATGACTGCTTCACCTGTCATTATTGTGGCGTCTCCGGTGGCGGCTTATCTGAATGAAGATGCAAAGGGCATGAACTGGTTTGGGGTGGACCGCCAGAAGCTTGCGGCAGATGAGAAACTGCAGATTCTGGGAGAGTATATGAAAGAGCATGCTTATCAGGAGACATTCAGCAACGGCCGCTATGTGGTGTATGTGACAGAATAAGGAGAGTGTGGTAATATATAGCAAGGAACCAGGGCGCCGTCTTCGGATGGCGCGGGAGAACATTTCATGCTTGCGGAAAGCGGAAGGAATAGGATCATGATCAATTTTAACGTTCCCCCTTACACGGGAAAAGAAATCGAATATATGAAAGAGGCTGTTGAGAACCAGAAGATCTGCGGCGACGGGCCTTTTACGAAAAAGTGCAGTCAATGGATCGAAGAGCAGACGGGAACGACGAAATGTCTGCTGACCACCTCCTGTACCCATGCCACCGAGCTTGCGGCACTGCTTGCCAAAATCAGGGAGGGCGATGAGGTGATCATGCCGTCTTACACGTTCGTTTCTACGGCGGATGCGTTTGTGCTGCGTGGAGCAACGGCTGTTTTCGTGGATGTGAGGCCGGAAACCATGAATATAGACGAGACGTTGATCGAGGACGCCATTACGGAACGGACGAGGGCTATCGCGCCGGTGCACTATGCGGGGGTAGGCTGTGAGATGGATGCGATCATGGATATTGCAAAGCGGCATAATCTGATGGTGATCGAGGATGCCGCACAGGGAATCATGGCATCCTATAAAGGGAAACCTTTGGGGACTTTTGGCGAGTTTGGCTGTTTTAGTTTTCATGAGACGAAGAATTTCAGCATGGGCGAGGGCGGCGCGCTGCTCATACGGGATGAGGAATATATCGAGGATGCGGAGATCCTCAGGGAAAAGGGAACGGATAGAAGTAAATATTTCCGGGGACAGGTTGATAAGTACCGTTGGCAGAATTATGGATCCTCTTATCTGCCAAGCGATATGAACGCGGCTTATCTGTATGCCCAGTTAGAGCTTGCGCAGGACATCACAAAGGCCCGGATGGACAGATGGAACCAATACTGGGAATTGTTAAAGCCGCTTGCGGACGAGGGCAGGATCGAGCTGCCCTATGTACCCGAATATTGCAGCCACAATGCGCACATGTTCTACATTAAGACAAAAGATCTGGAGGAAAGAAGCAGACTGGATGCATTCCTGAAAGGGAAAGAGATCCTTCCGGCGTCTCATTATGTGCCGCTGCATTCCGCTCCTGCGGGTATCAAGTTCGGAAGATTTCATGGGGAAGATAAGTATACGACAAAAGAGGGCGAGCGGCTGCTGCGTCTGCCTCTGTATTATACGCTGACGGCGGACAAGGCGGAGTATGTGGCAGAGCAGGTGAAAGCTTTCTACAGATAGACTCCTGCGGCAGGTTTAACAGAAAGATCATGGAGGCAGTGTTGAAAAGTCAGAGATCATACAGCTTTGTATACAGGCGCTATCACAACTATATACTGACATTGACTGTCATGGCTGTCAATGTGTTTTTGATGGCAGTCTGTTTTGATTTCTATTATGACTTGAACGACGATACCATGATGCATGATATTATGGCAGGAATCTACAGTGGTACGCCGGATGGCCATAATATGCAGACGCTGTATCCTCTGGGGGCGCTGATCGCACTTGGTTACAGGATTTGCCGGAGTATGCCGTGGTATGGACTGTTTCTGTGCCTGTGTCAGTTCGGGGCTTTCTATCTGGCAGGAGTGCGGCTGTGCGAAGTGACCGGCGCTGCGGATATTCGCGGAGGGGCTGCGGGAGTGTACGGCGGCAGTGGCGAAGCGTTTGCACAGGGCTGTCCGGGTAAGGGACACAGCGGTATCGTGCGTAAGCTTTGGGTGTTGGCGGTACTGTCTCTGGTGATGTGGGGTATGTGTCTGCCCCATCTTGTTCAGATACAGTATACGATCACATGTACTATGCTGTCGGCGGCGGCTGTTTTTTTGTTTTTGACGACACCGCCGGGACTTGGAACAGGACAATTTGTGATAAAGAATATTCCCTCTGTCATTTTGGTGGTTTTGGCGTATCAATTAAGGACGGAGATGCTGCTTTTGACTTTTCCGATTATTTGTCTGGCGGGATTGTACCGGCTGACGGAGGAAAAAAGAATTTTTGGGAAAGAGAATCTGCTCAGATATGGTTCTGTTCTTGGAATGATCTTAGCGGGAATGGTGCTGAGTTACGTGGCGGACTGCGCAGCCTACGGCAGTCCTGCGTGGAAAGATTTCCGGGAGTTTTTTGATGCAAGAACGACGGTATATGATTTCTATCGGGAACTGGTGGAGGATGAGTCATATGGTGTCGGGCTTGCGGAAATAGGAGTGGAGCCGCATCAGCAGACATTACTGCACAATTATAATTTTGGTTTGGATGATGCTATTGATACGAAACTTCTTAAGAGGATGGCGGATTACGCGGTGGATGAGATCGGGGCTTCTAAGGACTGGAGAGCCATCTGGGACAGACAGCTGCGTTTCTATCTGTACCGGACATGCCATGCCGGCGACGCTCCTTACAATATGATGGTATTGTGGGCATATGCGGCGGTTCTGGTGACGGGAATGATCTCATGCCGCCACCCGCAGGAGAAGAGTGAAACGACCAGGGGGCTGTGTGGCAGATATGCATTTCTATGGCAGCTTGTCCTGCTTGCGGCAGTGCGCAGCGGGCTGTGGATGTTTATCCTGCTGCGGGAGCGCGATCCGGAGCGGATCACACATTCACTCTATCTGGCAGAGTTTGCACTGCTTAGTGCAATGCTGCTGCGTCATAGAGGAGTCTGCAGGAGAGCAGCGGCGGCGGTAGCTTTTGCGCTGCTTGCGGTGAGCGCTCTGACTAATGTTATACCGGGACTGCAGGAGAACCAACGGCAGCGGGAACAGGTTAACAAGAGCTGGTATGAGATAGACGCGTACTGTAGGGAGCAGGAAGACAGTTTTTATTTTGAGGATGTGTATTCCACGGTAGCCTTTTCACAGCGGATGTTTGACCGCAGGGATCATGGCTTCGCTAATTATGATATTATGGGCGGATGGATGTGCAAGAGTCCGCTTTACCTTGAGAAACTGGCGCAGCGCGGGATTGATTCGGCGCAGAATGCGCTTTTGCAGGAAGATGTGTATCTGATCATGTCTGATGAGGAAGCGGCAGACCGGGGGCTTGGATGGCTGACAGCGTTCTATGAGGCCCAGGGGACTGCGGTGGCCGTAGAGCAGGCTGACCGGGTGAATGATTCCTATGCAGTATATAAGGTCGTCAGACAATAAAAGTAAAAGCAGTAAAGATAGTAAAGACAGTAAAGACAGATGGGGTAATGAAATATATGGAGACAGCAAAACGAGTATTCCTGCGCCTTATGACAGTGGATGATACGGAAAAGATCGTTGCATGGCGTAATCAGGATTTTGTCCGGCAGAATTTTATTTATCAGGAACTTTTTACAAAAGAGGGTCATTTGAACTGGATCAGGAATCAGGTAGAACCCGGATACGTAGTGCAGTTCGTGATCTGCCTGCCGGATGCCAAAGAGATCGGGAGCGTATACTTCCGGGATATCGACAGGGAAGAGGGGATAGCCGAATACGGTATTTTTATTGGCGAAGAAAGCGCTCTCGGATGCGGCTATGGCACGGCGACAGCAAAAGAGGCGGTGGAGTATGCTTTTACGAAGCTGCATCTGCGCAAAATTTTCCTGCGGTTTCTGGCGGACAACATTGCAGCCAGGAAGAGCTATGAACATGCCGGTTTCATGTTGACAGACAGAAAAGAAACGGTAATGACCAAACAGGGGCCAAGAGAGGTCTGCTTTATGGAGCTTGACTGCGAAACATGGAAAGAGAGAAACAGGGATAAACTGGTCAGTTTTGTGATACCGTGCTACCGCTCGTCACAGACGATCGGCCGGGTCGTGGAAGAAATTGACAGGGCGATGAAAGAGCTGGCGGCATATCGGTATGAGATCGTGCTGGTCAATGACAGTTCGCCGGACGATACATTTGAGGCAATCCGAAGACTGTGCATGCAGCGGAAAGATATATGCGGGGTGAATCTGGCAAAAAATTTCGGACAGCATGCCGCGTTGATGGCAGGGTTCCGATATGTGCAGGGTGATATCATAGTCTGCCTGGACGATGACGGACAGACGCCCGCCATGGAAGTGGGAAAGCTGCTCCATGAGATAGAACAGGGGCATGACGTGGTCTATGCAAAGTACACCCACAAGCAGCATTCGGGATTTCGTAATTTTGGCAGTAAGGTCAACGAACTCATGACGAGAGTCATGCTCGGGAAACCGAAAGACCTGTATCTGTCCAGCTATTTCGCGGCGAGAAAGTTTGTGGTGGATGAGATGCTGCGCTACACCAATCCCTATCCGTATGTGATCGGACTGGTGCTTCGCACGACTAAGAATATTGTCAATGTGGAGGTAGAACACAGGGAACGGGAAACCGGAACTTCCGGATATACTATGGGTAAGCTCCTGGGGCTGTGGTTTAACGGTTTTACCGCTTTTAGTATTAAACCGCTGCGGATCGCTACGGCAGTTGGCGGTCTGACGGCTTTTGCAGGTTTCCTGTATGGCATTTATACGATCATCAAAAAGTTTATCAATCCCAATGTACCCGTTGGTTTCAGCGCCATGATGACAGTTTTTGTTTTTATTGGCGGCATGATCATGTTGATGCTCGGACTGATCGGGGAATATATTGGTCGGATCTATATCTCCCTCAATAATTCGCCGCAGTATGTCATTCGGGAATGTCTTAATGAGAAGCCGTGCCGTCAGGAAGATCAAACGGAATCTAAGGAGAAAGCGACAGAGCCCGGAAAGCGGTATGAACGGTGACAGGACGCCCGGATGCAGAGTAGAGAGAATACACTTATTATGAATGAGAATGAATTTAGAATAAAATTGAAACTGAGCACCATAGCATGTCTGCTTGCCACGGCGGGAACATTGTGTTTTCCGCAGATTCTGAACCTGAAAGAGGATAATACGCTGGCTTTTACCAACAGTATTTTTTCTGTGTTCATATGGCTCTTGTGCCTGTATGCCGTGGATCGTTCCCTGCGTACGATCGATCTGCATGATAGAAGGGCATGGGTGATCGCGGGCATCCTTTCCTTTGCATTCACGACGGCAATGCTGTTTGGAGTGCGTCTTGACACACAGGGTAATGTGAATTTCAAGGATTGGAGTTTGTGGGTTTCTTTGCCGGTGCTGACATGTATGTTTGCTGTATTGGTGCGTAAATTCTGGGATTTTCTGGGCGGTATGGAGGAGCGCAAGAAGAGGATCGCAGAGCATATCAAGTTGCCGGACGTCCCGACAGGAACGGCGAAGTATGCCAATATAATAGTTTTTGTTGTGCTGCTCGTCTGCTGGCTGCCTGTGCTGCTCGCAGTGTATCCGGGCTTTTTTGTATATGATGCACAAGATGAATGGCTGCAGGTTGCATCCAGAACATTTGACACGCATCATCCGCTAGTGCATGTGCTGATGCTTGGCGGAATTATCTGCGGGGTTCACAAATTTACGGATTCATATAATCTTGGCATTGCCTGTTATACGGTGGTACAGATGTTGATCGTGGCGGGAGGGTTTACCTGTCTGCTCAGTTTTATGCGGCGCAGGAAAGTTTCCAGAGCCGTGCGGGTCATTTCGCTGCTCTATTTTGCTCTTTTTCCGGTTGTCGTCATGTTTACGCTCTGCTCCGCCAAGGATGCGCTGTTTACGGTGGCGCTGCTTATGCTGCTTTTGTCGCTCTTGGATATGGGAAGCGACGAGGCGGTATTTTTCTGCTCCGGCTCCAGGATGATCTTCTTTGTTCTCAGCGCGGCGGCGATGATGCTGTTTCGCAAAAACGGCGTCTATGCTTTTGCCGTGATGGCGCCCATTCTCCTTATATACCATAAGAAATATCTGAAAAAGGCAGCGCTTCTTCTTGCGGCGGCATTTCTCATCTACTTCCTGATCAATACCGGGCTTACGGTGGCGCTTCATGCGGAGAATAGTGAGAATCAGGAAATTCTGACGGTGCCGATCCAGCAGCTTGCAAGAACTTATAAATTTAACAGGGAAGTATTTGAGGCGGAAGATATTGAGACGCTTCATGAGATCCTGCCGGAGGAGGCACTCGTCTTATATAATCCGAAACTGTCAGATCCGGTCAAGGTTCGGTTTCAGAACGAAGCCTATGCGGCGGATCGGTCGAAATATGCCGGTTTATGGCTGAAGATCGGACTTCGAAAACCGCTGTCCTACATCAACGCCTGGCTGGCTAATTCCTATGGATTTTGGTATCCTGACACGGTGATCGACGTTTATTCCGGCAATACCGTTTTTACTTTTACCTATGAAGATAGTTCGTATTTTGGTTACGAGGTGGAGGAGCCGGGATTTCGGGACAGCAAGATCCCCTGGCTGGATGCGGCATACAGGAAGCTGTCTTTGGAAATTTCGCAGGAGAAAATACCGATCTATTCCATGTTGTACTCTCCGGGCGGGATATTCTGGTGCATCGCGTTTGTGTTTGCCTATGTGTTGTACCGAAGAAAATATCATATGGTGATCCCCTATCTGATGGTAATGCTTGTCTGGCTGACGGTAATCCTGGGGCCTACATATCTGCCCCGGTATGTATTGATCTTCTGGTTTGGACTGCCGTTGTTCATCTCGATGCTTTTGGAGGAAATATAGATGCAGGGCATTGCCAGGGGCTTTTGAATGGAGGGTAAGAAGCCAAAAAGGCGGGGAGTTTCGGCTTTAGTTGTAAAATATATACAATCGTGATATACTAAGCAGTGATTATTTTGGTGTACTATGCCTTTTCCACTATCGTGCAGGGGGAAATACCGTAAGGGAATCCGGCAGGAGACAGGAAAGGCAGGCTGTTACAAATATAAGATAAGAATCAGGAATGGACAATGAATAGAGTAATCAATAGAAGACAAGCGATCTGCTGGACTGTCTGGATCGTTGTGCTGTGCGCAGCGCTTATGCTCTGGCCGCTTCGTCTGGTCAGAGAGACGATTTCCTCTGACGGCAGCAGGGTAATTCGTAAGGAGGTCATGGAATCTGAGCCGGTCACATCGGGATATGTGGTGCAGCAGATGTTTATCGCCCAGTATGACAGGCTGAAGAACATTGATATCTTTTTTACCGGGGGAACGATCGGGGAAGAGTTTAATTTTGTGTTGTATGATGCTGCCATGAGTGTGATCATGCAGCAGGTGATCAGCACGGAAGATATGAAGACGATGCCCGGTTACTGTACTGTGCAGGTTAATATTGACACAGAGGTCGGCAGGGAATATTATTTTTTGATCCAGGGAATTGACGCTCCGTTTCGCGTGGGTTATCAATACACAGCAGATTCGGGGAGTATCTATAATGGCACGCTCTACTATGAAAATGTGGAGGATACGGAACGCTGTATGATCGCGTCTTATCAGTATGAGGTGCCGCTGCGTAAGGGCAAAACATTGGTATGTGATGCTCTCTTTGTGCTGTCCGGGATTCTGGTCACTTGTCTGACGGGACGATATTATAAGAAGAAACCGGATCGAAATATACTTGTCACAGTGGAACAGACGGTGCGGACGGTCTGCAACCCGCTCATTGCGGCAGCGGCAGTCGGCGCAATGGCGGCTGTGTGGCCCTGCAGGCTTTTTACGACCAATACGGTGTCGATCCTTTTCTTTGAGGGGAGCATTGTACTGGCGGCAGCGCTTCTATTCTATGCGGTGAATCATAACAGGACAGGGATCGCATCCGACCGTACGCTTTTTGACGTGCTTAAGGATAACTGGCAGAACTACTTGCAGTCGGCGCTTTTTGCGGGGGCTATCTGGGCATGCTGTAATTATATGAACGGACTGTACGACATCCATCATACCGTGGCTTACAGGCAGCAGCTGATCTACTTTGCGCTTGCGGTGGTCGTAACTTACAAAAGGCGGGATCTTTTTAATGTTGTGAATGCGGTTTATCTTGTTGTGGCGGGTATTCTTGGATTCCGCTATTATACCAATACCGTGGCGGCTCTGGAAAACCCGGAGGAACTGGCAGTCCTTGTGGTGAAGCTGAGCGCATGGGCGGGAATTCTTACGGGGTTAGTCGTGATAGGCACGATCCGGCATTTGATCCGGGGCAGGGTTAAAGATATCTCTCCGGCTTACAGCATTCTTGTGGCAGTATTTTTTACGGCGATCATTCTCTACCGCAATACGAGGGGATGGCCGATTTATCTCGTATGCTCTTTTGTACTCTTTTATCTGAATATGGCGGCATGGGAGAAAAAGGCGGTGCTGCTTCGGAATATATGCAACGGCATACTGTTCCATTTTGGCGCTATGGTGGTGTTCTGCCTGCTGCACAGGCCTTATATGTTTTTCCAGTACTACAGATATCCGTTTATTTTCCATACGGTGACCATGTCAGCAGTGTATCTGGCCCTTGTAGTGTGCGCGGCGATGGTGAAATTTCTGGATGCTTACAGGAAGAATCAGAAGCTTGCAGCGGTCTATAAGGAACTTGCAGTGTTTGGCGTATCGGCGGTGTATCTGTTGTTCACGCTGTCCAGAACAGGGTATCTGGCGATCGTTGTCATGGCGGTGGTAATGATACCGGTGATCTGTTTGTCCATGAAAGGCTTACCTGGGAAAAGAAAATGGCAGGGCATGTTCCGGAGTATCGGGATGATGATGCTTGCCGCGATACTGTGCTTTCCGGTAACCTTTACGGCGCAGAGGATGGTGCCTGCGGTCGCGGCCAGACCGGAATTACATGAAATAGAAGAACTTCCTACGGAAATCGTACATGGCAGATATATGGATTCCTTTTACTATATTACGATTCAGCGTTTTATCCAGGTATTTCAGATGAAAGTACTGGGAGTTCCGGAGGAAAAGAGCCTGCGCGCGATCTATATGGTGGCTGATGCGGGGGAAGAATCGCTTAGAAACGCACTGTTTGCGGATGCAGGGGAGATTCTGCTTGTGTCTGCGGAAGATACGGCGGCAGGGGCTGAGGATACACCCTCTGATGAGGAGGCACAGGATTCTTATACCAACGGCAGATTAAAAATATTCAGAGTGTACTATAATAATCTAAATAAGACGGGACACGAGGACATGGGCATTATGGAACCTGACGGCAACTATATTGTTCATGCGCACAATATTTATCTGCAGGCAGCCTATGATCATGGCATCTATGTGGGCGCTGTCTTTATTGTGCTGGGCGCGGGTACGCTTGTACAGGCGGCGGTCTATTTCTATAAACGCAGGGAGGACAGGGATTGTGCGGCGCTGCCGTTAGCCCTTTTGATTCTCTTTGCAGTTGCTGGACTGACAGAGTGGATCTTTCATCCCTGCAGTTCAATTGCGTTTTGTTTATTGTTGACAATGGCGCCCCTTCTGGTGGACAGGCGCCGGGCAGCACAAGTATAAGATGGTATATTAAGTATGGAAAAAAAGAGAAATCCTTTTAATGTAAAATTGTTTTATAGAAGAACCTGTCTGATCATATATGATGTGATCAGTGTGATTCTGGCAAGCTATCTGGCGATCATTATCCGTTATGAATTTGATGTGGATATGATACCGGTGCATTTTATGACACCGATCGAACAGTTTATGCCGCTCAATATTCTGCTGACACTTGTGATATTCTATTTCTTTCACTTATACAGCAGTCTCTGGGCATATGCAGGCGAGACGGAACTGCAGAATATCGTAGTGTCGTGTGCGGTATCTACGATTGTAAATAGTATTGGACTGCAGTTTTTTAAGATTAAGACGCAGCCGGTGCCTAAGAGCTATTATTTCTTCTATCTTTTTCTGCTGCTCACCTGTATCTTTACGAGCCGGTTCTCCTATCGGTTCTTCCGCAGTTTGAAACATAAGCAGCAGAACAAGAAGAATCTGATCTCCGTCATGGTGATCGGTGCGGGAGAAGCTGCCAATCTGATCATTAAGGAGATTGTGAACAGCAATTTTTCTACCATGGTCATTAAGTGTATCATCGATGATGATAAGGGAAAATGGGGACGGTACATTCAGGGTATCAAGGTAGTAGGCGGCAGGGACAGGATCGTCGAGTGCGCTGACGTCTATGATGTGGATGAGATCATCGTGGCGATGCCCTCGGCAAGCCGGACGGAGATCAGGAGTATATTGGAGATCTGCAAAGATACTAACTGTAAGCTGCGTTCCCTGCCGGGTATGTATCAGCTTGTGAATGGTGAAGTCAATGTCAGTAAGCTGCGTGATGTGGAAGTGGAAGATCTTCTGGGCAGGGATCCGATCAGTGTTGATATGAATTCCATTCTGGGCTATGTGCAGGGAAAAGTAATACTGGTCACAGGCGGTGGCGGTTCAATTGGCAGTGAGCTGTGCAGGCAGATCGCTTCCCATAAACCGAAACAGCTTATTATTGTAGATATCTATGAGAATACGGTCTATGATATACAGCAGGAGCTGAAAGGAAAGTACCCGGAACTGGATTTGGTGGTACTGATCGCTTCCGTGCGTAACACAAACCGTATGAACTATATTTTCTCGCAGTACAGGCCCAATATTGTATACCATGCGGCGGCTCACAAGCATGTGCCGCTGATGGAAGACAGCCCCACCGAGGCGATCAAGAATAATGTGTTCGGAACTTTTAAGACGGCGCAGGCGGCGGCGATGAGCGGCGTGCAGCGTTTTGTCATGATCTCCACGGATAAGGCGGTGAATCCGACAAATATCATGGGCGCCAGCAAGCGGATCTGTGAGATGATCATCCAGACTTTTGATAAGCATTATGAGACGGAATTTGTAGCGGTGCGGTTTGGCAATGTGCTGGGCAGTAATGGCAGCGTGATTCCGCTGTTCCGCAAGCAGATTGCAGCGGGCGGTCCGGTGACGGTGACACATCCAGATATCATCCGTTATTTTATGACCATACCGGAGGCGGTTTCCCTCGTGCTGCAGGCGGGAGCTTATGCGAAAGGCGGCGAGATATTTGTGCTGGATATGGGGGAGCCGGTGAAGATACTGGATCTGGCGGAGAATCTGATCAAATTGTCAGGATATCACGTGGGAGAAGATATAAAGATTGAATTTACAGGGCTCAGGCCGGGTGAGAAGCTGTATGAAGAATTGCTGATGAAAGAAGAGGGCATGAAAGATACGGCGAACAAGATGATTCACATCGGTAAGCCCATTGAGTTGGACGAGCATGAGTTTTTTGTACAGTTAAAAGAGCTTAAGGATGAGTGCCAGATTGAGAGCTCAGATATCAGGCCGCTCATCAAGAGGATCGTGCCGACTTATCACAGCCAGGAGAATCTTGACTGGTAACATGGTGCAAAACCGTGGAATGGAGGAGCATATGGATAAGAAAAGGATTTATCTGTCGTCCCCGACCATGCATGGCGAGGAACAGAAGTATGTGCAGGAGGCTTTTGACACAAACTGGGTGGCGCCTCTTGGCCCCAATGTGAACGCCTTTGAAAAGGAGATGGCGGCATACACAGGATGCGGCCATGCTGCGGCGCTCAGTGCAGGAACAGCGGCGATTCATCTGGCGCTTAGGCTGATCGGGGCAAAACAGGGGGATGTTGTTTTCGTATCGGATCTGACTTTTTCCGCAACCTGTAATCCGATCGCGTATGAGAATGCAACGCCTGTATTTATCGATGCGGAACCGGATACATGGAATATGTCTCCGGAGGCATTAAAACGGGCTTTTGAGAAATATCCGAACCCGAAAGCGGTGATCTGCGTGCACCTGTACGGAACGCCTGCTAAGCTGGATGAGATCATGGCGGTCTGTGAAGAACATCACGTGCCGCTGATCGAGGATGCGGCAGAGTCTTTGAGCAGTACTTATAAAGGACGGCACACGGGTACTTTTGGGCAATATGGGATATATTCTTTTAATGGAAATAAAATTATTACCACATCCGGCGGAGGTATGCTCGTGTCACCAGACGAGGAGGCAGCGAAAAGGGCAACGTTTCTTGCCACGCAGGCGAGAGACCCTGCCAGACACTATCAGCATTCACAGATCGGGTATAATTACCGTATGAGCAATGTCACGGCGGGAATCGGCAGAGGGCAGCTGCTGCATCTGGAGGAACATAAGCAGAAAAAGAAAGAGATTTACAGGCAGTATCAGGAGGCTTTTTCGGATATGCCGGAAATCAGCATGAATCCGTTGAACCCGGATGGGGATGCAAACTGCTGGCTGTCGGGTATGGTAATTGCGGAGGGAAGTAAGGTAACACCTGATATTATAATGGATGCGTTGGAGGCTGAGAATATAGAATCCAGGCCGATCTGGAAACCGATGCACATGCAGCCGGTGTTTGCGGAATGTGATTTTGTGCCCCATTATGAAGATGGACGCAGCGTAGGAGAAGATTTGTTCCGAAGAGGATTATGTCTGCCCAGCGATGTGAAGAATACCAAAGAGGATATGGAACTGATCATCCGTACGATACGTGGATGTTTTTCCATGTGAAATAATGAGGAATGAGCTATGTATAAGAACGGCGGCAAGCGATGTTTGGATTTTCTATTGTCATTATGCGGGATTATTGTACTGAGTCCGGTTCTGGCCGTACTCGCCATTATGGTGCGGGTGAAGCTGGGAAGTCCCGTGCTGTTCAGGCAGGAGCGTCCGGGCAGAAATGAGAAAATATTTACGCTGTGTAAATTCCGCACGATGACGGACGCACGGGATGAAAAGGGAGAACTTCTGCCGGATGCGGTGAGACTGACGAGGTTCGGGAAGTTCCTGCGGGCATCCAGTCTGGATGAACTGCCGGAACTGTTCAATATTGTAAAAGGCGATATGAGTATCATCGGCCCAAGACCTTTGTTGGTGTCTTACCTGCCTTACTATGATGAGCGGGAAAGACTGCGGCACAGTGTGCGGCCGGGATTGACAGGATTAGCGCAGGTCAGCGGCCGCAACTATATCGATTGGGACAGCCGTATGGACAAGGATGTGGAGTATGTGGAACATCTTACATTCGGAATGGATCTGAGAGTGTTGTGGATGACGGTGCAGACGGTGCTTGGCCATAGCGACGAGGTGGCGGAGGATACCAACGCAGCGGAGGGGAACTTTGCTGAGATCAGAAAGAAGCGTCTGGAAGAGACTGGCAGGCTTCGGTGAAACAGACGAGCAGGTGTTAAGATGAATATTCTAATTCTGAGCGCGGGAACGCGGGACAAGGTAGTGCAGTATTTCAAGAAAGAAATAGGGGACAAGGGCAGGATCATTGCGACGGACTGTAGCAATCTGGCGCCGGCGGTGTATGATGCGGATGCTTTTTATCTGGTGCCGAGAATTACGGAACCGGGTTATATGGATGTGATATTGGACATTTGTAAGAAAGAAAAAATAACGGGCGTTTTCTCTCTGATCGATCCGGAACTCAGCATGCTGGCAAAAGAGCGGGAGAGATTTCTTGCGGTGGGCACGACGCCGATCATTTCGGATTATGATCTGGTAGAGACATGCTTTGACAAATACCGGATGTACGAATTGCTGCTGGAAATGCATATTCCTACGGGCAGATGCTATCTTGACAGGGAATCGTTCTACCAGGCGGTGGAGGCGGGTGAGATGTCCTATCCTGTGTTTGTAAAGCCGGTTAAAGGCAGCGCAAGCCTGCACATTAATAAAGTGGAGAGCCGCAATGAGATCGAAGTACTGTATGATCTGCATGAGAATCTCATGATTCAGGAATATATGGACGGGCAGGAGTACGGCGCGGATGTATATATTGATATGCTGAGCGGCAGATGCACTTCTATTTTTGTCAAGAAGAAGATTAAAATGCGCGCCGGGGAGACGGACAAGTCGGTATCCTGCAAAGATGAGAGACTGTTTGATCTGATTCGGGAATTCGTAGAGAAATGTGGTTTCCGGGGCATGATAGATATCGATATTTTTGAGATCAACGGAACTTACTATATATCTGAGGTCAATCCGCGGTTTGGCGGCGGCTATCCTCACGCATATGCCTGCGGTGTCAATATGCCGGCAGCGGTGATCCGTAATCTGGCGGGCGAGATAAATGAGGTGGATATCGGGAATTATGCGGAAAATATATGTATGATGAAGTACAATGAGATTGCGATCCGGGATATGAACGGGGAAAAGATCGTGCCCTGAGATGTATACAGGACCGATAGAAAGGCGCAGGTATCAAATTGAGCAGAGTATTGGTTTTGACCAATTCGTCCGGTGGACTGTATGACTTCAGGAATGAGTTTGTGCAGGCGCTGCTTAGCCAGCATGAGGTCTATGTCAGTATGCCGGATGATGTCAAGGAAAAGGAACTGGCGGCGGAGGGCTGCCGGATCATTAAGACGGATATCAACCGCAGGGGAATCAACCCTCTGGAAGATTTGAAATTGTATCGTACGTACAGCCGGCTGATGAAAGAGATCAAGCCTGATCTGGTGGTCACGTATACGATCAAGCCAAATATTTATGGCGGGGTTGCATCAGCTAGGCGCAAGATTCCCTGTATTGCTACCATCACCGGGCTGGGAGGGGCGTTTGACCGCAAAGGAATCCTGCTCAAACTGATCGTTACGATGTATAAGACAGGACTTAAGAAAGCGGCCTGCGTGTTTTTTCAGAATGAGGAAAACAGAGGAATCTTTGCCAGACTTGGCATTACGGCCCAAAAGACCCGCATGGTCATGGGATCCGGCGTAAATCTGGACAGACATCGGTATGAATCCTACCCGGCGGGAGACGAGACACACTTCCTGTTTGTGGGACGGGTGATGAAAGAGCGCGGGATACTGGAATATGTTGAGGCGGCCAAGGCATTACATAGCGACAAGGTTTTCTTTGATATTATGGGTTACTGCGACGAGGATTACCAGGATATGCTCGATGGTTTGGAGCAGGAGGGCATTGTGCGTCAGATCGGGTTCCATACGGAAGTACATCCCTATCTGGCGGCGGCCAGCGCGATTGTCGTAGCCTCTTTTCATGAGGGAATGTCCAATGCGCTGATCGAGGGCGCTGCCACGGGAAGACCGGTTATTGCCTCCAATATCAGCGGCTGTCTTGAGGCCTTTGAGGAGGGACGGACGGGATTTGGATTTACTCCCGGACACGGCGATGAACTGATTGCAGCTATGCAGAAGTTTCTGGAGCTGTCTGTGGAAGAGCGTGCCATGATGGGACGTATGGGCAGGGAGAAGATGGAGAAAGAATTTGACCGGAAGCTTGTGACGGGTGAATATATGGATGAGGTGAAACGGATTTTGGGAACATAGACTGTGAAATCAAACATATCATGTAAGATTTTCAAATAAACAGACATAATACGGAGGTAGAGAGATGGATTTATATGAGAAGATCGTGAGTGGAGAGGAAAAGTTATCTCTCGTGGGACTCGGGTATGTGGGTATGCCGATCGCGGTTGCCTTTGCCAGAAAGATCAAAGTAGTGGGGTTTGACCTCAACGAGAATAAGATTGCACTGTACAAGAGCGGCGTTGATCCGACGAATGAGGTTGGCGATGAGGTGATCAAAAACAGCGCCGTGGAATTTACTGCGGATCCCGCAAAGCTGCGGGAGGCCAGATTTCACATTGTGGCGGTGCCGACGCCGGTCAATGACGATCATACGCCGGATCTGACGCCGGTGGAGGGTGCAAGCCGTATTCTGGGACAGAATCTGGCCAAAGGATCCGTTGTTGTATTTGAATCTACGGTTTATCCGGGCGTTACGGAAGAAATCTGCGTCCCCATTCTGGAAAAGGAATCCGGTTTAAAATGCGGTGTGGATTTCAAGATCGGTTACTCACCCGAGCGTATCAACCCCGGCGATAAAGTACACCGTCTTGAGACGATCACTAAGATTGTGTCCGGCATGGATGAGGAGACGCTTGACGTCGTTGCCAAAGTCTATGAACTGGTAGTGGATGCGGGCGTGTACCGGGCAGAGTCCATCAAGGTGGCTGAGGCGGCGAAAGTTATTGAGAACAGCCAGAGAGATATCAATATTGCATTCATGAATGAGCTTTCCATGATCTTTCACAAGATGGATATCGACACCAAAGCAGTGTTGGAAGCAGCGGGAACGAAATGGAATTTCCTCAAATTTATGCCAGGACTTGTGGGCGGACATTGCATCGGCGTGGATCCTTATTATCTGACCTATAAAGCGGAAGAGCTTGGCTATCATTCCCAGATCATTCTGTCCGGACGCCGGATCAACGACGATATGGGCAAGTATGTGGCGGAAAGCCTCGTGAAAGGACTGATCAAAGCAGATATTCCGGTGAAGAATGCCAGGGTTGCGATATTGGGATTTACCTTTAAGGAGAATTGCCCTGATACGCGAAATACAAAGGTAATTGATATATACAAGGAGCTTGGTGAATACGGCATTGATCCTATCGTGGTAGATCCTGCAGCAGATGCGGATGAAGCGGAGCGTCTCTACGGTATTACGTTCAAAACGATGGAAGATGTAAAAGACATGGACGCCGTGATCATAGCGGTGGCTCATGAGCAGTTCCTGTCGCTGGATCAGGCAGGCATCGGAGCTTTCTATAATCCGGCGCGTAAACAGAAAGTATTGATGGATATTAAGGGATTATTGAACAGAAAAGAGTATCTGACAGAGGATTATCTGTATTGGAGACTGTAAATTCAAGGAAAATATCAACTAAATCATGGTGTATCTTAGTGGGGCTGCTCATTTTTTTCCTGGGCATGCTTGCGGCTTGCGGGGTGGGCGTTTACAACGACTCTGAGCAGTACATCACAATGCACATACACAGAGAGCCGTTGTATCCTCTTTTCCTTGCTTTCTTTCGAAAGGTCTGCGGCGAGGGTTACCTGACGGTGACAGCGGCGGCGCAGAACGTGCTGACAGCAGTGGGGATCTTTCTGTTTGCGGAGTATATTACATCCCATTTCAGGCTTGGGCTGTGGGAAGAATTGGTCGTGGTCTTTGTTCAGCTTGTGCCGCATCTGATGACCCGCTATGTATCGGCGCTCCATATTTTTCTGGAAAATTCGGTGATGAGCGAGGCGTTATGCATTCCGCTGTTTCACTTTTTCCTGTACTTTCTGCTTCGGATGTTATTTGAGAAGCGCAGGAGGGACAGAGCGCTCAGTCTGATGTTTGCGTTCCTGCTGTCTATGACGAGAGGACAGATGATGACTACGATCATTTTGTGGATGGTGGTAGTGCTTATACAAATGTTGTCCCAGAAAAAATATCGAACGTTATTTATCCCGGTCGCAGCTGTCCTGTGTGTCTTCGGGCTGCGGAGTCTGACAGTGCATGTATACAATTATGCGGTCACGGATTACTTTATGGGAAATACCTATGGTAAAGTCAATACGCTGACGAATGTGATCTATGCCTGCGATGCCAGGGACGGTGAAGTATTTGAGGAGGGCAGCCTGGAGCGTGAGTTTTTCGAGCGTTTCTACGCCGAGGCGGATGCCATGGGAGCCAATTACAAGTATGGCGGAGATACGTTCAGAGAACGGGCCGAACATCTGGAGGAGCATCATGACAAGCTGAAGTTCGAGGTGTTGGAGGCGGATCTGTCGGCCTATTACTTCAGTCTTGGCAAGGTAGACTATTACCAACAGAGCAGTATGTCGGATGAAATGGCGGGCAGGATGCTGGGCAGGCTCTTGCCGGTCTGCTTTGGACAGTGGCTCTATGATTATATATTGCTCTGCACTTACGGATTTGTGAGAAGCATCGCAGTAGTGCATCCGCTGATCAACTGGGCGGCGGCAGGAATCTATGCGGTCGTCATCGCGCTTTTTCTCTGTCAGGCGGTTCGCGGGAAGAACAGGGATGCTGCCTGGGTGATGGGAGTTGCGCTGTTGTTCATCGCAGCGAATGTGTGCGCTACCTCCATGACGATCATGTGTCTTTCGCGGTATATGATCTATGGATTTTCATTTTTCTATACGGCGGCGTTTGTGCTGGTGGTGCAGATCTATCGGGAATGGGTAAGCAAAAAACATTCATAGCGGATGACAAGACGAGTTTGTGCCGGTGCGCTGTCCGGCACAGATTCCCGAATAACAGGCAGGGTTTACTATAATAGGGCGGCGCAGAAACGGAGTGGAAGATGGGATATCGTGATCTTAAGTTTGATGAGAAAAGTGTGTTTTTAGTAGGCGGCGGCGCCGGGTTTATCGGATCGAATATATGTGAGGCGCTGATTGAGATGGGGTATACGGTACGCTGTCTGGATAATCTGTCAACAGGCAAGTATGAGAATATCGAACACCTTGTGGAACATGAGAGGTTCACTTTTATCAAGGGTGATATACGGGATCTGGATACCTGCATGGAGGCTTCTAAAGGCGTGGATTATGTGCTCAACCAGGCGGCTTGGGGAAGTGTGCCGCGCAGTATTGAGATGCCGCTTATCTATGAAGAGATCAACATACGGGGAACGCTTAACATGATGGAAGCGGCCAGACAGTGCGGCGTCAGGAAGTTTGTGTACGCGTCCAGTTCTTCTGTGTATGGCGATTCCACCATACTGCCTAAGAAAGAGGGACAGGAGGGGAAAGTGATCTCCCCATATGCGTTGACTAAGCAAGTGGATGAAGAGTATGGGCGTTTATATAAGGAACTGTACGGACTGGATACTTATGGACTGCGATATTTTAACGTATTTGGGCGCAGACAGGATCCCGAGGGGATGTATGCCGCTGTGATTCCCAAATTTATCCGTCAGCTTCTTCACGGTGAGGTGCCCACCATCAACGGCGATGGTATGCAGTCCCGTGACTTTACTTATATTGACAATGTGATCGAGGCAAATCTGCGGGCATGCCAGGCTTCCGGCGAGGCGGCGGGGCAGGCTTTCAATATTGGAGCGGGCGGAAGACTGTTCCTGAATGACATCTATCAACATCTGTGCAAGGCATTAGGCAAAGATGTGGAGCCAAATTATGGGCCTGCACGTAAGGGTGATGTACGGGATTCCAACGCCGACATCAGCAAAGCCAGAGAACTGCTCGGCTATGATCCGGAGTATGATTTTGAGAAAGGAATCGGGCTTGCGATTGATTGGTATCAGGAATATCTGAAATAGGAAGAGGATCATTGAGGGACAGGAATGGAGTTTAAACTGGGGGGCTATCGGATACAGATAGCCAGAGAATACGAGATCGATGGTACGATGCCGAATATATATAATGCCGAGGGGCGGGCTCTTGAGACCTATTTTATTAAGAACAGGCACTCGAGACATGCCCCTTTTGGGCATGAGGGGAAATATTTCTTCTGGGACCGCTACAATTACGGTTTGGACACGCATTTCTACGGGCCGGAATCCATGAAGCATACCCTCGGCAGACCGGTGGTCAAATATGGTATGCTGACGGAATCGCGTACGATCGTGCCGCAGGATTATGAAGTGTTTCATAAGAACAGAGGACTGGAAAAGGAATTTCGGTATATATTCACTTATGATGACAGAATCCTCAATGAAATCCCAAATGCAAGATTCTATCCTGTTGCGGCGGGCATCTGGAACCGCGGGATGCGGGAGGGATTGTATGAAACCAAGGACAGGGATATCTCAATTCTGTCCTCCGACAAAGTCATGTGCGAGCTGCACAGATTCCGGTTAGAACTTGCGAGAACATGTAAGAGAGAGGGACTGGCCGATACATACGGCAGATTTGACGGCGGTGAATATGTACGGAGTGTGGATGAAACGCTGGACCGTTATCGCTTTTCCATAGTCATCGAGAACGATGTGTCGGATTATTATTTCTCGGAACGGCTCACGAGCTGCTTTGCGGCACAGACGATCCCGGTATACCTGGGGGCGCGTAAGATCTCAGAGTTTTTTAACACAGAGGGCATGATCATATTGGAGGGGCCGGATATCGATGAGGCAAAACGCAGGATAGGAGAGTGCACGCGAAAGACTTACGAAGAGAAGCTGTCTGCGGTGCAGGATAACTATAGCAGGGTGCAGGAATATGTGAATATGCAGGACTATTTGTACGAGCATTACCTGGCGGAGCAATAACGCCATATCTAACGGCGGCATATGAAGCAGGCGGCAGGGCATGCAAAAGACAGGCGGGGAGGCAGTCAGATATGAAATACAAAGTAGTGGTATTTGGAGTGAAAGATACTTCGGAGAATATTGTGAATTTCATCCAGGAGCAGATATGCCCGGTGGATCTGGTGATCACGATCAGTCCGGAAGTGACGAAGAAAAATCAGGTGTCGGGTTATAAGGGACTGTCCTTTTTGACAGAGAAATACGGGATTCCGGTGCATGAGGCGGACAGCTATTTCCTGACGGATGACAAGACACAGAAATTTATGCAGGAAAATGAGTTTGACATTGGTATTTCCATGGGATGGCAGCGGCTGATCCCGAAATCCGTGTTGGATTGTTTTAAGCACGGTATCTACGGATTTCACGGTAATTGCGGTTATCTGCCTTTTGGCAGGGGGCGCTCGCCGCTTAACTGGTCTATTATTCTGGGTGATACCAGATTTAATCTGAATATGTTCCGCTATGATGAAAAGGCGGACAGCCCCAATGTGTTCGCTACGGAAATGTTTTCCATTACACCTCATGACGACATCCGGACGGCGCAGTATAAAAATATGATATGTTCCAAAAATCTGATCCGAAAGCTGTTAGAGGCATATATGAATGACAGTATCGTTATCCGCACGGAGTCCAAAGATTATGATTCATGGTATCATAAACGGACGGCGGCGGACGGTAAGGTGGATTTCCATGCGAGAACAAGGGAGATCTATAACCTGATCCGGGGTGTTGCGGCGCCTTTTCCGGGAGCGTATGGGATGATCGGAGATGAGAAAGTGACCATCTGGGAGGCCCATCCTTTTGACGAAATGATAGATTTCTCAGGTTATGCACCTGGAGAGGTGATCGATGTGTTTGATGACAAACCGGTAGTGCGCACGGTGGATGGATCGCTGTTGATCGATCGGTATGAATGTGCGAGAGTGATCGCCGTGGGGGATGTGCTTTCATAGAACAGGTATATGCAGCCTATAGGAGTAGGGATATGGCAGAGACAATTCGGGTGCTGCACGTGCTTGGCGGCGTGGGGCTTGGCGGCGCAGAGAGCCGGATCATGGATTTATACCGGCAGATGGACCGGAATGAGATACAGTTTGATTTTCTGGTGCATGATGGGGCGGTAAATCATGGACAGAAGAGGATGCCGCAGTTTTATGATGATGAGATTCACAGTCTTGGGGGACATATTTATGTGCTGCCCAGATTTAAAGTGTACAATTATTTCTCTTACAGAAAAGCGGTAAAAGATTTTTTCAGGCAGCACCACGAGTTTTGCGTGGTGCAGGGACATATGACGAGCACGGCGGGGATCTACCTGCCTATTGCCAAAAAGTGCGGCATTCCCATCACGGTGGCGCATTCAAGAAATGCCGGTGTAGAGAAAGGATTAAAAGGACTTGCGACGAGATTTTTCCGAAGAAATCTGGCCAGCAAAGCGGATTGCTGCTTCGCATGCTCCTACCTTGCGGGCAGGGATGTGTTCGGGGAAAAGGTCATGGCGGAGGGCAGGGTAAAAATTATCCACAACGCCATCGACGCGGGGAAATTCACTTTTAACCAGGAGAAGAGGGAAAAGGTCAGGAAGCAGCTTGGACTGAAAGATGAGTTGGTGATAGGTCATGTGGGGCGTTTCAATTATCAGAAGAATCATCCCTATCTGATCGATGTTTTTGCCAGACTGTGTGAGATTCGGCAGGATGCGGTGCTTCTCTTGCTGGGCGAGGGACCGGAGCAGGAGAACGCGCGCAGTCAGTGTCGTAGGCTGGGCATCGGGGAGCGGGTTATGTTCCTGGGTAACAGACGACAGCCGGAGGATTATTATCAGGCGATGGATATTTTTGTGCTGCCATCTTTTTTCGAGGGGCTCCCGGGTGTGCTTGTGGAGGCGCAGGCAGCAGGGCTTAAGTGTTTCGTGTCGGATACGGTCACGAGAGAGGCTGTAGCTACGGATCTGGTCACTTATCTGAGCATTGATCAGCCTGCCGCAGAATGGGCAGGGCAGATAGATGTGGCGGCATCTTATAAGCGGCAGGACACGTATCTGCAGATGAAAGAGGCAGGGTTGGATGTGTCGGCGCAGGCGGCGGGCTATCGCCTGTTTTATCAGAAAGGGGACAGTTCGGGCTTATGAAGAAACTGTTATTGATCGTGCCGTCCTTGCATCAGGGCGGATTGGAAAAGGTATGTGCGGCGACGGCAAGACTTTTGCAGCCTTATTTTGATGTTCGGATCGCCATTTTTGATTCCCGTAACATTGCCTATGATATCAAAGGCATACCGGTGATCGATCTGCACCTGCCAAGCTGTCCGGATAAGATCGGCAAGATCGTAAATGTTGTAAAGCGGGGATGGAGACTGCGCCGTCTGAAAAAGCAGGAGGGGATCGATATCGCCTACAGCTTCGGTCCTACGGCGAATCTGGCCAATATTGCCTCCGGCGGCAGAGGCGTGAAATGGCTTGGCATCAGAAGCTATATGGATATGGGTAATCCGAGGAAGATCAGGCTTTTTTGCAGATGTGCGGACAGGGTCGTGTGCTGCTCTGAAACGATCTGCAGGGAAGTGCAGGACAAGTATCGGTGCGGCAAGGCGGTTACGCTGAATAATCCCTTTGATATGCAGGAAGTAAAGATGCTGTCTGAGCGGGAGCAGGCGGAACTGCCGTGGAGCGGGGGAAAGATCCTGATCTCCATGGGACGGGAAGATGTGGTCAAGGGATTCTGGCATCTGCTCAAGAGTTTTTCTCTCGTATATAAGGAATTGCCTGATACCAGGCTCATGATCATCGGCAAGGGGGAATTCCAGCCGTACAGGGAGCTGGCTGTGCGCCTTGGCATCGATGAAGCAGTGTATTTTACCGGGCTTAAGAAGAATCCTTACCCCTATCTGAAACAGGGAACCATGTACGTGCTGACATCATATTATGAGGGATTTCCCAATGCCATGGTGGAGGCAATGTCAATGGGGCTGCCAGTGGTCGCTACGGACTGCATGACGGGACCGAGAGAGATTCTGGAAGACCGGTATGGGATTCTGATTCCGAACATGAGTCCGAAAGAGGATTATGACCCGGCGAACATTACGGACGAGGAGCGCGGTCTGGCACGGGAGATCATGGGACTCTTAACGGATTCGGATAAGATGGAGCACTATCGGGAGATGGCGTTAAAGCGCGCCGCAGAGTATACAGCGGAGTCCTATGTAGAGAAGATATGTGCGTGGGCGGAGGAATAATGGGAATACAGACAGAGAACAAATTGCATACACCGAGAAGATGGCAGTTTCTTGCCTTGATTCCTTTTGCACTGTTCTATTCTGTGGCGGCTATGCTGGGACAGTTGGAGAGAGTGGAGGAAATGGGATTTGTGTGGAGCCTTGGTCAGTTTCTGCTGTGGACGGCTGGAAGCTACGGCGTGCTTGTCGTATTGTGCACGATCATCTCACAGCGGAAAGCAATTGCAGCCAGGATTCCAATGTTATCCCGCATATTCCGCACAGCGACAGGGGATGGCAGACAGGGGAAATGGTATATCTATGTGCTGTTTGTGGTTATCTGCCTGATCGGTTATCTGCCGTATTATCTCATGTATTATCCTACGTGGCTGAACAATGATGCGATCTGGCAGCTTCAGCAGATCCTGGGGATTGTTCCAAGATCAAACCATCATCCGTTCTTTCATACGATGATCATGAAAGTGCTTTTTATGACAGGATACCGGGTATCCGGCACCTATATGGGAGGAGTCGCTTTCTATACGTTTGTTCAGGTGCTTGTGATGGCTATGACTTTCGGCTTTTTCCTGTATCAGCTGTATCAACGGGGGACGCGGATTGTATGGCTTGCGGTGGCGGTGGCATTCTATGCCTTTTTGCCGATCAATGGGATTCTTACGATCTGCATGGGTAAGGATGAATTTTTCACGGCGTCGCTGCTGATCTTCGCGTGGATGACCGCAGAATACGATCTGGATGCGGCGAATATGGAAAAGGGCCGGCGAAGATGGGTGGCATATTTTGTCGCGGGGCTTCTCATCTGTCTTCTTCGGAGTAACGGTATTTTTATTTTTCTGGGGACTTTGTTTATTCTTGTCATAAGCAGATGGAAGAAGCGCGGATTACCCCGCAGGACGCTTCTGTGCGGGGCGGCTGTACTGATCTGCTATCTGATTTATCATGGGCCGGTGCTGCATGCATTGCAGGTAGAGCCTCCGGATACGATCGAGGGGCTGACTATGCCTACCCAGCATATCCTGTGTGCCTATTTAAAGGGCGGGAACCTCACGCAGGAGGACATTGAGATGATCGACAGGGTCGTGCCGGTGGAAGAAGTGGGCGAGTATTATAATCCATGGCTGTTTGATATTGTCAAGAATTTTATCCGGGAAAAAGGTGATCAGGAAGTTATTGCGGACAATAAATGGGAGTATTTCAAGTTGTGGCTCCGCGTGGGACTGCGCAGCCCGCTGCAGTATGTGGTAGCGGAAGTCCGGCAGACGGCAGGCTATTGGGCTTATGATGTGAAGGACTATGAATATGTCTACGGCGAGTATTATATGGTGGATAACCCCCTTGGCATCACGGCCGAGCGGAAGCTTTTCACCTATGATGCGCAGCTTGCCATGCATGATTTCCTCATGGGATTTCAGGATTTATACAATAAAGTGTGGAGTCTGGGACTGAATACATGGCTGATGGTGTTTGGTATTGCCTATATGGTGTTTGACAGGAGAAATGTAATGGTTTACGTGCCTTTTATCATGCTGCTCGGGACACTGCTTCTGGCGACGCCGGTGTACAATGAGTTTCGGTATGCCTATGGATTGTTTGCATTTTTCCCGATGCTCTTTGGGTATACATTCGGGGAGAAAAGTATAGGAAAGGGGCGGGAGAGTACGGATGAAAAAGTGGTGTAAGGCGGTTTGCTTTATTCTGCCGCTGCTTTGTATGGTGGCGGCGGTCAACTGGTATGTGGATTCTTACGCCCTTTTGCGTGTGACTTATGACCAGATCGGAGAGCAGATGGCGGTGGAGCACAGGAATGTGGAGGGACTGCAGGAGTCTGACTTCAATGACAGGAATCTGCTGCTTGCCTGTCTCAGACAACAGGAAGCAAAAGAGCTGATCGTGGCGGGTTCCAGCCGGGTAATGAATTTTGACCATAGGATGTTTGAAACGGATTCTTTTTATAATACGGGTTTGTCCGAGTCTACGATCTATGATCTGTTAGCGGTGGTGGGCATTCTGGATCAGAATCACTGTCTGCCGGAGCGGATGGTGATCGGTGTGGATGCCTTTCTCTTCAATGCAAGCCACAATAATGAGCGGTGGATGGAATTGGAAGAGTATGTGGACTATATGCGAAAGAAGCTTGAGGGGGAAAGCGATGCGGCGACACAAGGGCGCTTATCCGCCCCTGAGATCGATACCGGCAGAGACAACGGCAAATGGCTGTCGCTTGAATATTTTCGCTATAACGTAACAAAGCTGCCGGAGCGTAAACGATTTATGGTGGAGTATACGTCGGATTGGGAGACAGAAAGATATCTGAAGCACTATGATGGCAGCATCTCCTATGAAAAGAGCCTGCGGGAGGTAGATGCGCAGGACGTGGAGGAACTGAGCAGGCAGTCTATGGAAGAACATGTGGTTTACCGGCTGACTGATTTTGCACAGATTGATGAGGAGAGCATGGAGCTACTTGACGCCCTGATCGGGTATTTGCAGAGCCAGGGCGTGGAGGTGATGTTATACTTGCCACCCTATTCGCCCATGATGTATAATTACATAGAATCTGAGGAACAGTTTCAGATCACCCTGCAGGTGGAAGAGCGGATCAGACAGATGGCGTCTGAGCGGCATACGGCGCTGTATGGATCCTATGATCCTGCGGGATGCGGACTTGAGATGACGGACTTATATGATATATACCATGTGAAAACGGAAAAGATGATGGACACGTTCTACCCGGTTCTTCCGGTACAGTGAGAGCGCACAGAGAAAGGCTTGGGATTGAGTATGAAAGCGAATGTTACCTATTGGTTGGATCGGAGTGCAGACAGGTTCCCTGATAAGACTGCTTTTGCAGACGAGAAGAAACAGGTTACGTTCCGGGAACTGAGCGTGCAGGCGAAAGCCCTCGCAACGCAGATGCTGAAGATGGGATTATTCAAAAAGCCGGTAGTCATCTATCTGGAAAAAGGGGTTGATGTACTGGTTTCTTTTATGGGAGCGGCATACAGCTGTAATTTCTATTCTCCCATCGACATCGACATGCCGGCAAGCCGTGTGAATAAGATTCTGGAAGTGCTTGATCCGGCGCTCGTTGTGACCAATGCCGAGCTGCAGCCTGTTTTTGCACAGTACGATTATCACGGGGAATATCTGCTGTTCGAAGAGAGTATCGCCAGGGATGTGGATGAGGAGATGGTCGAGGCGGCGCGGTGCAAAGGCATCGACACGGATCTGCTTTATGTGCTGTTTACGTCCGGGTCTACGGGTGTTCCCAAGGGAGTTACGATCAATCACCGTTCGGTGATCGATTATATTGACTGGGTGACGGAGACTTTTGATATCACGCAGGAGGACAGCTTCGGCAATCAGGCGCCTTTTTATTTCGACAATTCGATTCTGGACATATACAGCACGATCAAGAGCGGCGCTACGACCTATATCATTCCAAAGAACCTGTTTGCGCAGCCGGTACTGCTGTTAGAGTATCTGAAAGAGAAGAAGATCAATACGATCTTCTGGGTGCCCTCGGCGCTTATCGTGGTGGCCAAACTGAAAGCGTTCCGCAATGTGGATCTGTCGGATACGCTGCACAGAGTACTATTCTGCGGTGAAGTGATGCCCAATAAGCAGCTCAACACATGGCGCAAATTCCTGCCGGATGTCCTCTATGCAAATCTGTATGGGCCGACTGAGATCACGGATGCCTGCACATATTATATTGTAGACCGTGAGTTTGCAGATGATGAGCCGCTGCCCATCGGTATCCCGATGGCAAATACGGATATTCTGGTGTTGAATGAGAAAAATGAGCCTGTCACGGGGGACGAGACAGGGGAACTGTGTGTGCGGGGAACGTCTCTTTCCATGGGATATTATAACAATCCGGAGAAGACGAGGGAAGCATTCGTGCAGAACCCATTGAATCCATCTGTACCGGAGACGATCTACCGCACCGGCGATCTGGTAAAATACAATGAATATGGGGAGATCGTCTATCTGTCCCGCAAAGATTTCCAGATTAAACATATGGGACACAGGATCGAGCTTGGAGAGATCGAGACGGCGGTGTCTTCCCTGGAAGAGATCGCATTGTGCTGCTGCCTCTATGATGAGAAACATCAAAAGATCGTTCTTTTTATTGAAGAAGAGCTGGACAAGGCTTATATTAACGAGCAGATCTCCCGGCTGGTGCCGGAGTATATGCTGCCGAATAAGGTGATCACGCTTGAGAAGATGCCGATCAACGCCAACGGCAAGATAGACCGGGTGAAGCTTAAGGAGTATCTGTAGTGCGGGAGTTGAAACAGATTGATGGAAAAGCAGAATACACAATTTGAGAAAGTCGTTATCCTTGGCTACGGTAAGGTGACGGGAGAAGTGCTGCAGTATGTCTGTGACAGACAGACGCAGTACGGCTATGCGTTGATGTTTATCGAGCACGAGGTGCATCCCTTTGGCATTACCGAGAAGATCTGCAGCGAGCGGAATGTTCCTTTTATAAGGATTACAGATAAAAAAGAGCTTGCCGCCGTCCTTGACAAGATAGATGAGAGGACGCTGATCATCAGCGCCAGTAACAATTTCCTGTTTCCGGCGTCTCTGGTGGAAAAGGAGCATATCACGATCATCAATTTCCACAATGCGCTGCTGCCCCGTTATCCCGGGCGGAATGCCCCCACGTGGGTCATCTATAAAGGGGAGAGGGAAACCGGCATCACATGGCATTATGTGACCGCAGGGGTGGATGAGGGAAGTATCATCATCCAGCAAAGATGCCCTATCGGTGAGGATACGAAAGCTTATGAGCTGACAGAACAGCTTATGGATCTGGCTGGCAAGGCATTTCGGGAAAGCTTTGCAGATATTATGACAGGACAGGTCAACCCGACGCCCCAGCAGTTTGATGCCGGGCGTAAGATGTATCGTTCCCGGGAGATTCCTGCCGACGGCTTTTTTGATCTGACGGATGCGCCGGAGGAAATCTACCGCCTCTTGCGGAGCGTGGATTACGGGAAGAATGATATTTTCCCGCTGATGCGGACACAGATAGAGGGACAGTATGCCGAGATACTGCGGTATCGTAAGATTCCCGCAGATAAGCGCAGGGAAGAGGAAGGGTTTATCTATCTGCCCCTGGCAGACGGGATGCTGCTGAAGATGAAATACAGAAAGGAATCATAGAAAATGGAAGAAAAAGTTTTGGCGATTTTGGAAGAGCACTGTGAGGAAGCTCTGGATTACGCTGGTGACAGCATGATGGAGGATGGCGTGATCGATTCTTTCACGGTCATCAATGTGGTAAGCGATCTGGAAGATGAATTCGATATTGAGATTGACGCCAAATATGTGGTGGCGGAGAATTTCAGGAATAAAGAAGCGATCATTGCGCTTGTGCGCAGACTGTTGGAGGAATAAATGCAGCTCATATCCTATTCCTTTGTCATTCTCTGGGCGGCGGCCTTTGCACTGTATTATCTCGCTCCAAAAAGGATGCAGCAGTATGTGCTTCTTGCGGCAAGCATTGTGTTCTATGTCATCGGGTTAAGGGGTATTCCGGTGAACCTGTTCCTGACAGGGATCACCACATACGCATGTGGGCTTTACCTGAAGCAGAACCTTGACAGAGAGCGGGCGGACAGCGCGCGGTGTGCCGACAGGGAGGCAAAGAAAGCGCTCAAAGCGAAATTTCAGAAGAAGAGAAAAAATGTCCAGATTATTTACTTTGTATGTAATCTGGGCTTACTTGTATTTTATAAATATGCGGTAGTCATGGCTCCATTTGCCAGGAACCTGACGGGTGCGGATGCAGGTTTTCTGGAACGGGTGATCATGCCTCTGGGAATTTCTTTCTACACGCTGACCGCCATCAGTTATGTGGTGGACGCGGGCAGGGAAAACTGTGAGGTGGAGACGAGTTTCCTGAAAGTCCTGCTGTTTCTTTCTTATTTCCCGGCAGTTACCCAGGGTCCCTTTAGCCGGTTTGGGCTGATGAGAGAACAGTTCGAAAGGGAACATGATTTTCAGTATGACAGGATGCTGCGGGGCATACAGCGGTTTGTCTGGGGAGCATTTAAGAAACTGGTGATCGCCGACCGGATCGGTATCTTTGTGGACAGTGTGTACGGAGCGCAGACATCTGCCGTGCCGGGCAGTATCTATGCTCTTGCCACGGCGCTTTATATGCTGCAGCTTTATGCGGATTTCTCGGGTTATATCGATATGGCGGCGGGAGTCAGCGAGACTTTTGATATTATGCTGCCGGTAAACTTCAAACGGCCCTATTTTGCAAAGTCCGTGGCAGATTTCTGGCGCAGATGGCATATTACGCTGGGGACATGGTTTAAAGACTATGTGATGTTTTCCTTTGTCATGTCAGGGACGGGGCGTAAGATCAATAAGGCATATAAAGGCAGATGGAACGGTATGGGACGGCAGGTGGCGCCCATCATTGGTACGATGCTCGTCTGGTTTTTTACAGGAATATGGCACGGCAGGACGGTGAGTTATATGCTGTGGGGCGTATATTATGGCATCCTTATGAGCGCCACCCTGCTGTTGGAGCAAAAATACGTTGTCTGGAAAGAAAAACTGCATATAAAGGATGGAAAACTCTGGGGTCTGTTTGGCATGGTGAGGACGTGGGGAATCGTATTTCTGGCAGATGTGCTCATCCGCAGCAGCAGTTTGGCGCAGGCGGGAGCAATCTACGGTTCTTTTGTGACGCGGTTTGGCATTCGAAGCCTGCTCTCCGGCGAAATTACATCTTATGGATTGAACAAATATGATTTCATGCTGCTCTTTATCGTGTTGCTATTCTGGCTTATGGTATCTGTGCTGGAAGAGCGGGGGGAGGACGTGCGCACCTATATTGCCGGGAAACCGGCGCTGCTTCGATGGGTCTGTTATTACGGGATCGTGCTTTTGCTGCTCATAACAGGAATCTATGGCGGCGGGTATGATACGGCGGCTTTTATGTATCAGAGTTTTTGACGTGATTGGAATGGAAGGTCTGCTTATGAGAAAAATCGCATTTCATTTAAACTGCCTTGAGCAGGGAGGCGCAGAGCGTGTGGTCACAAATCTGGCCAATCAATTTGCCAGGGAGGGATATGAGGTCATCATTGCCACGGAATGGTATGGGGAGAATGAGTTTCAGATCGACCCCAAAGTACGACGCGTCCATGTGGGGCTGCGGGAGGGGGATGAGCAGAAGCATCATCTTGTGCAGTTTCTGCTGCGCGTGAAGTATCTTAAGGAGTTTCTGAAAAAAGAGAAGCCGGATATTCTGATTCCTTTTGCCAGAAAAGCGCTCTACAGGGGGCTGATGGCCGCATATTTCATGAAGCTTCCGGTGCTAATCTCCATTCGTACCGATCCGGCGGGGCATTATGAGGAACGTTCCGATAAGATCCAGATTCCGATTCTGTTCCCACGGGCGGACGGTTGTGTGTTCCAGACTACGGGTGCGCGTGATTTCTTCGCACCCAGACTACAGAAGAATTCCAGGATCATATTGAATCCTATTCATGACAAATATATTGGTGTGCCGGAACCGGAGAAACGAAACAAGACGGTGGTGCAGTCGGGAAGATTGGTAGACTTCAAGAACCAGCCCATGCTGTTGCGCGCCTTTGCTAACGTGCACGCAAAACATCCGGATTACGACTTGAAAATATACGGCGGGGATTCCTTTGACGGCACGAAAGAGATTCTGGAGGGTTTGATCGAAGAACTCCACGCACAGGAATACATTCATCTGATGGGGGCTAGCGACAGTCTGGAAAAAGATCTGGTGGACGCGGTGCTGTATGCTTTTACCTCAGACTGGGAGGGACTGCCCAACGCGTTGATGGAGGCTATGGCGCTTGGACTGCCCATCGTGGCTACGGACTGCCCCTGCGGCGGACCGCGGACGATCATGACCAATGAAGTAGACGGGCTGTTGATTCCGATCAAGGATCAACAGGCTCTGGAGGATGGGATCAACCGGCTGATCGAGGATCGTGAACTGGCCGAAAGGCTTGGCAGACAGGCGCGCAAGATCGCTCTGCGGGCAAATGGCCAGGTGGTCTTTGAGCAATGGCGCGATTATATAGAGGAGTTGTGCAAAAGATCGTGAGGCGGGGGAGGAGACGTGAATTTAATCTATAGGAAAATGTCTATTGAAGACATAGATGTATTAGTGGAAACAAGAGTGGAAGTATTAAGAGCTGCTAATAAACTGACGGATGATATGGATATGAGTGAGGTAAAAAAGCAGTCTTATCAATATTACAAAAGGGCATTATGTGACGGGACACATACTGCATATTTAGTATTTGATGAAAGCCATTTTGCTGGAGCCGGCGGCATCAGCTATTTCCAGGTGATGCCGACTTATCATAATCCAAGTGGGAAAAAAGCCTATATCATGAATATGTATACAAAGCCTGAATACAGAAGAAAAGGAATTGCCTGTAAAACATTAGATATGTTAGTCAATGAGGCTAAAAGCAGGGGGATTACATCTATTTCTCTGGAAGCGACTGTTATGGGGCGTCCTCTGTATGAAAAATATGGTTTTATACAAATGAATGATGAAATGGAACTGCCAGACTGATCATTTTTGATTTACAGAATTATTGGATATGCTGTTTCCATGTGAACAAAAACAAGTATATGAGCAAGCAAAATATCATTGCAGCTATAAAGGGGATATCCGGGATGGAACATGCGCAAACAAAAAGAAACAAATGCATAAGCGGTTTTATCATTGCCTGTAATTGTCTCGCCATTTTTTATATGGTATATGTGGTTACGGCCAGCGCCGGCTATACTGTGCTTCTCGGGGATGATTATACTCATGGCGTGCGTGTCGGCTCATTTCATGTCCCTTTCCTGCAATATGTTATGGCTTCGTTGCAGTACATGAAAGAAATTTATTTGGATTGGCAGGGCACATATTTTGCTATGTTTTTGCAGGCGCTGCTGTCTCCGATCAACAATTTTGGACTGCCCCAGCTGCGGGCCGTCATGATGGGCAATGCCCTGCTCTTTTTCCTGTCATTATTCGGTGTGCTCTGGGCGGCGTTTGGCCATATCTGTAAAGAACAGAAAGGTTATCCGATCCGGCTGACAGTGTTTACGCTGGTTCTTTTTACAATTCTGGATTCCTGTGTCTTTACGGAGATATTCTTCTGGTATTCCGGTGCAGTGGCATACAGCATTCCACTGTCGCTTTTTTTGCTCTCCGCCATGTGTTTCCTTATATATAATAACGAATGTTATTCTGAAAAGATAAAGAATATACTCACCATATGTGCAGCCATCCTGCTTTTCCTGGCGTCGGGTGGTTCTCTTGCAGTCAGCGGTACGGCATGTTATGCTGTTTTGCTGTTAACATTTGGGCTTTACTGCGTCAGGAGAAGATTTTCGGTCAGAAACGCTGTTGTTTTGTCGGCGGGTATTATAGGGGCGCTGATCAATGTGGCCGCGCCGGGGAATTTCTCGCGGCACACCCAGAACAGCGCCGGAAATTCCTGGCGGGTCATCCAGTCGATGAAATGGGCGGTTAAAAATGTCTGGCGTGAAATCGGCAGGCTGACCAGGGAGACGATGTTTGGATTTATGCTGCTTGCTATGGTGTTAGTGGGTATATATTTGTCAAAGCAGCTTTGGGGGATAGTGAAATTATATGGTCTGATCAGTGTTTTGGCACTGGGGACAGGATATGTGACGGCCTTTCCCGTGGCTTTTGGATACAATGGATCCGAATTTCCAAACAGATGTTATTTTGTGTTAGATGTGGGGTTAGCGCTTTCGTTGCTGAATTTTGCGGTATTTGCCGGCTGTTGTCTGGAAAGATGGTTTAAGCTGCAGGAGCGCAGACGGGCTTGGGCTGTCATGGCGGCGCTGCTTTTGGCAGCGTATCTGCTGTCTCCGGAGAAGATTTCTGATTCAGCGGTGGCGGCGATGGCCAGGTCCAACCGCAATGGAACTTACGAAGAGTATTATGGGAAGTGTGTGGAGCTCTACGATTATCTGGATCAGTGCCAGGAAGCGGATGTGGTCGTGGAAGTGCCGGCTTATATCGAGAATTTCGAATGTTTTTATCTGGATGAGGATGCACAGGGGTGGGTGAATGTAGGTATGGCGCAGTATTACCACAAGAATTCCATCCGTAAGAAACCGGAATAAACTTGTCCCATTTGACGACAGCGTATATAATAGAAAAGAAGTATAATTTTGCCGTCCTAATGACGGTTAAGTGACAGAAACGGAGGAGTATCGTGTTTTCATACGACGATTACAGAGAAATCATCAGGATCATACAGTCCACGGGAAGACAGTGCGGCTACGCGGACGCCCTTGGCAGGGATAAGTTTGTCATCATGCGTCATGATGTGGAGTACAGCGTGGAGAGAGCCTATCAGATGGCTAAAGTGGAGCAGAGCATGGATTTTGTGTCCACATTCTTTTTCCAGTGGACGAATAATTCCTACAATATCCTGTCCAGAAGAAACATGGATATGATCAAGGATATGCATGAGAGAGGACAGCAGATCGGCCTGCATTTTGCTTTGAACGGTATGACAGACATGCAGCAGATCCGTAAACGTATTAAGATGGAGATGGAGATCTTGAGCGAGATGTTTGGGTTTGAGATCACAGAATTTTCGGTGCACAGGCCATCCAAGGATGTGCTGCGCGAGAATATCAAGCTGGATGGTATCCTGAATGCCTATCAGGATGATTTCTTTACCTTTGCGGATACGATTGGAGAAGATACGCAGCTTAAGGTTAAATATATGTCCGATGCAAACCACATTTGGCGTTACGGTTATCCGGATGCGGAGAACATCACGGGCTATGATAAGGTGCAGATTCTGACCCATCCCTTTGCATGGAGCAAGAAAGGATGCGGCAATTTCGATAATTACAGAGACCTTATTCAGGAAAAGTATATAGAATTGATTGAATCGGTAGATAATGAATGTAAGGACTTTGGTGAGTACAAAGAGTATTTTCTGGAGAAGATGGTGCGGTAAGCGGCCATAGAAGAGACTGAATGAGTGGAAACATGTCGGAGTGTCCGTCATGCGAGAGAGTATGATATGTGTGGAATATGCGGTTATATCAGCAGGAAAAATATTACGTTAGAACAGCTTCGTGCCATGAATGATACGATGTATCACAGGGGGCCGGATGACAGTGGCGCAGAGATTTACGAAATGCCGGGCGGCTGGCAGGCAGGATTTGCACAGCGGCGGCTTTCGATCATGGATCTGTCTGCGCTGGGACATCAGCCCATGCATTCGGATAACGGACGGATTTCTGTAGTATACAATGGAGAGATTTATAATTATCGGGAACTGAAAGAAGAATTGGCGGACTATCCTTTCCGGTCTAACTGTGACACGGAAGTGATCATAGCCGCCTATTTAAAATGGGGCATAGAATGTGTGGAGCGGTTAAACGGCATGTTTGCGATCGCGCTCTACGACAGAAAAACACAGGATGTGTATCTGGTGCGTGACCGTATTGGTAAGAAACCCCTCTATTATTGGCTGGACGGGGAGAATCTGGTCTTCGCTTCGGAGTTGAAGCCGATCATGAAATGCCCCGGATTTCACGGAGAGATCGAGAGACGGGTTCTGTCCCGCTATCTGTTCCAACAGTATATCAACGCGCCGGAAAGCATCTATCAGGATGTATACAAGGTGGAGCCCGGGGCGATTCTGCATTTTGCTGGCGGAAGTATAAGAACATGGAAATACTGGGATGTAAAGAAAGTTTATCATGAGGCACAGCAGCGGCCCATAGAGGATTATGAGGAAGCCAAGGCACAGCTCAGGGAATTGCTGCGTAAGTCTGTGCGTGCCCGTATGATCGCGGATGTGCCGCTTGGATCGTTCCTAAGCGGTGGCTATGATTCCTCTCTGGTTACGGCCATTGCACAGGAATGTTCGGACAGTCCTGTGAAGACTTTTTCCATCGGATTTCATGAAGAAAAATATAATGAGGCGAAATATGCCAGAGCAGTAGCGGATTATCTGGGCACAAGCCATACGGAGCTCTATATTGACGAGCAGGATATGTTTGAGCTGGTTGAGAGTATTCCGAAGTATTATGACGAACCCTTTGCGGACAGTTCCGAGATTGCTACGATGATGGTGTCGAAACTGGCGAGGGAGCATGTTACGGTTGCGCTGTCGGGGGATGGCGGCGACGAATTCTTCTGCGGCTATAATATCTATGAAAATGTGGCTCAGGCACAGAAGTTAGATTTGCTTGGCGGCATGGTATATGGTGTGTGCAATCTGCCGGGCTTTCGGCAGGCCCATATGATGGATCGGCTGCCTTTTAAAGTGCGGGTCATTGCAGGCAATCGCGAACGGGAGAGCAAGACCCAGTTTGGCGCAGGCAACTATGTGACAAGGGCTAAAGCCATGGTTGCAGAACTTCCAGAAACAGAACATCCGTTATCTATTCATTATCTTACAGAGAGCGGGTATGGGGTCAGGGAGTGGCAGATCAGAAGAATGTTGTTGGATATGGATACCTATCTGCCAGGAGACATCTTGTGCAAGGTGGACAGAGCTTCCATGAAATATTCTCTGGAATCGAGATGTCCTATTTTGGATACAGATGTTATGGAATTTTCTTATCGAATCCCTCATGCATTCAAATATGCAGGTGGAGACAAAAAACATATCCTGAAAGATATCGCCTATGATTATATTCCAAAGAATTTATTGGATCGTCCTAAGGTTGGGTTTGGAGTTCCGCTTGACAAATGGTTGAGGGGACCACTTAGAGAACAGTTGTTAGGTTACAGCAGTTATGATTATCTGAAGAGACAGGATATTTTCGATGCGAAGTATGTTTCGGACATGGTTGGCCGGTATGTGGAGACAGGAGACGCGGGTCCGGCGACAGGCGCTAATTACTCAAAACTGACATGGTCGTTCTTTGTGTTCCAGCAGTGGTACGAATTTTATCATCATGAAAAGAGGTAAATGTATAACCTGCGGAATGCTATAAAGAATAAAATAACGCTATAAAAAACAGAATTTTACGAAATGAAAAGTTCAGAAAATGAGACAAATTGTCGATACAATTCGAAATTCAAAAATAAAGTCTAATTTAATAAAAATGGATTTTTTTGATGAATTTGCAGGAAAAATGATGCAAAACTGCAAAATCAGGGTGATAAAAGAATAATATGAAGGATTTCATTCAAAACGCATGAAAAGGATCAAGGGAGAAAAAGTTGAGGGTAAAGTGCTTTCAACGAATGAACATGAATACCTGCCGGGACAGGTGGATGAACGCAGACATATTGCATTCTATATTGGATCTCTGCACAAGGGAGGCGCGGAAAGAGTCTTCGTGAATCTGGCGGAATTCTTTTTGGCGGAGGGATATCAGGTGACGATGGTCACCCAGTACCGTTATCCGAAAGAGGAGGAATATGCACTTCCCGGAGAGATCAAAAGAGTGCTCTCAGACCTTACTGAAGAAGAATTAAATAACAGTCGGTTTGCTAATTTCTGCAACCGGGTAAAAAAGCTTCACAGGGTTTGGAAGACGGAGCGGCCGGATCTGGTACTGTCCTGCATTGGAAAGAATAATTTCATGACAGTTGTTACGACAATGTTCACGAAAACAAAGCCGGTGGTATCTGTGGTGGGCGAGGCAAAAGAAGAATATCCCAATACATTGATGCGTGCTCTGGCTAATCTGTTGTTCCCGCATGCCGCGGGCATAATCCTGCAGACGCAGCGGTCTCGGTATTTCTTCTGTAGAAGAGTACAGAAGCAGGCAGTTATTCTGCCTAATTCCCTGAATCCGGATTTCATAAGGAAGAGATATGAGGGAGAGAGGGAACCAAGGATCGTTGCGGTGGGGCGTTTGGACGCCAATAAGAACCATGAGATGATGATTCGTGCTTTTGCAGCGCTTAAGGATAAATATCAGGAGTATACGCTGACAATCTATGGGGAGGGTGAACTGAGAGGATTTCTGGAGCAGCTTTCAGGGCAGCTTGGCATAGCCAACCGGGTGTTATTGCCGGGAGTGATTCCTGATGTGGCGGCGCAGATTGAGCGGGCTTCACTGTTCCTGCTCACTTCTTATTCGGAGGGAGTGTCCAATGCCCTCATTGAGGCGCTTGCTACGGGCTTACCTGTGATCTCCACGGATGTGCCGAGCGGCGGCACGGTGGAGCTGATGAGGGACGGCGTTGACGGGCTGATCATTCCGACAGGGGATCAGCAGGCGCTGATCGCGGCGATGGATAAGATGCTGGGGGATAAGGCCTATGCTGACAGACTCGGCAGAGAGGCGGCCAGCATACAGGAGCGGCTTGCGCCGGAGCGGGTCAATCTGTTATGGAAAGAATATTTTGATGAGATTATGCTGAGATGACATAATCTGTGTTATGAAAATATGCCTGGAAATAAAATATATAATGTTATAATTAAGTCATAAATATATAATTCTGCAGATATTGCAAAAATACGGATTTGCTAACAGATATTTTAATAAACAGTGGGTATACGTGCAGGGGAATAATAACGAGTGTATTCACTCTGAAACAGCGGCGGTAACATATGCTTTCTAATGATCGTCGGGGTTGTTAATGAAGAAGAGTGGAGAAAAGTTAAATAACGATTTAAATATTAGCAAAGGAGAACGGGATGAATCAAAATAAAATATCGATCGTTTTCAAAACGGTCGTTTTTCTGAGCGGCTTTATGATTTTATTCATTGCCGTATCTTATATGGTAAGAACTAACGGTGACGTGAAAGACCGCTTTTCAGGTTTTTATGCTGAGAAGAACGATTCCCTTGATATTGTGATGATCGGATCCAGTCCGGTGTTCCCCTACTATGCGGCTCCGAAGCTGTGGGGAGAAACAGGGATTACAATGTACCCGCTCTCTTCTAATCTGCAAAGACCGATTGCTATGAAATATCTGGTGCAGGAGGCGGAGAAATCCCAGTCTCCGGATTTGTATGTGTTTGAGATGAGAATGTTTACGATTCAGGATGAGGGAATGCGTGAGAACATGGCATATACTCGTGGCGTTACCGACAATATGAAGTATTCCCGTCTCAGAGGTGAGACGATTCGGGCCATGGTACCTGAGGACGATGAGGAGGGCCGGCTCAGTTACTATCTGGATATCATTAAATATCATACCAATTGGAAGATGCTGGCGCTTCCGTCAGAGTGGGCGAATATCACTTATAACAAGCCAAACCCGCTAAAAGGATATACATTCAAAGACGAGGTTGGACCACAGCCGATGCCGGACTGTGGCGGCGCCCAGGGGATGGTGGAGATGCCTGAGGAACAGGAGGAATGTCTCAGGGATCTGTTAGACTATCTGCAGGCAGAGGAAATGGAGGCGCTGTTTATCGTGTCTCCCTATGGAGAATCTTTGGAAGAACAGCAGATGTATAATTATATGGAAGAAATCACTTCGTCTTATGGATATCACTTTTTAAATATGAACAATTATTATGAAGAGATAGATATCATATTCGAGGAAGATTTTGCGGACTACGGAAGCCATACCAATGCGGTCGGGGCGGAGAAATGCACGGATTTCCTGCGGGAATATCTGTTGGAACATTATGAGTTCGAGGATAAGCGGGGCAACGAAGCCTATGCATCCTGGGATGAAGCGTATGCCCTGTGGCAGGATAAGATCGTACCGGCACGGGAGATGATCCGTGAGAGGATAGCCAACGAAGATTATGCGATCGTTGGGGAGGAAGAGTGAAAAAGTCACGGAGCTGTAGAAAGAAAGGGTGAGATATATGTGCGGTATTGCCGGATTATGCAATTGGGGAGACAACTGGCAGGGAAATATAGAACGGATGAATGACAGGATGCTCCACAGAGGACCGGATGCCTCGGGTATTTGGGTTTCGGAGGACCACAGGGTAGTATTCGGACACAGACGTTTGGCGATCGTAGACCTGACACCGACCGGGGCACAACCCATGACGTCACATGACGGTCGTTATGTAATTGCCTATAATGGAGAAATATATAATCATCATATAATAAAGGACAAATTGCTGCGGGAGAAAAAGGTGACGGCTTTCAGGGGAACATCCGATACAGAAGTTCTCTTGGAAGCAGTTTTGGCATATGGGTTGGATGAAACACTCAAGATGGCGAAAGGCATGTTTGCCATTGCACTGTACGATCAAAAAGAACAAGTGTTATCTCTTGCCCGCGACAGAATAGGAGAGAAGCCGCTCTATTATGGATTTGTAAAAGGAAACCGATTTGTGTTTGCCTCGGATCTGAATTCCATTGCGGCGCTGGATGGCTTTGACAACCCAATCTATACAGAAGTTTTGGGACAGTATTTCCGGTATGGATATATTCCGGCGCCTTACTCAGTCTACAGGAATATCTATAAGCTGGAGGCAGGAAAGATACTGGAGATGAAAGCGCCCTTTGTGCAATATGAGATCAGAACATATTGGTCGATGCGTGAGGCGGCAGTTTACGGACAGAGCCACCTTTTCCAGGGGAGTGAATCGGAGGCGGCAGAAGAGCTGGAACGGCTGCTGCGGGAATCGATTCGCGGACAGATGGAGGCAGATGTACCAGTGGGGGCATTTCTCTCAGCGGGAATTGACAGCAGTACGGTGGTATCTCTCATGCAGTCGTTGAGCAACAGGAAAGTGCGGAGCTTTACGATCGGCATGTGGGATGAGAAATATAACGAAGCAGATATCGCGGCGGAGATTGCAAAGCATCTGGGAACTGAACATACGGAATTGTATATCACAGAAGATAACGCGCGTAATGCAATTCCGCTGCTGGCAGGAATGTTTGGTGAACCTTATGGAGATTCTTCCCAGATTCCGACATATCTGGTCAGCAGGATGACGAGGGAACATGTGACCGTATCTCTGAGTGGAGACGGCGGCGATGAATTGTTCTGCGGGTACAATACTTATACATCGGTTGCCAGAATATGGGACAAGGTGCGGCGGATGCCTTACGGTCTGCGTGGGCCGGTAAGCTTGCTTGCTGGCGTCGCAGGATTGGCCGGACAGGGAGGGATGGCTACCAGAGCCAGACTTTTGGGTGCGCGCAGCATTGAAGATATGTATCTTCGTTCCGAGGTAGGAGAGGGCATCAACCTAGTAGAAAAGAAGCATGTAAATGGGGCCGGCAAATCAGGATGTTCAACGATCATGGATAGTTATCCGTCGGGATTGCTGGGGGAGCCGCAGCATAATCTGATGTTGATGGATCTGTTGATGTATCATCCGGATGATATTTTAAATAAGGTAGACAGAACTGCCATGGCAGTTTCCCTGGAGACAAGGGTGCCGATGTTAGACAGGGATGTGGTAGAATTTGCATGGACGCTGCCGCTCTCCTATCGGAAAAAGGACGGTGTGACCAAGAAGATCCTGCGGGACATTCTCTATCAGTATGTGCCCAGGGAGTTGATGGAACGGCCAAAGAAAGGGTTTAGTATTCCGCTGCATAAATGGCTCAAAGAGCCAGGACTGAGATCCTGGGCTGAAAGTCTGATCGACAGAGCGGAGCTTGACAGACAGGGAATTCTGAATACGGAAGTGGTATGGAAGATCTGGGATGACTATATCCGGAGGGATATTTGGCGTGTGCAGATCTGGTATGTGCTGGTGTTCCAGGAGTGGATGCGGCATGCCGGGCGCTGAGAGTAAGGAATTGCAGGGATCCGGCGCAAAACGCGCACTGCCTGGCTATAGTATCGGAAGAAACAGGGCTAATATAATTGAGAAACGAGTGTTATTAAACGGAGAAAGGAAATGCAGATATTAGAAAAATATCACCCCGCTGCAATAAGGATAGCGGATCAGACAGACTTGATCTCGGTCATCATAGCGGCATATAACGCGCCGGATTATATCGAAAGAGCAATTTCTTCCGTCAGGAACCAGACCTATCAGAATCTGGAGATTCTTGTGGTAGACGATGGCTCCACGGACGATACGGGGGTCATCTGTGACCGCATAGCCTGCAGGGATGGCAGGATACGAGTGATTCATAAGGAGAATGGTGGGCTGGCGGACTCGCGTAACACCGGGCTTGCCGCAGCGAAAGGCGCCTATGTGGCCTTTATGGACGGGGATGACTGGGTCGATCCGGATATGTACGAGAAGATGCTTGCCACGATGAAAGAGCAGGGCGCCAATATCGCGATCTGCCGTTACAGGCAGGTGCATCGGGATTATACGGAGGATCTGTCTGTTGACAGGGTAGTTCTTTTTGAGGGGCAGGAAGCGCTGCAGGAGTATATACGGGAAACAAAAGAGTACTCGATCCAAAATGCCGCATGGAATAAGCTCTATAAACGAGAAACCTTAAATGGTATTGTTTTTCCGGCAAGATGGTATGAGGATATTCTGTTTACGACGATGGCGCTGAGCCGCGCCGAACGCTGTGTTTACCTTGACACTGCTTATTATAACTATATAATAGACAGAGAGGGAAGCTACATGAATGTGCGTATCAACGAGCACACTTTTACGGATCAGATTCCTTCTTATTATGATAAAACAAAGTTTTTGCAAGAGCTTGGCAGGCCGGATCTTGCGGACACGCATGATTATTTTTTCTTCAAGAGACTGTTATACTTCTATGAATATGTATATGGTGCGGACATGCCGCAAAGAGGGCAGTATCTTGAACAGCTCACCCAGCTTATCCGGGATAACAGGGAGCATTATGCAAGAGCTTATGGCTGTGCGGTGGCTGATCCGCGGGACTACAGGAAGATGAAGCTTTTCCTGAAATCTCCATGGTTATATATCCGGAGAGTCCAACTGGATCGGAAAGTGATCATTCCGTTTAAAATATTGATCAAGAAATGTCTGGGGAAGTATAAAAGTTGAATAAATTTTGTTGATCGCAGAGCGCTTCGGAATAGAAGAAAAATGAGAATCCGGATCAACTGGCCGCATACGGATAGAGAATGCAATGAACGACAGGAAAGGTTTCAGTACAAGATGATCGTCATACAGCTTGCGGGTGGGCTGGGAAACCAGATGTTCCAGTATGCCTTGTATCTACAATTGAAAAGTCTTGGTAAGACCGTAAAGATAGACGATCAGGCGGGTTTTGTGCAGGATGAGCAGCGGGAGGCGATGCTTGGTTTGTTTGGGATCGATTATGAGCGGGCAACGCCTGAAGAACTCACGAAAATGCTTGATTCCTCGCCCCAACTATGGCATAAGGTGCGCAGAAAACTGTGCGGCAGGAAGAAAAAGTCGTATTTGGAAGAAGACAGGCGGTTTCAGCCAAAGATCCTGGAATGGGACGATATCTATCTGGATGGGTACTGGCAGACTGAGAAGTATTTTGCAGATGTGACAGGAAAAGTCAGAGAAGCTTTTGATTTGGACAGACTGTTGGCTCATATGGAGCAGATTGCGGGGGAGAACCCGCGGGCGGTCATAGGCCGGTGGTATGATAAGATTACAGCCATAGAATCAGTCAGCGTCCATATCCGCAGAGGCGACTATCTTTTGCCAAAGAACGAGACGCTCTACGGGGGTATCTGTACGGAGTCATATTATGAGAAAGCAATGGAACGGATGCGGCAGAAATATCCAGGCTGCCGATTCTATTTGTTTACCAATGATAAAGAGTGGGCAAAGCGGTGGATCGCGGATCTTGCGGATGCGGAGATCGTGGACATGGAATGCTTTGGCGCTCTGAGGGATTATGCGGAGTTTGCGCTGATGGGAGGATGCAGGCATAATATACTGGCGAACAGCAGTTTTAGCTGGTGGGCTTCCTATTTAAATAAGAATCCGGAGAAAACGGTATTGGCACCGGAACAATGGCTGAACGGATGGGATTGTACAGACATCTACAGGGATGATATGGAAAAAGTGCATGTGTGAAGCTGAGCAGATGAGGACAGCAATATTATGGAAAATACAATGAATGATAATAATAAGGAAAAGAAAGTTACACTGCTTCAAAAAGCGGCCTATCTTTTTGACAGGAGGCAGAAACGTCAGCTTGCAGGACTGGCGGTGCTGATCCTTATCGGCGGTATGCTTGAGACATTAGGCGTGTCGATGCTTATGCCGGTGGTGAGCGCGATCATGAATCCGGAAGCGATCATGAAGAACGAGCTGGTGGGCAGAGTGACGGATGCATTGCATATCCAGACGAGCAGGCAGTTGATCATTTTTATGCTCGGCGCGCTGATCATTCTGTATGTATTTAAGAATGCCTATCTGTTGTTCCAGACTTACGTGCAGAATACGTTTGTGACGCGCAATCGTAACCGGATGATCAGCCGTGTCATGCGGGAGTTTTTAAACCGCCCTTATGAGGATTATCTGGGTGCGGATATTCCTACGGTGTTCCGATTGACAGACAGTGATATTCCGAATGCATTTCAATTGATCCTTGTGATGATACAGATGGTGACGGAGATTGTAGTGGCGGTGTCCCTGTGCATCGTTCTGGTGGTGGTCAGCCCGGCGATGTGCCTTTTTATTGTGGTGATCTTCCTTGGCATGACGCTGATGATCACGAAGATCCTGAAGCCGCGTCTGAATAAGATCGGACACAGAAATCAGATGATTCAGTCAAGGATCGCAAAGTGGCGTATTCAGTGTATTTACGGACTAAAGGACGTTAAAGTGCTGCACAGGGAGGAATTCTTCGTGCGCAATTATTATGAGAGCGGCGCCATCGGCGCCAATGTGGCAAGGAATTATGCGGTATTTAATAACCTGCCCAGGCTCCTGATCGAGACGATCTTTATGGCGTCGATGTTTCTTTTTATCATGCTCTATATTTTGCGGGGCGGGGATATTACCGTACTGCTTCCACAGCTGACGGCTTTCGCCATGGCGGCGATCCGTGTGATGCCGGGAACGAACCGGATCAACACATACCTGTCAGAGATCGCTTATTCCCAGCCTTGTCTGGATTATCTGTATGACAACCTGAATGAGAATATGAAAAAGGATGTCAACGGCAGTGTGACAGGTTTGACGAAAGATAAGAAAGAGAACCTGCCGGAGTTGAGGCTGCATGATAAGATTGTGCTTGACCATATTACGTATGCATATCCAAATACGGAGAAAAATATTTTTACGGATGCTCATATGGAAGTAAAAAAAGGACAGTCGGTGGGAATCATGGGACCCTCCGGCGCAGGAAAATCGACGGTAGTGGATATACTGCTTGGACTTTTGCATGTGCAGTCGGGAACGATCACCTGTGACGGGGTAAATATATTTAACAATTATGCGTCATGGCTGTCCCATATCGGCTATATTCCGCAGTCCATCTATCTGATCGACGAATCCATCCGGGACAATATTGCTTTTGGTATCGACGCGGACCGGATCGACGACAAGCGGATCTGGGAGGTGCTGGAGGAAGCGCAGCTCAGGGAATTTGTGGAAGAGCTTCCGGAGGGATTGGATACCACCATAGGTGACAGGGGTGTCAGAATATCCGGCGGACAGAGACAGCGTCTTGGCATCGCCAGAGCGCTTTATCATAATCCGGAGATTCTTGTCTTTGACGAAGCCACATCCGCATTGGACAGCGACACGGAGAAAGCGGTCATGGATGCCATCAACAGTTTCCACGGAAAGAAGACTATGGTCATTATCGCCCACAGGCTTAACACCATTGCCAAATGTGATGTGATCTACAAAGTGGAAGACGAAAAAATTACGGAGACGACACTATCATGTTAGGAATTGAGGTACAGGAGGGCTTCGGCCTGGGAAACCAGCTGTTTTTCTATATCACGACAAGATGTATCGCGCAGGATAAAGGGTATCAGTTCAGCGTTCTTGATCCGGAGCATTTTGCCAACAATATGCACAGTGACTGCGGGCTGTATTTTATGGACCTGGACATGGGCGTGCCCTCTGTGAAAGAAAATTATAAGAATGTCTACCATGAGAAAGAGACGCGGCTTTTTGCGGGGAATTCCAGACATGACCTGACCCACGGCGTCTACGTAACAGATGCCGATGAGAGACTTTTTGAGGTTGAGGACGGTACGCTGCTCTATGGTAATCTGCAGTCGGAGGACTATTTTATCTCTCATAAAGAGGAGATCAGGCAGTGGCTCAGAGTGAAACCGGAGTATGACTGCAAGGAGTACTGCCGCGATAATCTCTGCATCCTGCATCTTAGGTGCAGCGATTATATGGGTTCCCCGGAGCTGTATCTGCGCAGGAAATATTGGCTGATGGGCATGAAGCAGATGAAAAAGATCAATCCGGACATGGAATTCATGATCATTACCAATGATGTCAGGGAGGCTGAGAAGTTTTTGCCAGGCATTCCGGCTTATAATTTTGATCTGGCAAAAGACTACAGCGTACTGAAGAATGCGAAGTACCTGCTTCTTGCGAATTCATCGTTCTCTTATTTTCCGGCGTTTACGAGTGAGACGGCAGAATATATTCTTGCCCCGAAATATTGGGCAAGGCACAATGTATCCGACGGGTATTGGGCGTCGGAGCAGAATATTTATGCGGGGTGGCATTATATGGACCGAAGCGGTAAGGTGTTTACTGCGGAGGAATGCAAGAGGGAGCTGGCAGAGTATAAGAGCAGATCGAAGAAATATGCCGGCGTGAATGTGAGACCCCAGGGTATGTGGCTTAAGGCAATGCAGGTACGCGCCTGGTATCTTTATAAAAGGGCGTATGCGGAGAAAATCGCGCGCGGGGTGAAAAGACGGATACGAGCGCTTATGCACCGCGGATAAAGGAACGAACCGGGAGTATGACAATGGTAAAAAATGCAGTGGAAAAAATAGAAGAGCGCCTGAAAAAATGGTGCGCCAGGCTGTCGGCCTGGGTGAACGGCATTTCCATGAGGAAAATGGCGGCATACGCTGGGATTTTGTTCTGGCTGTCCATGATTCCCATCCTGCTTCTGGGCAGATATAATGTGATGTGTGTGGATGACTATGATTATGGCAGAGTGGTGCATGATACATGGCTTGCCACAGGCTCCCTGTGGGAATCGGTGCGGACGGCATGGCAGCAGAACATGGAGTTCTACAGGCAGTGGCAGGGAACTTATGTATCATGCTTTCTGATGGGAATGTGCCCCATGAATTTCGATTATGGAATCGCATATATCGTGCCTTTTATTATGATCGGCATGTTTATGTCGTCCACCTATGTGCTTGGCAGACATATCCTGCACAGATGGCTTGGAGTTGATAAATCCGGCGGCAGTTTTGTGATGTATGTGCTGCTTTTTATGTTTTATCAGGTGCTGGAAGCGCCATATGAGGGAATCTACTGGTATAATGGGGCGACTCACTATGTGCTGATGCAGTCCGTCTGGTTTTTTGGGCTTTATGCGATTTCCATGAGTCTTTGGGCGGCAAAAAAGCTGCAGGAAACGGCCTGGTGTGCGACGGCGGCAGTATTGTCTGTGATCGTTGGCGGCGGCAATCTGGTGACAGGGCTTCAGGCGGAAATTGTAATGGCGCTGCTTGTTTTGTATGTACTGGTGACAAACCGGAAGAAGATTGCGGCGGCGGCAGTTCCCTTTGTGACGGGAAGCATGGGATTTTTGATCAATATAATGGCGCCGGGCAACAGCCTGCGGGGCAGCCTGGACACAGACGAGGGTTATTTTGCGGTGACGGCGGTCCTGTTGTCATTTTATCATGCGGTGGTGTTTATCATACGGTGGACTCCGGCCTTTGTGATCGTAATATGGCTGCTGCTTCTGCCGGTTCTGTGGCGGCTTGTGAAGCGCTCCGAGAGGCGTTTTGCTCATCCGGTCTGGGTGACGCTGGGGGCATTCTGCCTGATCGCGGCGATGTTTACGCCGACGCTTTTCGCCATTGGTATGGTAGGACTTTCCAGAGTGGATAATATCATCCAGATGGTCTACTATCTTTGTCTGGTGATGGTGACAGCATACTGGCTTGGGTATTTTGCGCAGACAGACTGTGCGGGCAGAACCTTTGGAAATTTTCTGGAGCAGACCGGCAACAGGATGACGGCGGCATGTACGCTGATCGTTTTGGTCATGTGGGTGCTTACGGCAGACAAGAATACGTACACGAGCATATCCGCGCTGCGTTCTCTGGCTAACGGGGAGGCACAGACTTTCTATGAGGAGGCCATGGAGCGACACGCAGTCTATATTGATGAAGATATTGTGGATGTGGAGATCAGGCCATACTCCGTAAGACCCACTCTATTTGATTTTAACGATTTGACGGAGGACGCGGAGAACTGGCTGAACCTTGCGGTGATGAAATATTATAACAAAGCTTATGTGAAAATTGTGAAGTAGATTGAACGATCACCCCGATCTTTTTGATGCGGGTTATGCCAAAATGTCACAAATTTGTTGCATGGCGGACACGAGAGGAAAAATAATTGGCAGAGAAATTGAAATTACACAACGTTACACTGGCGGCAATGACCAGCGTAGATCTCTATGAGACGATCAAGGCAATGGAATACAGTATGCGGCAGATCGAGTTTGGCGATGTGGTATTGGTGACCCACAGGAAGCCGCTCACGCTGCCTAAATCCATTCGCTATTCCCATACATCAAAGCTGGACGGTATCGATAAATTCAATTATAAAATGGTATATGAGCTGAAAGACCATATTCACACGGACTACATGCTGCTTGTCCATGCGGACGGTTTCGTAGTGCATCCGGAGAGCTGGCGGGATGAATTCCTGAGCTATGATTACATCGGTTCGCCCTGGCCCATGCCCACTAAAGAGCATGCCTATTATGATTCCAAAGGGCAGATCTGCCGTGTGGGCAACAGTGTGTCCATCCGCAGCAAACGTTTTCTCGAGTTCCCCAAAGAGGCAAATCTGAAGTGGGAAAGGATGCCGGACGGCACTTACAATGAGGACGTTTTCCTGTGTTGTAAATATAGAAATGTGATTGAGGATGCGGGTATGAAGTTTGCGCCCATTGAGGTTGCGAAATATTTTGGCCATGAGCATATGATCCCGGAGATCATGGATGTGGAGGCGCCTTTTATCTTCCATAAATGGCGCGGCAGGAACGAACAGTATCCGAAATTTGTCAATCCATGGAAAGTCAGATGGCAGAAAGTAAAAGATGTGCTCAGGCCCTTCTTGTTCTGGCGCAGATGGCGGCGAAAGGATGCGGATTAAGAAGAGTGTAATGCTGATTTAGCGCAGTGCGGAGATGGTCCGTGCAGGAGAGTATAGGGAAAATAGCAGATGATATATGATTGCATTCCATTTTTTAACGAATTGGATATTTTAAAGCTCAGGATGCAGATTTTGTCGCCCTATGTGGACAGGTTTGTACTGGAGGAGTCTACGGTGACTTTTTCCGGGGAGCCTAAGGAAATGGTTTTTGCCAGACACAGGGAGATGTTTGCCGAATTTGAGGATAAGATCATCTATGTGGCGGTGGACAATTCACCCTTGAGCGGCGTGACTACACATGAGCGGGATAAATTCCAGAAAAACCAGCTGATCCGTGGGATGGAAAGCTGTAAAGAGGATGATATCGTGATTTTCAGCGATGTAGATGAAATACCGAATCCAAAAGTGCTGGAGGAGATTATCAGGAATTTTGATCCGGATAAGGTTTATCATCTGGCACAGAGGATGTTTTATTGCTTCCTGAATATAGAGGAAGTGTCCGGCAATCTGCTGTCTATTACCGGGGAATTTCCGGGTGTTAAGAGACGGCAGTGGCTGGGAACGAAGATCTGCAGCTTCGGCGGACTGCCTGAGGAGGGCATTGTGTATCTGCGGGAAGTGAAACCGGAAGATCCCCGTAGTGTCCGCGTAGAGGATGGCGGGTGGCATTTTGGTTATATGGGCGGAGACGGAGAGCGGGATGTCGCAAAACGTATCGGCGTCAAAGTACAGGCGGCGGCTCATCAGGAGTACAACAAGTCCAGATATTTGAATGAGGCGGTGGACAGGCTGCTATGCGGTGAGGATATTTTTGGACGGAACGCAAAATTCGTCCGGGTGCCTATTGACGACAGCTATCCGGATTATCTGCGGGAACATCGGGATGAATATACATTTCTGATCGCGCCTGAAGTAAGCAGAGCAGGGATTGCATGCAAAAAGGCGAAGCTGGCCTGCAGACAATGTCTGCGCAAGGTGCACGGGAAAGTTGTGAGGCGGTTAAGACACTCTGATCTATGAAATGGAAAATGATATGCAGGGGTATTTTACAGATAAGGTGGAAACAGGAACAATGATAGAACGCTTCCAAAAGATTAAAAAAAGTAAATTGCCATGGCTTCTTTTTTACATCGGGCTGACTATGGAGCTTCTGATCGTGATCATTGATAAGAGTAACTATGTCAATCCTGTAGAAGGCAGGCTCTTCCAGATCACGTTTCTGTTTTTTGCACTGAAACTTCTGCTGACGGATTATACAAAGAAGCAGTGGTGCACTATTCTTATTCTGGAGGCTGTGGCATTTTGTTCTTATCGGATCACGGGTGGGAATGAATTGATCCGCCTTGTTACGTTTGTGGCGGCCTGCAAGGATATTCCGCTCAGGCAGATGTTGAAATATACGTTTTATGTGACACTTCTGGGCTGCGTGGCGATCGTGCTTTTGTCGGTGTCAGGAATCTATGGAGATATCAGTCTGACGCAGGCTTTCGGGCATGACGATCCGGAGACGACACGTTACATCGGGGAGGCGGCTTCCATGGAAACCAGATATACTCTTGGCATGGGACATCCTAACGCATTATCCTGCATGTTTCTTATGTTGGTGGTTCTGGGAGTTTACGTCTATTTTGCCCAGATGAAATGGTACATGTATCTGTTTATTATGCTGCTAAACGCCGGGGTCTATATGCTGACGGAGTCCAAGACAGGCATGCTGATCACATCCATATTTCTGGTGGGAGCATGTGTGCTGACTTACTGCAGGTTTTGCAGGGAGCGGATATTCATTTATCTGTGTGGACTGCTTGTGTTTGTATTTTGTATTGGATTCTCCGTGGATGCGGCGGTATGCGCCCAGCGGGTACGGGATGCCCAGTGGAATGAGTTCTTCTATTGGGATCCCAGGGATAATGGTCATATTGTGGCGTTGATGCGGATTGACCGGCATATCAACGGCAGGATCGTTTCGCTTACGGATTCTGAGGAAAATGACGGCATGATCCAGACCTGGTCGGCCTTTTCTGAGCCGAATAATATGGAACATTATTTTGATATGGGCTGGGTCAAGCTTTTTTATCGTTATGGCATTGTGCCGGGCAGTCTGTATGTGTTGGCGTGCCTTGTCCTTATGTGGAAATTCTATAAGAAAAAGGATGCCTGCGGAATACTGCTGTTTGCGACATTGGCGGTATATACCGTGGTGGAGGCCCATCTGGTTTCAGTCTATCTTGGCAGGAATTTTCTCCTGATGATGATGGGATATTATCTGTTTATGCAAAAGACGCAGACAGGAGAGAGTGCTGCAGGTGAAACCGGTAAAATATGATCCTATGGGAATAACGGCCTGGCCTTGTGCCAGGCTGTTTTGCGTGTTATTCTGATAAATTGTCTGTCTGTATATTGCATCACTAACAAATTTTTGCTATAGTAAATAACAAGATATCGCATCTGTTCTTGGATGCAGTTTCTATCACTCGGAATCAGGACCAGTGTCACGGACACAGATCGGTCAGATATCCCAGACAACAATTTCATAGGAGATGCATGGATACAGGTGCAATGATAAATGTTTGATATCCGGTTGTCGGGTGCCTTTTATAAAGGAATCCTGTATGTCATGCAGGAAAGGAAGGCATAAGAATGGCAAAGCATGTTACAAACACAAGGGTGAAGGATAACGCCAGTAAACTGATATTTACAGATGCTGCACTGTGCGCACAGTTTCTGCGGGGATATGTGGATATCCCGCTGTTAAGGGAGGTGCAGGCGGAGGACATAGAGGATGTGACAAACCGCTATGTGCATATGTTTACGGAAGAAAGAAACTCGGACAATGTGAAGAGAGTAAAATTGAAAATAAATGAAACACCGTTTTTTGTTGTTTCACTTATTGAACATAAATCGAATGTGGATTATAATATTGTCATGCAGATATTCCGATACATGGTCTTCATATGGGAAGACTATGAGAGGGAGATGGAGCGGCAGCACGCCGGGATCAGCAGAACGAAAGATTTCAGGTATCCGCCGATTCTGCCAATCGTTTTTTATGACGGGGCGGATAATTGGACGGCGCCTGTGAGACTGCGCGACAGGGTTCTGTTCAGCGATATGTTTGGGGAATATATTCCGGATTATCGCTGCATTCTGATCAAGCTCAGAGATTACAGCAACGCGGAGCTGATGAAGAAGAAAGACGAGCTGTCGGTGATCATGTTGGTGGATAAGTTGAGTGATGCCGCCGACTATACCAGGATGATACAGGAGACGGGAACGGGATATTTCAGGGAGATTGCTGAAAAGTCGCCGGAATATCTGCTGGATATCATGTCACAGATTGTAGAAGTTTTTCTGGCTAAACTGAATATTCCGCAAGAAGAGGCGGATGCATTCACAGAGCAGATCAAGGAGAGACGCATGGGAGAACTATTTGCACATTTTCAGGGATGGGACGTACAGGCAATTCGTAAGGAGGCACGGGAAGAAGCTCGCAAAGAAGCACGCAAAGAAGCACGCGAAGAGCTACGTGAAGAAGTTCGCAAAGAGCTACGCGAAGAAGCACGGGAAGAAGCTCGCAAAGAAGCACGCGAAGAGGTACAAAAAGAAATTCAACGGGCAAGAGAAGAAATAGCAAAAGAAGCAACAGAAGAAGTACGAAAGAAAATAACAGAAGAGGTAACAAAAGAGGTAACAAAAGAGGTAACAGAGCAGATAATAGCTTCTGATGTCGAGAAGATGCTCCTGGTCATTCGAAAGCTGGGCGGGTCTAAAGAGACGGCCGTACAGCAATTGATGGAGCAGTATGAACTGACAGAGGAGCTTGCGATTGCCAAAGCAGATCAGATTTTTAAATAAATATGTTTCAGGCGATTTCAGCGTACGATTGATATTTTACCTGGAAAATGCTATTCTTAACTAACATGATGATTTTGCATGACTTTGCATGTTTTAGGATATCAAAATAAATGTCTGATTGAAATTGCGTGTCCGCCGGGGCGGACAAATGGGTGTAAATATGAATCGTAAAATGAAAGTGATAGAGGGTTACTGTCTGCTTTTTGTAGATCTGGTCAGTATTTCCATCGCATATCTTATCGCCATCTTAATACGTTTCCACAAATTCAGCAGAGTTGACCAGCCCGAGCTGCATTTCGTGGTATGCATCGGGTTTCTGCTGTTTTGCACGATCTACAGCTTTCTTTTCGACTGGAACCGGGAGTTTTTAAGGCGTGGATTCCTTGTTGAATTTATTGCAGTTGTCAAGTTTAATGTTTTTATGGCGCTTTCGGTGATGGCGTTTCTTTTCATTATGCAGCGCGGCGCGGATGTTTCCCGTCTTGTGATGGGGTATTTTGTAATCCTTGATATTCCCATTGTCTGGGGAGTGCGCGTCGGGATGAAGAAAGTGCTGCGGGTATATTACACATCCAAGTCCAATATTGTAAAGATCATGATCATTACGAAAGATTCGGTACTTCATAAGACTGTGTCGCGGCTCAAAGAAGCGATGGATATCAATTATGAGATCGTAGCTCTTGCCTGTGTGGATGCAGACCGCAAGGGAGTAGTCATAGATGGGGTAAAAGTCAATGCAGACGGTACCAATGTGCTGGATCTTGCAAGACAGATGGCGCTTGATGAAGTGTTTATTAATCTGCCTGAGGAGGACAAAAGATATGTGAAACATATCATATATGATCTGGAGTCCATGGGGATTGCCTGCCACTATAATATTGATATGATAGAGCGCCCCCAGAAAGAAGTACGGGTGGGCAGTTTTGCGGGATATACGGTAGTGACTTATTCAGTCAATCACTTTGATTACAGACGCATGGCGATCAAGCGGCTCATTGATATTGTCGGTGGCCTGGTGGGCTGTATATTGACGGCTTTCATAACGCCCTTTGTGGCGATTGCCATACGCATTGATTCGCCGGGGCCGATCTTTTTTGCGCAAACGAGAATTGGTAAGAATGGAAGGCGCTTTAGGATCTATAAATTCCGTTCCATGTACATTGACGCGGAGCAGCGCAAGAAAGAACTGGAGGCTCAGAACGAGATCAAGGGACTGATGTTTAAGATGGAGAATGATCCGCGCATAACGAAAGTGGGACACTTCATCCGTAAGACAAGCATTGATGAGCTTCCACAGTTTCTGAACATTGTCAAAGGAGATATGAGTCTGGTGGGGACAAGGCCGCCCACGGAAGACGAGTTTGAGAAATATAATTCCCACTACAGGCGGCGGATCAGCATGACGCCGGGGCTTACCGGGTTGTGGCAGATCAGCGGCAGAAGCGAGATCGTTGATTTTGACGATGTAGTTAAGCTGGATCTGGAATATATCGATAACTGGACGCTTGGGCTTGATATCAAGATCTTGTTTCAGACGGTGTGGGTCGTGCTCACGGGGAAAGGCTCAAAATAATGAAAGAAAAAAGATTCAGGGTGTTGATGGTTGGGCCTGACAGGAGCGTTCACGGCGGAATTTCGGGTGTGGTCAATAATTATTATGATGCCGGGCTGGACAGACTCATCGATCTGTGCTATATCGGCACCATGGTGGAGGGCACCAGGCTGCGCAAACTGCTGCAGGCAGTATTGGCGTATTGCCGGTTTCTTTGCAGGATTCACCGGTATGATATCGTGCATGTCAATATGGCATCAGATTCCAGCTATTACCGCAAATCCTTTTTTGTGCGGACAGCCAAAGCTTTACACAGGAAAGTTGTAATTCATCAGCACGGCGGAGATTTTCAGGGATTCTATGAAAAGGAACTGAATGAACGCGGCAGGAAACGAGTGCGGGAAGTGCTCTCCATGGGGGATGCGTTTCTGGTGCTCGGCCATGTATGGAAAGACTTCTTTGGTTCTCTGATCGGCAGGGAACGGATCACAGTACTGCCTGACGCCATTCAGGTTCCTGGTTTGGAGGAAAAGCATTACGGGGTACACAGGATTCTTTTTCTTGGGAGGCTCTGTAAGGCGAAAGGGATTGGAGAACTGCTTGCGGTGATGCCGGAAGTCAGGGAACAGTATCCTGATGTGCATTTATATCTGGGTGGTATCTGGGAAGATCAGGAATTAAAGAAACAGGCGCTTTCACTGGGAGAGTGCGTGACGGATCTTGGCTGGATTGCCGGGGAAGAGAAAAAACGGTATCTGAAAGAATGTGATATTTTTGTGATGCCGTCTTACTTTGAGGGGCAGTCTGTGTCCATTTTGGAGGCTATGGCATACCAGTGCGGGATCGTGGCATCGAAAACAGGGGGCATACCTGATATGATCATAGAGGGAGAGACAGGTATCTTTGCGGCGCCGCAGGATACGCAGACGCTTAAGGACGGCCTGCTCACACTCCTGTCGCAGCCGGAACTGTGCCGGACGCTGGGGGAAAATGCGCGCAGGAAAGTGGAAAAGGAATTTTCCATGGAGGAGAATGTCAGGCAGCTTCTGGGAATATATGAAAGTTTGGGGCACTTATAGTGTCCGGAGCCGCAGAAAGGTTACTATGAGAAATGATAAGCCTTTGATCAGCGTGATCGTCCCGGTCTTTAACGGACAGGAGTATCTGGAAAAGTGCATAGAGTGCATAGAAGATCAGACCTATGGTAATCTGGAGATCATTATCGTCAATGACGGCTCCACGGACGACACCGCTGCGGTATGTGAGAGAATACAGTCAGTTTATGATAATGTGCATGTCATAGTTCTTGGTGACGAGGGAGTTTCAACTGCCCGCAATACCGGCATGGACATGGCTCAGGGTGAGCTGATCAGTTTCGTGGACGCGGATGACAGGCTGCGCCCGGATATGTTTATGGTCTTGTATGACTGTATGACAAAGACGCAGAGTCGTGTTGCAGGCTGTGGTTTTTTTGCATGGGAAAGCGAAGCGGAGTGGGAACAGAATCTGGCAGGAGAGGCGTTTGCGGCATGCGGGATGGCGGCTTCGGAAGGATTGGCAAAAAGCTGTCGCACATATGACAGGGAAGAATACTTGAAAGAAGCGATTCTTAAAGGTAACAGCCGCTGCTGGAGCAAGTTGTATTGCCGGGAAGTGTTGGAGCATGTGAGATTTCCTGAGAAATTAACTATTGGAGAAGATATGCTTTTCCTGGTGCGGATGCTTCCTCATGCGGAGCGGTTTGCAGAGGTGGATTATGCCGGATACGGATATTTTCAGAATCCGGTGGGAGCCATCAAACGGGGATTCACGCCTCGGTATATGGATCAGATCACCTGTTGGAAGCTGGCGAGAGAGGAAATTGTTCGCATGGATCAGAGTCTGGACGGACAGGTGAGCGCCCTGCTGATGATGGGTATTATGCTTACCGCAGGCAAACTGGCGCTGCTTACGGCTAAGGAGCGGCGGACATACGGAGCGTATACCAGCATCTGCCATAAAGAACTGAAAGAAGCTATGAGAGTGGCGGGAGCCTACGGAGAACTTTCCGCCGGGTATAAGCTTAAGGCGATGTTTTTTTTAATGTGTCCCGGACTCTATCTGAGGATGTATCATCTGCATAAGGGGTAGACGAGCAGCCTGCGGGTCTATGTAAATGCTTGCCGGGAGCGTGTGAGAGCGCAGAGCCATATGGAATTGTATACGATTGTAATGTGTTGAAACACCATCGGAATGCTGTTCGCAGTATTAAAGATGGTGTTTTTGTCGAATCACATATTTGTCGCTTTAAAATCATAAATGACAGATATACTAATTGATGATACAATGTCTAATGGAAAGATATAGTAAGGAGCGTCCAATATGATAATTGTTCGGGCAATGGGCGGCTTGGGCAACCAACTGCAGCAATATGCCTTATACAGAAAATTAGAACAGATCGGCAAAGACGTCCGGCTGGATATCTCGTGGTTTCGTAACGATGCGCTGCAGGCAAATATGCCTGCGGGAAGAGAACTGGAATTGGAATACTTCAATCCCCTTCCTTACAAGGTGGCGTCGGAGGCAGAGATCCGGGCGCTGCTTGGCAGACTCTGGGAAGAGCCGGAGAGTATTGCCGCCAAAGTAAAGAGAAAACTGCATCCCGCAGGCAGTCCGTCTTTCGAAGAAAACGGGATATATCATGAACAGGTTTTGAACATGGAGGACAAGTACCTCGTGGGATATTGGGCGTGTGAGAAATATTATGCAGACATTCTGGGACTTCTGCGGGAAGAAATTTCTTTTCCAAAGAGTGCAGATGACGAATTGCAGCGGCGCAATGAAGAGGCGGCCCGGCAGATGGAGGAGACGCCCTCCGTCAGCGTGCATATACGCAGGGGGGATTATCTGGATGATATCAACAGGGCGCTCTTTGGCGGGATCTGTACGGAAGCCTATAACCAAAAAGCCATCGAATATGTGAAAGAAAGGGTGCCCGGGGCTAAATTCTACCTGTTTTCCGATGACATTCCTTATGTGCGGGAACACTATCAGGGTGAAGAATATCAGGTGATCGACTGGAATCATGGCAGGGACAGCTTTTATGATATGATGCTGATGAGTCACTGCAGGCATAATATCTGTGCCAACAGTACATTCAGTTTCTGGGGAGCCAGACTGAACGGGCATGAGGGTAAGATCATGGTGCGTCCGTCGGTTCACAAGAATACGCAGACGTGCGTACCGGAGGAAATGGGCAGGCTGTGGACAGGCTGGACGTTAGTAACACCCCAGGGAGAAGTTGTGTGATAAATAAGAGCATGGTGAAAGAATGCAGAAGAATAAGACCAATTATAAAATAAGTGTGATCGTTCCGGTTTATAATAAAAAAGATTATCTGGCGCAGTGTATTGAAAGTATTCTGGCGCAGACCTACGGCAATCTGGAATTGCTGCTCGTGGATGATGAGTCCATGGATGGAAGCGGGGAAATCTGTGACGCCTATGCGGACAAAGACGCGCGGATCCGGGTGTTTCACCAGAAAAACGGCGGCCCTACGGCGGCGGTGATGACGGGGCTCAAAGAGGCTGTGGGAGCATATTACACTTTTATTGACAGCGACGACTACGTGAGCAGGGAAATGCTGCAGGAGATGTCGGCCCACCTTGTGGGGCGCAAAGGAGAGATCGTGTGCTGTAACCACGTGTTGGAGAAGCGCAGAGAGACGGTTCCGGTAATTCAACCGCTGCCGCCAGGGGTGTATGAGGGAGAGAAACTGGATCGGGAGATCAGGGACAGGCTTCTTGGCAGGGAAGACAGAATTATTCCCATGTCCCGCTGTATGAAGCTTTGTGAGAAATCTGTTTTTGAGGGTAATGAGAAATATTATGATACGAAGCTGCGTATGGGAGACGATTTCAACCTGATCTACCCTGCGCTGCTGTCAGCTGACAGGATCGTTATTATGGAGGAAGCGCTATTTTACCATTACCGCTATGTGGAAGATTCCATCGTACATGGTTATGACCCTCACAATGCGGAAAGCGTGGAGGGGTGGTATCGGGCGATCCTGCAGATCGTCCGGGATAAGAACGTGGCGGATGGTGAGAGAAAGCTCGACCGGGAATACTGCTATATGATGATGTACGTCATGAAGAATGAGCTGCGAAATCCGGACAGGGAATATGTGCGGAAGATACAGGAGATTTTTACCAAACCGGAGGTGCGGGATAAGATCATGAGTACGCCTTTGTCCGTAAAGAGCAGATCCAATGCGCTTTTATATCTGGGGATGCAGTATCCGAGCAGCGGACTTTTGCGTATTCTCAGAATGATCGTCAGGCAGCATGACAGGCTGGGAAAGAAAAAGGGGTCTTCGTAACACAATGGGTGACTATGCAGAATCGGACAAAGAGGACAGGAGAGATATACTATAAATGGACAATCGGATCGTAATGTACTTACACGGCGGCAGCGGCAACCATGGCTGCGAGGCCATCATAAACAGCACTTGTCATATGATAGAGGATCTTCCGAAACTTCTTGTGACAAACAGTGAGAAAGAAGATCATTTCTATTCTCTGGAACCGCTGTGTGATATTTTGCAGGAGCGCAAGATCGCGGAACATTTCCTGATTCATGCATGGTACTATGTATGGCGGGCCCTGTTCCGGGATCCGGAATCTTTTATGAGATACCGCTTCCGCAAGGTTTTAGGCAGGAACAAGGCGCCTTTGTATATTTCCACGGGCGGAGACATGTATTGCTATGAGCTGTCCAAAAAGGAAGCGATCGTTGCCAACAGTACTTTTTGCAGGACCGGGGCTAAGACGATCCTGTGGGGATGCTCCATTGAGCCGGAATTATTGCAGGAGCCGGCAGTGGTGGAAGATATGAAGCGGTACGCCCTCATTACGCCCAGGGAATCCATTACGGCGGATGCGCTTAAGGAGGCCGGGATTACGGAGAATGTGAAGCTTTATCCGGACCCTGCTTTTGCCCTTGCACCGGAAGCAATGGATCTGCCCAAGCGGTTTGCGGTGGGAGGGACGATCGGCATTAATGTGAGTCCGATGATCGTTCGGCATGAGAATGTGACAGGGATCACTTTGGATAATTACAGAGGATTGATTGATCATATATTACAGACTTCAGATGACTGCGTGGCTCTGATTCCTCATGTCATGTGGAATTATAATGACGACAGGCTTACGCTAAAGGAACTCTACAGGGGATATGAGGGCAACGCAAGAGTTATGATCTTCCCGGATATGTCCTGTCAGAAGTTAAAGTATATTATTTCACAGTGCAGGGCTTTTATCGGCGCAAGGACGCATGCGACGATCGCCGCCTATTCAAGCTGTGTGCCGACTCTGGTGGTGGGATATTCCGTGAAAGCCAGGGGCATCGCAAGGGATCTGTTCGGAACAGAGGAGCATTACGTGCTGCCGGTGCAGACGCTTGAGGATCGGGAAGAGCTGATTCAGGCTTACGATTGGATGATGGACCGGGAGCAGGAGATCAGAAGCCGTCTGCAGGAGATCATGCCAGAATATTGTGCCAGAGCTGCGGCAGCAGGAGAAGAGATCCGCAGGATCTGGAACGAATGCGGCGTATAGAATTGAGCGGGAATTGCAGCATTTGTGTCACGGGAGAAGTAACGGCATGGGCAGAGTCAAACAGGCGGAGAAAAATATTTTCTTCGGCTATATCAGCAATTTCATTATTATGATCATGGGGCTCGTGCAGAGAACGGTCTTTATCGCGGTTCTGGACGAGGCCTTATTGGGCGTAAATGCGCTGTATACGGATATCCTGAGTGTTCTTTCCCTTGCAGAGCTTGGGATTGGAAGCGCATTAAATTACAGTCTGTATAAGCCGGTGGCGGATAACGATCAGGAAAAGATCAAGTCCTACATGAGGCTGTATAAGAAGGCTTATCTGGCGATTGCCGGGGTGATCACGGCAGTGGGGCTTGCGCTTGTCCCGTTTCTACCTTACCTGATCAGGGAAAGCAATGGGATATCCGTGGAGAATCTGACGATTTACTATCTGATTTTCCTTTTTAATACGGTCAGCACCTATTTTGTGGCGTATAAATACAGTCTTGCCAATGCGCAGCAGCGCAATTATATTCAGACGAATATTCAGACGATCACGAAGATCATTACGGTCGTTTTGCAGATCGCCATGTTGCTGCTGACAAGGAATTTTCTGCTTTTTCTGCTGACACAGTCGGCAGTGGAGCTGATACAGAAAATATTTGTCAGTTTCTATTTTAATAAACTGTACCCTTATCTGCGGGACCGGGATGTGCGCAGATTGGATAAAGCAGAGACAGACGTGGTGGTCACCAAGACAAAAGCGCTGATGTTCCACAAGATCGGGGATGTGGCAAGATTGTCTACGGACAGTGTCATCATTACGTATTTCATGAACGTGGTGCTGGTCGGGATCGTGGGCAACTATACGATGATCATCACCTATGCGGCGAACTATATCAGCATTATTTTTAACTCCGTGATCTCAGGGTTTGGCAATCTTGTGGCTACGGAATCCAGAGAAAGACAGTATGCCATGTTCCGGGTATACCGCTTTTTTGCCTGTTGGTTGTATGGGTTTGCGGCCGTGGGGTTCTGGCTGCTTCTGACGCCTCTTGTCACAGGTCTGTGGCTGGATGAGAGTTGGCGGTTGGGACAGGCTGTGCTGACGCTGATCCTGATCGATTTCTATTTTAAAGGCGGCAGAGTCGTGCTTGTGAATTTCAAGATTGCGGCGGGTGTGTTTGAACAGGATAAATATCTGTCGCTGATTCAGGGTGCGGTCAATCTGGTGCTGTCCATCGTCGGGATTCAGTATATCGGGATTGCGGGTGTGTATGTGGGAACGGTGGTTTCAGGCGTGCTGGCGAATCTGATCCAGCCGGCGATCATATACAGAGATTGCTTTGGCAAGAGGCCTTGGCCGTATTTCAGAGATTCATTTAAATATATCTGTGCCATTGTGTCGATCGTACTCCTGATGATTCCGGTCAAGAGTATGGTGATGGTGCAGGTCAGCGTCGTGACGTTTGTTTTGATGGCAGTCATTGTCACAGTGTTCTACAACGGGATTTTTTTCGTGTTGTTCAGGAATACGCAGGAATTTAAGTATTTGTGGGGAATTGTTTCGGGTAAACTGGCAAAAGTGAGAGGCATGGGAAAAAGATGATGGAGAAAGAAAAGCCGAAGCAAAGAGAAGAACGTAACAGGGAAGCTTTGGTTGATACCGCCTGTCGTGAGCTTATGGTTTACGGTATATGGAATCGGAAGATGAAACTGAAGCAGTGTGTAAAGAAATATCTGCTCAAAAGGAAGACTGCGCCGGAAGATGTGATCTTTTGGCCTACGGGCTTTCTGGCTGTCGGGCTGTGGCAGTACAGACAGGAGAGCGCTGCCTTGTGCGATATGACATGCGAAGAGGTGGATGCGGCTCTGAGCGCCTATTATGAGAGATGGATGCGAAAGAAGAGTCCGGTTTTTTATTTGGATGACTTGCTGGCAGGAGAAGTGCTCCTGTCTGCCTATGAAGAGTATGAAAAAGGCCGCAGCGTTTTTATCAGCGCACAGAATGCAGACAGATACTGGAATGCCGTGGAGAAGTTAGTTGATTTTGGAATGCGTTATCCTACGGATGAGATGGGAAGTTTTCCGTATCGTGCGGCGCAGGGCAGCGGACATGTTTTTGTGGATGCTATCGGACTTGCGTGTCCCTTTCTTTATCATTATGGGACAGCGTGCCGCAGAGGGGATGCGGCGGAGCTTGCGGTAAAACAGATCGTTAATTTTCTGGCTTATGGCATGGATGGCGTTACGGGACTGCCTTACCATGGATATTCCATGAAGACCACATATAAGTATGGCATTATCGGATGGGGGCGTGCGGCAGGCTGGCTGCTGCGCGGCATGACGGGATGCATGACAACCGAATACGGAGCGGAGCGGCTTGAGGAGGCCTTTGTCAAGCTGATCGATACCGTTATTACCTACCAACGCAAGGATGGTTATTTTTCGTGGCAGTTACAGGCGCTGGACGGACCGGCGGACACTTCTGCTACGGGTATGATCTGTGCGGCGCTGAAACAGGGAATCTTATCGGGAGTACTGACAGAGCCTAAATATGGGCAGGCACTGCAGGCTGGCAGGAATGCCATCAGGAAATCGATCAGAGACGGTAAGGTCTATGATTGTTCCGGCGAGTGTGAGGGGTTTGGGCAGTATCCGCAGCGCTACGGCGCGCATCCGTGGTCCCTTGGGCCGGCGCTTATGCTCTGTTACGTGCCTTTGGAAAATGAATCGATGGAAAGGAAGCATGATGGTCGCTAAACTCAAGGAACTGGCAAAGGACAACAGCATAGAGATGACGCTTGCGCAGGCCTGCTATTTTGGCTTTTTTATTCTTTTGTCCATCACAAAAGGGCTGGGACTTTATGAGGGCCAGAAGCTGTTTGAACTGCTTGTACTGCCGGCCTTACTGCTTGCGGTAGTCAAAATAGTGATCACACCCTATACGAAGAGGCAGTGGGTGATGCAGGTGATCTTCCTGATTCTTACGGCCGTCGTATTTTATAATTCCCATGAACGGGGCATTCTCTTTCTTGCTTTCATGGTTCTTGGCATGAAAAATATATCGGTGAAGAAAGTATTTCATGTGGGACTGTGGGTATGGACGGTATGTGCGATCCTGCTGAGCATTTTTTCTTTCTTTCGGCTGGAGCACACCGTATACAGGGTGCATGCTAAACTGGGGCTGGGACATATTTTTCGTTGGAGCCTGGGATTCTCTCATCCCAACATTCTGCATATTACGTATCTGGCGCTGTGCGCTTTCCTGCTCTATGAGCTGGGAGACAATTACCGGCTGAAGCATTTTGTGTATCTGATGGCGGGCAATGTAGTTGTGTTCTTCTATTCGATCAGCTATACGGGTCTGGGAATCGTGGCAGTTCTTTTGCTGGGATGTCTGTATGTGCGCATACGTCCCCGATTCTGTATTCTGGAAAAACTGCTTGCGAATCTGGCGCTGCCGGTCTGCCTGATCTTGTCTTTTGTGCTGCCGTTTCTGCTGTATGATCCCAAATGGGCGTACAAGGTGCAGAAGCTGAATTTTATGCTCAACACCAGGATATGGCTTGCGGAACAGTTTCTACGCTCGGAGTACAGGAGTCTGTTTGGAGCGGATATCTCCAAGGTTGTCAAATCTTCCATGACGATGGACAATTCCTATGTGTGGGGCTATATCAATTATGGGCTGATTCCCTTTGCAATTATTATTCTGGGATATTTTGCGCTGCTCTTCTATGACAGCTATAAGCAGAGAACAAGGGAACTGGTCATTCTCGTGTGCTTTATCGGCGCGGGATGGACAGAGCCTTTATTGTTCAACACTTCTTTTAAGAATCTTACGCTGATCTTTCTGGGAAGCTTACTGTTCCTGCAAAAAGAGGGGGCGAGGGAGTATAGTCTGTTCCCGGGGCTGCCTCAAAGGGTGGTCGTTCCATATGTGCAGCTTCCTGACCGGATGCTTGCCATGGCGCGCAGGATGTGGGCGGACAGAGGATGCAAGATAAAGACGATGGCCATGGCGGCAGCGGGAATGGTGTGCGGGCTGCTTGTGTGCGCCGCACTGTACCGGCCTCCTCTGGGGTATGTAGTGCCGCGTTCACGTACCGATGGCCTGGAGGAAACTTCCGTGTATGTGGAGAGCCTGGAGGATCCGGCTTACGAGGGATGGCGGATCATGAATTATGAGGCTCCGGATGCGCCCATGCAGTTGGTGCAGGGGGACGCTGTTTGGTTGGAGACAGCGCGCTACTATGTGGGGAGCGCCCTGATCGGAGGATTTCTCGGCGGAATGGCAGGCGCGTCCTGGTTATGCAGACGGCGGGAGACGGGCACGGAATATTCATGCCATGAGAGAGCATGAGGGGGAAGTGCCAGGAAAGGTTATGCAGGTGATCAGAAATGGATAAATCGCAATTACAATATTGTACTATTCTTAAAACAAATATAAATGTGACTGATATGGATAAGACTATCGCCTACATTACGGAGAATCTGGAGGAGCTTAAGGGCGACTACATCTGCGTCTCCAATGTGCATACGACGGTGATGGCGTTTCGTGACCAGGCCTATCGCAAAGTGCAGAACAGCGGTGCGATGGCGCTGCCGGATGGACAGCCTCTGTCGATCGTCAGCCGCGGGCGTGGGTATACGGAGGCAAAAAGGGTGCCGGGGCCTGATCTGATGCCGGCTATTTTGGAGCTGTCACAGGAGGCGGGCTACAGTCATTATTTCTATGGCAGCACGCAGGAGACGCTGACGCAGCTTCGCAAGGTGATGGAAAAGAGATATCCGAAACTGAAGATCGCAGGAATGTATGCGCCCCCTTTCAGGACACCGACCAGGGAGGAAGACGATGAGGATGTGCGCAGGATCAATGAGAGCGGAGCGGATTTTGTCTGGGTTGCGCTTGGCGCGCCCAAGCAGGAAAACTGGATGTATGAGCATCAGCACAGGATAAACGGACTTATGATCGGCGTAGGCGCGGCTTTTGATTTTATTGCTGGCACCGTGAAGAGGGCGCCCATGTGGATGCAGAAATTATGTCTGGAGTGGGTTTTCCGTATTGCCCAGAGTCCGAAACGCCTTTTACCGCGTTATTTAAATACTAACTTTGCCTTTCTCTACTATGTGCACAAGGAGAGCAAAGAACTGCGCAGGCGCAATGAGGCAGGAAAAGCGATAGGAGCCGGCGGGAAGAACAAGGCGGCCCGGCCGCTTCGGATCGCTATGATCGGGCACAAGAGAATTCCGTCCAGGGAGGGCGGCATTGAGATCGTGGTGGAAGAACTTGCGGTGCGCATGGCGGCGCTCGGCCACCATGTAGATGCGTACAACCGTTACGGGCATCATGTGTCGGGCAAGAAGTATGATCAGGAGTACGGGTGGAAAGGCAGGAAATTTTATCAGGGAGTCAGAGTATATATAGTGCCCACATTCAGAGCCAGCAGCTTAAATGCCATCGTGTACAGCTTCTTTGCTACTATCCGGGCGCTTTTTGGCAGATATGACGTACTGCATTATCATGCGGAGGGACCCTGCGCCATGTTGTGGCTGCCGGGACTTTTACGCAGAAAGATCGTGGTGACTGTCCACGGTCTGGACTGGCAGCGGGCGAAATGGGGAAACTTTGCATCCTATGTTCTCAAGTTCGGAGAAAAAATGGCAGTAAAGTATGCCGACGAGATCATCGTGCTCTCAGAAAATGTGCAGCAGTATTTTGCAGATACGTATCACAGGAAAGTCCATTACATTCCAAACGGCATCAGCCGTCCATCCATTCGGGAGGCTTCGATGATCACGGAAAAATACGGTCTGACAAAAGACGGTTATTTCCTGTCGTTAGGAAGAATCGTGCCGGAGAAAGGAATTCACTATCTGATCGAAGCTTTCTCCCAGATTCAGACGGACAAGAAGCTGGTCATCGCCGGCGGCAACAGTCATGCGGTGGAATATATGGAACAGATTCACCGGATGGCGGCGCAGGATGACCGCATTATCATGACTGATTTTGTGCAGGGGCAGATTCTGGAAGAACTGTATTCCAATGCCTATGCGTTCGTGCTGCCAAGCGATGTGGAGGGTATGGCGCTGACGCTCCTTGAGGCGATGAGCTACGGTACCTGCTGTCTGGTCAGCGATATCTGTGAAAATACGGAAGTGGTGGAAGACCGGGCGCTCGTATTTCGCAAGGGCGATGTGAAAGACCTGCGAAAGAAGCTGGAGTATATGATAACCCATCCGGAAATCGTGGAAGAGTATGGATTGGGCAGCACGGATTTTATCTGCGGAAAATATAATTGGGATGAGGTCGTGGATGAGACGATCCGGTTGTACGGAGGGGTGACAAAGGGAAAGAAGCTATGAAAATACTGATGGTGAATAAGTTTCTCCATCCCAATGGGGGTTCGGAGACTTATATCTTTAAATTGGGCGAAGAATTGCAGCGCATGGGACATGAAGTGCAGTTTTTTGGCATGGAACACCAGGGCAGAGTCGTTGGGAACCGCCTTGGCTGCTACACATCGGATATGAATTTCCACGGAGGAGGCCTTGGGAAGCTGTTATACCCTTTCCGGATCATCTACTCTGCAGAGGCAAGACGGAAGATGGACCTCGTACTGGAAGATTTTGATCCGGACGTGGTGCATCTGAATAATATAAACTTTCAATTGACTCCGTCGGTCATTTACGCGGTGCGCTCCTATGAGAAAAAGCATGGCAGGAAAGTGCGTATTGTGTATACTGCCCATGACTACCAGTGGGTGTGTCCCAATCATATGATGCGGATTCCTGCCACGGGTGAAATCTGTTTCGCATGCCGCGGGGGAGATTACAGGCAGTGCAGCAGGAACCGCTGCATTCATAATTCGAGAGTAAAGAGCCTGTTAGGGACGATAGAAGCTAGATATTATGCGAAGCGGAAGACTTATGGTATGGTGGATGCGATCATATGTCCCAGTGAATTCATGAAAAAACAGCTTGATACGGATCCGCTGTTAGCGGATAAGACCATTGTCATGCACAATTTTATTGAGACAAAGAGCGGACAGGATACAGAACAAAAGACTCTCCGGCAGGATGGGAAAGAGGGACATGCCGCCGCCGGGAATGAAGAGAAAGAAAACGGTAAAGACTATGTAGTGTATTTTGGACGCTTTTCGGAGGAAAAGGGTACCCGCACGCTGCTTGAGGCGTGCCGCGCGCTGCCGGAGATCCCCTTTGTGTTTGCGGGGACAGGACCGTTAGAAGATCTTGTGAACGAAGTGCCGAATGTGGAGAATCGGGGATTTCTCACAGGGGAAGCATTGGGCAGACTGATTGCCGGGGCCAGATTCAGCGTTTACCCTTCCGAGTGGTATGAGAACTGTCCCTTCTCTGTGATGGAATCTCAGATGTATGCGACGCCGGTGCTTGCTACTGATCTGGGAGGTGCGCCGGAGCTCGTGCGGGCAGGCAGCACAGGCGATCTGTTTCGCGGCGGGGATGTCCAGGAGCTGACGGAACATATCAGGGCTCTGTGGGAAGATCCGGAGCTGTGCAGGCGTTACAGCGAGAACTGCCGGGGCATAAATTTTGACACAGTGAGGGAATATTGTGATAAAATGATGGGGAAAGTGTATCGATAGGGTGTAAGCTCTTCAGGTGATACCCCTGATGGATAGGAGACAGACTGCATGGCAAGAAGAACGTTATACGGTACGGTCATCGTGACTTACAGGTGCAATGCGCGCTGCAATATGTGTGACTGCTTTAAGGATCCGACCAGGCCGGAAGAGGAGATCACGCTGGAGGATATCAGGAAACTGCCGGAGATGGCTTTTACTAATATTACCGGAGGGGAACCTTTTATCAGACAGGATATCCCGGATATCGTGCGGGAATTATATAAGAAATCTGACAGGATCGTCATATCTACCAACGGATATTTCACGGACAGGATCATTGCCCTGTGCCGGGCTTTTCCCAAGGTGGGCATCCGGATCAGTATCGAGGGTCTGCAGGAGACGAATGATAAGATCAGGGGAATCCCCGACGGGTTCAACAGAGGATATAAGACGCTTAAGACATTGGTGGAGATGGGGCATCCGGATGTGGGGTTCGGTATGACGGTGCAGGATATGAACTGCGAGGATCTGGTACCGCTCTACAATATCGCCAATGATATGGGAATGGAATTTGCTACGGCGACGCTGCATAATTCTTTCTATTTCAGGAAGACGGATAATAAGATCGACGACAAGTACAAGGTGGCGCAGAATTTTGAGAAGCTGATCAACGAGCTGCTTCGGAGCAGATCGCCGAAGAAATGGTTCCGCGCTTATTTCAATCACGGGCTGATCAATTATATCTATGGCAATAAACGTCTTCTGCCATGCGATATGTCGAAGAACGCTTTCTTTATCGACCCGTTCTGTGATGTCATTCCCTGCAACGGGATGGAACAAAAAGCGGTCATGGGCAATCTGCGGGAGCAGACATGGGAAGAGCTGTGGAATTCCCCGCAGGCGCAGCAAGTCAGGGAATGTACAAGGAATTGCGACCGGAACTGCTGGATGATCGGTTCGGCGTCTCCGGCCATGCATAAATATATCTGGGTACCCGGATGGTGGGTTGTGAAACACAAGTTTTTAAAGGGCGGCAAATACAGTCTTAAGGAGAATAAGTATATATGAAATTCCTGTATGTAGCCCCGCGTTATCATACCAATCAGATGGATATCATGAAAGGGCTGATAGAACACGGGCATAAAGTATGTTTTATCAGCCATTATGCCGCCGCCATAGAGGATTATTCTTACGTGACACCTGTTGTGCTCGGTTATTCGCCGCTGTACAGGCTGTTAGATTTTCTCTATGTCAGGGTGATCCACAGAAAGGATCCGACGGCCATTGTATTCAAGATCCAGCATGGATTCCCGCCTATGCGCAGGCTTAAGAAGATGATCTGCGGTTTCGAACCGGATGTGGTCATTCTCAGGGAGCGTTCCCTGTATTCCATGGCAGCCTTTTACATTTGCCGGCAAAAGGGCTACCCCTGCATTCTCTACAACCAGAACCCGCTCTGGTCGGAGCCGGAGAAAAAGGATCTTGCCCACCGCATAGTGGCAGGACTGTCGCCCAGGCTGCGGATGACGCCGGTCATGGGAGTAAGAAAGCCGGGTACGTCCGTCAGGGCATATGATTATTTCGTACCCTTTGTAGTGCAGCCCTGCAGGGCGCCGGGGGAGAGGACATACTTTGCCGACGGCATCATACATATTCTCTGCATCGGCAAATATGAGATCAGGAAACATCATCTGATGCTTCTCGAAGCGGCGGAGCATCTTAAGGAGAAGTATCGTCTGCATGTGACGCTGGTGGGAGAAGCTACCAATCATTTTCAGAAAGAATATTGTGAACGGGTCAGGGATTATGTGAGTAAGCACCATATGGACAATATGGTCACAGTGAAAACCAATGTTCCGCGAAAAGAGATGGAGGCAGAATACCTGGCTGCGGATGTTTATGTGATTCCCAGTACACTTGAGATGGCTTCCGTCTCCCAGCTGGAGGCAATGAGCTGTTCCCTGCCCGTGATCTGCAGCGATACAAACGGCACGGCCTGTTATGTGGAGGAGGGCGTGACCGGCTGTCAGTTCAGGGACTGTGACGGGGCGGATCTTGAGAGGAAACTGGATCTGATGTTCTCGGACCAAAACCGCATGAAAGAGATGGGAGCGGCGGGATATCGGGCAGTTGTTGAGAAGTATGATTTCGACCATTACTATGAGTCGGTCATGGCAATGCGGCAACGTATATTGGAGGAGAAATTGTATTGAAACGTAAAATAAAGGATATCCTTGCGGCAATCGCCTATTTTCTCTATGAAAAAGGCGTATTGCATAATCGGATCAGGGTGCATACCATCGACGAGACCATCGATGAACTTCTGAGCACGGAAAAAAGCATGGTGCGCTTCGGAGACGGTGAGATCGTGATGATCAAGGGCGTTGACCTGATGCTGCAGAAAGCGTCCCCGGAGATCGCTGAGGGGCTTGCCGGTATTCTGGCCTATCCCCATGATGATCTTATGGTGACGATTCCCGGAATCTTCGAGACGTTGTCGGATCACCGTAAGGAAAGCAGGCAGTTTTGGAAAGATCATCTGCTTTTTTGCCGTAAAACGTATGAGAAATATTGTAATCCGGACAGAATCTATTATACGACTTTCGTCTCAAGATGCTATTATTATGCGCTGGATCGCAGCAGCTGCGACAGATGGTTTGCAAAAATAAGGAAAATATGGGAGAATAGAGACATTGTTATTGTGGAGGGGACAAAGACCCACAATGGCGTAGGCAATGATCTCTTAGACAGCGCCAGAAGCGTTGAGAGGATCATATGTCCGCCCAAAGACGCATACGGCGCGCTGCCGGCGATTCTGGAAGAGTGTCTGCGCTACGACAGGGACAGAATGTTTCTTTTGTCTGTCGGCGTTGCGGCGAAGTTTCTTGCGGTAGAATTATTCCGGCGGGGATATCGGGTACTTGATATCGGCAATATGGATATGGAGTACGAGTGGTATGTGCGGAAGACTCCTGGCAAGGCGAAGCTGGAGAAACATGATATTGTCGGCGTGGAAGCAAATCAGGCGGCAGGGTATACGCAATATCTGGAGCAGGTTAAGGTGTGGCTGTAAGAGGGCTTGGAAAATATGATAGACAGTAAAGAAGCGTATAAGCGCTATCTGGAACAGGATAAGACCGCTCTTGGCAGGCGGCAGGACAAGCGTCCGGGATTGTTCGGGGATGAGATCTGGAAGTTTGAGATCCTGCTTCGTAAGGTGGAGTATGACATCAACTGCAGGCGCGGTGTCGCAGCGGTTTTGATCGGTAAGTATCATAAATTCAGATTTCACAGGCTGAGCGTGCGGCTGGGATTTACCATTCCACCGAATGTATTTGGCGAAGGGCTGGCAATACCCCATTACGGGACGATCGTTGTACATGGCAGCGCCAAAGCCGGAAGAAACTGCAGGCTGCAGGAGGGAGTTACCATTGGAGCTACCGGCGGCAGTCATGAGGCGGCGGTGATCGGTGATAACTGCTATTTTGGAAGCGGCGCGAAAGTGATCGGCGCGGTATCCATTGCCGATGATGTGGCGGTGGGGGCAGGCGCGGTGGTCACCGGAGATATCACGGAGCCGGGAACTACATGGGCGGGAGTACCCGCAAGAAAAATCAGTGATCGGGATTCCCATGGCAATTTGTGCAGGGACATTTTTATTCTCAGGTCATAACGAAGGAGTATGCTTATCTATGAGCAGGGAAACAACGGGCAAGAGGGCAGGAATGCTCACTAAATTAGGATATATTTTTGATAAAAGGGATAAATGGAAGATCGTTATGCTTCTGTTTGCCGTTGTGCTCGGGAGTTTCCTGGAGCTTCTGGGCGTCACGATCTTCATGCCTTTTATCAATATTATTACGGAACCGGCATCTATCCAGAAGACATGGTATCTGCGGTGGGCGTATGAGCTGTTTCAATTCCAGTCGCCCCAGGGCTTTCTGGTGGCATTGTCGGCGGGTATCATCGTCGTGTATATTGTGAAGAACGTATATCTGATCATAGAGAAGAGTTATATCTACCGTTTCTCCTATAATATGCAGATGAAATTGTCCACAAGGCTGTTAAACACTTATATGAAAGAGCCGTACACGTTTCATTTGAACAAGAATATTGCAACACTGCAAAGAAGTCTGCAGGAAGATACGTCCAAGTTTATGCAGGTGGTATTGTATTCTCTGGAGCTTGTGGCGGAACTGGCCGTTTGTTTCGTGTTGGTGCTCTATCTTCTGTTTGTCAGCAAATCCATCACGATCATCGTGCTCGGATTGCTTGTCGTGTGCGTAGGTTCGTTTCTGCTGCTCACGAGGAAATACAGCCGCAGACTTGGACAGGATAATCAGGGATATCAGGGTAAGATATTTCAGTGGATGAATCAGGCGCTGGGAGGCATTAAAGAGATCAAGATCCTGGAGCGGGAACAGTTTTTCACGGATGAATATCGCAAATACTATGTGAAATTTGCCAGAGGACTTCGGATCGCGCGGACGATCTCCATCCTGCCTAAATATGCGGTGGAGGCAGTGGCAATATCGGGTCTTCTCGTGGCCATCATTGTAAAATTGCTCTTTGGCGAGGCGGATATGACTTATTATATTCCGCAGCTTACGGTGTTTGCCGTGGCGGCATTCCGTCTGATGCCAAGCGTGGGACGGATCAATGAGCATGCCACCAATACATTGTATGCGCTGCCCAGTGTGGATCTGGTCTATCACGATCTGACGGAGATCGAAGACTATATTGAGAAGCAGGACAGCGAAGTGCGGGAAGAATGGGATCTGCAGGAAAGCATCGAGGTGAAGCACGTGACTTACTGCTATCCCGATACGGATGAGCCGGTGATCAATGATGCGAGCCTGTCTGTGGCAAAGGGAAAGACCGTGGCCTTTATCGGGGCCTCCGGAGCCGGAAAGACGACCATGGTGGATATTATTCTGGGACTTTTGACGCCCCAGAGCGGCGTTGTCATGGCAGACCATATCAATGTCCATGAGAAGCCCAAGACATTCCATGCACAGGTAGGGTATATTCCCCAGGTGATCTATCTGTCGGACGATACGATCCGCAATAACATAGCCTTTGGCGTCAGGGAATCGGAGATTGATGAGCAGGCGGTGCTTCAGGCAATGGAGAAAGCGCAGCTCACTGAGTTTATAGACAGCCTTCCCCATGGGTTGGATACTATTGTAGGTGACAGAGGTGTCAGATTGTCCGGCGGACAGAGACAGCGTATCGGCATAGCCAGGGCGCTCTATCATGATCCTGAGATACTGGTTCTGGACGAGGCGACCTCCGCGCTGGATAATGAGACGGAAGCGGCGGTCATGGAGGCCATTGAGAATCTGCAGGGCACCAAGACGATGATCATTATTGCCCACAGGCTTACGACCATCCGCAGCGTGGATATCATCTATGAGGTGGGAGATGGCAGGGTAGCCGAGAAGAGCAAGGCTGAAGTGTTTGGAGTGTAAGGATGATCTGTCAGGCCTTATACGGGGAAGATCATGATGGACCGGGAAAGGCGTCAGGAGGAACAACGGCATGAAAAAGGACGGCAGTGCCGTATTATCAGATAACAGAATAAAGAACCTGCTCTTTCTTTTATCGCTTATGGTGATCGGAATGGCGGCATTCCTGTTGATCGGCTCGGACAGTTACGTCCTGTTTGACGACAGCGGGAGCTATATCAATATGGAGAGCTATATGGAGGGGGTCATGCCTGTCTATCCATTGTTTCTCAGAATGAATAAGATTCTGTTCGGGGAGGCTGTCTATCTGCAGGTGGTGATCGTGGAGCAGGCGGTCTTTGCGTGCATATGTCTGATCGTATTTGTCCGTGTGGTGCAAAGCCGGTTTCAGCTTAGCTATTGGGAGACTTATTGCATTTATCTGCTGTCATTTCTGCCTTTTACGACGGATATGCCGGATGCGATGGCAACCCAGGAGATTTTGACAGAAGGGATTGCCTATGCGGCATTCTATCTTTTTATGGCGCTGCTTTTGCAGGCGGCGTGGACGAAGCAGATTCGATATATTGTATACGTGTTTTTGATGACGCTGTTTCTGGCGGCGACACGCTCGCAGCTTCAGATTCTGTTCGGAGTGTGCGGGGTTATTCTGTTCTATCTTGTACTCACGGGTACAAAGAAAGGGACTGGGATGAGCCTGGCAGTCCGTCTGATTCTTGGGACGGCAGGCTGCGTGTGTATCGGACTGGCCGGCATCTGGTGTACCGGCAGGATCAGCACGATCTATCAGGAACGCCTGCGGCAGTACACCCGTGATCTGCAGCGGGAGGAATCGATAGCGAAACTGGCCGAAGAAGCGGGTGATGGAGCGGATCTTGAGGCGATCACTGCGGAGTATGACGCCAAGGAAAGACCCATTACGGAGACAGAGTGGAAAGCTTCCTCCGCCCAATATGCATCGTTGCTGTTTGCAAGGGGCATGTACGAGGCGGATTATGAGGATTATCTTCTGTTCGAGGACGAGCAGATGCAGAAGCTGTATTTATATTTGTATCAGACGGCTGATGAAAACGGCTGCTTATATACCTATGCGAAGCCTGGTCTGTGGATGTGGAAAGATATTGTGGGCGGCATCGGTTCCGTGGGGAATAAATGTCTGTATGCCATGGCAGAGTACTATAACGCCATGCCGGAGATTTCCCAGAGGGATGATTATCATATGATCAGGAGTAACAGTGCAAATATCATTGGCCTGACGCTGCTTAAGGCCCATTGGCCGCGTTTTTTGTATCATACGCTGATGATGCTCCCCCAGGCTTTTATCTGCACGGTGTTTTTCCAGATTGCCAGGATATATCTGTTATGCCATTTGGTGACGCTGTTTTTGTATGTCAGCGCCATAGGCCTTATGATATGGGCTTATGCGGACAGAAAAGTGGACAGGGCATATGGAGAGTTTATGTCGGCGGTTCTGGGTACGAATCTGGTGATGATACTTATCATCTCACTTGTATTTTTTGGACAGCAGCGGTATCTTGTCTATAATTTTGGTATTTTCTATATGGTATATTTTCTTCTGTTGATACAGATCTGGAAAATATACGGAAAGAACTGGTTGATGAAATGGAAAGATCGCAAAAAGTCCTGATCATTATTCCCGCGTACAATGAGGCGGACAATATTGAGAAGGTAGTGGACAATTTAACAGAGCGGTTTCCGCAGTATGATTACGTCATTGTCAACGACGGCTCCACCGACGACACGAAGAAAGTATGTCTGCAGCGGCGGTATAAGGTGTTAAACCTGCCGATCAATATGGGAATCGGCGGTGCGGTGCAGACCGGTTACTGTTATGCTTACGCCAATGATTACGATATAGCGGTGCAGATTGACGGTGACGGACAGCACGACGTATCTTTTCTGGAACAGATGATCCGTTATATGGAGGAAGAGCAGGCGGACTGTGTGATCGGATCCCGTTTTGTGGAGAAAGAGGGATTTCAGTCTTCAGGGCTGCGCCGGGCGGGAATCAAGTTCTTAAGCTTCCTTGGATGGCTGCTGACGGGAGTGCGCGTCAAGGACATTACCAGCGGGTATCGGCTTGTGAATCGTCGGTTTATTGGGATTTTTGCGCAGGATTATCCCGCAGATTACCCGGAGCCGGAGGCTATGGTCATCGCGGCTGTCCACGGCGGCAGGATCAGGGAGTATCCGGTGATCATGAGGGACCGGGAGAACGGGACGAGTTCTATCACGATGAAAAAATCGGTTTATTATATGTTTAAGGTGACTCTTGCAATGCTGATCCGGAGATTGAGTTTCGGGGTCAGAAGACAGGCCTGAGAGGAACAGGAAAGGCGTGGTGACGGTATGATTCCGCAGACTTTACAGATTACACTGTCGGTGGCAGTGGTCTGCTATTTTATCATTATTCTTTATTATCTCAAGAAAAGAATGCTGGAACTTAAGTATACGCTCATATGGCTTTTGGCCGGTGTGGTCATGGGAATCATGATCTATTTTCCGGAGCTGTTAGTCTATTTTGTCGGGATATTCGGAATCCAGAGTAACATGAACGGGCTCTACATTTTATGTATTGCTTTTATCATCATGATCCTGATGACGCTGACTTCCATTGCGTCCAGACAGCAGTTAAAGATCAGGATCCTGATTCAGGAACTCAGCATGATGGAAAAGCGGATCCGGGAACTGGAGTTAAGCAGAAACGGAAAAGACAATGATGGAAAAGATAGCGATTGACTTATTGTGGCTGCGCCCTGGCAAGGTGGGCGGAACAGAATCTTATATCCGGAATCTTCTGGACGGCTTTTGCGATCTCGATGAGGAGTTTGACTTTACGCTGCTTGTATCGAAAGATAATGCCCCAACCTTTCAAAAGTACGAAAAAGACAGACGGTACCATCTGCTGAGAGCCGATATTGAATCTGCTAATATTGCAAAAAGAATATTGTGGCAGAATCTATTTCAGAACCGTCTGCTGCGTAAAAACGGATTCCGGAAATGTTTTGAACCCGTATACTGTAAACCATGGCTTAACGGCGGCATAGCGTATACATGCGTGATTCATGATCTGCAGGCATTACACTATCCGCAGTACCATCCTTTTCATGAAGTGGCCTATTCCAGATTGTGTTGGCGGATGGATGCCATGAATGCGGCGCGGATCGTGGCGATCTCCGGCTGGGTCAGGGAGGATATCGCGCGCAGATATCACAGAAAAGATATCAGGGTGATCTACAACCCGATCTTGATCGATCCGGAGAAGACTGCGGATTTCAAGCTGTTAGATGAGCGCTATGGAATCCGGCGGGAACAGTTTTTCTATACGGTGAGCCAGATGATACCGAGTAAGAATCTGGGAACGCTGATCCGTATGATGGATATTCTGATTCATGGGAAGGATAGCCTGGCGGAGCGGCAGACAGATGGAGAGAACGGGAACCAGCAGATTTATGCCAGTCTGCCCCGCAAATTGGTAGTCAGCGGCGTCAACGGGCATGCCGCGGAGGCGCTGAAGAGGGAGATCGCGGACAGGAATCTGCAGGATGCGGTGATCCTCACCGGTTTTATCAGCAATGAGGAGAGAAACGCTCTCTATCAGAACTGTCATACATTTTTGTTCCCCAGCGTCTTTGAGGGATTCGGTATGCCTCCTGTGGAGGCAATGCTGTTCGGACGGCCGGTGATCACGACAAGATGCGCCTCCATCCCTGAGGTCACCCAGGAAAGCGCCTATTATGTGGATGATCCCTATAATGCGGAGAAATGGATCGAGAAGATCGGACATATTTGGGAGGGCGGCCGGACAGAGAAAAAGAGCAGTCCGGCTCACATGGATTTTGACAGATATGCCCCGGAACGGATATCCAGACAGTATCTTGCTTTGTTAAAGGAACCTATATGGAAGAAAAAATAAGTGTTATCCTGGTGAATTATAACGGACTCAAATATAACGACGCCTGTATCAGTTCCATACTGAACAGTACGGTCAGGGAGCAGATTCAGATCGTGGTGGTGGACAATGCCTCCACGGACGGATCGCTGGAGGCGCTGCAGAAGAAGCATGCCGGCAGCAAACAGGTGCATCTGATCGCACTGGATGGAAACTATGGCTTTTCCAAAGCCAACAACGAGGGCATTCGATGGGCGATGCAGCAGGGCATGAAATATTTTCTGCTTCTGAATAATGATACGGAGATAGAGGCAGATACGATAGAACAGATGGTGCGCTATGAGCGCCGGATGCAGGAGAAGCATGGCCGGCAGGGAATCGTGGTGCCCAAAGTGCTGTATGCGGACAACAGAGAAACGATCTGGTGTGCCGGCGGCAGTTTTACACCGGTCATTAAGAAAGCTGTCCAGAGAGGGCTAAACGAGAGAGACGACGGACGGTTTGACCAAAGCGGCACCTGCCAGTTTGCCAATGGATGTGCGCTTTTGCTGACCAAGTCCATAGTGGAGCGGATCGGATATCTGGATGACCGGTTTTTCCTGTATTATGAAGATACGGAATACAGTATGCGCGCGGGGGCAGCAGGCGTCAGGATCGGATACTGTAAGGATGCCGTTGTGTATCACAAGGTAAACGGCTCCACCGGCGGCAATGAGAAGCCTGCAAATGCTTACTATATTACGAGAAACTGGCTTTTGTGTAACAGGACGCATATGTGCCGTGGCAGGGAGAAGCTGCGGTTTGGCATATTTGTGCTCTATTTTGCATGCAACAGGCTGGCATGGCTGGCGATCTGGTTTTTGGGCGGCAGGCGGTGCATGTGCAGGGCAGCGCTGCAGGGCATCAGAGATTACCGGATCGGGAAGTGGGGGAAATACGATGCGTAAAATATTGTATATATCCTATTTTGCCCCCTATGACCGTGTGGATCATGCAGGAGGGAAAGTCCATAATTTCTATATCAAAAATCTTCAAAGAGAAGAGGACTGCGATGTGACGCTGTTGACGATGTGTTATCAGCGTGAAACGGAGAAACTGGATCTGGAGCAGTATGGCATCAGACACAGACTCGTAGTGCTTGACAAGACGCCGCTGCAGAAGTATGTGCGCATGTTTTTCAGCGGCTTTTCTTATTATAATCCCTGGGATTCATATGGCGGTATTCTCCTGAATTATGAGAGATACCAGTTAAAAAAGATGATCGCCCGTTATGCGGCGGAGGAAGAAAAGCCGGATCTCATTATTCTCCAATGGACGCAGATCATTTTGCTGATGCCTTTTGTGAGAAAGTTATATCCGGACGTGAAGATCGCTGCCATCGAGGAAGACGTCCTGTTTCTGAACTTTTACCGCAGGATCGGTCTGGCGCAGAACAGATGGAGCAGGAAAGCAGCCTCGTACCAGTATCGGAATCTGAGGAAGAAAGAACTGGCGGCTCTGCATGCGGCGGAGCAGATCGTGGTCAATAACGGCAAGGATGCTGCGCTGCTTGTAGAGAATGAGATTCCGAAAGATAAAATATTTACGTCATCCGTCTATTTTGAGAAATACTGGTCTGTGGACAGGAAGCAGGCGGATGGTTGTGCTGACGATGGGAAAACATGTCATGACATTCTTTTCTATGGCGCGATGCACCGGGAGGAAAATCATATCAGCGCGTTGTGGTTTATCAGGAATGTACTGCCGGTACTGCCGGAAAGGTTTCGCTTTATCATTGTGGGAGCGCGGCCGAGACAGGAGCTGCTTGCCCTGCAGAGTGATCGGGTTCAGATCCTGGGATTTGTGGAAGACATTGCCCCGTATTTTGCATCCGCCTTTTGTCTGGCGGCGTCCCTGATGCTTGGAGCCGGCATTAAAGTGAAAGTGCTGGAGGCGATGTCGGCGGGAGTGCCGGTTCTTACCAATGAGATCGGTATTGAGGGAATCGGCTGTGAGAAAGGACGAGAATACTGGCATTGTGAGACGGCCGGACAGTATGCGGATGCGCTTATGTGGATGGAGAGTCATCCTCGTGAGACAAAGCAGATTGCGGAGAATGGCAGAAACTATATCAAAGAGAACTTTGACCTGCAGAAGAAATACGAGGAGCTGGTGCAGATATGGAGAGACATGACCGCCTCGTAGCGGGCAGACGGCGCAGCTTGCGGTTGGCAGCTTCACTATGGTATAATATTTAAATTGAGGAATTTGCATGGCTAAGATAGGATTCATCATAAATTCACTGTTTGCCTGTGGCGGGGAGGAGCGTGTAGTGTCGTTGATCGCCAACGAGCTTTCCCGTTATCATGACATCACGATCCATACTTTCGAGACACGGCGGCCGGAGGGCGGAAAGCGTAACGATTACGGGCTGTCTGACCGGATCAGGGTGGAGGAGGTGCCGGGGCCCCGGGAAACATTTATGCGGCATGCTGTCAAGGTGCTGTATCACCTGACGGGGATGTCTGCAGGCAGGCTTTCTCAGGCTCTTTTAAAGGATGCGTTTTATCCCAAAGAGCATTTGCAGGAGTGGACGGAACGGATCAACAGGGAGAAGTACGATCTGATGATAGCGGTTTCCGGGGCAAATACGATACTGCTGGGATATATTGCGGATCGGATCGATACGCCTTGTATCAGCTGGGAACACAGCTCTTTTGAGGGGTATTTTGACAAAAAGACAGGGTACTACAGGAACCGCATGGAGGTTTATCGTCAATGTGCCGCTAAGATGAAACGACGGGTTGTGCTCAATCAGGATATTGCGGATAAGTATGCCCGGAGGCTTGGGTTGACTGTAACGGTCATCTTCAATCCGAAGAGTTTTGCAAGCGTTGAAAAAGCAGACGTCGGCGCCAGGTGTTTCGTTACCTGCGGCAGAGTGGAGCAGGAGAAAGGTTATGATGATCTGATCGAAGCGTTTGCCGAATTTTGTCGGAAGAACCGGGAATGGGAGCTGCTGATCATAGGCGGCGGCAGTATGGAGCAGCGGCTTAGGGAGCTGGCGGCCGGGAGAGGGCTTCAGGATAAGGTTAAGATCACAGGATATATACACGAGGTAAAAGAGAATCTGCTTAAGGGTTCCGTGTTCATGATGACATCCCGCTGGGAGGGCTTTCCCATGACGGTCACGGAGGCTTTGGAGATGGGACTGCCGGTGATCGCATACGACATTCCCGCTATGCAGCCTTTGGTGACAGACGGGATTGAGGGCAGGATCGTGCCTGCATTCAGAAGAGACAAGCTGGTGGAAGCCATGGAGGAGCTGGCGGCGGATTCTGCGCTTCGGCGGCAGATGGCTGAACGGGCGCTGGCCAAAGCGGAGACGCTCAGCCCGGAGCATATCGTAGGGCAGTGGCTTGAGTTGATCGAAGAAGTATTATAAGAGGAAACGATGTGATATGGCAAAATGTTTATTGATCGGCGGAGCCGGTTTTGTAGGAACAAACTTGAGTGTGTGTCTGGCGGATGCAGGACATGATGTTACCGTGTGCGACCGTGTGGGATGTGATTCTATAGCGCCCCAGATACGACCGTTTGAATATAGAAAAGCCAATTATTTTGAGCAGATGTTGGATGATGAGCTGCTTAAGAGGCAGGACATTGTCGTGCTGCTGATCAGCAGTGTGAATCCCGACAGTTCCATGGCCAATCCGGAGATCTGTTATGATAAGGATATTGTCAGGATGATCGAGCTTTTGGAACAAATGCGCCGATGCGGGGTAAACAGACTGGTTTTTGTTTCTTCCGGCGGAACAGTGTACGGCAATCAGGATGCAGCAAGGCTGAGAGAGGACATGGCGACTTATCCGATCAACCACTATGGCATCATGAAGCTGACGCAGGAAAAAATTCTGATGATGTACAATGAACTTTACGGTATGAATAACCTTATTTTCAGGTTGGCGAATCCTTACGGCGAGGGACAGAAGAAAGCCTCGGGAGTCGGAGCCGTGACTGCTTTTCTGCAGAGCATCATGAATGGGGATAAGATCTATCTGTACGGTGAGGGAGAGCCGGTAAGGGATTATATTTATATCAGGGACGCAGTTGAAATGATACGATTATGCATGGAGAGCAGTGTCAGGGAAACCGGTAAGGCTCTTTACAATGTCGGAACCGGCCAGGGGCACAGTATCATGGATGTGCTCAGAATGGCGGAGATGGTGACGGGCAGGCAGGCTGACGTAGTGCATCTGGAGAAGCGGCAGTTCGATGTGGCCCGCAATGTACTGGATATCTCGAAGATCCGCTCTGTGATCGGAGACTATCAGTGTATGACGCTGGCTGAGGGAATGCGGAAGTATCATGATATATTGAAAGGGGCAGTGTAATGTTTGTTTTACCGGTTGTGGCACATCTGCTTTTTCTCATAATATATCTGGATAAGAGAAAAAGCGTGGTAGAAGCCGTTGTGACGGCGTGGCTGTTTATGACGCTGTATACATGGGTCATCATGGAGCTGTTTGGCGCTTTTGGATTATTAAATACCGTCATGGTTCTGTTTGCGTGGAGCGGACTGTGTCTTTTGCTCGGGTTTATTGTTGCCAGGGAGCATTTGGTTCACAAGATCAGGATGTATTGGAAAAATGATTGGCAGACCCGCGAGTTTTGGAGAGAGCATCGGACCGGCGTGATCTGTCTGTGCATCTTCTGCGGCGCGATCTGTCTGTTGTCCTGTTTGAGAGGGCAGAATCTGGTAGATAACGTGTATCACAGACTGCCTAAGATCATGCACTGGATCCAGAACGGCAGGGTTGGATATTTTGTAACGCCGACGCCGGGGGAGATAAAGTATTCTGCCCTGGTAGAGTATATGACAGCACAGATCTATCTGCTGAAAGGCCCGGATCGGCTGATCAATCTGGTACAGGCCGGGGCTTATGCATCTTCAGGATGCTGCATTTATGGCATTAGCAGGAAACTTGGCGCATCGCAGAAGTTTGCGATGCTCTCTTCGTGGATTTTTTTCCTGACCCCGATGGTGATCATAGAGACACTGACGACACAGACAGATGTGGCAGCAGGTTTCTATCTGCTGGCGTTTATCTATATGATCCTGGATTACATTCATGCGGATCAGCTGAAGATGGACCGGAGAGGGGCCCTGTCGGCAGTATGCCTGTCGGCGACGGTAATGTTTGGATATCTGGCGAAACCGACAGTATGTTTTGCAATGGTAATCTTCTTTATGTGGATGTGTGTAGTGCGGCTGATCAAAAAAGATAAGGCAGTCGTACTTGCGCAGTATGTGCTGATCGGGGCTGTGACGGCGGCGGTTCTGTTCCTGCCGGGGGCGGTAAGAGACTACCAGTACAGGAATACGCCGGGTATAACGTATGATGCAAATGCCGAAGAATCTGTGGAAGAGAGCGACAATGCCGAAAGCACAGATGATGGCCAGGCAGCCGGTGGAGAAGCAGAAGAACAGCAAGTCGATACGGTTACGATCGGCGGCAGGGTGGCGGCGAATCTGTCCCGCCCGAGAGAGTTGTTGGCAGCGTGTGTCAGAAATCTTGCCGCCAATGCAACGAGCCGTTCTTTGCCCAAGATGAATAAAATGCTGGAACGCATGGTTGAAAAGTTTGAGTCGGCATTAGATTATTATGGAGGAGCCAGACCGTTTCGCGTTATGGTCGAAAGCGGTTTGGGGGAAACCAGTGAGCCGAGCCCGGCAATCATGTATTTCCTTTTGTTCTTCTGGATCTGTGTCATCACCAGAATGAGCAGGATCAGTAAAGAACAATTTATTTATATGCTTCTGGCAGGCATTGCGCTAGGCGTGCAGGCAGGAGCTATGGGATATACATGGTATAATCAGAGATATCTGATCGGAATCATGGCGGTATCCTGCCCTGCCTTTGCCGTTGCGTTGGAGCAGTTATCCGTCGGAATTAAAGTCAGGCTGCATCTTGCCACTGCTATGATCACAATATGCAGTCTGGGAGCGGTAAATGCGCTGACATACGAGGTACCGTATACCGTTTTTGGACTTCAGGGGGCAAAAATACATCAGTATTTCATACATGACAGCGCTTCGGAACTGTATTATCAGATGATGCTTGATTATATCAATGAAAATGGCTATAAAACGGTAGGCATGCAGGGAGTTGTGTCGTATGAGTATGTTCTTTGGCAGGGCATCAGGGATCATGAGCGCATAGAGCATGTGAATGTGGATCCGACATATTTCGAGAGTGCGAAACTGGAAGATACGGAATTTATACCTCAGTGTATTGTGGAGGAAATGCCGGAAGTGTATGGAGTTTCGGAGACTATGCAGTGTAATGGGAAGACATATACGTGCGGATGGAGAGCTGACGGTGAAAACGGCAGGGAGTATGCGGTGTGGGTATTGGATGAATAACGGGAAAGAGCGGGACCACAAGGAACGGCGGAGGCATATATGATGAAAAGTTTGTTGCGGGATTTTGGAACTTTTATAACGACAATAAGGCAGCTGTTAAGCCTTCTTACGGCGAGACAGCGCAGACAGGCGGTCGCTATTTTTATTCTGGTTGTGATCGGCGCCGCATTTGAGACGTTGGGAGTAGCCGCAGTTCTGCCGTTTGTCTATGCCGTGATGGATACTTCACAGCTGTGGGGCAGCAAGTATATCCTTTTGTTTGCCGATGCATTCGGAATTTATACGGATACGGAGCTGATCATCAGTCTCGGGATTCTGATCGGAATATTTTATATATTAAAAAATATGTTTATGATGTTTATTTCCTATATGGAAAATAAATTCAAGGCAAACTTTGCATATGAATTATCTAAGCTGATGCTTCACAGCTACATGAAGCGTCCCTATATATATTTTCTTGGGACGAACAGTGCGGAGATGATACGCGGACTGAATGATGATATCAACAGCATAAATGATATGCTGACAGCCCTGTTTAAAATTTTTGCACTGGGATTTATGATGATCGGGATTGGCGTGTTCCTGATCGTTCAGGAACCGGCCATGGCGCTGGGAATCGTATTTCTTGCCGTGATCGTCTTTGCCGTGATCGTGCTGGTGATCAAGAAAAAGATCAGAGAGCTTGGTAAGCTGAAGATCCTGTATGCAACGGAAGCGTACAAGTATGCTTATCAGGCAGTAAACGGCATGAAAGAGATCTCTATTATGAAAAGAGACGACTATTTCCTGAACAGTTATACGGGCGTGACGTCAAGGAAAAAGGAAGCGGATATCGTATACAATACGATTTCCATTGCACCGGAGAGAATCGTGGAGGCAGCTTTTGTGTGCGGTATATTGGGAATTGTCTGTATTCAGGTGGGAACCGGAGGCATGAGCGCAGACCTGATCACGAATTTGGCGGCCTTTGCAGTGGGGGCAATGCGTGTTATGCCGTCTCTGTCCACATTGACAGGACGGATGACGCAGCTTATGTATCTGCGGCCTGCTCTTAACGGTATCTGTAACAATATAGAGGCAGCCAGGGAGCAGGAGAGGACATTTTTTGAGATGCAGTCGTCCATTGATACCAGTGACCATTCGGTTGCGTTCAGGGAAGAAGTAGTGGTACGGGGGATTGACTGGAAATACCCCAGTACGGATCACTATATTCTGCGAGATGCGGATATTACGATCCATAAGGGAGAATGTGTAGCGCTGGTAGGGAAATCAGGCGCCGGGAAGACAACGCTGGCGGATATCCTGTTGGGGCTTCTCAAGCCGGAGAACGGTTCTGTGTGTATGGATGGAATGGATATCTACACAATTCCCTATGCATGGAGTAAGATCATTGGCTATGTACCCCAGACTGTCTATATGCTTGACGACACCATCCGCAACAATGTGGCGTTTGGTATTGAGATGGATCTGATAAAAGACGATCTGATCTGGAGCGCATTGGAAAAAGCACAGTTAAAGGAGTTCGTGCAGGCGCTGCCGGAGGGAATAGATACTGTTATTGGGGAGCAGGGTGTGAAATTTTCCGGCGGGCAGAGACAGCGTATCGCTATTGCCCGGGCACTGTACCATGATCCGGAGATCATGGTGTTTGACGAGGCGACGGCGGCCCTTGACGGGGAGACGGAAGAGGCGGTCATGGACGCGATCAACAGACTGCGAGGGGAGAAGACGCTTATCATTATTGCCCACAGATTGAATACGATCAGCCATTGTCAGCGGTTTTATGAAGTGGGAAATCAGAAAATTACAGAGAAAACGAGAACGGAAGTGCTGGGAGAGCAGTGACAGAGAACTGTCGGGATAAGAGAAAGGCATGGTAGTATAAATGCGCGAACTGGATTTTCTATTTGTATATGAACATAAAGTGCGTGAGCTGGAAAACTTGTGTCTGATCAAGTATGAGCTTGACAGACGAGGATATCGGACAGAGATCCGCTATATAGAGAGTGCGGAGAATGAGCTGGCAGTGAAGCCTTTCATCCACACAAAAGTCTTACTGGTGATGGCGTGTTATGACAATACGGCGCTGGCATGGCAGATCAAGAATTATGTGAAATTTGACAAGATCATTGATATGCAGTGGGAAAATATTGTCTATCCCAAGGATGAGGAAAGGGAGGATGCGTTCAAGAACTACAAAGAGATCGGTAAGGCGGTGCCCCATGTTTCATGGGGCCAGCAGAATGTCAAAAGACTTCTGGAGGCGGCTCATCTTGACCGGAAGATGGTAAAATTGGTTGGACATGTGGGCATGGACTTCCTGCGGGAACCCTTGTGCCGCTATTATCTTAGCCGGGAGGAACTGTTCGCCAAGTATGATATTCCGACGGGGTGCAGGGCGATCTTCTTTGCTTCCCCTTACTATGGAGATTCCCTTCCGCAGGAATATATTGAGGATATGTGCAGACGGTTTGGGGATAACTGGACGGAATACTATAAATTCATGTGTGATTCACAGCATATTGTCCTGAGGTGGCTGGAAGATCTGTGCGTGGAGAATCCGAATATACAGGTAATCTTCAGGCCCCATCCCGGGCATCCCAGTCTGATGGCACAGGAAACTGCCAAACGGTGTCCTAATTTCCGCATTATCGGCGGGGAGTCCGTAAAGCAGTGGATCGTCACTTGCGATAAGGTCTATACAGGGAACAGCTCCGTTGTCGTGGAGGCATTCTTTGCAAGGAAGATGTGTCAGCTGTTGTTTCCGCTGCCGGTAACAGAGGGGTTTGAGCTGAAGCTGATCTCGGATTCACGCAGGCTGGAAGACTATGAGGCGTTTCATAGGTCAGTCGTGGCAGAGCATGAGGAATTCCCCACACCCCAGAGCAGTATAGAGGAGATTTATCTGATCGACTGGAATACCCCAAGCTATGTGAAATTTGCCGATATGGCGGAAGAAGTGCTTGGAGACGATTCTTACAGGCTTACGCCGCAGCAGATCAAAGGAGTCCACCATTATCCGCTGTCTGTGCGGGCGATGAAAGCCATATGCAGGATCGGCTTCCTGTATCAGAGTTATCTGAAGCTGATCGATAATGAGAAGTTGAAATGGGGATTTCTGGAGCGGCAGAGGGCGCTCAGACGCAAAGCATATGAGACGGAGAAAGAACATGCGCATGAGTTGACGAGCGATCAGGAGATTGCGGAGATTACGGGAAAGATTGCCAGAGCATTGGAACAGTGATCATGTCCGGATATACCGGTGAGTATCTGACCGGGATCACAGGAACATGATGAAAAAAGGAAAAGAGGACACAGGATCATGGGTTTGATGGACATACTCAGAAGATCAGAGAAACTAGTATATTGGAACCGATGCAGGATTCATCGTAACGATCCGGAATTTCGGAGAATGGTTCTTAATGGGTATGAGAATCCGGATTTTGTGGAATTGCATTCCTATGGCCGGGAATATGTGGGAAAGACGGTTTATTTGATCGAGGAGAGAGGAGCCGGCGTAGGTTTCTTTGCTGAATTCGGCGTAACGTTGATCCATCTGTATTTTGCCTATGAGAGAGGATTTGTCCCCTGTGTGCAATGGGGAGAAGACTATTTGTATTATGAGCCTGAGGGCGTGGAGGGGGAAAAGAATGCATTCCTCTATTTCTTCGAGCCGGTGTCGGAGGTGACGGACATCCGCCATGCCTGTCATGTGGTCAGGACGCAGGAGAGTCATTATGTGCAGGTGAAAGCGCAGTTTGATGCGGTAAGCTATGATGTCTCCGACGCCTATGTGGATGCCATGGCACTGATGGTGAAGAACTATATCCGTTATAATGAACCGACCAGGAACTATCTGGAGAGGGAATACCATAATCTGTTAGGGGACGGCAAGGTACTGGGAGTTCATTTCAGAGGAACGGACTTCCGCAAGGGCTATAATAACCATCCGATTCCCGTACAGATCGAGCAGGAGATCGAGCGGGTCAAGATGCTTCTTGACAAGTCGGGATATGACAGGATCTTCCTTGCTACGGACGAGCAGGCTGCGGTGGAGCGGTTTCGGGAAGCGTTCGGAGACAAGGTCTGCGTTTATGAGGATACGTTCCGGGATGAGGGTACGGATGAATCCATTGCGTTTAGCGAGGGAAACCGGGACAGACATCGGTATCTTCTGGCAAGAGAAGTAGTGCGGGATCAATACACGCTGACGCACTGTGACGGACTCGTATGCGGCTATTCCAATGTGACTTTCATTGCGCGGGTAATGCGCCGTGCGTGGTTTGGACGCGAGTGGGATGACTTTGAACTGATCGATAACGGTCTTTATCACAATGATAATGCGTTTTCGCAGAGTGCAAACAGCCGGAAGCGCAAGAGGGGATGACCTGCCTGACAGGATAAGTTTTATGGAGAAAGTACACGATGCTTTTTAATTCTTATGTATTTATATTATTCTTTTTGCCGGTGTGCATCATAGGTTATTTTGCATTAAACAGCCTGAAATGTTATCGGACGGCGCAGGGTTTCCTTCTGGGAATGTCGTTGTGGTTTTATGGATTCTTTAACTGGAGTTATCTTCTGATCATTCTGGTGAGTATTATTGTCAATTATGCGGCTTACAGGCTGATGCTGCGGCTGCCGTGGAGGCGGGGGCTGCTTGCAGGGGCGCTTCTTTTTAATCTGGGAATGCTCTTCTACTTTAAGTACTATGATTTTTTTCTGGAAAATATCAATTTTCTGTTTCGTCAGGATTTTGCTCTTAAACATATTCTGCTGCCGCTTGGCATCAGTTTCTTTACTTTTCAGCAGATTTCGTTCATTGTGGATGCATACAGGGGGGAGATACCGGAGTATGGATTTTTGAACTATGCTTCTTTCGTGACGTTCTTCCCGCAGTTGATCGCAGGACCGATCGTGACCCATGACGAGCTGGTTCCACAGTTTGCCGATTTGGACAAAAAGCGTTTGGACTGGGACAGTTTTGCGAGAGGAATCTATCTTTTTGTCCTGGGTCTGGGCAAAAAGGTATTGTTGGCAGATACTTTCGGCAATGCGGTGAACTGGGGATTCGCGAATATAGGAGAACTGGACACCGGCAATGCCCTGATCGTGATGCTGTCTTACACGTTTCAGATCTATTTTGATTTCAGCGGTTACTGCGATATGGCGATCGGTATCGGCAGGATGTTAAATATCGATCTTCCTCTGAACTTTAATTCGCCTTACAGGGCGCTTACCATTGGTGATTTCTGGAAACGGTGGCACATGACGCTGACCAGATTTTTTACGAAATATGTATATATTCCGCTGGGAGGAAACCGGAAAGGCAGGGGGCGGACCTATCTGAATACGATGATCGTATTTTTTGTCAGCGGACTGTGGCACGGCGCCAACTGGACGTTTGTCCTGTGGGGCGTCATGCACGGAACCTTTATTGTGCTGGCGAGACATAAGAAAGCCTTTTTCGAGCGGATACATCCTGCCCTGAACTGGATCATTACTTTCTTATTTGTCAATGTGGCATGGCTGTTTTTCCGTGCGGATTCCGTGCGGGATGCCCTGCGGATCATCTACCGGATCGGAAAGCTTGAGTTTAGCGGGATCAACCGCAATATTGCGGAGTGCTTCTGGCTGACGGAATTTCGCTGGCTGTTTGCGTCTGTGCTTGAGGTGGATCTTTTGCAGATATGGCCATTCTTTGCGGGCGCTGTTTTTGTGGGGACTGCCTTTGCGCTGATACTGGGTTCCCGGAATGCGTATGAGAAGATGCTCGCTTTTAAGCCCGCCATAGGGCGGCTGCTTGCTATTTCGCTGCTGTTTGTGTGGTGTGTATTTTCTTTTGCCGGGATCAGCACGTTTTTGTATTTTAATTTCTAGGAGGGAACGGATGCTTTCAGGGAAGAAGTGGAGTATAGCTTTTCTGGCGCTTGTGCTTGTGATGCTGGGTGGTCTGGGAGCCGTTACGGCGGTGGTCGATCCGTATTTCCATTACCATGGGCCGCTTTTTGGACTTCAATATCCGATCAACAACCAGCGATACCAGAATGACGGAATTGTGAAACATTTTGACTATGACGCGGTGATCACAGGGATGTCCACCGCCGAGAATTTTAAGACGTCGGAGTTTGATGAGCTGTTTGGAACGGATTCGGTCAAGGTCTGCTACTCGGGGGGATCTTTTCGGGAGATCAACGACAATCTGCGTCGCGCGATCGAGGCAAATCCTGAGATCAGGTATGTTCTGAGGGGATTGGACGGCGGACGGTTGTTTGAGGACAAGGATACGTTATCCTATGATAATCTTCCCTTGTATTTGTATGACGAGTATCTGTACAATGATGTGTATTATGTGCTGAATAAGGAGATCCTGTTACAGAGCGTGGCGGAAGTCTTTGCCCACACGAAAGAGGGAAAGAAGACCACGGATTTTGATGAGTACAGTAATTGGACGTCGACTGCCAGATTTGGCAGGGAGGCGGTGGAGGCGGCTTATGAGAGGCAGGAAGAAGCTTTGAAGACGTCACATATGAATCAGGACAATTATGAGACGTTACAGGGTAATATTACACAGAATGTTGTGGCATTAGCTAAGGAAAATCCGGATATAACTTTCTTTTTCTATTTTTCTCCGTTTAGTATTTATCAATGGGACGCTGTAAAACAGTACGGATTTTTGGAAATGCAGATCGAAGCGCAGAAAAAAGCTACGGAATTGATGTTGGAATGCGATAATGTATATGTATTTTCCTTTTTTGATGAGTATGATATGGTCTGTGACCCTGATAACTATAAAGATATCTTACACTTCAGGGAAGAGATCAACTCCTGGATCCTGCATTGCATATACAATGATGAACATCGGCTTACGAAGGAGAACTATGAAGAATATTATGCTGACATTACGGACTTCTATATGAATTATGATTATGAGCAGTTGTTTGCAGAATGACACAGAGGGATATGATCATATATTTTTCTCAGCCGCGGTTCACTGATCCCGCATTATTATATCCTATATCAAGTGTTTATTGTTTATCTGTTTTGTGATATACTCAAAGACAATGATGCAACAGCTTTTACAGTAGAAATGGAGGACATTATGGATAAGACGATCACAGCGATCATTCCTGTTAAGGGGAACAGCACGAGATTACCGAACAAAAACATTCTGCCTTTTGCAGATTCCAATCTTCTGATCCACAAGATCAGGCAGCTCAAGCAGGTGGAGGGCATCACGGAGATCATCGTATCTTCCGATTCCGATGAGATGCTGCAGATGGGAAAGGATGAGGGCGTTACCGCGATCAAAAGACCTTTGCAGTATGCGGACGAGTCGGTGCCTTTTGGCATGTTCTTAGAGTATATCAGCGACGAGATGCCCAATGAGCATATCATGTGGGCCTGTGCCACATCGCCTCTCGTGGAGCCTTATCTTTATGAGAAAGCGATCAGGACATATTTCGAGAAACTGGAGGAGGGGTATGATTCCCTGATCACATGCTGCCCTTATCAGACATATCTGTTGGATGAAAAGGGGCCGTTAAATTTCAGTATGGGACTTGCTCATAAGAATTCGGAACAGCTTCCGATGCTCTATCATTTTACCAACGGCATTAACCTGGCGCCCAGGGTAAAACTGAAAGAATGGCATTACAATTACGGTCCTAATGCCTACAGGCTGATGATCAATAAGCGGGAAGCGGCGGACATTGACGACGTCTATGATTATGAGATGGCTAAGGCGATGTACGGGATGGAGGATCCGAAGCCGACGAAATAAAAACGAGGAAAAATATGTCAAATATTAAATTATTAGATTGTACCTTAAGAGACGGGGGATACATCAACGACTGGAATTTCGGCTATCATACGATCAAGAGCGTACTGCGCAAGCTGGTGGATTCCCAGGTGGATTATGTGGAAGTCGGGTTCCTGCGCAACTGCGAGTATGACAGGGATAAGACATTGTTCAATAACTGCAGGGAGATCGTGCCGATCCTGCCGGAGAAACGCGGCAATACGATGTTTACGGCGATGGCGCTCCATAATAAATACGATGTGGACAAGCTGGAGCCTTACGACGGCACAACGATCGATGCAGTCCGTGTGACTTTTCATGATTATGATATTGACGAGGGTCTGGCTTTTATCCGCAAGGTAAAAGACAAGGGATATAAGGTGTTCTGCAACCCGATCAATATCATGGGGTATTCTGACAAGCAGATCTTGGAGCTGCTCGGAAAAGTAAACGAGATTCAGCCCTACGCGTTCTCTGTGGTGGACACTTTCGGTTCCATGATGCGGTTTGATCTGCAAAGAATCTATTCGCTGATCGAGCATAATCTGGATCCCGCCGTGCAGATCGGTCTGCACCTGCATGAGAATCTGGCCTTGTCTTATTCGCTGGCGCAGGATTTTATCGCCATGAAAGCGAGTGGACGCGGCAGCGTGATCGATGGCTCCATGCTGGGAATGGGCAGAGTGCCGGGTAATCTGTGCCTGGAGCTGATCATGGACTACATGAATAAGACTCAGGGCGGTATCTATGATGTGAATCCGGTCTTAGACGGGATTGATGACCATATCGCGCAGCTGAAACAGATAGAACCGTGGGGATACAGCACGGCTTACGCGCTGTCCGCCAAGTTTAACCTGCACAGGAACTATGCGGAATTCCTGCTGGGTAAAGGACGGCTGCGCGCCAAACAGATCAATCAGATTCTCGCCAGTATCGAGGAGCATAAGAAGACGGCGTACGATGAGACATATGTGGAGGGATTGTACCAGAAATTCCAGAATCATGAGGTGGATGACAGTAAACTGCTTGCGGCGCTGCGGGAAGAACTGCTAGACCATAAGATATTGGTTCTGGCGCCGGGGTACAGCCTGGTGGAGAAGCAGGACATGATCGCACAGTTCATTGCGGATAACGATCCTGTTGTTTTCTCTGCGAATTTTGCGCCGGAACAGTATAAACCTGACTATATCTTCTGCTCCAACGCCACAAGATATGAGGCTTTGGAGAACAGGAGGGGCAGCAGGGGCATTCTGGTGACGTCTAACCTGCTTGATGTGTGCGATGAGGAAAATGTACTCAATTATTCTAATCTCAGCTTTGACGAAAAGGGGAATTGTGACAACAGTGTCATTATGCTTCTGAAACTTTTCATGAAGCTGGAGACGGGAGAAGTTTATGTGGCAGGCTTTGATGGCTACCGGCCGGAGGGGGACAATTATGTCACATCCTATCTGGTCAACCAACATACCAAAGGACAGGAAGTGAACCGCCGGAACAGCCGGTATGTGGCGGATATCAGGAAACAGATGAAGCTGGTGTTTCTGACGGATTCGGTGTATGACAGGGAAGAAAAGATTTTCTGAGCCTGCGGGGCAGATCTTCACAGTGGTCATGCCATGATGTGAAGCGGCGTGACAAGAAGGTGGAAAGATGGAAAGAAATTTTGACCGGATAAAATATCTCATCATAGATGTGGACGGCACCATGACGGATGCGGGCATCTATTATGACGAGCACGGCAATGAACTGAAAAAATTCTGTACGAAAGACGCCGCGGGCTTCTTTGCCGCCAGGCAGGTTGGGATCAAAATCATGGTACTGACAGGCAGGGAGTGCGCCGCGACGACCAGACGGATGAAAGAAATGAAAGTGGATTTCCTTGTCCAGAACATCAAGGACAAGCCGTCCTATCTGAAAGAATTCATGGATACGGAGAAGATCAGCTATGAAGAGATCGGTTATCTGGGTGATGACCTGAATGATCTTGCAGGTATGAGCAGGGCAGGGTTTGCAGGATGTCCGGCGGATGCCTGCGAGGAAGTCAAGGCGGTCTGCGATTATGTGTCCGGCGTGCAGGCGGGATGCGGGGCGGTCCGGGATATCATTGCGTGGCTGCTTAAGCAGCGCGGGCAGTGGGAGAGGGCTGTAGCCGATATCTATGGAGTTGGGATATAGGTTAAAAATTTTAATGCAATACCGCAGGCAGGATTGCGGACAGGGAGTCAGAGAATGTCCGTAAGCGTCAGAGGGGTTTGGAGCGAAAGAAGAAATGAAAAACAGAATGAATATATACATTACCACAGGCCGTAGAAACCTGAAATATGCCTATGTCGCCATCAAGTCCCTGTTTATGAATAATCAGAGCAGAGAGATTCATCTGTATGTCGTGTCGGAGAATCTGACATCGGAGGATATGCAGCACGAGAATGCGCTTGCACAGCAGTATGGACACCATATCCACATCCTGCGTTTTGATGAGGAAACGGCAGGGAAGCATATCCACATTGACAAGAAAGATCACTGGCCCATCGGAACGATGTCCAGCTACTGGATCTTTCATGATCTGCTTCCGGCGGATGTGGACAGGATCATGGTGATCGAATCAGATACGGTAGTGGTCGGCGATCTGTCAGAGATCTACGATATGGATTTCGGGGATGCCTACGCGATCTGTCCGGATCCGGAGCATAAGCCTGCCAACCATCGTAATTTTATGGAGAAAATTGGCGGGGATACGCTGACCTTTGTCTTGTCCATGTACAATGTGGAGAAGATCAGGCAGGATTTTACATTGCAGGATATTTTGAACACCGATGCGCAGGTGAAGAAAAAGGCGGGGTATTCCCAGATGGAATTCACGTTCGGATTGCTTTTTAAAGGACGCATCAAGTATGTGCCGGGCAGAGAATCCTGCATCGATGAGAATGAACGGTATGTGGAAGAACTGGGCTACGACTATATCACAGAATGTGAGAAGACGGCGAAGATCCTCCACTTTTCTTCTTATAAAGATTACGGAAAACCGTGGAATCCGGTGAGTATTATGCCGGGATATGCCGTGTGGTGGCGCTATGCCCAGGATAGTCCCTATTATAAGGAGTATTTTGAGGAGCAGTGGAAACTGTATGATAAGGTAAAGGCAGAAAAGAATGACACTGTTAAAAGCAACACCTATCGTAATATCATAGCATGTGCATTTGGGATATATGTGATCATGACAGCGATCACGGTGGGAGGATTTGCGTCCCTGCTGCCCGTATGGGGGCTGGTCCTGTTGTTGTTGGCGGAAGCAGGATGCTCACTGCTTTTGAGTGTGCTGATCCGACAGGTGGCTGTTCTGGCTGTGTATATCAAAGAAGCGGGGTCTTGAAGTAATCCAAAACAGATGTACAGCAGTAAGAAAGGCTTGGTTCTGTAAGATGAAGATCATGTTTGCCGTCCCCTGTTACTGGCCTTCCCAGGACGGGGTCACCCATATAACAAAATATCTGGCGGAGGGACTTGCGGCCCGCGGGCATGAGGTGCTGGTCTATACAAGCGCAGGCAACGGCGGACTGCAGGTATTGCCGAAGCGGGAGAGCCACGGCGGCGTTTCCATAGAGAGAACGAGGGTGTATGTGCAGTGGCCGCTGCACTTAAAGGGGCGTGACGAGGAAAGCACGCAGAAGAAGTATTATGAACGGGTATGCAGTTACCGGCCGGACGTGTTGATCGTAGTGTGTGCGCAGACGTGGACACTTGATTGGATCATGCCTTATCTGGATCAGATCGACTGCGTGAAAATATTCTATTCCCACGGCTATTCCAAGCTCGGACAGACACATCTGATCATGGACAAGCTGAGGCATCGGAATATTGTGGGAGTGTATGAGCAGTGGCGCATCAAGCGATATTACGATAAACTGTACCGGAGGCTTGCCAGGTTTGATCTGGCGGTCTATCTTTCTGAGTTAAATAACTCTTTCCTGTATGCGCAGGAAAAGGGCCTCACAAACGGCAAGGTTTTGGAGAATGCCGTGGAGGATGCTTTCCTTGCCCAGCATATGCGGCATACGGAAGCCTTTTTTCACAGACCGCAGATACAGTATCTGTATATTGCCAATTATAATGACAATAAGAATCAGGACATGCTGATCAGGGCGTTTTGTGAGGCGCAGATTGAGAATGCCGTACTGCAGTTTGCGGGATTCGAGGAAAACGATTATCTGACGATGCTGCGGGAGCATGTGGGCCAGTGGCTTACGGAGCAGGACAAGAAGAAAGTGGTATTTAACGTCCATCTGTCAAGGGAGCAGATCTACGAGCTGTACCGGCAGTCGGATGTGTTTGTGTGCACGAGCAGGTCAGAGAACTGTCCCATTGTGCATTGTGAGGCGGCGGCTGCGGGAATGGCGGTGATCAGTACCGATGTGGGAGATGTGAGGCTTAAGGACGGTATTTTGCTGGCGGATGATGTGGAACAGCTTAAGGAAGCCATGGAACGGCTGTATGTCCACCGTGAGGAACTGTATGACCGGGGAAAGCGGCTGCGTGCCTATATGCTTGACAGGAAATGCAGAGTAGAGGATAAAGTGGACTGGCTGGAGAGTGAGTTAAATAAGCTGCAGGCAGATAGAAAGGTATGGAGTTAGTTTGAAAAAAGAGTTCAGGAAGATTATTGATGTCATCGGAAAATTGAATTTTATCATGACTGCCAATCAGAAAAAGTACGGGGCGGTTGTTTTTGTGATGTCGATCATCTATGCGGTACTGGAAACTGTCGGTGTGTCGATCATATTACCACTTCTGAGCGCGTTCTTAAATCCGGAAAAGATGATGCAGAATCAGTACGTGGCATATGTGGCGGAAGCTTTTCATCTGGAGTCAGCCAGAGAAATGATCTTCCTGATCTGTATCGGCATCATTGTCATTTATATCTTCAAGAATCTGTTCGCCCTGCTCTATACATGGGTTTCCAACAAATATGCCTGCAAGGTGCACAGGGAGCTTTCCATTCAGATTTTGAATGCGTATATGAAACAGGGGTACAGCTTTTTCGTGGAGAACAGCAGCGCCAGACTGCTGAACGGGCTGGGGGAAGATGTGTCCAGTGTGTACAATATCATCAATTACACGTTTATCATGCTCAGTAAGGCTTTTACCATACTGGGTACGGCGGTTCTGATCATCATTGTCACGCCCTCCATGGCTCTTATGCTGATTGTTCTTGTCATCTTTTGTTTTGCGCTTTCGCAGGTGCTTTTCAGGAAATCCATGACGAAGTACGGCAGGCTGGTACGGCAGTATAATTGTATGGCGTATCAGGCTTCCCTGGAGGCCATACAGGGCAGCAAGGAAGTGCTCGTGACGAACAGGCAGGAGTACTTCGTGCACCAGTATCAGAAATGTCTGGAGGGCAGCAATAAGGCGACGATCCGTAACGCCATAGGAGCAAACACGCCGGCCTATATCATCGAGGCGGTATGCGTGACAGGGCTGATGGGACTGGTTGCCGTGCGGGTAATGCAGGATGGCGACATGGCCAGTATGCTGAGCCAGCTGTCGGTGATCGCAGTGGCGGCGTTCCGTATCCTTCCCTCCCTTGGCAGCGTGTTAAGCTGCGTGAATACGATCGTCTATAACGCGCCTGCGCTGGCGGCTTCCTATGAGACGATCGAGCTGGTAAGAAGACTGGAAGAGCGGGAGCAGGAGAAAGAAAAGGCCGCAGGGCAGGAACTGAAGAAGATCAATTTTTCCGACGAGCTTGTATTGTCCGGCATTACCTTTCAGTATCCCGGCAGAGATACGGCGGTACTGCAGGATCTGTATATGCGGATCAAAAAGGGTTCCTCAGTGGCCTTGATCGGCGCATCCGGAGCGGGAAAGACGACGCTTGCGGATATCATCCTGAATCTGCTCATACCACAGCGGGGCGAGATCATTATGGACGGCTACCCGATCAGGCAGCTGGGAGAGCAGTGGCACAGAATCGTGGGCTATGTGCCCCAGTCGGTCTATCTGACAGATGCTTCCATCCGGCGTAACATAGCCTTTGGGGTGGAGGAGAGTGAGATCGATGACGATAAGGTGTGGAAAGCGCTGGAGATGGCGCAGCTTAAGGGATTTGTGGAAAAACTGCCCAAGGGGCTTGATACGATAGTCGGAGAGCGCGGCGTACAGTTCTCCGGCGGACAAAGGCAGCGTGTAGCGATCGCAAGGGCGCTGTACGGGGAGCCGGATATCCTGATCCTGGATGAGGCTACGGCGGCCCTTGACAATGAGACGGAGACGGCGGTAATGGAATCCATAGACGCGCTGCAGGGGCTTAAGACGCTTATCATCGTAGCCCATCGTCTGACCACCATCAGGAACTGCGATGAGATCTATGAGGTTAAGGACGGCCAGGCGGTCAGGAGAGATAAGCAAAAGGTGCTTTTAGAATAAGCTGTGAGGAATGAATGTGTCTGCCAAATGGAAAATAAAAAGGGTAATAGTTTTTGATCTGCTGCTTTATATGATATTTGCGATTCTGATGATCGGAGTGATCGGCAGGAAAGAAAATCTGTATGTGGATGAAGTGTACAGTTATGGATTGGCAAATCATGCCGGGAATATTCAGATGGATATTAAGGATGGAGTGACTTATTATCCGTCCAGTGAACCCTGGATCAACTATATGACGGTAAGCGCAGAGAATCGATTTGATTATGTCAATGTATGGAGAAATCAGGCAAATGATGTGCACCCGCCGTTGTACTATTTTATTCTGCATACACTGTGCTCGGTTTTTACAAATATTTTCAGTATATGGTTTGCTGCCATGATCAATATGGTCTTTGCCTTTGGTGTATTATTCTTTGTGCGGAAAATCGTTATGCTTATGACGGGTGACAGACGGATGCAAAGGGTGATATCGATTGCGTTTATCTGTTCAACAGGTATACTGTCGGCGACTTCTTTCTTAAGAATGTATGTTATGGCAATGTATTGGATGACGGCATTGACGTATCTGCTGATCAGGCAGGTGGGAGAGAAACTTCCCGGAAGATTCTATCCGCTCCTGGTGCTGTGTACGGTAGGCGGCGCTCTTACACATTACTATTGTATTGTTTATTCGGTTTTGATAAGCATATCTTTTGGATGCTGCCTGTTGTATCAGAAATATTGGAAAGATACCGTTTTCTTTTGTCTGGCGCAGGGAGTATCGGCGGCGCTCTCGATTGCTGTCTTTCCGGCAATGATCTCTCATGTGTTTTCAAGTGGGAGAGGAAATCAGTCCGCAGATAATCTGACAGGCACGTCTTTTGCAACATGGATGACGAGAAGCGGGATTTATTTCGACATAATAGACCGGCAGCTGTTTGGCAGCATCCTGCTTTATCTTCTGGTTACAATGATCATTATTGTGGTTGTATGCGGACGGTTATCGCCGGGCATACCTGAGAACGAGTCTGCATGGCGGCTGTTTTCCAGGGATAGAGTGCAGGAAAGCGAAAATAATATTATGGTGATGCGTTATCTGTGCAGCATAACGCCGATTCTTGTTTATTTTCTGCTGATTGCAAAGATTTCCGTGTATCTTGCAGACCGCTATATGTACCCTGTTTATGGGATATTGTTTGCGATGGCGCTTAGCGGGGCAAGTCAATGGATCAGGAAAATGGCCGGAAAATATGATATTTATATTATGGCGGCACTTGTGGCGGTCGTGATCATAAACGGATGGAGGAATGCGGATTGGACATATTTGTATCGATCCTCTGCCGCTTTGGTGGAAAAGGCGTCAGAATATGGGGAAGTTGATTGTATCTTCGTGTACGAAAAACCATGGGAGCCTAATCCGGCATATTATGAGGCGTCGAAATACCACAGCGTGACATTTTTTGCCGAAGAAAACCTGGACATGCTTGCCTCAATGGATCTGGCTTCACGTTATCAACTGGTTTTGATGACTGCAGCAGATGCGGATGAGGTGATCGCAGAAGTACAGGAGATATGTCCGGAACTTAGCCGGATTGAATATTTAGGCGGATATGCGTATACGAATACGTACTGTTTGAGTACGGCGCGGGATGAGTAGGAGATAACGGCTTTTCATCTATATACGGATATGATACGATAGCAATGGTACGGCCGGTTATGCAAATGGAATAAAGGAGTAAGAACATACACATGAAATTAATCATTCAGATTCCCTGTTATAATGAAGCTGAGACGCTGGAGATCGCATTGAACGATCTTCCGAAGCAGATAGAAGGTATTGACGAGATTGAATATCTTATCATTGATGACGGGTGTAAGGATAATACCGTGGAGGTAGCCAGAAATTGGGGCGTGCATCATGTTGTCAGTTTTGCCCAGAACAAGGGACTGGCCAAAGGCTTTATGGCGGGAATAGACGCATGCCTGGAACACGGGGCCGATATTATCGTCAATACCGATGCGGACAACCAGTATTGCGGAGACGATATTCCGAAACTGATCCGGCCGATTCTGGATCATAAGGCGGATATCGTCATAGGCGAGCGTCCGATTGACGATACGGAGGGATTTTCCTGGCTGAAGAAAAAGATGCAGCATCTGGGAAGCTGGGTCGTCCGCAAGGCATCCCGAACCGATATTCCGGACGCGCCCAGTGGATTTCGCGCCTTTAGCAGGGACGCGGCGATGCGGATCAATGTGATCAATGATTACACTTATACGCTGGAGACGATCGTGCAGGCGGGGCGTAACCGCATGGCGATCACCTCCGTACCGATCAGGACCAATCCGGAGCTGCGCAAATCAAGACTGTTTCACAGTATGGCCAGCTATATAAAGCGGTCTATGCTGACGATCATAAGGGCATGGCTGATGTATAAGCCGCTGTATTGTTTTACGGTGGTGGCTGTTCTTCCGATTCTGATCGGTATTGGAATTGGAATCCGGTTTCTTGTGTATTATTACCACGGCTACGGCACAGGACATACGCAGTCATTGATTCTGGCCTGTACACTGATCATTATTGGGTTCGTGACGTTTGTGATCGGGATGCTCGCCGATGTGATATCCGCCAACCGGAAGATTCTGGAAGACGTGCAATATCATATTAAGAAGCAGCGATATGATGGGGACAGAAAAGAATAGATGTGAAGAAAGGCGCGATTATTGCATGAAAGTATTGTTTATTTCTACGGCAGATTATAAATATGGCGCAGCAAAGACACAGATCGATATGATCATGGCGCTGAAAAATGACCATGCTGTCGTGCCGGTAGTACTTACGAAGAAGCATAATGATTTCAACGATCTGTGTGACGCCAACGGGATAGAGAATTATTCTTACTGGTATCGGGATATTATGGCGGGATCCGCCTACAGCAGTCCTGTTCTCAACATGGCGAAGCATATTGTGAAATATCTGATGTACCTGTTTGGAGGACTTACGCAAAGAGGAGTGCTCAACTGTGGGATCAAATGGGAAGAGATTGAGGTGATTCACTCCAATCATATCCGGATCGATATCGGAGCATATATTAGCAGGAAAAAGGGTATACCACACATCTGGCATATCAAGGAACTGAATCAGGGACATGTCAGGATCATGCATTATAAGCCCAGGTGTTATCAATATATCAATCGTAACGCGGATCGGTTTATCGCTGTGACAAAGCAGGTCAAAGAGTATTGGGGCAGAGCGGGTCTTAGCGGTGATAAGATTCAGGTGATCTATGAGGGGGTCGACACAGGTAAATTTCTGCCCCGTCAGGACAGAGATGACGGGAAATTAAGACTCATCTGTGTGGGCAGAATCGAGAAGAGCAAAGGGCAGCTGCAGATCATGCAGGCGATGATGGAACTGCCGGAAGAGATGAGGCGTAACGTGACGCTTGATCTGGTGGGAGAGCCCTATCCGGATTATCTCAGGCAGCTTCAATCCTATATCAAAAGCCATCATTTGGATAAGCAGGTGAGGTTTCTTGGATATCAGGACGATATACCGAAGCTTCTTTCCCGGTATGATGCGGGTATTCTGTCCTCACGCGGAGATGCATTTGGAACTGTTGTGGCGGAATATATGTCCGCGGGACTTCTTGCTATAGCGACCTATACGGAGCTTGCGGAACATAAAATGACAGGACTCAGATATCAATTTGGAGATATCGCGGCATTGGCAGAGAATATCCGATATGCTTATGAGAACGCAGAGGCGGCAATGGCGATTGCCAGACGCGGGCAAGAGGAAATCTGTGCAAACTATTCAATTGAGAAGAATGCTGCGGAGGTCTATAAATTGTATCAGGAGGTTTTGCATAACGCGTGAGGAACCGAAGAATGTGTTATGCCGGACCGGAGAGGTTAGAGCGGTAACTTGGACAGACAGTTTAGCAGAAAGATCATTTTTTTTAATTTTTTATATTCGATCGTGATGATAGGGTTTCATGCGAACGCAACAGTTCACTTTGGGAATGTGACTTCAACCGGTACGCCTGTTGACCGGCTGATGCAGGGAATCAACCAGATCTTCACAGGGCAGTCCGGCACATTTTTCTTTATGATGTTGTCGGCTTTCCTTCTTTACAGGGATATCACGCCAAAGAACGCCTTCTCAAAAGTGAATAGGCGCCTGCGTACGCTGCTGATTCCGTGGGTGTTATGGAATATGATCGGCCTGGCGGCAAACCATCCGTTTGATCAGGAGCCGGGACAGATCGCGCGGGATTTTGTGATGTCGCGTTTCTGTGAGCAATTATGGTTCGTGGAGGCTTTGTTGTTGTTTCTCGTTTTGATACCGGTTTATATGCGGATACTCAGGAACAGGGCAGCGGGAGGAATCCTGGTGGCAGCGCTGTTTATACTGCGGTATGCTGCATTTCCCATGATGGAATCTTTACAGGTCTTTGTATCCCAGCGGTTTGTTAATGAAGTGCTGCGTATGCTGGTGCATCTTCCGGTATATACCCTCGGAGCCTATCTTGGACTCAATTATGCGGAAGCTGTCATGGGAGAGATTTATCAGGAAAAGCACAGGAAGATCACAGTATTGGCAGCGTTGGCGGTGCTGGTCATATCTTACCTGCCAATGGAATATTGGCTGCAGGATACTTGTTTTATGCTGCGTTCGGCAGCTTTGTGGGTGATCTGCAGCAAGCAGCTTTTTGTTTTTACACCCAGGTGGTGGATGCAGGTGAGTTTTTATATTTATGCGATACACAACTTTATATTGTATTTTGTGGGGAAGCTGATACGCTTGTCAGGAGTCTTTGCAGAATATTATGCCAGTCAGACGGTGACGATAGCTTTTGCGCTGCTATGGAGACTTGCAATGACGGCAGCAGCCTTTTTGCTTGCGCTTATAAGCGCTGCCATTCTCATGAAGTATACGCCGCGTTTGTATGAGATGCTGTCGGGGGGCAGGGTGCCGGACAAGCGTAACGATGCCTGACTGCGGCAGGGGAAAGTTCAGGATACGGATTTGCCACTCGGATCAAAGACGCTGTGGAATGGAATCATGGCGGTATGGCGGTTGTCAGCAAAGAGACGGTATGATAGAATCATATAAGTGATTTATTCAGAATGCATCTATAATATATAAACGTAAAACTGTGAATTGTGAAGAAGCAGATGGGAACAGAATGGATATGGAACATGCGCCGTTAGTCAGTGTTTTGATGAGTATCTACAAAGAAAGCGTGGACGTCGTGTCGAAAGCGATCGATTCCATCAGAGAGCAGACCTATGAGGAACTTGAACTGATCATATTGCTGGATTATCCGGAACACGAGGAAATGAAGCGCTATCTGAAGGAGCTGGAGCTAAGAGAAGCGAGGCTGCACTATTATATTAATGAGAAAAACATGGGGCTGCTATTCAGCCTGAATAAAGGTATTGCGTACTGTAAGGGGAGCCTGATCTGCAGGATGGATGAGGATGATTATGCAGAGCCGGACAGAGTGGCAAAACAGGTTGCATTCCTGCAAAAGTATGATCTTGATCTGGTGGGGAGCTACACAAATCTGATGGATATGCAGGGAAACCTGATCGGAGAGATCAAACGTTTTCCCACAGGAAATCAGTATATTGGGCGCTTTCTGCGTTATACGAACGCGATTCCGCATCCGACTTGGCTTGCCAGGAAGACAGTCTATGAGCGGCTGGGGGGATACCGGGATATCAACTGTGCGGACGATTATGATTTCCTGATCCGGGCCTATCTGCAGGGCTTTAAACTGGGAGTCGTGCCGGAGCCTCTGCACCGCTATCGGATCAACCGCAACGGCATGACGCAGCAGAACATCGCCAGTCAGAAAGTGGTATCGGAGTATCTGGCCAGGCAGCTGAGGCAGGGGAGGATCTTTACGGAAGAAGAGATCGCGGCGTACCGGGTCAGGAGAAAGCCCAAAGAGAAGAAGCTGGTGGATTATTATGCTGTCGGCAAGCGTTGGAAACGCGGGGAGAAACTTACCTTTGCACAGAAATGCGCCTTTGTGTTTAGCGGTTACAATCTTGTGGAGGCAAGACAGAGACTGATCTGTAAATGGATCCTCTACCAGGACAGGAAATTTGCAGCGCAGAAATGAGGACGAATATGGTAATCATCAGAATGCAGGGAGGGCTTGGAAATCAACTGTTTCAATATGCGCTCTATGAAGGGATATCGGCTAAGGGGACAGCGGTACAGGTGGACCTCTCAGATTACTGTTTCGGTAAGGAAAAGAGATCCTATGAACTCCCTAAGCTGGGCCTGGAGCCGCAGACAGCAAAACCAGCGCAGCTGCGTCGGTATTATGCAGATAACCGCCGGCTCTATGACAGGATCTGCAGGCATACGATCGGCCGTGACAGATACAGAAAAGAGAGAGACTATGATTATGAACCATGGGCCTTGGAAACCACGGACGGCTATTTGAGCGGATACTGGCAGAGTGAGCGGTATTTCCGGCATGCGGCGGATATCATAAGAAATAAGGTCAGTTTTAAGAATACGGCTACGGAGACTGTTGTGAGGTATCGAAGTCAGATGGAGGCAGCGGATTCCGTTTCCGTTCATATCCGTCTGGGGGATTATGCCGAGACGGAGGCATTGTACGGCGGTATCTGTACAACTGCATATTACAGGAATGCCGTGCAGTATATAGGCAGCAGGATAGATAATCCCAGATTCTATGTCTTTTCGGATTCGCCAGATCAGGCGGCGGATGTAATGGAGGGCTGTGATTATGAACTGGTGGAGGGTAACCGGGGAGAGGATTCCTATCTGGATATGTATCTCATGAGTCTGTGCAGACATCATATTATTGCCAACAGCACTTTTGGATGGTGGGGCGCATGGCTGGATCCGCGTCCGGATAAGATCGTGGTGACGCCGGAGAAATGGAACCATCTGTGTAAGGGGCATGAGATCTGTTGTGACGGGTGGATCATGTTGGGATCATAAGCGGAAAGATAGCGGGACAGAGGGCATTTTATTGAATCAGGATAAGAGATTTCGAGTTGGAATATTATATATATGTACGGGGAAATATACGGCGTTCTGGGAAGACTTCTACCGAAGCTTTGAGAAGAATTTCCTTAAGAAGTCGGATGTGGAGTATTTTGTCTTTACAGACGCGGACAGGTTGTATGATGAGGAGAACAACACCAGAATACACCATATTCGCCAGGAAAATCTGGGATGGCCGGGCAATACGTTGTTCCGGTTCCGGATGTTTGTCAGCATCAGGGAGCAGCTGAGAGATTTCGATTACCTCTTCTTCCTGAATGCGAATACCATGTGCGTGCAGGAGATCACGGAAGAGGAATTCCTGCCCGGACAGCAGGAACTGTTGGTGGTGCAGCATCCGGGGTATTATCGCAGCAATGTCTGGAGGATGCCTTACGAGCGCCGCAAAGAGTCCGGCGCCCGTATCCCGAGAGGACAGGGCAGGGATTATGTGTATGGCGCAGTCAACGGAGGAACGGCAGAGGCTTTCTTAAAGATGGCTCAGGAACTGGCGCAGGAGATCCAACAGGATTATGAAAAAGGTGTGATCGCAAAATGGCATGACGAGTCCCATTTGAATCATTATGTGTGGGTTTATGGGAACTATAAGCTGCTGACGCCTGCCTACGCCTATCCTGAGAATTATAAGCTGCCTTTTGAGAAGAAGATCATGACCCAGGATAAGGGAAAGAAGATCGCCTTAGACCAGGGGAAGCTGCAGGAGCTGCGGGACAAATCCATCAGGGGACGGCTGCGAAAGCTGTTTCGCCTGAGATAGCATTTAGGATGTATCACAAACCTGATTGAGATATGCATGGAGATCATTGTGAAAATTGTGAAAAAGAAAAATATTTTGCTTTTGTATGATAACAGAGATCTGGACAGACAGGTGCTCAGGCCGGTTGACTACAGAACGTTTGAGGAAGAGTGGATCAGGCAAAACGGCGGCAATTCCGGCAATAAACTGTATAATACGGCGGTGGAGCAATATCTGACGAAAGAAGATATTGCTTATTCCTATTATACCGGAGAGGAAAAACCAGAAGAAATCAACGATAAATACGATATGGCGATCTTCACGACGGCCAATATCTTTAATGCCAATCCCGTAGTCACGAGGCAGCTTGGAGAGTTTGCTGATCAGATCGAGCGCTTCCGGATTCCGGTCTATATTCTTGGATGCGGACTGCAGTGCGGCAGTTATGACGAGATTGAAGATCTGGCCGGGGCGATCAGAGAGCCGGCGCAGCGTTTCCTCAAAGCAATCTACCGGACAGGCGGAGAACTGGCCCTGCGGGGATATGCCACCAAAGAACTGCTGGACAAGATAATGCCCAACAGTGCGGTGGTGACGGGATGTCCGTCGCTGTATCAGAGAGGGAGCAGTCTGCAAATCTCCAATGAGAAAGCAGCGGAAGAGGAGTTTAAGCCGGCTGTCAATGGCAATCTGAAGTATTTGAAGAAGATTGGAATGCTGTCTGTTTTCGACGATTATCCGGAAAGCATCTATATGGATCAGGATGAATTTGCACAGATTCTGTATTTCCACAGCAGGAATAAGGACGATACCGTACCGGAGCTGATCCGCAAGAGAACGCTGACGGGGGTAAAACTCCTGGCACAGGACCGGGTGAAGCTCTTCTATGATATTCCCGTGTGGCTTGGCAGCTTTGCAAAAGAGGGGATCAATTTCTCCTGCGGTTCCAGAATTCACGGCAATATTGCGGCGACGTTGTCGGGCGTTCCGGCTAAGGTAATCTATCGGGATGCCAGAACGAGGGAACTGGCGGAGTTCTTCGAACTGCCCCATGCCGGGAGCTGGAAAGAGGGACAGACCATGTACGAGGCGTATCAGGAGGCCGATTACAGTGCCTTCAATAGAGGGTTTGCCGATAAATTCAGGGCGTTTGAACAGTTTATGATGCAGCACGGCATCTCCCATGATCTGGAAGACAGGAGTTTGTTTGAGACGGCAAGAAAAGCATATGAGTGGAACGAGCCGGAAATGATCGGGCAGTATAAGATAGACGCCTTAAAGAGAAGCTGGAAGAAACACGGGCAATTCTACTGTGGTTATGATAAAATGATAGACGGCATCAGGAAGATGATGGGGAGATAAGATGGCAGAATGTGTGATCGTTTCAGCAAATGATAAATATGTGCCTTACTTGTCGGTGCTGTTTGCATCCATCCTGTGCGGTACGCAAAAGCAGGCGGTTGAGATCGTCGTACTCTACGATGAGATCACGGCAGATAACCGGGAGAGACTGTCCATGCTTCTGACACAAAGTGACATTAGCGTCAGATTTATAAATGTGCATGAGCATACGAAAGGGCATGACCTGTTCGTGGATGGCACGGGTAACCGCTCCTATCTCTCCAAAGAAGCATATTTCAGGCTTCTGGCGCCGGAACTTCTGCCGGAGTACAAAAAAGCGCTGTATCTCGACTGCGATATTGTCGTCAGGCCCGGATGGGAGGAGATCTACGGAACGGATCTGACAGGACAGCTTCTGGCAGGCATACCGGATCTATGGGGAAATTGGGAGTGCTATGATGAGAAGTCCGCGTTGAACCGGTACCGCATCGAAGATCTGGGTCTGGAGGAACCGCTGCGGTACTTTAACTCCGGGGTGATGCTCTTAAACCTGCAGGCAATGCGGGAAACCTTTGCGCCGGGAGAACTCTTGAAGCTTGCGGCATCCAGAGACTGGCAGAAACACGATCAGGATGTACTCAATTACATCAGCAAAGGCAGAGTGCGGCTCTTAGACTACCGTTGGAATATGATAGAATGTCCGGGCAGGCGGGCATGGGCGGCCGTACCGGAGGAAGTACAGAAACATTATGAAGAGGAGAAGCAGACGCCGTATATCATTCACTATGCATCAAGAAAACCATGGATCTATAAGGGGGTAGCTTTCGAGCAGGATTTCTGGCGTGCGGCGGCAGACAGCTGCTATTTTGAGCAGTTATTTTCCGCGTTTATTGATGAGCAGCTCAGTCAGGGGGAACGGTTTGAGCACAGAGCGTTTGAGAGTATCAGAAGCGGAAAGATGGGTGTGAAGTTTATTGTGAGATGCGGTCTGGCGTGGCTTGGAAGAATCATCCGCTGAGGCTGTTTGGATAGAAAGATCGGATAAGGGGACAGGGAATGGAAGAAGTATTAGTTGGCATATTATGTTATAATCATGAGGCTTATTTACGGCAATGTCTTGAAAGCATTCTGAACCAGAAATGTGATTTCCCATTCAGAGTATATGTGTTTGATGATGTGTCTACAGATGGATCATGGAGTATCCTTCAGGAGTATAAGATGAGATACGGCGAGCAGATGATCATTGAGCAGCCGGAGCATAACACATATAAGGCGGGAAACAGGAATGCCTTTTTACAGCATTTTGAGAAAGTAAATCATGCCAGATATGCAGCATTCTGCGAGGCTGATGATTATTGGACGGATGAGCATAAGCTTCAGAAACAGTATGATGCAATGCAATGCAATGATGATGCGGTTATGTGTATCCATGACGTGGAACTGACTGACGAATCCGATGGACACTGTATGGGGATCGTCCCTGGAGCGATGGATGAGAACTGGTCTCAGAGAGAACTTGTTACAAGGATACTTACATATCGCATCAGTTTTCGTTTTAACGGTTATTTCATCAAGGGTGATGTGCTGAGAAGCGCTGATATGTATACGGACTTCTGGGATTTTTGGGCGATCGATCTTGCATTGCTCGTCTATGTGGCATTGATGGGAAAAATTGTTTATCTGAGCGATAATATGGCGACAAAGAGGGTTAATAATGCAGGGAGCCTGTCCCATCAGGCAAATTTGGAAAAAAATATATGCAGAGAGCAGACAGAGATGTTTGAGGAGGATATACGCTGGATTGAAAGCTTCGACCGGCTTAGCAGGGGGGAATATGAAGATCTGACTGCATTCTATAAACTGTTTCGCAAGATCAAGCTGCATTATTTGTATCAGGGGAAATTGGAAGAGAATAAATATGTATCTAATGCAAATGGCAGGATGTATACACATGAGTTCGGCAGGAAAATAAATCGCATGTATACCAGACTGGTAAGAAGAATCTGTCATGATGATGAGTGTGAGTTTGTCCGGCGTTCAAAACAATGGATGGAAAAAGAATGGAAGAGGCTGGAGACAAGATGAAAGAAGAAAAAGTATTGGTTACACGTTCTTCCCTGCCCGAATTGAAAGAGTATGTGGATGAGATCAGCACCCTGTGGGATAGCCACTGGCTCACGAATATGGGAGAGAAGCATAAGCAGCTCCAAAGCGGACTGGAGGAATATCTCGGAGTAGAAAATATTGAGTTACTGACAAATGGGCATATGGCGCTCGAACTGGTCATGCAGGCGATGGACCTGCAGGGAGAAGTGATCACTACGCCGTTTACTTTCGCATCCACCACCCATGCGATCGTCAGGAATGGGCTGACACCGGTATTTTGTGATATCAATCCGAATGATTATACGATAGATGCATCTCAAATAGAAAGCCTGATCACCGACAGAACATGTGCTATCGTCCCGGTGCATGTGTACGGTAATATATGTGATGTGGAGAAGATTGAAGAGATTGCCAAAAGACATCATTTGAAAGTGATATACGATGCGGCGCATGCATTTGGCGTTACTTACAGGGGAAAGGGCGCAGGAGATTTTGGAGACGCGTCCTGCTTCAGTTTCCATGCTACGAAAGTGTTTAATACAATAGAGGGTGGTGCGGTCTGCTTTCGGGACCGGCAGCTGGGAACAAAACTGTATAATCTGAAGAACTTCGGAATTCGGGATGAAGAGACCGTCGAGGGAGTCGGAGTTAATGCAAAGATGAATGAGTTTCAGGCGGCAATGGGAATCTGCAATCTCAGGCATATTGATGAAGAGGTCGGTAAAAGAAAACGGGTCGTGGAGAGGTATCGGGAAAGACTGCAAAATGTGACGGGGATACGGCTCAATAATGCGCAGAAAGATGTGCTTTCAAACTATGCATATTTTCCCATTTTGGTACAGGAAGAATCATATGGATGTGACCGGAATGCGCTGTTTGCCAGACTGCAGGAAAAAAATATATATGCGAGGAAATACTTCTATCCGTTAACGATAGATTTTGACTGCTATAAAGGATGCTTTCCGGAATATGAGCTGCCGATAGCCCGCAAGGTTTCGGGAAGCGTATTGACGCTGCCTCTGTATGCGGATCTGCCGTTAGAGACGGTTGACAAGATCTGCGATGTGATCATGCACAGGAGCTGAGACAAAGTAAAGCAGGAGGGAAGAGCGACTTGAAGATAGGAATCATGCAGCCTTATTTCATTCCGTATATCGGATATTGGCAGCTGCTGAATGCGGTAGATCAGTATGTAATATATGATGATGTGAATTTCATTAAAGGTGGCTGGATCAATCGCAACAGGATTTTGATAAATAAAACGCCGCAATATTTTAATATACCTATGCTGGGTGCGAGTCCTAATAAGCTGATCAATGAAGTCGGAGTGAATCATGATGAGAAGATCATAAACAAGAACTTAAGGATCATCAAGGCGGCGTACGGTAAGGCTGCCATGTTTGATAAGGTATTTCCGTTGATTGAGGAAATGTTTCGCTGTAAAGAGACAAATATAGCGGCTTATATAGCAAAATCCACGGAAGTGATCTGCAGCTATCTTGATATTGAGACAAAGCTTATCATATCTTCCGACCTGGATAAGGATAATACATTGACAGGACAGGAGAAAGTGTTGGAAATATGTCGGATCCTGGGAGCGACAGACTATTATAATGCAATAGGAGGAAGAGAACTTTATTCGTTTGACCGGTTTGAAGAACGAGGGATCAGGCTTCATTTTCTGCAAAGAAACGAGATCCGATATCCTCAGTTTGACGACTGCTTTTATCCTGATCTGTCTATTGTAGATGTCATGATGTTTAATACAAAGGACAGGGTCAAAGAGATGTTAGAGGAATATACATTGATTGAACATTGACGGAAAGGTGCTTTATGAGAGAATTCGGGGGATATCTTGGGTTTGAGCATTACACGGGCAGGGAGTATCATGAGAATGCGATCGCACTGAACAGTGGAAGAAACTGCCTGCGGTATCTGATCAGGGCAAAACAGATTAAAAGCATTGCGGTACCCAGATATATCTGTTCGGCAGTGACAGATGTGTGTCTGGAAGAAAAAGTGGAAATTCAATATTATGATATTGACTGGCAGTTCAAACCATCTTTGCGGGGCGCTGCCGAGGGGATGTCTGTCTATGTGGTCAATTATTTCGGGCAGTTAGAACCAGATTATTTAGAGGCGGTGTGCACGCGGTACAGCCATGTGATCATTGATAATTCCCAGGATTTTTATGCAAAAGCATTACCTGGTGCAGATACGCTCTATACATGCAGGAAATTTTTCGGCGTTTGCGACGGGGCGTATCTGTATACGGATCGTAAGCTGGATACGGAGCTTGTAAGGGAAAGCGCATATTCAAGGATGGGATTTCTTCTGGGACGTTATGAATGCGGAGCTAATGCATTTTATGGCGCATATCAGGATAATGAGAAGTTTCTTGCCGGGCAGGATATCAGGTATATGTCCTGTCTGACACAGAATATCATGAAAAGTCTTGACTATGACAGAATCGGGGAGCGCAGGACGCAAAATTACGGTATGCTGGCGGATGCATTCGGGGAAAATAACCGGCTTAGCCTTTCTGTTCCGAATGCACCCTATATGTATCCGCTTCTGATCGACGGAGGCGGGCATACTCGTTCCGAATTAAACCGCAGAAAGATTTATACGCCCTTGCTTTGGCCAAATGTGCTGGAAACTGTGGATGAAAATGATCCCGCCTTTTATCTGGCGAAGAATATCCTGCCGCTGCCATGCGATCAGCGCTATTCGGCTGAAGACATGGCAGATATGATCGAAGAAATAAGACCGCTCATTCAAAAATGAGGTCACCTGGATGCAAAGATAAATCCTTCCGGCTGATACAGGCAGGTGTTGAAAGCAAGCCGTCTGTCGTCGGATGTCTTAACCGTATAATAGCCTAAATTCCTGTGCGCCGGTTTGTTGATATCGATGTCTATTTCAAAAGGCTGATAAACAAAATGTTTATATCCATAGCTGAAAAGCAATTCCTGAATCAACGGAACGGAATATATGTTGTAATATACCTGTGAAAAGGAAGAATTGTGGGTGGGCTTTTCATAGTTTTGCAGGCTGATCGTGTAATTGATCTTTCCCTCATAGAACAGGGAGGAAAAAGCGATCCAGTCTGCATTTAATTTGCACATTTCTTCCAAAGGACCGTTACATTCGGGAAGCCATGATAATACCTGAAGGCTGATCAGGCCGTTGTAGCGGTTGACATGTTTTGCATCCAGCGCGAAAACATCGCCGTATTCAAAGGATATGTTGGCGCTTTCCCCGCAATACAGATCAAAAAGCCGGGTGTTGATATCAATTCCCGTAAAATGAGAAGAGGGGTGCCTTTTGGCAATATAGTCCAGAGCGCTGCCAGGTCCGCATCCGATGTCTAATACTTCTATTTCATTTATAGAAGTATTTTCTTTGAGAAATTGTTCGAAAGCAACCGTGATCCGGTATGGATTGTCGAATTGTCTTGTGTACCACTCAATGTTGCTTTCCTCTGTCCAGTATTCTTTGTTATTATCGTTTTGAATTGTCATTTTGCGATGATGCGGTCACGTAAGTGATGCGCAGAGTCCTTTCATGTTTTGACTGCCGGCGGGCCAGACGGCAGGGCAGCCGCATAAATTCATACTAGCTTTTTTGGGTACGGATGTCAAGGCGGCATACGGATTGTTATTGCATATCATTTGTCGGTTTGTTAGAATCAATATGATATATGGAGGCAGATAGGGCAGCATATCCGAATGGGTTGATGCTGGTTTGTGACTGGGAATGGTGTCAGGTAAATGAGAAGTAAGATATTTAAATGGATTCAGGCAAAAGAGACCGGACTGCTTTTTATCCTAGTGATCGTATTGCAGTTGATGGTTTCGGCTTTTTATATGAACAGTAAGCAATTTTATATGGTGGATGAAATATTCTGCTATGAGGGTGCGCATAATGCGATGCTGCATAAATTCAGCAGCAATAAAACCCCATATCGGCTTGACCATGGTTTGGACGCGTATTATGAATGGATAACCCGCGGTGAGTTTATGGAGCACTTTGAGGTTCGCGGGGAAGAAAAAATATTATCTCATTCGCTGCCAGACATACGCAGGAATCTGAAGAGCAATAATATATATTATATGCTCCTGAATATTGTTGTGTCGTGTCAGTCTGATCCTGCGTTTACAAAATGGTCCGGCTATGTGCTGAATGCGATTATATTTGTGATTCATCAGATTGTGTTGTATCAGATCGGATTCTCGGTATTTAAAGACAGAAGAAAGGCGCTTCTGCCGGTGTTTTTGTACGGATTCTCAGCGGGAGGGATCACGGCAGTTGTATTTATCAGATTTTATCTGTTGAAATCTTTGCTGTGTATGCTCATGGCGTATGTTCATATCAGATTGTTGGAGTGGAGGAATATGAAAGGGGTCATTACGGCCTTTGCCGTTACGGCGGCGGCAACGCTGTGTCTTTGGAAAAGGCAGCCCTATTTGGTTCTCTATGCCGCTTCTGCAATGTTCATTTTCTGCATTGCATGTCTGGTCATAAAGGAATACAAACTGCTGCTGTCTTATGCAGCCGTAGGTGCGGCAGGGATCGTTGGGATCGTGTTAGTGTTTCCGGATGTCTGGGAGAGGTTTGTATCTTATACACAAAAGGATATAGGAGTGGCAACGATCAGCAATTTTGTAAGAAGACCGTTAAAAGAATATGCTGATTATCTGGGGTTTTATTTTATGAAAGTTCTATCACACACTACGGCGGGAATATACGGTGTGATTCTGGTGGCGCTGTTGTTATTACTCGTCTGGCTGTGGCAGGGAAGGAAACAGGTTCGGTGTACAAAGGCGGAAAATCTCTCCGTACAGGCGGCCTGTTACATGGCAGGGGTGACTGCATGTTATTTTCTGATCAACAGCAGAATACAGGAAGTAAAAGAGTATCGGTATATGATCTGTATCTATGCCGGGATAAGTGTTTTGACAGCAGTGTTGATCGAGGGAATATTGGAGTCTTGTAAAATACAATATCGCAGCGCGGTCATATGCGGCGTTGCGTTGATTGGATTCATTGTTTCTTATACAAAAGGATATGTGGATGAGATCTATCCTGAACTTGGGGAGGCCAGGGAATGTCTGGCAGAGTATCAGGGGGTAGACAGTCTCTTTATAAAACCGAAAGACTCGGTGGTCAGATACTACACGGATGCATTTATGATCTTTGAATTTAACCCGGATTCCAGAATGTATCTGATGGAACCAGGGGATGTCGAAACGGCAGATTACACTTTTCTTGAGGAAGCCGACGGACAAGGCATCCTGTGCTGGATACCTGTGGAATGGGAGCAGGAGAATCCGGATCAGAGAGACAGGATACTTGATGCGGTTTTAGTCAGAAGCGAGTATGGCGGATACGATAAATTATTTGAGACGGAAGAAGAATATGGATCCAGCGTATATTATATGCACTAGGATAAAGCAGGGTGGGTTTACCTTTATCTGATAAAATGGTATACTTAATGGAATACTTTGGATGAAAGAACATAGGTAAGAGAGGATGTCGATGAAATCAATATCTGTAGTGGTACCGGTTTATAACGAAGAGGGCAATGTGGCAGAGCTTCACAGAGAGATCAAAGATGTCTGTGATCAAATGGGAGCGCCCTATGAGATTATTTTTATTAATGATGGGTCTAAAGACCGGACGGACGCAATATGTAAGACCTTAAAGCCGCTTAAATACATTAGATTCCGCAGGAATTTCGGACAGACAGCGGCTATGGATGCGGGCATTAAGGCGGCTAAATATGATTATATCGTTACGATGGACGGCGACAGGCAGAACGATCCGGGAGACATTCCTCATATGATAGAGTATCTGGAGGAACATGATTACGACGTGGTGTCCGGCTGGCGGAAGAACAGAAAAGATACATGGATGAAGAAATTTACTTCCAGAGGGGCGAATTTTCTTCGGTATCTGCTTGTGCATGACGGGATTCACGATAGCGGCTGTTCCCTGAAAGTATACCGCAGAGAATGTTTTAAGGGGATCAACCTCTACGGAGAGCAGCACCGGTTTATTCCGGCAATTCTTAAGATCAAGGGCTTCTCCGTGGGCGAAGTGGTAGTCAATCACAGACCGAGGACTTCCGGGGCGACGAAGTATAACTGGAAAAGGACGATCAAAGGCTTTGTGGACATGATCTCGGTATGGTTCTGGAATAAATATGCATCCAGACCGCTGCACTTGCTGGGCGGTATAGGCATGTTCTTTCTGGCCCTTGGAGGCGCATGCGGCATATGGTCTATTGCGCTGTATTGCATGCATTACAAGATGTCCAGGAATCTGTTTCCACCGCTTCTGACAGTATTTTTTGTGATCATTGGCCTGCTTATGTTTGTATTTGGACTGATGAGCGAGATTCTGGTAAAGACATATTATGGTGTGCACGTGGATACGAGTTATTCTATTAAAGAAGTTGTGGAAAACGCAGAAGATGCAGAAAGAAATGAATGAGCATATGAGAATATTAGTCGTATCACATGAATTTCCCCCGATCGGAGGGGGCGGCGCCAATGCCTGCTATTATCTGACAAGAGGATTTTGTGGGAAGGGGCATGAGGTGACGGTCATAACGGCCAACTATCAGGGGCTTCCGGAACGGGAAGTTATAGACGGTGTGGAGGTGATCCGTGTTTCCTCCAAACGGGCCCATCAGGAGCACTGCAGTTTTGCGGAAATGCTCAGTTATCTGATGAAAGCTTGGCCGGTTGCAAACAGGATGGCGAAGCAGAAACACTATGACATATGTCAGGTGTTTTTTGGAATACCGAGCGGACCGCTTGGTTATCTGTTAAAAAAGAAATATCATATTCCCTATGTGATTCGCTTTGGCGGAGGCGATATCCCGGGATTTCAGGCGCGGTTTGATAAGGTGTATAGACTGATCGCGCCTTTTATCAGGTTAATCTGGAAAAATGCCGATCAAATGATCGCGAACAGCGAGGGACTGAGAAAGCTCGCCTGCTCTTTTTATGATAAGAAAGAGATCAGCATCATCACTAACGGTGTGGATACGGATTATTACGTGCCGCAGGAGAATACGGGGGATGGGGTGAATCTTCTGTTTGCCTCCCGGTTGATCGAGCGCAAAGGGCTTCAGTTCCTGCTGCCGCAGATGAGACAGATCATAGAAGGCTGCAGCGTGGATATACATCTGACGGTTGTGGGAGATGGACCTTACAGAAGCACACTGGAAGAGCTGGTTCGGACAGAAGGGATTGGGGAGTATGTTTCTTTTGAGGGCTATCAAAACAGAGAACAGATCGTGAATTACTATAGAAATGCGGACATATTCTTACTTCCGTCTCAGAAGGAGGGCATGCCCAACGTGGTATTGGAGGCTATGGCCTGCGGCCTGCCGATCGTTATGACACCCTGTGAGGGAAGTGCGGAGCTGGTGCAGGATAATGGCGTAGTCATTGACCGGGAGCAGTTTGCCCGGGAGATCATCCGAATTTGTAACGACAAAGAGCTGAGGCTTAAGATGGGACAGAGAAGCCGGCAGATGGCGGAGGAGCGGTTTAGCTGGAAGTATGTTGTGGAGGCATATCTGGAAAAATATAACAGGGAATTGGAAACCAAAGGTATATGAAACTACTATTTTTGATCACATCACTGCATAATGGCGGAGCGGAAAGAGCGCTTTCTAATATGTCTCTGAATTTCCCCGGGAATGTGGAACATACGGTGCTGTTAAATAAGCGATACGAGGATGAATACCCTTTCCGGGGTGACATTCGCACATTGGGAATTGATGAAGATTTTAAGATGAGCTTATGGTTTCAGCTCAAAGTATTCCTGAGAAGAATGCGGGCGCTCCGGCAGGAAAAGCAGAATGGGGGATATCAGGCGTGCATCAGCTTTATGGAAAGCTCCAATTTTGCCAATATCCTGTCAGGCAGGAAGCATTGTAAGGTGATCGTCAGTGTACGTACGGATTATAGGGATGCAAAAAGTAAGATCTTTAAATGGATCGTCGTTCCGCTGGCGGGGATATTATACAGGCGTGCGGATGCCATTGCCGTGATCTCAGAAGGGATTCGGGAGAATCTGATCAATAATCTGCATCTTGATGGGAATAGAATTTATGTTATCTATAACGTGTTTCCTGTACAACAATTGCGGGAACAGGCGAAAGTTCCGATTGAGAACGACGATCTTATCCAATATATGAGAGACTCTTTTGTATACGTCAATATGGGGCGTTTGGAGGCTCCTAAAGGGCAGGGAAATCTGATCCGTGCATTTTCCGTAGTAGCCAGACGATGTGATAAGGCAAAGCTCATCATTATGGGAAAAGGAAAAGAACAGGAATATTTAGAGAAAGTGATCAGCGCTTATGGCTTGGAAGACCGCGTCAGGATATTACCCTTTCAGAGCAATCCGCATCAGATTCTATCAGCCTGCGATGCGTATGTATTTCCATCTTTATGGGAGGGATTTGGGAACGCCCTGTGCGAGGCGTTGATCTGTGGGCTGCCGTGTATTGCTTCTGACTGCCGATCCGGACCAAGAGAAATTCTGGCTCCGCATACGGATGTAACGCATCATAACAAATATGAAATCGAATATGCGGAATACGGGATTCTGACGCCGGTATGTTCAGGAATAAAGCAGACGCAGCAGACGGCATTGGAGAGAGAAGAGGAGCTGTTGGCGGAGGCTATGACAGGGTTGTATGAGGATAAGGAATTGTATGCGCGGTATCAAAAAGCCGCTGAAAAGCGTGCGGCGCAGTTTGACGTAAAGTCGGTTATGCAGCAATGGACAGATCTGGTTCATGGGGTATAATATTTAGAATTGGAGAACACAAGCGATGAGGAATGTGCTTATCATCAGCCAGCATTTTGCGCCGGAAAATCATATAGCGTCAATCCGTTTTACAAAAATGGTAAAATATTTAGCCAGAACCGGCGAGTACCATTTCTGGGTTATCTGCATTGGAAAGAAAAAGGATGCCATACAGGATAAGCTGCTTCAAAGAGATCTGGAAGAGGCAGCGGAACATGTGACGGTTTTTCCGATCGTCATGGATAAAAAGCTGTTGAAAAGACTGAAAAAGCTGTTTGCCGTCGGACGAAAGAAAAGGATATCCTCCGGGCAAAAGGAAGATTCCGGAAGTAAAAAGGATATATATTATACCATTCGGAAAAAATATGTTACATGCAGGGAAAAAGGAATCGCCGGAAGTATAAAAAGATTTGTGGGCAGGATGCTGCTTGCCGTTAACGACGTATATGATTTGATATTTGAGGCTTCTTTTGCGCGAAAAGGTGCAGCGTTAGCAAAGCAGATCCCAATGGATCGTATGGATGCCATGGTGACGACTTATGGACATATTGGAAGCTTTATGCTGGGATTGAAGTTTAAAAGAATGAAAAAAGGGCTGAGATGGATCGTGGACTACAGGGATGCGGTTGTGCCCGTTTCACGTATTCAGAAACTGTATCTGGACAGTATCGTGCTAAAAGCGGATGCAAAAGCCGACCATATCACTGGGGCAACGGATTCCTGTTTTGGCTCGGGCAGATATCTGGACAAATTCCATGTGATCACCAATGGATTTGACCGGGAGGATATTCAGGGGTTTCAACCAGGAGCCGGCAAGAGTAAGCTTGAGATCGCATATACAGGAAGCCTGTACGGCGGGAAGAGGGATATGGGCATTCTCTTTCAGATCATAGCAGAGCTGGAAGCAGAAGGAAAAGTAAGAAGCGATAAGATAGCCGTTTTGTATGCGGGCGCGCATTTTCATATTCTGGAAGATCAGGCTAAAATCCATGGCATGACCGGAATACTGGTCAATAAAGGAATGCTTCCCCGTGAGAAAGCCCTGGAACTTCAGTACCAGGCAGACATATTATGCGTGCTTTCGCGAAGTGAAGAGGGTTACGTCAATTGGCTGCCGGGCAAAACTCTGGAATGTTTTATGATGGAGCGGCCTGTGTTTTCCATTATTACAGGAACCATTGCAGGGAGCATCGTAAAAAGGATTACAGAAGAAGCAAAACTTGGATACTGCTATGAAGAAGCAAATGCCAAAAGGGATTATACAGAGGCAAAACGTTGGTTTCTGGACAGATACATGGAATTTATGCAGACCGGATCTGTGGAGAATCATTCTGAAAGGGAGATATTGGAGCAGTATAGCAGTGAGAATATGACCAGAAGATTTCAGCGTTTGATCGAGAACTGAACGGGGAGAACAAAGAAATTTTTACAAAAATATACAGAACTGGTATAATACGGTAGCAGATAAAGTGGAGAATGATAAATGCGTATTTTGATAATCACTTTTTTATATCCGGATGATTCACCGGTTATGAGAAGCAATGCGGTACATGACCTGGCCCGTTTCTGGACCGATGAACATGAGGTTGTATGCTTTAAAGATGACAGTAATATGTTTACGTTAAAAGAAAGCCTGTTTGGCCAGTTAAAACGGGCATTTACATGTCATTCCAGCAGAAGGGATAATGTGGATATCCATAGATTTGATTTTTTCTTTCTGGGGGAGTTTAAACCTAAATTTATCCGGACAATATTGAATAATGTGTTGGGCAGAATACATGAGAAGATGGCAGCATGCAGAATGAGAAAGAAACTCGCGCAGCTTCAGTACAGCCCGGATATTGTCATAGTCCATATTCCGACCCAGGTCATAGTGAACTATATTGGGAAATTGAAGCTTGACTGTCCCAAGATCGCCGTAATGCATATTACTGATGTGCGGCGGTTCGAGACAGACAGACAAAAAAGAAAATCGTTATATGAAAAAAAGATCAGATTAACAAACAGCGAGTTTGGTGCGGTATATGCACGCAGCCACGCAATTTATCATAAATTACGCGAGATGGGGAGATTTGATAATCTGCAGAGTGATATCATCAGCTCCGGGGTTCCGCAATGTGAGAACTATCAGGAAAAGATATGGACAGATTGGGAATACAGAAAGAAAAATATTCTGTATGCAGGCAGTCTGATTCCGCGCAAAGGTGCGGATGTTGTTCTTAGAAGCCTGGATCAGCTTAAGGCTGACAGTGAATGCAGCTGTATTATTGTAGGGGGGGGGCAGGAGCGCGGCAGCTTAGAGCAGCTTTGTGAACAGTTGAGTTTAGAGGATATGGTCACAATGACAGGGGAAGTCTCCCGGGAGGAAGTTTATCGGTACATGGCGGAGACGGATATTTTTGTTATGCCTTCTGCAAACGAAACGTTAGGCTTGGTATACCTGGAGGCCATGGCCAATGGATGCATCACGATTGCCTCTCGTAATGAAGGGATGGATGGCATAATTGTGGATGGCGAGAATGGCTATTTGGTCAACGCATTGGATATACAGGATCTGACAAGATGTTTGCGGCATATTTTTGGTATGCGGGGAGAAGAATTGCAGCAAGTCTCCCGGAATGCCAAGCTGACTGCAGATCAATATACGCAGGAGGGGAGGGCGCAGATTTATCTGGATCAGGTTGTGACGTGGACAAATTGCCATAGGATCGATACATAGAGAAGATGTAAGAAAGGAGATAAGCTGCTTTTGGTCATTAAAAGCATCTTATAAAGAAATATGGCAAACAATATTGTACTTAGTATATGTATTCCAACTTATAACCGCAGAGACCTGGTATGTGAGAATGTACAAAAAATGTTACAATATCAGGGGGATGATATTGAGATCATCGTGAATGATAATGGGTCTGCTGATGGGACGGTCGAAGCTTTGAGCCGTATAGAGGATGGCAGGTTAAGAATATATCAGAGCGAGACGAATAAAGGGGCAAGCTGGAATTATCTGAAAGTGCGAACATATGCAACAGGGCAATATGTGACGTTAGTTAATGACAGAGACTGGATAGAGCATCAGGATATTGAGGAATTTGTACTGACATATAAGCAGAGTGGCTGCGATTTTATTGTGTCTTCAATTTCGAAAGAAAATGCCCATTTTATGAAAGGCGGTATCAATGAATTCGATGAAAAGGTTTGGATATTATTGAGATGCAATCATCCGGGAGAGACAATCGTAACGAAAGATATAAATGAGCAATTGACTGCTAAATTTATGGAGATAGAAAACAAAGAGTGTAGATTGGAGGATTACGAAAGAGATATTTACTGTTTCTATTATGCATTATGTATATATGGAAAAAGGTGGGAGAGCTTTAAACAACTGGTGCAGAAATTGAATCCGGGTCAAGTGGCAAATGTTAAGCAGTTAAGAGGGAAAACATCTGCTGAAAGAAACTATTTTACACCGGAAGGAAGATTGTACCGGCTATTGGTGTATATTAATAATCCCTATATACATTATGAGGATCAGGAGATGTACTTGTCCGTACTCTACCGACATGCGGCGTATGGCAGTTTGTGTCTGTACAGATATTTTAAGAGTAATCCGCGCGTGAGAGGCCGGTATGATTTTGATGCGGAGGCAACAGAGCACTGGGCTAAAATAGCATGTACTCTTTATAGAGAAGCTGTGAAAGCTCTTAAAGAGAATGGAAAATATACCCATAGACTGGCGGTCAGATTTGGGTTGATCACGATAAAGGAATATTTGCGGTTATATGCACAGACATTGGTTAAAGTGAAGAAAAAATTTTTCCCAAAACCATGGAAGAAAAAATAAAGAAAGAAGGAATGACAAATGCACACATTTATAGTAGCCGAGATCGGCATTAATCACAATGGAGATATGGCGCTTGCCAAAAAGCTCATCGATATGGCAGTCATAGCGGGCTGCGACGCAGTCAAATTCCAGAAACGTACCGTGGACAAGGTATATACGCAGGAGTATCTGGACAGCCCGCGTACAAGTCCATGGGGCGAGACACAGCGCGCTCAGAAAGAGGGACTGGAATTCGGACAGGCGGAGTACGATGAGATTGCAGCTTACTGCAAAGAAAAAGGGATTGAATGGTATGCTTCCGCATGGGATATTGATTCCCAGAAATTCTTGCAACAGTATGATTGTAAGTATAATAAGGTAGCTTCCGCCATGTTGACGAACGCCGAACTATTGGAGGAGATTGCCAAAGAAGGTAAATATACTTTCATCGCAACGGGAATGAGTACCTTTGATGAAATCGACCATGCAGTGGAGATTTTTGAGAAACATCACTGCCCGTACGAGTTGATGCATTGCAACAGCACCTATCCGATGCCGTTGGAGGATGCGAATCTGAAAGTGATCAGAGCATTGAAAGATATCTATAAGTGTAAGGTTGGTTACAGCGGGCACGAAGAAGGAACACTGGTGAGTACATGTGCAGTTGCGGCGGGAGCTACTTCCGTGGAGAGGCATATCACGCTTGACCGGAATATGTATGGCTCTGATCAGAAAGCATCCATCGAACCATATGAACTGTGCAGACTGGTAAAGGATATCCGCGAGACAGAGAAGATCATGGGAACAGGCGAGAAGGTTCTGACGGAAGCAGAAGAAGAAGTGAAGAAGAAACTCAGGGGATAAAGACAGGTATGATTGAACTGATAGTATTTGATATAGACGGCGTCATCACCGACGGTTCCGTTATTATTGATTCCAATGGACATGAACAGAAGAAGATCAACATGAAAGATGTAGATGCTATCTTTGAGCTGCACAGGCGGGGGTTTAAGCTTGCGGCGATCACAGGCGAGGATACGGAGATCGTCAGTTATTTTGAACGCCGTTTTCCCTGGACGTATTTCTATCGCGGCAATACGACCAAGAAAGAAACGATGCAGCTGATTGAGGCAGGAACCGGGATCGGCAGAGAGAACATCTGCTATATAGGGGACGGCAAGTATGACGTGGAGCCGTTGACCTATGCAGGGCTGGGCTTATGCCCGGCGGACGCGATCGACAGGGCGAAGAATGCGGCTGACATTATCCTGCAGAACAACGGCGGCGCGGGATGTGTCTGGGAGATGATATCGATCCTGGAGAAATATAATGATGAGGACTGCGCCCACAACTATTTCTTCCGGCGGTTAGAAGAGCATACACAGATTTTCAAGAAACTGGCCTCGGATCAATATCTGACGAAGCAGGTTATGGAAATCGGAGACAGACTGATTGACATTTTCAGGAATGAGGGTGGTCTGTTCTTGTGCGGCAACGGCGGCAGCGCGGCGGATGCACAGCATATCGCGACGGAGTTTATCAGCCGGTTCTATAAGGAAAGACCGGGATTGAATGCGGAGGCGCTTTCCGTCAATACATCGACATTGACAGCGATCGGTAATGATTACAGTTTTGAGCGGGTGTTTGCAAGGCAGCTGGAGGCTAAGGCTAAGGCCGGAGATATGGTGATCGGCATCAGCACGAGCGGCACATCCAAGAATATACTGGAGGCGCTGCGGTATGCGAAGGAGCATGGCATTGTCACAGTTCTTCTGATGGGAGGGCACGTGAATCCTGAGTTGGAGGACGCGGCGGAATATATGATCAAAGTGCCGGCGCTCATCACACCGAGAATTCAGGAGGCACATATTTTTATTGGACATGTGATCGCAGAGTATGTGGAGCACAGGATGTTTGGAGGGAATAAAAGTGAACGTTACGGCAACGAAGATTAAAGGAGCCTACATTGTAGAGCGCACTCCCTTTACGGATGAGAGGGGATATTTTGTCAGGGCCTTTTGCAGGAAAGAACTGGGCGATGCGGGAATGAACGCTGACTTTGTGCAGTCCAATATTTCCGGCAATCATAAGAAAGGAACTGTGCGTGGAATGCATGCACAGAAAGATGGCTGTGAGGAAGAGAAACTGGTGGGATGCACACGGGGGAGAATGTTTGATGTCTGTGTGGATCTGCGTCAGGATTCAGATACCTATCTACAGTATGTCGGAGTAGAATTGTCAGAAGAGAATGGAAAAATGTTATATATTCCTAAAGGGTGCGCGCATGGGTATCAGACTTTAGAGGATGATACGCAGGCCTTTTATTTTGCAACGCAGTATTATGCACCGGGAAGTGAAGTGGGTTACGGCTATGATGATCCGAAGTTTGCCATTGACTGGCCGATCAGGGACAATCTTATCGTATCTGAGAAAGACCGGAACTGGGAACGGCTTTAGAAAAGGAGAACAATATCTATGATAACAAAGACATTGCGCGAAGATCTGCATTACACACTTGGTAAGTTGAGTAAGGAAGAGCAGGAAAAGCTCAGGGGAAGCAGTATTCTGATCACAGGATGCGCGGGCTTTCTCGGCTTCTATTTTATGCATTTTCTGTATGAGCACAGGGATACATTACAGCTAAAACGAGTGATCGGGCTGGATAACTTTATGTTAGGATATCCTAAATGGTTAGAGCAGATGGCAGAGGACGAAAGATTCTGCATAGAGAAGTTCGATATCATCAGAGATGATATCAGTGAGGTAAAGGGGAGTGAGGACGTGGATTATATCATTCACATGGCGTCTATCGCATCTCCTATCTTCTACCGCAAGTATCCGATTGAGACGCTGGATGCTAATATCTGGGGATTGCGGGGACTGCTGGACTACTATGCCGAACGCGGCATCAAAGGATTCCTGTTCTTTTCTTCCAGCGAATATTATGGGGATCCGGTTCCGGAGGCGGTTCCGACGAATGAGGAATACAGAGGGAATGTGTCGGCAGTAGGGCCGCGGGCATGTTATGATGAGGCAAAGCGTTTCGGAGAGACGATGTGCATGCTCTTCTCGCAGAAGTATGGGATGCCGATCGGGGTGGCAAGACCTTTTAATAATTATGGTCCGGGTATGAAGATCAATGATAAGAGAGTGCCGGCCGATTTCGCCAAGAACATTATCGAGGGAAATGATATCACGATCCTGTCTAATGGCAGCCCTACAAGGACTTTCTGTTATATAGCAGATTCCATTACCGGCTACTTGAAGATCATGCTTCTTGGTCGATTTGACTATTTCAATGTAGGTATTGAGAAACCGGAGATCAGCATAGAGCGTCTTGCAGAGATTTATCAGGAGAAAGGTAAGGACATCTTCGGATATGATGGCAAAGTAGTATATGCGGTTTCTGAGGATAAGGAATATCTCACAAACAATCCTCAGAGGAGATGCCCGGACATATCCAAAGCCAGGAAAGCGCTTGGATATGCACCGGAGATTGAAGTGGAACAGGGCGTAGAGAGATTTTTGAATTTTATCAAGGAAAGTACTGAGGAGAATTTACAATGGTAACCGTTTTTGGATTGGGATTTGTGGGATTGACGACAGCGCTTGGGTTTGCCCATATGGGGAGGACCGTGTACGGCATCGATGTGGATGAGGATAGGAAAGCCAGGCTTCGAAGAGGAGAGCTGCCTTTTCTTGAGCCGGATATGGACAGGATCTTGAATGAATGTCTCGATAAGACATTCTTTGTGACGGATGATGTGGAGCAGGCGATCGCAGAGAGCGAATATGTCTTCTATTGCGTGGGCACACCTTATGGGAAAGACGGAAGCGCCGATCTGACCTATCTGTTCCAGGCAATAGATACAACGGTTGATGCCATCAGGGATGATAAGTTCCGTGTCATTATCACGAAGTCCACGATTCCGCCGTCCACTACTTCAGAGAAAATAGTCCCTTATGTGCGGAGCAAGGGAGAGCGTGCGGCATCGATCGGCGTTGCCAACAATCCGGAATTCTTAAGAGAAGGACATTGCTGGAGTGATTTTATGGAGGCTGACCGTATCGTGCTTGGCGTGGATGATGACAGATCCGAATCCATGCTCAGACAGTTGTACTCAACAATGGATGTGCCGGTCTTTGCGGTTTCCCACAATACGGGAGAGTTTATCAAATATCTGTCTAATACGCTGCTTGCAACAATGATCAGTTATGCTAATGAGATGGCTGAGGTGGCGGATACGATCGGAGATATTGAAGTGGCCAGGGCATTCCGTATTTTGCATATGGACAAGCGCTGGGGCGGCTGCAATATGAAATCTTACGTATATCCCGGCTGCGGTTACGGCGGATACTGTCTGCCGAAAGATACGAATGCTTTGTTCGCCCAGGCGAAGGAAAAGGGATATGAAGCGCAGATCCTGAGAAATGTTATCGCGGTAAATGATGACCGGGCCAAGGTGATTGCTCATAAGATCGCCAAAGGGTTGGAAAAGAGCGCCAGTATCGGTATATTAGGGCTTTCTTTCAAACCGGAGTCCGATGATGTGCGCGATACGCCGGCGGCTAAGGTAATCCGTGAGTTGATCAGGAGTGGATTTAATATGATATATGCCTATGATCCGGTTGCAGCCGAAGAATTTCAAAAACATTATCCGGATCTACAGATTAACTATGTACAAACTACTAAAGAGGTGTTAGAGAAAAGCGATGTTTGTGCGATCTTGACGGCATGGGATGAGTTTAAGAAACTATCCGGTGACCATATTATCGATTGCCGATATTGCCTGGAGGACTAAGATATGAACTATAAGGAAATGGCGGTACAGCTTGTTATGGATCGGTATGATGCCATTAAAACAGAGCGGGAGACCCAACTGAAAAATCTCAGAAAAGATTTGCAGGAGCACAGAAAGAAACTTGTATTTTTTGGAGCCGGATTGTTGGGGAGATCGGAGTATGTGATCTTCCAGAATGAGGGCGTTGAGGCGGATCTGTTTTGTGATAACGACAAAAAGCTGTGGGGGAGGGTAATAACGGACCATAAGAGTTGTATATCGCCTGTGGAGCTGAGTACGATGAAAAATATCGTGGTTTTTATTACGATGGGAAAAGCCTATGAAGCGTTGGAACAGCTTAATGCCATGTCGTTAGAGTCAGCAGAGATTTATCAGTACCCACTGTTGTCTTTTGAGAAGATGCATAATAACCAGTTTGATTATTCCAAAGAGGAAATATGCGGGAAACTGGGACAGATGTTTGAGCTGTTAGAAGACGAGCAGTCAAAAGAAGCGGCATATTGGCAGGTAAGAGGCTGGTTTGCCGACAGCGCGGAGTTGAATTCTATTTTTTACAGGGATATTATGACAGGGGACGGGTATGTGCCGAAGGACATCTTCCCGGATGTGGAAGAGGAAACAGTGGTGGACTGCGGAACATACGACGGGGATACTTACCGGTATCTGAAAGAAAAAGGCATGACATGGCAGAAATATATTGGATTTGAGATGAACCGGGAGAATTATGACAGGTTTATGGAATCTGTGACGGATCAGGATGAGAGGGCTTCACTTCAACTGTACCATGCAGGCGTTGGGGACAGGGAGGAGACAGTCACTTACTATAATGGTTTATCAGGGAGCAAGATTGTGGATAATGGAACAGAAAGCAGTCAGATTGTGTTGGTAGATCATGTGCTTGAGGAGTCAGAAATGATGAGCTATCTGAAGATGGATATAGAGGGAGCGGAAATGCCGGCTTTGCGCGGGGCAAAAGACACGATCAAAAGATGCCGGCCTAAATGCGCAATCTGTGCATACCATCAACCGTCAGATCTATGGGATATACCCATTTTCCTCAAAGAGCTGGTTCCGGAGTACAGGATTTATTTCAGGCATCATGACTATATTCATACGGATATTATTTGTTATGCGGCTGTATAAGGAGGGTGTAATGATACAAGACAAGAGCTTGCAACAGAAAGTAGAGAAGCTGGTCCATGAGAAATTCGAACCGTCTCGAAAAGAGAAACAGGATCTGGTCAGTAAACTGCAGGAATATACAAAACACAAAGAGAAACATATCGTTTTCTTCGGGTGTGGAGTACAGGGGCGGGTGCTTTACCATATGTTGTCAAAACAGGAAATCAGGCCGGACTACTATTGTGACAATCAAAAACTTTTGTGGGGGAAAGAAATAACAGATCAAAGGATTTGCATATCCCCGGCGCAGTTGAAAGAATTTGATGACGTGATAGTGTTACTGACGGTAGGGCTGGGATATGCGAATATCATATATGACCAACTTAAGGATGCAGGAATTAAACAGATTATTAAATTTCCGCTTGACAGTTTACATTTATATTCTACGAGCATTTATGACTTTGGAATAGATGAGATCATTTCCAATATGAACCGGCTGATGGAGCTGTTGTCAGATGAAGCGTCGCGGGAAGTTGCATACACGAAACTGTATGTGATGCTGGCATCACTGGAAGAAATGAACGAATTTGATTATGCAGGGATTTATACAGAACCGCAATATTATCCTGATGATATTATTTGTTTGGGCGGCAACGAGGTAATTGTGGAAGGCGGTTCTTATATAGGGGACAGCCTGCAGTATTTGATTGAAGAAATGCATTATGATGCGTTTGAGCGTTACCATTGCTTTGAATTGGATAAAAATAATTATTTGCAGCTAAATCAATACGTGAGCACTTTACCGGAGCATCTGCAGGCAAAAGTACGGACCGTAAATGCGGGAATCGGAATAAAAAACGAAGAGATCTTTTATGCTTCTGTCGGCGAGGGTTCCAATATACTGGAGAGGACGCAGAATGGCGATAAGGCTCTGATCGTTGCTTTGGACACGGAACTTTGTGACGAAAAGATAACGTTTATAAAAATGGATATCGAGGGCAGTGAGATAGATGCCCTGCTGGGCAGTGAACGGATCATACGGGAGCAGTCTCCCAAACTGGCAATATGCGTATATCATAAACCGGAGCATCTGTGGGAGGTACCTTTTTTGATTCATAAATTTAATCAGGAATATAAGTTATTCCTGCGGCACCATACATTGATCACAACAGATACGGTATGCTATGCGATATAAACGGGAGGGTACTATGTTTTGGAATAAAGATACGCCTGTCTATGTTTATGGTGCAGGATTAAAAGGCAGACTGATCTATAACTTGTTAGACGAGTTAGGCTGCAATATGTGTGGTTTTTTGGATCAGGCATCAGAAAATATACGTTTTGAGCGAAAGGTTTTCCACCCGGATCAGCTGGCTGAAGAAAAACGAATGAGCAGCATTGTTATTTGTTCCGTGGCTAATGTTTTTGAGCATGGAAAGATTGCTTTGGAATTAACGAAACAGGGATATCGTTATATCGTTCATAAAGAATTTGTAGAGGGGGGGGGAAAAATAGTAATAAAGAAGTAATAGATCTCATCTGGGATACGATTGAGGAGACAAATCAATCTTCACTGAAGGAAATCAGGAATTTCATTCTGGGACGGGAAATCTTTACTTGTCAGAATACTGAGGAAAAGCAAACATGTTTAATAAATGCGAAAGAGAAAAACGGGTATATGCATGTGGCTGTACCTGCCACATTTCTATACACATTTCCCAGAGATTTATATATCTCATTTCATAAGAGGCAGGATTGGCTTCGAATTCCCTATGAAAGAAATGTTTACTATTACTTATATTGTGCGGATCTGTTTCGATTATTCGAGAACGGCGATGTGACAGGGCAGGATTGGAAAAAATCCATGGAAACGTACAGGCGCTACTTCGCCAATGCGGACGTATATACCGAAGAAAATCTGGAGGCAAAGTTCAGGCAGCATATATCGCAGAGATATAGTATATATCATGAAATGGACAAACTGTTTCATTTTAATCCGGATTTTTTTGAAGAATATCCGCTTTTGGTAAAGTGGAATTTCCAACGACATTGTTTGTACGTGAGAGATGGCAATAACCGGCTGGCTTTTTTGCTTTCAAAAGGAATACATAACGTTGTGTGCCGGATGACCAAAGAGGATTATGCGCAGTGGATGTCCTCCCAGGAGATGCAAAGGTATGTTCAGGTATCGGCGGATCAGCAGGCCCAGGCCAGATTGATCTTAAGATGGCTGGGTAAAATAGATTTGTTGAAAAAAGTTAATACGATACTGTTCTTTTCATCTGATTTCATTTTGTCTGACGCTTTTTCCAAGATGGGGCTTCAGGTGGTTGATCATGAGCAGGCGGGAGCTTTGGATAAAGCAGACCTTGTCTGGCTGGATCTGACATGCGGCCTTATAGAGAAAAAAGACAAAATGGAGCGGCTGCTGGAGGGATATGAGAATCCCGTTGTGTGTGTAGGCGCCCGGGAGGATATACGGCAGTTCATGGACCTGATACAGGGAGAACCGGTGATTCCAATATCATTATATTGGAACGCAGGTAAGGAAATGGGACTTGGCTTGATCAGAAAGGGTAGTGGAGAATGAAAGAGTATCGGATTGATGAGATGAAGATCATTTTGTATGCGGCAGGGGGATTGAGCTGTAAAGTTGAGGAATTGCTGTATGAAAATGGTAAAAAGGTTGAGGCATATATTGACCGAAGAGCAGAGGATATACATACTTTTCGCAATAAAGCGGTTTATACGCTTGAGGAAGCGGCATGTAAGCTTCGGGATAAAGACACGTATGTAGTTATCGTAACCACTAAAAATGTATTTGAACATTCAAAGATAGCGGCACAGCTGAAAGATAAAGGATTTTTTAACATAATATATAAGGACTACAGAATTTTGCAGGGATTGGCGGCAGATGACATGCAGTCTGTTGATGATGCATTTGAAGACATATTGAATCATCACAGGCTGCCGGAGGGAAAGATAGCGAAAACAGAATCGGGTTTATTGTATGCTCTGCGGGACAACGCATGGATCAAATCAGCAGACGGTCTGGTATATGCTTATATTCCTGCGGGCATGCTGTTTACGAACCGGATTGAAAACTGGGAATGGAGCAGGGTAAACTTTAAGACTACATTTCTTACCGTGCAATTGTATCAGGAATTTGGAGCCGGCAGGGCGTCGATCCGGGAGATCAGCCAAAGATATGTGCGTGATTTTGCCAGGAAAGGAGCACAGTATCTGGAATTGAACACCGATGGCGATTGGCAGAATTTTGTGATATCAGGTCGTATGGATGTCTATCGGGAGATGGCTGATCTGTTTTGTCTTTCACCGGACTTTTTCGTTCATAATGCCCCTGCGGTTGCGGGCAGTTGGTCAACAGGGTTTGAACTGGTTACCAGTGGAAAAAACAGAGTTGCGTTTCTTATGGCCAGGGGATATCGATATATACCGGTGAAGATTTCGTCTGAGGTATATTGTGAACTGCTCAATTTAGACGCGGTGTCCGCAATTGAAGAGTATCTTGCTAAAACAGGGGTAACAGAGCTGCCTGTGCCGATTCCGCATCCGTATTTCTATAAATACCCGTCGAAAGCGCCTGACTATTATGAAGTATGGCTGGAAAGGGCCGGGCAGGATCTGATGGATAATCTGTTTAGAGAAAGGCAGGACTACGATGTAAGACAGCTCCGGCTGAAAATTGTATGTGAAGATAATGGAGCCGCCGAACGCTATTTTGCGATGCTTGGGATGCATGTGTCAGGAGAAGCAGTGGAAGAGAAATTTACATCACTGCTAAACAGACTGTTTGGATATGCAGGGTTTGACAGTACGGCAGATTCGGCGTATGATTATGCGATTGTATATGAGGTTTCGGGGTGGTGCCGTGTTTTGGAGCAGGCAGCCAGGGGATGTTATGTTGCAGGGCAAAGCGCTCAGCTAAAAGAACAGATGGATGGGGTGGATCGGAAGAAGTATAACATAGAAGAAATTTTTACAACATATTGGGATAAAAAGGAGTATTCCGGGTATGTGATCAGAAAGGCGGTGCAATAGAAAGCATGTTGTTCGGAAATGATAAAATTCAGGAGATTATTTGTACGAAAGCAAGAGAAATTGCATCGGAGATAAATGGAAAAATTGTTTTTGGAGCGATGGTTGGCAGTATTTCACAGGGAGTGCATGCGGCGGACAGCGATTATGATACAAGATTTTTATACATAAGAGATGATTTTCCGGCAAATATATTGAACCCGGCCGTCTGCAAAGAAAAGGATATCGTGACGCGTTATTATCCGGAAAGCGGATTATTCTATGACAAAATACCATTATGGGAACTGTCTTCTTTTTTACAGTTTATCGTGAACCCCGTTATAGACGGTGAACATTCGGCAGGACTGCATCATAATATTGCATGGACTTTCTTTTCACCCTATGTGTGGGATCCCTATGGATTAGTCAGCAAACTGACACCGATGATCTATCCTGTGTGTAATGTTAAACTTGAATTGCAGCACCATATTTCTAAAATTGAGGAGTTTTTTGACCGGGAAGATGATATCTTGCTGAAGAACTATCTGTATGCGTCCATTGCGGCGGCATCTGTCTATTATATTGAGAAATTCTCCACATATGCCCCCATACATATCGACAGTTTAATGGGAGTAGAAGAGCGGGAAACAATCCGACAGACCATATATAAGTTAATCGGCAGGATGCGAGAGGAAAGTGAAAGGTATATTCAGAATACGGATGAGTTTGTCTTACAGGGATCGCATTATAATATAAGGACAGCGCATGAGAGAGAGTTGGACGAGTATATTTTGGAAGCTTTTCAATTAGGTAAGCGTATGCTGCAAAGCCTGGGTGATGAGTATGGCAAAACGATAGCCGGTGATATGGTAGAACGGATGTATACGGTCATCGAGCATGCAATGAAAGAACAAGTCGTACGCGGGCTTTTTTGATTCCGGGTTGATTGGGAGGAAATCCGGCAAATGGAACGTTTAACTGACGAATGGAAGAACTTTTATAACGAGGATTACATGAGAGAGGAGAAACTAATGAAGACGATTCAAAACAGAAATTGCCCCGTGTGCGGCAGAAGTATAGTCAAGTGTGGGGGGGGGTAGAACAGATATATCATTTGTCAATGAATCTTCCCAAAGAGTATCATCTGCCTGCTGAGTATGATATTGTGAGTTGCAAAAACTGTGGGTTTTGCTATGCTGATACAACGGCGGCTGTACAGGATTATGATTACTATTATGAAAATATCAATTTTTATGCATCAAAGCCGGAGACGGCAGGGTATGAAAAAACGTTGAATGATTGGATTGATATCATTGAGAGAACAACAGAAAAATCAAGCTGTATTCTTGATATGGGATTTGGTGATGGGAGACTGCTCCTTGCTTTGAAACAAAAGGGCTTTGATAATATAGTTGGTGTTGATACGACAGCAGAGGGAGTTGCGTTACTGCAGAACAAAGGAGTTAATGCATATGTAGGCAGCATATATGATGAGCCTGCGGAGGAAATGAAGCAAAAGGCGGATGTGTTGATCATGTCAGGGGTATTTGAACATTTACTTTTGCCTTGTACCGCGCTGTCAAATGTAAAAAAGTGGCTGAAAAGGGGAGGCAAATTAGTATGTCTGGTGCCTGATATGGACAATCTGGCAACGACTACATTACCGATCAGTTATTTCTTCCATCACGAGCATATTAATTATTTTACACGCAATTCCTTAAAATATTTTATGAGCAGAGAGGGGTATAAAGAGTGCTTTGTAGTTCCGCAGTTTGATCAGTATGGAAATATGGTGGCAGTATTTGAATATTTAGGAGAATCGGTGGATGTGGCGAAAGATTTCTCCGGAGCGGATATATTAAGAAGATATTTCGAGCGAGAGCAGGCAAGTGACGCCAGGAGGTATCGGCTGATAGAACAGTTGGTAGAGAGCCGGCAGCCTCTTATATTGTATGGATGCGGATCAATGCTGCAGAAAATGTGGGCAGAGACCAAATTGCGCGAGGGCAATATTGTGGCTTTGGTAGATAAAAACATAATGAAAGTAAGGAACATGAATATGGGGGGATTTCATATAATAAGCCCGGAACAGCTGGCGCAAAAACATATAGACGGCACAATATGTATTTTCTGTGCAAAAGGAAGTGACAGTATCCTACATGACATCAGTACATTAGGTATTTATAATGAAGTTGTTATTATATAAGATGGTTGTACAGAAAGAATGTTTTATGGAGGGACGAAGAGATGAATATGAAAGAAATTGCAGGATTAGGCAATCTGTTTGAGATATTTCTTGAAGATTATCGCAGAGAGGACAAGCCGTTAGTGCTATATGGAGCAGGAAGCTATTGTGACTGGGTGCTTCGGCTCATGAAGATGCATAACATTGTTCCAATATATATTGTCGATAAAATGAATAGGGGGGGGTAAAAAGCGGTATTTCCATCATTTCGATCGAAGATGCGCATAGGTTATATAAAACCGCTCCTTTCAAGATCGTGATCGCAACGCCCATGTATGCGGAGGAAGTGAAAGCTGCACTGCAGCAGTTCATTTCCAGGGAGGATATCTACGCGTTTGAATGTGAGCTGTATTACAGTTTCATTCATGATCTGGATGAGTATCGGAGTTTTCTGCGGGACCGGGAAGATGAGTTTTTAGCTTTCTATCATGAATTGAGCGATGAGCTGTCCAGGGAGACGATGGAAAATGTCCTGAAGGGCAGGGTAAGCGGCGATCTCAGTTATTTTAGAGCAGTCAGGAAACCGGATCAATACTATATAGAGGAACTGTTTGATTCTGGAATGAGGGGAACATTTCTCGATGTGGGCGCCAGCATAGGGGACACATTGGAAGCGCTTTTTGATCAAACAAACAATTCTTTTGTAAAGGTATATTGTTTTGAACCGAGTCAGGACGCCTATATGGTCCTGCAGGATAAAGCGAAGAGGTACGATGGGCGTGTTCGGTTAGTGAATAAGGGAGCCTGGGACAGACAGGAGACGTTGGAATTTCAGGAAGATGCGGAACATGGAGCATCGAAGATTGCTGTAACGGATAAAGAAAATACGATAAAGGTATCTGTTGACCGATTGGACGATATGGTAGATAAAAGTGACAGAACCGTACATATCAAAATGGACATCGAGGGCGCTGAGAAGCAGGCATTAAGGGGAGCGGCGGAAATCATTAGAAGGGATAAACCGATGTTGGCGATATGCGCTTATCACAGGAATGACGATTTCCTTGAAATTCCCAGGCTGATCAGACAGATCGTGCCGGAATATAAATTCTATTTAAGACATCATAATGTAGCAGGAACAGAAACGGTAATCTATGCGGTTGTATAAGCAGGATAATCCGGACAATAATGGTTTAAATAACAGAGTAAAAGAAAGGGTTGAAAAGATGAGACTGAACGAACTGAAAGAGGAATTTGCCAAAACACGTAAAAAAGTAGTGGGGGGGGGTAAAACGGTATATTGGGGCTGTGGCAATACCGCAGAGATTTATTGGGAAGACTATAGTAAAGACGGACTGCATCCGGACTACTGGATCGATAATAATGAGCTGAAACAGCAAAATGGGTACAAAGGCTATCAGGTGTATGCACCCTCAAAACTATTGCAGGAAGCAGATGAATACTGTATTGTTATCTTTGCAAACGTGCCCTCATCTTATAAGGCAATTGAAAAGGAGGCATTATCCTATTCCGAGAGAGTGTGTTCCGCGGAGGCTTTGTACTATTGCCACCACCAGGATGAAGTGCTTGCAGTGATCGACAGACTGGATAACGATCATTCCAGAGACATATATATATCCATGCTTTTGAATCGGATGCGCGGGGAATTCAACAGTGATGAGCTTATTTCGCATCGCGATTATTTTCCGACATATCCTTTTACAAAGTATTCTTCAGATGAAGTGTATGTGGATCTGGGGGCTTTTAAGGGAGATACATTAGAGAACTATATGTTTATCAAATATGGTATTCTTAATAAGTATTACGCCTTTGAGCCGGTAGAAGAAAATTACAATGCACTGAACATCCGAAAAGAAAGACTCGTAAGAGAATGGGCTGTTAAGCCGGAGCAGATCATATGTGAACAAAAAGGAGTGGGAAAGACGGCAGGTACGATAGAACTTTCCTGGGAGAACAGCGTGGGTGCGGGAACATCGTTAGATGGTCAGCATTCTCAGCAGATTCCGGTTGTGACATTGGACGAATACTTCTCGACGGAGAAAATCAGCGTGATCAAAGCTGATATCGAGGGAATGGAGATGGATATGCTTGAGGGGGCAAAACAGGTGATCCGGAGAGATCGTCCGTTACTTGCGATATGTATTTATCATAAATTATCGGATCTGATCAACATTCCTGATTTCGTTTATAATCTTGAGATGGGGTATCATATCGATATCAGATGTCATAGCGAATATTTTGCGGAGACGGTTATGTATGCCTGGTAAAACAGACGGGCAATCTTATAAAAGAAAGGTAAAGATCATGTCATTAGAGAAATTTAAAGTAACAGGAAAAGTCTGTATCATCACCGGAGGTGCAGGGCTCTTTGGGCAGCAGCATGCGGAGGCGGTTATGGAGGCTGAGGGAATCCCGGTACTGATCGATATTTCCGAAGAACTTCTGGAACGTGCGCGCACACAGTTGTTGGAACGCTGCCCGAAAGGACAGCTCGAGACTTATGCGGTAGATATTACAAACCGTGAAGAGTTGCTCAAAGTCCGTGACGATCTTATGGATCGGTATGGGCATATTGATATCCTGATCAACAATGCGGCGAATAACCCTAAGGTGGAAGATAAACAGAAGAACTTCGGCAATATCAGATTCGATAACTTCCCGGTCAATATCTGGGAGGATGATATCAGAGTAGGACTGACGGGATCTTTCCTGTGCGCTCAGGTTTTTGGCGACGTTATGGAACAGCAGAGAAAGGGCGTTATTCTGAATATCTCATCAGACCTGGGCATTATCGCGCCGGATCAGCGGATCTATCGTAAGGATGGCAAAGCTGAGGAAGACCAGACGATCAAGCCGGTGACATATTCGGTAATCAAGCATGGTCTGTTGGGGCTGACCAAATATCTGGCAACATATTGGGCTGATAAAGGAATACGCTGTAATGCTATCTGTCCCGGCGGAATCTATAACGGGCAGGATGAAGAGTTCTTAGGCAAATTGACAAATCTGATTCCGATGGGTAGAATGGCAGATAAGGAAGAGTATAAATGTACGATTCTTTACCTGATTTCTGACGCCAGCTCTTACATGACGGGTTCAACGGTTATTGTAGACGGCGGCAGGACTTGTTGGTAGAAGAGGATAACGCGAGGAAGAGACATGATACGTTTTGGAATTATGCAGGGAAGGCTTACACCGTCTAACGGGAGGGGAATACAGTTCTTCCCTTTCGATTATTGGAGAGAAGAATTTCGTATAGGACAGCAGATCGGTATACAGGAGATCGAGTGGATTTTTGACTATCCGGATTATGAGAAGAATCCGATCTGGAGCGCTGAGGGGCAGCAGGAGATCAGGGAGCTGATCGATCGGTTTGGCATTGAGATCAGATCGGTCTGTTGGGATTATTTTATGCGCAGACCCTTTTATAAATTGGATGGCGGCCAAAGAGAAGAATGCCTTGCCGAGAATAAAAGAATGTTTGAGCAGGTGCTTGCAGGAATGAGAGCGGTTGGAGCAGCGCTGATCGAGATCCCGCTTGTGGATGATTCTTCAATCAAGACAGATGAAGAAAGGAAAGACGCCATTGATTTTATACGCTGGGCATGTGATGTGGCAGCTGATCTGGAGATAACGGTAGGGCTTGAAACTGATTTCCCGGCAGGGACATTTACGGAATTTCTGGATGATATTGAGCGTGATAATGTGGTGTCAAATTATGACAGCGGCAACAGTTCGGGGCTGGGATATGACGCCAGGGAGGAACTGGAGTCCCTGGGAAGGTATGTATATAATGTTCATATCAAAGACCGCCTGAAAGGAAACGGAACGATGAAGCTGGGAACCGGCAGCGCGGACTTTGATAAGGTGTTTGGCACGCTGAAAGCGATTGGCTACCAAAACAGCTTTATCATGCAGGCCGCCCGTGGAGAAGATGGACAGGAACAGGAAGAGGTTGCAGGACAGCTTGCGTTTGTCAAAGAATATATGAAGAAGTATGGAATCCTTTGAGATTTGATGTGGTGATGAGATGGATTTACATTTGAGAGATCGAAGAGTGCTGATCACAGGAGCAACACGGGGCATCGGACTGGCGGCTGCCGGAGAATTTGCGGCGGAGGGAGCCAGAGTATGTATTACGGGAAGAGACGGGCAGCGTGTGGCGGATGCGGTGGAGCGTGTTAAGAAAGAGTGTTCGGATGCAGATATAATGGGATTTTGCGGGAATCTGCTGGAGCGGGAAGCAATGCTGGAGCTTCATGAGCTGCTGATGGAAAAGTGGCAGGGCATAGATGTGCTCGTTCCTAATATCGGCAGTGGGAAACCGTTGTCGGACGATCCTCTGGATATCGGGGAGTGGAACAGGCTTCTGCAGGTTAACCTTCTCGGCGGCGTGGAGCTTTTACAGATCTTTCAGGATATGCTCAAAGCAAACAGGGGCAGTATCGTGATGGTTTCCTCCATCGTTGCAAAGGAAGTATTTGGAAGATCCTATGCTTATGCGGCGAGCAAAGAGGCAGTCTTAACGACAACGAAATATCTTGCAAAGGACATGGCGGCTTACGGCGTGCGGGTTAATGCTGTTCTTCCGGGGAACGTGTTTTTTGAGGGCGGACGCTGGGAAGAGCTGATCACATTGGACCAACAGGGTGTGCAGGCTGCGATCGATCGTACCGTGCCGATGAAGAGATTCGGGAAACCGGAGGAAATCGCAAGAGCCGTTGTCTTTCTGGCGTCTGAGGCGGCGTCATTTATTACAGGATCCTTTTTGACAGTGGATGGCGGACAGACCAGCGCGATCAACTGAGAAAGCATGGTGTGAGGATGGAATACAATTTAGGGTCGATCAAAGGTAAGAATGTATTGGTTACCGGTGGCAGCGGCGCGATAGGACAGGCGGTAGCCACCGGTTTTAAGCAGTGCGGCGCCAATGTGTATCTCTGGGGACACAGGGCGGTGGACGATATAGAAGAAGCGTTTCCGGAATATCAGATCGTGGAGCTGACGGACAGGCAGGATATCTGTGAGAACTTTGACAGACTCCTGCATAAGGCAGGGGGAATAGATGTCCTGGTGAACTGTGCCGGTTTTACCAGGGGTGCACCCAGCGAAGCTTATCCTGTCGAATTGTGGGATCAGACGATAGCGATCAATCTGACTGCGCCTTTTGTGCTGTCCCAGCTCGCAGCGCAGTCCATGATAAAAGGCGGTGTCCCATGCGGCAGCATTATCAATATAACAAGCATAGGAGCTGAGCAGGGATTTCCGGGGAATCCTGCTTACGGTGCATCCAAAGGCGGATTGAAACAGCTCACGAAAGCGATGGCATGCGATCTGGCGCAATACGGGATACGGGTGAATAACGTGGGACCGGGGTATACGCAGACGAAAATGACGGCAGGCAGCTGGGCTGATGATAAGATGCGGGAAGAACGGACGAAACGGACCATGATGAATCATTGGGCCGCGCCGGACGATATCGTGGGAACGGTGCTCTTCCTTGCCAGTGATCTGTCGGCTTATATCACGGGGCAGGATATATATGTGGATGGCGGCTGGACGGCTAAGGGGCTGTAGACCGGTTATCAGAGAAGAGGGAATATAATATGAATCCAATCATAGAAAAAGATATGCAGGAGATCATACGAAGCAACGTTCCATGGGAACGGTTTGCGAACAGGAACGTGCTGGTTTCGGGGGCTACGGGAATGATTCCGGCTTATATGGTTATGGCGCTTTTGTATCTGAATAGGACAAAGCCTGACTATAACTGCAAAGTGACTGCTCTCATCCGCAGCAGGGAGAAAGCGGAAAGGCTCTTCGGGGAGTTTATTGACGAGCCATATCTGGAGCTGTGGCAGACAGACATCTGTGAGCCCATTGAGACGGAAGAGCGGATAGATTATATTATACATGGAGCCAGTCCCGCCAGCCCGCAGTTCTTTACGACATATCCGGTAGATACGGTGCGTCCTAACGTACTGGGCACATCGAATCTGTTAAAGCTCGCGGCAGACCACAAAGCGGCAGGATTCCTGTTCTTAAGCAGCGGGGACGTCTACGGGCAGATTCAGGAGGGATCGGTGATTCATGAGGATTCTCTGGGGGTTGTGGATCAGCTCAATCTGAGGAATTCCTATGCGGAGAGCAAGCGCATGGCGGAGATGTTCTGCAAGGCCTACGCGGTACAGTACGGCGTTCCGGCGGTCATGGCAAGGATCAGCCATACCTATGGTCCAACGGTCAATCTGCAGGAAGACCGGCGCGTGTTCTCAGAGTTTGTGCAGAATATCATGCGACATGAAGATATTGTCATGAAAAGCCTGGGAGAAGCCGTAAGGCCGTTCTGTTATCTGACCGATGCGGCGGCGGCGCTTTTTAAAATCTTACTGGATGGAAATCACGGGGAAGCGTACAATATGTGCAATGACGAATGCAGCTATTCTATCCGGGATCTGGCAAATGTGCTCGTGGGGCTGTTTCCCGAGAGGGGATTAAAAGTTGTGTGCGAGCTGCGCAGTGCAGACGATGATTATAAAGAGAGTCTTGTCAGCAAGCCGTGTATGGTGGATAATTCTAAACTGAGAGCTTTAGGATGGGAACCGCAGGTCGGTATACAAGAGGGATTCAGGCGCATGGTTCTGGCGCTTGAGGCAAGGGAGGAGTAATGGAATGAAAGTATCTGATTATGTAATGGAATTTTTGGCAGATAAGGGAATCAGGGATATGTTTTTCCTGCCCGGCGGGGGATGCATGCATCTTACGGATTCACTTGGGAAATGTGAAAGGATCAGGGAAATATCACTGCTGCATGAGCAGGCAGTGTCGATCGCATGCGAGGTATACACGTCTACGTCCGAACAGGTTGGAGCGGCGCTTGTTACTACGGGGCCCGGCGGAACCAATGCGGTGACAGGTGTGTTAAGCTCCTATCAGGATTCTGTGCCGTGTATTTTTATCTCCGGACAGGTTAAGACGGCGGACTTAAAGAGCAGGTTCGGGCTGCGCGGTATGGCGACCCAGGAGGCCGGCATCGTGGAGATCGTGGAAAGTATTACGAAGTATGCCGTGATGGTGACTGATAAAGAGAAGATCAGATATCATTTGGAGCGGGCATGGTATGAAGCGACAAGCGGCAGGAAAGGCCCGGTCTGGATCGATATTCCTCTGGATGTGCAGGGAGCGCAGGTAGATCCGGATACGCTTGAGGGCTTTACGGAACCGGAGCGTGAGAATCTGTGCAGACAGGAAGACATAGATCGGGTGATCGATCTGCTAAGCGGGGCGAAGCGTCCGGTCATTATGACAGGCAACGGACTGATGTACTGTAAGGAGGAATTCTATCAGCTGGCGGATTATTTACAGATTCCGATCATCCCCAGTTGGAAATTTGCGGATCTGATTGCCAATGACCATCCTCTCTATATCGGCAGATGCGGTATATTAGGGGAGAGAGCGGCGAATTACGCCATGCAGAACGCAGATCTGATCATCAGTCTGGGATGTCGTCTGGATTATTCGATCACCAGTTATGACCGTACAAATTGGGCGACGAAAGCAAAGAAAGTCATTGTGGAAATAGAAGAAAATGAGATCAGAAAGCTGCAGATTCCGGTAGACGTGCCGGTCGTGTGCGACGTAGCGGATTTTATAGCAGGATTGATGCAGCACAAAGATAAGATTGCATTACAGGATATTTCGGCGTGGAAAAGCCGGATCGCAGAGTGGCAGAAGAAGTATCCGATCATTACGGACAAGCATTATGAGGATGCGAACGGTCTGTCTACGTATGCAGTTGTAGCGGAAGTATGTAAGCGTCTGGATAACAATGCGGTTATCGTACCGGCCAGCGCCGGAACGGTGGCAGAAATCGTATTTCAGTCTGTCCAGTTAAAACAGGGGCAGAAATTAAGAACCAATAACGGACTTGGCTCCATGGGTTATGAGCTGCCGGGAGCGATCGGAGCGTGGGCGGCATCAGACAGAGAGGTCATCTGCTTTGCGGCGGACGGCGGACTTCAGATGAATATACAGGAGCTTGCGACAGTGGCAGGCAGGAAGCTGCCGATCAAGATATTCCTGATCTGTAACAGTGGATACGCAAGCATTCAGAATATGCAGCGCAACCACTTTAAGCGGTATGTGGGCAGCAACAGTGATTCCGGTTTATATATTCCGGATATGGCGGCGATCGGTAAGGCATATGGACTTACGGTATTTGAAGCTTCTAAAGTCGCGGAACTTGGAGAAGTTATTGATAAGACGCTGCAGGCCGAGGGCCCGGTGCTGAGTGTTATGCACGTCGATGTGATGTGTCTTGTGGAGCCAAGATCCGCAACGCAGATCCTGCCGGACGGTTCGCTGCGCTCGTCTACTCTGGAGAACCAGTTCCCGTTCTTAAGCGATGAGGAAGTGGCGGAGAATATGAAATTTGATTAGGAGCGGGAGTACACTCATGAGCGGCAGGATGAAGAGACCGTTATTATATGCTAAGGCGTCATTGGATCGTGCGGAGATAGAAGAGAAGATCCGGTGCGGATGTGATGCGATCGAATTGAATCTGGAGAATGATTTTCTGCTGCATGGAAATGATTATCTGGGATATTATGGCAGTGAACTGTTTGTCATGAAAGACATACGAGTCGTACATGTCCCATTTAATCAGGATAAGGAAATGCTCAATCTGGAATGGATATTTGGCCGCAGGGACATATCCGCACTGGAAAATGTATTTTCTCTGGCGCAGTATTGCGGTGAGAAATGGAACCATGAAGTGATCGTTGTGGTGCATTCCTGTATGGCAATGTATGATTTTATGCAGTATGAACTGCTGCAGGAAAGAATAGTTGAGAAATTGGGAGAACTGTTTGGGCAATATCCCCGAGTGGAGCTTGCAGTTGAGAATACAATTCCATTGGAGCTTGGCAAAACGGGACGGTTTATTCCCAGACTGTGTAACGGAATCTATCAGGATACGGCCGAGATCGTGGGGTGGCTGCGAGATCGTTTTGGCAGCCGGGTGGGCAGTGTGTTGGACACCTGCCACGCGATGATGACGAAGCAATATCTTAGGGTATTGCTGGAAGCAGCAGATGTATCGCATATCTATTCGGGGGATGCTCTGGAAGAGATCAATATGGAGCATTATTTCCGGATGAACCAGGGACTTTGTAAGTTGATCCATTTCAATAATTCACAGGGGAATGGGTACAGGGAAAACCATGGAACGGCGTTTGAGCGGGCGGAGGATGTGGCGGATATCTTAAATCTATATGATCGGTATCAGTACCAGTGTCCGCTGACGCTGGAAATTCGTGAAGAAGATTATCTGGACTGCAGGAATTACAGGAAGACGAAGAGACTGATCGAGGAAGTATGTGGGGACTAGGGAATGAAAGTAGTTATTTTAGCGGGCGGTTATCAGAGTACATTGAGTGATGAGAGGGAGGGGATTCCCAAACCTATGGTAGAGATCGGAGGAAAACCCCTTCTTTGGCATATCATGAAACAGTTTGCCCAGCATGGACTCAATGAGTTTATCGTGTGCGGCGGATACCATGTAGATATGATCAAGGAGTACTTCAAGGATTTCTATATCTACGAGTCGGATATTACGGTCGATCTGGCGACAAATACGATAGAAGTACATAGAAATAAAACGCAGGACTGGATCGTCACAGTCGTGGATACAGGGTTGTATGCATCCACGGGGAAAAGGGTCAGCCTGATTGAGAAATACATTACGGAAGATGTTTTTATGGTGACGTATGGCGATTGCCTGTCGGATATTGACGTATCCGTGCTGCTGGAGCATCATGTTAAAAATCATAAGGCGGCTACTATGGTGATGGCCAAGCCAAATGGAAGAAATAAACTGCTGCCGATAGACGCACAGGGGATCATACAGTTTAATAATCCTGAGAATGCGGATATAGATATGGGATGGATTAACGCGGATTGCTTTGTTTTCTCTAAGAAAGTTTTTCCGTATCTGCAGGGGAACTATGATCTGGAGAAACAATTACTGATCAATCTGTCGGAGCGGAACGAACTTGCGGTATATAAGCATCACGGTTTCTGGAGGGCGATTGAGACAAGACGGGATCTCACGGATGTGGAGAATTTATGGAATGCCGGTATGGCGCCGTGGCTGACATGGGAGCAAAAGATATGAAAGTAGTAATCCTGGCAGGTGGCAAGGGGACAAGGATCAGTGAGGAGTCTCAACTGAGGCCGAAACCGATGATCGAAATCGGCGGCATGCCAATCTTATGGCATATTATGAAAATGTATTCCTACTATGGCTACCATGAGTTTATTGTCTGCTGCGGATATAAGGGGCAGATGATCAAGAAATATTTTACGAATTATTTTGTCCATCATGCAGACAGTACATTTATGCTGCAGAACAGACAGGTAACGGTACATGAGCGTAATATAGAGCCCTGGAAAGTGACGCTTGCCAATACGGGGCTGGAGACTCTGACAGCCGGACGGATTCTTAAGATCAGGGATTATATTGAGGATGATGAATTTCTGTTGACTTATGGGGATGGCGTATCGGATGTAGACATCAGCGCGGTGGTTGAATTTCATCATCGATGCGGGCGCGCTGCAACGATCACAACGGTTCAGCCGGAGGGGCGTTTTGGGGCGATCAAGATCGATCCCAGGACAAACCAGATTGAGAGTTTTAAGGAGAAAGCGCGTGTAGATCAGGCCTGGGTGAACGCCGGATTTATGGTGCTTAACAGGAAAGTTTTTGATTATCTCGGAGACGGCAGCATGATGCTGGAGGCGGAACCTTTTGAGAAACTTGCTGCCGATGGGCAGATGACAGCCTATCAGCACAGCGGATTCTGGTCCCCCATGGACACCATGCGGGACAGGGAGTATTTAGAGGGCTTGTGGCAAAGTGGAAAGGCGCCGTGGAAACAGTGGCAGAGAGGAAACAGCATTGAATAAGAGTATCAGTAATTTTATGCAGATTCTTAAAGAGTTGAGGTATGTATTGGACCGCCCGCAGAAAGTGAAAGCGGTAGGGGTGATCATAGCGGTTTTCTTCAGCTCTGTTTTTGAACTTATGGGTGTGGCGATGATCCTGCCATTTATCCAGGTAATATTAACACCTGAGAAAGTGATGAGCAATCCCATTGTTGCCAGAATTATGGACGTTCTGGGAATCACGTCTTCTACAACGCTTCTGATGCTGATGGGGTTGGGACTGATAGCGTTGTATCTGATCAAAGACAGTTATATTATCTGGTCATATTATATTCAATATAATTATGCGACTCTTGTGCAGAAGCAGCTCTCCATTAAAATGCTGCGTTCTTACATGAGAAGACCCTATGAATTTTTTCTGGATACTAACAGCTCGGTAGTGTTGCGTGGATGCGAAAACGATACTACGGGAGTATACGTCATATTATCCGGATTGTTCACAATATTGGTTGAATCATTAAGTATGCTGATGATCGGCGCCTATTTGATATGTACGGATGCCATTATTGCAATAGGCATACTCCTCATTATGGCGCTCGTATTATGGGGGGTATTGACTCTTTTTAAGCCCAAGGTTAAACGTATGGGGGTAAAAAGCCGGGAAATATCAGCGCTCAAGAATAAGTCCATCTATCAGGCCGTCAACGGGATCAAAGAGATTTTTGTTATGCAGCGTATGAGTTATTTTACGGAAGAATACGAAGATGCATCTGATCAGTATCGTAAAATAAAAAGGACCTATGACACGCTCAATGCAAGCCCCGACCGTATTATTGAGGGGATATGTGTCAGCGGGATCATAGGGATCGTATGTGTCAGGCTGGTCATGTCAGATGCGGATATGGCAGCCTTTGTTCCCAAATTGGGCGCGTTCGCCATGGCAGCATTTAAGATTTTTCCATCGGTAGGAAAAATAGCAGGACGTATGACCAATATCATCTATCAGCGTCCGGCTTTGACAGGTGTCTATAATAACATAAAAGAAGCTAATGCTTATGCGGAAAAGCAGCAGATATATATTGCGCAGAGCGATACGAGGGATAAGATAACGGATTCTCTGAAATTCCATGATAGATTGACGATCAGTCATGTGGCGTGGAAATATAAGAATCAGAAAAATGATGTATTGTCAGATGTGTGTATTGAGATTGAAAAAGGGCAGTCTATCGGACTTGTCGGTCCGTCAGGATCGGGCAAGACGACATTATCGGATATCGTACTTGGATTGATGCATCCCAGGCAGGGAATGATCACTATGGACGGAATAGATATTTATTCCATGCCGGAGCAGTGGGCAAGGATTGTCGGTTATGTTCCGCAGGCAGTCTTTTTGATAGATGACAGCGTCAGAAATAACATAGCGTTTGGCTTACCGAAAGACCAGGTGCAGGATGAAATGATATGGCAGGCGCTTGCGCAGGCTCAGTTAAAAGATTTTGTATTATCCCTGCCTAGCGGTCTGGATACGATCGTGGGGGAAAGAGGCGTGAAATTCTCCGGCGGACAAAAGCAGCGTATTGCAATAGCGAGAGCCTTGTATCACAGACCGGAGATCCTGGTTCTGGATGAGGCGACAGCGGCCTTAGACAATGAGACGGAAACGGCAGTTATGGAGTCGATCGATGCATTACAGGGACAGATTACCATGATCATCGTAGCGCACAGATTGACCACGATCCGTAACTGTGACAAGATCTACAGGATTGACGGGGGAATAGCGGTGGAGAAGAGCAAACAGGAAGTTCTTGGGGGAAACTAAATGCGCATTCTTATTATTACAAATTTATATCCGGATGAATCGCCGATCCCGAAGACGAATGCGGTACATGATCTGGTGCGCTATTGGACCGATGAACATGAAGTGGTATGCTTTAAGGAAACCGGTTTGGGATTTCATTCCCGCTCACAGCAGATCAGACCTACCGGGAAAGATTGGAAATATGAGTGGAATCTTCTGTTCGGACATAATTATTGTGAGATAGACAAAGTAAAAGTATATGGTTTTGCAAGGTTTCCCAATCCGTTTGGTAAATGCGGCATCCGGAAGATAAATGAACTGTGCGTGGGCGGAATGGTACGCAGGATGAAACAGACACTGGCAAAGATTCAGTTTGTCCCGGACGTTGTCATAGTGCATTTTCCGATGCCGAACATCATTAATTATATTGGCAGACTGGGGCTTGAGTGTCCTAAAATTGCAGTGATGCATAGAGGAGATGCTGACCGCCTCGAGACATCAGTGGTTGGCGAACAGCTGTCTGAGCAAAGAACTGATATGGTCAACCGCGAATTTGACGCTGTATTTGCCCGCAGTCCGGTCATATATGACAGACTGAACGGAATGGGGAAACTTCATAAGCTAAAAGATTGTATTATCAGTTCCGGAGTGCCGAAATGTAAAAATCCCCATAAGAGAAGTTGGGAGAACTGGAAGACCAGAGATAAAGTCATATTGTATGCGGGAAGACTGGATCCCCTGAAAGGTCCGACTACCATTCTCAAAAGTCTGACGAAGCTTAAGGCAGACAACAGGATTCAATATCAGATTGTCGGAGAGGGCAAAGAAGAGGAGAATATAAGACGACTCTGTCAGCAGCTGGGATTAGAGGAGGCTGTTAAAATGGCAGGTGCCGTTCCTCGGGAAGAAGTGTATGATTATATGGAACAGGCCGATATTTTTGCCATGCCCTCCAGGCCGGAAACTTTTGGTCTGGCATATCTGGAAGCGATGATCAACGGGTGTATTGCGATTGGATCTAAGAATGAGGGAATCGACGGCATCATCGTTAACGGCAAGAATGGATTTCTGGTAAATGCGCTGGATGAAGATGATCTGGCACAATGCTTTCAGCGTATATTTGATTTGGATGAAGAAGAAATTCAGGCTGTTTCAGATAATGCCAGACAAACGGCAGAGCAGTACACGCAGGAAGAAAGAGCCGATATTTATCTGAAACAGGTGCTTGCCGTGGTGGAGCAATGTAACGGTAAGTCTTGAGCGGGGAGAAGATTAATGCGTATACTTATTATTACGTCCTTATATCCGGATGAGTCGTGTATACCGACGACCAGTGCGGTGCATGATCTGGTTCGTTTTTGGACGAAAGAACATGAGGTAATATGTTTCAAAGAAGAAAGCTTTTGTGTATCTCTAAATTCCCGGAAATCCTCCTTTCATAAGGACAATTGGATACAGCAGATAAAACAGTTGTTTGGATACCGTTATTGTGAAAGGGATCATGTTAAAATATACCGGTTTAATGGTATTGCAAATCCCCTTGAAAAACTACAATGCAGGATGCTGGACAGATTGTTTACAAGTACTTTTAAACATAAAATGAAAAAGCAATTGGCGAAGCTTGCCGATAAGCCTGATCTTGTTATTGTACACTATGCTGTACCAAGGACTGTAAATTATATCGGTGAGTTGGGAATTACCTGTCCCAAAATCGCGGTGATGCATTCGGGAGATGCACAGCTGCTTGATACCGCCTATGCAAAAAAAAGCTATGTGGAGAAGAGATTAAAGACGCTTAACAATGAGTTTGCAGCTGTCTTTGTACGAAGCCATGCCATATATCGCAAATTGTACCAGATGGGAAGACTGGAAGAGCTGCAGCATGTTATTATCAGCTCAGGAGTTCCGCAGTCTGAGGATCATCATGAAAGAAGCTGGGAAAACTGGTCAGACAGGGAGAAAGTAATTCTGTATGTTGGACAGCTGATCCCACGCAAAGGTGCGGATGTAGTCCTGAAATGCTTAAGCCGGCTGAGTGAGTATGCCAGCTTCAATCTGTATATTGTTGGTGATGGAAGAGAGCGGGATAAACTGGAGGAACTTCGTAAACAGTCGGATTTGGCTGACCGGGTTCATATGGTAGGAAATATCTCTCGTGAGGAAGTCTATGAATATATGAAAAAAGCTGATATTTTCGTTATGCCATCTCAAAAGGAAACGGTTGGATTGGTGTATCTGGAAGCCATGGCGAATGGCTGCATTACCATTGGGGCCCGGGATGAGGGAATGGATGGGATCATCGTTAACGACGATAATGGATTTCTGGTAAAGGCTTTGGATGAGGATGATCTGGAACAGTGTTTCCGTCATATCTTCGGCATGACAAAGGAACAGCTTCATGCAATGTCCGACAGGGCCAGAGGGACTGCGGATCAGTACACGCAGGAAGAACGGTCGCAGATTTATTTGGAACAGGCTATGAAAGTAGTAGAACGGACGCAGGCAGCAGATGTATATGATTGATCTGTCCGCTGTGGTGGAATTATTTCATGGTATATGCGAGACACTCCAAATCTTTTAACATTTTAAGCATTTCCAGACAGTCCTTTTGCATTAATTGATTATCATTTGTATGCAAAGACATATTATGTGCCATTTTCTGTAATAGTTGAATGAGTGACAGGAATTCATAATTTGATACGCCACGGGTTATATTGAGAATGGATGAATGATCGTGTTGTCTGAAATTATCTTTCATGTGTTTTTTTCTTTGTTTGTTGTAAGGGACAAATTTAACATGTAAGGAAGATACAATGCCGGCAAGAGTTCTGAACTGTAAGACTGCCACATCCATATTGCTCTCGAGATCCTGTTCGTCAAAATATATTTTCATGAGATCGATCGCAGTTTTCTTTGCCTCGTTGACTGTTGTCATAAGATCATTCCTGCTGTGGAATTTCATTTTTCTGTATTTAAGCTGTCTGGTAAGTTTCGTGGCAATTTGAATCATGATGAGGAGGCATCCCCATAAAATAAAAAACAGAAGAAGGATACCAATGAAAGAAACGGCGTTGTTTCTCATGCTGTCCGCATCCGAAGTAATGACATATTGGGCGCCGTCAAAACGAAGTACATACGATTCATTTGATACAAAATTACATAATAAATTGGTCATTATGCTTGAAGCAACTGCGGTGATCGCTTTCCAGATTTTTGTTTCGGATAATTGATTTGCCATTTAGAAATGATCCTTTCTTTTTCTGCTGCATTGAATCGGCAATGCAGCAGACGTATGTATGATTATGCATCTATATTACTCTTCATCCTGCGGTTGATTTCTTGGAACAGGCGGGAGTTGGTCGTTTTTAAGTGCGATGTTACCTTCTTTGATAGCTTTTTCGATTGGGTCGTGGCAGCCGTAGAAGAATTCGGCAAGCTGATCATCAGGATTGTTTTCAAAATAATTTCCGATTATAATATACAGCGTTTCTATATATCGCAGGCACTCATTTGCTCTGGATGATCTGTCTTTTAAAAGTGTATACATCACATACAAATAGATCAGTCCGTAACAGCTGACGCGCTTTTTGTCACAGTCAAAGGCTTTGATCAGATTTTTGAGCTGCCTCAGGGATACGAAAGTCGCCATATTTTCTTCCGGGCTGAAACGTTCGTGTATACCAAGAATAAAGGCTTTGGTTTTCTGTACGATATAAATCTTGGTGCGTCGTTCAAAAAACATATGCGTTTCAGGATCATAGAGTTGTACATCTCCGTCGCCGGAAGGGTTGGCTTTGGCAACTGCAAGAAGAATATCCATTAAATTGAGTGTCTGAAAAAAATCTTTAGGCTCATTATATGTCTCCGGAAGATTAATATAAGCCCGGTCAAAATAATGACTGATTATGTTCATATTGTTCATGTCAACCTCCTCAAATCATTTTCTTTAAAATTTATCTCCTTTATAAAAAATTAAAGTATTTGCACTTGTGTATTTACATAGAGTATAATAAAAACATATGAAGTTCTTTTCCCAATCTGTATGGTACCATAGCACAGGTACAGGTGCAATTAGAAGAAACGATGGTGCCGTATGGGGGCAGTCAATAATCGTCAGAGACAATTGTGTTTTATTGACATCAAAGGGAGCGAACTTGAAAGCACGCAGGAGAAGAGGCATGAGTCAAATGAAGAAAGAAGCGGAAAGCAGTATACGGTTACGACTACGGATAATGAAAGCGCTGGGGTGGTATATAAGCGTTCATAAAGAAATAAAGCAGATTAAGATTGCAAATAGAATGCACACGGATCCGGCATCGATCAGCCGTTATGTTATTTCGCCGAAAGATGCGCAGTGTATAAACGAACAGAATTATGAACAGAGTGGCAAACGACTTATTGACATAGAAAAAGCTGTGGAAATATGTGGGCATATGGGGACAACCCTTGAAAATATCCTGTATTATTATCAGTTTAAAAATACATTGGACAAATTGCCTAATTTTGACAGCCTGGAAAAATTGACAAATCAACTGATGTGCGTGGAAAATGAGAAAGAAAATACTACACAGGATTTTCAGAATGTTATTGACCACTTATGGCAGGAGTGTTGGGGGTCGATCTGTATTCCTCCCTACACAACTAATTTGATCATGGAGGCTGATCATCCTGGGTTTTTGCCCTGGATCGGAAGATATTATTGCTATTTTTCAAGTACGAGTTCTGACGAAGCAGGCAGGAGACGTGAGGCATCCTTTGAAAGAAACAGTGATGATCCGGAGCTGAGGGAGCTGCTCGAGTGTTCGACTGATGAATATGTCTTTTGTGGAATCATGGATATACATAGCTGCACGGAATCCGGCAGGAACTTGTGTCGTGTTGATTTCAAATTTCTGTCAAATCCTAAGGAACGGCTGATCAAGAGATATACCGGAATACTCATATTATCTGCAACTACAAACGCAGTCTTTTGTGAATTGACAGGGAATGAGCAGGGTGAGAAAACATATTTGATGCTGGAGAAACAGGATCTGGGCAAAGAGCAGTCCCATGTGCGGTGTTGCATGGCAATGGTATTGACTTACTCAAGCAAAGTGCATTGCAGACGTCCCTGCTGTGAGAGAATGGTCCTCAGTAACAGCAAGATAAAAGAGGGCGAAGAAGAGTATGAGGCTTTAAAAGCATATCTTCGCATGAACGACAGTACAATTCGGATCACCCGATGGGGATATAACGAATTAATAAAGAAAATTGCAAAATCTCCGGATCCGGATATGCAAAAGATCATAGAGTGTTTCCCGGATCTGGAGAGTCTGAACGGGAATAATGTCACAATAGACGAGTGCGCATTTATTCCTGAAAGCATAATATATACATTACATTCATTATCAGACGCGCAGAAGAGAAAATTTGAAATATTGCTTAGAAATCATTCTATTGCGCCGTGGTATAGCAAGACGAAAGCGACCAAGGCAGATACCCTGTTTAAGCTGTTGAATACTTCACATGACCGGAAGTAGGTAACTAAATAGGATGATATATGGATTAATGTAGATTAAAAATTAATTTTTCCTTAAAAACACAATATCTTGTGTCATATCCTCTTGCACCATACAATAACACATGCTATAATAGGCGAAGATATATGTCAGATTATGTAAACAACATAACGTATATCTTCGCCTGTTCTATTATAGTATGCGATATACATATTGAAGGGGTTTGGAAACAGAGAGGAAACAGAAGGATGTTTAGGACAAACATTCTCCGAAAGAAGCACTCATAAGAGAAGGTGGAGGAGTATGAAGAAAAGGAGAGTACTTGCATTACTGCTGACATTGAGTTTGTCAGTAAGTATGAATGGTATGACAGCATTGGCGGCAGGTCCGGTTATACCGGGTATCACTGTCATGACAGAAGGAGACAGTGTTTCGGCAGCCGAGGAGATCCCGGATGACGGATCGGACAGTGAGGGTACCGCAGGAGATACATCTGGTGGGGAGGATAATTCGGAGAAACCGAAAGAACCTGAGAACCCGGATGATTCGGAGAAACCTGTAGAACCCGGGAATCCGGACGATTCGGAGAAACCTGTAGAACCCGGGAATCCGGACAATCCTAATAAACCTGTAGATCCCGAGAATCCGGACGATCCGAATAAACCTGTGGATCCTGAGAACCCGGACG
>ERZ808051.24-NODE-24-length-208330-cov-11.188809_pt1 | contig 208330 bp, 165 predicted proteins | sample MGYA00380199_ERZ808051 | MGnify/ENA primary metagenome ERZ808051 (study PRJEB31490, sample SAMN06133391) | mouse gut metagenome | isolation source: J11 | host: mice | place: China: Chengdu | collected 2015-05 ... | reverse complement strand
TAATAAACCTGTAGATCCCGAGAATCCGGACGATCCGAATAAACCTGTGGATCCTGAGAACCCGGACGATTCGAATAAACCTGTGGATCCCGAGAATCCGGATGATCCTAATAAACCTGTAGAACCTGAGAATCCGGATGATCCGAATAAACCTGTGGATCCCGAGAATCCGGACGATCCGAATAAACCTGTGGATCCTGAGAACCCGGACGATCTGATCGATCCTGATAATCCGGACGCCTCTGTACCCGTAGATCCTGAAAACCCTGATGAACTGCTTCCCGAGGAGGAAGATGGGATCTTAGATACCGGTGAGATCGATCCTGATAAGGAGGAAGATGCGGAGCCGGAGGAAGTGGAGTCTTCCGAGGATGCAGGAATCCAGTTAATGTCCTTTACCGATGATGTCGGTATGAAGATCACCTATGATGCCAGGGCTGTGGAAGAATATCAGCTCACGGTAAGCGGCGGCGTACTCAACAGTGTTAAGAATGGTGACGGCTCGGCTGTAAGCGGTGTGGTTGTGATTCCGGAGGATCAGAATATCACAGCCATCGGTGCGGCTTTTCAGGGGAATGAAGAAATTACTTACGTCAAGCTGCCTAAAGGTGTGACGACCATACAGGCAGGAGCTTTTAAGAATTGTAATAAATTACAGGGCGTATATTTGCCGGCAAGCGTAGAGTCAATTGGCGACAATGCTTTTGAGCAGTGCAGGAATCTGGTGAAGATCGCGATTCCAAAGAGAGTAAGCTCCATCGGCAGCAAGGCTTTTTACCAAAACAGCAAGCTGTTTATGGTATATATGAAAGATGCCGATTACAGCAGCCTGGAGTCTATCGGAGCGGATGCGTTTTATGAGTGTACGTCTTTGGCGGAGTTCTGTTCGGATACTGCATTTGTGATACCGGGCAGATTGAAATCTATCGGGGCACGTGCTTTCTATAAGTGTAAGTCCATTACGGCCCTGGATTTTAATGAGAATATAGAAACTTTGGGAGAGAGTGTATTCGCAGAGTGTACCTCACTGAAATCAGTAGTGCTGTCAAGCCGGCTGCAGGATATTCCCAAGGCAGCTTTTATGGGATGTGATAATCTTACGAGAGTCGAGTTTAAGTCCGGTAATACAGATGAGGGAATTCCGGGCAACCAGACGATCGGCGAGTCTGCTTTTCAGGGATGTATCAGGTTAGGCGGGGTGGAATTATCCTACAGCGTAGCCAGAATTGATAACTATGCTTTTAGCAATTGTACGAAACTGGTGTCCGTGCAGATTCCAAATGGAAGCGTGACAATTGGGGACAGCGTATTCCCGAATGTATCGACATTGACGCTGATCGGTATAGATGGTTCCAATGTGGAGCGGTATACGAAAGATAAGGCGATTAAATTTGCCGGTTACATGAGCTATCAGTCAGATAAATATTTGTATAGTGTTCTGGCGACGGGCAATGGCAGTGGAACGATAACGGTTAAAGATAAGGACGGTAAGGATCCCAATACACTGAACAAGAAGCAGGGTGTACCATACAATACGAAATTGTATGTGTACTATTCACCTGCGAAAGGAAGTTCTCTCGTATCCGGTTCTGTCAAGTGTAATGGTGTCGCACTGCCTAAGGACAGTAACGGCAAATACTATTTCAACATGCCTATCGGAGGCGCGCTTATTACGGCGGAGTTTGTAAATACCAGTTCCAGTAAGCAGACGCCGGGTCTGGCGGAGAACGTTATTGTCGAAATATCTAACGGCGAGGTGACGACGGAGAAGAATGCGGCCACGGGACGCAATGAAGTAAAGGCTGTTTCCCTGAAGATCGGTCAGTATTCCAGAATGTTCCTGATTGACGAACGGGATGATAACAAGACGATCGACAGTGCGAAGATCAAGTATACAACCGATAATAAAGCCGTGGCAACAGTGGCGAGCAACGGCATGATCCATGCTGTGAAAGCGGGAAGCGCCAAGATCAAGGCGGTTGTGACAGGTGGTGATGGCGCTGCCATTACCAAGGAGATCAGAGTAAATGTGAAATCCTCTGATGTGGTTGAGTTAAAAGTTAAGGCATCAGATTACAATGCTTCTGTCATTAAACTTACAACGAGTGCAAAAGACGATGTACAGACGGCAACGGTAGATAAAACCGCAGTTAAGAAAGCGCTTACTTTTAAGATTAAAGCGAATGCATATGATGTGGATGAAGATGATATGGCAGTGGCGCTTAAGTGGTCGACGAGCGATACAAGAGTTGCCAAGATCAGCAGCACGTCGACGTCCGCATCTTCACCGGTCAATACGGTGACGATTCCTGCAAATACGGATGGTGAAGCAACAATCACGGTGACGGCGACTAATTCCAATAAGAAGACGGTTACCCAGAAATTTATTGTCAGTGTCAAAGACTATACGCCAAGACTGGTGTCTAACAGTCTGACAATTAATCCGAAGCAGACAGGCGGGGCGATTCTGGAGATTGTCAACGCTTATGATAAGGAAGCGGACAGGGACAGCGTGGCGTTGATGTATTCTGATAACAGTGCCGTATCCAATGATTTTAAATTGGAATTGCTGGGAAATGATGGAACAGATGAAGAAAAGGAAGCGGAGAAAACACAATATTGGGATAAGGGAATCGCAAGATACCGTATAACGGCGCTTCCGGGTGTTGGCAGTAAGACATATTCCGTCAGGGTTAATATTAACCATGGAACATTTTCCATTCCGTTAAAGATCACGGTAAAATCATCTCAACCGAATCCAAAGGTTGCTTTTGCCAAAAAACAGAAGAAGCTGAATCTGTTTAATGCCAAGGATACGACGCCGGTGCAGATGACGGTTTCCAGTCTGGGCAGCGCTAAGGTATCGGAATATACGTTAGAGCCATTGTCTAATTCGGATGACGATAAGCTGTTCGTAGAAAATTTCAAAGTTGAGAAAGTGGACGGAAGCCATTGTACGATCACGCAAAAGAGTGAGAAGCTTCTGTACACAAGCAAAAAGAAACCGGCAGTTACGGGATATCTGGTTATCAAATACGAGGGATACGGGGATTCTGTTAATAAGAAATTTAAGATTACGATCCCAACTGAGACAGTTACGCCCTCTTATAAGCTAAATAAGACTTCCGACACGTATTACCGTGATTGTGATGCACAGAGCATTGAATTGCAGCTGCTGGATAAGAAGAATAAAAATCAGAAGATCAATCTGAACGAGGGCGGCTATCATGTGAGAGTCACAACCGGAAGCGGTTTCACAAGGTCGGTGACCACATGTGAAGTTACCGATACGGGCAATATAAGACTTCCGGTGTCTAAAAATCCGGAGGCCGGCAAGGTTTATCTGGAGTTGACAAACGATTCGTGGACGGAAGGTAAGAAGTTTACGTATACCTATAATCTTAAGACGACCGGCGCGACTCCGAAGATCAGTCTGAGTAAGACTACTGTTACTTTGAATCCGAGCTATCCGGAGCAGGAAGTTACCTTTGGGCTGAAATCCAATCTCAAGGATACGGTCGTTGCGGATGATCAGGAATTTGTTATTCCAAAGGTCAATTCCAAGACGCAGCTGCAATACGATAAACTGGATGTAAGTTATGAGAATGGCGTGGGTACGGTATCCATTAATGATCCGACGATTGCCAATGGAACTTACAGCTTTGTATGCAACAGCACGGAATATGAGTTTAAGAATGGCAGGCGCAGGGCCAATAAAGTCACTTTGAAAGTTAAGGTAGCCAGATCGGTTCCTCAGGTTAAGGCTAAAGGGTCGATTGCATTTAATACGCAGGCGACGAAAGAAGAGGCTGACGGCAGTGAAGAATATGTAGAGAAAGCGGAGCTGACATTTACAACGAAGAACCTGCCCAAGGGATATGTGCTTGATAAGCAGGCAACGCTGGATACGATCAAATGTACGACTAAGAACTGCAGCGATTATGTGGATTCGTTTAATTGGGATCTGGATACCCAGACGAATAAGCTGAAAGTGTCCATGAATGACTGGTGCAGTCCAAAGACATATAAATTTTCCATCACGCCGGTGTTTACCTATCAGGATGCAAGTTCCGGTGACGGAAGCAGTGGAGACGGCAGCAGCACGGGGCAGACAAAGAGCGCCAATACGGTCAGGGCTAAGTCGATCGGTTTTAACGTGAAAGTATATAGTGGAACTATTTCGGTGGGGTTGTCTGCTAAAGGTAAATTGAATCTGTTAGACCGTTCAGGGCAGTATACGACGAAGAACAGTATTGTATATACGCCTACTTTCAAGAATCTGAAAGATACGGTAGACGATGCCAAAATTTATGATGCGTCCGGTAAAGTACCGTCCTTTGATGATGAGCAGAGCGAGTTCTTTGAAGTGAAAGTATCGGCAGGAAAGCTGTATGTCGCACCTAAGAAAGGCGTTAAACTGAATAATAATAAAACCTATAAAGTAATGATATGGGTACATTTAAAAGATTATCAGTTCGGAGATTCAGATGGCGGCGGTAAATGGTATAATAAAGTCCTGTCGGTGAAGACCGGGCAGACGATTCCGAAAGCGACAACGAATAAGAGCACGGTAAACCTGTATCTTTCCAATAAGAATTATGAAGCAACTTTCATTGTGAAGAAGAAAGATACGAAAGCGATCGGTAAGGTAGAGAGTATTACTTTTGGTGAAAAGGATACCAATGCACTGCACTCCTTTGTGACGACGACGGATCCTGCCACAGGTAAGAACATTGCCATAGAGTCTGAGCCGCTCGCTGACGGTTCGTTGAAAGTAACCCTGAAGCTTAAAGATACGGTATCTTATAAGTGCAATACGACGAATAAGATCAAGATGTATGTCAGATATGAGGGACAGGGCACTAATACGACAGGCACGGCGATTACCATGAACGTTAAGATCAATAAGTAAATTTACAGTGTTATTTCATACAACGGTCGGATCTTCCGGCCGTTGTTTTTTGACATATTTAGATCAAAAGTTAGTATACAACCAACGCGGGGGTATGCTATAGTATTCGTGTTGACGAGTGAAGAATGATTATAAAAAGACAAGATGTGATTTGATACATATACAAAATTCGGGAGAGGCTTGAGCATGTTATTTAATTCTTTAGATTTCTTGATCTTTTTTCCTATAGTCGTATTCCTGTATTTTCTGGTGCCCAGGAGAGCTAAATATATCTGGCTTCTGATCACAAGCTACTATTTCTATATGAGCTGGAATCCCAAATATGCTTTGCTGATCCTAGCATCCACTGTTTTGACGTGGATCACGGGTCTTGGAATCGACTACTGCCGGCGGCAGGGAGGCGCACACAGCGTGAGATGGCAGAAGATATGTATTGCCGCCTGCTGCATTGTGAATCTGGGGATTCTGGTTTTCTTTAAGTATTTTGACTTTCTGTTAGACAATATCAATTTTGTGCTTCATAAATTGGGGGCAGGCATTGTTGAGAAACCCTTTGATGTGATTTTGCCGGTAGGAATATCCTTCTATACGTTTCAGGCGCTTGGTTACATCATAGATGTGTACCGCGGCAAGGTGCAGGCGGAGAAGAACATAGCAAAATATGCGCTGTTCGTGTCTTTCTTTCCGCAGCTTGTGGCCGGACCGATCGAGCGGACGGGAAATCTCCTCGGGCAGATCAACCGTATTCCTGAGATGAAACTGCTCAATTATGAGCGGATCACCAACGGTCTGGTATATATGCTGTACGGATTTTTCCTGAAAATGGTCATAGCGGACAGAGTCTCCATTATGGTGGACACAGTCTTTGATTCCTGGTATACATACGGTACGGTGGAGCTGATTGCGGGAGCGGTGGGGTTTGCCATTCAGATATACTGTGACTTCTCCAGTTATTCCACGATTGCGATCGGAGCGGCGCAGGTGATGGGATTTGAGTTGATGGAGAACTTTGACGCGCCCTATTATGCCGCATCGGTTAAGGAGTTCTGGCGCAGGTGGCATATTTCCCTGAGTACATGGTTCAGGGATTATGTCTATATTCCGCTTGGCGGCAATCGATGTTCTACGCGGAGAAGATACGTTAACCTGATGGTGACATTTCTTGCAAGCGGGCTGTGGCATGGCGCAAACTGGACTTTCATTGTCTGGGGCGGATTACATGGAATCTATCAGATTCTGGGGGAGCTGCTTCGACCGGTCAAGGACAGGCTGTATCCACATATAGGAATACGGACAGGCAGCGCCAGCTATAGGATCGGGCAGGTCATCACGACTTTTATCCTGACGGATGTCGCGTGGATATTTTTCAGGGCGGAAAGCGTCGGCTATGCATTACGGTATATACTGAATATTTTCAGACGATGGAATCCATGGGCGATCGCAGACGGCAGTCTGTATCAGATCGGGCTGTCGCATTTTGAGTGGAATGTATTGCTGATCGCGGTCATGATCATGTTGTTGGTGGATACTGTGAAGAGATGGAGAAACAAGCGGTTTGACCAGTTCCTGAATGAACAGGGAACCTTGTTTAAAGGTATTGTGATCAGCGTTCTTGTCTTGATGATAGGAATATTTGGAAAATATGGAGGCGGGTTTGATGCGCAGCAGTTTATTTACTTCCAGTTTTAAAACAGTGGGTAAGCGTGTATTGGCAATCGGGTTGCTGATGGTATGTACATTGACGATCTTTGGCAGATATTCGCAGATCGCACAACCCTTAAACGGAAATTTCCACACTTTTAACAGAATTATAGATGAGGAAACAGTGGACGTCTTATGCGTGGGAAGCAGCCATGTATATTGTGGAATTAACCCTGTACAGATGTGGGATGATCACGGAATAGCAGCATATGATCTGGCCGAAGGGTCACAGGCGATATGGCACTCCTATTATTATATCAAAGAAGCTTTAAAGACGCAGACACCCAGGGTTGTGGTATTGGATGTCTATACAGCGGCAAAAAGCGTCGAAGAAATGACTAAAAGGGTGAAGAGCAATCTGATCAACATGCCATGGTCATATGATAAATGGGAAGCGCTCACAGTTGCCGACACAGAAGAAAAGATGGATATTTTCTGGAATTTTCCTGCTTTTCATACCCGATATGATTCTTTGAGCAGAAGCGATTATGATCTGGCGTATGAGGGTGATCTTTATCTCGGATATATTTACCATCCGGAGGTTGTTGCTTATGAGGCGGAAGAAATCACAGATGTGAGGCACGTGCAGGAATGTGAACCGATCCCTGAAAAGGCCGAGGAATACTTAAGGAAAAGCATCGAATTATGTCAGGACAATAATATTGATATTGTTTTGACAAATACTCCATGGCCCAATATTACGGAAGATAAGCAGAAATATTATAACTATGTACAGGGTATTGCCGATGAGTATGGAGTTCCTTTTATAAACGGCTGTCTGCTCAATGATGAGATTGGCATGGACTATTCCGTAGACAGCATGGGAAACGGCGGTCATCTCAATTACTCCGGTGTGACAAAGTATACCAGATGGTTTACCGAATGGTTAGTGGAGCGTTATGAGCTTCCGGACAGACGTTCCGATGCAAAGTGGGATGAGTGGCAGAGACAGTCGGATCGGCTGAAAGCGGTAATTCTGAAAAATGAGTTGTCACAGGCTGATAATCTGGCGGAATATTTAAATTGTATCGGGGGACAGGAGCATATTTACTACGCGGTATCGCTAAACGGCTTTTTTGACAAGGATGGAACGCAGAGGGATTCTGCCATGAACGCCTTGTCGGCGGCAGGGATTTCTTTAGATCACAGGGGTGTGTATGTGAGAGGTCCGGAGGGACAGATTTCTGGTTCGGCCGAGGATGATTATAATTGGTGGTACTATTTTGATGACTCAGTATTACATGTGTTTAAGCGGGAGGATTACTATGGAGGCGATCCGGTTATTCGCTGGAATAACGAGAGCGGCATTATAGTTGGTAACGGGATCAATATACTTGTATATGATGATCTGCTCAAGAGGGTTGTCAGTCAGGCTGGCTTCAACGCAGATAATAATTATGAGATTATAAGACAAGACAAAGAGTAGCGCTGTATATGGCAGGAGAGGAGTACTGAAACGCCGGCCGGCGCGGCGGAAATTACTTCCACCACGCCAGTGTCTTAGCGTTTATCGTATAGGTAATCTTCTTTTCACCGCCATAACTGCCGATGCCGCGTATCACTACGGATGCCTTACCCTTTTTGGTATTGTTCTTATAACTGTTTGTATCAATGATATAGTCTACGCCATATACAAGCGGGGTCTTATTGCCGCTCATAGTCACTTTTATATCTTGTTCTTTGCCGGACAGCGTAACCGGGCGGCCGTTATAGTAAGTCTGTGACGGCACGGAAACTTTGGCCTTAGCAATATCCGCCTCTATAATGCGGTAGGTTGTGGATATGGCAGGGGCTTCTTCACCAGTGCCCGCATAAGGGCCCATACCCCGGGCTGTCACCCGGATCAGTGCGCCTGCAGGCGGGATATCTGTGGGTTCTACCAGATCGCCCTCAGCTCTGGATATCAGTGTCTCATCTGCATCAGTCCATTCGACAGCCTGCGCGTAAGTGTACTCCAACGTCTTGGCATAGTCTCTGCCCGCCACCAGTTTACTGCCATTACAGTCTTTTATCACCGGCGTCCTCTTATAGGCATTCTTCTTATTCCTGTACACCACATCTGCGGCTGTCATGGTTACTTTACCATGCTCCTGTTCCATCAGGCCATCGGTGATCGTATAATTATCCGTAATGCTGCCCCGGAAATTCCCTTTGCCGGTAATGGTGATCCGCGGCAGTTTCTTTATCGCCGTCATTTCAGTCGTAACCGCATTATGGTTTGCATATTTGATCGTATAATCTTTACCTGGTTTCAGCTCCATATCGTTGAAATACAAGATTACCACCGGCTTGCTGCCGCCTTTGACATAGGGAGCCTCGATTTCTGCTAATGTCATAATATCCTTACGTACATCCGGCGCATCCTGCGTATAGTACTGCATGGTAATGGAATTGTTCTGCCCGTTCTCATCCGGGCCGATATTATAGTAAGTGATCTTGTAACTCTTCTTAAGCTGCCCGGTATACTCGTTAACGCCTTTGAATACGATTCTGGCAGTTCCCACTTTGGACGTATTGGAATAGCTGACTACATAGTCGCCGGTGCGTCCGCCGTCCCGGCTTTCCTCCAATTCCACATCGTTATATGTGAGCACATAAGCGTCCTGCAGCACATCATCCTCGCTTCCGGTATACTCCTTATTGGATAATCCTGTCACTTTCGCTTTAGTGATCGACTTACCCGTGATCTTATAACTGATGTTCTTGCTGCCGGTATATCCGCTGCCCTCCACCGCAGTAATGGTTGCCGTTGCGGTTCCGATTGCCATATTATTCTTAAATGTTACCGTGTAATCTCCAGTCTGCCCACCATCCGTACTCAATATCAATGGTTTTTTCTTATAAGTTACTTTCAGGGAGGACGGCTCTATCCCAATCCCTGCATCTTTGTCCACAAGCGCACTGTCATAAACCTGATTCGGTATCTTTGCGATGGACACCTTGCTCATAAGGACTTCCCGTGTAATGGTTTCATAGATTGTGATCGTACCTGTGTATCCGCCTTTGCCTTTGATCACGACAGGATATACGCCTGCCGTCTTGTAGGCTCCTGCTCCGGTTTGCGGATAGGTAACCGTGTAGTCTCTGTTCTTGCTTAATTTCTTACTGCCGCGATACACTGTGGGAGAGCTTTTGATCGTCTTTCCACTGTACGCCACAGTGATGTCATCGGCCCTGATATCTGTATCTGTCAGCTCTTTAGGTACAATATTGAAGTATACGTAAGCGCTGCCCTTGTAATTTCCTTTTCCTTTTACCGTAATAGTCGGTACTGCCTTGCCTGCCGTGTTGACATTCTTATTGTTCTTATAAGATACCGTATAGTCCTTGTTCAGCACGAGAGGAATCAATTCTCTGTCCGCTCCCTCATAGGAGACACCGTCATATACCTGCACTTTGGGCTTTATTGAGCTTCCGGTGTAAGTCTGATCGCCAACCGGCAGGACATAGAATCCTTTTCCCTGTTCTTCATAGTAGGGATACAGAATCGTCTTCTGCCGATAGACCTGGGTTTTTTCATCAAACCGGCTTCCTGTACCATCTTGGCCGGTATACCACCCGATAAACACGCTGTCTTTTACCTCTTCCGCCGCAGGGAACTTCTCTACAGGCACTGTCTGTCCATACAGCGCTTTTTCTTCCTTGAATTTGGTTGTGCCATTCTGTTTCATGAATGTAACGACACATTCATCCACCACGATCGTATGGCTTACCGTGTATCCCTGCTCGCATCCGGGCACTTTGGCCGTGATGACTGCCGTGCCTCTGCTGAGAGCTTCCACCCGGCCGTTCTTCACCGAAGCAACTGCCGGTGCACTGCTTTTCCACTCCACCGCCGTGCTTGAAGTCGTATCCTTTGGCCAGTATTCTACTGCCAGACTTACTTTTTGTCCCGCAAGCAGCGTCGTCTTCTCCGGCGTATCGGTGTCTTTCGCATTGGGATTTGTCAACGCTGCCCGATAGATCGGCGCGCTGACATGTACCTTACAGACAGCTTTCTTACCGCCTGCTTTCGAGGCTTTGGCTGTGATCGTCACATCGCCCTTGCCCACCGCTTTCACGACAGCCTTGGAAGAATCTGACGGATCGGCCGTGACGGTAGCGATCTTCTTGTTGGAAGTGCTCCATGTGATCGTCTTATTATCCGTAGTGTCTTCCGGATTAAAATATACCTGCAAAGATGCACTGTCTTTATTTTCCGCTTTCTCTGCCGCGCTTAGTCCCGCAGTATTCGTTACCACGGTATCCGGACGGCGCAGTCTGATCTCCGTCTTATCCAGGGAAATACTCTGCAGGGGGCTCTTGACTGTGACTTTGCAGACCCGCTCTACATCCTGATACATAACCGAGATCGTTGCCTGTCCCGGCTTCAAGGCATGAATATATACTTCCGTACCCGATATCGTACCAGCATATGTGTCTACAGTAAGATCAGCAGTATCTGCCAACTCTCTGGCTGATTTTGTCGATACGGACACCACCGAGGGATCGCTGCTTTTCCACACCGCACCCGGAACAGTCAGTCCCTCCGATGATACGGTCAGTTTCTGCTCCGTTCCCTTATTCATCGTAAGGGACGTCTTATTCAGCTTTAACTCAGGATAATACTTGTCTTCCGGCATATTTTTATATACCGGTATCTTAAATACAAACGCCGAATTCAGGGAACCTGCATTGGAATACATCTTCTTCGTGGTGGAAGACTCGCTGGCAGGCGCCTGAATGTTCTGCATATACTGGTGATTATATATACCGTAGGGACTGTTTTTGTCTACATTGAATTTCTCCAGATAGATCGTATCCTGATATTTCAGAATATAGTTTTTACCGATCGTGTTTGCGCCGCCCTCCAGCGATTTATAACGGGTGTTCCATCCCTGCTGTTTGGCATAGGTCAGTCCTTTGACGATCTTCTCCGTCGTGGAGGAACCGTTGACGCCTACATTGAAGAAATTGTAATATCCCTTATATCCCGGGTAAGTTCCTGAGATCAGGCCTGAAGTCCCCTGTCCCTGCTCCTGATAGACTCTGGAGGCAAGATGGATGGGGCTGAGTCTTTTCTTTTTACCGATCTCATAGAAAGCCTGGGCATAAGTCCTCCCCGCAGAGTCATCGGGAAGCTTTCCTTTCATGAATGTCCCGCCAAGGAATGTCTGCACTGCGGCTGTCGTATGATAAGAACTGTTGAAAGTCAGCTGCTCAAACTGGAAGATATAGGACTCCGAAATGAAATTGCGGGGATCCATATGGTATGCCACCGCGGGCTGTGTCGCATAATACCATCCGCTCTCGCTGGGACATGCCTTGCCCACCCAGCCCTTGGAGGAATTGCTCGTGGTCTTCTGGATCAGGCTTCTGTCTCCCATTTCCTTAGACACCGCCGTATTGAAATCCAATCCCGTATTCATCGGCACGAACGTCCAGTTCGGATGTTTGCTTTTCAATGTTCGAAGGGCGCTCTGATAACCCGCCGGAAAAGACGCAATGTCAGAAGTATCCACCGAAGCCGCAAAAGCGGAAAATGTGGACATACCATAGGCAGTGCGTCCGTATTCTTCTCCCAACAACAGGATCGGGTACAGATACTCATCCTCCCACGCGAGCCAGTCCTCGTCCGAATATGCCAGGTAATAACTCTGCACATATCCCGACTGCTCATTACCGTTCACATAGAACTGCACTTGATACCAGACGTCGTCTTTGGTAATTCGGACGCCTTGTATATAAAGTGTCTGTCCAATCTCAAGTTCTGCGGCTGCTTCACTGTCCTGGGATGGCTCCTGCCTCGCATGATACACATCCGCATGATAGAGTAGCGCCATCATATCCCGGTCTGCAAGCAGCACGTCAAAAGCCTCCTCGGCCTCCAGAACCATTCGCTTCCACTCTTCATCCAGGCTGTTCTCAGAGACAGACTCCAGATTATTGTCGGATACGGAATCCAAATCATTTTCGGAAATAGAATCCAGATCATTCCCGGAAATCTGATCTTCTTCTGTCAGTTCCCCGGCATCGTCCTCATCGTCTGCGTCCTCATTATCTTCCGGATCCTCTACACCATCCGGATTCTCAGTACCATCCGAATCCTCTATGTCATCGGTATCTTCCGGGTTATTCGGATCTTCATCATCTTCCACTGTGATATCACCGCCGCCCTGGCCATCATCGCCGCCGCCGTCTGCACCGTCGCCCTGGTCATCATCGCTGCCGCCGCCTGCACCGTCGCCCTGACCATCATCGCTGTCGCCGTCTGCTCCGTCGCCTTGGCCATCATCACTGCCGCCGGACCCACTGTTGTCATCCGGAGCGCCGCTCTCCGTTTCATTAGGGTCATCACCATTGCTGTTATCACTGATCGCCGTGCTCTCATACAGGTCATATCCATCACCGTCAGGGGAGATACCGATCTTCTCCGCTGCCAGCACATGCATTGAACTGCTCTCTATACATAATACAAGACACAGGATGAATGCCAGCCACCTGTATCCGGTTTGGTAGCTCGTATATTTTTTCATAACTGTCCTCTTTCCTCCACATTATGTCTACCTTTTTCTATATAATATCATGTTTTTCGGGAATTTCCAGTGTAAAGTTATGTAAATTAAGAACTAAATATATCAAAAGAACAACGGACGGAAAGAAGATCAGAAAATGTGTATACAATCAAAGAAGAGGTATGTTATATTATTCTTGTACAAATTTTATGATATTTCAGGCCTGCGGCAGGTAAGTAAGGAGTACAGTCATGAATCATGAGAAAGTGGGGAGCGCCAGGGCGGCTAATTATGACCTGCTAAGGGCAATTAGCTGCGTTTCAGTGGTCCTTATTCATGTCTCAGCTATCTATGTGGGAGATAATTTCAGGGGGTTGATCGGAAACAGGGAGTTTCTGGCAGCATCTTGCCTCAGAGTATTATGTCAGATGTCAGTTCCGTGTTTTGTTATGCTGAGCGGCGCTTTTTTGCTGCGCAGGAAAGAAAATGCGGACGTGAGAATGTTCTATATTAAGTCAGCAGGAAAAATTGGGATTCCCATTCTGGTTTTTAGTATTATGTATGTGGCATTCCGCTATATCGAGAACCTGCTGGGCAGAAGCTTTAAAGAAGATTGGGACTTTGATATATATGCACCGCTGCTTGACTGGCTCAAAGGTGAGCCGCATGGGGCGATGTGGTACATGTATATGATCATTCCATTATATCTGATCACACCGTTTCTTGTGATTTTGAAGTCGTCCATTGCCAGGAAGAACTGGAATATATTGGCGGGCATCATGATGGTGTACAGTATATTGGTGGCATATACATGCTCTCTCAGCTGGATCCTGGAATTTGCACAGTGGATCGGATATTTTATGATGGGAAACGTGATCAGTGAATCAGCGGGGGAGGAGCATGGCCTGAAGCTTTTCAGACATCCGATGTTGTGTGTGGTGATGTCATATACAATATTGTTTCTTTATTGGCTTACACATACTTACAGGACAATGAGGCTGTCAGGTCCGGGTTTTCTTTCACCGGTAAATGTTGTGGCGTCGCTCATACTCTTTGGCGGTTTTTCAAATTTGAAGATTAATGGCAACAGGCTGATCAGTATGATTTCCAGACATTCCTTTTATATTTACCTGCTGCATCCGTTTATGTGTGAGGCATTGATGCAGATTTTCGGCAGGGTATTGAAGTGGCTGCCACCGGTGTGGTTGATTCCGCTTTATACATTGTGTATGGTGGCAGTATGTATTTTGGTGAAAAGTATCATTGATCATTGCATCAATAGAATGCGATCGGGCTAATATATAAAATAATAAAGAGGCGCTGGGGCTTCTTTGGAAGCGAAATAGAAGAAAGGATCCTGCCATGAGAATCGTACTGATCGGACCGGTATATCCATATAAAGGCGGTATAGCCCATTATACGAGCCTGCTTTGTCAGGCACTGCGCAAAGGACATGAGGTCTTCATGGTTTCTTATAAGATGCAGTATCCGAAGCTCCTGTTCAGGAAAGAGCAGAAAGATTACAGCAATCAGAGTTTCCGGATCGATGACACGCAGTACTGGATCAACACGGCGAATCCGTTTAATCTGGCTGTGGCTGCGGGGAAGATTAAGAAGCTGCGTCCGGACGCTGTGATCCTGCAGTGGTGGCATCCGTATTTTGCGCCCTGTTATTGGATCCTTACAAAACTGTTGGGACGGATACCGCTGCTCATCACGTGTCATAATGTATTTCCACATGAACGGTTTCCTATGGACAGACTATTGACCAAATTGGTCTTGAGGAAAGCCGACGGTTATATCGTGCAGTCTCATCTGGATGAACAGGATCTGCTGCAGGTTAAACCGGATGCCAAATATATTGTGACGCCGCATCCGACTTACAATGCTTTTAAGATGAAAAACCTGAGCAGACAGGAGGCCAGGAAGTTGATTCAACTGGATGCTGATGTGCCGATGCTGTTGTTTTTTGGTTTTGTCAGGGAATATAAAGGACTTAAGTACCTTGTAGACGCACTGCCGGAGATCGTTGAGAAGATTCCGGATATTCAGCTTTGGATCGTGGGTGATTTTGGCGACGATAAGGACAATTATCTCATGCAGATAGAGAATCATCAGATCGGAGATCATATTCAGCTCGTGGAGGGGTACGTTCCGGATCAGGAGGTGGAGAAGTATTTCGCCGCTTCGGATTTGGTAGTGCTGCCTTATGTATCGGCCACCCAGAGCGGTATCGTACAGATTGCTTACGGATTTGAAAAACCCGTGGTTGTCACGGATGTAGGAGGACTGCCGGATGTAGTGCGTGATCGTGAAACGGGGTATGTTGTGCCGGCCGGGAATGCACAGGAGATTGCCCATGCGATTGTTCGCTTTTATAAGGAAGACAGGGGTATTGAATGGAAAGATAATATCAGAAAACAGGCGGCGGAATTCTCATGGGAGACGATGGTGGAACGCATTGAGCAGCTGCTGCGGATGTTATGAAGTTTCGGAACTGTTCAGATACTTAATATATTTGAGGAGATCTCTGCGCTCTTCTTCTTTGAGCTTCTGGATATCGTAGATGACATCATGCATTGTGATGTTGTCCAGATAGGAATTGCGCAGATTGATGCTGCCAAGATAACCGATATCGGTGCCCAGAAGGTAATCAGTGCTTACCTCATAGAACTGGGCTAATTTAGCCACGACCCATGTCGGGATTTCGCGGTGGCCGTTCTCATAATTGGAATAGGTCTGCTGTGAGATGCCGAGGTAGGCGGCAACTGCTTTTTGTTTTAAATCGCGGTCTTCACGCAATTCTTTTATCAACTCCTGCAATTCTCTCATCGGACATCCTCCCGCATAACCGCACAATACGTTGTTAGAATGATTATTGCACAACAAACAAATGTGAATGTGTAATTACACGAATCTTGTATTTTGGAGATTTCATACTATATTATGTTGTGAAACGGATATTTTTATCCCTTCGATTTGCCTTGTACAAGGCATGGCAATTTGTTAAAATCATTACATAATGCTGTTTATGAGGAGAGAGTTCATTGATCATAATACCTGTATTGTGGATGGCGCTGATTCTATACGGGATCGGTGTGAACAGAAACGGCCGGCGGCCGTTGGAGTTAAATCAGTCGACGGTGCTCCGGGGAATCTGTGCGGTGGAGATCATGATGGGGCATTTTGGTTTGATGTCCGGAGATACGATCCTGTATCCTAACCGCAAGGCCGGGATATTATTTGTCGGCGTCTTCTTTATGCTTTCAGGATACGGGACGGCTTACGGCGTTGAGCATAAAGAAGATTATTTAAGACACTTTGTCCTGAAGAAAGTATGGCGGTTGATGTTTCCGGCATATCTGGCCTTTCTTCTTGGCATGTCTGTGTTTGGACTGTTTACCGGAGCGGGATGGCAGGAGAATGGCTGGGCGTCGCTGTTTCATGTGAAGCAGTTTATCCAAAACACCAACTGGTACGTGTGGGAGCAGCTGGCATTGTATGTGGTATTTTGGGTGGTATACCGGGTAATGCCGCGCAGAACCAATGAGGTGATGACAGTATTGTCCGTCATCTATATCGGTATTGCGTTTTTGATTCGGATGGACAACCCATGGTATGGCAGTACGTTGTGCTTTGTCCTGGGGTTGTATTATTACAGATTCGAAGAGCGGGCGGCGCGGCTGATCGCGGATCATTTTCGGATGTTGTTTGCCGGATGTGTAGTCGTTTTGGGTCTGTCGATGTTCATCTTTTTTGCCTGGAGTAATGTGAGCATCGCAGGCGTTATGGTGATCCATAACCCGGTGGCCAGGAATATGGCGTCCATGAGTTTTTGCGCCATCGTGATCATGCTGCTGAGCAAATACGAGGTGGGGAACAAGATTTCTGCTTTTCTCGGGCGTTGTTCCTACGAGATCTTTCTGATACATCCAAGTATCATGGCAGCGCTGTTAAATGTTTTTGATTCGCATCTCGTGTATGCGGTGGTGAGCATGGGCGTCTCTGTTGCTGCTGCGGTTGTACTGCACTGGATCTGTGGAAAAATTTTTAAACTGACAGGGAATATGTGAGCGCTATATATATGGAAAGTATGAGGAATATGGAAAAAGTGTCAAACAGGAAGAAAGTGTCTCTTCTGCTTACAACTTATAATGTCAGGGAGCATCTGGGCGTTACGCTTGAGAGCATCTGCGCACAGGATTACGCGCCGATCGAGGTGGTGATCGTGGATGGCCGGTCAACAGACGGCACATTGGATGTGATCCGCGCTTTCGCGAGGCAGCATCCTCCGGCGAAGAGCAGGGGGGAGGACGCTCTGGCGGGAAACCCGAAGGATGCGTACGGCGCAGGCGGGGAGGCCGCACTCAGTGTTCGCTGGATCTCTGAGGCGGACCGGGGGCTTTACGATGCCATGAATAAGGCATGGACGATGTGCAGCGGTGATATCGTGGCGGTATGCAATGACAGGCTGTGCGCGCCGGATGCGGTGAGCAAGCTCGTTCGTGCCATCGAAGAGGGCGGAGAGGGATGCATCGGCGCCCATGCGGATCTGGTCTATGTGGATGGAGAGCGTGTAGTCAGAACGTGGCGTATGGGTGAGGGGAAACTTTCGACAGGATGGATGCCTGGACATCCAACGTTGTTTCTTAAAAGAGAGATCTATGAACAATACGGCACATACGATATCCGCTACCGCTGTGCGGCGGATTATGAATTTATGGTGCGCTTTCTAAAGGATGAGAGGAACCGTCTCGCATATGTGCCGGAAGTGTTGATCGCCATGTTTTATGGAGGAACGAGTAACGCCGGGCTGCGCAATTATCTTGTCTCTTTTAAGGAGGGGTATCTGGCGCTGCGCAAAAACGGGGTGCCCATGCCGCTTCTCGTCACGGTGAGGAGGACGCTGCGCGTGCTTGCTCAGTTTCGGGCAGGCGGACGCTGAGACAGAGAGGATCAGATAAGGAATCGATAATAGATGGATAGAAAAGTAACAGGAAAGATAATAAATATGGGGATTGCCGTGCTGTTTGCAGGAATGTGCGCCTACGCTGCATTCTATGCCTATGGCAGATACGATACGCCGGCAGATGAGGCCCGGGAGGGTACGCAGATCATGATCGAGGGAGCTGCACCCGCACAGCCAGCGCAGCCTGCGGAGGAACAGCAGGAGGCATCGGCGCAGGATTACTCCTACGAGGGATATACGGATATCATGGCGACTGCAGCAAGGGATATCAAGCTGTATATACAGGGCGATATCTGTTATCTTTTTCTGCCGTCCCATGCGGACAGGGAAAAGACCGTCTGGAAATATGATGAGAATAAGTACGCCATAACCTGCGATGGTCAGCCGGTGAAGAGCGGGGACCGGATTCCGACTGCTACGCACGATTCGGATTCTATGACGGCCGGGCAGCAGGGTATCACTTTTACGCTCAGGGATGCCGCCGGGGATGAGGAGAAAGAATATGATCTGCGCATTATGCAGTCGGCGAACCTGCCGGCAATTTATATCGATACGGATAGCGGAGGATTGGATTATATCAATCAGGATAAGGCGCATATGGAGACAGGCAGTTTCCTGTGTGTCACACAGACGGGAGAGACGGACTCGGAGGGGGCGCTGGATAAGATAGCGGGCAGAGGTTATTCAAGTTTTAAAGCAGCGAAGAAATCTTATGGCATTACGCTGAGCAGCCCGCAGGATGTCATGGGAATGGGCAGCGCGCAGAAGTGGGTGCTGCAGGCCAATGCCTATGATTTGAGCCGGATCCGGAACAAGACGGCCTACGACCTTGCACGGGATATAGGAATGCCCTACGCAGTAGAGTGCGAATATGCGGATATGTATTTTAACGGCGAGTATGCGGGGAATTATCTGATCTGTGAGAAGATAGAGGTAGTTCCGGGGCGGACGCAGATCGGAGATGACTATCTGTTGGAGGCCATTTTTTCCAGCAGGCCTGATGAGGAGGAAGACCTGGTCTATATCCGGAGTAAGGCGGGCTTGTATGAGGTGAAGAATCCGGAGCCTGTGACGGAGGACGATCTGGCATATTTGCAGACTTATATGGATGAAATTGCACAGCAGATCGAGAACTGCGAGACAAGAGAAGATTACCTGCAGCTCAGCGCAAAGATAGATATGGAATCCTTTGCCAGGATGTATTATCTGAACGAACTGACAAACGAAATGGATCTCAACAGAGCAAGTACATTCTATTTTATCTCAAGAGCCGAGGGGGACAGACTATATGCCGGGCCAGTGTGGGATTATGACCGCTCCATGGGCAACGTGGAGGGGGCCCGCTATGAGCATATGACCTGTTTTGCGCCGGGGCTTGGCGAGAAGCTGTTTGCCTGTGAATATTTCAGACAGGATGTGCAGAAAGGCTTTCAGGAACAGTATGCCAATTTGACGAAACAGTATCTTACAGGGAAAATACAGTCATACTATGACCAGATTCGTCCGTCGGTCTTGATGGATGAGATCCGTTGGGGATCGCCGGACAATAACGGCTACATGAATTTTAACCACAGTTATGCATCTTTTGACGATGCGGTCACGTATGTGTCGTACTATCTTGAACAGCGTTTTGAACTGATCCAAAGCTATCTGAATGAGCCGGAGCGGTGGCACCAGATTGAATTTGTGAACAGTAGTTCTACGGTAGAGTATGACAGCAGGCGTTACTGGGTGGAGGATGGAGCGAAAGTTCCGGATGAAGTGATCGCCTATCTGCAGGAGATCTTTGAATGCAGCGGCTGGCAGTATGAGGATGGACGGATGTGCCAGACGGGCAGGCCGGTCTATCAGGATATGCGTCTGTTGTCCTATGCGGAAGAAACTACGGATGAAAACAGCGCGGCAGATGGACAGGAATCTGGCAGCTCGGGGTACAGCAAGCGGTTTGTACTGTTCTGCATGCTTCTGGCGGCAGGATGCGGCGGGATAGGCGGCATTGTTGTGGGCGTGGGCGGTATGTACCTGTATCGGAAAAAGAAAGGCGGAGGATCTGATGAAAGGAAAACTGTTTCTTGAGCGCGCGGTCAATTCCGCGATCCGGGTGATTCTGACCGGGATCATATTTCTGCTTTTCCTGCACAGCATCTTCAGTACGAGCTTTCTGGGAGAAATCATGCGGGAAGACGGGACGATGCAGACCAGGACGCTCAATATCCCTGATCAGCCGTTGGTTCATCTGGCGGTCTTTATTGTGGTCAGCGTGATCGGGCTGGCGGGCTGCCGTGCCGTCTGTGGCCGGCCGGAGAAGGGGAAAGGCAGGATACTGCCCGTATTGTCTGCGGTGTTTACGGCGGCAGGCATTGTGTGGATCTTACTGACGCAGCTGAAGCCTGGGTCTGATCCGGCCAAGGTGTATGCCGTTGCCATGGAGTGGCGGTCAGGGGATTTCTCGGCCTTTGAAGAGGGCAATTATCTGTTCTGTTATCCGTTTCAGTCAGGGATCGTCCTGTTCTATTATCTGCTTTCCTTTCTGTTTGGCGTAGAGCATTATATTGGACCGCAGATCGTCAATGTGTTGTCGTTAGCGGTGGTTTACTATCTGCTCTCTCTCATGGCGCGTTCTTTTTGGCAGGAAGACAGGAAGCTGCCGGCGTTTGTCTATGGCGCATTGATGTGCTGGGTGCCAATCTTCTTTTATGTCACATATATTTACGGTATACTGCCCGGGATGGCATGTTCCGTGGGCATGCTGTATCTGACGCTTCGCTATCTGGAGACGGGGCGCTATCGCTATATGGCGGGCGCTGCGCTGTGCATTGGTGCAGCCACGGTGTTGAAGATGAATTGTCTCATCTATCTGGTGGCAGCAGCATGTTTTCTGCTGTATGATGCGGTCATATTATTTGTAAGCCAAAGGACAGAGGGGGAAATGACATCTGTGTCATATCCTGGCGCGGCGGGGCGCAAGTGGACGGTTTCGATTCTGTTTGTCCTGCTGATGGCCGTAAGCGTGTGGGGCTGTGGACAGATCACCACGAAGTTTGTGGAGCATTTGTCCGGATATGAGATGCCGGAGGGCGAGGTTATGATTTCCTGGGTAGTCATGGGAATGCAGGAGGCGCCCAGAGGGCCTGGCAACTATAACGGTTATAATGGGGACGTCTTTATCAGAAATAATTATGATACGGAGCTTGCAAAGAAGCAGTCGGTGGAAGATCTTCGGAAGATCATCAGGAGGATGGCGGAGAATCCGCTGGATGAGGGAGTCACTTTTTTTGCGAGGAAAACGGCTTATCAGTGGAATGATCCTACTTTTATCAGCATCGACAGGATGCGCGGACGTAAGTCGGCAATCGAGATATCAGAGCCTGTAAGGAGTCTGATCGACGGCAGGGGAAGCGTGGCGCTGTCTGTTCTGCTCAATTATATGCAGACGCTTCTTTTGTCCGGCATGCTGCTATATCTGATCCTGAACTGGCAAAGCCGGAATTTGTACGAGCTGATGGGAGCGGTAGTCTTCCTTGGCGGCTATCTGTTCCATATGGTGTGGGAGTCCAGCGCTTCCTACACGATTCCTTATTTTGTTCTGATGATACCTTATGCGGTGAAAGGATTTGGCGACTGGTTCAGGGTACTGGACAGGATGGCAGGAAAACGCGGGATTTGGGCGAAACGCGGCAGATTATGGTTTCCTGCCTTGGGAATTGCAGTGGTCATGCTGCTTCTGTTGTGCTTTGGACGGACGAATCTTTTCCACAATACGATCGCCCTGAATGACGGTGAGGATGCTATCGAACAGTTCTACCATCAGGGAGACGCAAAACCTTATGAATAACAGTCTGCATCGTCAGTGGGTTAACAGCATCCGGAACAGGCCATAGAGTCTGTGGCGGATACAGAAAGCATAAAGCCGGTTGTGCATGCCGGTAATTTCCCGGATCGGAACTGCAGCAAATGCTTCCCGCACGCAGGGATGACTGCATTCTGTGAGAAAGGCTTCCCTGAAATTTCCCTGTTGTGACAGCATGGCGCGGAAGACGGGAACGAAAGTCAAAAGACTCTGATAGGTATAGAAATAGTGCAGCTGCCTGAGAATAGCCGGATGGGAAACTGTGTCGATGATCCGGCCATAGGTTTCGAACATGGTATGGTTTTCAGCCAGCCGACCGCTGTCCATATGATGGCACAGGGAATCCGGATTGCTCCTGTAGTAGTAATAGGATTCATCAATGAAATAAACGGAGGACGCCGCCAGCATGCACCCATAAGTGACGGGACCGTCTTCGCCCACGATAATATTATAAGGGATCCGGAACAGATACTGTTCCAGGATGCCGCGGCGAAAGATCTTATTGACCAACCCTGGTGCGATGCCGAATTTGAAATAAGTGCCCTCATAGATCATCTGAGGATAGATTTGCTGTTCCAGCGCGGCTTTGTCATAGAAGCCCGGAGCAAAGGGCGCATCCCGAAGCTCTTCTTTATGCGGCATGACTGCTGTCATGTTGCAGTGGACAATGTCCGCACCGGTCTCACGGGCGGCTTTACTCATCCTGTCATACATATGGGGAGAGATCCAGTCGTCGCTGTCTACAAAAGCGATGTAGGATCCGGCGCTGGCGCGGGTTCCCGCCTGTCTGGCCGATGTGTGTCCGCCGTTGGCCTGATGGATGCAGCGGATCTGCTCATGGCTTGCGGCGTAGCGGTCGCATAGCGCGGGAGAGCCGTCTGTGGAGCCGTCGTCCACCAGAATCAATTCATAATCCGTAAACTCCTGTGCCAATATGCTGTCGATGCAGCAGGGCAGGTATTCTTCGGTATTGTATACCGGTACGATAATGCTGAGAAATGGTTTGCGGGACATAAGGGTTTCCTTTCTGTCAGTAGCTGTTAATAACTGTAGAGCGTCATGTCGCTAAAGACAGGGCGCGTGTTAGAGTAAGATTTTCCGTTTTCAAAGCGGAATCCCTCGCAACGGAAACGATCTGACAACTGTGTCATAATATCGTCAGATATCTTGTCTCCATCGGGAATCCATAATTCGCTGTCGCGATAGTCAGCGCCAGCGGAGCTGTTGATAAAACGGATATGGTGATATCCCTCCGGATGGTTGATCCTGTCATAGACATGCTCCAGACGTTTGCGGATGTAGTCATATAGATAGGAGACGGCGTCGTCATGGTCTGCGACGGCGGCGGAGTGATAACCCTTAGCCTGCCAGCGGGGAAGTTCCATGGACAGAGAGGGCTGTATATAAGAATGCATCGCCGGGATATCCACTGTGAGATATTCTTCCATCAGGGGATAATATACGGTATTGAGCCTGTCCCTGACCAGATCGCGGAAATAGGGGATGTCGTAAAGCTCCTCGCAGAATCCGGAGGGGTATGCGCTCAGTGCGATCTCATATCCGCGCTCATGCCGTCCAAAAGCGTTGTCGTAGTCCCAGACAGGGCCGGCATACAGCTTGCGGCTGCCGGCATCACTGCACAGATAGTAGTAGGTGGATGCAATGTTGGAGTCGATATCGTTGCTGATGGCGGCCACAAGATACATGTCCGCAAAGGATTCCACGTCAATATAGGAGCAAAGCTCTTCATACTTCTCCTTGCTATCGGATTCCGCCTGGCTGCAGCTGCGGATCAGATCTTCCACATGGTTCATATAATCGGCAACATCCGCACATTCTTCGGCGGTCGCCAGTTCGGAATCTTTGATGATAAAGTAATTCATGCCGGTCACCTGGAAAGCATGGTCTTCAGCTGTAACGCGGTCTGCTATGATCTTCTCGATCAGGTAACCGTCTGGAATGTCAACACGGCTTGTTCCCTGCTCCACTCTCTCACAGATCAGATAATTGCCGGCATATTCTCCGTTAAAGTACAGATCTACGTAGGCCGTATCGACGGTATAGGGAATACCGGCCTGCTGGCAGTAAGTATACAGGATCTCGTTGCGCAGATAAGAAGCGTCAAAGGCGTTGGCCTGCAGGATATACTTGCCGGACGTTCCCATAGACAGCACATCGCAGCCGGAATCAAAGAGAATCTGATAGGTTTTCTTGTCTGCTTCATAGAAACTGGAGTTGCCATGGCATTTTACGGAACGGAGCGTTCCGCTGCTGTCTCTTGTGCCATCGGCAAGAAGGCAGAGAAACTCTCCCGGTTCCCGGTTTTCTTTGGAGACATTTATATATCCGGTGGTGCCGCTGGCCGTGGAGATAAAGACGGAGGGCAGGTTTCGGGACTGCATGAAAGTGATCGTCATGGGAATGGCGTCGAAAGATCCGCTTTCTTCTCCGGCGCCTTTGATCATGATAGGGTATTCCTGGCCCTGCCGGTAGGAGCCGGGAGCGTCAGAGGAGTGAATGGGCAGACCATCGATCTCAATGCCGTATACCGTCTCATCGTAGGCAAAGACATACTGTTCTGTGGGGACACAGGCCGGAAGAAAGAAAAAACACCGCCCCGTGCCGTCAAAGTACAGCCTGATATCGGGAATCGCGCTCTGCGCTTTGTCAGTGTGGAGCGATATGGGGAGAAATCCCTCATAACCTTTCAGGTCCTGGGCATGGAACAGAGAGCCGGAAGAGGCGTCACTGTCGGTATTTCCCGCCGTATCCTGGGAAGTTTCACCAGAAGACGGTGCGTCCGAATCTGAACCCCTGGAATCCTGATTCCTATAAAAGAACACGGTAAACAAAAGGGCAGCCAAAAGGAGTACAATGCCGGCGGCCGGTATAAAGTTGTGAATCCTGCGAAAAGCGGTAAAGCGTCTGTTGCGCATAAATATTCCCCATCATCGTAAAACGACGTAATCTGTTATCTCAGCCTATCTTAGCACAGGAAGAAAGAACCTGTAAATAAGATATCCGCCCGCTAGTCTGTGAATACATGCGATATGGGCGCTCTGCCTTGATTTTTTATCATTATCAAGGTAAAATAGAAAGGGTTTGTATTATATCGGATATATGTGAGAGGAGAGATAATGCTTTCGGTATTAAGAAGTGAATTGAAATATTGGATCAGTTATCGTGACAGTCTTCTTCTCCAGAAAGAACTGGGTGAGCTTTTGATGCCGGACAGCTATTCTCAGGATGGGTTTTACAGGGTCAAAAGCCTGTATTTTGATTCCATTAATCAGAAAGACTATGTAGAGAAACTGGATGGTGTGGAGGAGAGAAGAAAGATCCGCATGCGCATCTATGATGAGGATTCGGATACGGTCAAACTGGAGTGCAAGCAGAAGAAAGGCTCCCTGCAGCATAAGGAAAGTCTCCTGATCAGCCGGGAGGACGCGGTCAGGTATATGGAGGGCGATTACGGAACGCTGCTGGATTATGAGGAAGAACTGGCATGGAAACTGTATTGTGATATGACGCTTGGGTGTTACCGCCCGGCGGTCATCATAGAGTATGAGCGCTGCGCCTATATGTATGGAGAGTACAATACGCGCATCACAATAGACCGCCATGTGCGCAGCAGCGAACTGTCCTTGGATCTGTTTGACAAGGAGCTGTCCTGGGTAAACACGATAGAGGATGCAGTGATCCTGGAGGTTAAATATAATGAGAAACTGATAGAACCGATCAGGAGGATTCTGGCCAAGTATCATCTGACCAATGTTTCCGTGAGTAAATACGGAAGCGGGCGGCCGGTCCTGGAACGGTATCTGGTTTAATGTCAATGTCCCCGCGGCAGAAAGCGGGTCATCATAACCTTGGTTTTTGGACATACCCATGCGCGGCAGCTGCGCCATTGACCGGGGAATAAAATTACGAAATGGAGAACAAGATGTCAAAGGCAAAAATTTTGGATTGGTTTACGGTAAACAGTGAGTCCCTGAGTGTGGACAAGGTTTTGTTTGTGTTGTGTGTTTCCTTGCTTTTGGGGGCGGTGATCTTTATCACTTACAGGCTGGCATATACGGGAGTCAGCTATAACAGCAGGTTTAATGCAGGAAATGTGGTGATCGTATTGATCACGTCGGTGATCATGTTGATGATCAGCAGCAATATGGCGATCTCTCTTGGTATGGTGGGCGCGCTTTCCATCGTCAGATTCAGGACGGCGATCAAGGATCCATCCGACACGATCTATATATTCTGGGCGATCGTGGAGGGGCTCTGCGTCGGAGCGGAGATTTATAAGCTGGCCATCGTATCGACGATCTTTATCGCTATTGTTCTGTTGGCGTTAAGCTACTATTCAAGCGTACAGAAGAAATATCTGGTCATCGTCCGCGGCACCAAAGAGGTGGAGGCAGAACAGATCAGGGAGGCGCTGCAGCCTTATTATCCGAAGATGAGCGTGCGCGCTTCCAATTATATCGGAGAGCGCTGTGAGATCATCTGCGAGGTGTCCGCAAGACATGAAATGAAAGAGGAAGCGATAACAGCGCTTAGAAACTGTGAGCACGTAAATGGAGTAAACTGTCTGTTAGAGATGGGAGAACGCATCGGATAATGAAAAAAAGACCTATTTGGATGATATGTCTGGCGGCAGCGTTTTTCGTTTCCATAGTGCTGATCAGAAAGATTGACGATATGGAATTCCACGGGCTTAGGGTGATGTCCGAGGAGCGGCTTAATAAGCTGACAGAGGGCCTGACCAAAGTAGACGATCCGCAGAATGTGGAAGAGCTGATCCGACTGGATGATAAAAGAGTTCCTTATGTCCGGAACGATAATACTTTCTATGTGAGTCAGTCGATACAGGGGAAAGCATACGCGGGGACATTTCGTGCGCAGGGAGATAACTGCAGGATATATCTGCAGGAAGACGCTGTCCTTGAAGACAAGCAGACCGTTTTGGCGCAGGGACGCCAGTTTACGCTCTGGTTTGTGACCGGTGAGAGTTATACGACGGCGCAGCTGATCTTCACGGGCCTGCCTGTGGTGTGTATCAGCACAGAAGACGGGGCTTTAACCCAGAGTTATGAGCGGGGCAGCCTGGTGGTGCATAATCCGGACGATGATGACGTGATCACAATGAGCGTTAAGAAGTCTGATCTGGAAGCAAGAGTAAATCCTGATTCCGGCACGATCAGTTTTAAACTCTACAAGAATGATTATGCCGAGGAACGTGACCTGTCGCTGTTGGGACTTGGAAAACGCACTTCATGGAAACTGTATCCAGTCTGTGAGGATGATAAAACTTCAGTAGGAGAAATGCTGGCATCCTATGTGTGGAACAGCGTATGCGGGAATCAGGATCTGCAAAGAGGGATGGAGTATGCGGAGCTGATCGTGGATGGCGAATACATGGGATTGTATTATCTTGCGCCGAAGATCGGCAAAGGATTTCTGAAGCTGGAAGATGCCGACAGGGCGTATGACATGGAAGATCTGGCGGAGGATGGCACGAAGCTGTATACGGTGATCGGCGATCAGGATACACCCGAAAACCGGATGGCTCTGGAGCAGTATGAAAGCCTGTGGGAAGAGGGTAATACGGATTTCTCACAGATTGATGCGGACAATTATATCAATTATCATATTTATCTGCAAGCCGCCTGCGCTGTGCAAAACAGCATGAAAGCGTATTGTGTGATAGCGCGTGAGGACAATGGAACATATCAGTTCTCAAAGATGCCGCAGCGCAGTAAGTTTGTCTTTGGACAATATCCGGCCAGAATCGGCTGGCAGTCGTTATTTGCGACGGAAAATGTGATGGAAGACGCGGAATATGCCATGGTGGCAGAGCAGACGGAGGGGATGGCCGCAGCCACTGCCGGACGCTGGCAGGATCTAAGAAAGGAAGTCCTCTCAACGGACAGCCTGCTGAAAACGGCGCATCTGTGCGAGCAGAGACTGGCGGATTCCGGGTATATTGTGAGGGAAGAAGAGCCGGAGGCTTATGCCGCCGCCTGCGACGCACTGCATACCATGATCGCCGGGCGTATGGAACATCTGGACGGTTATTACAACGACGGCGTCCGGTAATGCGTGAATCAGCATCAGCAGACGGATATGGAATCAGGAACGGAATATAAAGATGTATTGAAAGATATGGATGATGTCTGTCAGGAGAAATAACAGGAAGATTATTACAGGAAACAGAATAATCAACATGGTGATGGCGACAGCGCTTTGTGGAGCGCTTCTTTACTGCGGCTTGTATCTGCGCAGCGACAGCGCGGAACCCGGGGAGACTTCCAATTATCAGGTGAAGATCTGGGGTGTCGAGACCGGAGAAGAAGAGCCGCAGGATCCCTACGAGAAAGATTACCTTCCAGTCTCGGTTCTTGCCAAATGTGACAATATGGCGAAAGAACTGAGTCTGTATGTGACGGAGGGGATCTGTTACGCGTTTCTGCCGGCCTATACCGACTTATCGGAATTGGCCTGCGTATTTGACGATACGATTTATGAGGTGTCACTTGCGGGAGAGAAACTGAATGCCGGGGAGAAACTGCAGGATATTGAGCTGGGCGCCGATTACGAGATCGTAATTAAGGAGCGTGTTTTGCAGCGGGAGAACCTGGGGCAGGAGGAACTGCGCTACGGAATGGTATTCTTGCGGTCACAGAATCTGCCGGCGGTGTTTATTGACACGCAGTCCGGTTCCATGGACTATGTAGACGCCAGGAAAGGCAATCAGGAATCAGGCGAGTTCTGCTGCGTTACGGCGGAAGGTGAGATCGACAGCCGCAGCGCCATGGAGCGCATCAGAGGCAGAGGCAATACGAGTTGGTCAGGCATTGATAAGAAGAATCAGTATAATGTAAGTCTTACGGACAGCGTGGATGTACTGCATATGGGGAGTACCCACAATTATATTGTGCAGGCAAATAAACTGGATGTCTCCATGATGCGGAACAAACTGGCTTATGATTTCGCCAGGGATATCGGAATACCCTATGCGGTGGACGCCGAGTTTGCGGATATGTATTTTAATGGAAAGTATTATGGCACATACATGGTATGTGAGAAAGTGGAAGTGGCAGAAAGCCGGATCGAGGCGTGGGACGGTTATCTGCTGGAAGAGAATTTCAGGGCAAATGATTCGGAGACGGCGTTCTCTACAAGCGGCGGAAATTTTGTAGTGAATTATCCCAAAGACATCACGAAAGAGCAATACGATTATATAGCGGATTACGTGAGCAGGACGGCAGACAGCATTCTGTTGGCCGAAGAGAGCGACGATTACCTTAATTATATCGATCTGACATCTTTTGCAAGGCTGTTCATTGTGGATGAAGTCGGCAATGACCCGGATAATAATGTGCTCAGTACGTTCTATTATAAGATGGATGACACGGATGAGACGAAGCTGACGGCGGGTCCGGTGTGGGATTTTGACATCGCGCTGGGCAACGATGAACGCAGCAACGAGACTAGAAACAGTTATTACAGCGAGGCGTGGTTTGAATATCTGTACCGCAGCGAGGTCTTTCATAACGAGGTGGCAGCGCAGCTTCGGGAGATCATGGATAACTGGTATGATAAGTATGAGAACGGTTATTTCGAAAATATGATGGCGTATATGGATGCATCCTATCATATGAATGAGATCCGTTGGGAGAAAAGGGGTTATATCGTGGAATTTTACCCCGAACAGGAAGAGACGGTGCAATTTCTGGACAACCTTTTTATGACCCGGCTCAGAAACCTGAATGAGGTCTTTAATGGTTCCGGGACATATTACAAGGTGGAATTTCTGGACAGGGGGCGCCAGTACGCCCATACTTATGTAAAAGACGGCGAAGTGATCCCTCAGCAGGTGATCAGACAGCTGTTGGCGATTGACAATATCGGCTTTTTCAGCCTTACGGATGAGTCGGTCATCGATGTTACCTCCTATGTCGTGGAGGATGACGTGAGGATCAACTGCAGGCCGCCAGAAGAGGGAGCCGGGAGGCTGACGGCGGAGATGGTATATGGAAGCGCCGGGGCAGCTGAAGAAAGCGTAGAGACAGAATAAACCGGTCAGGACAGCCGGATGGATTGGATGGGATTTTGGACAGGATCGAAGTAGTATTTTGTTACGATGAGAATTTGATAACGCAGGTGCAGGCTGCTGTGGCGTCTTTGCTTGACTGCTCGGCGACAGAGGGTGTGCACTATCATATCCACTGTGTCTGCACAGGCAGGGCGGCGGACAGCGAAGCCTCCCTTGTACGGATCGTGGAGGCGAGGGATCGGAACAGCGTGCTGAGCGTGCATGTGGCGGACAATCCCTATGAGAACGCATATGAGGTGCGCGGCATCTCCACAGGGACTTATCTGCGGCTTACGCTGCACAGGCTGCTGCCGGATGTGGACAGGCTGATCTATGCGGACGTAGACGTGTTGTTCCGGCATTCCCTCAGGGAGCTGTGGCAGACTGATATGGACGGCTGTGTGCTGGCGGCGGTCAAGGGTGCGGTCAATCTGGCTGATAAATGGGAATGGAACAGCGACAGGCCATACTGGAGGCATCTGGACGGCATGCGGGGATCATATATCAACGCGGGTGTGACCCTGTTAAATCTGGCGGAGGTCCGGCGCAGGAATCTCGAGGAACAGTGGAACAGATGGGCGAAAGAACGGCTGTACTATCAGGATCAGGATATTTTGAACATTACCTGCCGCGGTGCGATGCGTTATGTGCCGCCGAAATATAACCGGCTCGCCTATATGGAGAAGAGTGATTATGACAGGTTTGTCAGCGAGGGAATCTTTACCAGAGAAGAATGTCTGGAGGCAATGGAGGATCCTGTCATTGTCCACTATGCGGGAGATAAACCATGGAAACGTTATGACACGAATCTTGGAAGTCTTTGGTGGGATTATGTGAGCAGACAGCCTGATCTGGCAGGTCTGTTTGATGAGGACAAGGCAAGAAAGTATCACGGCCCCTCCTTATGGGAAAGAGCGGTGGGAAGATTTCGGAAGATGGTCAGCAGGGAAAAAATATAAATGCAGGCACATATCGTTTAGTGTAATGCTTATATACGGAAGGAGATTAAAAAATGAAGATCGCAGTTGCGGGTACAGGTTATGTGGGATTGGTTGCAGGTGTATGTTTTGCGGAAAAAGGGCATGATGTTACATGTGTGGATGTGGATGAGAAGAAAGTCAAAATGATGGAGTCCGGTAAATCCCCGATTTATGAAGAGGGATTGGAAGAGCTGATGCAGAAGAACAATGCTACGGGCAGACTGCATTATACGACCGATTACCGGAGTGCCTATAAGGATGTGGAGGCTATCTTTATCGGCGTGGGAACACCGGAGCAGCCGGACGGCTCCGCCAACTTAAGCTATATCGCTACGGTGTCGCGCCAGATTGCGGAGTCCGTGGAGAGAGATTGTCTCGTGGTGGTGAAATCCACAGTACCGGTGGGCACCAACGATAAAGTGGAGCAGTTTATCAGGGATTTCCTGACCAGAGATGTGAAGATCGAAGTGGCTTCCAATCCGGAGTTTCTTGCCCAGGGGTCTGCGGTGCGCGATACGCTCCATGCGGCCCGTATCATTATCGGTACGGAGAGCAAGGAGGCGGAGGCTACCCTGAAAAAAATATATGAGCCTTTCGGGCTGCCGATCGTTTCCGTCAACAGACGTTCCGCGGAAATGATCAAATATGCCTGCAACGATTTCCTGGCCCTCAAGATCTCCTACATGAACGACATCGCCAATCTGTGCGAGCTGGTGGGCGCAGATATTGACGCGGTGGCGCAGGGAATGAGCTATGACGCCAGAATCGGCGCAAGATTCCTGAATGCAGGTGTGGGATATGGCGGAAGCTGTTTTCCGAAAGATACAAAAGCGTTGAGATATATTGCAAGACAGCATGGCTATCAGCTGCGTACCGTTGAGGCGGCGGTGGATGTGAACGCAGAACAGAAGACGAAGCTGTTTCATAAGGCGAGCAATCGTATGATCACGTTCCAGAATCTGAAAGTTGCCGTGCTGGGGCTGGCTTTCAAGGCAGGGACCGACGATCTGCGGGAGGCGCCCTCTTTGGACAATGTGAAGCTTCTGTTAGAGAGCGGAGCAAATATCTATGCTTATGATCCTGTGGCGGCGGATAATTTTAAGGTGAAATATCCGGAGGGCAGGATCGAGAACGGAACGATTCAATATGTTTCCACGCCGGAGGAGGCGTTGGCGCAGGCGAATATCTGCTTTATCTTTACGGAGTGGGGAGAGATCAAGGCCATTGCACCGGAGACTTTCAAGAGTAGGATGCAGATTCCTCTTGTGTACGACGGGCGCAATCTCTACAGCCTCGAAGCGATGAAAGAGGCGGGCGTGGAGTATTACAGTATCGGACGCTGAGACCGGCACGACATCTTCAAGACGGCCGGACCATAGAGATACCGGGAGATGCAGACAGGATTGACAGAAAGGTATGGTATGTAGATGAATGCATTGGATATAAATAAAACCTATCTGGTGACGGGGGGAGCCGGTTTTATCGGTTTCCATCTGTCCAAGAGCCTTTTGGAGCGGGGAGCCAGAGTCATCGGTTTTGATAATCTGAATGAGTATTATGATGTGAAACTGAAGCAGGACAGGCTGGCGATCCTGAAAAAGTACGGGAATTATACATTTATCAAGGGAGATCTGGCAGATAAAGGCGATGTGATCCGCTTGTTTCAGGAGTATGCGCCCAATGTGGTAGTCAATCTGGGAGCCCAGGCAGGGGTACGCTACAGCATAGACAACCCGGATGCGTATATGCAGTCCAACATGATGGGTTTTTTCCATATTCTTGAGGGATGCCGGTATTTTCCGGTGGAGCATCTGGTATACGCCTCTTCCAGTTCCGTTTACGGCGGCAATGAGAAGGTTCCTTTTTCCACGGAGGATAAGGTGGACGGCCCGGTGAGCCTGTATGCCGCCACGAAGAAGTCCAACGAGCTGATGGCCCACGCTTACAGCAAGCTCTATCATATTCCAGTGACGGGACTGCGGTTCTTTACGGTGTATGGACCGTATGGCCGGCCGGATATGGCCTATTACAAATTTACGCAGAAGATTCTGGCGGGGGAACCGATTCAGATTTATAATAACGGCGATATGTACAGGGATTTTACTTACATTGACGATATCGTGAAAGGCGTGGAGAATATCCTCTGTAACCCGCCGGCATGCAATGAACAGGGAATCAGCTATAAGCTGTATAATATCGGCAATAATAAGCCTGAGAAGCTGATGGACTATATCGGCACACTGGAGAAGTGTCTTGGCATGGAAGCGGTCAAAGAGTATCTTCCGATGCAGCCGGGAGATGTGTACCAGACTTATGCGGACGTCACGGATCTGATGAGAGACTATGATTTTAAGCCGGATACGACCATCGAAGAGGGACTTAGCAGGTTCGTGGAATGGTACCGTGAGTACTATGCATGAGGGAAAGGAAACAGGCAGGATGCAGGATGTTGCAAAGGATGAAATGAAGAGCAGGACTACGCCGGTCTTATATCTCGTAGTGCCTTGCTATAATGAGGAGGAAGTCATCGAGAAATCGGCAAGAGTGCTGGGGGACAAGCTGCGCCGGCTGATGCAGGCGGGCAGGATCGCTACAGGGAGCAAGGTTATGTTTGTCAACGATGGCAGCAAGGATGACACGCTGCGCCTGTTACACCGTGCGGCGGCTCAGGACAGGCTCTTTTCCGTGGTCAGTCTGGCAGGCAATTACGGCCATCAGAGCGCGATTCTGGCAGGTATGATGATGGCCAGACAGTATGCAGACGCGGTAGTGACGATCGATGCGGATCTGCAGCAGGATATTGAAGCCCTGGATCGGTTTCTGGACAGTTATACGGCAGGCAGTGAGGTAGTATACGGGGTGCGCAATGACCGGCATTCCGACGGATTCTTCAAGAAAGAGACGGCTACCATGTACTATGGATTGATGCATCTGCTTGGCAGTAAGGTTATTACAAATCATGCGGATTACCGTCTGATGTCCAAAAAAGCGCTGGATGCGCTGGCAGAGTACAAGGAGACGAATCTGTTCCTGCGGGGGCTGATTCCAACCATGGGGTTCCCCTCGGATGTGGTTTATTTTGACGTTAAGGCGAGAGAGGCTGGCCATTCCAAATATACGCTGAGCAAGATGATGACGCTTGCGATGGATGGGATTACGTCCATGAGCACCAGACCGCTGCGGATGATCAGCGCTCTGGGATTTATTGTGTTTCTCTTTAGCTGTGTGATGAGTATTATCAGTCTGGTGGACTGGGTGAACGGCAATAATGTGCCGGGTTACACGACGACCATGATCGTATCGCTGCTGATAGGGGGCATAACACTCCTGTCTTTAGGCATTATCGGGGAGTATGTGGGCAAGATTTACATGGAGACGAAACACAGGCCGCGGTATATTATCGATACATTTGTGTGGAAAGAGGACGAGGACACGGCGGCCAAAGAAGAGTGAGGATACAGGCGACGGAGGGACGACGGATGCGGGATCAGGAACTTAAGACAGATATACATGCGGATGATTATGGGCTCACGGTCAATACATCCAAAGATATGCTTGCCTGTATGCAGCAGGGACAGCTGGATAGTATCAGTATCGTGCCGAACATGTCCTGCTATGAGGAATGCATGGAGTTATTGTATGCCGCTGTCCCCGGACTGCCGTTTCTCCCGAAGATGTCGGTGCATCTGGATTTTGTGGAAGGACGCTGCCTTGCAGGGTCAAAGCAGGCGCCGCTGCTTGTCAGACCGGACAGCAGCCTGATGGGACTGTCCTGGGGCAGTGTGTTTGCCCTCTCTTATATGCCATGGAAGCGCAACAGGGCGAAAGAGCAGTTTAAGGCAGAGATCAGGGCGCAGATCGACCGGGTGCAGGCGTCGGTTACCCGCGCCATGGAAATTGCCAAAGAGCATGGGATTGCCTGCGCTCAGCAGGGAATCCGCATCGATTCCCATCAGCATGCGCATATGATTCCGATCGTGTGGGATGCGTTGATTGAAGTGATCAAAGAGGAGAAATATCAGGTAGAGTATATCCGTAACTCTAAGGAAATGATCGGCGAATTTATCTCACAACGTTCCCTGTGGAGGACATACCGCCCCATTAATTTCGTGAAAAACAGACTGCTTTTCTGCTATTCTGGCCGTGTAGACCGCTATGCGCAGGCACATGGCATGGAGCGGATGTATCTGTGGGGGTTAGTGATGAGCGGACATATGGATTATGACAGAATTGTCACATTATATCCCAGTATAGCGGCCAGAGCGGCCAAAGAGCACCGCACGCTGGAAATCCTGTTTCATCCCGGGATGACGCTCCTTGCGGAAGTGACGGAAGAGATTGGCGAAGAAGCCGCCAGGGATTTTTATCTGCGGCAGGATAGGCATGTGGAAATGCGGGCAGTAAAGCGGATGAGATCCATCTAGCGGTACCGCTCCATCTCGGCGATCTCGCTTCTTAACACCTGCATGAAGTAAGCGGCGCCCTGGGCGTTGAGGTGGTCGGAATCGGAGAAATATTCCAGATGATCGCGGAAACGCTCGTCATTGGAATAATCATAATAATTGACACCTGTGTCAGCTGCAATCTTTGTGACGGTATCATGAAATTCCTGCAGGAATTCCTGCGGCACCTGATCGTAATAATATTTGGAAAAGGGCGTGGTGATCAGCACCGGATAGAAATCATGCTCTTTACAGTAATCAAGAATCTGATACAATTCTTCTATGCGCTGAGGCATGAAATATTCTTCTTTGTTATCAAAATGTCTGGCGTAACGTTCTTTGGCTCTTCTGGCAAACTCTTCTTCGTCAATACCGTTTCCTGCCGCATGGGCTGTCAGGGCGGGAGACAGATTCGGGAATAATTTCAGAATATCTTCCCCGGCAGACAGAATAGGAAGCCTGTTTGTAATGAGATCCACATAAGGGTCGTAGTTCGGAATATTCTCGGGAGACAGAAAGCGGTAATAGCGGACGCTCATGGACTGTGCTTCCTCACTGTTTGTCACCTCATTGTTAAAAGAAAAGTAGGATACCGGAATAAAGAGTACACAGTGGGGTGAAATATATTCTCCGTACTCTTTCAGGATGGCATAATCATAGTCATAGCTCTGACTCGTGTTGGCAAAATTGAAGCAGGTGTAGCCCCTGTTTGCAAGATCGTCATAGACAAAGTCGTAGGCGCCGTGGGAGCTGCCCAGATTGGCAAAGCGGATTTCCCAGGTTTCCCGTCCCAATGTCTCAAACTTTACCACATCCATATATTTTTGCGCATTGATCTCCCGGTAGGGCCTGTTGAGCAGATAGAGGATCAGAACGGCTGCCGCAGGGATCAGGATGCATTTGAGCAGGAAACGCACAACGTCTGCCGGACGGCATGCATCTGCTGTCTTTTGACCGATTGTCTTGGAAGATTGGTTGTTCATATATTCTGCCTTTCTTTTCGTCTCAGAACTGGAAATAGATAAATTCCGTGGCCACACCCTTAGGAGAGAACAGGGCGATCACAACGAGGAAGACTACGTATATTGGCCAACGGACAAAGCATTTTTGTCTCGATAATGCGGCGATGACATCGCCCTTTAAGGCGGCGTAGTCGTAAGCGGCGAGTACCGCTGCCGAAAGGAGCATACCCATGGCCGCGATCGGTGAGATGCCAAGGCACTGCATACCGGTCTGCAGGTAAGCGACAGGCCGGCCAATGTCCCAGAAGAGTTTGGAAATGATCCAGGCGGCGTCCGACGCGCTGTTGGCCCGAAAGAAGATCCACGTAAAGCAAAGCAATGTGAAAGTTACCGGCAGCTGCCACCAGTGCCTGCGGCGTTCGACTGCAGTCCCGTATTTCTTCCGGGGATAGAGCAGAGTCTCCATGATCTGCAAAAGTCCGTGTATGCCGCCCCATAGAATATAGGTCAGGCTGCTTCCATGCCAGAAACCGCTCACCAGGAAAGTGATCAGCAGATTCAGACAGTGTCTCCATTTCGGCACGCGGCTGCCTCCCAGAGGAATATAGACGTAATCCCTGAACCATGTGGACAGAGAGATATGCCAACGGCTCCAGAATTCCCGGATGGAGAAAGAGAGGTAGGGGCTTTTGAAATTGGTCATCAGATCGATGCCAAACAGCTTGGCGCATCCCACCGCAATGTCGGAATAGCCGGAAAAGTCGCAGTAGATCTCGATGGCGAACAGAATCGTGGCGAGAATAAAAATAAGTCCTACGTAAGCGTGTACATTATTATATATTTTGTTGACGATCCCGGCGAAGACGTCGGCGATCACCAGCTTCTTAAAATAGCCCCATGCCATCAGCTTCAGTCCGTAAGTGACCTGCTCATAGGAGAAAGGCCGTTTCTTTTTGTACTGCGGCAGCAGGCTGTCGGCTCTGCCGATGGGGCCTGCCAGAAGCTGTGGAAAAAAGGAGACAAAGAGAGCATAGTAGCCAAAGTGTTTCTCCGCCCGGATCTTGCCGCGGTAGACGTCGATCAGATATCCCATGGACTGGAAGAAGTAGAATGATACGCCTGCGGGCAGCAGGATTCTCAACGTGATCGGATGTATGTGCAGACGGCCTGCGTCGATCAGCATGTTCAGCCTGTCGATGACAGGACTCGCTGTCTTATAGAATAAAAGGATCAGGATCAGGGGCAGGATACCGCCCAGAAGACAGAGTTTCCTGCGTCCATCGGCGGGAGTCCGCTCCAGACGCAGCGCAAGGATATAGGTCAGCAGGGTCGCCATAAGAAGCAGGAGACCGTAACCAATGTGGATGTTCATATAAAATACGTAGCTTGCGAGCAGGAGAAAGCAATATCTGTATCTGTGAGGTACAAGATAGTACAGCAGAAATATAACGATGATAAAGATGCCAAATGATACGGAATTAAATAACATAACAAACCTCCTGGCCGGACCGGCTATAGCAATTTTACTTTATTTGCAGGAAATATGCAAATCATAAATCTCGCGTGCAAAAGAGGTTTCTTTCCCTCTGTTTTTATGATAAAATTTGAGTGGTTTACGAATCCTATAGATAGTCTTAAAACAGGGAAACGGATGTGCATATGGGTATTACGTCATTTTATTTTTTGTGCTTTTTTGCGGCGCTCTTAATCTTATATTATATGATTCCCGGCAGGATGCAGTGGGGGCTTTTGCTGGCTGCCAGCGCGGCCTATTATCTGCTCAGCGGCAACGGGATGCTGATCCTGTATCCGTTGGTGTCGGTGACGGCCTGCTATGCGGGCATCCGCCTGCTGTCGGCGCAGCCAGAACAGTCTATGTCCAGACGAAGAATGATACTGGTAATGACTGTATTAGTCAATATCGGGATTCTCGTGGTACTCAAGTATGTGAACTTCGGTATTTATACGATTGACGGGATCGCGAAACTTTTTGGCAGTTCCGGAGAGCTGATCAGGAGCGTGGATTTCCTGATCCCTCTTGGTGTGTCCTTTTATACATTCTCTCTTCTTGGTTATGTGGTGGATGTGTATTATGGAATTGCCAGTCCGCAGAAAAATTATCTGAAATTAATGTTGTATGGCATGTATTTTCCGGTGATCATTTCCGGCCCCATTCTCAAATACAGAGAACATGGAGAGCAGTTTTTTATCCCACATAAGTTTGATTACGGATGTGTGACCAGAGGGCTGCAGCGCATGGCCTGGGGATTTTTCAAAAAGCTTGTGATCGCGGAACGGCTGGGAATACTGGTGAATACCGTGTATGGCAGCTATGAGGATTATCCGGGAACATTTATCTGGGTTGCCACGGCCTGTTACGCTTTTCAGCTCTACACCGATTTTTCCGGCTGCATGGATATCGTGCTGGGTATGTCGGAGAGCCTGGGGATCATGCTGCCGGAGAATTTTCAGACGCCCTTTTTCTCAGGCAGTATTGCGGAATACTGGCGCAGATGGCATATTACGCTGGGCGTGTGGATGAAAGAATATGTGTTTTATCCCGTGCTGCGCACAGGCTTTTTTACAAATCTGAATCAGTCATGGCGCAAAAAGTTCGGCAAGAAGAGAGGAAAGCAGTATGCGACCTTTGCGGCCATGTTTCTCCTGTGGCTGACAGTGGGAATCTGGCATGGCGGCGACTGGAAGTTTGTGATCGGCTCCGGCCTGCTGCACTGGTTCTATATCGTGATGGAAGAACTGCTGGCGCCGCCCTGCGCGCGCGTTATGGACAGATGCCATATCGATCCTAAGGGCAGAGCCGTAGGCATCGTGCGCGTGGTCAGAACATTCTTTCTCGTATGCATCGGGGATCTGTTCTTCCGTGCCGCGTCGGTGCAGGATGCTTTCGCCATGTTGGGAGAGTCGGTGTCGGTGTGGAATGTTTCGGTGCTGTGGAACGGGGAACTGTTCGGATTGGGACTGGACTGGATTGAGATCGTGATCGCGGTCTGTGCAGTGCTTGTCCTGTGTGTGGTATCGTGTCTCCAGCAGAAAGCTTCCGTGAGAGATCTGATTGCGGGCAGGGCGCTGCCGATCCGGTGGATCATCTGGTATGCGCTGTTATTTGCCACGATCCTGTTAGGATGTTACGGCCCCGGATACAGCGCCGGAGAATTTATTTATCAGGGCTTTTGAGAAAGCCGGGAGGATTTCGTGAAATCGATAGCAAAGACTCGGATAATATGCTAGAATATAGTATAAATTATTTACGAAGTGATGTGAAGTGGAAAGGTTGAGTAAGAGAATGGATAAAATAGCAGTGTTGATTCCATGCTATAACGAAGAAAAAACAATCTCCAAGGTGGTGAGAGATGCAAAGGAGGCGCTGCCGGAGGCAGTGGTCTATGTGTATGATAATAATTCTGCGGATCGGACCGTGGAGCTTGCCAGAGAAGCCGGAGCGATCGTCAGATACGAGCATATGCAGGGCAAGGGCAATGTGATCCGGCGTATGTTCCGGGAGATCGAGGCGGAGTGCTATATCATGGTGGACGGCGATGACACGTATCCCATGGAATACGCGGGTGAGATGGTGGATAAGGTGCTGAATTACAACGCGGACATGGTCGTAGGGGACAGGCTTTCGTCCACATACTTTACGGAGAATAAAAGACCTTTCCATAATTTCGGCAATACGATCGTGCGCAGCAGCATCAACAGGCTGTTTCACTGTGAGATCAAGGATATCATGACAGGCTACCGCGCATTCAGTTATGGCTTTGTAAAGACATTTCCGGTGCTGTCCACCGGATTTGAGATAGAGACGGAGATGACGATCCATGCCGTCTACAATAATATGCAGATTGAGAATGTGATCGTGGATTACCGGGACAGACCCGAGGGCAGCGAGTCGAAGCTTAATACGTTTTCCGATGGTTTCCGGGTACTTCATACGATCATGAAACTGTACAGGGATTATAAGCCTATGGAATTCTTCGGACTCTGCTCGGCGTTTCTTGCGTTGATCGCGGTGATCTTGTTTATTCCGATTCTGATCGCCTATCTGGAGACAGGACTTGTGCTCAGGTTTCCGACGCTGTTCGTCTGCGGATTCATCGGCCTGGCGTCTATCCAGTCGCTGTTTGCGGGATTGATCCTGTCCAATATGGCTTTGAAGAACCGAAGAGATTTTGAGTATCGTCTGATGTTGGTGACCAGACGAGTCAATAAGGCGGAGCGGTAGAGCGTAGAGAAAGGACGAGACGAAGCGGAGAAGCATATGGAGAAAAGAATCAATCTGGCGGCGCTGCTCGCCGCAGGAGCGGCGGTGTGCCGTATCATAATCGTCTGTTACGCCTGCGGTACGCTGTATACGTTCGGTGTATTTTACATGGCTGTACTGTGCGGCATATATTGCATTACGAAAAAGGCTTTGTTTTTGCAGGAAGCCTTTTTTTCTGTCTGGGTGCGAGGCGTGCTCGCGCTGCTCTTTACCGGGTCCCAGGTGCTGGGGCTGTATTACAGTGTGCCCGGCATGGAGGAGAAAGTACATGTTTTGGAACTCATACTGTGGACGTTGTGTCTTACACCGCTTACTTACGGGGCGCAGAATATGCTCTTTGGCTGGGTGAAAAGACGGGCAAAGAATGCGGGAGAGACGTGTTGCGGACCACGGAGTATGGCAGGAATGACAGACAGCTCCGGGGCGTTTTCATTCCGGAGGGATTTTCTGGCGGCATATGCCGTCATACTGGCCGGTTTCCTGATTCCCTTTGCCACATACTATCCTGCCATCATGGCGTACGATGTGATTCCGCAGCTGGATCAGATCAAGATCAGCGGCTATACGACGCATCACCCGCTGGTGCATACGCTGATGCTATCCGTGAGCCTTAAGATCGGGGAGCTGCTGCCTTTCGCGAATGCGGACAGGGCGGGACTGGCAGTGTATACGGTTGTGCAGATGCTGTTCGTGGCAGGGTGCTTCGCCTATGTGTATGCTTTTCTTCGTAAAAAGGGCGTGCATAAGTATGTATGTTATCTTTTTGTGCTCTGTGCGGCCCTCTACCCGACGCACGGCATGCTGGCCGTATCTATAACCAAGGACACGATCTATGGCGCCCTTGTGATGGTCTTTACGGTCTTTGTATGGGAACTGGTCCACCGGGCAGAGGACGCCGGCAGAGGGTGGTTTTGCGCATATACGGCGCTGACCGTGCTTTTGCTCTTGTTCCGCAATAACAGTATATATGCGTGGGGCGTGTTCCTGATCGTGGAGAGTATCGTGCTGTTTAAAGACAGATGCAGATGTGGGAGCGGACAGCAGAGAGTGGGCAGGAATGTCATTGCCGCACACGCGGCGGCGTTAGGGTTATATTTGCTGCTGAACGCAGGCATGACGGCGGCTTCTCATGCCACCAACACGACTTATGCAAGAGAAATGCTGAGCGTTCCGGCCCAGCAGATTGCCAGAGTGACAGCCTTTCATGGGGAAGAGCTGACGCAGCAGGACAAAGAGCGTCTGGGGGCTGTCTGGGGGAAAGACAATCTGCCGGAATATGTCCCCGCGATCGCAGACCGAAGCAAGAGAGATATTCCGAACGATCCGGATGCCATTAAGGCATTTGCCGGGGAATGGTTCAGTCTGGGGCTGCGGTATCCGGGCGAGTATGTGAAAGCGTTTCTGTTAAAAAATAAAGGTATGTGGTATCTGGAAGACAGCACATACTTAAATGACGTTTATTCCTATGCCAAGGGGTATCTGCAGATCACATATCCCAGCGATCAGCAGGAATATATGGAGGCTCTTGTGCCAGGCTATGCGAGGCATGGACGGCTGCAGTTTATGCAGGCGGTGTACCGCTATTTTGCAGGCGGGGATGAGGTATGGAGATTTCTGCCGCCCCTGTCGCTTATCATGCAGCCGGCGTTCTACTGCTGGCTGCTAATGTACTATTGCATCTGCTGCATTGGCCTGAAGAGAAAAAGAATGCTCATACCTGCAGTGTATACGCTGGCGCTGACAGGGACGCTTGTGCTCGCGCCCTGTGTGCTTGTGCGGTATCTGTATCCGGTGATGCTGTCGGTGCCGGTGCTTGCGTTGCTGCTGTTCAATGCTTTGGAAGAGTAGAGCAATGTATTAAGCCGTTTACTGCTTGGGCCGGAGCTGATAGACCATATAGGTGGTGTCACCCGCGGTAAAGGTGTCCGATACTTCACAGACCGCATTGTATGTATGGCGGAAGTACATGACTACCGGGTGTTCATCGTTATAGGGGGCGTCCCGCAGGATAAAAAAGGTAGTGTCACTGTCGATCACATCCTGTCCGAAGCTGCCGATGCCGTGCTGAGCGAGCTTAACACGGCTGTTGGGGTTTAAGATGACGCCCCAGTTCGTATAGATGAAGTTATTATAGGTATCTAATGTCAGGTCAAAAGGAGATTCGCAGTAATTCTCCAAAGTCCCCGAATTATAAGTCCATATGTAGAGATTGTCCGGATGGGCATGGCAGTATGCTTTCAGCTCTTCCCAGGTTTCCTGATGCGCATGATAATTGGCGTCCACGTTGTTCTTGGTGATGATCAGGGATGCGGCGCAGAACAGAAACAGTATGGGAAAGACAATGGCATAGCGTTTGGACTTCTCCAGGCGGAGCAGATTAAAGCCAAGCAGTATGCCGAAGAGAACCGCATAATCCACGGTGATGAGCGGCTGTATGATCCTCTTGGGGAAACGCCCCTCGTAAAGGACGTAGATCCAGCTCACGGAACGTCCCACGAAATAGAGCAGATAGACGAACAGCGCACTGTAGCTGCGGTGCATCAGGATCAGCAGCAAAGTGATGATCATCAGGCAGAGCGCTAACAGGTTGGCCGGCTGCATACCGTCCTCATAGAGATAGACGGAGAGGATGCCGGTGGCAACATTCTTGATCCGCGTATGAAGATCGGTCCGGGCAAGATAACATTCTCTGGCTATGTCATGCATTTCTTTCCAGTCCGATACGGTCATGTTGTATCCGATGTGAGGTGCGCCTGTGCGCCAATAAGAGTATTCTTCTTCCGATATCCCCAGGTTTTGCAGGGCGTCCGCACATTCTTCATACTCCGGCCATGTGTAGAAATCACCTACTCTCTCCCGATAGTGGTTGATCTGCCTGAAATCTGACCATTCGATGTCGGAGTAGGCAGCCATGTTGAGGCCGGCCAGGAGTCCCATACCGACAAGGAGAATCAAGGCAAACCCTAACAGTTTGCCGGCGATCCGGTCATAGCCGTTTCGGTAGGCATTGATCCATTTACATAGCCAGAGCATACCGGCTATGGGCAGCATCAGATAGAAGATATTCTGCCGCATACTGAAAGAGATCCAGGCAAAGAGCCATGTGGGTATAGAGTTTAACAGAAAAGAGCCAAGGGAAAGGCCGCCCCGCGTCGTGATAAAACAGAAGATAGCGGCAGCAGCGGCAAGTCCCGCCGTAGTTGTATACTGCGCTTCGGTAAGCACATTAAGGTCCATGATCAGAAACAGGAAGCAGGTGAGCGTCAGGGCAGGCTTCCAGAATGCATCCGGAGAATTGTGCCGCTGCCAGATCTGCATGCTCCGCTGGTAGATCGCGTAGAGACTGGCAACCTGCACTGCATGGAGAAACAGGCCGTACCAGGGAATAAAACTGCAAAATGTATATAACTGCGCCAACAGCCAGGACAGAGGATACAGGAAAAAAAGTACATGCGCCTCCGGGTAGCCAAGATAAGCGCCGGACAGGGTGCTGTACATGCCCCAATCATCATTGATGCCATCCACAGGCTTCATCCACAGCAGTTCCATGCCATAGAACAGGATCAGGAACAGGAGGAAAAAAAGCCGCCATATCCATGGAGATGATGAAGCGCCGTGTATAAATTTGTCCTGTCTGCGGGAAATAGCCGAACCAGGAGTGGAGATGGCAGGCTGTGAGCCTGGCGTAATAAGCGACATAATGGAATCCTTTCTTTTGTGTTCTGTATGATGAAAGTGGAATCATGCGGCAGACAAATGCATATTCCTAATTTTTTATTATATACTATAATAGGGGTTGGCTACAAGTCAGATGCAATTCTTAAGAATTACGGAATGTTTTTTTAATATATTGGAAGAATTATACACATTAAGGTTGAAAAGTGGTATTCTATGTTTCATAGGATGCAGAGTGTGCAGATACATTTTGATCTTATATGGGGCAAGGCTTTGGAACTGTCGGAGCCGTTACGGTATGGAAATCTGAGGCACAGGTACATACTGCCCGCAAGTTCATGGGAAAGGCAGGGCTTTATAATGGACAATAGGAATCATACAAGACGAGGAAGACAAAATGGAAATATATTGCTGTTGACTGTGCTGATCGGGTTTTGTATACTGGCGATCATCGAGATCCTCTACGGACAGGCGCAGATCAGGATGGAGCGGGAGCGGCTTACACTGGAAGAGGAAAACCACAAGGCTGTGCAGGAGCTTAAGGCGGAATGGAACCAGCTGAAAGGGGATCCAAGCGTTGGCAGCGAGACGGCCGAGGAGGCGGGAGAAGAGCAAAGTGACAACACGGAGCCGGAAAAGACGCTGTCCAATAAAGAAGATGTTTCCACCGTATCCGGATCGGATGTAGGAGAGGCGAAGCAGGGTGAGGATAAGGACAAAGAACAGAAAGAAGACGAGAAACCTGCGGAGGATGAGAAAGAGTATGCGATGCAGATCGTTTTCATGGGCGACAGTATTATAGACAGTGACAGGGAAGAGGGCGGTGTGGCAGCCCTGATCTCGGATGCCTGCAATGCCAAGGTATATAATATGGCGATGGGCGGCACGACTGCAGCGCTTCTGCCAGGAGAACAGGCTGATTTTGAGACCTGGGAGTCCCGCTGTCTTCTGGGTGTGGTGAATGCGATCCTGGGCAATATCAAGCCGGATATCTTTGAGGGATACCGGGCAGGGGAGATTCTGAAAGAATGTGATTTTGATAAGACAGATTATTTTGTGATTGAATACGGCGTCAATGATTTCCTCAGCGGCAAGATTCCCCAGAGCAGATATCTGGCGGATGGCAGCACGATAGGCGTGGATGAAGTGCACACCTATTCCGGTGCGCTCACCACGGCGGTACAGCTTTTGCGGGATCGATTCCCGGATGCCAAGATTCTTCTGATCGCACCTCATTACTGTCAGTTCTTCAGCGGCGACACGTTTCTGGGGGATGCTTACAGCACGAATTACGGTTACGGTACCTTGGTTGATTTCTCCAGAGGCGCAGGCTATGTGGCGGATCTGTACAAGAAAGACAACGTGATCTTCTACAATGCGATGGAAGAGAGCGGAATCAATGCCTATTCCGCAGATAAATGTCTCGAGGACGGTGTACACCTGACAGCAGAGGGACGTAAGACTTATGTAGAATATGCGATCCGGCTGATCATGGCGGATTTCTATCCGGAAGAGTGATAGTGGATAACGAAAGAAGATAAGGGCCTGTCGGTTATGACAGGCCCTTTTGCTGTTTAGTATGGATAGAGCCGGCGCGTTTTGGCTCTGTGGATGCATAACAGTACGAAAAAGAGTACTGAGACCAGGGTACAGATCTTCCATAATAAAGGCTCACGATAGAACACATGGATGCGCCCCAGTGAGTCGGTGGGCTTGATACGGATCAATCCCTCGGGACTCGGTGTGAACTCCAGTTCCTGATCGTTCTGGTCAAGCACATGGTAGTTCGGGTAGCAGAACAGCGGTATATCGATGTAGGAGCTGTCCGTGCTGCCTGATATGGACAGCTCGGCGTAGACGTCCAGATAACCTTTGGCATAGTTTTGTACCTGTACGGTCATATCCTCAGGGTACTTGAGGGTGCCGTTAAAGACGATCGTATCCGGATCGCAGGCCCGCAGCAGATAGAGCTTGTCGCTCTTTTCCATTACCTCACATGTGATCTTATCGATGCTCTCCTGGTTTAAGCAGGAGTCGATGGAGTAGAAAGAGGCGAATATGATAATGCCCATAAGGAAGAGCATGCAGGCGGTATTACGGCGGGAGGAGATGGCAAACATAACGTAGCGCAGGCCGATCGCCGTGACCGGACTTAAGAATACGCAGCTTAACACGAGCAGACGGCAGAGGAACTGTATGCTGAAATGAGAGCCGATCTGCGTAGCGATAATGGGCTTCCATGGGAAATACACGGAGGCGGTAAGAAGACTGATCACGCCGACGGTAAAGCAGTAGAGGCCCTTGCGGCGGGATTCTCTTGCATTCTGCCTTGTCACAAAAGCGTAGTAAACGAAGAAGATCATGCCGATCAGGACGATGGTTCCTACACTCAGCGGCATCTCGTCAGCAGTCGATCCCAGATCGTACATGGGGTTGCCGTTTGGCACGAAGGATGTAAAAAACTGGGACAGATAAATACCTGTGGAATGCAGTCTTGTCTCGGGTTCATTTGCATTCAGCTCCAGCGTACTGTACTGCAGGAACGGAACGATAAACCACAGGTTGAGCAGTAAGGTGGAAACTGCTGCCGCGGTCAGGGCCCACAGACGTTTGCGATTCCTGATCAGCCTGCGGATGGAGAAGAGGACGGCGAAGAAGCAGCACAGGGCGGCGATCAATACGGTGATGATATGGCTCTGAATCACGCCGGTATATCCAAGAACAGCGTACAGCCATCGATGGTGATCGCCATATATGATCTCATACATGCCGTAGAACAGCAAAGGCAGGAATACCATGGCAATCGCTTCTCCCATGGCGCTGCGGGTATAGATATCTGCAATACGGTATATGCTCATAACATAGAGCGCCGCGCTGAGCAGGCCGATCTGCCGGCTGCGGAAGATGCGCGTATAAGAAAAATAGGCGATGTAGGCTGTGCCGCAGTTGATGAAAAAGATCAAAATCTTATAGGCATTGAGCATGGAGCAGCCCATCAGGCGCAGCAGCGCAGGAAAATATAAGAAAAGCTGAGGGTACATTGTGGGCGTGATATACCCGTAACCGCTGTGGTCAGATCCGGAAATACGCATCACAACGTTGTCCGGCGATATATGATGAAACCAGTCAGTGATGGCATTAATGCGTGCATAGTGAAACAGGTAGTCATGGCTGGAAGCCTGGAAGTTGTTCAGGATCGGAATGGTTGCGATCATGGCAAGTACTGTCAGTATTACAAAATTCCACACAGGGGCCAGCCTGCCCGATCCTGTGTGACGATAGTGATGGATCAAAAACAATGTGAGGATCTCGAAAAAATAGATCAGGGCAAGAATGATGAATGCATCGGTGAAATTCCGCGTGCACTGGTTTTCTATAGAGCTGATCCTGAGTTCTCCGCCGTTATAATAGAATTTGAATTCTACATTGCGAAGCCGCTCTTCTGCAGTATAGTGCAGGATGTGGGAATTGCTTCCGGCGGGCAGAGTCGTGGAAGCGATTACCGTGCCGGCGGAGTTGTTTTCTCCGGGGACGGAACTGCTGTACACTTCGCATAAGACATCTGCGGTGGAGGTATAGGAGATCTTCAGATCGTATTCTCCTGCATTGACGGTGATGTATGGACCAACCAGAGCCAGTCCCTGATAGGAGGTGGGCTGAATGCGGCCCACTACGATATCGTCAAAAGGCTTATCTTCCGTGGGGAAAGTGACGGAGTCGGCAATTTCAAAGTATGCCTGCATGTCCGTCAGATTGACATCCCGCAGATTGGTGTCCTGTTTGTAGTTGGCATAGGTAATGATGAGCAGCGCCAGATTCATAAAAAGGAAAGCTGCCCGGTATCGTTTTGGTATGCTGTTGAGTAGAAGTTTCATGTCTGAAGTTTGTCCTTTCGCAGAAAATAAATACATTTTAGCACCGATTTGACAGGAAAACAAGATGTGAGACTGTTAAGATTTTGCCGCAGAATCAGGGTGAAAGCTTATGGAGCGGCTGCTTTTCCTGAAAATCCGGCTCACAGTCCGGCAAACGCCGATTGCCGTAGGACCATATCATGTGATATGATAGGAAACAGGTTATGTACTGCCATGATCGGAGGCGTTATATGAGAGAATTGGAATATCCTTTTGACAGCGAATATATATTGAAGAAATCCAGGAAGATCAGACGGGAGTTGTTGGAGCAGGCTAAGGAGAGCGGGAGCGCTCTGCTGGAGAAGAAGATCGCGGTGCTTGGGGGCAGTACGACCCATGATATCGTGAGGATATTGGAAGTGTTTCTGCTGCATCACGGGATCATGCCTCTGTTCTATGAGTCGGAATACGCGCAGTACTGGCAGGATGTGATGTTTGACAATCCGGAGCTGGCGGCGTTTGAGCCGGATCTGATCTATATCCATACGTCCAACCGCAATGTGATGTCATATCCGGCGGTGGGAGACGCGGCGGAGCAGGTCGACGCTCTGTTAGAGGAACAGTACGAGCACTTCAGCGTTATGTGGGACAAGGCGGCCGGGCGGTATCACTGTCCCATCATCCAGAATAATTTCGAGTATCCTTTCTACCGTCTGTTGGGAAATCAGGAGGCGGTATATGTGCAGGGACGCATCAGTTTTCTGAACAGACTCAATGAGAAGTTCTGCCAATATGCCAGAGAGCATGAGGACTTCTATATTCATGATATCAATTATATATCGGCGGCCTACGGGCTTGACCGATGGGCGGATCCGTTCTACTGGCATATGTATAAGTATGCTCTGTGCATGCAGGCGATACCGGAGTTTGCCCACAACCTGGCAAACATCATCAAAGCGGTATTTGGCAGAAATAAGAAGTCTCTCGTGCTGGATCTGGACAATACACTCTGGGGCGGTATTGTAGGGGATGACGGCGTGGAGAATCTTGAGATCGGTCAGGAGACTTCTCTGGGGCAGGTTTATGCGGAGTTTCAGAATTATATAAAAGCGCAGAAAGACATTGGCGTGATGCTCAACATTGATTCCAAGAACGAGCAGGATAATGCCCTGGCAGGGCTGAATCATCCGGCGGGTATTCTAAGACCCGATGACTTCATTCTCATCAAGGCGAACTGGGAGCCGAAGAGCAGAAATATTGCAGAGATCGCGGAGGAGATGAATATTTTGCCGGACAGTCTGGTGTTTGTGGATGATAATCCGGCGGAACAGGAGATCGTGAGCGCTCAGGTGGCCGGTGTGGCCGTGCCGAAGATCGGTACGCCGGAGCAGTATATACGGGTGCTTGACCACAGCGGATTTTTTGAAGTGACACGATTGTCAGAAGATGACCGGAAACGCAGCCAAATGTATAAGGCCAATATGGAGAGAAGCAGGCAGCAGCAGAGTTTTGGAGATTACAGGGAATATCTGCTGTCGCTTGAGATGAAAGGCGTGATCAGGCCCTTTGAGGCTGTCTATATGGCGCGTATCGCCCAGTTGACCAATAAGAGCAACCAGTTCAATCTGACGACCAGAAGATTTACCCAGAGCGACATCGAGGGGTTTGCGGCAAACGAGGCCTATATTACAAGATATGGCAAGCTGGAGGACAAGTTTGGCGATAACGGGGTCGTCTCCGTGGTGATCGGCAGAATGGGATCGATGGAAGAGGTGACACTGTACCGGCAGGGAGAGAGCCCGGCGAATCAGGAAAGAAGCGCCGCAGAGGCAGGAAATATGGCAACGGGAGATGTTCTGCATATAGAGCTGTGGCTGATGAGCTGCCGCGTGCTGAAGCGCGATATGGAGTACGCAATGTTAGACGGCGTGGTGGAGGCCTGCCAGGCCCGGGGAATCGGCCGGATCATGGGATATTATTATCCTACCGCCAAGAATGCCATGGTCAGGGATTTCTATGGGCTTATGGGATTTGAGAAACTGCAGGAGGAAGAGGACGGCACGACTGTGTGGCAGTTTGATATCCCGGCCTGCTATGAGAAGAGAAATACGGTGATCGCTATGGGTTGCCAAATGATATAAAAAAGATTATAGTTAATTATTATTGAAAGAATGGAAATGGAGACGGATATGAGCAGAGAAGAAGTGTTTGTGAAATTGAACGAGGTATTTCAGGATGTGTTTGACGACGAGAGCATCACGGTGACGGACGCCACCACTGCGGACGATATCGAGGAGTGGGATTCCCTCGAGCATATCAATCTGCTGGCGGCCGTAGAACAGGAATTTGGGATGAAGTTCAATATGGGACAGGTTGTGTCCATGAAGAACGTGGGTGAGATGGCGGACATCATTCTTGCGCAGATCGGATAGGAAGGTCAGGGTATGGTGACCGGATTCATTGACAGGATACACAGATGGTATGAACAGCTGGAGAAACTCGGCAGAAGAAGAGAAGCGCTTCTTGTGTGGGGTTTCTTTGTGGTACTGGTGTTTGGCGTGGTACTTGGCATGGGAACGTTAACGTCCGGGTTTCATCTGGTGGACGATTGGGAATTTGCCAAATATGTGGACTGGATGACATTAGAGCACAGGAGCCTGTGGAGTTGTCTGCAGGAGGCTGTAGGATATGATCTGACAATGCGTTTCAGACCGCTTTACTATATTAACCGGGTACTGATGGCCAGGGTGTTTGGCATTAATCTGACAGCTATGTCAGTTGTTAAGGCTGCGGAGATCGTGGCAGCGCTTGTGCTTCTCTACTACTGCGCCAGACGGATGAAATGCAATATGCCCTATGCGGCGCTTTTTGCCATGACAGTAATGGTGGGATATCAGTCGGCGGTGTGGTGGAAACTGGGCCCCCAGGAATCCTATGACATGATGATGTTTGCCCTTGGATTCTATCTGCTGCTCAAATGGCTGCAGGGGGATGGCAAAGGGTATGCTTTCGCCAGTGTGGGAGCTTTTTTCCTGATGTCGATCTATAAGGAACCTTTCATACTGCTTCTGCCTTTCGTCGGATTATATGTGCTGTATGTGCAGATGCAGGGACAGAAGATCACGGTCAAAAACCTGTGGGAGGCGGTGAAAGCGAGACTGCCATATCTGTTGGTGATCGGCGGGATCTTTGTGGTGGAGATGATTTTGATCGTCTTTGTGATCGGTACGAACAATTATTCCTATGTAGGGCTTGATGAGAGTGTGACGATTGACCAGTATGTGCAGGCATGGAGCACGGCGGCGCAGGGGGATCTGAAATGGTATGTGCGGTTTGGTTTTCTGATGCTGTTGGTGTTTTTGACATATTGGGAACGGAGTAAGAAGCTGATCTGGGAGGTTTTACTGGCAGCGGCGATCGTTGTGCCCCAGTGTGTCTCCTACAGCAAGACTTCCATGACAGAGCGGTATCTTCTGCCCTGCGTGTTGGGATTTGCCTTTTTCTTCGTGATTGTTGGGTGTAACTTCAGACCGTTGAGCGGAAAGAGAAGAATCTTCTATATGCTGTGTCTGCTTCTGATGCTGGCAGCCCACGGCAGGGTCGTGCTCAGAGAAGCCAGGTATTTTACGTACCGCGGCAACAGCATCCGGACGATGATGGAGTCTACGCTTGAACTGGTGTCCGGCACGGACAGGAAAGTGCTGTCATGTTTTGCGCCGAACCTGGAGGGCAACAGGACAATGTATTACTGGTTCCGGCTTCACGGCTATGACGAAGTGTTTTACTGGGAAGAGGACAAAAATAAGATCAACCGCTCGTTTGGTTCCAGGGAGGACGAACAGGCGGCTTTTGAAGAGATAGATATAGTGATCATGTACAATGAGGAAGACCGGCATTGGTGCTATGAGCCAAGCCTGGATCTGTCGGACTTCACGGAGCGAAAAACCGGCACGATCACCATGTATGTCAGAAACGGGGTCGAGTAAAGGACAGAAAGGCATCAGACTGTGGACAGCAGCTCGATCATGCCCATGGCGGCATTTGTCAGGAATACCACCTGGCGGCCGTTGAGTGCGGGCGCAGGAGTCGGTGTGTCGATGGCGATGAACCCGCTGTTAGTCAGCTCATGATAAGCGGCCGTCAGATCGCCGGTTTCATAACAGATATGATAAGGGCAGTTCTTGTATTTTTTCAGAAGGCCAAAGACCACGGAATCTTCGGAAACGGGAGATACCAGTTCTATCCGGTATCCGTCTTTGATGAGGAAACAGATATCCACCTTGCGGATGTCATCGTAGACAGTATCCTGTTCGACCAGGTAACCAAGGGCTGTGAAAGCCTGCTTTGCTTTTTCGATTTTTTTGACTAAATAGCCGATATGGTGTATTTTTAATGTTGGCATGGACGCTCCTTGTGCAACCGTATCTGTCCGCAGGATACAAGGGGATACAATGCCTGCGCTCCTGCTTTATGACGGCGGAATCATTGTTTTTCATTATACCATATTTTAAATAAGGCAGCTACACAATATTGTGCCGCCGGATCCGGTTCCTTATGAGTAACAGACGAAAGAAAGGCTACTGCTATATGAGATCATTATATATGAAATACAAAGACTTTATTATGGAAGTCATCCACTTTGGCATCGTGGGCGTCATCAATACCCTGATGGGCTGGGTCATCATGGCGGTGCTCTACAATCTGGTTCACATGAATTACTGGCTATCCAGCGGGATTTCCTATTTTATAGGAAGCGTATTTTCTTATCACGCCAACGGCAAACTGACTTTTAAGGTGGAAAATAAGGACAAATGGCTGCCCTGGCGTTTTGCGCTTAATATCATCGTCTGCTATCTGGCTGCCTTTGGCATCGCCAAACCGCTTGTAAGATATGTGCTGAGCGGACAGGCGCAGGTGATCGTGGAAAATGTGGCGATGCTTCTTGGCATGTGCATTTTTATCGTGATGAACTTCTTTGGACAGAAGCTGTTCGTGTTTCGCAAAACAAAGCATAATGATATGGAGAAATAAATGAAGCGTATGAAGCATTTGGCCGAATATAAATGGTTTTTATGGCTTACGAAATATTGGTTCCTGTTTCCGGTGACGGGCTTCGTGCTGCTTGCGGCGGGGGTGTTCTTCGGATACGGGGAACACAGTTATATAGCGGTTCATGACAATATGGATCTGTTTCTTGCGCAGTTTCAGATGCTAAAAAATACGGGGTCATTCTGGCAGCATGGCGTGGATGTGCCTTTTCTGGGTGGTGTAAGCAGGGACAATCTTCCCTCGGAGCTGTCACTGTACAGCATGCTGTACCTGTTTTTTTCTACTTATCAGGCGTATGTGCTCGGTATTCTGGGAAAAATACTGTTGGGTATGTTTTCTTTTGTCCTGTTGGCAAGGGAACTGTACCCGGATGATTATACTCGTTACCGTCCGGTGATCTATATGACAGGATTTGCGTATGGTATAATCTGGTTTTTCCCGGCATTTGGATTTGCTTTTGCGTCGATTCCACTCTGTGTGTATCTGCTGATCAAGATATACAAAAAGCAGGGTGGAAGATGGTATCTGGCGCTGTTTGCCTATCCGCTCGTATCTTATTTTTCTTACCACGGGATCTTCATTCTTGGGTATCTTGTGATCGCCATCCTGTGGCTGTCCATACGGGAGAGGAAACCGGCATGGCGTCTTGTATGGGCGTTTTTCGTCCTGGCATTTGGCTATGTGGGATGTGAATACAGGCTGTTTGGCCAGATGCTTTTTGGCAGTGAGGTGACGATCCGTTCCTCGATCGTGAATGCAAGCCTTTCGATTCCGGAAGTTGTCAAAGAGATCGGTGTGGTCTGGCGTGAAGGAATCTTTCATGCGGAAGATATTCACGGCAAGGTGGCGCTGCCTGTATGCGTCATATATTTTCTGTTTAACAACGGCATGTATATATGGAAAAGACAGGCTGGGAAGATATTTCATGACAGATTTAACTTTGTCATGCTTTTTATCCTGTTTAACAGTGTGATCTACGGACTGTATGATTATGAGCCGCTCCGTTCTCTGGTGGAAAAGCTTATCCCGCCCCTGGAGGGGTGGCAGTTTAACAGGACGATCTTTTTTAATCCGCTGCTGTGGTATGGGGCGCTGTTTTTAGTGTTGATCCGCCTGTATGACGCGGGAATCTGGCAGACGTGGATTGCCAATGCCATCATCTGTGCCGCCGTACTGGCTATTATCCTGACGCCGAACCGGTATAACGATCTGTACTTTACATGCTATAACAGAGCCTATGAGCATTTTCACGGCGTGGAGGTGGACGAGCTTGATTACAGCCAGTTCTATGCGAAAGAGCTTTTTGATGAGATCAAGGAGGGAATTGGTTATCAGGGAGAGTGGTCAGCGGCATACGGGTTCCATCCGGCGGTGTTAGAATACAACGGAATTGCCACGCTGGACGGTTATCTGGGATTTTATTCCCAACAGTACAAAGAAGATTTTAGAAAGATCATTGCCCCGGCCCTTGAGCGTGTGGAGGCGACACGGATCTATTATGACGACTGGGGAGCCAGAGCTTATCTGTATTCGGGAACGGATCTGAGTATTGTGAGCGCTACTAAGACGGTATATGCCACGGACAATGATATTTATATAGATGCGGAGGCGTTTCGCAATCTGGGCGGAAAATATATTTTTTCCAGAATAGAGCTGACGAATGCGCGAGAAGCCGGGCTTAAGCTGCTTGGCAGTTATAAGGCCCGGGATGAGAGCAGCACGATTTATGTCTATACGGCCGGGTGAATGTAACAGAATACGGGAAATACGTTAGGAAGGGAAAAGAGGAAAGAGATATGTCGATCAGAGTACACAATTTTGCAGGAGTATTGGGGTGGAATGCCAGAAAGTATCTGCCGAGACTGGCCAGCGAGAGCTATCTGAAGCTTCAGTTTATCGCCAGAAGAAGACAGCAGAAGAAATATATTGATTATTTCTATTCGCAAAAGGAGGTGCCCCATCCGGTGGTGGTGAACCTGGAGACGGTGAACCGGTGCAACAGTACATGTGAATTCTGCACGGCCAACATCAATGCGGAGAAGCGCCCTTATATGAAAATGGACGAAGATCTGTATTACTCTATTATCGATCAGCTTAAAGATTGGAATTATAAAGGGCATCTGACGCTGTACGGAAACAATGAGCCGCTGCTGGACAAGCGCATCGTAGAGTTTCACAAATACGCGAGAAAGCAGCTGCCCGAGGCGTTTATCTTCATGTCCACGAACGGGCTGCTCCTGACGGTGGATAAGGTGAAAGAGATCATTCCCTATGTGGATCAGCTGATCATCAACAATTATTCTCTTGATATGAAGATGCACGACAATGTCAAGGTCATATATGATTATGCCAAAGCCCATCCCGATGAGTTCAAGGATGTGGATATTCTGATCCAGCTCAGATATCTGAAAGAAGTGTTGACGAACCGGGCGGGCAGCGCGCCGAATAAGCCGGCAACCAACAAGGTTATCAGGGAAACATGTCTGATGCCTTATACGGATATGTGGATCATGCCAAACGGCAAGCTCGGCATCTGCTGCTGTGATAACTTTGAAGTGACGGATCTGGCAGATCTGCACAAGGTTTCGCTAAAAGACGGATGGAACAGCATGCCTTATCAGAAGCTCAGAGAGGCTCTCAGGGGAGGAAGACAGAACTATACGTTCTGTAAGAACTGCGATTTTATAGACGCCGGACTGCGCATGGACGCAGTGGATGACGTGCTCAAGCACCATGACAGAATGCACGGGGCAAGACAGTCCATATTCAGGAAATAAGAGTAAACGGCAGTGGGGGATAAGATGAGAAAGAACGAATGGATAAAAGCGCTGCTTGGCGCAGGAATGGCAGTGATCTGCCTGACAGGATGCAGCGCGGCAGGGGACAGGGAGGATACGGCCAGGGAGAATGAAGTGCAGGAAGAGGAAAGCAGCGGTATAGTACGGACGGACTCAGAAGAGTATGACAAGGCGTCCGCCGGGAATGCAGGAAATCCTGCTGACGGCATAACGAACGAAAAGGCCGGTGAGGATGATGCAGCGGCCCAGGGGGACGGCGTGGATCAGCCGACAGACACTGAAGCAGCCATGAAACAACTAAAGGGCCTTGGCATATCTGTTTACGGTGACAGTATATCCACATTCGAGGGCTGGATTCCGGCTGAGTGCAGCAATTTCTATCCGATAGATGGAGAAGTGACAGATGTGTCAGATACATGGTGGAAAAGTCTGATAGACGAGACAGGAATGGAGTTGTGCGTCAACAATTCCAGCGCGGGATGTACCTGTGTGGGGGATTCTACGGCCATCGATAATCCGGCTTACGGATGCAGCAGCGCCAGAATATCCCTGCTTATGGGCAAAGAGGGAAGAATGCCCGAGATCATCATCGTCTATATGGGCACGAATGATCTGTTAAAAGGGGTGCCCATAGGAGACAACGACGGAACGAGGCTGGTCGAAGAGGGTGAGATTGAGAACTTCAGCGACGCCTACTGCATGATCCTGGATAAACTGGCCAGCGAATATCCGATAGCGGATATTTACTGCTGTACGCTGCCACAGGTGGGCGACTGGGGGACGGATCAGCCGTTTGTGACTTTTGAGAACTATTTGCAGCTGACGGCGGCAGACTATTCCGAACAGATCCGGGTCGTGGCCGGGAATAAAGGTTTTAAGGTCGTGGACCTGCAGCAGTGTGGGATTGAAATCGATAACCTGCAGGAAATGTCGTCGGACGGTGTGCATCTTACGCCGGAAGGCATGAAATGCGTGAAAGATGCGGTGCTTGATGCGATCGTGAGCGGACGCTGAATGGGCGCAGCAGGCATGGCGCCATGGCAAAAGCAAAAAAGGCGCAGAAATAATTACAGGGAGCAGTAAAATGGTATTGGATTGTGTGGCGGCGGTAGTCTATATCGGGATCATCTGGTGTTTTGGGCAGTGGAGTGTGGGAAGACTGCTCAGACATGACACGGAGCAGAGAACATATCTGCTCTCTTTTGCATTGGGATTTGCGGAATTGACACTTGTGTCAACTTTCCTCTACTTTACATGCAGGATGCCTGTGCAGGCGATACGTGCCGTGTGGCTTGTTCTGGGCTGTTTATCTTTAGGGGATATGATCAGGCGCAGAGAGATTACAAAGCGTGGGATCTTGGTGCTTGCGGGGACGCTCGGGCTGTGGGTGATCATGCTGATTCCCGGTATCTGTGGCGGGGATCAATATTATGTGTATCGAGGCAACTGTACCGATCAGCAGACTTATATCGAGGAGACAGTGGCGCTGTCCATGCATCCCATCGGCTGGTATGAGAGCCGTTCCAGGGAGGAAGTGGAGCTGGTAAGCGATGTTTTGTGGCGGGGATATAATTGGGCGGTCAAAGACAGACCTTCGGCAGGAATGATGATCGCGGTGCTTCGCGCCAACCCCTCGGGGGAGGTTTACTGGGTGGCATATATGTATCGTATGTTTGTGCTGTCCATTGTGGCTTCGTCGCTGCTCTATCTGTTTAGCGTGGCGGTACCCGGGAGTAAGGCGGCAGATGCTGCGTCCGGAGGCAGAATTGGCGGCGTCCTGCAAAAAGGGGCATGGGGGCTGATGGCGGCCCTGTACTGCATCGGCTTCTGGGGGCAGATCCAATATGATATCGACGCGGTGTCCCAGATTTCTTCCATCGCGGTGCTGACAACGCTGACGGCGGTATATATGCAGTATGCATTGGGACTGATGCAGGATGCGAAAGTTGCGGCGGGCCGCGGAGCAGCTGTGGAAGCTGCGGCAAACCGGGGACGGTATGCCGTCATGGTGCTTCTGGCGGCGGCGGGTCTGGCGTTGTATCTGGAAAGCGCGCTGGTGCATGGGGCACTCTACCTCGCGGCAGGTATCCTGCTGCTGATCCGCAGCAGGCGTAGACTTAGCTGGAGACAGACGGTGAGCCTTGCGGGAATTCCGACATTGTCTCTGGTGCTGCTTGTACTGGCAAACCACAGAATACTGCATTTTCTGTTTGCCCAGGTCAATTCTTCCGTCAGTGACGTCAGGCAGTCATGGGCGCATTATTTCAATGCCTGGTGGCTTGGCCGGTATGGGATTGACGAAGGCAGGATCACGGGGCCGGTCAGCAGGGTGATCAACTGCATCTTATCCACTTCCGGCATGTATAATATGACTGTAAATTATGAGCGGTATTATGGTTTGACGGCTATTGCCATGACGGGAGTTACGGCGCTCATCGCGCTGCTTCTTGTGGTCTGTTACCTGCGTCCGTTTATCAGGAAGAAGCAGGGAGCGCAATGGCTTTTGTGGGTCATCGCCCTTATGGGCATGGGAATTGTTGCGGGTATGTGCGTGGCAGGCAAGAACTGGAGCGCGGGTAAGCTGCTCTATTATATTTCCCCATATCTGTATGCCTTTTTGGCTCTGCCGTTACTGCAGGTTAAGAACTGCGGCGGAATCATGGAGAAAATGGCGCTGGCCGCGGCGGTGCTTTTGCTTATCGCGGGCGGCAGAATGGTGTGGGCGAAAGGGTTTGATACGAGCGTAAACTGGATGGGACTTGGCTACCGCGGTAATTATCCGTCGGATATGATCGCCGGGCTGAAGATGTGCGCCAATTTTAATTTGGAGATGGGAGAGCTTGAGGACATCGACAGTGTGGAGATCCGGGATCTTAGCATGGTGTCGGATTATGAATATTACCTGCAGTATGTGAAAGTAAAACTGACCTGTGCCGAAATACTCTGGTCGGCACAAAATGACGCCGATTATTACGGACATGAGCTTGTCATATCACAGCAGAGAGAACTGACGGGAAGAGGGGCAGTCTTAGAACCGGTCAGGGATGGCAGCGGGAGATATGAGATCGCAGTCAGTTTCAGATAGAAAGGAAAACAGAAAACAGCTCCGGCAGTTTGGAGAAGTCACTTTGACAGAAAGTGAACTTTTCCGGGCTGTCCGGAGTTTTTTATGTAATAGGAAATTGCTCCGCTTATCCGAGGCCGCGAAGCGGATCTCGTAAACGAGCTTTGCTCGTTTTTTTATATTGGGAAAAATAAATCGTTAAGGGTATTTTAAGAATTCATTAATAATTCCTTGAAGAAAAATCATGGTTTTGTTCGTTATCATATATAGAAAGTGAAGAGCCAGGCGCGCGGCCAAAGATGAACACAGGAGGTTATGACATGCAAAACAGGAAAGATACAAAATATATAACGTTTACGGTTCCCTGCTATAATTCGCAGGATTACATGAAGCGGTGCATCGAGTCGCTTCTTGCAGGCGGGGATGATGTGGAGATCATTATCGTGGACGATGGTTCGAGGGATAGAACCGGAGAAATCGCCGATTATTATGAGGCAATGTATCCCAATATTGTCAGGGCCGTACATAAGGAGAACGGGGGACATGGCTCGGGAGTGAACAAAGGGCTGGAGCTTGCAAGAGGAATCTTCTTCAAGGTGGTGGACTCGGATGACTGGCTGGATGAAGAGGCATATCACAGGCTGCTTGGCAGGATCAGAAGGTTCTGTGCGATGAAAGAGGCGGGGCTGGCAGGCAGTGTGCCGGACTTGTTTGTCTGCAACTATATTTATGACCATCTGGATGAGGGAACTTCTCACAGAATGCACTACAGAAATGTTTTCCCGGCAGAAGAGGTCTGTGACTGGAATGACATCGGCAGGTTCCATACGTCGCAGTATCTGATCATGCATGCGCTCATCTTCAAGACGGAATTATTGCGCAGGGCGGGAGTCGTACTGCCGGAGCATACTTTCTATGTGGATAATATTTTTGCCTACAAGCCTTTGCCTTACGTGCGTCATATCTATTATATGGATATCGACCTGTATCATTACTATATTGGCAGGGAGGATCAGTCCGTCAATGAAAAGGTGCTGATGAGCCGTATTGACCAGCAGATCCGGGTGACGGAGATCGTCTCCAAATGCGTGGATTTAAAAGCGGTGCGGGAAGCGTATCCGAAGCTTGCGGAGTATATGTGCCGCAATATCTCTATCATGATGGCTATCTCGTCCATTCATCTGTTGCTCATCAACTCGCAGGAGGCATACGGCAAGAGGAAAAGGCTCTGGGATACGGTCAAAGAAGAGAATATCCGGCTGTATATCCGGTTGAAATATACGACCTTAAGCGGACTCACTTATCTGCCCGGCCGGCTTGGCGGGATGCTCACGAAAGGCGGATACCGGGCAGCCCGGAAAATATATCAATTTCAGTAGAGGTGCAGGGATGGCGCATATATATTTGGCTTTGGTGGATACGCCGGGAATGCTGGCCTATTGTATACGGCGGTTCCTGCGGCAGAAATATATTCATGTGGTACTGTCCATGGATGAACGGCTGGAGGAGGCCTACAGTTTTGGCAGGAGAAATCCGCAGATCCCTTTCTGGGCAGGATTCGAGAGAGAGCACAGGGAAGAGATCCTGCATGCTTTTCCGACGGCGGACTATATGGTCTGTGAGCTTACGTGCAGCGAGGAACAAAAGCGCATGCTCCGGCAGAAGCTGCGCGCGGATTATGGGCGCAGGTTTCATTATCATTATGCGGTGCTCGGACTTTTCTTTGTGGCCCTTGGGATTCCTTTTTACCAGAAGAATCATTATACCTGTTCTTCCTATCTGGCCAAGCTGCTGGATAGCTGCGGAATTACGATCTCAGAGAAACATTTTTCCCTTGTCACGCCCAAAGACTTCCGGCTTTATCCGGATAAGAGGATCGTGTTCGAGGGGAGCCTGGCACAATTCATAAAAGGGACGGACAGGTGTGCTGCAATATCGGCATGATAGTTTGGGGGATGAAATGGTGGAGACAATGGCTATGGAAAGTGGAGAAAACAGAGGGACATATATCAGAAAGAGGGCTGTGGAGGGAGCGTTTTTCCTGCTCATTATGGCGCTGTCATTCTATACGGTGTTTCGCGGACAGGACATAGAGCAGGTGAAGAGCGCCCTCGGAAGGCTGTCCCTTACATCTTTGTGCAGTGCGCTTATTGTGGCGCTGTTTTTCGTGAGCGCCGAGGGGATCATGATCTGGTATTTGCTGCGAAGCCTGCACGGAAAGAGCGGACTGCTTCGGTGTATTTCCTATTCGTTCATTGGGTTTTTCTATTCGGGCATCACACCCTCTGCTACGGGAGGACAGCCCATGCAGCTTTATTACATGTGTAAGGATAAGAACAGCCTGTCGGAGTCCTCGGTAGTCCTGATGACGGTGGCGCTGCTCTACAAATTCGTCCTTGTGCTGATCGGCATCGCCATGCTCATCGGCTGGCACAGGCCGCTTAGAAGCTATCTTCAGGAATACTTTCCGCTCTTTCTTCTCGGGCTGGCGCTCAATCTGATCCTCGTGCTTATGCTGCTGGCCGTGATGCTTGCGCCGCAGGGCATGAAGCGTATTATCTTCCGCGGGGAAGCGCTTCTTATAAAGATCAGGATCCTGAAAGCGTCCCCCGGCAGAAAAGAGAAGATCGAGCAGTTTATCAGCGGGTATGCGGGAGCGGTAAACTTTTTGATGGAACACAGGCGGACTGTGTGGAACGTGTGTCTCTTTACGTTCCTGCAAAGATGCAGCGTCTTCGTGCTGACATGGATCGTATATCGTGGATTTGCGCTGCAGGGAACGGATATGCTCTCGGTGATGCTGCTGCAGGCGTCGGTCTATATCGCCGTGGATATGCTGCCCATACCGGGGGCGCAGGGAATTACGGAATTGATGTACCGCGGCATATTCGGCACGGTCTTTACGGGGGGCTGTCTGATGCCGTCGCTGTATGTGACGCGGGGGATCAGCTTCTATTTCCTGCTGCTCGTGGGGATGGCGGTGATAGGAGCAAACTATGTGTACCGACATAGGAAAACGCGCCGGCTTAGCTGACTGCCGACGCGTTTCTGTCATGTTTACTGCGCTTCGTGATATTCCTTTTCCGTATTGACGTTCCAGATATTATCTTTGGTCGTCACACCGTTTACGATGTTCTTGACTGTCTCAAAAGAGGTTACCATGGAATGGTCGATATTGTTGTAGCGGTGCTGGCCGTTGCGGCCTACACAGTACAGGTTGTCAATTGTCTTCAAATAATCTACCAGCGTATCGATCTCATTGTAAGTGTCGAAATACGCAGGGTAAGCTTTCTTAACGCGCTCCACATGGGAATCCATGACATCTTCCGGGCTGTCGATCAGGCCCATGCGGACGATCTCTTCCACCGCAAACGCGGTAAAGTCCTGGTCGGACATGGACCAGTATTGATCCCCCTCGAAACAGAAGTATTCCAGACCGATCCAGACCGTGTGCTCTAAGTCCCTGATCATATAGGGCGACCAATTGTTATAGATCTGGAAGCGGCCAAGCTGTACATCCCTGTCATGAACATAGACCCAGCAATCCGGAACGATATTGCCGATGGTCCTAAGTTTTGTCTTATTCTTCAGGTTCAGTCTGGGCAGGAGAAGTCCCACGGTCATATAATCCCTGTAGGGCAGTCCGGCGGCAATACGCGCGGGCGCCTGCGGAACATCGTTCATGCCGGCAACCAGATCCTTGACAGGCATGGAAGAGATAAAAATATCTCCCTCCACGGTCATTGGTTTCCCCTGATTCTCATAGGTCAGGGATGTGATATGATTGGATGCGTCTTTATGGAGCTTTGTCACCTTACAGTTTCTGAGGATCGTTCCGCCCATTTTCTCGATCTCTGCGGCGGTCACATCCCACAGCTGGCCGGGGCCAAGTTTCGGATAACTGAATTCCTCGATCAGGGAAGTCTCCACTGCCCGGTTCTTATTACCCGGAAGCATCTTGGCAAACACGTCTTTGATGATGGCGATAATAGATAAGCCCTTAACGCGCTGGGCTCCCCAGTCGGGGGCGATATCGCTGGGATGGCGTCCCCAGAGGTTTTCGGTATAATGTTCAAAGAACATGGAATACAGTTTTTTGCCAAAGCGGTTTATATAGAAATCTTCCAGTGAGTTTTCCCTGCGCTTGTGAAGCAGGGAAGCGATGTAGCTGAAGCCCACCTGGAGGGTCGTCAGAAATCCCATGTTGATAAATGTTTCCGGTTTCAAAGAAATCGGATAATCAAAAAATCTGCGTTTAAAATAGATGCGGGATACCCGGTTACGCCTGAGCATGACCCGGTCTTCTTTCTCCGGATCGGGGCCTCCGGGCGTCAGCGTCATATCGCGGTGCAGTATGATGTCGTCGTAAGTCGGCGCGCCCTGCAGAGGAAGCATGTTGTTCCACCATGTGTTTACTTCGGGAACTTTGGAAAAGAAGCGGTGTCCGCCCATGTCCATACGGTTGCCCTTGTAGTTGACGGTTTTGGAGATGCCGCCCATGGCATCGCTTTCTTCCAACACTACGACCTCGTACTCATTGCTCTGTTTTAATAATTCATAGGCGGCAGTCAGACCGGCCGGTCCTGCGCCAATGATATATGCTTTCTTCATGGAATACCTCACATCTGAAGTTTGCGTTGTCAAACATGCTAACAGACACAAGTGTACCATATTTGCGGGAAATTGTACAGTATGGTATACTGAAACATAATGCTTTGCGCTGTGGTGTGCGGCTTATGTGCCTCCGCCTGTTTACTGCCGCCAGAGAACGGCAGGATTATTGATTATGATGAAAGCGGTACCGCAGGCTGCCTGTGGTCTGCATGGGTGTATCCATGAAAATTGTGTTTGTGATTCCGGACATGCCGGGCGGCGGTACGGAGCGGGTTGTGGCGCTCCTCGCCAACGAATATTGCAGGAGAGGGATTGAGACGGCGGTCCTGTTGTTTGCAGGACATGAGACGGCTTATCCGCTGGATAAAAGAATTGAGGTTGTCAGTGTGGGGGACCGATCTGACGGCAGGTTTTTGGCCAGAATCGACAGGCTGCGCAGGATGCGGTGTTATTACCGGGAGAACCGGGAGTGCCGGATCTGGGCTTTCAGCGTTATGGGAGCTGTTTTCTCTGTCCTCGCGGCCTGGGGGCAGAAGCATTTTTTTCTTGTATCGGAGCGCAATGATCCGAACCGGTATGACCATAAGATCATCAGGAATCTGGCTTATCGTTTCGCGGATGTGGTGGTGTGTCAGACAAAAGATGCTATCGGGAGTTTCCCGGCCGCTATCGGCAGGAAAGCCGTGGTGATTCCCAATCCGGTGGAGGTGGGAGAACTGCAGCCTTATGAGGGAGAGCGAAAGAAGCGGATCGTGGCGGTGGGCCGTCTGGAGCCGCAGAAGAATCATGCCCTGCTGTTGCGCGCCTTTGCCGCCTTTGCCGGGACCCATCCACAGTATACATTGGATCTGTACGGCAAGGGTGAATTGGAAAGCGAATTAAGGCGGCTTGCCGTCTCTTTGGGAATAGAAGATAAAGTGCATTTATGCGGATTCTCCGGCAGAGTCAGGGAGGAGATCAACAGTGCGGCGATGTATGTGTTGTCCTCCGACTATGAGGGCATATCCAATTCCATGCTGGAGGCGCTGGCTCTTGGCGTTCCGGTGATCGCTACGGATTGTCCCATCGGCGGTTCGGGCATGTATATTCAGGATGGCGTGAACGGACTGCTTGTACCAGTGGGGGAGGCAGAGGCGATGTGCAAAGCCATGTGCAGGATTGCTGACGACGATGCGTTTAGCCGCTCCATCAGCAGACAGGGGCGTAAACTGCGGGAAGAGAACCAGGTGGAGCAGATCGCAGAGCGGTTTCTGGCATTGGAAGAAAGGGATGCAGGACGCAGAATATGAGTCATATACTTGTCATCAATCCAATTTTATATACGTCTGAGACGAACGATATTCCGAAAGTGCGCTCCATCAAAGACACGATGATCTATACCCTCTGTTTGGGCTTTCTAAGGGCAGGGCAGCAGGTGACGCTGATCGCAGCCGAAGATTACAGGCCGACGGCGGAGGAGACGTATGATTTTCCGGTAGTCTGGATGAGGACGGTATGGCGCAGTGTTTTTCAGCCGAGATGTTTTCCTTATATGCCGAAACTGCGCGGTTATCTGAAAAAGCACAGAGAATACGATCATATCATATCCAGCGAGGTGTTTGCCACATGGTCTTATACGGCGGCCCGGGTCTGTCCGGAGCGGACGGTGATCTGGCATGAGCTCGCAAAACATAACCGGATGATGCATGAGATGCCCTCCAGAGTGTGGTATCACCTGGTGGCGGGACTTTTCATGAGCAGGGTGACGGTGATTCCCAGATCTCTGGCTGCTGCGGAGTTTATCGGACAGTTTGTGGACAGGGTGTCGAATACGGTCATCGACCATGGCGTAAACCTAGAGGGAATGGAGCCGGTATGCGCCAGACAGAAGAAGAACCGGTTTGTGGTGGTGTCACAGCTCATCGAGCGCAAAAGAATTGACAGGACGATCGATTGTTTTGCCCGGTTTGTGGATAAGGGATACCAGGATTACAAATTATATATTATCGGCAGTGGTGAACTGGAACAGGAGCTGCGCGCCCAGGCAGTAAGACTTGGGTTGACGGATCATGTCGTGTTTGGCGGACAGCTGACCCATGACAGACTGCTTCCCATGGTGGCCCAGTCCAGGGCGCTGCTTGTTTCTACCCGAAAGGATAATAACATGGTGTCCATCGCAGAGAGCATCGCGGTGGGAACGCCGGTGGTCACCACGTCGGTGCCCTATAACGCCAGCTACATCGCCAGAGAGAGTCTGGGCATCGTGCAGGATGACTGGGACGCCGATACGCTGGTACAGATCTGTGCGGATAACGACGTATATGTGGATCATTGCCTTGCATATCGGGAGAAACTTTCAAATGTTTACTGTGCCGGGCAGTTTCTTACGGTGTTTGGAATACCGGAGGGGACAGGAACGGAAGATGGGAAGCATATGAGAACTGCCGCCCGGGCGGACAGTGTCTGCCGGCGGGGAAGAGATCATTGATAAAGAGAGGTCATGTATGTTACACATCCTTAGCTTATTGTTCTGGCTTGTGGTGATACCCTTTGGAATCGGCCTGATTCCATCTAATTTCATATCGGTGGATAAGAGAAATCCGGGATTTGTCCTGCTTTCCGGTTTCTTTTTCATGTGGGCGTTGTTTGAGGTGGTGACGATTCCGGCGGTGATCTTCGTGCAATATGATAATTTCAGGGCGGCTTCTCTTTGCTTTACCCTGTGCAGCATTCTGTGCGCGCTTGTTGGCCTGTGGCTCATATATCGGAACCGCAAGGCCGGGCGGCCGGGATTGATCTGGGGGCGGAGCATGGACAATATTTCCCTCGGCAGGATGTCATGGGCGGAACGCATCGAGTGGCTGCTGTTTTTTGCGCTGCTCGGATTTCAGTTGTATAAGGCCGTGGCCTATGCTTCTTTTGACGGGGACGATGCCTATTATGTGGTGGAGTCGCTGATCGCCCAACAGGCGGACGTTATGTACAGGATCCTGCCGCTCACGGGTCGTCCTACGGATCTGGATGTCCGGCATGCATTGGCGGTTTTCCCGATGTGGATCGCTTATGTGGCGGCGCGCAGTCATATTCATTCGACGATCGTGTCCCATTTGGTCATGCCTCTGGTACTGATTCCCCTTGCTTATCTCGTGTACTATGAAATTGGCAGGGCGCTTTTTAAGGGAAATGAGGATAAAGACAGTCTGTTTCACAAAGAGAATCTCCCGATCTTCATGATTCTCATGAGTATGTTTCAGATATTTGGCAACGTGTCGATCTACACCAACGAGACTTTTTTCCTGACCAGGACATGGCAGGGAAAAGCGGTGGCGGGCAGTCTGGTGATCCCGGCGCTGTTCTGGGTATATCTGTGGATCTACGACAAAAGAAAGGGCAGACGGCGTGCCGATGCGGGGCTATGGCTCGTGTTCGTGTGCATCAACATGACGGCGGGCATATGCAGCTCCATTGCGGTATTTCTTGTCTCTATTCTGACGGCGCTTACGGCACTGTGCCTGGCGGTGGTGGAACGGGACTACAGGGTGATCCTCAAGATGGGGGCGGCCTGCGTTCCGAATCTGATCTATATCGGAATATATGTGGTGATGGCGTACAGCTACCTGCTGGGTTAGGAGAGCGGCGTACGGAGATGAACCGTGGTATGATAGGAGTTAGTCTATGTGGGGCATTTTTTTGGAGAGCGTTGTAGTCTTTAAGAACTATATGGGATTTCACGAAAATGGATATCTGGCGGGAATCTATCTTTTTGTACTGCTGTATTTGTGGATGACGGAGAAAGATAAGACAAGACGGGCAATCTTTGTGTATGCGCCCACGCTTCTTCTGGCAATGTTTTTTTGTCCGCTGTTTCGCAAAGTGTTCGTCAGACTGTTAGAAGATTCCGAGACGTACTACAGACTGCTGTGGCTGCTGCAGATGAGTCTTGTCAGCGCTTATGGCGTATTGAAGCTGTGCGGACGATACAGGAGGATCGGACTGGCAGTCATGTGTGGGGTGATCATGGTGTGCGGTGGTTATGTCTATGACAGCGAACATATTACCAGAGCGGAGAATGCATGGCATCTGCCGCAGGAGGTCATCGACCTGGTGGATATGATCGAGCCGGAGGAGGGACGCATCACTGTGCTCGTGCCGGCGGATCTGATCTACTATGTGCGGCAGTACAGCACGAATATCGAACTTCCCTATGGACGGGAGATGCTGATCGAGAGATGGGATTACCACCACCCGATGTATGAGGCGATGGAGAAAGCCGATGTGATCGAGACGGAGACTTTCGCAGAGTTGACAAGAGAGTATCCCTGTGCCTACGTGGTGCTCAAGGAGGACAGGGAATTGGAGGAACCTTTGACCGATTACGGCTTCAGGCTGTATGGGCAGGTTGGGGAGTATCTTGTCTATGAAGATATGGAGACGGTGCGGTGAGCGTTGATGCGCACGTACGGGAGGTCTGACCGATGTTGTTTAACTCTTATATATTTGTTTTTTTGTTTTTTCCTATATGTCTGCTTGGCTATTATGGTCTGCTCCATGGGAACAGGACGAAGGCGGCCCGAATCTTTCTCATTGCCATGTCTTTCTGGTTCTATGGCTATTTTAACGTATCTTATCTGCTGATCATGGTGTGCAGCATCGGGGGGAACTATGTTCTGCACAGGATATTGTCCCGCGATCCGAAGCGCAAAGTCATGATTCTGGCGGTATGCGCCAATCTGGGAGTACTCTTCTATTTCAAATATTTTGATTTTTTCCTTTCCACGGTGAATGCCGTGTTTGGAGCATCCATGACATTGCTCGGGATTCTGCTTCCGCTTGGGATCAGCTTTTTTACTTTTCAGCAGATTTCCTTTATCGTGGATACATACCGGGGAGAAATAAGGGACTGTTCGCTGATCGATTACGCGCTGTTTGTATCTTTCTTTCCGCAGCTGATCGCAGGTCCTATCGTCAACCATGGGGAAATGTTGCCGCAGTTTGAGCGTATGGGCCATAAACGAACGTCCTGGGAGCAGGCAGCCCAAGGGCTGGCGCTGTTTGTCCTGGGCATGGTCAAGAAAGTGCTGATCGCGGACACATTTGGCGCGGGCGTGGATTACGGATATGCGAATATTGGGCAGCTTGGCCGTATGGATGCGGTTCTTGTCATTGTGTTCTATGCTTTGCAGCTCTATTTTGATTTCAGCGGTTACTGTGATATGGCCAGAGGAATCGGCAGGATGCTTGGGATCGAGATTCCGGTCAATTTTGATTCGCCCTATAAGGCCACGAATATTATTGATTTCTGGAAAAGATGGCACATCACGTTGAACCGGTTTTTTACCAAATATGTCTATATTCCGCTGGGGGGCAACCGCAGCGGACAGGTGAGAACGTACCGCAATCTGATGATCGTATTTCTGCTCAGCGGACTGTGGCACGGCGCGGGATGGAATTATATCGTCTGGGGCGCCATGCACGGCCTATTGTATGTGTTGACCCGTCTCTGGCAGAGGAGCCGGCAGCCGGATATTGGCTGTAAGACCCGACAGGATCATGCAGGAAAACCGTCATTTGGGTCGCACGAGAGCGGTGAGGAATCCACGACGCCAAAGTCATCCGGCCGAATCTTTGCCTGTGCAGGCCATATGGCTATGACATGTGTGTCACAAATTATGTTGTTTTTCTATGTTGCAGTGGCCTGGGTCTATTTTCGGGCAGAGAGTATCAGAGAGGCTAACCTGATGCTGCGCACGGCGGCGGCCGGCGCGGCGCAGAAGATTTCAATGGATCTGGCGGAATGTTTTCGGGTGGATGAGTTCTGGTATGTCATCAAGGTAGTGGGGATGGATGATAAGCCTTACAGCAGATATATTCTGATGTGGGTGATTCTGGCGGCCGGCGTCTATCTGGCAATGATCGGGCGCAATGCGGCGCAGCGTGCGGAGCGCATGAAATTCAGGACGAGCTCGGCGTTGGTTGTGGCAGTGCTGGCTGTGTGGTGCGTGCTCACATTTTCCGAAGTCAGTACGTTTTTGTATTTCAATTTCTAATTTGGGAATTATGGATGTGGAAATCAGGTATCGATTATGAATGAACAGAGAAAGAACAGACAAGTGAAGAACCCATTTCGAAAATGGATCGTGGCCATGGCGTCGGCATTTGCCGTTATGCTGCTCCTGACGGCGGCGATGGTCATCTGTGTGGATCCTTTCTTTCATTATCATGCGCCCTTAGAGGAGTTTCCCTATCTGGTAGACAACCAGCTCAGCCAGAATCCGGGCATGGCCAGAAATATGGAGTACGACAGCGTGATTCTGGGATCTTCCATGACTGTAAATTTCAATACGAACTGGTTCGACGAATTGATGGGGCTTCGCACGATCAAATTAAATTACAGCGGCGCCTATCCGAAAGATCAGTCCAATATCATGGATATCATTTTTGACAGCGGGCATCAGGTGGAGGCGGTGTTTCTGGGAATCGATGTGATGACTTATACGGGGGGCGTGGAGGAGACGAAGTATCCCATTCCGCAGTATCTGTATGACGACAGTTATTTAAATGACGTACAGTATGTGTGGAATAAGGATGTGGTACTCAATTATATCCTGCGGCCGCTTGCGGATCCGGATCCTACGGATCTGGCCACGGTGTACCAGAGCTGGTGGACGGACGAATATTACAATATCCAGTGGGTCATGCACAATTATGAGCAGCCGGAGCAGGTGGAGGAAGAGGAGAGGGCAGACGCCTATATCGAGAGCGTCAGGATAAATCTGCAGGCGAATATCTGCCCTTATATCGAGCAGAACCCGGATACGGTATTCTATGTGTTCTTTCCGCCCTACAGCATACTGTATTGGAACGACGTGATGCGGGAGAATCATTTGGAGGCGACGATAGAGGAGTACCGGTATATCGCAGAGACGATGCTTGGCTATGACAATGTACGGGTATTCTTTTTCCCAAACCAGGAAGAGATCGTGACAGATTTAAATAATTATGCGGACTATACGCACTATCACAGAGATATCAATTACTATATGACGCAGTGCTTTGCGGACGGGACGTGCGAGATTCAAAGCGACGCGGAAATGGCGCATGCTCTTGATGAGACACGCGCCATGATCAACCGGTTTGATTTCGAAGAACTGTTTCGTGTGGAATATTGAGTTTCCTGTCGTATCCAAAGCATGGAAGAAGCTGCTGACGGCAGGGCATCTACTGAGCGGAATCCGCCTCATCTGCCTGTCCGGCAGCCAGATCCGGGAAGATGCATTCCACGAATCTTCTCGCCAGAAGTTCCCGTCCGGCATCGTTAAAGTGGATATAATCCGTCATATATTCCAGATAGTTGTCTTCATTGATGGAACCGTAGAAATTATCAATGAGTGAAACGCCGCAGTCGTTGGCGGCATCCAGTTCCTTTTGCAGGTAGTGGCTTAAGGTGCCGTGTCCTAAGTCTGTCCGGTCACCGTTTACGAAGTTGCCTTCTTCGTTGATGGCATGACAGAATGTATGGGACATGAGCACGATCCGGATGTGCGGATATGCTTCCTGAATGGCTTCAATGCCTGTGCGCAGAGCGCCTGTGTAGGTGATGATGGCATTGGGAGCGTTAGGGTCGTCGCTGGGACGTTTGTTGATGTAATCGCTGGCATCATACATAACGCACAGATAATCCACACTGTTCATATCGAGAGATTCCAACATGGCGGTAGTGCGGGGGAAAGCCTCGTCATAGCTGTAGGTCGCCGCCGTCTTCATCAGATCAAAATCGCCTGAAGCAAGGCTCTGTGCTACATAGGAGAAAGAGAATGCATCCAGAATGTAGCCGTCATTATAGGACGCAAACTGCGCTGCAATGGTTGTGCCGGTGAATGAGCCGTTGTAGACCGTAGCGCCTGTTTTGGCAGCAATCTGTTCTGCCAGTCCGCCTGCCCCCTGATTCAGGGAAAAGGGATCGTCGCCAAGACAGAGGATCGTTGTTACGCCATCATCCTGCCGTCCTTCCAATTTGTCAGGAGCCAGAGGTATGATGCTGTCCATGGATTCAATGTCAAAGGCGGTCGTCTGTTCGTTGGGGTCATAATCCGACGGGACACCCTTGTTCCATTTGTACAGCCTGTAGGCGGAAAAACCTGCGATCAGTACGATGGCGCATAGCAGGATCATGTGTATATTTATATGGAATGAGTTTTGCTTGCTGGCTGGTTTTTTCTGTTTATCTGTCCGTTGTTTCTGATTCATGTTATCCTCCTTTGACCGGATCAATATACTGTCCGGGCATTCCGGCGGAAAGCCCGGGAACAGTTATTAACTATATTACTATGAAAATTTATAAAAATCTATGCCTTCGACTTTTTTTAATAAATTCTTTTGTTTTACATTCGGATCCGGGCAGACAAAAGAATACGTCCGGAACCGTGCGGCTCCGGACGCATTCCTGGTGGATGGTGCCTATGGCGGTCAGACCATAGACACTACGTCTTCCATCGGGGTTCGGTCTGTCAGGGGATAAGTAATGATGGTGGTCTGTGGAAATTTGGTCTGCAATTCTTTATACCATTTGCTGTACTTATACATACGGTATGTAGTGCTCAACGCCTGCAGCTGCTCTTCATCTGCACAACTGCTGCAGAATTGTTCCCGCGCTTCCAGATTCATTGTTGCATAGTCCATGTAAGTAATCTTCAGCTCCGTGATATTATCACGGCACTTTGGACAAGCCTGCTTATGCCCGTTCAGCATATAGACCCGATGGCAACGCTTACAATAGTGCATGTACATCATAGTAAAATTCCCTTCCCTATTGTTAAAATGAATGTTGAAATTGTAACGTTGCACTTGTATTGTGTCAGTTATGGTTGATAAAGTCAAGCGGATTTTAACGGAATATGGCAGAATAAGCGATGTTAAATATCGCGTAGCAGGCAAAATATTATGTAAATCTTGCCAAAATTAACGTAAAGGTAAATATCCTTGAAGACATCGCGCTTTTGTGATACAATATTACAAAATTGTTAAAAAAGAAAGGTTTACATAAAATGCAAAAAAAGAGAAATGACATGAATGTCAATCGAAACCGTAACACAGGCAGAAGCGGCAGCAGGAATAATAATAGGAAAAGAGTGGAGCGAAAGGACGCGCTGCTGAATGAATTTCTTATGGATGAGGACAGGATGTTTGATGACGAGGATGACGATGACGTAACAGACGATACCCTGGAGTTTCTCTGCCTTGATGACGAGACGATAGCGTCCTATGAGCGTGAGCGTCAAAAAGCCTCCGGGCGCAATGCTTCGGCGGGCAGGCGTGACGAATATGAAGAAGAGGAAGTCTACGAGGACGAAGACTACGGAGACGAGGACTACGAGGACGAAGACTACGGAGACGAGGACTACGAGGACGAAGACTACGAGGACGAAGACTACGGAGATGAGGACTACGAGGACGAAGACTACGGAGATGAGGACTACGAGGACGAAGACTACGAGGATGAGGACTACGAGGACGAAGACTACGAGGATGAGGACTACGAAGACGAAGATTACGACTATGAGGATGACGATGACGGCATAGTCGCACGGTTTATGGATTTTGTGACAGACATGAGCGCTATGGATGTGCTTGTGGCGATGCTGGGCATCGTGGTGCTGGCGGGAGTTCTCATTACCGGCGGGCTTTATATTAATGCGAAGAGCGTGGAAAAACAAGTAGCGCAGTTTGCAAGTGTCGGCGAAGAGATCGAGGGCGTTTCTGTTATCGGGGAGAGCGGACTGATCGCGGTGGCGGAGTCGGCTAAGCTGGGCAGCATGATCGATATGGAAGAAGAGCAGGAGGCCGAAGAGGCGGAGAATGACAAGGAAGAGGATGAAAAGGAAGAGGCGGACAAAACCGTTCAGGTAACGCTTAATCTTACAAGCATTCAGTCCGACCTTAAGATCAAGTTTGTCAATAAGGCGACAGGAAAGCTGATCGGCGGGGTACCTTTCGAGGTGGAAGTGTCCGGAGGCAAGAAGAGCTTCGAACTCAAAGACGAGGATAAGGACGGCATTATTTATCAGACTGGTGTTGCAGCCGGAACCTACAGCGTGAAGATCAAGCCCTTTGAGGGAGAGCAGTATAAAGAGTATAAGCTGCCGGCAGAGGCATCCAGTGTGAAAGTTGTGGACACGATCAGCTACAAGAAAGTAGATGTCGCGGATGAGGTTAAGACTGAGGCTGAAGTTAACGCTGCGGCCGAGGATACGGCGGCGCAGAATACCGTGGTGGAGTCTGTTCTAAAAGATACGGTTGAATGGGTGGAATCCACTAAGACGCCGGTGGGCGAGGGTAAGGACGCCTATGAGGAAGTCGATAAGAAGAATATTCCCGATCCGTGGAAAGTCAGCAGCATCTATCGAAAGATGGTGGAAGAGGGAGACGGCGCAGGGGACGAAGAGGATAAAGGAGACGATGAGACCGGCGGCGGCGCGGATTCCGAACCGGGGGATGTGGATAATCCCACCGTTTCTTTAAATACCGAGAGTCTGTCTCTTACAAAGGGTGAGAGCGGTTCCCTGAAAGTGTCGGTCAGCGGTACGAGCAGCCGTTATACGGTCAATTGGAGTTCCGGTGATTCTTCCGTGGCGACGGTGAGCGACGGGAGTGTCAGTGCGGTGGGCGTAGGCAGCACCACGATCACGGCATCAGTGGAGGTTGGAAGCCTCCTGCAGGATCTTACCTGTGCGGTGACTGTCAGCGAGCCGGAGGAAGATAAGAAAGACGAACAACAGCCTGATGACGACAAGAAAGATGAAGACAAGGATGATGATAAAGATGACGATGATGAGGAGGATCAGGACGACGAAGAGCAGGAGGATGTGATCTATACAAAAGTAACCATAAGCGGTGACAAAGAGGTGGCTGTGGGCAAAACGATCACCTTAACGGCCAAGACGGATCCCAAAGGCGGTAAGGTGAAATGGAGCAGCGAGAACGAAAAGATCGCCAAGGTGGACAGCAAAGGCGTGGTCACGGGCATAGCGGCAGGAGAAGTGAAGATCAAAGCCGTGTGCAGTAACGAGCAGGCGGACGACGTCGCGGAAACCTGTAAGATAACGGTTAAAGAACAGATAGACGGCGGTGCGAAGCTGAAAGATAAAGACGGCAACCAATTATATTACCTGAATTCTTCGGGAGAGTATAAAGAAGCCACCTATGACGATTATAATAAGAGAGATAAGTTCTTTAAGAAGACCAAACAGGTGTCCGAATATAAATATACCGGATGGCAGACGATAGACGGGCATGTATATTTCTATGATAAAGAAGGCAATTATGTGACGGGAGAACAGGTCATTCAGGGGGCTAAATACACATTTGGCAGCGATGGAAAGATGTCCTCCAATTCCGGAACGATGGGAATAGACGTGTCGAAGTGGAATGGCAGCATTGACTGGAATGCGGTTAAGAATTCCGGCGTATCCTACGTGATCATACGCTGCGGCTACAGAGGTTCCTCCACGGGAGTGCTCGTTGAGGATCCGAAGTTCAGGAGCAATATTAAAGGAGCTAAAGCGGCGGGATTGAAAGTCGGCGTTTACTTCTTCAGTCAGGCGGTGAATGAAGTGGAGGCGGTGGAGGAGGCGTCCATGGCGCTGAATCTGGTCAACGGATACGGACTGAATTATCCGATCTTTTTGGATGTGGAAGCCAGCGGCGGACGGGGAGACGGCATCAGCAAAGACACAAGAACGGCCATATGTAAGGCTTTCTGTGCTACGGTGCAGAACTCCGGGTATTCCGCGGGAATCTATGCAAACAAGACATGGTTTACCGAGAAGATCAATACGGGCAGTCTGACAGGATACAAGATCTGGCTTGCACAGTATGCCAGCGCCCCGACCTACAAGGCGACGCGGTATGATATGTGGCAGTACTCGTCGAAGGGCAAGGTCAGCGGCATCAAAGGCGATGTGGATATGAATATCAGCTATATGAGTTATTAGGGTTGCAATTTAGGTGTTCATGAAGGATAATAAAAAATGAAGTTTACAGGAAATAACAACGGAGGGTGATATGAGAACTTATTTGGTGACGGGCGGAGCCGGATTCATCGGATCCAACTATATTCAGTATATGTTTCACAAATATGATAAAGAGATACGCATCATTAATGTGGATGCGCTGACGTATGCAGGCAACCTGGAGAATCTGCGGGATATCGAGAGCAGAGATAATTATACTTTTATCAAAGCAGATATATGCGATAAAGAGGCGATTGCCGGTATTTTTGCGGACAACGACATAGACAGGGTTGTGCATTTTGCGGCGGAAAGCCACGTGGACCGGAGTATCCGTAATCCGGAAGTATTTGTGCAGACTAATGTGCTTGGCACTGCGGTGATGCTTAATTGCGCCAAGGCGGCCTGGGAACTGCCTGACGGCAGTTTTAAGGAGGATAAGAAGTTTCTCCATGTCTCTACGGATGAGGTTTACGGATCGTTGGAGGACGAGGGCGGCTATTTCTATGAGACGACGCCTTATGCGCCGCACAGCCCATACTCCGCCAGCAAGGCAAGTTCTGATATGTTGGTTAAGGCTTATATGGATACGTATCATTTCCCGGCCAATATCACCAATTGTTCCAATAACTATGGCCCCTATCAGTTTCCAGAGAAACTGATTCCGCTCATTATCAACAATGCGCTGCAGGGCAAGAAGCTTCCCGTATATGGAGATGGCAAAAACGTGCGTGACTGGCTCTACGTGGAGGATCATGCCAAGGCGATCGATATGGTACAGGAGCAGGGACGGCTGTTCGAAACCTATAATGTAGGTGGACATAATGAGAAGCAGAATATAGAGATCGTCAAGATCATCATTGAGACACTGCGGGAGATGCTGCCAGACAGTGATCCGCGAAAGGCTCTAGTCAGCGAGGAGTTGATCACTTACGTGGAAGATCGTAAGGGGCATGACAGAAGATATGCGATCGCGCCGGATAAGATCAAGGCCGAGATCGGCTGGGAGCCGGAAACAATGTTCAAAGACGGTATCCGCCGCACGATCGAGTGGTTTTTTGAGCATGAAGCGTGGATGAAAAACGTTACAAGCGGAGATTACCAGAAGTATTATGAAGAGATGTATAAGCAGTAAGACCTGAATGGAAACGGCCGGATAGGTAGTTTTCGTAAGATCAGAGAGTTAAGATAGGAAAGGTAAGGCTTAAGAGATGAAAGGTATCATTTTGGCGGGTGGTTCAGGAACCCGTTTATATCCATTGACAAAGGCGGTGTCCAAGCAGATCATGCCGGTATATGACAAACCGATGATATATTATCCGTTGTCTACGCTTATGCTGGCGGGCATCAGGGATATCATGATCATATCCACGCCGAGAGATCTTCCGGTTTTTGAGGAATTGTTCGGGACAGGAGAGCAGCTCGGCCTGCATATGGAATATGCCGTGCAGGAATATCCGAGAGGGCTTGCGGACGCTTTTATCATCGGCGCCGATTTTATCGGAGATGACAGTGTGGCGCTGGTGCTTGGGGATAATATCTTTTACGGACAGAGCTTTTCCAGAGTGCTCAGGGAGGTGGCGTCGCGGCAGAAAGGCGCTACGATCTTTGGCTATTATGTGAGGGATCCGAGAGAGTATGGCGTGGTGGAATTTGATGAAAACGGCAAGGCCATATCCATCGAGGAGAAACCGGAGCATCCGAAGAGTAATTATGCGGTGCCGGGACTGTATTTCTATGACAATGATGTGGTAGAGATCGCGGCTAACGTGCAGCCCTCTCCAAGAGGCGAGATCGAGATCACAAGCATCAATAATGAATATCTCAACCGGGGCGAGCTGTGGGTGGAGACATTGGGCCGTGGATTTGCATGGCTTGATACGGGCAATCATGATTCACTGCTGGATGCGGCCGATTTTGTGGCGGCATTTCAGAAAAGACAGGGATTATATATTTCCTGTATCGAAGAGATCGCCTATAAGAGAGGGTTTATTTCAAAAGAACAACTGCTTAAACTGGCAGAGCCGCTGATGAAGACAGCGTATGGACAATATATGGTAGAGGTTGCCAATGGACTCTAAGAGAATGAGAAGGATGCTGACGGCCCTGATCATTATGTTCGTGGTGCTTGTCGCCGTGCTCGCATACATGAATCGGGATGCGGTCATGGGGAAGCTGGGTCTGGCATTCGGCGGACAGTTAGATGAGACAGCGGCCGTGGAAAAGGGAGATTTAGCCGATGGACAGAGAGGGAATGATCTGTCTGCTTTTCTGCGGGATGAAACGTTTTTTGATCCGGAGGTTAAGTTCAAAAGCATAGAATCTTACTCCGGCAGGAATGTGTTTCTTGTGATGAGCTCTGTCGCGAAAGATCTGCGTGTCATGGTAGTTGACAGTGTGGGCAGATTGGTGACGGGCACTCCTTTTACGATTAAACTGCAGGGTGTGGGAGAATATACCGATTCGGATGAGGATGGTATCATATATATTGACGGACTGCGTGCCGGAGAGTACAGTGTATCATTGGAGGAAACGCCTGGATTTATCGTGCCCAATACGATCACCTCGATTCAGGTCAGACAGGAAATAGAGTACCGCGTACTCGATGATATTGAGTATCTGATCATGACGGAGGATGACATCGACGCCGAGAAAGAGGATAAGGCTGTAAACGGCGCGGAGGAGGCGGCAGACGGAAGCGAGAATACGGAGCTTGCGTTTGACAATGGTGATGCCCGGTTAGGCATCGACGTTTCCAAGTGGAATAAGAACATTGACTGGGAGCAGGTCAAGGATGCGGGCATTGAATTTGCGATCATTCGGTGCGGCTACCGTGGTGCATCCAGTGGAGCCCTGGTGCTTGATCCTTTGTATGAACAGAATATCAAAGGAGCTATTGAGGCGGGTGTACCCGTAGGGGTATATTTCTTTACGCAGGCGCTTGATGAAGTGGAAGCTGTAGAAGAGGCCAGCATGGTCATCCGGCTGATCGAAGATTATGATGTGGATTATCCGGTATTTCTGGACAGCGAGAGTGCCGGCGGCCGGGGACGCGCGGACGGACTGGAGGCCGAAGCGAGGACAAGGAATCATAAGGCTTTCTTCGAGACGATCGCAGCAGCCGGCTATGAGACGGGTATCTATGGATCCAGAAACTGGCTGAATGATGAAGTGGATATGACAGAACTGTCAGATTATAAGACGTGGCTGGCCGAATATGCAGAGGTTCCTCAATATGACGAATACTTTCATATGTGGCAGTATACCTCAAAAGGAACGGTGGAGGGCATCGAGACAAGAGTCGATCTGAATCTGTGTTACATGAACATAGATACTTCCATCAACCATGCCAAAGGCGCGGCGGGATATTCGGGTGTGATTGACGGTGACAGCGGTAATGTGCCTACCGGCGGAGATGAAGAATAGACAGGGAAAGGATCAGGAATATGGGCAGGATAACAGTAGAGACATGTGAGATCGAGGGGCTTAAGGTGGTCACACCGACGGTATTTAAGGATGCCAGAGGTTATTTCATGGAGACATATAACTATAACGACTATAAGGAGGCCGGCATTGATCAGGTGTTCGTGCAGGATAACCAGTCTGCGTCTACCAAAGGGGTGCTGCGGGGGCTGCATTTCCAGATCGATCATCCGCAGGACAAGCTTGTACGGGTGCTGAGCGGCGAAGTATACGATGTAGCGGTAGATCTGCGCAGGGAATCTCCGACTTACGGGCAGTGGTATGGTGTGATGTTGTCTGCAGAAAATAAGAAACAGTTTTTTATTCCCAAAGATTTTGCGCATGGGTTCTATGTTGTGTCAGACTACGCCGAGTTTGCCTATAAATGTACGGAGTTTTATCATCCTAATGACGAGGGCGGCATCGCCTGGGACGACCCGGAGATCGGTATTGAGTGGCCTGTTCCCGAGGGAGAAACACCGATCTTATCGGAAAAGGACAGCCATAGAGAGGGACTTAAGGCGTTTACGGAAACGTACCGCAAATAATATGGCTGCGGCAGCGCCGTCTCAGGGTAGGGATAACGATGAGTTTAGAGAAAACGGAACATATGAGTCATACAAAAAAGAACATAAGACATTTAGGCAAGCCCGCAGGAGTCGCTGTTTTCTGGGGGCTTGGATTGATTTTGGCGCTGGTGCTCGTGAACCATCATAATCCGTTGGCGGATCAGGTCACGGAGCGTATGAAGAAAGTCAGCGGATGCGTATTGATCGCATTTACCTGCGTGATCTATGCCATCTATTATGAACGGATCATGACCATTCCCGCAGAGCTTTTTCAGAGCAGAAAACTGATCTGGAAGCTTGCCAGAAATGATTTTAAGAAGCGTTACGCCGGTTCCTATCTGGGCATTGTCTGGGCGATGGCACAGCCGGTAGTTACGGTGCTGATGTACTGGATCGTTTTTGACAAAGTATTTGACACGAGAAGCCAGATGGTGGCAAGCGGCCTGGAAGTGCCCTACGTGCTCTATCTTACGGCAGGGCTCGTGCCATGGTTCTATTTCTCGGAGGCGATCACGCAGGGAACGATGGCGCTGATCGAATACAATTATCTTGTCAAAAAAGTGGTGTTTAATATCAGTATACTGCCGATCATCAAAGTGATCGCGGCCACGTTCATTCATGCGTTTTTCGTGGCGGTACTTCTGCTTGTGTCCATCGGATACGGCTATTACCCCAACATCTATACATTACAGATATTCTATTATAGTTTTTGTATGTTTCTGCTTGTGCTGGGCATGAGCTATTTGACCTGCGCGTTAGTCGTTTTCATCAGGGATCTGCAGCAGATCATCAATATTGCGCTGCAGATCGGTATGTGGGCTACGCCGATTCTGTGGAATATCACGATGCTGAAGACAGATAATATGAAGACGCTTTTTAAACTGAATCCGCTCGTCTATGTGGTGAACGGTTACAGGAGCGCCATTTATGAGGAAGTATGGTTTTGGGAGCATTTCTATTCTTCCACGTATTTCTGGATCTTCACGATCAGCCTTTTTTGCATCGGAACACTGATCTTCAGGAAAATGCGAATACATTTTGCAGATATATTATGAGTGGGGCGGTCATTCAAAATTATGACAGACAGGTATCAATATGGATAACATTGCAATTCAAGTTAAGGACGTAGAAAAAGTATATAAGCTGTATGATAAACCGTCAGACCGGATCAAAGAGGCGCTGGGAATTGGGCGGGGAAAGCATCATACGCAGCACCGTGCCCTCAAGGGCGTTAACATGACGATCAGACAGGGGGAATGCGTGGGGATCATCGGAACCAATGGTTCCGGCAAGTCCACGATCCTTAAGATCATTACCGGCGTGCTCAATCCCACCAGCGGCAGCGTGACGGTGAACGGACGTATCTCTGCATTGCTGGAGCTGGGCGCCGGGTTCAACATGGAGTATAACGGTATCGAGAATATCTATCTCAACGGCACGATGATCGGATTCAGCGAAAAAGAGATCGATGAGAAGATGGACGCAATCCTCGAATTTGCAGATATCGGGGAATATGTGTATCAGCCGGTCAAGACCTATTCCAGCGGTATGTTTGTGCGGCTTGCTTTTGCCGTGGCGATCAATATCGATCCGGAAATTCTCATTGTGGACGAAGCGCTTTCCGTGGGGGATGTTTTTTTTCAGGCCAAGTGTTATCATAAATTTGAAGAATTTAAAGAGATGGGCAAGACCATCGTATTTGTCAGCCATGATCTGAGCAGCATCAGTAAGTACTGCGACAGGGTGGTTCTGCTAAATCAGGGGACGAAGCTGGGAGAGGGTGCTCCCAAACAGATGATCGATATCTACAAACAGGTTCTGGTGGGACAGTACACCATTGCGGAATCCGAGTCCGACAACGACAGGCTCTTAGACGATGAAGAGCTTCGCCAGGCGGCGTCAGGCCGGAAGACGCGTCCACAGACGGATGTTTCGGGAAACGGAACGGACAGCTCGGGGGAAGACCGGCGGGCGGCACAGGGCGCAGGAGAATCCGCGGCGGGTATTTCGGAGAATCCGGAGCTGATCGAATACGGGTCTAAGAAAGCCGTGATCACGGAATACTATATCACAGACGACAAAGGAACGAAAACTTCTGCCATTCTCAAGGGCAGCCGGTTTACCATCTATATGAAAGTGCGGATGGAGCAGGACATCCAGGCGCCGATATTTGCCTTTACGATCAAGAATGTACGCGGAACGGAAATCACGGGCACTAATACAATGTTTGAAAAAGCGTTTTTGGAACCGGTGAAAGCTGGGGATGAACAGGAAGTGACATTTACGCAGGAGATGAACCTGCAGGGTGGCGATTATCTGCTTTCTCTGGGCGTTACCGGTTATGAGGACAATGATTTTACGGTGTACCACAGACTCTATGACGTGCTCAACCTGACGGTGATCTCGGATAAGGATACGGTCGGGTTCTATGATATGAACTCGGAAATTCAGGTGAAGAAAGCGACATAGCGTCCGGAATGACAAGATAGCGGAGGAAATGATCTCATGCCGGAGAAGAGAATAGAAGAAATAGGGAAAATCAAAATGGATCTGACACATTATCCGGGCGAGGATTATTACTGTGACGGAGATGTGGAGGATGAGCTGCTTGATATCGCGCGCAATTACTCGACAGTAGAGTATCCCAGGATCATAGAGGAGCGAGCCAGCTGGCCGATCCTGTATCACCTTTCTTCGGGACGGGAGAATATCGTGGAATGGCTGCCGATCACGAAGGATATGAAAGTGCTTGAAGTAGGATCGGGCTGTGGGGCGATCACGGGTGTTCTGGCCCAAAAGGCCGGGGAGGTGACCTGCATCGAATTGTCCCGCAAAAGAAGCAGGATTAACGCCTACCGCCATATGGACGCGGACAATGTGACGATTCATGTAGGCAATTTCCAGGATGTGGAACCGGATTTACCATGCGATTATGATTACATCTGCCTGATCGGCGTTTTCGAGTATGCACAGGCTTATATACAGTCGGAGACTCCCTATGAGGATTTCCTGCACATTATCAGAAAACATATGAAGGCCCAGGGGCATATTGCCATTGCCATAGAGAATAAGCTGGGACTCAAATACTGGGCAGGCTGCAGAGAAGACCATCTTGGCACTTTTTTCAGCGGCCTGGAGAACTATCCGGAAGGCGGAGTGGTGAGAACCTTTACAGCGGAGGGACTGCGCGCAATAGCGGCGCACTGCGGCTTTGAGCAGGCACAGATGTATTATCCCTATCCGGACTATAAATTTATGACATGTCTCTATTCCGATGACAGGCTGCCAAGAGTTGGGGAGCTGTCTTCCAATCTGCGCAATTTTGACAGAGACAGGCTTTTACTGTTTGACGAAAAGAAAGTATATGATACGATCATACAAGAGGGACAGTTTCCTCTCTTTTCCAATTCCTATATGATGCTCCTGGGGCCGGAACTGGAAGAAAAGTACGTAAAATATTCCAATGACAGAAAACCGGAATTCTGTATCAAAACCATATTGAGAGACGACGGAATCAGGAAAAGAATAGAAAAACATCCGTTATCAAATGAGGCATGGAGCCATGTGGAGCGTACGGCCGAAGCATACGCCAGATTGGAGCAGCGTTATCAGGGGAGCGGACTGGAAATCAACAGATGCAGGCTGGAAAGGGCAGGAGATGACCCGGAAAAAGCGCCCTGTCTCAGCCTGGAATATATCCAAGGAAGAACTCTGGAGGAACTGCTGGACGAGTGCCTGGAGCGCAATGACGTGGACAGATTTCATCGGCTTTTTGATGAATATTATAAGCGGATTGCCGTGGGGGAGGAAGAAGAGATTGCCGATTATGATCTGATCTTCTCCAATATTCTTGTTCCGGAGGATGTACAGTCCGGAGAAATAGAAAATAACACATGGAATGTTATAGACTGCGAATGGAGTTTTGATAAGGCGGTGGAGGCGAGGCAGATTGCTTTCCGTGCGGTCTACTGTTATCTGCTGGAAAATGAAAAAAGAAATGGTTTAAATCTTGATTTAATAATGGATAAACTAAAAATCGGTCAATCAGATGCGGAACAATGCCGCAGACAGGAGATGGCATTCCAGAAATATGTGACCGGAAAGAACCTGTCCATGGCAGAGATCCGTGATGCCATCGGTCATCCTGTCTATACGGTGGAGGCGTTTTGCGCAGGCCAGGAAGCGGCGAAGCATAGGGACCGTGTACAGATTTATGAAGATACGGGACGGGGATTCAATGAAGAACAGTCGTTTTTTATTGATGATTCGGCGGAGGAACAGATTCATGTCACTGCGGATGGAGTGACAAAACTGGAAGTGAGGATCGCGGGCGGCAGGAGCGCTTTAAGGATAGATCCCTGCAGTGATTACTGCCTGGTCTATATCCGGGATATCCGGTGGAATGGGGCGTCGGTGCCCTGGAGAGGCCGTCAGATACAGGTAAACGGATTGAAAACAGGGGAAAATACTTATGTATTTTCCACGAAAGATCCTAATATTACCCTATCGCTGTCGGGGATGACAAATGAGGAAACCAATGTGCTGCAGGTGGCGATGGAAGTGACAAAACTGCCGGAAGAGACAGCGAAGCATATGCAGAAAAGAGGACTGTTTTAACAGATGAGTGGACGGATCAATCGATATGGCTGGGCAGCTTATTATGCCGACGCATATGAAAAAGAACGCAAACATAATATCGTATTGGCGGGCAGGATCGCGGACTCCGAACGGCGGCAGGAAGATCTGAAAGATAATCTGAACCGTATCTGCAGCAGTTCTTTCTGGAAAGCGACGGCGCCTTTCAGAAAGCTGTACCGCTTTGCAAAAGGCGATGGACGGCGCTATAAAGATGGGGTCAAAAGCTCCGGGACGGAGCCATATCTTGTGCGTTATGCCGAGGAGCTGCGCAGGCAGGATCATCCCTATGGGGAGTGGATCAAAGAAGAAAATATCGATCGTTATTTAAACGAAGCCGTGGATGGAGAGAGCGCAATAGACGGGTGGCAGGCGATTCGTGTGCCCCAGACAGATATTGTGCTGTTGACTTACGGAAAAGGTATACTGGATAAAAGTACATTCGATAAAGTTAAATCATGCTTTAATAAAAGCGCATCCTGCAGGATTGCCTATGCGGATGAAGATTTCTATTGGCAGGATCTGACCTGCCGGATGCATCCATGGTTCAAACCCTGTTATTCACCGGACACGATGCTGGCGTTCAATTATTGGGGGCATCTTGTGGCTGTTAAGACTGATCTTCTCTCCGAAGTGTTGTCAGGGGATGGCATGAGCAGCAGGAATGAGAAGACAAAGCAGTCCGTCCGTTTCTATGATCTGTGTCTGTGTCTGGAAGAAGCGGTGCAGCGCAAATGTCTTCTGGAGAGTATGCCGGTTTCGGAAAGTATCTGCCATATTGACGGTATATTGTATCATCATGCATATGAGCCTGAGCTACAGGTACGCAAAGTGATTGACCAAAACAAAGAACCCGAAGAGAAATTCAGGCAGGTGCGGGAATGTCTGGCCGTAGAGCTGGAAGCGGGGCATTATCTGACCGGCGCAGGCCAGGAGTATAAGAGTATACGGGAGACGGCACTGATTCGCCGCGGCGTTAAGGGAGTTCTGGAGAGCGGACAGGAACCGGATCTGTACCATATAGTTTACGATACATCTATTTCCGGCAGGGAACGGTGCGCCCGGGCGCAGAATGTGGAGCGGCATATAGCGCCCCACCATGTGGTGAGTGTCGTGATTCCGTCCAAAGATCATCCGGAAGTTCTGGAACGTTGTCTTAAGTCGTTTCGGAAAAGGACGGAGTATCAGTGCTATGAATGGATTGTGGTAGATAATGGCAGCAGTGATGAGAATCGCGCCAGGATGGAAGAGCTGCGTCAGGAGTATGATTTTCTTTATATATACGAACAGATGCCTTTTAACTTCTCCAAAATGTGCAATATGGGAGTTGCCAGAGCGCAGGGTGATCTGATCCTGCTCATGAATGACGATATCGAGATTATAGAGAGAAGCTGGCTTAAGCGCATGGCAGGGCAGGCGCTGCAGCCGCACACCGGTGCTGTGGGTGCGAAGCTGTGGTATGCCGATACGCAGAATATTCAGCACGCGGGTATCACGAATATGGAGATCGGACCGTCTCATAAACTGATCACCTTTGCGGACGATAGAAATTATTACTATGGACACAATACGATCGCCTATGATATGGCGGCGGTGACTGCCGCATGTCTCATGGTAAGCCGCAGAAAATATGAGGAAGTGGGCGGACTGGACGAGACGATGGCGGTGGCTTACAATGATGTGGATTTCTGTTTTAAGCTGGCGGAGGCAGGGTACTACAATGTACAGCGCAATGATGCGGTGTTATATCATCATGAGTCTCTAAGCCGGGGATTGGACGAACAGGACGAGGGCAAGTGGGACAGGCTGCTGGCGGAGAAAGAGAGCCTGTATGCGAGACATCCACAGATGCAGGGGCAGGATCCCTTTTATCACAGAGCATTGATCGATAATGCGTCGGATTATGGATGTAATTATAAATTTCCGTATGAGGACCGCCTGTTTACGGTTCAGGTGGAGCCGATGCGGGAAGAATTGACCAAGAAAGTCAGTATGAACCGTCTCCGGCTCACGGTGGACAGAGCTGAGATACAACATAAGATACATGCTGCCGAACCGGACATTCTCTGGATCATGGGATGGTGCTATGTGCCTGGGGCAGATAACGCCGCTTATGAGAAAAGAGTTTTGCTGCGCCGGGTTGACGGTGAGGACTATACGGCTGTGCCCTGTGACTGGCACCGCAGGGATGTGGAGGCAATTTTGCCGATGGAACAGAAAATAGGGCTGGCCGGATTCGTGCTTCGTGTACTGCGGTCGGATCTTGTGCCGGGCGTTTATCAGATCGGAATGCTGTGTGTGGATAGTCAGGGCGTTAAGCTTCTCGCATGGAGCGATAAGACATGCGAGGTGTAGTGCGGCATGACGGGCAGCAAATGACGGGAGAGGAATTCTTGCATGGAAGAGAGAGAACGGAATCAGAGAGCGGAGGAAGAAGCGCTCCGCTATTATAAAGATGCCTATGCGCGGGAACGCCAAAAGGGACAGGCGCTGCAGGCCAAGCTGGCGAATGCTGAACAGAATGAGGCGGAGCTTGCAGGGCGGCTGGATCGTATCAAAGGCAGTGTGTTCTGGCGTTGTTCCAAACCGCTTCGGGTTCTGGTGCACTGGGTGAGAAGAACAAGGGAACGGCTTGGATATTATGGGAGCCTGAAAGGCATCCTCCGCAAGCTCAATGCCAAGAAAATTGAACGGAAAGCGCGCGCCCGGCATGGAACGGCGAGTTTTCCGAATGAGGCGGAGGCAGCACGGCAGAGAGCAGTCAAATTTGACAGGAATATCAAGTTCAGTATTTTGGTGCCGCTCTATAATACGCCGGATAAATTTCTTCGGCAGGCAATTGATTCCGTGCGTGCACAGACCTATGAGAACTGGGAACTGTGCCTGGCGGACGGTTCCGATGCAGAGCATACCGATGTGGAGAGGATCTGTAAGGAATACGCGGCGTCTGATTCCCGTATCATTTACCGGAAACTGGCTCGAAATGAGGGGATCTCAGGCAATACCAATGCCTGCCTTGCCATGGCCAGGGGCGATTATATAGCGCTTTTTGATCATGATGACGTGCTGCACCCAAGCGTATTGTATGAATATATGAAAGTGATCTGTGAGAAAGGCGCGGACTATATTTATTGTGATGAAGCGACATTCAAAGGCAAAAAGACGATCAACGATATGATCACCCTGCACTTTAAGCCGGATTACGCGCCGGATAATCTGAGGGCGAACAATTACATCTGCCATTTCAGCGCTTTTGACGCGAAACTGATGGAGGGAACGCAGTTATTTCGGTCGGAGTTTGACGGAAGCCAGGATCATGATATGATCCTGCGGCTGACTGGCAGGGCAAAATGTGTGGTGCATGTACCTAAATTGTTATACTACTGGCGTTCCCATGCGGGCAGCGTGGCGGCGGACATTAACGCCAAGAGCTATGCCATAGATGCGGCAAAGGGAGCCGTGGCGGCCCATTTGAGATCCCAGGGGTATGAGAACTTCGAGATTAATTCCACCAAGGCGTTTGAGACGATCTTTCAGATCAAATATGAGATACAGGGCAGTCCACGGGTGAGCATCGTGATTCCCAACAAGGATCATCTGGAGGATCTGAGCAGGTGTATTACTTCTATTCTGGAGAAGAGCACCTACGATAACTATGAGATCATTGTGGTGGAGAATAACAGCGTTACGGAGGAGATTTTCGAATATTATAAGAAAATACAGGAGAATCCCAATATTAAAGTCATTACTTACGAGGGGGACTTCAATTATTCCCGTATCAATAATCTGGGCGTATCCCAGTCCAGAGGGGAGTATATTCTGTTACTCAATAACGATACGCAGGTCATTACGCTGGATTGGATTGAAGAAATGCTCATGTATGCCCAGAGACAGGATGTGGGCGCGGTGGGCGCGAAGCTCTATTATGAAGACCGGACGATACAGCATGCCGGCGTAGTGTTGGGTCTGGGACAGCACAGGACGGCGGGACATAGTCATTACCGTGTCAGCAGCAATAATCTGGGTTATATGGGGCGGTTGTGTTATGCGCAGAACGTGATGGCGGTGACAGGCGCCTGTCTGATGATGCGCAGGAAAGTATTTGACGCGCTGGGCGGTCTGGATGAGAGTTTTGCGGTTTCCCTGAATGATGTGGATCTGTGCGTGCGTGCATGGAAAGCGGGCTATGTCAACGTATTTACACCTTTTGCGGAGCTGTATCATTATGAGTCCGTCTCCAGAGGACTGGATGATCAGGGGGAGAAAGCGGAGCGTTATGAGAGGGAATCTGAGGCATTCCGGACGAAATGGAAAGAGGTTCTGGAGGCGGGAGATCCCTACTATAATCCTAATTTTTCGCTGGATCGAAGTGATTTTGCACTGCGGATCGGATAGAAAGGCGAAGGATGTGCGTGGGGGACGTGCATGGGGACGTGCATTTCCAAAATATGTTTACGGAAGGATTCTTCGTGTGGTAAAATAAACTGGTAAGGTGCACGGAACGACATTGTGCCAAAACGCCATACATGGCGAATAAAATAAATGGAGGTAGGACAATGGGTTACAAAGAACAATTTGACTTTTGGGTAGAAGACTCTTACTTTGATGATGCGACCAGGCAGGAGCTGCTTGCGATCAAAAACGATGAGAAAGAGATGGAAGACCGTTTCTACAAGGATCTTGCATTTGGTACCGGCGGCCTGCGTGGCGTGATCGGAGCGGGAACGAACCGTATGAATATCTACACGGTGCGTAAGGCTACACAGGGTCTGGCTAATTATATAAAGAAACAGGGCGGTGAAGAAAAAGGCGTGGCGATCGCTTACGATTCGAGAAGAATGTCACCTGAGTTTGCGGATGAAGCGGCTCTTTGCCTGGCGGCTAACGGGATCAAAGCTTATGTATTTGACGCGTTAAGACCTACGCCGGAGCTTTCTTTTGCGCTGCGCGAGCTGGGATGCATTTCCGGTATCGTGATCACGGCAAGCCACAATCCGCCGGAGTATAACGGTTATAAATGCTACTGGGAGGACGGCGCACAGGTTACCGCACCGAAGGATCAGGAGATCATTGAGGAAGTAAACAATGTGACAGACTATCACACCGTGAAGACGATGGACAAGGAAGAGGCTAAGAAAGCGGGTCTCTATGTGGTGATCGGCAAGGAGATCGATGACAAATACATGGAAGAGCTGAAGAAACAGATTATCCATCCTGATGTGATCAAAGATATGGCGGAGGATATGAAGATCGTTTATTCTCCTTTCAACGGAACAGGTAATGTACCGGTGAGAAGAATTCTGTCCGAACTTGGCTTCAAGAATGTATATGTGGTTCCTGAGCAGGAAATGCCGGATCCGGACTTTACCACGTTGGATTATCCGAACCCGGAAGATCCCAAAGCTTTCACATTGGCTTTGAAGCTGGCTAAAGAGAAGAATGCGGATATTGTCCTCGCAACGGATCCTGATGCGGACAGACTCGGTATCTACGCGCTGGATACCAAATCCGGAGAGTATGTGCCGTTTACAGGCAATATGTCCGGCATGCTGATCGCAGAATATATTCTGCGGGAGAGGGCAGCAACTGGTAAGATGCCGGAGAATCCCGCGCTTGTTACGACGATCGTTACCACCAATATGGCCCGTGCCATTGCGGATGACTATAAAGTAAGATTTATCGAGGTACTGACAGGATTTAAGTTTATCGGCGAGCAGATCAAGTTGTTTGAACAGACCGGCTGCAATCATTATGTATTTGGCCTGGAAGAGAGCTACGGATGTCTGGCAGGAACTCACGCCAGAGATAAGGATGCGATCGTTGCGGTTATGTGCCTGTGCGAGATGGCGGCATGGTGCAAGAAGAATGGAAAGACAGTATGGGATCAGATGATCACGCTGTATGAGAAATACGGTTACTTCAAGGAGAGCCAGTATTCCATCACGATGAAGGGAATCGACGGCGCCAAAGAGATCGAAGAGCTTATGAACAAGCTGCGGAGTAATCCTCCAAGAGAGTTCGGTGAGCTGAAAGTGAAAGAGTTCAGAGATTACACGACAGGCAAGACGTTGAATCTGGAGACGGGCGAGGCAGGAGAGACAGGGCTTCCGAAGTCTAATGTACTTTATTTTGATCTGACAAACGATTCCTGGTGCTGTGCCCGTCCGTCCGGTACAGAGCCGAAGATCAAATTCTACATGGGCGTTAAGGGCACCAGTTTGGAGGACGCCGAGAACAAGCTGAATAAATTGACAGAAGACTTGAAAGCATATCTCTAAGAGAGTGCAGTATGCGGCGGGCGGTACATGGCTGCTTTGCCGGGCGGCTGCCGCACGGAGAATGAAAGACTATCATCGGGGTCGCCCTGCTTAGGCAGGGCGATGCTCTTTTGAGGAATTATACCGGAGGAATGGTATGGGCAATAAGATATGGAAGAGAAGCAACCTGGTAAAAACCGTGAATTATCTTAAGAAAAACGGTGTCCGACATGCTTATTACGCTGCCAGGGAACGGTTGGAAGAGGAGAGAAAAACGGACTATTTCTATCTGGAACCGTCAGCTGCCGCTTTGCAGGCACAGCGGGAGGAGACGGCAGGCTATCCGTATCTGTTCAGCATCGTCGTGCCAGCCTATGAGACGAAAGAATCATTCCTGCGGGAGATGATCGATTCCGTATGCCGGCAGAGTTATGCCGGCTGGGAGCTGATCATCGTGGATGCGGGCAGCAGTGATACCGTAGAGCGGATCGTGAGAGCGGCGGCTCTCAGAGACGAAGAAGAGAGAACGAAGAGCCGTATCATATACAGAAAGGCGGAGCATAACAGGGGCATATCCGGCAATACGAATATTGGCATACAGGAAGCCAGGGGGGAGTATATAGCGCTGTTAGACCACGATGACTGTCTGGCGCCCGATGCCCTCTATCATATGGCGCAGACAGTGCGTAAAGCTCAGGATAATAAAATAACACCAGTTCTTATATATACGGATGAAGATAAATTTGAGGGAGAAGCAGCGATGTCCGTTGACGGCAGGGCAGATCTGTATTCCTACGTGTCGCCGCACTATAAGATGGAATTTAATCTTGATTTAATATTATCAAACAATTACATCTGTCACTTTATGGCGGTGGAAGCAGACCTTATGAAAAACCTGCAATTGCGCTCGGAATATGACGGTGCGCAGGATTACGACCTGGTGCTCAGAGTGGTGGGAGAACTGTATGAAAGAATGTCTGTCTGCGCGTTATCGGAACGGATCGTTCATATTCCCAGAATACTGTATCATTGGAGATGTCATGCGGATTCCACAGCGGAGAATACGGCCAGCAAATCATATGCCTATGAAGCAGGCAGGGCGGCTCTTGGTGACTTCTGCAAAAGGCGTGGATGGCAGGTACGGATAGCCCACAGCCTGCACCTGGGGTTCTATGATATCGACTATGTGCCGGAGCTTCTTGCGGTTCGGAGTAATGTGGGAATCGTAGGCGGACGCATTCTTGACGGGCAGGGCAGGATATGCGGCGGCGGAATGGATCAGGATGGCAGATGCCTCTATGAGGGACTGCACAGAGAATACAGCGGCGGCTCCACCCACAGAGCTGCGTTGAAACAGGATGTGGCAGCGGCAGATATACGCTGTATGCAGGTCGGGCCCGGTCTGCAGGAGGAGTTTGCACATATTACGGGTCTGCCTTACAGAGAGAGGGTCATCCACTGTCGCGAGCGCGGAAGCGGCAGGGACAGTGAAATGCGTATTGCCGATCTGTCAGGCCTAAGCTGCGATGAAGCGGGCTACCGGAAACTGAGCATGGAGCTTAGCAGGGCGGCACGGAAAAGAGGATATCTGGTAGTATGGAATCCGGAACTGACGATCAGGATATGATAAGGCATGACGGCGGACGCGCCAGGAGGAGGGGACAATGCGGGAAAGGTACGATATGGAGCGGAATAACAGACAGGATGTGCAGTCGCGGATCAAATCGACGATCGTGATCCCCAATTATAACGGAATGGATTATATGGAAGAATGCCTGCGCTCTCTGGCGCAGGAGCCGGCGCATATCATCGTGGTGGACAATGGCTCTATGGATGGCAGCAGGGAGCTGGTGCAGGAACGATTTCCGGATGTGGAGCTTGTCTGCCTGGATCGCAACTACGGGTTTTGCAAGGCGGTCAACGATGGAATTGCCCGAAGTAAAACAACATATGTTATTTTATTAAATAATGATACGAAGATAGAGCCTGGATTTGTGCGGGCTATGGAGCGCCCGATGGAGAATCATCCGGAGATCTTTTCCGGCTCGGCACAGATGAGGAATATGTATCAGCCCCATCTGATCGATGATGCAGGAGACTACTACTGTGCGCTTGGATGGGCTTTTGCACGTGGAAAAGACAGGCCGTGGGAGGAATACAGGAAGCCGTGCAGGATATTTGCGGCCTGTGGCGGTGCGGCCATTTACCGAAAGAAGCTGCTTGATGAGATCGGAATGATGGATGAAAATCATTTTGCATATCTGGAAGATATTGACCTGGGGTATCGGGCCAGAATCTACGGGTACTATAATATATATATTCCGGAAGCGGTGGTGTATCATGCCGGAAGCGGCGTGTCAGGCTCCAGGCACAATAAATTCAAGGTGGATTTAACTTCCAGAAACAGCGTTTATCTGCTCTATAAAAACATGCCTTTTATACAGATTCTTTTGAACCTGCCGTTTCTGCTTGCAGGGTTTTTCGTGAAGACTCTGTTCTTTATGAAAAAGGGAATGGGTGGAAATTATCTCAGAGGATTAGCCAAGGGCGTCGGCATGTGCCTGGCGGAGGAGAACCGTATTCATAAGGTGCGTTTTTGCAGGGAACATTTATATGGCTATGTGATGATTCAATTGGAACTGTGGCGTAACATATGGTATCGGTTCAGGGAATCATAAGGGCAGGTTGTACTTTTACGTAAAATATTGTAAGATACATGCATAAGGCTTTGAAATAGGATAAAGCCATCAGAGCGGCAGAGAGTCGGAACGCAGCGCCTCATATGGTGCAGGGATTCTCGGAACACAAGAGGCTCAGTATATGATCAAAGATAATCAGAAATATTTTAACAGGCTGCACGTTGTGCTGGACGCCGTGATCGTTGCGGCTGCCTATATGCTGGCATGGTATATTAGATTTGCCAGTCCTTTTTCAGACATCGATCCCAGTACCGGTGTTCTTTCCATGCGCACTTATTTTGAGATGCTCTATGCCATTGTGCCGGGCTATCTCGTTCTGTATTATAATTTTAATCTGTATACGCCCAAACGAGGCACCACGCATAAATATGAGATTCTGAATATTTTTCAGGCAAACGTTGTGGGACTCGTGCTGCTGATGGCGGGATGGTATCTTGTAGCGCAGATTCACTTCTCCCGAGCGATGATGGCGTATTTCTTTGTGATCAATATTTTGTTCACGACGCTTGGACGATCTTTGATCCGTATGCTGCTGCAGTATTTCCGGGAGAAAGGCTACAATCTGAAATATATTCTTCTGGTGGGATATTCGCGGGCGGCGGAGGAATACATTAACCGTATCAACAGCAATCCCCAGTGGGGCTATGTGGTGCGCGGCATTCTTGACGACAGCGTTCCAAGCGGCACTTTGTACAAAGGGGTCAAAGTGCTTGGTAAAATAGAAAATCTGCTCTATATACTGCCTCAGAACAAGTTGGACGAGATCGCCATCACGCTTTCTCTGAAAGATTACGATCATCTGGAGCATATCGTTGATATGTGTGAGAAATCGGGCGTTCATACGAAATTTATTCCGGATTATAACAGCATGTTCCCGAGCCGTCCTTATACGGAAGACCTGATGGGACTGCCGGTGATCAATATCCGTTATGTGCCGTTGTCCAATACGCTCAACTGGATCGCCAAGCGAGGGGTCGATGTGGTGGTGGGGCTGATCGGACTTGTGGTGGCTTCGCCGATCATGATTCTGGCCGCAGTGGCTATCGGCTGCACGTCCAGAGGGCCGATCATCTTTAAGCAGGAACGTATCGGTTTGCACAACAAGCCGTTTAAAATGTATAAATTCCGTACCATGGAGGTACAAAAACCATCTGCGGAACAGAAAGGGTGGACGACGAAGGATGATCCCCGGGTCACAAAGGTGGGAAGATTCTTTCGAAAGACAAGCATCGATGAGCTTCCACAGCTGTTTAATATTCTGATGGGCGATATGAGTCTGGTAGGTCCCAGACCGGAGCGGCCGCAGTTCGTGGAGAAATTTAAGGAGGAGATTCCCCGCTACATGGTGAAGCATCAGGTCAGACCCGGGCTTACCGGTTGGGCGCAGATCAACGGATACAGGGGCGATACATCCATTAAGCGCAGAATCGAGTACGATATATTTTATATTGAGAACTGGACCATGTCTTTCGATATCAAGATAATGTTTTTGACGATTTTTAAAGGGTTTATTAATAAAAACGCTTATTAGTGGGAAGATATAAATGAAATATAAATTCTTAAGATTTATGAAAGACTTGTTGAATAAATGTCTATTATGTTGCAATTGTGTCAAGATATAGTATAATGTAATGTGAGTTTGCGCTATAGCTTGATTTTTACGCTTGTGTGTGAGAAAATAAATGTCGAAATTGTTTATGAAGAGGCATGGTTAAGGGAGTACGATAAATGGCTAAGTATTATGAAGATGAATATGAAGAGGAACGTCCGAGAAAGAAGTCATCCGGAGGGAACAGGAATGGCAAAAGGCCGTCCGGCAAGAAGAGTTCCGGCGGGAAAGGATCCGGTAAGAAAGCTTCCGGACGAAAGGAACAGGCGAAGAAACAGAGAAGAAGGATCATTATTTTCGTTGCGGAGATCGTAGTTCTCGTCGTTGCGGTATTTGTTCTGAAAGGAGTCCTGATCACCACACAGGGCGGCAAGATGGAGATCGACGAGAGCGATGTCATTATCAACGACACGGTCAAGGAGGCCCAGGAGACTACCATGAAAGGGTATCGTAACATTGCCCTGTTCGGCGTGGATTCCACATCGGGCGCTCTGACCAAGAATACGAGAAGTGATACGATCATGATCGCATCCATTAATCAGGATACGGGTGAGTGCAAGCTTGTATCGGTATACCGTGACACATATCTTAACCTGAGTAATGATTCATACAATAAATGTAATGCAGCCTATGCAAAGGGCGGCCCGCAGATGGCCATCAGTATGCTGAACATGAATCTGGATATGAACATTACGGATTTTGTCACCGTAGGTTTTGCAGGTCTGACAGATACGGTGGATGCCCTTGGCGGTGTATATATTGAGGTGGATGATTCGGAGATCAGCCACTTGAACAACTATCAGCTCTGTATTGCAGAGGATCTGAAACGTACTTATACGCCGGTGACGTCTACAGGCTATCAGCTTCTGGACGGTCTGCAGGCAACGGGTTACTGTCGTATCCGTTACACGAAAGGCGATGACTTTAAACGTGCGGAGAGACAGCGTGAGGTACTCGCAGCAGTAGCGGATCAGGCGAAGAAAGCGTCTCTGCCGAAACTGACGGAGACGGCGAACTCGGTATTCGAAGAGACATACACTTCACTGGATCTCACGGAGATTGTCCAGATGCTTGGTGAAGTGAACAACTATTATATATCTGACAACGCGGGATTCCCGCAGGAGTCTAACCGTGCTACAGGAACGATCGGCACGAAAGGTTCCTGTGTCATTCCGGTCAGCCTGGAAGATAATGTAAAATGGCTGCATCAGTTCCTGTTTAACGATTACGACTATGAACCGTCGGCTACCGTTAAGGAGTGCAGTGAGAAGATCTATTCGGATACAAATGGATATTTAAACAAATAGTAAGGGCAAAGGGGCCGGTTGTTTGCGGGCCCCTTTATTTGGTTCCGGCAGACGGCCGGCCGGGTACAATGCCGGCACGGACCGTGTTTTAGCGTCCGGAATCACAGGTTGAGAGAAAGGCATGGGTATCGGTGTGGATACAGTAGACATTATCATTCCCGTCTATAAGCCTGATCAGAAATTTCTGGCTCTGATCGAACGTCTGGAAAGTCAGAGTGTTCCGGTTAACAGGATTATCATCATGAATACGGAGCAGAAATATTTTGACCGGTTGTTTTATGGTGTTTCTTATCAAAAGAAATATGACAATATTATCGTAAAACATTTATCGAAAAGGGAGTTTGACCACGGGAAGACGCGGAACCGGGGCGTACAACAGTCCAAGGCAGATTATTTTATCATGATGACACAGGATGCCGTGCCGGTTGACGAGTATATGGTGGAGGAACTGTTAAAAGGACTTCAACATGACAAGGCTGCGGTGGCTTACGCCAGACAGCTTGCGGGCGAGGACAGCAGAGAGGCGGAGAAATATACGAGGGATTTTAACTATCCTGAGCAGGCATGTGTCAAGACGCGGGATGATCTGGACAGACTTGGCATTAAGACATTTTTCTGCTCCAACGTGTGCGCGGCCTATGACAGGAAAACATTCGACGCACTCGGAGGATTTGCAGGGCATACAATATTCAATGAAGATATGATCTATGCAGCCAAGGCTGTGGAGGCCGGGTATGGCATTGCCTATACTCCGTCGGCGAGGGTGGTTCATTCTCACAACTATAATTGCCGCGAGCAGTTCCACAGGAATTTTGACCTGGGCGTATCGCAGGCGCAGCACCCGGAGGTCTTTGCGGCATATCCGTCGGAGTCAGAGGGAATCCGCCTGGTCAAGCAGACGATCCGGCATCTGCGGGCCAAAGGACTTGGCGCACAGATTCCCTATGTTATCCTGCAGAGTGGATTTAAATACATGGGATATCAGCTGGGCAAGCACTATGCCAGTCTGCCGGGGAGACTGGTGATCGCCATGTCTTCCAATAAGGATTATTGGAGATGATGGGATCAGAAAGCGGCATGCGGCAGTGCGGCAGAGATGAAGGAGGATTGGAAATATGTGTGGAATCGTAGGATATATCGGCAAGCAGCAGGCAGCTCCCATTATTTTGGACGGATTGTCCAAGTTGGAGTACCGGGGATATGATTCGGCGGGAATGGCGATCTATGATGGTGGTAAGATCAATATTACAAAATCGGTGGGAAGGCTGAAAATTCTGGAAAACATTACCCATGGCGGGGAGACGATGCCGGGTGTATGCGGGATCGGCCATACGAGATGGGCTACCCATGGAGTGCCGAGCAATACCAATGCTCATCCTCATTTTAATGAACAAGAGACGATCACCGTCGTGCATAACGGTATTATAGAGAACTACATACAGCTTCGGCAGATGCTTACCGATAAAGGGTATCGATTCGTGTCTGAGACGGACACGGAAGTGCTGGCACATCTGCTCGACTATTATTATAAAGGCAATCCGTTAGAGGCAGTGACGAAAGTGCTGCATCGTGTAGAGGGATCTTACGCGCTGGGTATTCTCTTTGCGGACTGCCCGGATCAGGTGTTTGCAGCCAGAAAAGATTCTCCGCTGATCGTTGGGCAGAACGAGGAGGGATGCTTTATTGCCTCCGATGTGCCTGCGGTCCTGAAATATACGAGAAAGGTATATTATGTGGACAATCAGGAAGTGGTACGCCTGCGGGCAGACCATATGCACTTCTATACGGTGGATGAAGAAGAGACGACAAAAGAGCCTGTCACCATCGAGTGGGATGCCAATGCGGCGGAGAAAGGCGGCTATGAGCATTTTATGCTCAAGGAGATGTATGAGCAGCCTAAGACAGTGACGGATACACTGATGCCAAGAATCCGTAAAGACGATATTGTCATAGAAGAGCTGAGTATGACGGAGGAGGAACTGCAGGCAATCAATAAGATTCATATCGTGGCATGCGGTTCGGCCTATCATGCGGGCGTGACCGGCAAGTATGCGATCGAAGGTCTGGCGCGCATTCCGGTGGAGGTGGATCTCGCGTCGGAGTTCCGGTATCGTAATCCGATTCTGGAAGAGGGGGCCATGGTGGTGGTGATCAGCCAGTCTGGCGAGACGGCGGATACCCTGGCGGCGCTAAGAGAGTCCAAGGCGCGCGGGTTTAAGGTGCTTGGCATTGTCAATGTGGTGGGGAGCTCCATTGCCAGGGAGGCGGACAATGTCATGTATACCTGGGCAGGGCCGGAGATCGCGGTGGCAACGACCAAGGCATACAGTGCGCAGCTTGTGGCGCTGTATCTGTTAGCGATGAAGCTGGGCAGAGTACGGGGCAGGATCGACGATAAGACGTTTCGTTCCCTGTTAGGAGATTTGCGGTGTCTGCCGGATCAGATCGAGATGCTGCTGAACAATAAACTGAAAATACAAAGATTCGCCAATCGTTATATAGGAGCCAAGGACGTATTCTTTATCGGCAGGGGCATCGACTATGCGATCTCTCTGGAGGGATCTCTCAAATTAAAGGAAATATCCTATATCCACTCGGAAGCCTACGCGGCGGGAGAGTTAAAACACGGCACGATCTCTTTGATCGAGGAGGGGACGCTTGTCGCGGCGGTGTCTACCCAGCCCGATTTATATGCCAAGACGATCAGTAATATGGTTGAGGTGAAAGCGAGGGGCGCCTTTGTGCTGGCAGTTACCTGCGAGGAGAATAAGGAGATAGAGAAAGCGGCGGATTACGTGATCTATATTCCCGAGACTAATCCTTATTTTGCCAATTCCCTGGCGATCATACCGCTTCAGCTGTTCGGATATTATGTGGCGGTAGGCAAAGGATGCGATGTGGATAAACCCAGGAATCTGGCAAAATCCGTAACGGTGGAATAATGAAAAACACAAATTTGATAAAAAGTTGTCACACTTTATACACAATTAAAGAATATACTGACCTCAGGATGAACGAAACAGACAGCGGCAAAGCAATCTGAGAGCCGGAAAGGAGCAGAGTATTATGTATGACAACAACTATCCAGACACAACTTCAAACACCAATTCGGATGCGGCTTCCGCATTGCGGGATAACGATAGCACAGTACAGAGCAGGGAACAGATACAGGGGCAGAACGTATATGGCAGACCAAATGGGAGAAGCTACTATCAGAACACATACCAGGGGAGCACATACGGACAGAGCGTGAACGGCAGCCCTTACGAGAATCGGAGCGGAAACTATCAGTACGGAAACACATACCGCAGCGATTACACACAGACAGATCAGCAGACAGCAAATAAGAAAGAACAGAAGAAATCCGACAGGAAACAGAGGAAATTCGGATATGTGAAGAAAGCGCTTGTGAGCCTTTCGTTGGGATTGTTCTTCGGAGTGTTTGCGGGAGTGGGACTGTATGGGATACAGTATGTGATGGGAGCTTTGGGCCTCCAAACCGGCAGTGCGGCGGCTGTGCAGACAGAAGAGACGACGGAGGCACAGGATAGTGTGGTGCAGCAGAACGCGGCTGAAAATGCTAAGCCGGAGGATGCCGTGACGCAGAGTGGCATACACATGACAGACAGTATCAATACGATCGTGGCGGATGTTTCCGAGGTAGTTAAGGAAGTTATGCCGGCGATCGTGTCGATCAACAATCACTATACGGAGCAAGTTTCTTTCTTCGGACAATCTTTCACCAGTGAGGCAGATTCCAGCGGTTCGGGCATCATTGTAGGACAGAACGATACGGAGCTGCTGATCGTGACGAATTACCACGTGATCTCCGATACTGAGAAGCTGAGCGTGCAGTTCGTGGAGGGCAGCGAGGCGGAGGCTTCCGTGAAAGGAACCGATCCGGACATGGATCTGGCTGTGATCGCAGTGCCGATAGGCAGCGTGGAGAAAGATACGTTGTCGAAGATCGCGGTAGCGACCCTGGGAGATTCCGATGCACTGGTAGTCGGAGAACCGGCGATCGCCATCGGCAATTCCTTAGGATATGGGCAGTCTGTCACTACGGGAGTGATCAGTGCGCTTGACAGGACGATTGAGCTGTCGGAGGGTACAGGAGGGACCTTTATCCAGACAGATGCGGCGATCAATCCGGGTAATTCCGGCGGCGCGCTTTTGAATATGAAAGGTGAAGTCATCGGCATTAATTCCAACAAAATAGGCGGTAGCGCCGTGGAGGGAATGGGATATGCGATTCCGATCTCGTCGGCAAGTCCTATCATTGCGGAGCTGATGTTGAAAGAAACCAAGAATAAAGTGGCGGAAGATGACAGAGGTTATCTGGGTATTCAGGGAATTAACGTTACGGAGTATGTGATCGAGACATACGGTATGCCCGAGGGAGTCTATATTGCCCAGGTATATGACAACACGGCCGCAGCACAGGCAGGACTGCGCAAGGGCGATATCATCACCGAGTTTGACGGAGAAGAGATCGTTTCCATGGATGAGCTGCAAGGCGAGCTGGAATTCCATGCCAAAGGAGATACGGTAGAGTTGACCGTCATGTCGGTAGGCGCCCAGGGATACGAGGCCAGAAAAGTGCAGATCACATTGGGTAATAAAGTGCAGAATTAGACGAAACAAACAGGACATGTGATATATTATATAAAGTAAAAGGGCAGTCGCAGGACTGCCTTTTTATAAATTGTTTACTTGTGAGAAAACTCTTTTTATACTATGATAAGTACGTAGAGGGACGGGATTACCGATTCGGGGAAAGGAATGGACAGCGCGATGAATGATGATAGATATGAAGATATAATGGAGCCGGGCGGGTCAGAGGGTGATAAAAGACGCCATGATTTTTGCGAACTTTCGGACGGCGTAGAACAGAGGGAAGAACTGCGCAGGAGAAAACACATGGGACAGAGCGGGACAGACGGGCCGGAGCAGGAGAGCGGTGAGCAGGCGCCTGTTACCGGGCAGGATGTAAAAGAGGCTGCAGATCATCCGGAGCAGAGCGGTAAGAGCGAAGTGGCAGAGGTGGAGGATCAGGAGGACGACAAGGGCGGCTATGAGGATGTCTGTTTTATCTGCCGCAGACCGGAGAGCAAGGCAGGCAGGATGTTTCATCTGCCCAACCATATATGCGTCTGCAATGACTGCATGCAAAAGACCATGGATACGGTCAGCCAGTTTGACTATCAGGGGACGCTGAATCATCCGTCGATGACCGATCTTAATAACGGCAAAGGGTTTCCCAATATCAGTTTCGTGAATCTGGCGGATCTGCAGGGAGACGGAGGCATTCCCAATAAGCAGAAACTGAAGAGAAAGAAAAAGGCGGGAGAGAAACCGGAGATAGATATCAGGAATATCATGCCGCCGCACAAGATCAAGGCGAAGCTGGACGAGTATGTGGTAGGGCAGGAATATGCCAAGAAAGTAGTGTCCGTCGCCGTATATAACCACTATAAGAGGGTGGCGACCGGTACTATGGATGAGATCGAGATCGAGAAATCCAACATGCTGATGATCGGGCCTACGGGCTGTGGCAAGACGTATCTGGTTAAGACTCTGGCACGGCTTTTGGATGTGCCGTTGGCGATCACGGACGCTACTTCACTGACGGAGGCCGGATATATCGGTGATGATATTGAGAGCGTAGTGTCCAAGCTGCTTGCCGCTGCGGACAATGATGTGGAGAGAGCGGAACGGGGCATTATTTTTATCGATGAGATCGATAAGATCGCCAAGAAGAAAAATACCAATTCCAGAGACGTCAGCGGTGAATCTGTGCAGCAGGGCATGTTGAAGCTGTTAGAGGGGGCGGAAGTGGAGGTACCCGTAGGGGCCAACTCTAAGAATGCGATGGTGCCGTTAGCTACTGTGAACACGAGAAACATCCTGTTTATCTGTGGCGGCGCGTTTCCGGATCTGGAGGAGATCATCAAGCAGAGACTCAATAAGCGGACGTCTATCGGCTATAATGCCGAGTTGAAAGACAAATATGATAAAGAAAAAAATATTCTGAGCAGAGTCACGGTGGAAGACATCAAAAAATTTGGCATGATTCCGGAGTTTATCGGCAGACTGCCTGTGATCTTTACGCTGGAGGGACTCGGTGAGGAAATGCTTGTCAAGATACTGGCAGAGCCGCGCAACGCTATTCTCAAACAGTATCAGAAGCTGCTTGAGCTGGACGAGGTAAAGCTTGAGTTCGAGCAGGGGGCGCTGGAGGCGATCGCCGGGAAAGCGATGGAGAAAGAGACAGGAGCCAGGGCGCTGCGGGCGATCATAGAGGAATTCATGCTCGATATCATGTATGAAGTGCCCAAAGATGACAATATTGGCAGAGTGATCATAACGAGAGAATATATCGAGGGCACAGGCGGACCGATCATCGATATCCGCAGCAATTCACTGGAGCATCCGGACAGACTGAACGTGGTGGAAGAATAGGCGGCAGACGGAGTAAAGCCATAATAACAGGACAGGAGATGCAGGCATAGAATAGTAGGAAGGATAGCGTGAAAGAACAGCCTGCATATAATAGCAACTGTTATTGAATGAGATGACTTGTAAAGAAAAGATATTATCGAATGATTATGCCGACCTGATCACGGATTATGTGGTGGCGGATGAATTGTCGGGAACATCGCCCACGGATTTTTGTTTTCATGGGATCGACGACGGCTACGGCGTGGCCAATGTAAACCGCGCCATGCTTCCGCCCCTGTCTATTGGCTATTTCGGATATTCTGCGATTCCTGCTGTGTATGGTCTGATGCAGATCGGGGATGATATATATAATCCTGAGAATCTGGCGCAGACGGGAAGCATACGGATACAGAATCCGCCCTTGTCTTTGCAGGGAGCCGGCGTTGTGCTTGGGTTTATAGATACGGGGATCCGGTACGAGCTGGATGTATTCCGGAAACCGGACGGCAGCAGCCGGATTATGTCGGTGTGGGATCAGACGATTCAGGATGGAGAACCGCCGGAGGGATTTCTATACGGCACGGAATATACGAAAGCGGATATTGACAGGGCATTGCAGACGGATGTGCCGGAACTGATCGTGCCCACGACGGATACAAACGGGCACGGTACGCAGATGGCATCTGCGGCCGCCGGCAGTATACTGGACCAGGGCCTGACATTTCGGGGCGCAGCGCCGCAGGCGGATATTGCCGTGGTCAAGGTCAAGGAGGCGAAGCAGTATCTGCGGGATTATTATCTGATTGCCGAAGATGCGGTGGCGTATCAGGAGAATGATATCATGGAGGCGGTCAGATATCTGGAGCGGATGGCCATTGCGCTGCACAGACCGGTGGTGATCGCTCTGGGCATTGGAACAAATCTTGGCAGCCATATCGGCACGTCGCCTCTGGCCTCTTATCTGAACAGTGTGGCAAGACGCAGAAGCCGCGCCATCATTGTGTGCGGCGGTAATGAGGGAGACAAGGAGCACCATTATGAGGGATCCGTGCCGGATACGGTGGAGATCCGTGTGGCAGATGAGATGAAAGGCTTTTGTATGGAGCTGTGGGGAACACTGCCGGATACTTATTCGATCCGAGTGCGTTCTCCGGGGGGAGAGACTTCTCAGGAAATTGATTTCAGAAGCCGTGAAGACAGGGAGATCACCTTTATATTTGAGCGTACCCGTATCATTGTGAGCAATCTGATCGTGGAGAGAGATGCAGGGGAACAGCTTGTCTTCTTCCGGTTTGAATATCCCACACCGGGAATCTGGAACCTGCAGGTCTATCCGGCGGAGAGCCTGACAAAAGGGAACGGCAGATTCCATATATGGCTGCCGATCACGGACTTTCTGGAACAGGATGTGGTTTTTCTCGCGCCAAATCCCGACGTGACGCTGACGGAACCGTCCAATGCGGAGCGGGTGATCACCATATCGGCATATGACGCTCTGTCCGGCAGTTGGTTTACGCAGTCGGGAAGAGGATTTACGAAGAACGGCGCGATCAAGCCGGACTTGTCGGCGCCCGGCGTACAGGTTTCAACGGCTCTTGGAACTGTGACCGGTTCCAGTATGGCGGCTGCCCTCGCAGCGGGCTGCGTGGCGCAGTTTATGGAGTGGGCGGTGGTGAATGGCAATGTACCTACGGTGGAGAGCCGTGCGATCAAAAGCTTTCTGATCCGCAGCGCCGACAGATCGGAGAATATCGTGTATCCGGACAGACGGTGGGGGTTTGGCACTCTTGATATCAACGGAACCTTTGAGACGCTCGCGAGACTGTCGTGAGACTGGTTATACTTACAAGCAGGGAGGAATCTATGGCAATCTTAGGATGTTCACTTTTGGCGGCAGGCATATTTGTACTTGATCTGCTCATTAAGAATCATATAGAGAGAAGCAGGGAACAGGGAGAGGAGGAGCAGATCTGCGGGGGCAGGCTTCTTCTGCGCAAATATCATAACAAAGGTGCGTTCCTGGACGCCGGGAAGCAAAGAAGCGGGCTGGTATCGCTGCTGTCTCTTACATTGACGCTTGGGGCTACGGTCATGTTCTTAGCTACCTTTACCTGTAAGGGCAACAATGTGCTGCGCGTGGGTCTCGCTTTTCTGCTGGGCGGAGCATACAGCAACACGTATGACCGCCTGCGGCGTAAATACGTGGTGGATTATGTGAGTTTTCCGGTGAAAAATAAGAAAATCAGAAATGTCGTGTTCAACATTTCTGACTTCTGTATCATGATAGGAGCCCTGCTCATTGTGATCGGGAGTGGCAGAGAATAACATGCTGCGGCCGACTATGGGGTGATGACGGTGCCGTTTTTTCCTTTGACGGCATCTGCTGCGGCCGACAGGGACGTGATGAGAACACGGCCTGACGGGTTTTGCTCCAGATAGGCGATGGAAGCTTCGATCTTGGGAAGCATGGTGCCGGCTTCAAACTGCCCCTGAGCCATCAATTCTTTGGCCATAGGGACGGTCAGCGCATATAGAGCTTCCTGATTCTGTTTTCCAAAATTCCGATAGACACAGGGAACGCCGGTTAGTATGATCAGTTCATCGGCCTGCAGATCGCCTGCGAGTTTACCTGCTATAGAATCTTTCTCGATGACTGCGGAGGCTCCCTTGAGTGCGTGATTTTGTTCGATGACAGGAATGCCGCCGCCTCCGCAGGCAATCACGATCTGATCGGCATCCACCAGTGTGCGGATGGCGTCAATTTCTACGATATCGATAGGGCTGGGGGCGGCAACCACACGCCGATACCCTTTGCCGGGATCTTCTGCCACATAATTACCTTTCTTTATTTCGATTTCCGCATCTTCCTTAGACATATACCGCCCGATTATCTTGGTGGGTTCATAGAACGCCTCGTCATAGGGATCAACGGTCACCTGGGTCAGGATCGTACTGACTGTTTTGGAGATGCCGCGGCCGAGCAGTTCCGTCCGCAGGGCATTCTGAATGTCATAGCCGACATATCCCTGGCTCATGGCGGAGCAGACACACATGGGGGCAGGCGTGTAATCAATATAGACACGGCGCAGCTCTGTCATGGCCTTGTGGATCATGCTGACCTGTCTGCCGTTGCTGTGTGTGATGGTGAGCTGGTAACCGGCTTCCACCAGATCGGCCAGCGCCTTTGCGGTGACTTTCACGGCATCCCATTGCTCTGATGTTGTATAGCCAAGCGCCTCATGTCCTAATGAAACGACTGTTCTCTTTTTACTCATATACTGAGTCCCTCCGTTTACGTTTCTATCTGATTCTCTGATATCCTGAATTTTGGGAAGATATGTGTTCAGTATATCAAAAAGGATAGATTTTGTATAGAAAGGATTTTGGAGGCGCAAAAACATACTAATCACATAATCGATTTAGCATATTTAATAAAATGTGAGGCTGAAAACCAAATGAATATGGGCAATGTATACAATATTGAATTGACATTGCATTTTAGGACGAGTATAATAATAAATAATTATCGAGATAATGCCATATTGCCGGCAGAACAGGGTGATATGACGATGCTGTCGGGGAGCGTCGTGGTTTTGGCATGTAAGGGTTTGAAAAGAGGTGTGGGTATGAACTATATGGAAACATTGCAGGACATGACTCTGGAAGAGATCATTGCGGTGATGGAAGTGATTCAGCGTTCTTCTGATTCCTATATGTATATTTTGGATTTGGATACGGATACCTATATGGTGACGAAGAAGATGCTTGAGAGATTTCCTTTTGAGAGTGAGATCATAGAGAACGCCACACCTGAATTACAGAAGATTATCTATCCGTCTGATTATACTAAAGTGCGGGATGACATAGCAAGATGTGCATCAGGGGAGCAGACTGTTCATGCGCTGGAATATCGGTGGCTGGACAAGAGCGGAAGAATCGTATGGATCGGGTGCAGGGGCACGGTGATCAACGGCAGCGGAGGACACCGGCTGTTGGTCGGAAGAGTCACGGAGCTTGGCAAGGAAGCGAAAGCTGATAATATTACAGGACTTCGCAAGGAGACGAGATTCCAGTTTGATACGGAAGAAATCCTGAGGGACAGGCCGGAGACGCTTCGCTATATCATGCGGATCGGCATTGATAATTTTAAAGAGATCAACGAGAAAGAGGGCATTGAGGCGGGAGACGATGTACTGCGGGAACTTGCCGACTGTATTGTGGCTGCGCTTGATCCCCGCGTGGATGTGTATCGATTGATGGCTGACGAGTTTATTATAGTAGACGCATGCTCCATCTCACAGGTGGACGTGCAGGCGATCTATGATGAGATCAAGAGCAAGGTTGCCGATACGGTGCGCGAGAAAGAATACAGCTGCTTTTATACCATATCCGCAGGGGTAATACAGGACGGATTTGTCGGGAAGAGCGCGGATGAAATACTGCGGCTCACAGAGTTTGCCCTGAACGAAGCCAAGCGCAACGGCAGAAACCAGATGGCGCTGTTTGACAGGGAGATTTACGACGGATATTTGAGAAGACTGGATATCCGGAAGATGATGAGGCGGGATATCAATAATAATTTCAAGGGATTTCAGGTGTTCTTCCAACCTATCGTCTCTACGCGGGATTATAAACTGATCGGGGCGGAGGCTCTTCTTCGGTGGGGAAATGAGAAATACGGCAACGTATCGCCGGCGGTGTTTATCCCGATTCTGGAGGAGAGCGGGCTGATCATACCGGTGGGTAAATATGTTTTGTGGCAGGCGGCCCAGACATGCAAGAAATGGCGTGAGGTGCTTCCAAGCTTTCATGTAAATGTCAATCTGTCCTATGTACAGATGCACAAGAGCGATCTGCTCGAGGATGTGGAGCGGTGTATCAGGGAAGTGGGAATACCACCGGAGAGTCTGGTATTGGAGTTGACAGAGAGCGGATATATTGAGACTGACGGCAGGATCAAAGAACTGTTTAAGGATCTGAAAGAGCGGAATATCGATCTGGCGCTGGATGATTTTGGAACGGGTTATTCCAATATGCGTTACCTCAAAGAGATTGAGGCGACGACGGTTAAGATCGACAGAAGTTTTGTCGTGCAGGCTTTGAAGAATGAGCATGACTATAACATCATCAGTCATATTATCGATATGGTACACAGCCTTGGATTTGCCGTCTGTATGGAGGGAATTGAAGAGCAGGACGAGCTTAACAGGATGATGGAGACGAAGCCGGATATGATACAGGGCTATTTCTTTGGCAGGCCATCCCCGGCAGAGCAGTTCGAGGAAGATTTTCTTCATACTACAAGTTTTCTCTGATCCGGATATCAATGTCTACATAGTCATTTTCCACAGCGGGAAGTTCCCCTGTGGTCAGATAAGTAAATAAGATCGCGAGGGGCTTAGAGCCCTGTAAGAAGGGCTGTTGGCAGATAGTTGCTGCGATCAGTCCTTTTTCTACGTATTCCCTGGTCGTGCTGACCATGTCGTAGGCGATGACCGTCGGCTGTTCCCTGCGTCCGGAATCCATTATGGCACGGCAGCCGCCATAGACGCCGCCGGCAGTGAAATAAAGGGCGTTGATCTCCGGGTGGCGGTTGAGCAGTGCGGCAGTGAGGATATAGCTTTGATCCTCATCGTCGTTGTTATTTACGGTTCCCACAATCTGTATATTATCATGGCATTCAATGGCATGACGGAACCCGGCAATGCGCTCGGTGTGACACAGGACGTTCTGGGAACCGGATATGATGCCTACCCGTACGTGGCCATGGGTCATCAGACGCATCAGGCCTCCGGCGGTTTCTCCGGAACGATAGAAGTGGCTGCCCACATAGGCGATGCGCAGGGAATTTTCGATATCCGTATTCAGGGTGACTACCGGGATCCCGCGGCTGTGAAGCTCGTTGATCTTCTCCCGGACAGCGCGGTCATTGTATGGGGATATGGAGAGCCCGTTGATGCCCTCCGCCACCAGTTCGTCGATGGCGTCTAACTGCTGTCTGAGATCATAGTCGGTCTGGCGGATGATAACGGAACAATTGTAGTCGGCCAGCTCTGCCGATTTGGCATGAACGCCGGCGAGGATATCGTCATAGAAGACAGTGCCAAGCCCCAGCAGGATGACGCCCAGTTTCAGGTTCTTTTTGCGGGCAGCAAGAACAATGCCGGCTTTGTTCGGTTTATAATCAAGAGCCTGCACGATTTCAAGTATTTTCTGCTCCGTCTGCGGATTGACAGAACCGCGGTGATTTAATACACGGTCTACCGTACCGCGGGATACGCCTGCGAGGGCGGCGATTTCTTTGAGGGTTGCCATGCTGCTGCTTCCTTTCTCTGTTTCATGTATGCTGCTGATCAGAATCCTGCGCCAGATGTTGGCATGGGGACATTATACTAGAGCGGGGCATGCAAGTCAAATGGGGAAAAGAAGAGTCAAATCATACGACAAAGTGGAAATAGACAAGAATTTGCTGGACAATTTGTGTATATTTACGAAATTGTTTTATCCTATTGATTTTATTTCTGACAGAGATTATCATGAAATTAGCATGTTGCGTGCACGTGCACGGTATATGAAGCAGTGATGCGGCATAGACTGACCGTGTGCGTACAGGTACGGAGTGTAACGGACAGATTGACTGAATTAGGAGGGTTATCATGCTGTATATCGGTGTAGATTTAGGTACAAGTGCCGTAAAGCTTTTGCTGATGGAGGGCGACGGCAGAATCGTTAATATCGTATCCAGGGAATATCCGCTGTATTTCCCGCATCCGGGCTGGTCGGAACAGAAGCCTGAGGATTGGTACGAACAGAGTATGGAGGGCATCAAAGAGCTGATCGCCGATGCGGACAAGAGCCAGATCGCCGGAATCAGCTTTGGCGGACAGATGCACGGACTGGTTATTTTGGATGAGAACGATGAGGTCATCAGACCGGCGATTCTCTGGAATGACGGAAGGACCACACAGGAGTGCGATTACTTAAACAATGAGATCGGCAAGGATAAATTATCTGAATATACGGCCAATATTTCATTTACAGGGTTTACCGCTCCGAAGATACTCTGGGTAAAGAACAAGGAGCCGGAGAACTTCGCGAAGATCAGCAAGATCATGCTCCCGAAAGATTACATCGCCTACAAGCTCTCAGGTGTTCACTGTACGGATGTATCGGATGCATCCGGAATGCTTTTGTTTGATGTCAAGAACCGCTGCTGGTCCAAAGAAATGTGTGAGATCTGCGGAGTCAGGGAAGAGCAGCTTGCAAAAATCTATGAAAGTTACGAGACGGTGGGAACGATACTCCCGCAGATCGCTGAGCAGTTAGGCATTCCGGAGACAGTTAAGATCGTGGCCGGCGGCGGAGACAATGCTGCGGCAGCCGTAGGAACTGGCACGGTGGGAGACGGTATGTGTAATATCTCTCTGGGTACCAGCGGGACGATCTTCATCTCATCGGAGAAATTCGGCGTGGATAAATACAATGCACTGCATGCCTTTGCCCATGCGGACGGACATTATCATCTGATGGGATGCATGTTGAGTGCAGCATCCTGCAATAAATGGTGGATGGACGATATTATTGGTACGTCAGACTACGGGGTAGAGCAGAAAGAGATCACGGATGACAAACTGGGCGAGAACCACGTGTACTTCCTGCCCTATCTGATGGGAGAGCGTTCCCCGCACAACAATCCCAATGCAAGAGGAACTTTCATCGGCATGACGATGGATACCACGAGAGCGGATATGACCCAGGCAGTATTGGAGGGTGTAGCTTTTGCACTGCGCGATTCTCTGGAGGTTGCAAGATCTCTTGGAATCCATATCGAGAGAACGAAGATCTGTGGTGGTGGAGCGAAGAGCCCTCTGTGGAAAAAGATGATCGCCAATATCATGAACCTTAAAGTAGATGTGATCGAAAGTGAGGAAGGCCCTGCCATGGGCGGCGCTATGTTAGCGGCAGTTGCCTGCGGAGAGTATGCGGGCGTGGAGGAAGCCGCGGCGAAGATCGTCAAGATCGTGGACACGGTAGAGCCGGATCCGGCGCTGGTGGAGAAATACGAAGCGCGTTATCAGCAGTTCAGGCAGATATATCCGGCGTGCAAGGAGCTGTTTGACGTGATCAAATAGCCGACGGCACAATGGATGACAAAGACAGGGAGAGGAGAGGATACCAATGGAGATCAAAAAAATTACGGATGAGAGTTTTGGCAAATATGGCAGAATCGTACAGGGATATGATTTTGGGCCGCTTGTGGAGGCGCTTAAGAAGACGCCGGATTATGAGGGCGTAGGGTATGAACCGTCCATCCCGGAATTGGAGGCTACGTCAACGGCCAAAGAGTTACAGAAGAAGACATACGGTGAACTGCCGATCGAGATCGGATATTGCAACGGCATTAATTATAAGCTGAATGCGATCGAGTATCACAGGAGCTCTGAAATCAATGTGGCGGCTACGGATGCGATTCTGATCTTAGGCATGCAGCAGGACATTACCGATGATTTCACTTATGATACATCCAAAATGGAAGCTTATCTCGTGCCGGAGGGAACGGCGGTGGAACTCTATGCGACGACACTGCACTATGCGCCCTGCAGCGTAGGAGACGCACAGTTTAAGGTGGGAATCGTATTGCCGGCAGGCACGAACTACCCGCTGCAAGAGGGACATGCAGATTGGGAAGACGCTCTGATCACGGCGCAGAACAAATGGCTGATCGGTCATCCCGAGGGAGGACTGGACGCTGGCGCACACATCGGACTGGTAGGCAGGAATCTTGACGTCCGTGACTGACGGATCCGGCATCATATGTAAAATACCGGCAGAGCCGGTTAATATAAGGAGGATAAATAACATGAACAATTTACCGAAAGTAAAAATTGGTATCGTAGCTGTAAGCCGTGACTGTTTCCCGGCATCTTTGGCAGTCAACAGAAGAAAAGCGCTTGTTGAGGCTTACAAGGCAAAATATGATGCGTCTGACATCTATGAGTGCCCGGTATGTATCATCGAGAGTGAGATCGATATGGTGAACGCGCTCAAAGATATTAAAGATAACGGATGTAATGCACTCTGCGTTTATCTGGGCAATTTTGGTCCGGAGATTTCCGAGACGCTTCTTGCAAAACATTTTGATGGTCCTAAGATGTTCGTAGCTGCTGCTGAAGAATCCCAGAACGATCTGATCCAGGGACGTGGTGATGCTTACTGTGGTATGCTGAACGCAAGCTACAACCTGAAGCTGCGCAATGTCAAAGCATACATTCCTGAGTATCCGGTAGGCGATGCTGACGACTGTGCTGATATGATTCATGAGTTTGTTCCGATTGCACGTGCAATCGCAGCATTATCCAGCTTGAAGATCATTTCTTTCGGTCCCAGACCGCTTAACTTCCTTGCATGTAATGCGCCGATCAAGCAGCTTTACAATCTGGGTATTGAGATCGAAGAGAACTCTGAGCTTGATCTGTTCGAAGCATTCAATAAGCATGAGAACGATCCTCGTATCCCGGATGTTGTTAAGGATATGGAAGCAGAGCTTGGCGATGGCAACAACAAACCTACGATCCTTCCGAAACTGGCTCAGTATGAACTGACACTGCTCGACTGGATCGAAGAGCATAAAGGATATCGTGAGTATGTGGCAATTGCAGGCAAATGCTGGCCCGCATTCCAGACACAGTTCGGTTTCGTGCCCTGCTACGTGAACAGCCGTCTGACAGGAAGAGGCATTCCGGTATCCTGTGAAGTAGATATCTACGGATGCCTGAGCGAGTTTATCGGTGAGGCAGTCAGCGATGATATCGTAACATTGCTTGATATCAATAACTCTGTACCTAAGGATATGTTCAAAGAGTCTATCGAGGGCAAGTTCGACTATAAGTTTACCGATACGTTCATGGGCTTCCACTGCGGTAATACATGTTCCAAGAAGCTGTCCAAGTGCAGCATGGAATATCAGATGATCATGGCCAGAGCGCTTCCTGAGGAAGTTACCCAGGGGACCCTTGAGGGTGATATCGTTCCCGGCAACATCACATTCTATCGTCTGCAGAGTACTGCTGACAATATCCTGCGCGCTTATGTGGCAGAGGGTGAAGTACTTCCGGTAGCGACCAAGTCATTCGGAGGCATCGGTGTATTCGCAATTCCTGAGATGGGAAGATTCTATCGTCATGTACTGATCGAGAAGAATTATCCTCATCACGGTGCGGTTGCTTTCGGACATTTTGGCAAGGCGCTCTATGAAGTATTCAAGTATATCGGAGTTGATGTGAGTGAGATCGGATACAATCAGCCGAAGAGCCTGCCTTATCCGACGGAGAATCCTTTTGCATAATCTGTATGTGAGGACGTATGCATGGCGGCAGGCCCTGCATGATCGACGAGAAGATACTGAAAGACAAATAATAAATAGAAATGAAATGAGGCAGGACGGTTATAAGTCCTGCCTCAACATTTGTCTGTTCAAATTGGTGTAATGCATTGATAAATTATGACAATTCTGTCATCTGTCCCCTTACAGTACGGTGTCTACGGAGGAGCCGATGTCTGCTGCGCTGTAGCTGCCGCGGCTCGTATATGTTTTGCTGGCCAGAGATTCGCCCTGCGTAGCATAGCGGAAGATCTGGTTGATCCTGTCCGTCATCTTTTCTCCGAAAGAGTATACGCCGGTAAACAGGTTCTTCACATTGCTCATATCGGCATCTTTAAATTTATCCTCATCGATGGATAATGTCTTGTCAGAGTTTACTGTGACACCAATTTTGGAAAATGCCGTCTTATTTCCGCTGACGAGGCTCTTCAGATAATCAGCCTGCTGAATCACATTGGTGTTGCTGCTGTCTGCGGTACTGTTTAAAAGTGAATTATAATCTTTGACAAAAGCGGAGAATGCATTGTATACACTGTCCTTATTGTCGTTATTGATCGTTATCGCGCCCAGCTTCTCAACGGATTTGTAAAGTGCGCTTGCGGAAGCGGCCGATGCGCTGTCCTTGGCAGTCTTGGAATATTCTTTGTCGTTGGAAGAGCTGTCTGTCTTGCTGCTTGAAGAAGTGCTGCTCCCGCTGCTTCCGGCGTATTTAGCTCTGGAAGAAGTAATAGACTCTCCCTCACCTGCCTCACGGTAGATCCGGCTTGCCTTGTCGGTCACTCTGTCTGCAAAAGATCCGATGCCCTGGAAGAGAGTCTTCAGAGTAGGAATATTAGTAGCGCCGGTCTTGGGGTCAACCCGCTTGAAAGTGTCCTCGTCGATCGATAAAGTACGGTCAGAATTCATCGTAATACCGATCTTGGCAAATAATTTATAATTCTTATAAGTATATTCGTTTAAGGCGTCGGCCTGTTCCTTTACGGAATCGTTCTTGCTCTTGGAAGCGCTGGTCATCAGAGAATTGTAGTCTTTGACAAAGGCGGACACCTTGTCATACAACTCATCTATGTTATCTTCACTGTAATCAAGAGTGGTCAGGGCGGATGCACTCTGATATACTGCTCTTGCCGCGCTGGCTGATGCACCGTCTTTGACCTCTGCCTTTTTGGAACCGTCTTTGGAAGAAGTGGATTCATCTTCCGCGTTCACCTTGGCATAGTAAGCTTTCATCATCTTGCCATAACTGCCGTTCTTGATGGAAGCATAGTCGGTTAATAAAGTTGACATGCCTGTGGAATCAGATCCGCCGCCGGCACCTCCAAGCAAAGTGGAATAGGTGTCTGCAAGACCTGAATTAAGGCCGTTTAATCCAATACCCATATGATTTCCCTCCATGTTATAAAATACGACTTCCATGTCTTATGTGTGTTGTTAAAGCGGCTGACAGCAGGCCGTGGATCAGGTGGATCCGCTCCGTGTGTTCAGCCGGTTCATGCTCCCGATCTTATGGTCAGGGCATAAACATTTCTACATATATTATCTCGGCATTTATGGCGATTTGTAAAGAGGAAAATCCCAATTTTTTCAAAATTTATTCGCCCAGTTTTAAATCATTCTCTTTGATCCAGCCGGCCTTGCGCAGCAGATTGCCGACAACCAGGGAGATGATGGCGGGCAGCACGAAGCTGATCATAATAAGCCCGAGCCAGTCCATAGCCGTGACGGAGGTTTTGACACCGGCGGCGACATCGTTGATCCACCCGGTGTAGACACCGATCTGACCCACCAGACCGCAGGTACCCATACCGGAAGAGACGGGGGTGCCGTTCATTTGCAGTTTGAAGAGGCAGGTAGCAAGTGGACCGGTGATAGCGGAAGCGACAATCGGCGGAATCCATATTCTGGGGTTTCTGACGATGTTACCCATCTGCAGCATGGAAGTGCCCAGTCCCTGGGAGACCAGCCCGCCCCATCTGTTTTCCCGAAAACTCATAACGGCGAATCCGACCATGTTGGCGCAGCATCCGGCTACGGCGGCGCCGCCGGCTAATCCGGTCAGAGAAAGGGCGGCGCAGATTGCTGCGGAGGAGATGGGGAGCGTCAGGGCGATGCCCACCAGTACGGAGACAATGATTCCCATCAGGAGGGGCTGTAAGTCGGTGGCCCACATGATCAGCCGGCCCACGGAGCTGGCGGCGGCGCCGATGCCGGGAGCTAACAGGGTGGAGAGGGCTACTCCCACAAATATTGTGATAAAAGGCGTCACCAGAATATCAATTTTTGTTTCTTTGGAGATCAGCTTACCGCATTCTGCTGCTGCAATGGCGATGAGCAGAACGGCGAGAGGACCGCCCGCGCCGCCCAGTTCGTTGGCGGCGCCTCCCACTGCGGCCAGAGAAAAGAGTACCAGCGGCGGCGCCTGCAGTGCGAAGCCAATGGAGATGGCCATAGCGGGACCAGCCATGCCGGCGGCATAGGTTCCCACCGTGACGAGATATTCCATACCGGTCTGCTGCCCCAGCGTTTTGATGATCGTGCCAATCAGAAGAGAACAGAACAGACCCTGCGCCATGGCGCTCAGACAGTCTACTCCGTAACGCTTCCAGGAGAAGATAATGTTTTTACGTTTGAGAAATTCTTTCATAAGTATATTTCCTTTCGTTTCAGTACGTGTGGTCACATGTGTATATACTACTGTCTTGTCAGTTGCGACATATCATATTGTAGCGGAAAATACAGGAAAGTCAAGCGTATAAATGTGCTGTCCAAAGTATGTGTTGATCTGTGAGGGTGTTCTGAGGGCCGCAGGAGTACAAAATGTGAAAATAGTATGATTTACAAGCAATACAAAATCAGATATACTTTAAACTGGACATATAAATGCGGACATGGAGGGTTGGGATGAAGAAAGCAAGGAACGAATTATTGCAGTTTTTGGCGGGTTTGGTGATGCTTATCGCCGGATTGTTTATTTTCTCACAGAAAGTAATGGTCAGTTCGGGATTTTTCGGATATGGATTTGCATTGGGCGGATGGCATTTGAGTAACGGCCTGATCATGGTTCCTTTTATCATAGGTGTGGTCTGGATGTTTGCGTCGGAGGGTAGTTTTCCTTCCAAGGTGTTTACGGCGGCAGGTGTGTTCATCGTCGTGATCGCGATCATTATGACGACTAATATTTCTCTTGTGCGAATCAGCTTATACGAGTGGGTGCTTATTCTGGTGCTGATCTTTGGCGGCGTGGGCCTGCTTGCGAGGATTCTGTTTGCAAACGGCAGAGCGGCGCAGGCGCAGCCGGGGGATATTGATCACCGGGGAGGCAAAGACCCCAGGATTGAGGATACGAGCGCCAGAGTCAAGGCGATCGAAGAGGAACTGGAGCGCATGAAAAGAGAATAGAAAGAACAGCCGGAGAATGGATGGCTGACAGATATGTAAATTTATTCGTAAACAGGAAGATGCCCTGCATATACTTTAAGTAACAAAAGTATGCAGGGTATTATTATGCGCAAAAAAGGGACACACTGGAACGATAAGATTAAACTGGCTATGTGTGAATTGGAAGAGAAAATGCGTCGTGAGGGTGCAGCGGGAGCGCCGGATGGCATCTGGCCGGCACAGGAGCAGGTGGAGGCGTGGACGAAAGAGAGACAGCGCTTAAGAAGCAGCGGTCAGTACTGCGGAGGCGGCAGGGCACACGAGGACTGTGCGTCAAAAAAGGAGTACGAACGGAAAAATTTTATCAAAAATGTCTGTGTTCAGGCGGCAAAGTCGGCGGCCTTTGTGCTGGCCACCATCGCTCTTATCCAGGGGGTGACCAAACATCTGCCGGATTCGATCACCGTGAATAGTTCCGTGGGCGGCAGGGAACTGCCGATCTATTGCGTGGAGACGGATAAGAAACAGGTGGCGCTCAGCTTTGATGCGGCCTGGGGGAATGAGGACACCGGACGGATTCTTGATATTCTCAAGAAATATGATGTGAAAGTGACTTTCTTTATGACGGGGGGATGGGTGGAGTCTTATCCTGACGATGTGAAAGCGATTCTGGCGGCAGGCCATGATCTTGGCAATCACAGTGAGAATCATAAAAACATGTCTCAGCTGTCCGACGAACAATGTCAGGAAGAGCTGATGAAAGTACATACCAGAGTGCAGGAACTGACCGGATATGAAATGTGCCTGTTCAGGCCGCCCTACGGTGATTATGACAATCATGTCATAACGAATGCCCACGCCTGCGGCTATTATCCCATTCAATGGTCGATCGACTCTCTGGACTGGAAAGATTACGGTGTGGACGATATTGTCAAACGTGTGGTGGAATCTGATAAACTGGGCAACGGATCGATCGTGCTGATGCACAACGGAGCAAAATACACGGCGGACGCGCTGGAATCCGTTATTAAGGGACTGCAGGATAAAGGATATGAACTGGTGCCGATCTCACAACTAATCTATAAGGATAAGTACCATATGAAAGCGGATGGCACACAGGTTTCGGGGGAGTAGGAGATCAGAGCGGCGGCAGCTGTTTGGATGAATTCCGGGGTGATGTTGGCTGGCAGACCGGCATAAAACGGCTGGCTGCCAGCCAGTTGTGTAATGTGCACATATTTTTGATTCAGTTATATATTTTTTTTACAAATTTTACAATTTTTCTATAAATATCATCTTATATGATGTATAATTTAGTTATTGTTGGAAAGTGCGGCAGAGTATATTTTTATGACGCTGTCCCGCGACGATCTTTTATTAAAAAACAGGAGGAATCGTATTATGGCAAAAGAAATGATTGCAATGCTTCTTGCCGGAGGACAGGGTTCACGTCTTTACGCGCTTACAGAGAAGCTTGCAAAACCGGCAGTTCCTTTTGGCGGCAAGTATCGTATCATCGACTTTCCGCTGTCCAACTGCGTCAATTCAGGCATCGATACCGTAGGTATCCTGACTCAGTATCAGCCACTGGAGTTAAACGAGTATATCGGCAATGGTCAGCCCTGGGATCTGGACCGTCTCTATGGCGGCGTGCATGTACTGCCGCCCTACCAGAAAGCTCACGGGTCAGACTGGTATAAGGGCACGGCGAATGCGATTTATCAGAACATATCGTTTATTGAGCGTTACGATCCTAAGTACGTTATTATTTTATCCGGGGATCAGATCTGTAAACAGGATTACAGTGATTTCCTCGAGTTCCACAAGGCCAAGAACGCAGAATTCAGCGTTGCCGTTATGGAAGTTCCGTGGGAGGAGGCTTCCCGTTTTGGACTGATGGTTGCTGATGAGAACGACAAGATCACGGAATTCCAGGAGAAACCCAAGAATCCCAAGTCTAATTTGGCTTCCATGGGTATCTATATCTTTAACTGGGATATTCTTAAGAAATATCTGGAAGAGGATGAGGCTGATCCGAATTCTGAGAACGACTTTGGCAATAATATTATTCCCAATCTGCTTCGGGATCAGCGTCAGATGTACGCATACCATTTTAACGGGTACTGGAAAGACGTGGGAACCATTTCTTCTTTGTGGGAAGCCAATATGGAAGTTCTGGATCCTGAACACAGCGGTATCAATCTTTTTGATGAGGACTGGAAGATCTACAGCCGTAATGCCGGCCGTACAGGACATAAGATCAATACGGGAGCAGTGGTAGAAAATGCCCTGATCACGGATGGATGCCGGATCAAGGGTACCGTAAGGCATTCCGTTCTTTTTGGAGGCGTTAAGGTAGAAGCCGGTGCGGTAGTGGAGGATGCTGTTGTTATGGGCGGCACGACGATCAAGTCTGGTGCGGTTGTGAGACACTGTATCGTAGCGGAGAACGTAACGGTCTGCGAGAATGCCGTAGTCGGTGCAATGCCCACAGGAGACGAGAGCGGCGTAGCTACGATCGGCTCTGGTGTTACGATCGGTGAGAATGTTGTGATAGGTCCCAATGCCATGGTGAATAATAATGTAGAAGGTGGTGAGATAGAATGATTAAATCAAGCACAAATGTAATCGGTATTATTTTTCCTAACAGTTATGACGCTCTGGTTCCGGAGCTGGTCAGCGTGCGTTTGATGGCTTCCATTCCTTTTGCCAGCCGTTATCGTATCATTGATTTTATCCTGTCCAGCATGACACATTCCGGTATTGATAATATTTCGGTTGTGGTAAATAAGAACTATCATTCCCTGATGGATCATCTGGGTTCCGGCCGCGAGTGGGATCTGGTTCGTAAGAACGGTGGTCTGCATATCTTTCCGCCCTTTGCGGAGAAAGAAGTAGGCGGCCCTTATGTTGGACGTGCCGGCGCACTGGCTAATCTTCTGGATTTCCTCAAATCCCAGAAAGAGAAGTACGTGGTCATGTCAGATACCAATGTGGTCGTTAACTTTGATTTCAACGCCATGATTCAGGCGCATATGGACAGCGGCGCGGATATCACGATCGCGTACAATGAGCAGGAGCTGCCTAAAGAGCTGCTTGATTATCAGACCAGTGACAGAATTTTCTACTACACGTTTGATGTGGAGCAGGGACGGATCCGCAAGGTAAGCATCAATCCCAAGACAGAGGGCGTGCAGAATACATCCATGAATATTTTCGTTATCGAGCGGGAGCTGCTCATTGAGCTTGTCAGCACCGCATATATGCAGGGGCGCTCTTTCTTCATGCGTGATGTTATCATGCCCCAGCTTGGCAAGCTGAACGTGCAGGCTTACAAGTATACGGGCTATGTGGCACGCATCAGCGGCATGAAGAGCTATTTTGAAGAGAATATGAAGCTTCTGGATGATTATAATCTGGATGCGCTGTTTTCTGCGGCGCCTATTTATACGAAGATTCGCGGCGATAACCCGACTCACTACAAGGATGGCGCTAAGATTCAGAACGTAATGATGGCTGACGGCTGCGTGATCGAGGGCGAGGTGGAGAACAGCGTGATCTTCCGTGGCGTCAGAGTTGGCAAGGGCGCTAAGATCAGAAACTGCATCCTTATGCAGGACACCGTAGTGGAAGCCGGTGCAAACGTGGAGTATCTCATTACCGACAAGAATGTTACCATTACGGCCGGCAAGGAGATGAAAGGCACCGATACGTTCCCTGTTTATATTGAGAAGTTTAAGACGGTGTAAATGGGCTTTGAAGAACCACATCAATACGGAATTTAATACAAATAAACAGATGGGAATGCCGGACGTACGAATCCGGCATTCTTTTTGTTTGCTTTTGTGCCGGGATCATGCGCAGACACTGTACGCCTCATAACAATATTAAGGCTATCTTAAGAAAATTAGTACTTGACAATACAAGGTAGTGGGTTTAATCTAATACTACAATGAAACGGATGCAGGGAATTTGTGTTGATGCGCTGTATGCTGCAGGTCTGTTAACTGTTTGTTTTCAGAGTGGCACTGGGGCGCAGGAATAGGGTGAATTATGAATGCACAGTTTAAAAAGGGCGTGTTGGAGCTTATTGTGCTGGAGTCTGTGCGGCAGAGAGATATGTATGGATATGAACTCGTGGAAGAGGTTTCGGAAGTGATCGATGTGAACGAGGGAACAATCTATCCCCTGTTAAAGAGGCTTACCAATGAGCGGTATTTCGAGACATATCTGCGGGAGTCCTGCGAGGGACCGCCGAGAAAATATTATCATCTGACGGCGGCGGGCATATTGTACAGGGATTCTCTGGCAGCGGAATGGGAGGAATTTCAGACCCGGGTCAATAAGTTCTTGAAAGGGAGAGGCGAACATGAATAAAGAAAAATTTATGATGGAGCTGAAAGGGTACCTCAGCATATTGGAGAATCAGGAGCAGGAAGATATTCTGGCAGAGTATGTACAGCATATTGATATGAAGATGCATAAAGGACTGAGTGAAGAAGAGGCCATTTGTGACTTTGGTCCGGTCGAGGAACTGGCGGCGCAGATTCTGGAAGCGTACCATGTGAAGCCAGCATTTCGGGAAGAGCGCAGGGGGGTCAGGTTTATCAAACCCAAAGCGGGCATGACAGGTGGAAATGTGCAGGCGGGTACAGGGCATGGGGAGGTTATGGAATCCCCATGGAGGCGCTTGTGCAACAGTACGAGGAGACTGGCGGTAGATACCGTAGACAGGATTGGACGGGGAATGCGGTGGATCTGTCAGAAGTGCAGCAGCTTACTAAAGTGGATGGCAAAACCCTTTACGGGAAACAGGAAACAGGAGGATGAATCCGTACAGGAGGAGATTGGCACGGATAGGGGGATGCGGAAGATGGGAAAAGTAACGGGAAATATCCTGCATAAGACAGGACATGCGATCGCGGTCATGTGGAAATGGTGTGTACAAGCTTGTTTATACGGCCTGCGCATGATGTGGAACGCGGCATGGCTTATGTGTTCGCTGTTCTGCGCATTGATTGCGCTGATAATGCTGATGGGAATCGGCGCTATGATCATACTTATAGCGGACGGGTATCCTTTGGTGGGAATTTTCATTATCTGCACAGGCGGGTTTTTATGTGCGGGAGCCCTTGCCTGCGGGGCGTTTGTTATGATGATCAGGAAGAAAAAGGATGAAAAGACGGATGAAGCGGCGGAAGCCAATGGGGAGGTAGGGTATGAGCAGACTGCATAAAAGATTGATCGTGGTATTTTGCATAGGGGTTTTTCTGACCGGGATCGGGACAGGCGTGACATTTACGGAATTTAGTTCGCTCACTTATGGCGGGAGGCAGATGCTTGGGGAGCCGGATATGCGGACGGAAAGTTTTGACGTAGAGTATGAAACGGATGGCGGAACCTGTGATGTTATATGTGGTGATGCCTGGAAAATGACTGCCATTCAGGCGGATGCCAAAGTCCCCCGAAACACCGTGCGCTTCAAAGCTACCTATAATGCGGACCTTATCAGTCCGAAAGTCTTTTGGAATCAGGAAGAGAATGAGGTTATCTTCTCATGGAACTGGAATCCCAATTATGATGAGGCTGCTCTGATGATGGAGGCTAAAGATCTGTTCCTGCAGAATCTGAAAAATGGCAGGGTGGTTTCATTTGAAAGTCCGGGTTATCTGACGGAAGTGACGGCGAGCGTGAATCCGGCCAGCCTGGATGACGTGCAGATTGCATATTAAGCTGTTTATCAAGGCGCATTGTACATGATGGTACGATGCGTTTTGTCATGCCGCAAACTATCGCCGGGACATATTATAAAATAAACAATGAAAAATGTGCTCCGTTATGGTATACTTAGACTGTTTATGATTAACATTAGGAGGAGTGGAAAAGTGGAAAGAGAAAAACTTGGCTCGCGGATGGGATTTATTCTGTTGTCTGCGGGATGTGCGATCGGTATCGGAAATGTGTGGAGGTTTCCTTATATAGCAGGATTGTATGGAGGGGGCGTGTTTGTGCTCTTTTATCTGTTTTTCCTGGTTGCAATGGGCATTCCCGTTATGACGATGGAATTTGCGGTGGGACGTGCCAGCAGGAAAAGCATTATCAAAAGCTTTACGGAGCTGGAAAAACCGGGACAGAAGTGGCATCTGCACGGTTATCTCGGCATGGCCGGCAATTATATCCTGATGATGTTCTACACTACGGTGGCGGGGTGGATGCTGTATTATTTCTATCAGATGCTTACCGGTAAGTTTACGGGTAAGGATTCGGATCAGGTTGGCGCGATGTTCCAGGAGATGCTGGACAACCCGGTAGTGCTCACGGTGGTGATGGTCATTATTGTGGCAGCAGGCATTTTGATCTGTTCTGCGGGGCTGCAAAAGGGTGTGGAACGGATCACTAAAGTTATGATGAGCCTTTTACTCGTGATCATTATTGTGCTGGCGGTTCACAGCATCACGCTGGAGGGCGGCATGGAAGGCCTGAAATTCTATCTGCTTCCCGATTTTGAGAGAATGCAGGATGTTGGGATCTGGGAGACGATCACGGCGGCGATGAACCAGGCATTCTTCACGTTGAGTTTGGGAATAGGCGCCATGGCGATCTTTGGCAGCTACATAGACAGGAAACATTCACTGCTTGGAGAGTCGGTAAATATTGCGATTTTGGATACTTTTGTGGCACTGGTGTCAGGTTTGATCATTTTTCCGACCTGCTTTGCTTTCGGGATCAGCCCGGATATGGGACCGAGCCTGATCTTTATTACGCTGCCCAACGTATTTAACGGAATGGCAGGAGGAAGAATCTGGGGGACGCTGTTCTTCGTATTCATGACATTTGCGGCATTTTCTACGATACTCGCGGTGTTCGAGAATATTATTTCCTGCGGTATGGATCTGTTCCACTGGAGCAGGAAAAAGTCATGCCTGATCAATCTGGCAGCGCTGATCATCCTGTCCATGCCCTGTGTACTCGGTTATAACGTATGGTCAGCGATTCAGCCTCGGGGAGCGGGCAGTACGATCCTTGATCTGGAGGACTTTGCGGTCAGCAACGTGATCCTGCCGATCGGTTCGCTCTGCTATCTGCTGTTTTGTGTGACGAAATTTGGCTGGGGATTTGATCAGTATATGGAGGAAACCAATGCCGGGGAGGGAATGAAGATGCCCGGATGGATCCGTTTCTATGTGACTTACATTCTGCCCGTACTGCTCGTGTTCCTGATCATCCTGGGGTTGGTGTAATATTAAAATATCGCGGATTTTGCTACAAGGAAAGTTGATTATGTGGTAAAATAAATACGAGAGGGATATCTGTGCAGGACGGGGATATGATACCGTATGCGGCCCGGATATTTCCGTAAATGATACCTCATGATTGGTAAGGAGGAACGGTATATGGAGAATTATGTAATTGCGATTGCGAGGGGATTTGGCAGCGGCGGTAAGGCGATCGGCGCGCAGCTTGCTAAGGAGTTGGGAATTCCGTGTTATGAGCGCCAGCTGATCGATATGGCGTCAGAGTACAGCGGCATCAATAAACAGTTATTTGCGGAAGTGGATGAGAAACTGCGCGGCAGCTATGCGATGAAGCATCTGATGAAGATTCCCTATACGTATGTGGTGGAACCAAGCGATAAGGAATTCACATCGGATATTAACCTGTTTAATATTCAGTCTGAGATCATCAGGGAACTGGCCAAGACAGAGTCCTTTGTTGTAATTGGCAAATGTGCGGATTATATTCTGAGGGATCAGCCTAATGTGATCAGCGTCTATGTGGAAGCGCCGGAAAAAGATTGCATAGCAACTGTTATGGATAGAATGCAGGTATCTGAGAGCAAGGCAAAAGAACTTGTGCATAAGACAGACAAATACCGTGCTGATTATTATAAATATTACACGAGAGGCAAGAACTGGAAAGACCCGGTAAATTATGATTTAACACTGAACAGCTCCAGAGTGGGCTGGGATCACTGTGTGAAACTGATCAAAGAGTATGTGAATATGAAGATGGGCGCGCAGGAGAACTGAGATACCGGCGGATGAGACAGGCCGGTATACGACGAGCGTATGCTGCGCCGCATTGCAAACAGAATCCCTTGGAGCGGCATACTCCAGGGGATTTGATATAAGCGGGCGTCTATCAGGGGTCTGATCATAATGATATTATTTGCGCAATAGCTGCAGCAATAGGATGAGTTTCGCAGCCGCACGGACGAGAATTATTATATAAAAAGGAGAGTGACAGAATGGAAGATAAGAGGTTTGCCATATTGATCGATACGGATAATATATCTGCAAAGTATATATCTGCGATCATGGATGAGATGACAAAGCACGGGATCGTGACATACCGGAGAGCATACGGCGATTGGACGAGCACCCAGGCGAAAGGGTGGAAAAAGAAATTAATGGAAAATTCCATCACGCCGATGCAGCAGTTTAGCAACACCGTCGGTAAGAATGCTACGGATTCTACGTTGATCATAGATGCGATGGATATTTTGTATACCGGAAATGTGGACGGATTCTGTATCGTGTCCAGCGATGGCGATTTTACCCGTCTGGCGATCCGGCTGCGGGAATCGGGCATGGCGGTTGTCGGCATGGGAGAGGAGAAGACGCCGCGTTCTTTCCGTACGGCCTGCTCGCAGTTTACGGTGTTAGAGAACCTGATCGACGAGGAAGAGCTGCAGGAAGAAGAGGCAAGGGAGACGGCCAGAGGAAGGGCGAAACAGACAGCCGGTTCGACAGCCGGTAAGAGCGGCAAGAGTAAGAAAGCCGGGGAGAAGAGCGAAGAGGAGGACAAAGAATCTACTTCGATCAGCAAGGAAGTGATCGAGAGTGCGATCATCAGCATTATCACGGAGAATGAAAATCGTGACAAGGAGACTGGACTTGGTGAGATCGGCAGCCGTCTGCTCAACAAATACCCCGATTTTGACGTGCGAAATTATGGTTACAGTCTGCTCTCACGATTCCTGGAAGAGATTTCGAGTCTGGAGCTGGTGAAGGATAATACGAGCATCAATGTCAAATTGAAAGCCAGGGAATCGGAGGAAGAGGTCGCTAATTATATCAGGCAGGTGGTAAACGGAAAGAGCAAAAAGGGAATGCGGGTCAATGAGCTGAGCAATATCGTTCACAGAAAGTACGCCCGGTTTAAACCCAAGAATTATGGGTATTCACAGTTTACGAAGTTCCTGCAGGCCATACCGGAATTGGAACTTTATGGGGATATCAACGCCAGAAAAGTGCGTTTGGCGGAATATGCGGAGGATGTGGAAATTGAAAGAGCAGGCGCGGATCTTAGTGATTGATGATGACGTCTATATCGGTGATATGGTGGAAGAGATGCTGAGGTGGGAGGGGTATGCGGTGGAACGCGCCTATTCCGGAACGGAGGCAGCGTTGTGTCTGGAGATTATGAGGGCAGGGGACAGAGAACCCGATCTGATCCTGCTCGATCTGATGTTACCTGGATTGTCCGGGGAGGAAGTTCTATCCGGAACGGGGGACATTCCCGTGATCGTGGTCAGCGCCCGGGCAGCCCTGGATGATAAGGTGGAATTGCTGCTAGGGGGTGCGGCGGATTATATCACGAAGCCTTTTGAGAGCCGGGAGCTGCTGGCGAGGGTGGCTGTGCAGCTTAGAAAACGCAGAGGCGGTAAGCCTGATAGCCCGGTGTATGCCGGAATGTCTGTAGATGGCGGGCAGGACGGGATATCCGCAATGCCAGCACAGGGTATGGAGGAGAATAGGGCGGTGCAGGCTCTGCGGTTTGACGAGATTGTCCTGACAGAAGCTTCCCATATGGTCACGGTGGCAGGCACACCGGTAAAACTGACGAGAACGGAATATGCTATTTTGAAGATACTGATGCGCAATTCCTCCCAGGTGATCGCCAAATCAGTGCTGCTTGACCGGATCAGCGAAGAAGCGCCGGATTGCGTGGAGAGTTCTCTCAAGGTGCATATCAGTAATCTTCGCGGCAAGCTGCGGGCGGTAAATGGCAAGGATTATATTGAGGCTGTCTGGGGAATCGGATTTAAGATGAGAACAGGATGAACAGACTGACCGCAGGAACAGGTATAACGATAGAACGGATTTGGAATCTTTACCCTATCTTAACTTTTGTCTTAACCACTTTCTTAACTGCTTCGTGTTATGGTATCCATATCGGAGCGGTTTCTGCTTTCTATGCGCCGTCGGTGGCAGCAGATCTGAATTCATATGAAAAAGAAACGGCTGTGATCATATAACGACAGGAGGTATTATGCATATGGAATATTGTTTCACATGTGAGGGACTTTGCAAAACGTACGGGCATTGCAAAGCGTTGGATGGTCTTTCCATGCATGTTCCCAAGGGATCGATCTATGGATTTGTAGGAAGAAACGGGGCGGGGAAGACAACATTATACCGGTTGATCAGCGGGCTGCAAAGACCCACGGCGGGAGAGTTTACTCTGTATGGCGTGCGGGGGTGCGACCGTGAGATTCACAGAGTCCGCAGGCGGATGGGTGTTATTGTGGATACACCGTCCATATATCCGGATATGACGGCAGAGGATAATCTCAGGATGCAGTATCTTGTATTGGGACTTCCGTCCTATGAAGGAATCCGGGAATTGTTGGAGCTGACAGGGCTTGGCGATACTGGTAAGAAGAAAGCGAAAAATTTTTCACGTGGTATGCGGCAGCGGCTTGGGATCGCCATTGCGCTTGCAGGCAATCCGGATCTGCTCGTTTTGGACGAACCGGTCAATGGGCTTGACCCTCAGGGGATCATTGAGGTGAGGGAGTTGATTCTGAAGTTGAACAGAGAGCGGCAGATCACGGTGATCATTTCCAGTCATATTCTGGATGAACTGTCCCGGCTGGCAACACACTATGGCTTTATTGACGGAGGACGGATCGTGAAAGAAGTGAGCGCGCAGGAGCTGGAAGCTTCCTGTCGGAAATGTGTGCGTGTGGAGGTGAGCGATCCGGGGGCGTTTGCCCGTGTCATGGTGTCAGAGAGCGCCGAATATCGCATGGTTTCTCAGACGGCTGCGGAAATTTATTCGGATACTAGCGTGACCAAACTGGTGCATGCCTTGGAACAGGAGAAGTGTGAACTGATTTCTTATCGGGAACAGGATGAGAGTCTGGAGAGTTATTTTATGAATCTTGTGGGAGGGAAGGAATATGAGTAGACTGTTGTATGCTGATTTTGCCAGACTGTGGAAAAGCAAGATCTTTTGGATCATGGAAATTTTTATGGCGGTATATGCCGGCGCGTTGTGTATCAATGCCTGGCAGACGAGTAGAAATCATGCCATTGACAGCTGGAATCTGTATTTCTTTAATGAGCTGCTGTTTGTTCAGCTTATTCTGGCTGTTCTTGTGTCTTTCTATATTGGGGCGGAGTACGGTGAGGGGACGATCAGGAACAAGCTGGCAGTGGGGCATTTGCGGATACATGTGTATCTGTCGAATCTGATCGTCTCCTACGCGGCAGGAATCATCGGGGTCTGCACATTTAACGTGGTGTCACTGGCGCTGGGACTTACTCTGATCGGCGCAGAGCAGACGATAGCGAATATGTGGATTCCGATGCAGGTCATTTGGCTGAGCCTCTTTATGATTATGACATATGTGTCGCTTTTTGTGATGGTTTCCATGGCAGGGGGGTCCAAGGCAGGTAAGGCGGTGGTCAACCTGATTCTTGGGATTGCTTTTCTGATGGCGACCTTGGTCGTGCAGCTTGCGGTTGTGTCCTGGGGTGACTATCCGCCCTCGCAGCCAGGAGCCAGGCTGTGTCTGCTGGCAGATACATGGCTGCCCTCGAATCAGGTCATGGATGCTGTGACCGGTTTGGAGTATTCCCGGATGTACCCGGTCCATATGCTTGTTCTGACGGTATTCTTCACGGGAATCGGAATGTATGCTTTTAGCAGAAAAGAGATCAGCTAGAGGGAAAAGGAGTGTTTATGGAGATTTCAATCTGGGCAGTGGGCGGCGCGGCGGCACTGATTCTTGCGCTGTTTTGCAAGATCATGCTGATGCGCGCCTCGGCGCGTGAAATGAAAGAGGGGTTGAGGGAGAAGCTTGATACGCAGACGAACACGCCGCTCACAATATCCAGCCGCGACCGCGCCATGCGGGAACTGGCCTTAGCCATCAATGTGGAACTGCGGGAACTGCGCAGCCAGCGGCATTATTATGAACAGGGCAACGCGGCGCTCAGGGAGACGGTCACCAACCTGTCTCACGATATCAGAACGCCTCTGACTGCAGTCTATGGTTATCTGGAGCTGTTGGAGGGGGAAGAAAAATCCGCGCAGGCAGAGAAATATCTGGCCATTATTCGCAATCGCACGGAGATTCTGCGACAGCTTACGGAGGAATTGTTTGTCTACGCCACGGCGGCCTGGGCGGAGGAAACAGGAACGCGGCAGGCTGGCGGCGGTTCCTGTCCGGGCAGGCTGGATGAGGATGTAACGATCAATCAGGTGTTGGAAGAAAGTATATCCGCTTATTACGGCGCGCTCACAGGCAGGGGAATCATACCGGAAATATCCATGACGGAAACTAAGGTGATCCGCAGGCTGAATTCTGCCGCGTTTACTCGGGTGCTTTCCAACATACTTGACAATGCCGTTAAGTATAGTGATGGCGATCTGACGATCTGTCTGTCCGATGACGGTGAGGTAAGGTTTTCCAATCATGCGGCGGCATTAAATGAAGTGGAAGTGGGCAGAATGTTTGGCAGATTCTACACGGTAGAGAACGCAGTCCACGCCACGGGGCTGGGACTGTCGATTGCCCGTGTACTGATGGAGCGGATGGGAGGCAGCATTACGGCAAGATATGTGGAGGGAGTCCTGGAGGTGACGCTGCGTTTTGAATAGCTGAAAAAATAGAAATATGAGTAAAAAACAAATAAAAAGCAAATAGAAAGTAAATAGAAAGCGGTTAAAACAAGGTTTAATATATTAATTTCACCTCTTTTATGCGGTTTTCTTCTACCCGAAAGCTCCATACGGAATGACCGGGCAGTCTGTGTTCAGTCAAATAATATGTGTTATCAAATTCGGAGATGTAGTACGGCGTGCCGCCGCCGATAAATTGATCGTAGATGTCTTCATAATCACCTTTCGTCAGCGCGGCAAGATCTCTGGTGCGCAGGATGGTGGCATAGTCCTGACTGCCGGACAAGTCCGTGGAAACCGTGATATAGAAGTAATCCTGTATCTTGGTCAACTGGATCATGCCTGCCATGCTGTCCGGAACGGGGTAACATTCCAGAATCTCAAAATCTGCGAGGCTGGCGCGGATGATGGAGGAGCTGCCTGATACGAAATAGATTTCGTCGTCCATGATAGTAAAGGAGCGGACATAGACATCATCCAGCGATTCGATGCGCCGGATTTCAGTCAGATACATGCGGGTGTCGCCGGGGTTGTGACGCAGTAAATACATCTCACCGCTCATGGAGCTCCACGCATAGAAAGTGTCAGTAGAATCGTCATAGACGATATAGTGCGGCCTGTTGCCGATTTCATTAAAAGTCTGCGTATGGATAAAAGCACCGTCTTTTTTCTCAAAGATCAGGATGCGGTGCCGTTCGGTGTCGTCCACGAGGTAGACGGTACCGTCACTGGCCAGGGTGTGGCCTCTGTCAATGTCGGAGGTCATAACGCTCCATTCGGTGAGTGGATCGGTCAGGTTATCATGGTAGATGACCTGATTATGATAGCAGTCTACCAGAAAATAGGTATCCTCTACCCGGGTGATCCATGTGGGAACGCTCAAGTCAGGATAAGGATTAGGAAGAATCTCCGGGGCGGATGTGACATCCGTGTCGTTAATGAGGGCCGCTTCTTCGGTCAGATCGGAGATGCGGATATATTCTGTGATGGGTTCGGGGCTGTGGACAGACGGCCGGCCCTCATCTTCTGAAGAAATCAGTTTTCCGGCAGTGGTGTCTGAAACATCGCCAGAATGGCGGATGTATAATATCATGGCGCAGACAGCCAGCAGACAGGCTGTCATACAGATCCACATAAAATATCTCGTGTTATTAAATCTGTTTTTCTTTGATCTTCTAGAAGAAGTTTCCAGGCGCTTATGCGGTCTTATCTGTTTCATTATTACATCCTAACCCCATGCATATCGCAGTCTTATCTACAGTCTGGCACGGCTTTTGCTGATGTTATTATGATAACATGTCAGGAATGATTACGCCATAGCGGCACAGAGTTATTTCCAGGGATACTTTCCGGGAATACAGATGCATGTAAAGCTTGTTTTCAACCTGCCGATATGGTATGGTTAAACACGTATCGGAGCAAAGTGTGGTGGTCAATATCAGGAAACAATATAATATGACATTCTGTATTCTGTCGGCGCTGACGATCATCATGGTGGTGGCAGGACATATCGGATATGGTGTTCTTACGGTGGGGGAGTTGTTCCCGTACTATTCTTTTCATGTACCTCTTTTCATGTTTATTTCCGGTTATTTCTATCAGGACAGGGAAGAAGAACAGTTGGGAGCTTATATCAAAAAGAAAGTGTGCAGGCTGTTAATTCCTTATTATATATGGAATCTGGTTTACGGACTGTTTGCGGGTATGATGCATTCATTCGGATTTGCTATGGGAGAGCGGATTGGATTTAAGACGCTTGTGCTGGATCCCTTTCTTCATGGCTATCAGTTTATTTACAATTATGCAGCATGGTTTGTGCCGGTTTTGTTCGTTGTGGAAGTCATGAACATATTGGCGCGTATGATCCTTAAGCGGTTGACCGCCTGGACAGCGGCTCTGTCGGGGCGGATGGACAGGCATGGAGACGGGGAAGAGAGGAAGCCTGACAGGGAGAGGATCGTTGAGTGGGTCATGCTGACGGGCAGTCTGCTGGTAGGGATCGTGGTGGTATGGTTGGCCACGAAAGGAAAAGTGTGGGGATATTATAAAGCGCCGGGGAGGATACTTTTTCTATTCCCCTGTTTTCAGATGGGACAGTTCTATTGTAAGAGATTGGAGCGGCATGATACGCTGGGCAATCTGCCATACTTTGCTATTGTAATTGGAATACAGGCGTTATTAAATATATGCTGCCACGGGCTGGCCTACAGTACCGTGTGGTGCACGGGATATGCCAACGGCCCCTTGATTCCCTATGTGACAGTGGTGACAGGGATTGCTTTCTGGCTGCGGATCGCAAGAGTGCTGGAACCGGCGTTCAGAGACAGCCGGGCGGTGCGGTATCTGGGACGCAATACCTACGCGGTAATGATGCATCATGTGATGGCCTTTATGCTGATTAAAATGGTGATCGCCGGGGCTGCGGCCGCTATCGGCTGCTTTGGTGATCTGGAGTGGGCAGAGTTATATACGAATATCGACTATTTCTATCTGGTGGGCGGAGAGGAACATTTCAAGATGGTTTATCTGGCAGCAGGAGTCCTGATACCTCTGATGATACAGTATGGGCTGTCACGACTTACGGGATGGCCGCCGCTGGCGCGCAGAGCGGAGCGAATCAGGGGATGGCTGGGGCGCAGAGCAGAATGAACCAGGGCGCACAGAGTCTGTTCTGATTGCAATCCGTAAGCGGGTGTGATACGCTTAAAATGCTGTTAAATTGTGGTAAAAGATAATGTGGAAAGGAATTAAATTTGGATTATATAAATGAGAATTCTATAGGAAATATGCGCGGTTCGGGACTTCGCGTGGAAATAATAACACTAGTTCTTGTACTGATCTGTCTCTTTGTGATTTTGGATATGGTCCGGCGCCGCACAGTGCGGATCTATAACTGGACCGGGAAGCGTTTCCGTTATCTGGGGCGTGCCAGGCTGCATCGGGACGGCGGCGGATATCGGGTACGCATCGGAGAGAGGATGTCAGATCTGTCTTGTACGACACTGTATCAGTTATGCCCGCCGAAAGGGTTTGTCCGTAAGAACCGCTATAAGGCTATGGCGCTCTGTGCGGGGAGGGAGCGGCGCCTGCTGTATGTGGACGGGTGCATGCGGCAGTCGATCTATTACCGTGGACAGTGAAGCGGGATGTGGATGAACTGAGCGGAGGAGAGACGAAGCGATATGATAACAGTCAGTTTATGTATGATCGTTAAAAATGAAGAGCCGATTTTGGCGAGATGCCTGGACAGCATTGCCGATCTGATGGATGAGATCATCATTGTGGATACGGGATCCGTGGACAGGACGAAAGAGATCGCGGCGCAGTATACGGACAAAATCTATGAGTTCACATGGATCGGGGATTTTGCGGCGGCGCGGAACTTTGCCTTTTCCAGGGCAGGGATGGAGTATATCTATTCCGCGGACGCGGATGAAGTGATGGATGAGGCGAACAGGGAGGCCTTTAGGCAGTTGAAAGAGACGCTTCTGCCGGAAATTGATATCGTGCAGATGTATTATGCGAATCAGCTTTCTTATGGAACGATCTACAATTACGACAGGGAGCTGCGGCCGAAGCTGTTTCGCAGACTGCGCACGTTTCGGTGGCAGGGGGCGATTCATGAGCAGGTAGGATTGGAACCGGTTATCTACGACAGTGATATCGCGATCCTGCATATGCCACAGAGCAATCATAAAGACAGGGATCTTGCGGCCTTTGTGCGCAGTACCCAGGCGGGGGAGCGCCTGGATAAGCGGCTGCATAATATTTATGCCAAAGAACTTTTCATCTCAGGGGAGGATCAGGATTTTATCGAGGCCCGGGCATTTTTTGTGTCGTCCTGCAAGGATACGGGACGAAGCATGGATGAGATCAGGGAGGCAGCCTGTGTGGCGGCGCGGGCGGCGCGCATCAGCGGCGAGGGTGAGGAATTTCTCAAGTATGCGCTTAAGGTGATCGCGGCCGGAGGCTGTTCGGAGATATGCTGTGAACTGGGAGAATACTATCTGGAGAAACAGGATATAGACGAGGCGGTCATATGGTTTTATAATGGTGCCTATGAGACAGAGAGCATCTTAAATATTCACAGCGGGGGCGACATCCCCCTGAAAGGGCTGACAAGATGTTACCGCATGGCGGGTAATGAAGCGCAGGCGGCAGAGTATGAACAGCTTGCAAAAGACTGGAAATGTGAACTGTAGGGACTGCGCTTCGTGCCGCAGACTGCCTTGCCGGAGAGATAAGAATGGAGACAGAGATAAGATGAAATGGGAAGATAACGTGCGCAAAGTAGTTCCTTACGTACCTGGGGAGCAGCCGGATCAGGCCAATGTCATTAAGCTAAATACGAATGAAAGCCCTTATCCGCCTGCGCCGGGAGTGGCAAAGAGGATGGCGGCTCTGGACGCCGACAGAATGCGTCTCTACCCGGCATTTCCGGAACAGACACAGTTGGCCGGGGCACTGGCAGAATATTATGGGATCGGAAGAGATGAACTTTTTATCGGGGTGGGGTCGGACGACGTGCTCTCCCTTGCGTTCATGACTTTTTTCCAGTCGGGAAGACCGGTGTTCTTTCCGGATATCACGTATTCATTCTATGATGTGTGGGCCCAGCTGTACGGGATTCCTTATGAGCGCAAAGCGCTGGATGAGCAGTTTAAGATCCGGACAGAAGATTATATACAGCCAAATGGCGGCGTGATCTTTCCCAATCCCAATGCACCTACAGGCATTTTCATGGATACGGAGCAGGTGGAAGAGATCGTTGCGGCCAACAGGGACGTGGTGGTGATCGTGGATGAGGCATATATTGATTTTGGCGGTACAAGCTGTCTGCCGCTCATCCGCAAGTATGATAATCTTCTGGTCGTACAGACCTTTTCCAAGTCCAGGGCTATGGCGGGAATGCGGATCGGGTATGCCATGGGCAGTCCGAAACTGATCCGGTATCTCAATGACGTGAAATATTCGGTCAATTCCTATACGATGAACTATGCGGCGCTGGAGCTTGGCACGGAGTCTGTGAAAGACGGCGCCTATTTCAGGGAATGCTGTGAGAAGATCATAAAGACAAGGGAACAGGCGGAGAAAGAACTGACCAGGCTGGGGTTTGCATATCCAAAATCTCATGGCAATTTCATATTTGCAAGACATAGCAGGATACCGGCCAAGGAGATCTTTGAACGGCTGAAAGAAAATGACATATATGTCAGATGGTGGAATAAGGAGAGAATAGCGGACTATCTGCGCATCACCATCGGCACGGATGAACAGATGGAGGCGCTGTACCGCGCGCTTGGGAAGATCTGCGGCGAGGCAAGTTTTTGACAGCGCAGACATATATTGGTAATAGCAGTATGGCACCGGCGGTATGACAGGATGGATGAAAGGATATGCCCACAGGGCAGAAAGGCGATAAGGGTTAGGAAAATATGGAGAAATTAGCAGCAGCATTTGCGGTCACATTGGGGAAATACGTATCAAAAGAGATTGTCGTGTTTATCATATCGATGATTCCGATTCTGGAGCTTCGGGGAGGACTGATCGTTTCCTCTCTGCTGCAGGTTCCGATCACCACAGCCATTCCGCTGTGTATTATCGGCAATATCATTCCGATTCCGTTTATCCTGCTTTTTATCAAACAGATATTTAAGTGGATGAAGAAGATCCGGTTGTTCCGGGGGCTTATCGAGAGGCTGGAGAACCGGGCCATGAGTAAGAGCGACAATATCAGGAAGTACGAGTTCTGGGGGCTGGTGCTGTTTGTGGGCATTCCGCTGCCGGGCACGGGGGCATGGACGGGTTCGCTGATCGCGGCGCTTCTGGACGTGGATTTTAAAAAGGCTGTATTGGCGGAGCTTCTTGGAATTGCGATCGCTACGATCATCATGTCGATTTTCTCCTATGGACTGTTGGGAACGCTGATTGGTTAAGGATCATGGAAGGGACAAGAGAGAAGAAGAAAAAAAGATACGCGGCTGTGCTGGTCCTGTGCGGACTGGCAGCAGTGACCGTTCTGGGAACTATTTTGCTGTATGGCATTCGTGCCGGCAGCAGTGATAATCTTGCGCTGCAAAAAGGGGTCATCGCCACCTGTGACAGCATGGAAAATGAGACTTTGTCCGCTTACGGAGCGATTGACGGGAACGATACGGACAGGGCTTCCCGGTGGTCGAGCGAGAATAACAGGGAGGATGCGTCTCATTATATAGAACTGGAATTTCCGGAAGAAATTTCAGTTTCTTTTGTTATACTCAAATGGGAGCGGCGAAATGTCACCTCCTATGCGCTGGAGGGATCTTATGACGGGGAGACCTGGGAAACGCTGGCGTCTTTTGACAGGGCGCCGGAATATAAGAACCAGGAGATCGCCTTAGAAGATCCGGCTGTAGTGAGATTTCTGAGACTCTCCACCTATGAGGTGTCGCGATCCGAGGCTGATTACTCGGATCTCTATCAGAATGTGTCCCTCTATGAGTTTGAGGTGTATGCGGACAAGCCGGCGGCTTACCGGCTGGGGGAACCGACTGTGGAATATGCCGAAGATGGCAGCAGATATCTTAAGGCGCCGGAGGCTCCAGAGGGGTATGAGGTGACCTATCTGGGGGCGGATTATGAGCAGATAGTCGGCAGCGACGGCAGGATCTGCCATACGATTCAGGACAAATGGGTGACGGTTGGATTTCTTATGAGCAGCCTGCGTGATCCCTCCGACAGGAGGGAAGTTTCCCGCACCCTGCTTATACCTGCCGATGACGGAACCGTTGGTGAGGGCGCGGCGGAGGTGGAGCTGGCCGAGCAGCAGGAGCGGGACTGCAACGACTGTCCGCAGGTGATCCCGGCGCTGGCCGAGTGGCGTGGTGGTACGGGTTATTTCGAGGCGGGCGGCAGCCTGCGCGTGATCGTGGAAGAGGAAACCACTCTGCTGGAGACAGCGCAAGTGTTTGCAGAGCAGTACCGCGGGATGATGGGAGGTTCTGTGACAGTCATAAGCGGTGTTTTGGAGGATGCAAAGCCCGGAGACATATATTTAGGATACGCAGAGGAATCTGAGGGATTGGGCGCAGAGGGATATACCTGCGATATAGATGACATATGTGTCATTAAAGCGGAGACAGATACGGGCATCCGCTGGGGGACGGTGACGCTTCTGCAGATCTTTTCACAGGAGAAAAAACTGCCCAAAGGACAGATACGGGACTATCCGCTCTATCAGGTGAGGGGATTCGGCATTGACGTGGCCCGCAAGGCGGTTTCCATGGATACGCTGTACGCCATGATGGAATCCATGTCCTACTACAAAATGAACGATCTGGCGATCCATCTGAACGACAATGTCATCCTCAGCACGAGCGGACTGACGGATTCGGTGGAACAGGCCATGACGGCGGACAGCGCCTTTCGTCTGGAGTCCGACATCGTTAACGCAGAGGGTGAGAAGCTGACTTCTCAGGAGTATGCCTATACCAAAGAGGAATTTGCGCATTTTATACAAAAGGCGAAAACCTATGGCGTGACGGTGGTTCCTGAGATCGATACACCGGCGCATTCGCTGTCCATTACGAAACTTTATCCGGAATATGCCCTGGCGGTAAGTCCTGAGTCGTCGGATCAGATCGACCTGAGCAAAGAGGGAGCCACAGAGCTTGTAAAGGATATCTGGCTGGAGGCGCTTGGGGGCGCGGACGATGATAGCGCCGCATTCCGGGACGCAGCCATCGTCAATATCGGAATGGATGAATATTACGGGGACGGAGAGCAGTACCGTGTCTATGCCAAAGAGATGGCCGAAATGGTGCGCGGGGAAGACAGGACCGTGCGCATGTGGGGCAGTCTCAGCAATATGTCCGGCAGGACGATGCCTGATACCGGGAATCTGCAGATGAACATATGGAGCACCGTCTGGGCTGATCCGAGGCAGATGTATGAGGCCGGGTATTCTCTGATCAATATGCACAATAATCATCTCTATGTGATTCCCGGCGGCGGCTATGATTATCTGGATCGGGAAGAGCTGTATACAAACTGGGCGCCTAACAAATTTTATGACTATGATACGATGGAGATTCTTCCGAGCTATTCCCTGCAGATGCTGGGGGCGGCTTATATGATCTGGAATGATATGAGCGGCAGGCTGGATGTGGGTATCTGCGAGTACGACCTGTACGATCGCTTTGAACAGCCGCTGCCCATCCTGGCGGCCAGATTGTGGGGGATGCCGGAGGGCGCCCCGGGAGCGGAGCCAGATGCCGGAGTGATGGCCGATACGGCGGAAGAATATGAGGAATTCTGTCGTAAGGCGGCACAGATTGACGAGGCAGCGCAGGGGGTCAGAGGAGAAGCGAACAGACTGTATGAGGATACGACCGGCCTGGAGCCTTCCTATGAAATAAATCTGCGGGTATATCTGGAGAGTACACCGGAAACGCAGATCATTGCAGAGAGTGACAGTCCCTACGGTGTGTGGGCTTTTTATGGAGCGGAGCCGGAGACCGGACGGGTAGGGTTTGCCAGAGAGGGCAGAACCTATACGTGGGACTATGTGCTGCCACGTGACCAGTGGGTGGAGCTGACAGTGGTGGGAGAACCCGGAAAGACTACTTTGTATGTTGATGGAGAACGGGTGGGAACGCTGGGAAGCAACAAGCCCTTTGAAGAATATGCGACGTTTGTCTTCCCGGTACAAAGGATCGGGGCCAAGACAGGAGCTTTTCGGGGCGAAGCAGAGATGACAGGAGAAGGAACAGAGGAATGATGACGGAAGCTTATACGGATTTTGCCCGGGTATACGATACTTTTATGGACGACACGCCCTATGGGGAGTGGTGTGATTATCTGGCCAAACTGCTGGAAAAGTACCGGAAAGAGAGAATGACGGGGAACTTTGATGAGACCCCGGAGGATGGACGGCAAGAAGATGACACGAATGTCACAGTGCAGAATCTGCGGCAGGAACAGAATACGGTTCTTGATCTGGGATGCGGCACCGGCACGCTGACAGAGATGCTGGCAGAGCGGGGCTATGAGATGATCGGCATTGACAATGCCCAGGAGATGCTGCAGATTGCCATGGACAAGCGGGACAAGTCCGGGCTGGATATTCTGTATCTGCTGCAGGATATGCGGTCCTTTGAACTGTATGGTACGGTAGGGGCCGTAGTCAGTGTCTGCGACTCCCTCAATTATCTTCTGGAGGAGGAAGATCTGGTCCGGACCTTTCGCCTGGTCAATAACTACCTGTATCCGGGCGGCGTCTTTATCTTTGATTTTAACACCGTGTATAAATACGAGGTTATCATAGGCGATACAACTATTGCGGAGAATCGGGAGCAGTGCAGCTTTATCTGGGAGAACTATTATCATGAGGCGGAGGAGATCAATGAGTATGATCTGACCCTTTTCGTGCGGGAAGAGGGGGAACAGGACAGGTACCAGAGATTTCAGGAAACCCACTACCAACGGGGTTACCGGCTGGAACAGATGCGGGAATGTCTGGAGCGCGCGGGAATGGTATTTGTGGAGGCTTTCGATGGGGATACCCATGGGATCCCGACGGATGTAAGCGCGCGCATTTATGTGGTGGCAAGGGAGTGCGGGAAATGACCGCGCATAGCTTTTGCCCAAGTGGAAAATATAGATAGGAAGGTGTGGAAACATGGCAGATTATATTGTGAGAGCAACAGCGGCGAATGCGCAGATCCGTGCATTTGCGATTACGTCGAGGGAGACGGTGGAGCATGCCAGAAGCGCCCATAATTTGAGTCCGGTAGTGACGGCGGCGCTGGGACGGCTCATGACCGGCGGTGTGATGATGGGCAGCATGCTCAAGGGTGAGCAGGATCTTCTGACGCTGCAGATCAACGGTTCGGGTCCGGTGCATGGATTGACGGTGACGGCGGATTCACAGGGATGCGTCAAGGGCTATGCGGACAATCCTCAGGCGATGATGCCGCCAAGCAGCGCGGGAAAACTGGATGTTGGCGGCGTGATCGGGATCGGCGTGCTCACCGTCATGAAAGATATGGGACTAAAGGAGCCCTATTCCTCAACCATCGAATTAAAGACCGGGGAGATCGGGGATGACCTGACTTATTATTTTGCAGCATCCGAACAGATTCCGTCCAGCGTGGCGCTTGGCGTGCTGATGGAGAAAGACAATACCGTAAAGCAGGCAGGCGGCTTTATCATCCAGCTGATGCCCTTTACGGAGGAGAAAGTGATCGACCATCTGGAACAGAAGCTTCGGACGATTCCGCCTGTGACTACGATGCTTGCGCAGGGAGATACGCCGGAACAAATTCTGGAAACTGTGCTGGGGGATCTGGGCGTAGAGTTTACGGATACGATTCCCGTAAGGTTTCATTGCAATTGCAGCAAGGAGCGGGTCGAGAAAGTGATCGTCAGTCTGGGGGAAAAGGAACTGCAGGAGCTCATCGATGAGGGAAAAGACGTGGAGCTGAACTGCCATTTCTGTAATACCGATTATGTGTTTACGGTGGAGGAGCTTAAGAAAATACGAAAGGATAGTAAGAAGCGGTAGCTTGTCAAGGGGCTGCCGGAATTGGCATCATATGGGAAAGATGGAGAAAGGTGGTATCCTATGAAACATGGATTTATCAAGGCTGCGGCGATGACCCCGAAGATCCGGGTGGCGGATCCTTCGTATAATGCGCAAGAGATCAATAAAGGGATTGCGGAAGCGGTTGGAAAAGGGGCGAAGATCATCGTATTTCCGGAGTTGTGTCTGACCGGATATACGTGCGGAGATCTTTTTTTGCAGGAGCTGCTTCTGGCGCAGGCCAAAGAGGCGCTGCGCATGGTGGCGGAAGCCACGGAGGGCAGCGATGCGTTGGTGTTTGTAGGGCTCCCGTTGGAAAAGGGCGGCAAGCTGTACAATGTGGCCGCGGCATTGCAAAACGGTGAGATTCTGGCTTTTATTCCGAAAAAGTATATTCCGTCTTATGCGGAATTCTATGAGACCAGACATTTTGCGCCGGGCAATGAACATCCGGAGACGTATCTGTTTGATGAGAAAGAAGTGCCCTTTGGCATTCGTATTCTCTTCGAAGTAGATGCCATAGGCGGTCTGAAAGTGGGCTGTGAGATCTGCGAGGACTTCTGGGCGCCGCTGTCTCCGGGAACGCTGCATGCCTTGGCGGGCGCTGCGGTGGTGGTCAACCTGTCGGCGTCCAACGAGACGGTGGGTAAAGATGCCTACCGGGAAATGCTTGTGAAATCCTCCAGTGCCCGGCAGATAGCGGGATATGTATATTCCTCGGCGGGAGAGGGAGAGTCGACCCAGGATCTTGTGTTTGGCGGCCATAATATGATCGCAGAGAATGGGACGATCCTGGCGCAGGCCAAGCGTTTTGCACCGGAGAATGTCTATGCCGATATCGATATCCACAGGCTCAGGCATGAGCGGCGCAGAATGTCCACTTATATGCCTGAGGGAGGGGAGGAGTATCTGGAGATCCCGGTTTCCATGGAAGAGGAAGAGACGGTATTGGAGCGTGTTTTTGCTCCCCGTCCTTTTGTCCCGGCAGACTTGTCAGAACGGGAGAAGCGCTGTGATGAGATTCTCTCCATTCAGGCCTGGGGGCTTAAGAAGCGGTATGAGCATACGGGCTGTCAGTCGGCAGTGATCGGTGTGTCGGGGGGATTGGATTCTACCCTTGCACTTTTGGTGACAGTGCGGGCCTTTGATCTTCTTGGTTTGAAACGGGAGCAGATTACGGCGGTGACTATGCCCTGTTTCGGCACTACGGACAGAACCTACGATAATGCCTGCAAGCTGGCACGGATATTGGGTGCGGTTCTGGAAGAAGTGGATATCAGGGAAGCGGTCACGGTGCATTTTCGGGATATCGGGCAGCAGATCGACAATCATGATGTGACTTATGAGAATGGGCAGGCGAGGGAGCGGACGCAGGTTCTGATGGACATTGCCAACCAAAAGGGCGGCCTGGTGATCGGTACGGGAGATATGTCTGAGCTGGCGCTGGGATGGGCTACTTACAATGGAGATCATATGTCCATGTACGGTGTAAATGGCGGCGTGCCCAAGACGCTGGTACGGCATCTTGTGCAGTATTATGCTGATACTTGCGGCAATGACGGCCTGAGAGATATTTTACTGGATGTGCTTGATACGCCGGTCAGTCCGGAGCTGCTGCCCCCGGTGGAGGGCGTGATCGCGCAGAAGACCGAGGACCTGGTGGGGCCTTATGAGCTGCATGACTTTTTCCTGTATTATATGCTGCGCTGCGGTTTTGAGCCGGCCAAAATATACCGGATAGCCTGTCGGTCTTTTCAGGGCATATATGACAATGATGTCATATTGAAGTGGCTCAAAACCTTTTATAAGAGATTTTTTGCACAGCAGTTTAAACGTTCCTGTCTGCCGGACGGCCCCAAGGTCGGCAGCGTGGCGGTTTCTCCCCGGGGGGATCTGCGCATGCCTTCCGACGCCTGCGCAGCGATCTGGCTCAAGCAGGTGGAAGAGCTGCAGGCGCCGTAGGCTTACGGCAGCATATTTGGTGTACGGACCGGAGCCCTTACTCGGACACGGTCTCGTCACCCTCGTTCTCCAGAGCCTTGTTTAAGGATGTGGTGATGGCGTCCAACAGGATCATGGAGGTGTACTTGGTGTCGTCCGGATAGCTGATTCCCTCCAGACTCTGATTGACAATGATCTGATTGGCCAGATCTTCGAAAGATGGCTGGATGAGAGGATACATGGCGGCCACGGCTTCGTCAAGGTTGATGAGCCGAATGGAGTTGATGTTTTTCTCATCCACGGTCACTTCGATCTCCACGATGTTGTCGTTCAGGATCAGAGATGTCGTATATACACCGGGTATGTAGGTGTTGGAGGTGGTTTGCGTCACGGCAGCCATTGTCTCTTTCTTTTCTTCCCCAGGCAGGAACATGATGATGAGCAGGACGATGAAAAGGATACCGAGCACGGCAAAGATTCCGGTATATATTAACTCTTTTACATGAAGCACAACGATTTTGGTTTTGGAACTCATACAATATCCCCATAGAAATTCTTTTTTATCAGTTTATGTGGAGGCGGGCAGGTTTATGCACTCAAGAAGTTTCAGATTCCGGACTATGATGGCAGGCGGACAGCCGGCATGACAGCGACATACAAGGATAGAGCATTCATTTGATAGTTATTGCGATAAAAGGAGGCCGTATATGAGAAAGAATTACACGAAAGAAGATATCATACAGCTGGCGGCGGACGAGGATGTGGAGTTCATCCGGCTGCAGTTTACGGATATCTTCGGCAATCTGAAGAATGTAGCGATTACCGCAAGTCAGCTGGAAAAGGCGCTGAATAATGAGTGCATGTTCGATGGCTCTTCCATCGAGGGATTTGCCAGGATCGAAGAGTCGGATATGTACCTGTACCCGGATCTGGGCACGCTGGAGATTTTCCCGTGGAGGCCCCAGCAGGGTAAGGTGGCGAGAATGATCTGCGACGTATACCGTCCTAACGGGCAGCCTTTTGAGGGTGACCCGCGCTATATTCTCAAGCGTGCGGTAAAAGAGGCGGCAGATTTGGGATATACGTTCGAGGTGGGACCGGAATGTGAGTTTTTCCTTTTTAATACGGACGAAAATGCGATGCCCACCACGATCACTCATGAGAAAGCAGGATATTTCGATCTGGGTCCCATGGATTTTGGAGAGAACGCCCGCCGGGATATGGTGCTTACTCTGGAAGAGATGGGATTTGTCATCGAGGGCTCTCATCACGAAGTGGCGCCGGCACAGCATGAGATTGATTTCCGCTATGACGAGGCGCTTGCCACGGCGGACAATATTATGACATTTAAGCTGGCGGTGAAGACCATTGCCCGCAGACACGGGCTGCACGCTACGTTTATGCCAAAGCCTAAATCCGGAGTGAACGGTTCGGGCATGCATATCAATATGTCGCTGTCTAAGGACGGAAAGAATATTTTTGCGGATGAGAGCGACAGACTGGGGTTGAGCAGGGAAGCATATTATTTTATCGGCGGTATCATGAAGCATATGAAAGGAATGACGGCGATCACGAACCCTCTTGTCAATTCCTATAAACGTCTGGTGCCGGGTTATGAGGCGCCTGTCTATATCGCGTGGAGCGCGGTCAACAGAAGTCCCCTGATCCGCATTCCGTCGGTCAGAGGCGAGGGAACCAGAATCGAGCTGCGCTGTCCGGATCCGTCGGCCAATCCCTATCTGGCATTGGCAGTCTGCCTGCGGGCGGGGCTTGACGGCATCGCGAACAAGATCATGCCGCCAGAGAGCGTGGACTGTAATATCTTCCGTATGACAGAGGAAGAGAAACGGGCCGGGGGGATCGAGGAGATTCCGGGCACATTGATTGAGGCTGTCTACAGTATGGAGGCGGATGATTTTATCAGGGATGTGCTGGGAGAACATGTTTACCGCAAGTATATCAAGGCGAAGAAAGAAGAGTGGTTCCGTTACCGAATGCAGGTGACGGACTGGGAGGTCAGCGAATATCTGAATAACATATAGCAGTATATTACACGTGACACGGCATCAATGACAGGACGGGAGGTGAGCGTGTGATCAATATTATCGTGGCGCTGCCCAGGATCGAAGATGCGCGGGGAATCCGGGGCATTCTTATGAAAAACGGTTTTCAGGTGACTGCGGTGTGCACGACAGGCACGCAGGCGCTGAGTCAGCTGCGGGATCTAAATGACGGCATTGTCATATGTGGTTATAAGATGACGGACATGATCTATACGGAATTACACGACTGCCTGCCGGATGGATTTGACATGCTGCTGATGGCGTCCCGTGCCGCGGTGAATGAACATAGATGTGCCGGCATCGTTTGTCTTGCCATGCCGCTTAAGGTACATGATCTGATCAATACGGTGGAGATGATGAGCCAGACGATCATGCGGCGCAGGAAGCGGGCCAGAGCTAAGCCCAAAGAGCGCAGCAGAGAGGAAACGGCCCTGATCCGGGAGGCGAAAGAGCTTCTGATGAGCCGAAACCATATGACCGAAGAGGAGGCCCATCGGTATCTGCAAAAATGCAGCATGGACAGCGGCACGAATATGGTGGAGACGGCGCAGATGGTGTTGGCGATGATGAGAGAATAGTTGGGGGATAAAGCCAGGCAGGGAATATTACGGAGATTCCAACAACGGAAAGGCGGAAATTTGTAATGGGTCTATATCGTATCATGCTGGTGGATGATGAGGAAGAGGTGCGCAAGGCGATCATCCAAAAGATGGACTGGGAAGAATTGGGATTTATGGTGGTGGGGGACGCCGAGAATGGAGAGGATGCACTGGAGAAGCTGGAACAGCTGGAACCGGACGTAGTCATTACGGATATCCGCATGCCATATATGGACGGGCTGACATTGACCGCAAGAATCCGGGAGAAGTATCCTTCCATGAAGATACTGATCTTTTCGGGATATGATGATTTTGAATATGCCAAACAGGCGATCAAGCTTAATGTGGCGGAATATATTTTAAAACCGGTCAACGGAGAGGAGCTGGCAGTGATCTTGAAGCGGATTCGCGAGAGTCTGGACGAAGAGATCGAACAGCGCCGCAATATTGATTCCCTGCGGGAAAGCTATCAGGGAAGCCTGCCGATTCTCAGGGAGCTTTTCTTAAATGATCTGGTGCGAAGGAGGACGGATGTGACGGCGGTCGTGCCAAGGCTGAGGGAGTACGGGATCGATATACTGGATGCGCGCAAATGGCTTACGGCGGTGATCCATGTGGAGAAAGTCGAGCGCGCAGAGACGAAAGTGCTCTCCCAGCATCAGGAGCTGATTCCCATATCAGTCCGCGGACTGGTGGAGGACGGCCTGAAGCCGTACTGCCGTTTTGCGATTTTTACCTCTATGGATGGGATTACCGTGATCGCTGCCATCGACGAGGACAATACGCAGACGGGGCTGATCAACCTCTTTCATGATATCTGCAGGGAGAGCAGGCGTGTGCTGGAAGTTGCCATCACCGTGGGTGTGGGGCGCAGCTGTGACAATCTGCAGGAGATCGGGAGTTCCTATGAAACGGCTGTGGATGCGTTGGGATACCGTGCGATCGTCGGCAGGGGCAAAACCATCTATATTAATGATGTGGAGCCTGTGAACAGGGGAAAACTGCAGTTCCGCATTCAGGATGAAGAGGAGCTGGAAGCGGCTATCAAATTCGGATCATGGGAAATGATCGGCAGCAGGATCCGGGAATTGTCCGCCGGTATGGAGGACGCTAAGGTTCATGCCAGGCAGTATCAGGTCTATATGCTGTCTATTGTCAATTGTCTGATCAGGCTGATGCAGCAGTATGATCTGGATCCGGATGAGATGTTTGACTCCAAAGAGCAGTATGAAGATATCCTGGAGGGAATCTGCAACAGGGAGGAATTTGCAGACCGGATCATTCCCGTGGCCTGCCGCATGAATGAGGCGATGAACCGGGAGCGGGACAATACTACGAGGAAAGTGATCGAAGAAGCCAAAGAATACATCAGGGAACATTATTCCAACCCGGAATTGTCCGTGGAGATGCTGTGCCGTCATCTTCATATGAGTCCGGCATATTTTTCCACTGTATTCAAGAAAGAGACAGGACAGACCTATGTGAACTATCTGACGGAGGTACGCCTCAAAAAAGCGGTGGAACTGTTGAATGAAACGGATGATAAGACTTATATGATCGCCCGCAAAGTGGGGTATCAGGAGCAGAATTATTTCAGCTATGTGTTCAAGAAGAGGTATGGCGTTTCACCGACAAAATACCGGAGTTCACAGGGGAGCGGGCAGTAAATGCCGGAGCGGGGAGTAGAAGCACTGCGCACAGCGCGGTATACAAGAGGAGAGCTATGGAACAGGAGATCCTGACAGGTCGGGAGAAAAAGAACAGTATCCGTTACATGATTTTTATTTATTTTACCATCAGCGCATTGGCGATCATCATGCTGCTTGGAGTTGTTCTCTACACGCAGATGTCCCGCCAGCTTGCGCTTGCCGTGCGGGATGAGAACCAGGCGGTTCTGGGGCAGATCAACCGGTCGGTGGATTCTTACCTGCGCACCATTATGAAATTGTCTGACAGTCTCTATTATGGGGTCATCAAAAATGCGGATCTGAATGTAGAATCGATCAACAGCCAGATTACGCTGCTGTACGATAATAATAAGGACAGTATCGCCAATATTGCATTGCTGTCCAAAGAGGGAGAGCTTCTGGAAGCAGTGCCGGCGGCACGTTTAAAGACCGGGATGGATGTGACGCAGGAGCAGTGGTTTGGCAATACACTGGCAAGACCGGACAACCTGCATTTTACCATACCTCACGTACAATATCTGTTTGACAACAACGAGAACCAATACCGCTGGGTGATCACGCTGACGCGGGCGGTGGAGATTACCCATGGCACCTCAACGGAACAGGGCATCCTGTTGATTGATATCCGGTATGGCAGCCTGCAGCAGATCCTGGAGAATATCACCCTGGGAAATCAGGGGTATCTCTATATGGTGAGCAGCGACGGAGATCTGATCTATCACCCGAGGATGCAGCTGATCGGGACGGGACATATGACGGAGAATACCGCGGCCGCGGCAGGATACAGGGACGGGGCTTACCGGGAGCAGTATGGCGGAGAATGGCGGGAGGTGAATGTCAAATCCGTGGGATATACCGGCTGGAAGCTTCTGAGCGTCACACCGGAGAAAGGACTGCCGTTAAGCAATCTGAAGATGCGGCTCTTTGTGGTGTTTGTAGTGGCGGCATTTCTGTTTGTGCTTGTGCTCACCAATACTTTTATCTCTTCCCGCATCACGACGCCTATTCAGAAACTGGAGAAATCAGTCAATGCCATTGAAGCCGGAGATCTGGATACGGAGGTGTATATGGGAGGCTCTTATGAGATCAGACATTTGGGCCGTTCTATCGGGGATATGGCAAAACGAATCAAGACGCTGATGGAAGATATTGTGGCGGAACATGAGTCCAAGCGCAAGAGCGAATTCGATACGCTGCAATCCCAGATCAATCCACATTTTTTGTACAATACACTGGATATCATTGTGTGGATGATCGAGAATGAACAGAAGCAGGAGGCGGTTAAGGTCGTGACGGCGCTGGCACGGTTCTTCCGCATCAGTTTAAGCAAGGGCAAGAGTATCATAACGGTCAGGGATGAGCTGGAGCATGTGCGCAGTTATCTGGTGATCCAGCAGATGCGCTTCAAGAATAAATTCACTTACGATATTGACGCGGCGGAAGATGTGATGGATCTGGTCAGCCTGAAACTGATGCTGCAGCCGTTGGTGGAGAACGCTATATACCATGGCATGGAGTTTAAAGACGGAGATGGAGAGATTCATGTGAAAGTATACAAAGACGCGGGAGACGTATGGTTCCTGATCAGCGATAACGGGCTGGGGATGACACAGGAGCAGGTGGAGAACCTTCTCGGAGAAAAGAAGCATGTATCATCCAGACGCGGCTCCGGGATCGGGGTCAAAAATGTGAATGTGCGGATCAAGCTGTACTTTGGGGAAGACTACGGGCTCACGATCTGGTCGGAACCGGACGAGGGAACCAGGATCAAAATCCGGATCCCGGCACAGGAATATATCGAAATGATGGAAAAGGAGCAGACATGATAGGCAGACATGGAAAGTTTCTGATAGCTTTGTACGGGGTATTTCTTGTAGTGCTGTTTCTCATGTGCTCAACGGATCTGATCATAGGGGAAACGGAACGGGAGATTTATCAGGTGGCTGTCATTGTGGAAGATGCCAGGAGCGACAATTACAGCAATTTCCGTAAAGGAATGGATCAGGCGGCTATGGAATTTAATGTAGACGTCCGCTTTATTACGCTGTATGAAAGAATGGACGCGGAGCAGCAGATGGAGCTGATGGAGCGCGAAGAGCAGGACGGCGTTGATGCGGTGATTGTGATTCCGGTGGATGAGGAGCAGGTGGCAGCAAAACAGATGACGGTTCCGATCGTACTTCTGCGTTCCGGGATGGCAGACGGCGCCGAGGCGGGGAACCTTGTACTGAATTATGAAAAAATGGGAGTACAGGTGGCGCAGGAGATGTGCAGGGAAATGCCCCAGGACAGTCAGATTCTGCTGTTTACGGATCCGGTAAGGAAGGGCACGGCGGATCGGCGGTTTATAGAGGGCGCCAGCGCTGCGTTTGAGGACGCCGGATATAACATGCGGACAATCCCAAGAGACGGAGAGAATGGGTTTCGGGTATTTTTGAATACCCTCAAGGCACAGGTGCAGTGCGAGACAGTGATCTTGGCGGAGAATCCGGATATCCTGACGGAGGTGGCGGGGATTTTGTCCGATGACCCTGCTTTAGCCGGTTGTATCCGGGGACTTTACGGCAGGGAAAATACGGTGACAAACCTTAATTATCTGGATCAGGGCTATATTTCAGGCCTTAGCGTGACGGATGATTACAGTGCAGGCTACCTCAGTGTGCGCGCAGCGGTGCAGATGCTGGAGGGAACGGCCAGCGCTCCGGTTGAGATGGAGTCCTACTATATAAGAAAAGAGAATCTAAGGGATCCTGCGTATGAGAAACTGCTATACCCGATTGAGTGATTTGGGAGGTAAGAGAATGGCACGGATAAAAATTTCTTTATTGATTCTGTTCTGTCTGCTGCTGACTGCGTGTGCCGGAGTCCGCAAGGAGGAAGAGAAAACTTCGATTCGTATCGGAATCAGCCTGTACAGGAGTGACGATACTTTTATCAACAATATCTGTACGAATCTGGAAGAAAAAGCGAAAGAGTATGAGCGTGAGAAAGGCATCAAGGTAACGCTGGATATTCAGGACGCCAAGGGAAGCCAGAATACCCAGAACAGTCAGGTGGAGCGGTTTATCGCTCTTGAGTGTGATGTGCTGTGCATTAATCCGGTGGACCGTATGGATGCGTCGACGATCATTGATAAAGCCATGACCGCTGGTGTACCGGTAGTATTTTTTAACCGCCAGCCGGTGGAGGAGGATATGAACCGCTGGAATCAGCTTTACTATGTGGGAGTGGATGCGAAAGAGACGGCGATCCTTCAGGGCGAGATGATAGTGGATCTGTATCGGAAACAGCCGGAATCAATAGATCTGAATGGGGACGGCGTGGTCAGCTATGTGATGTTAGAAGGGGAGACAAGCCATCAGGATTCTCTGATCCGGACGGAATGGTCCGTGCAGACATTGAAAAACGGCGGCGTGCCTATCGAAAAGATCACAGGAGGAATCGCCAACTGGGAGCGCAGCCAGGCATCGGCGCTGATGGAACAGTGGCTTTTGGAATATCCGGATATGATAGAACTGGTGGTCAGCAACAATGATGATATGGCGCTGGGAGCCATTGACGCCCTGGAGCGCGCGGAAGTTACGGGAGTGAATGTGATTGGCATCGACGGCACGACGCCGGGGGTGGATGCATTGAACAATGGCAGGCTGTTAGGCACCGTTTCTGCCAATAAGGAAATATATGCCGATGCGATCGTGGAACTGGCGGCCGCCTGTGCGTTGGGAGAAGCGCCGCCGGAGGCATATCCATTGGTAGATGAGAACTATTATTGGGCGCCTCAGGAGATATTAATCCAGGATATCAAAGAAAATCCATAAATTATCTAAGAATTTCTTATTGAAAACGGATAACAAATCCTTTATACTGACTTATGTCAGCAGTCATTATGTACAAAACGATGTACAGGAAATGGCAAAAAATGATAAAAACGCTCAAATGGGCAGAATCAAGGGAGGATTTGTAACTATGAGATTATCCAAAAAAGTGATCGCAATGGCAATGGCATCCATGATGATCTTCTCCATGACCGCATGTGGCGGCAGCGACGCAGCTCCGGCAGCTACCGAGCCTGAAGCTCCGGCAGCAGAGGCTGAGGCACCTGCAGCTGAGGAAGCAGCTCCTGCAGAGGAGGCAGCAACTGAAGCGGCAGAAGAGTCTGCAGAAGCAGCAGAGGCAACAGCAGGAGCAGGCGGCAACATTGGTGTCTGCATCTACAAATTTGACGATGCATTCATGACCACTTACCGTAATGCACTGCAGGAGATCCTGGAGGGCAAAGGTTACACAGTAACTTTCATGGATGGTAAGAACGACCAGGCTGAGCAGAACAACCAGATCAATAACTTCATTGCACAGGGTGTTGACGCGCTCATCATTAACCCGGTTATGACTTCCGCGGCAGATCAGATCATCGCTACCGTTAAGGATGCGAACGTTCCTACCGTACTCATCAACCGTGAGCCTACTGCTGAGCAGATGGCAGCATATGACAAGCTTGTATATGTAGGATGTGACGCACGTCAGTCCGGTACCATGCAGGGTGAACTGATCCTGGATACACCGAACAAGGGTGATATCAATGGCGACGGCAAGGTTTCTTATATCATGATCCAGGGCGATCCTGAGAACATCGATGCACAGTATCGTACAGAGTTCTCTGTAAAGGCACTGACAGATGCAGGTATGGAAGTAGAAGAGCTTGACTTACAGCGTGGTGACTGGGATCGTAACAAGGGCCAGGAGATCGCACAGAACGACTTGGCTAAATTCGGCGAAGACATCGAAGTTATCTTCTGTAACAATGACGATATGGCAATCGGCGCACTGCAGGCAATTCAGGCAGCAGGCCGTACAGTAAATGAGGACATCTATCTGGTAGGTGTTGACGCTCTGGATGCAGCTCTGAACGAAGTTGCAGGCGGCAACATGACAGGTACGGTTCTGAATGACGCACAGGGTCAGGCAGAGGGTGCTGTAGCTGCTATGGAAGAGCTGTTAGGCGGCAAGACTTATGCTTCCGGCGAGCAGTCCATCTATGTAGACTATGTAAAGGTTACTCCGGATAACGTAGCAGATTTCCAGTAATCTGAACTCTTTCTAAATCATATGAAGATGTAAAACACTGGGAAGTGCGTGTGCTTTGGCGCACGCACTTCTTTCATGAAGGGGGTTATCAAATTGTCAGAGTATCGTTTGGAGATGCACAATGTGGTGAAGACATTTCCGGGTGTCCGGGCGCTCAGCGGTGCGCAGCTTAATCTGCGGCCTGGTACGGTTCATGCCCTGATGGGCGAGAACGGCGCCGGAAAGTCTACTCTCATGAAGTGCATGTTTGGTATTTACCACATGGAAGAGGGGGAAGTAATTTATGAAGGGCAGAAAGTGGAGATCAAAGGCCCGCTGGATGCTCTGAACCGTGGTATTGCCATGGTTCATCAGGAATTACAGCCGATTCCGGAAAGAAGTATCGGCGAAAATATTTACGTGGGACGGTATCCGATGAAGAAAGTCGGTCCGTTGTCAGTAGTTGATCATGATAAAATGTATGAAGATGCAGCCAGAGTGTTGGAAGAGGTTCATTTAAATTATGACCCCAGGGCAAAACTGGGAACCCTTTCAGTATCTCAGATGCAGCTTGTGGAAATTGCAAAAGCGGTTTCTGCAGATTGTAAGGTTTTGATCCTGGATGAGCCCACATCTTCCTTGACGGCTGCCGAGGTAGAGGCGCTGTTTACCATTATCAATGAGCTCCGCAGCAAAGGAGTTTCTATCGTTTACATCAGTCATAAGATGGATGAGATCCTGCGGATCAGTGATGAAGTGACCATCATGAGAGACGGTCAGTATATCGGAACATGGTCAGCCAAAGATCTTACGACTGATTTTATTATCACCAAGATGGTTGGACGCGAGCTTTCCGAATTGTATCCCGTACGTGAGAATGTACCGGGGGAGGAAGTGTTTGAGGTGGAGGACTTTACTTCCATCAATCCGAAGAGCTTCCGGCATGTTTCTTTTAAGCTGCGCAAAGGAGAAATCCTGGGTGTGGCAGGTTTGGTTGGCGCTCAGCGTACGGAGCTGATGGAGGGGTTGTTTGGCCTTCGCAGTCATGTCTCCGGAACGATTAAATATAAAGGACAGGAAATTAAGATCAATCAGCCCAAAGATGCCATTAACAACGGCATCGCCATGCTGACAGAGGATCGGCGTGCGACAGGTATTCTGGGTGTGCTGTCCATAGCAGATAATGTTTCCATTGCATCCTTAAATCAGTATCTGATTGGAGGCGTTATGTTAGATGATGCCAAGATTGAGAAGCTGGTACAGGAAAATGTAGCCAAGCTTTCTATTAAGACACCGTCTTCCAAGACGCAGATCCAGTCACTCTCCGGCGGTAACCAGCAGAAAGTGCTGATAAGCCGTTGGCTGGCAAACAGTCCGGATGTCTTTATCATGGATGAGCCTACACGTGGTATCGATGTAGGTGCTAAGTATGAGATTTACTGTATTATTGCTGAGATGGCAAAGCAGGGCAAGAGTATCATCATGATATCTTCTGAGATGAGCGAACTGATCGGTATGTCAGACCGCATCATGGTTATGTGTGACGGCCGTGTGACCGGTTCTATTGACGGCAAAGAGGCTAATCAGGAAAATATCATGGCGTTGGCAACTCAGTTTGAATAAGGAGGGAGAACATTATTATGCAAAATTCATTCAACTTTAAAAAATTTATATCTAATAATGCGATCATTATCCTGATCGTGTTGTTGGCTATACTGACGGGACTTACCACCAAGAACTTCTTTACCGTATACAATTTTAAGAATCTGGTAGTGAATGTTTCTCCCAGATTTATCATCGCCTGTGGTGTGTCGGGCTGTCTGATCACCAAAGGTACTGACCTTTCAGCCGGACGTGCGGTAGGTCTGGCGGCGTGTCTGTCCGCGATGCTTCTGCAGAGCCTTGATTACTCCGCTCGTATGCTTCCGTGGATGCCGGACGTTCCGTGGCCGGTAGCATTGATCATCGTCATGGTGATCATGGGATGCTTCGGAGCTGTCAATGGTGTGGTTGTCTCCATGCTGAAAGTTCCGCCTTTCATCGCAACACTGGGTATGCAGACTATTATTTACGGACTCTGTTCCCTGATTACCAACAACCAGCCTATGGGCGGTTATAAAACAAGTTATCTGACGGTTGCAAGCGGTTCTTTGGGACCGATTCCCTATCTGATGATCTTTGCGGTCGTAGTTGGCGCATATTTCTGGTTCCTGTACAACAAGACCCGCCATGGTAAGTATATGTATGCTATCGGCGGCAATGAGAGTGCGGCACAGGTAGCCGGCGTCAATGTACGGGGATCTCTGATTCGTATTTATATTCTGGCAGGCTGTATGTATGCCCTTGCCGGATTCCTGGTAGGTGCGAAAGCCGGCGGCGCTTCCACTGCAACAGGTAATGGTTATGAGCTGGAAGCGATCGCAGCATGTACCATCGGCGGCGTATCTGCAAACGGTGGTGTCGGACGTGTGGGCGGTATTCTGATCGGTGTACTGGTATTCGAGATCCTGAAGATCTGTCTCCAGTTCCTCGGCGTGGATCCGGCATATACATACATCGCACAGGGTCTTGTTATCGTGATCGCAGTTGCACTCGACCTGAGAAAATACTTACAGAAGAAATAAAGCACCGTTTGAAAGAGAGGAATTCATGTTATGGCTGAGGAAGAGAAAACCGGGCAGGATTTTGTGGAGGAAGATGGCAAAACAGAGATAAAGCCCTCCCAGGATAGTGTTTTTAAAGGAATTTATGACCAGCTGCCGGATATCTCCGTCCGATCGGTGGATCGATTCATTGTAGTCTGCGTAGCGGCTTTGGTGATCGTTATCGTGGTCGGCGTGCTGAGGGCACATCATGTTTTTTGATTCTGGCGGGGTAAAGATTTGAGTAAAATAAAGACCGGAGTGATACGGAAATGTATTATTCAGGTTCAGGTATAAAAGCAGAGCACATTTTGCGCAGTAATATGCAAAAAAATGTGCTCTGCTTGTTGTGTTGATGTGTTATGATAAAAGAAATCCGAAACATATAAAATGTGCCAAATGCGCCGCTTAAGCCTGTTTAAGGCGACTGCGGCGGGAAAATGGAGAAGATGATGAAGTTTACGAAAATGCATGGGTGTGGAAACGATTATATTTATATCAATGGATTTACGGAGAAGATAACGCAGGAAGAAAAACCCGAACTGGTTCGGCGCATCAGCGACAGGCATTTCGGAGTCGGCGGCGATGGCGCGATCTTTATCAATCCCGCAGCGGATGCAGATTTTGAGATGGAGATGTACAATGCGGACGGCAGCCGTGCGGAAATGTGCGGGAACGGGATTCGCTGCGTGGCAAAATACGTGTACGATATTGGACTGACTGACAAGACTGACATAAGTGTCATAAGTAGCGGACATATTAAGTATTTGCAGCTTTTCCTGAAAGAAGGAAAAGTAGATACGGTCAGAGTCAATATGGGTGCGCCCGAGCTTTTGCCTGAACGGATTCCGGTGACCACAGAGCAGTCGGAGCAGACTGCCATAATCGATGCGCCGATCTGTGTACAGGGCAGAGAGTATAAAATGACATGTGTGTCGATGGGGAACCCTCATGCTGTCATCTTTATGGAGGATGTGGATGGGCTGGAGCTTGAGAAGCTGGGGCCTTGCTTTGAGCATCATGAGAGATTCCCGAAGCGCATCAATACGGAATTTGTAAAAATACTGGACAGACAGACGGTGCAGATGCGCGTCTGGGAACGGGGCACGGGAGAGACGCTTGCCTGCGGTACGGGATGCTGCGCTACGGTGGCTGCCTGCATTCTAAATGGTTTGACGGATCACACCGTTACTGTTAAACTATTAGGTGGCGAAATCGAGGTTACATGGGATCGAGAAGAAAACCTGATTTACATGACGGGTCCTGCGGCTACGGTATTTGAGGGCGAATGGACGGAATAATGCAGGACATTTTGGCGAGGAGGACAATATGGTTAAAGTAAACGACAATTATCTGAAATTACCCGGCAGTTATCTTTTTTCGACGATCGGGAAGAAAGTAAACGCTTACGCAGCGGCAAATCCGGATAAAAAGATCATCAGACTGGGAATCGGCGATGTGACGCAGCCCCTTTCTCCTGCGGTGATCGGTGCAATGCACAGCGCGGTGGATGAGATGGCGGATGCGGCTACGTTCCGTGGATATGCTCCCGATCTTGGTTATGAGTTTTTGCGGACGGCCATTGCGGACAATGATTATAAGGCAAGAGGCTGTCAGATCGACGCGGATGAAATTTTTATCTCGGACGGTGCAAAGTGTGATTCCGGCAATATTCAGGAGATTTTTGCATTGGACAATAAGATCGCCGTGTGCGATCCGGTGTATCCTGTCTATGTGGATACCAATGTGATGGCGGGCAGAACCGGGACGTACGACGCAGCTATGGAGAAATGGAGCGATGTGATCTATATGCCTTGTACGGCAGATAATGATTTTGCACCCGAGCTTCCTGGGGAAGTGCCGGATCTGATCTATCTGTGTTTCCCGAACAATCCGACGGGTTCCACGATCAGGAAAGCGCAGCTTCAGGAGTGGGTGGATTATGCGAATAAGAACGGTTCCGTCATCATCTATGATGCGGCCTATGAGGCATATATTTCCGAGGAGGATGTGCCCCATACGATCTATGAGTGCGAAGGGGCCAGAAGTTGTGCGATCGAGCTTCGTTCTTTTTCCAAAAACGCTGGATTTACAGGGGTGAGACTTGGTTTTACTGTGATTCCGAAAGAATTAAAAGTGGGAGATGTGTCACTGCATGCCCTGTGGGCGAGAAGACATGGCACGAAATATAACGGTGCGCCATACATTATTCAGAGAGCCGGCGAGGCGGTATACAGTGAGGCGGGCCAAAGAGAGACGAAAGAGTTGGTTGCTTACTACATGAAGAATGCTGCTTATATCTTAGAGGGATTGCAGGCGGCGGGCTACAGCGTATCCGGCGGCGTGAATGCGCCCTACATCTGGCTGAAAGCGCCGAATCATATGACGAGCTGGGAGTTTTTTGATTATCTGTTGGAGAATGCCAATGTGGTAGGTACTCCTGGATCGGGTTTTGGCCCCAGCGGTGAGACGTATTTCCGTCTGACAGCTTTTGGCAGCTATGAGAATACCGTGGAGGCGGTTGACAGGATCAGAAGATTATAGAAGATACGAGAGATGGAACTGGCAGGAAATATAACAACTGGCATAAGATGCTGTCCACGGGGTGACCCGCGGACAGCATTTTGTATGTACGCAATATTGGGTTGTACACTTGATAAAATTATCATATAATCCAAGTAGTATAGAATACGGCGGTCAAGCCGGAGGCTGAGCTGTCATGCATGGCGTCATGATCAATGGCCTGAAATGGAGAATCGGTTATGGATATATATTTACTTCGGCATGGTGAGACGGAATGGAACCGGGCGGGACGGCTCCAGGGGCGTACGGATATACCGCTGAATGAGACGGGAAGAATGCAGATGGATCATGCCGGCGAAGTGTTAAAACAGCTTGGAGTCAGGATGAATCTGATTCTGGCAAGTCCTCTGTCGAGGGCCCAGGAGAGCGCCGGAATCGTTGCTCGGAAACTGGGCTATTCTCAGGACGAGATCGTAGCGGAGGAGATGCTGCTTGAACGCTGCTTTGGCGCAGGAGAGGGGCTGACCGGCGCAGAGCGGAAAGAGAAATACCCTGACGATATTTTTCCGGACATGGAGCCTGTCGGGGAGATTCGACAGAGAGCCCGTGGGATGATCCACAAAATAACAGATACCTATGGAAATCGGGAGAATATACTGCTGGTCGCTCACGGCGCCATCTTTTACGCAGTCATGGCGGCACTGGGGGACGGACATTTTGCTTATATAGGAAAGTCGATCATACTCGATCAGGGAAATATCTATCGGATCAGATATACGAAAGGGAGGATCGGCGTGTCGAGATATGACGGTGGGCGGAAAGTATTTGAGGAGATAGACAATTATGAGGGGTCTCAGTTGACGCATACAGTGGAAGATGGGGAAAATCCTGGTAAAGAGACTGCATGGGATGGTAAAAGGTTATTCCGGGAAGCGTAAAAAATGGATGCGGACAGGGAGCGGAAGGCGTAAAGGAGAAGATACGGGCATATTATGAAAAGAGGGTACAGGCGGTTTCGATCAGTTCTTACGATAATGTTCATAATAGCACTGGCGGCGGCGGCCATCGTGCGGTACATAAGCAGTGTCAAGAGTTCTCTCTGGGATCAGACGGCGTTGGATATTCTGGAAGTATCCAAGCAGGGAACCCATGCGTTTGAGGTCTATATTGAGAAAGACATGCAGATCCTGACAAGAATCGTGAAGCATCTTGTGGCGGAAGATTCAGCGTCCGGAGAGGGGATCACAGATACGATACGGTCTTTTGAGGATGGCGAGGCCGAATTTACGGTGATCGATCTGGAGCATGGGATCATGTATAACGGCAGCGAACAGGAGGGCCGGCAGCTGGGAGCCGACGAAGTGGCGCAGTATGCTTTGTTTGCACAAAAGCAGATCAGAGAATCCTATGTAGATGAAGATACCGGAGAGATGATGATCGGAGGATACGAGAGGTTTCAGTTTGCAGATGGAGCGGACGGTATCGTGCAGGTGAAACGTCAGGTAGATGTGGTGCGAGAGGAATTCATGCTTTCCTTTTACGACTATCACGGTTTTTCTTACCTTGTAAACCGGGAGGGGGATATCGTGTTGTGCTCTTCCGATCAGAGTAATGAGACGATTGGCGTCAATCTTTTTGAGGCGATGAGACGTTATGGAAACAGTGAAAGTACGGTGGAGAGTTTCTGTGAGAGCATGCTGCAAAACGGCGAGGGTGTTATGCAGTTTGGCTATGCCGGAGAGGAGTTTGTTTTTGCTTATACGCCGGTGGAGGGAACAGAAGGCTGGTATCTGGTTGCGATCGTACCCCAGGGCGTGATCATGAAGCATGCAGATAAAATCCTGAAAAGTGCGCAGGGATTTATGCTCATGCTCGGAGGCATAGCGCTGACGGCGGGGTTATTCCTTTATATGAGACGCCGGTCAGACAGAAAACTGATGGAGAAAGAAGAGGAAGTCAGATACCGGGAGCAGCTTTTTGATATACTGGCAAATAATACGGACGATGTGTTTTTGATGTTTACTGCGGATCATTATGCGGTAGAGTATGTCAGCCCCAACGTAGAACGTGTTTTGGGTATTACGCGGGAGGAAGTTAAAAACGATATCCGGGGACTCGAAATCGTCCGCATGGACGAGGGGAAAAAGCTGAGTTATTCAGACGTGGAAGAGCTTGAGGCCGGCGCCAGCATCGTGTATGAGGGCGAGAGGATACATAAAAAGAGCGGGGAACCTAGATGGTTCTTGGAGACAACATACAAGAGGGATGTGAACGGTTCCGAACGGTATATCACAGTCTTGTCCGACAGGACAAACGAGCGCAGAAGCGAAGAGACCTTGCGGGATGCGTTGGCCATCGCCAAATCTGCCAATGCATCTAAGAGTATTTTCCTGAGCAATATGAGTCATGATATCCGTACGCCGATGAATGCGATCATCGGACTGTCTACGCTGCTGCAGAGGGATGCGCATAATTCCGATAAAGTAAAAGAGCACACCCGAAAGATCACAGCCTCCAGCCAGCATCTGCTTGGGCTGATCAATGATGTATTGGATATGAGTAAAATTGAGAGCGGAAAGGCCACTCTCAATGTTTCCGATATCTGTCTGGCGCAGATCATAGAAGAACTGGGAACAATGATACAGCCCCAGGCCAGGGCCAAAGGTCAGGAATTTAAGATTGATGTCTACGATATCAACAATGAGGAAGTGGTGGGCGACAGGCTCCGGATCAATCAGATTCTGATCAACATATTATCGAATGCGGTGAAATATACGCCGGAGGGCGGCAGAATAGAGATGATCGTACGCCAGATCCCGCAGTACTCCAAGAATTATGCCCGTTACCATTTTATTGTGAGAGATAATGGAATCGGTATGTCGCAGGAATATCTGGCAGATATCTTTCATCCGTTTACACGCGAGAATACGGCTAAATCGGCAGAAATCCAGGGAACGGGTCTTGGCATGGCAATCACGAAGAATCTGGTTGACCTGATGGGCGGCACGATTCAGGTGGAGAGCGCACCCGGCGTGGGAACGACATTTACCGTGGATCTGGAACTGCGGATCAAGGAGCAGAACGTGGATCCGGAATTCTGGATGAAGCATGGAGTAACAAAGCTGCTGGTGGTGGATGATGAAGAAGAGATCTGTGTCGGAATCAGAAACATCATGGCAGACACAGGCATAGAGATTCAGTACGCGTTAAGCGGATTGTCCGCCGTTCAGATGGCGGAAGAAGCCATGAAAGTGGAGCAGGGCTTTGACATGGTGCTGATCGACTGGCAGATGCCGGATATCAGCGGTGTTGAGACGGCGCGCCAGATGCGGAAGATCGTGCCGGCGCAGGTTCCTATTCTGATTTTGACGGCATATGATATCGACAGCATTGAGAAGCAGGGGATTGAGGTGGGAATTGACGGATTTTTGCAAAAACCGTTCTTCCTCAGCAACTTTAGAATGGTCGTACAAAATATGAAAGGGGGAGCCGGCAGACATGATGCGGGCAGCGGACAGGAAGAGGTACTGGCGGGTAAGCATATTCTTATCGCAGAGGACAATGAACTGAATTCGGAAATCCTGTTAGAGCTGCTGGCCATGACGGGAGCCGTCTGTGATCTTGCCAGAAATGGTAAAGAAGCGCTTACTATGTTTGAAAGTTCTATGGCAGACCGGTATGATGTGATCCTGATGGATGTACAGATGCCTGTTATGAATGGCTATGAGGCCACCGGAGCGATCAGAACGTGCAGCCATCCACAGGCTGAGACAATACCGATCATTGCCATGACGGCAAATGCCTTTGCGGAGGATATCAAGGATGCGCTGGATGCCGGCATGAATGAACATGTGGCTAAGCCGGTAGATATGGAGCGGCTCAAGGCGGTGATCAGAGAAGTCACGAGTTAAATATTTTGTGTTTTTTTGATGGTTCTTGGTTTTTTCTAAAAACGGCTTGTCAAATATGTCATATTTTGCTACGATAAATAGGACATTGCATGAGGGCAATGATCGGTTTGCGTAATTAATTTATTTTCTTAAATGTAGGAGGGAAAAGTAAGATGAATGATGCAACAACAGCTGCTGTAGCGGCAGGACTCACGGTGTACTATGTAATTATTCTTGCGGTTATGATCGTAAGTTTGGTTGGAATGTGGAAGATTTTTGTAAAAGCCGGCAGACCCGGCTGGGCAGCAATCGTACCGTTTTATAACACTTACTGTCTGTGCGAGATGTCTTTTGGAACCGGTTGGTTATTCCTGTTAATGTTGGTTCCCTGCGTAGGACAGATTATGATGATCATTATGTGGATCAAATTGGCGCAGGCATTTGGTAAGGGTGCAGGTTTTGGTATTGGAATTCTGTTCTTCCCCTTTGTGTTCCTGCCGATGCTTGGATTTGGCGATGCAGAGTATGTTGGTCCTGCACAGGGTTAATTCAGGATACACGATAAGCGCATAGAGAAGAGTATGAAACAGCCTTTGTATTTTTTTTAATACAAAGGTTGTTTTTTGATTTTTATTATGCTATAAACAAATTATATCAAAAATGCGGTGAAGGAGACTCACCTTGCGGGAAACGACAGGAATACGGCGTCACCGACTGAGAGCGCTGTTTGTGAAAGGCAGGGAACGGGAACACTCCGGAGCAGATTACCTGAATTGTATATGAGCGATACGGATGCTTGTTTGTGTTGGTTTGAACATACATGACATGTGTGTCATAATATGCACTAGGGTGATACGTTGCACGCGTTAAGTGCTAAGAGTGGGTAAGGCGAAGAAGCACCTTGTTGGAGGTGTCGGCTTATCAATGCGGGTGGTACCGCGGATAATCATAACTATCCGTCCCGGAATGCAGAAATGCATTCCGGGACTTTTTTGCGCGAATCAGCAGAGCCAGAGAGGCGCCGGAAGGAGCGCCATGGGAAGCATGGAAGCGCAGAGCGTCCCGGAATGCGGTATAGGAAGGGAGAACAAAAGCAATGACAATCAAAAACATCTACAGAGACGTAACTTTACAACAAATTAGTGAGTCTGACATCGGCAAAGAAATCCGCGTGGCAGGATGGATCGAAAATATCAGGGATCACGGCGGCGTGTCGTTTGTGGATTTGCGCGATATGTACGGCGTATTACAGGTCGTTATGCGGGATACCACGTTACTGGACGGGTTATCCAGGGAGATGAGCGTATCTGTCGAGGGATTGATCGAGCAGAGGGATGAGGAGACATACAATTCCAGGATTCCCACGGGTACCATAGAACTGGAGGCGCATAAGGTTGATGTGCTCGGCAGGGTTTACAGGCCGCTTCCGTTCGAGATCATGACGTCGAAAGAGACGAGGGAAGACGTGCGTTTGAAATACCGGTACCTTGACCTGCGTAACCAGAAAGTGAAAGATAACATTGTATTCCGCTCCAAAGTTATTGCTTATCTGCGGGAGAAAATGACGGAAATGGGTTTTCTGGAGATTCAGACACCGATCCTGTGCGCCTCATCGCCGGAGGGAGCCAGAGATTATATTGTGCCCTCCAGAAAGTACAAAGGAAAATTTTACGCACTGCCTCAGGCGCCTCAGCAGTACAAGCAGCTTTTGATGGTGTCGGGATTTGATAAATATTTTCAGATTGCTCCCTGTTTCAGAGATGAGGATGCCAGAGCAGACCGCTCGCCGGGAGAATTCTATCAGTTGGATTTCGAGATGAGTTTTGCCACCCAGGAAGATGTGTTCCGGGTTGGCGAGGAAGTGCTTGGTGCGACATTTGAGAAATTTGCGCCAAAAGGGTATCAAGTGACGAAAGCACCCTATCCGGTCATCAGCTATCGACAGGCCATGCTGGAATTCGGCACGGACAAACCGGATCTGCGTAACCCCTTGCGGATCATGGACCTGACTGAATTTTTTCAGGCATGTACGTTTAAGCCTTTTCATGGAAAGACAGTGCGGGCAGTCAAAGTTCATGGGCAGATGTCCAAAGGATTTCATGAGAAACTGCTGAAATTTGCTACAGATATGGGGATGGGAGGACTCGGTTATCTGGAGGTGGCTGAAGATATGAGTTACAAAGGACCTATCGACAAGTTCATCCCGGAGGAAAAGAAAGGTGAGTTAGCAGCATACGCAGGGCTTGCGGCAGGCGACACCATTTTCTTTATCGCAGATCAGGAAGCGCGTGCAGCGTATTATGCGGGGCAGATTCGCACGGAGCTTGGGGTAAAGCTTGATTTGCTTGAAAAAAATGCATACCGGTTCTGCTATGTCAATGATTTTCCAATGTTTGAGCTTGATCCGGAGACGAAGCAGATCGGATTTACGCACAATCCTTTCTCCATGCCTCAGGGCGGACTGGAAGCTTTAAACAGTATGGATCCGCTCGCAGTTCTGGCTTATCAGTATGATATCGTATGTAATGGTGTGGAGCTGTCTTCCGGGGCGGTTCGTAACCATGATATGGATATTATGGTGAAAGCATTTGAAATCGCAGGGTATGACGAATGGACGCTGCGGAATAAATTCGGAGCGCTGTACAGTGCTTTTCAGTTTGGCGCGCCGCCCCATGCAGGCATGGCGCCCGGGATAGACCGTATGATCATGCTGCTCAGGAACGAAGATAACATCAGGGAGGTGATCGCGTTCCCTATGAGCGGATCAGCGCAGGATCTGATGTGTGGGGCTCCGAATGATGTGACGGAACAGCAGCTTCGGGAAGTGCATATCAAGGTGAGGAGTTAAGAAAGGAGAGGGCTATGGCAAATAGTATTAGCGATGAGACGATCGAGTATGTAGGTATTCTGGCGAAGCTTGAACTGTCCGACGATGAGAAAGAACGGGCCAAGTCGGATATGGGAAGAATGCTTGATTATATTGATAAGCTGGGTGAATTGGATACCGACGGTGTGGAACCGATGTGCCATGTATTTCCCGTGCAGAATGTGTTTCGCGAGGATGAGGTGGCAAATGGGGATGTGAGGGATGCTATGCTTGCAAATGCACCTGAGGAGAAAGACGGAATGTTTGTGGTGCCCAGAACGTTTGAGTAGTCGGGATCCTCTTTCATACGGGATTATGAGTATGAGGAGAAGAGGGAACAAGGATAGGTGAAAGGAGACGGACTTCCTATGAGTATACTGGATATGACTGCAGTAGAGCTTGCAGAGGCGATCAGAGCGGGGCGGGCGACTGCTGTGGAAGCAACGGAGGCGGCGCTTGCCCGCATAGAACAATCAGATCAGGTCTATCGCTGCTACGTGACGGTAGACAGAGACGGCGCGCTTGCCCAGGCCGTAAAAGTGCAGGAGAAGATCGAGGCGGGAGAGATTGCGGGTGCGCTTGCGGGCGTGCCGGTGGCGGTTAAGGATAACCTGTGTACGGAGGGGCTGCGGACTACCTGCGCTTCCAGGATTCTGGCCAATTTTGTGCCTGCTTACACGGCGGAGGCAGTGTTAAACCTTAAGAAAGCAGGAGCTGTCATTCTTGGCAAGACCAATATGGATGAGTTTGCTATGGGTTCTACTACGGAGACGTCGGCTTATGGGGTGACAAGAAATCCCTGGAATATAGAGCATGTACCGGGGGGATCCTCAGGTGGTTCTGCGGCGGCAGTGGCAGCAGGTGAATGCTATTATGCCCTGGGGTCTGATACTGGCGGCTCCATCAGGCAGCCGGCGTCTTACTGCGGTATGGTGGGTATGAAGCCCACGTACGGCACGGTATCCCGGTACGGGCTGGTCGCCTATGGGTCGTCTCTGGATCAGATCGGACCTTTGACAAAAGATGTGACGGACTGTGCAGCAGTGCTTGAGGTGATCGCATCCCATGATGAGAAAGATTCCACTTCCGTAGAGCGGCAGGATACAGATTTTACTTCCGCGCTCACGGATGATATACAGGGTATGCGCATCGGCATTCCTAACGATTATTTTGGAGACGGACTTGACGAGGATGTGAAGAGGGCGGTGCTTAAGGCAGCGGAAGATCTGGAGAGAAAAGGAGCTGTTGTAGAGCGCTTCGACTTAAGCTTGGTGGAGTACGCGGTTCCTGCTTATTATACGATCGCGGCGGCAGAGGCCAGTTCCAATCTGGAGCGGTTTGACGGAATCAAATATGGATACCGGACGAAAGACTATGCAGGACTTCACAATATGTATAAGAAATCCCGTTCCGAGGGATTTGGAGAAGAAGTGAAGAGACGTATCATGCTAGGCTCTTTTGTGCTCAGCTCCGGGTACTATGATGCCTACTATTTAAAGGCGCTGCGGGTGAAAGCGTTGATCAGAAAAGCTTTCGACGAGGCGTTTGGCAGATATGATGTGATCCTTGGGCCGGTGGCGCCCACCACAGCGCCGAAGCTGGGGTTAAGTCTTGTGGATCCGATCAGGATGTATTTGAGCGATATCTATACGATCGCCGTGAATCTTGCGGGACTGCCGGCCATCAGCCTGCCCTGCGGCCAGGACAAGAGCGGACTGCCTATCGGACTGCAGTTGATCGGGGATTGTTTTCAGGAGAAAAAGCTGATCCGGACGGCGTATGCCTACGAGAGAGTCAGGGGCGCATTCCGGTTGAACATGACAGCATCGGAACAGGAGGGAGACAGTCATGAGTAAAATGATGCAGGACGACTTTTCAGGTTACGAAACAGTCATTGGACTGGAGGTGCATGTGGAGCTTGCCACGAGGACGAAGATTTTCTGCGGCTGCTCCACCGCCTTTGGCGCAAAACCTAATACACAGACCTGTCCGGTGTGCACAGGTATGCCGGGTACCCTTCCTGTTCTGAACAGGCAGGTACTGGAATATGCCATTGCGGTGGGATTTGCTACCAACTGCGAGATCACCCGCTATGCCAGATTCGACAGGAAGAACTATTTTTACCCAGACAATCCGCAGAACTATCAGATCTCTCAGCTTTATCTGCCGATCTGCACAAAGGGCGCCGTGGAGATTGAGACGGAAGCAGGCGGTGTAAAGAGAGTTGGCATTCATGAGATCCACATGGAGGAAGATGCAGGCAAGCTGATCCACGATGAGTGGGAGGAATGTTCCCTGGTGGATTATAACAGATCCGGCGTGCCTCTGATCGAGATCGTATCGGAACCGGATATGCGCAGCGCGCAGGAGGTTATCTCCTATCTGGAGAAGCTGCGCCTGCTCATCCAGTATCTGGGAGCGTCTGACTGCAAACTGCAGGAGGGTTCCATGCGGGCAGACGTGAATCTGTCTGTGCGCAAGGCGGGTGCGGCAGAGTTTGGTACGAGGACGGAGATGAAAAACCTGAATTCTTTTAAGGCAATCTCCAGAGCCATTGCGGGAGAGACACAGCGCCAGATCGATCTGATCGAATCCGGTGAAAAGGTCGTGCAGGAGACGAGACGGTGGGACGATGCCAGGGGGGAATCTTATGCCATGCGGAGTAAAGAAGATTCGCAGGACTACCGTTATTTTCCGGATCCTGACCTGCCGCCTATTGTGGTGAGCGATGAGATGCTTGCGCAGATTAAGGCAGGACAGCCGGAATTCCGTACGGAAAAGATGAAGCGGTATAAGGAAGAGTTTGACATTCCGGATTACGACATCGATATTATTACTGGTTCCAAGCATATGGCGGATCTCTTTGAGGAAGCGACGGCAATCTGTGCACAGCCTAAGAAAGTGTCCAATTGGCTTATGGGAGAGACGCTGCGGCTGATGAGAGAGAATGACGTGGACGCATCCGATCTGCGTTTCTCGCCGGAGCATCTGGCGAAGCTGATCGCGCTTGTGGATGCCAGAACGATCAACAATTCTGTGGCGAAAGAAGTGTTTGAGGTGATGTTTGAACAGGATGTGGATCCGGAGCGGTATGTGGAGGAAAAGGGATTAAAAACCGTCAACGATGAAGGCGCGCTGCGAAAGACCATAGAGGAAGTGATCGCAGCTAATCCCCAGTCCGTGGAAGATTACAGGAACGGGAAAGAGAAAGCCATCGGTTTTCTGGTAGGGCAGACAATGAAAGCCATGAAAGGCAAGGCAGATCCCGGAATGGTGAACCAGGTACTGCGGGAACTCCTGTGAGGAGTCAACCCTCTCCAAGCTGCAGGTATTCCAGGAAACGAATCACGATTTTAGGATCCTGATTCGTGACCGGAATGCCGATGACCACATCGGAGGGATGCCCCTGATATGTGTAAGAGCGTTCCTTGAGATAATCGTATAATCCGGATTCTGCAAGCAGATTGTCCTCGGTGAGGATGATGCCTACGGCCATGGGTTGTTCCATAGTGGAGGGATCACGGTGGTCGATGTTGAGAGCAGCGGCTTCTTCCAACGCATTCTGTTCGGACTGCGGATCCGTATCGGTATCATCTCCATGGTCAAAGGTAGCGGCGTCCGTGTAATAGAAATAGGGACGGTAGCGCTCAATTTCTTCCGGAGTCATGATATCTTCCGGGCGGTAGAAATACTCAAATTGTGCATAATATTCAAAAGTTTCGGTATCGGCAGCCAGGGCGCTCACGGTTCCTGCCTGTATCATGGCAAACATTTTCTGTTCGTTGGACATACGGTACTGAGGATCCGTGGCCTCGGCCAAGGCTACGGATGTGTCGATATAGACCTGATATTCATCGGGATCGATCTGGGCATATTCCTGAAATTCTTCAGCCCATTTGGTAGTTATCTCATTCTCAAAAGAGGGAGATACCGTGTTGATCAGAGCGGCATAGAAAGCGTAATCTTTATTGTTGACGTACTGGACGATAAATGAGATCACGGCTATGCTCACGGCAATGACGACAAGAGCGTGTATCTTGTAATATTCCCAAAAGTAAGCCATTTTCTGTTGAAAGCTCATTGTGCTGAGCGCTTTTTTCTGCTGTTCTCTGATCTCTTCTACAACTGACATGAGGAACTCCTTATATTCTGGCATATTAGATTAATTTGTTCTTAGCATAAGATTTTATGCTGACAATGTCAATAAAGGGATTCTGTAGATTGTATGAATTTTTTGTGAAATATCCATAACTGTAAAGTATAGTGAGTTTTCAATAATGCGCTTGACATTATGCTAAAAACCATATAACATAAAGGCATCGGAGAAATTCTAACAGATGTGCATTCTGCACGTTCATGACAGTTTCTGTCAGATTTTTCTTTTACACAGCAACAGAAAATATGACAGAGAAGCGTTACTGCAATTGTACAATGCCTTGAACGGAACAGAATATGAGGATGCATCGCAGCTTCAGATTGTTACGATTGAGAGTGCGGTCTATGTTATGATGAAAAATGATCTGGCATATTTGTTGGCAGGCACGTTAAGCATGTATGAGCATCAGAGCACCTGGAACCCTAACATGCCGGTTCGATTTCTGCTATATTTGGCACAGGAATACCAGACAGTCATTGAACAGGCGGAAGAGAGTCTGTATGGGACGAAGCAGATTGTTCTGCCAACGCCGCAGTGCGTGGTGTTCTATAACGGGACAAAAGATATGTTGGATGAACAGGTGTTGAGGCTGTCGGATGCATTTCAGAATAAGCGGAGCAGGGCGGATGTGGAACTTACGGTGCGGATGTATAATATTAATTATGGACATAGCAGCGCTTTGCTTGAGAAATGCAGAGTTCTGGGGGAATATGCTGAATTTGTGAGCGTTGCCAGAGAACATGTATCTGAAAGAAAGAATACGGAAACGGCGCTGTTGGATGCAGTAAATTATTGTATTGAGAACGGAATTTTGAAAGATTTTCTTCGAAAGAACCGTGCGGAGGTGCTTGGGATGTTATTGGAAGAGTTTGATGTGGAGAAGTACGAAAGGTCACTTAAGAAAGAGGGACGCGAAGAAGGAATTCGAGAGGGAATAGAACAAGGAATAGAACAAGGTATCCGATGTATGGTTGAGGCGCTGCAGGAAGCAGGACAGACGAGAGAATATGCAGTGAGTAAGGTCGTGGAAAAATATGCACTTTCAGAAGCGGAGGCCGTAAGAAGCGTGGACCGGTATTGGCGATAAGCTGGGAACAGGTTTGTTTTAGGCGACAGGGAGGTTAAGTTATTTGTACAATGTGCCGATAACAATAGCATGACAAAAAAATATCGTACGAAGCAGAATGACAAGGAAGGTCGGGTTAACTATCATGGATGATAAGAAGCAGGGATAAAAATTGATGTTTATGAAAATCGCAGGCATCGGTTTTTATCCTTTTTTTGTCATGAATATGCAGCAGAGGGAATGCCATGAAAAAGAAAGATGTTTTATCCATTATAGATTCTTTGGAGAAAATAAATAACGTTATCGTGAAAAATCTGGATTCTCATATTCCTGTGCCGACGGAGACGCTGATCGATTGCCAGAATGCGGCGATTGGAATCGGTAATGAGATCGAAAAAGCGGGATCGGCAGGTGAAGAGATCGTTCATCTGTTAGAAGCCTACTGTGAAAATATCTATCAGATCAATTGCAGTCAGGATGATCTCAGTCAATGCAGGAAACTGACTAAGAAAATTCAGAAACAGTTAGTACAGGTGCGCAACCGGGTTAAATATGATCTGCCGGATGACAAGAAAAAAATAGTATTTCTCCCCTATAAAGCATCTATGTGGGATTCTTTGGAGAGTATCTGGAAAGCGGCGGATGAGGATCCGGGATGTGATGCTTATGTGGTACCGATCCCGTATTTTGATAAGAATCCGGATGGCAGTTTTAGAGAAGTGCATTATGAGGGAGAAGAATATCCGGATTATGTTCCGGTTATTTCATGGGAGGAGTTTGATCTTGCGGTCGAGCATCCGGATGTTATTTTTATTCATAATCCTTATGATGAATTTAATCTGGTGACCAGTGTGCATCCTGCCTATTATTGTAAAGAGCTGAAGAAGTGTACGGACGAATTAGTGTACATACCTTATTTTGTGCTTGGAGACATTGATCCTGACGACAAGGAGGCAGTGGAGAGTATAGAGCATTTTTGTGCGGTTCCGGCAGTAGTTTATGCGGATAAAGTGTTTGTGCAGTCTGAGAAGATGCGCCAGATTTATATTAACGTGATGTCAAAGACCATGGGGGAAGAGACAAGGAAAGTCTGGAAAGACAAGATATCAGGGCTGGGTTCTCCAAAACTTGATAAAGTATTGGATACACGGAAAGTGGAACTGAATATTCCGGACGAATGGTTGAAGATCATAGAGAAACCGGATGGAAGCTGGAAAAAAATTGTTTTTTACAATACATGTGTATCGGCATTGCTTCAACACAGTGAGAAGATGCTTCATAAGATAGAGACAGTTCTTGCTGAATTCAAGGAGAATCAGGATGAGGTTGCACTTTTATGGAGACCGCATCCGCTCGTCCAGGCAACGATAGAATCTATGCGGCCGCAGCTTTGGGCAGAGTATAAGAAGATTGTGGAGCATTATCGGGAAGAAAACTGGGGAATATATGACGACAGCGCTGATATGAACCGGGCAGTTGCACTTTCTGATGCTTATTATGGTGATCTGAGCAGTGTAGTGGTAGTGTACAAAGAGACGGGTAAGCCAATAGTATATCAGGACGTTGAGGTTTTGCATTAGAAGCAGAGTGTGATAAATTAGTATGGGGATGTGAATGAAATGAAAGTTTTGGTGACAGGTGCAGATGGGTTTATAGGAAGCCATTTGACAGAAGAATTGGTTAAAAAGGGATATTGTGTAAGGGCTTTTGTGTATTACAATTCATTTAATAATTGGGGATGGATTGACACACTTCCGAAAGAGATCATGGATCATGTTGAGATATTCCAGGGGGATATTCGGGATCCGAATGGAGTTGAGGAGGCCATGAGAGACGTCAGCGCAGTATTTCATTTGGCGGCCTTGATAGCGATTCCGTTTAGCTACCATTCTCCGGATACTTATGTGGATACGAATATAAAGGGTACGTTAAATGTATTACAGGCGTCCAGGAAACTGGCGGTAGAAAGAGTGTTAGTCACGTCAACATCCGAAGTGTATGGGACGGCGCAATATATTCCAATTGATGAAAAACATCCTTTTCAGGGGCAGTCACCATACTCTGCAACCAAGATCGGGGCGGACAGACTGGCAGAAAGCTTCTATCGTTCTTTTCAGGTACCGGTAACGATCGTAAGGCCATTTAATACGTATGGTCCAAGACAGTCTGCACGGGCTGTGATCCCGACGATCATTACGCAGCTCCTGTCTGGAAAAACAGAGATAAAGCTCGGATCGTTAACACCGACGAGAGATTTCAATTATGTAAAGGATACGGTGAATGGTTTTATATCCATTTACGAATCGGAAAGGACGATCGGAGAGGAGATCAATATAGCAACGCAGAAAGAAATATCCATAGGACAGCTTGCCGAAGAGCTCATACATCAGATTAATCCAAATGCCAGGATCATCTGTGATGAAGAGAGGCTCAGACCGGAAAAAAGCGAAGTGAATCGGCTGCTCGGATGTAATCAGAAGATCATGCGGTTAACAAAGTGGCAGCCACAATATACTTTAGAAGAGGGATTGAAACATACGATCGTTTTTCTGAAAGAAAACCTGGATCGGTATAAAATTGACATATACAATATTTAGTAATGGAGGAATCGCTGCCAGAGTATGAATACGAGTGAAATCTATATTGAGGAGCACAATACGATACTTGAAGCAATGCAGAAGTTAGACAAAAATGCACGAAAAATATTATTTTTGCATAATAATGGTGCGCTTTTGGCAACGGTTACAGACGGAGATATTCGCAGATGGATCTTAAAAGGCGGTAATCTGCAGGCTGAGATCAGAAATGTTGCTAATTACAGCCCTATGTATCTGCATGAGGGACAGGCGCATTTGGCGTTGTCTGTCATGAAAGAATATGGGATAGATGCCATACCGCTTGTAGATGATAAGCGTTCGATCAAAGAAATTATATTTCTAAATAATGCGAATCAGGAATTACCGAGGTTCAATAAAGATATTCCGGTGGTGATGATGGCAGGAGGGATTGGCGCAAGACTTTCGCCGTACACAAATATTCTGCCCAAGCCATTGATTCCGATTGGAGACTATCCGATATCGGAGCATATTATTAATCGGTTTTGCACATATGGATGCAATCGATTCTATATGATCGTTAATTACAAAAGAAATATGATAAAGGCATATTTTGATGAACTGAAGAAAGAATATCAGCTTGATTTTGTGACAGAGGAGAAACCGCTTGGAACGGGCGGAGGGATCAGTCTGTTAAGAGGGAAGATTCATGATACGTTTATCCTTACGAATTGTGATATTTTGATAGATGACGATATGACGAAAGCATACAGACAGCATATTGAGTCAGGGAATCTGATCACAATGATCTGCTCTCTGAAGAAGTTTACAATTCCGTACGGCGTGGTCAATATAGGGGAAAACGGTACGATCAAATCCATGCAGGAAAAACCGGATATGTCTTTTTTTACCAATACGGGATGTTATTTTGTGGAGCCTGAGGTGATAGAAGAACTGACATATAATGAGCCGATAGATTTTCCGGCTATCATTGAAAAGTATATGGAGCAGGAAAAGAGAATCGGAGTATATCCTATCGGGGAGGATGCATGGCTGGATATGGGGCAGTTAGATGAACTGGAGAAAATGAAAGCAAGACTTGGGTGTTGATGGACTATGGAAGATATCATCTTACTTGGAATAGGCGGCCATGCCCATAGTGTGGTTGACAGCATTGAGCAGGCGGGCCGATATAATATTGTAGGGTTTCTGGACAGGAAAGAGCTGTTAGGCACATGTTACAGAGATTATCGGGTTCTGGGAACAGATCTTGATATGTGCACATATTATGACCGTGGTGTGAAGAATGCATTTATTACAGTTGGTTTTCTGGGACAGGGAGATATCAGGAACCGGTTATACACACAGCTGAAAGACGCAGGGTATACAGTTCCGAATATTATTGATAAAACAGCAGTGGTATCTGAGAATGCTGAGCTTGCGGAGGGCATATTTGTTGGAAAAAGGGCGGTCATCAATGCAGAGGCCAGAATTGAGAGAATGTGTATCGTCAATACGGGAGCAGTTGTGGAGCATGACTGTATCGTAAAAGAGTTTTCACATATATCGGTAGCAAGCATACTGTGTGGAAATGTAGAGGTTGGACAGTCTTCTTTTGTAGGAGCCGGTGCGACGGTGCTTCAGGGTCTTTGTATTGGAAATCGATGCGTGATCGGAGCAGGAACAACAGTGAGAAAGAACGTGGAGGATCATTCTATGATGAGGGATGACAAAATAGTAAAAATGTATCGGGGGGGGGTATAAATTAACAGCCCGGAGGGGGTGTGCAGCGTGAAGATAGGATATTTTGCAGACGGACCCTGGGCTCATAAGGCATTTGATAAAATCATTTCAGACGATTCCATAGAGATTAAGTTTGTAACCGTCAGATATGATAAACAGGATGCGGAACTGCTTAGAAGAGCAGAAGAAAACGGCATTCCGGTTGAACTGAGCAAAAATATAAACTCACAGCAGTTTATTGAAAAAATAAAGATTTATAATGCAGAGCTGTTTGTGTCAATGTCATTTAACCAGATATTCAAAAAAGAGATGATAAATCTGCCGAAGCATGGGACAATTAATTGTCATGCAGGGAAATTACCTTTTTACAGAGGAAGAAATATTTTGAACTGGGCATTGATCAATGATGAGAAAGAGTTTGGGATAACAGTGCATTATCTTGATGAGGGAATCGATACGGGAGATATTATCCTGCAGGAAACCTATCCGATCACAGATGATGATGATTATAGCACACTGCTGATCAGGGCATACGAGGGATGCGCGGATGTGCTTTACCGGGCGGTCAAATTGATTCAGAATGATGAGGTAAATCCTGTCAGACAGGATGATATCGATCCGGTAGGATTATATTGCGGCATGCGTATGCCAGGGGATGAAATTACTGACTGGAGTCAGACAAGCAGGGAAATTTATAATTTTATCAGGGCTTTATGCACACCGGGGCCGCAGGCCGTTTCGTGGATTAACGGGAGAAAGATCAGCATCAATAAGGCAAGAATGATAAACGGCGCACATACATATAAGAACACCGCAGGGCAGGTAGTGGGCAGGACACGAGATGGTTTTGTCATCAAAACAGGCGATACGACATTAGAAATTACAGAGTATACGTATGCGGACAAGATAAGAATAGGAGACAGGCTGTTAAATCATGAGTAGGATTTTTATCATTGCAGAGGCAGGCGTGAACCATAACGGAAAGATTGAAATTGCGAAGCAGCTGATCGATGCGGCAGCCATGGCAGGTGCGGACGCTGTCAAGTTTCAGACATTTAAAGCGGAGAATCTTGTGTGCAGGAATGCACGCAAGGCAGCCTATCAGCTGAAAACGACAAAGCAGTCGGAATCACAGTTTGATATGCTTAAGAAACTTGAATTAACATCGGATATGCATGTGGAACTGATGCGTTACTGTCAGGAGAAAGGGATTATGTTCTTATCCACGCCATTTGATATCGACAGTCTGCATTACCTGGTGGACAGTGGCATTGACATGATCAAGATACCCTCCGGGGAGATTACTAACTATCCGCTGCTGAGAGAAGCGGGCAGGACGGGGAAGAAAATTATTCTTTCCTCCGGAATGAGTACCATGGATGAAGTTAAGGCTGCGGTGGAAGTGATAAAGGAGCACGGCAGTGACGATGTTACCGTGCTTCATTGTAATACAGAATATCCAACGCCGTATCAGGATGTAAATTTACGGGCAATGTGTACGCTGAGAGAAAATCTGAAAGTTGCCGTGGGTTATTCGGATCATACGTTGGGGATTGAGGTTCCGATTGCCGCAGCGGCGCTGGGAGCTGATGTGATAGAGAAGCATTTCACGTTGGATAAGACAATGGAGGGACCCGATCATAAGGCAAGCCTTGAACCAGATGAATTGCAGGCAATGGTCAGGGCGGTAAGAAATATAGAGGCAGCGTTGGGGGACGGCAGGAAAGCACCGTCGGAATCAGAAAAGGGAAATATCAGTATTGCGCGCAAAAGTATTGTCGCAAAATGTGATATAGAAGCAGGAGAATTATTGACGGAGAGCAATCTTACGACTAAAAGGCCCGGAACAGGAATTTCACCTATGCAATGGAATCAGGTGATCGGCCTGACGGCCACGAGAAAATATTATGCGGACGAGCTGATCGAATTATGAAAAAAGTATGTATTGTAACAGGAACAAGAGCTGAATATGGGTTGTTAAAGCCGGTCATTGATAAAGTATACAGGTCTGATCAACTGGAATTGCAGTTAGTGGTCACCGGCATGCATCTTTCGACGGAGTTCGGTCTGACCTATAGGGAGATTGAGGAGGATGGATATCCGATCGCATCCAAGATAGAGATGCTTTTGGGATCGGATACACCGGTAGGAATCACAAAATCCATGGGGGTTGCCATGATCGGATTTGCAGATTGTCTGGATAGTATTAAGCCGGATCTCATGGTCATCCTGGGGGACCGCTATGAGATGCTTGTAGCGGCATCGGCGGCGATGGTAGCCGGCATACCGATCGCGCATATCCATGGCGGGGAACTGACTGAGGGTGCGATAGATGATGCGATCAGACATTCTATAACCAAGATGAGTTATCTGCATTTTACCACCACCGAAGAGTATCGAAACCGGGTGATTCAGTTGGGAGAAGAACCGCAAAGAGTATACAATGTAGGATCGTTGGGGGTAGAGAATATAAAAGAGCAGAAACTGATGCAAAGAGCAGAGCTGGAGCACAGCATTGGTTTTTCGCTTGATCAGCCCTATGTGATGGTCACATTCCATCCGGTTACATTAGAGAAGAATATGGCACGGCAGCAATTCGAGAATCTGCTTTGCGCGCTGGATGAACTTGACAGATATAAAATTATTTTTACAAAAGCAAATGCGGATGCAGAGGGCAGGATCATCAATCAGTTGATTGATGCGTACGTAAATAAAAACAGTGACCGGGCGGCGGCATTTACTTCTTTGGGAATGTTACGTTATCTAAGCGCCTTACAGCAGTGTGAAATGGTCATTGGAAATTCATCCAGTGGTGTGATTGAAGCTCCGTCGTTTAAAATTCCTACTGTGAATATAGGCAATCGGCAGTCAGGACGGGTACACGCCGCATCGGTCATTGACTGCGGGAACAGTGTGGAAGATATAAGAAGGGCGGTCAAAGAGGCCGGGGAATTAAGGCAGAGTACAGCGCTTGCCGGCATAGAGAATCCATACGAAAAGCAAGGTACATCGGATAAGATTTTTGATGAAATACAAAGATTTTTGCTTCAGGATAGAATGGCAGACAAGAAATTTTATAATATTTCATTTCAATAGAACAATGGCTATACGAGGGGATATGGAAAGATGAGTATGAAGATTTGTGTGATCGGATTAGGATCCATGGGAAAGCGAAGAATAAAACTTCTCAGGAATATAGATGAGCACATAGTGATCATAGGGATCGATAATAACAGGGAGAGGGCGAAAAGTGTTGAAGATCAGTTCGGAATAAACTGTTATGCCGGATTAGCAGATGTTCATGAAGAAATCGACTGTGCATTTGTGTGTACATCTCCACAATACCATGGGGGAATCATTAAAGAGTGTCTTGAAAATAATCTCCACGTCTTTTCCGAAATCAATCTTATAGACGACTTATATGATGAAAATATCAGGTTGGCCGGACAGAAAGAAAAAGTATTGTTTCTCTCGTCGACTCCCATGTATAAAGAGGAGATACGGATGATCGGCAAAAGGGTTAAACTAAGCAGTATGCCGTGCGCATATCAATATCATGTGGGGCAGTACCTTCCGGACTGGCATCCCTGGGATAATTTGAAAGATTTCTTCATAAGCAATAAGAGTACAAATGGCTGCCGGGAAATTCTGGCAATTGAGCTGCCGTGGATACAAAATATATTTGGGAAAATTACGAAAGTACATGTGATCAAAAAAAATCTTACCACATTACAACTGGATTTTCCGGATACATATCTTATTCAGACAGAGCATGAGAGCGGCAGTGTGGGAAGCCTGACGGTGGATGTTGTAAGCAGACAGGCAGTTAGAACATTAGAGATTTTTAATGAAGAACTATATATTAAATGGGACGGAACACCGGAAACACTGTATGAAAAGGATATCGTATCGGGCGAAATGAAGCAGATACCGGCCGGAGAGTATATTCACGAAGAGGGATACAGTGAATCCATTAATGAATATGCATATATGAAAGAAATAGAAGAATTTTTTGATGTAATACAGGGAAAAGAGCCTGTATACGGCTTCGAATCTGACAAGGAAACATTGAAGATCATTGATGATATTGAAAGGTAAGGTGGATGAAATGAGTAAGAATGAGGAATATGGAAAAAAAGCGCACATGCTGGTACCTGCCGGAGCACATACTTACAGCAGAACTGACGAAGTATTTCCGGGGAATGCACCCAGAGTTATTGAACGCAGTAAAGGCGTGTATACATGGGATGTAGATGGGAATGAGTACATTGATTATGGAATGGCATGCAGATCAGTCACGATTGGGTATGACTATGACAGGATTTCAGACGCTGCCATAAGGCAGATACATAATGGAAACACCGCCACAAAAGCATCCAAAATCGAAGTGGAAGCTGCAGAAGCGATGTGTGATCTGTTCCCGTGGGTCGACATGATCAAGTTTGCCAAAAATGGTTCCACAGTGACAACGGCGGCAACCAAACTGGCACGAGCCTATACAGGGAGAAAATATATTGCGCGCTGTAAGGAGCATTCATTCTTTTCCTATGATGATTGGTTTATCGGCGATACGGTTATGAACGCAGGTATTCCGAAAGAGATACAGGATCTGACGCTGCAGTTTTCCTTTAATGATATCGATTCCGTCAAGAATCTGTTTGAACAGTATAAGGGTGAGATCGCAGCGCTTATCATGGAACCCTGTGATACAGAAGAACCCACCAATAACTTCCTGCAGGAAGTACGTAAGCTGTGTACGGAGTATGGTGTGGTATATATATTGGATGAAATGATAACGGGATTTAGATGGGATCTGCAGGGCGCGTGCAAATATTATGGCGTGGAACCGGATCTGGTTACTTTCGGAAAAGGAATGGCCAATGGTTTTTCCGTTGCGGCGCTGGGCGGCAAAAGGGAGATCATGGATATGGGCGGTCTGACGCCCGGCAAAGAGAGAGTCTTTTTGATCTCTACAACGCATGGGGCGGAGATGAGCAGTTTAGGAGCATTAGTTGAGACGATCAATGTATATAAAGAATTAAATGTCACGGATCAGATATGGAAGATGGGCAAGAGTCTTGTAAACGGACTGCGTGAGATCGCAAAAGAATACTCATTGCAGGATCATTTCTATATTGAGGGGGCTGAATGCTCTCCGAATCTTGTGATATGTGGAAAAGACCGACAGGTATCTTTAGAGTATAGAACGGTATTTCTGCAGGAGATGATCAGATCGGGAATACTCATGCCATATATAGCGATCGCATATCAGCATACGAACAAAGAGATAGACAGAACTTTAGAGGCGGCAAGAAATGCGATGAAAGTCTATAGCGATGCATTGAACAGTGATGCGGGCAGATTTATTGAGGGAAATATTATCAAGCCGGTGTTCAGAAGATATAACTAGAAGAACATAAATTGAAAGGTAAGGATGCGCGGTGTATAAGAAATGCAAAATACTGGCAGTCATAACAGCCAGGGGTGGTTCCAAAGGACTGCCGGGGAAAAATATAAAGTCGATGAATGGGAAGCCGCTGATCGCCTGGACGATTGAACAGGTTAAAAGCAGTGAGCTGATAGATAAACTGGTTATTTCCACTGACAGCAGTGAAATAGCGCGGGTGTGCGAACAGTACGGGGCGGCAGTGCCGGAGCTTCGCCCTGAGTATCTGGCTACGGATCAGGCATCCTCAATGGATGTTCTTGAATATGTATTGCAAAATGAAGAAAATGCAGGTGAAAGCTACGATTACATGATATTATTGGAGCCGACTTCACCGTTGCGTAAAAAAGGCGATCTGGACCGTATGATCAGACTTGCTGTCGATAATCCCGAAAGAGATGGCGTGATCTCAGTTGGTAAAATTCAACTGGAGCATCCTATGATAGCTAAAAAGATTTCAGGAGAGGGAGTGATCGTGCCGTATATTGAGGCGATAGCCGAAGCGTATCAGCGGCAGCAGCATGACGAGGCGCTGTTTCCCTATGGCGTAGGCTACTTGATCAAAACTTCAGTGTTCAGGCAAGAGCATAAAATATATACCTCAAATGTACTGCCTTACTATATAGAGCGCTGGCAGAATTATGAGATAGATGATATCTATGATTTTAAATGTATAGAGACGATCATGCAAATGGAGGGAGATAAGCTGTGAATAAATTTCTGGTAATTGGATTAGGTTCCATGGGGAAAAGGCGCGTGAGGTGTCTGCAGGCATTAGGTGTCCTGAGTGAGGACATTATCGGAATGGATCAGAGGGAAGACCGGTGTGAAGAAGCTAAGGAAAAATATGGGATCCGTATTGTCAGCGATGAAACGGAAGTGGATTTTTCCATGATAAAAGCGATCATCGTATCACTTCCTCCGGATAAACATTTCGAGGGGATTCAGGTAGCTCTCAAATATAATAAACCCGTATTTGTTGAGGCCAGCGTTGTTTTGGAAGATGTGGTCAAAATAAGGGACAGCAACGTAAATAATGTATTTATCGCCCCGTCAGGTACCTTTATATTCCATCCGGTGGTTAAGAAGATAAAAGAGATAATAGACTCCGGGAAGTACGGAAAAGTGGGTAACTTCTCATACCATAGCGGGCAGTATCTTCCGGATTGGCATCCGTGGGAGAGCGTAAATGATTTCTATGTCAGCAAAAGGATTACCGGTGGCGCCAGGGAGATCGTGCCATATGAGCTGACTTGGCTGGTTCATCTTCTGGGATACCCTAAGCAGGTAAAAGGCTATTTTAGAAAGACAGTGGATGTAGGGTGCGATATTGAGGACAGCTACGTGTGCTCGATGGATTACGGGGATATGCTGGGCATGCTGTTGGTTGATGTCGTAGGGCGCAATGCCCTGAGGAATCTGGTGATCAATTTTCAAAATGCCCAGTTGCAATGGTATTGTGATATAGATCGTCTGGAAGTGTATGATGCCAGAACCGGCCAGTGGGAGACAATTGAAATACAGGATATGATACATGAAGAGGGCTATAGCAAAAATATTAATGAAAATATGTATATAGACGAGATTGATGCTTTCCTGCAGGGAATTGAAGATCCGGAGAAATATCCGAATACAGTGGATCAGGATTTACAGATTTTGGAGATTTTAAAACAAATTGAGGATTCAGACGGGGGTTTTGACAGAAAACAGGTATGAGAGTAGCGTTGTATCAAATGCATATAGCTTGGGAAGATAAAGAAACCAACTATTTATGTTTGGAAAAGAAACTGGATGAAATAAGGGAAAGAAAGACAGATCTGATTCTTCTGCCGGAAATGAGTTTTACTGGGTTCTCCATGAATACGGATGTGACGAAAGAAAATCATCTGGAGACAATCGACAAAATGGCGGGTTATGCGAGGCGGTTTCAGCTCGCAATAGGATTTGGATGGGTCAAAGACTGTGGAGAGAAGTCAGAGAATCACTACACTGTCGTAGATAAGGATGGAAGAATTCTTGTTGACTACGCAAAGATTCATCCGTTTTCTTTCTCAGGGGAAGATTTGAAATTTCAGGGAGGCAGGAGCATTAAGAGTTTTTTGCTTGAAGATATTTCATTTACGCCGTTTATCTGTTATGATCTTCGTTTTCCCGAGGTGTTTCAGGCTGCATCTAAGACGTCGCATGTCATTATTGTTCCGGCAAACTGGCCGCAGAAAAGAAGCGAGCATTGGAAATGTCTGCTCCGTGCAAGAGCTATTGAAAATCAGGTATATATCATTGCCGTGAATTGTGTTGGCGAAATCGGCGGACTACAATACGCAGGCGATAGCTGCGTGATCAATCCCAACGGGGAAATTGAGTTGGAGCGCTCCGGACAGGAGGGAATCTTAGAGTATGAATTAACGGATGATGTGGATGCGTACAGAGACGCTTTCCGCGTAAAAGATGACAGGAGAGAAGCGTTGTATCAGAGATTCATGAACAGCGGCAGGGAAGAGTTTGGAAACGGTACATGAATGGAGGCTTGAGATTATGTCAGAGACTGGAAATGAGAATATATTCCTTAGGGGAGGCAATAACGGAGAAATTGTTTTTAAAGAGTTTGTTGACGACGATGAAGACTTTGCGACATATTTGTCATGGTTAAGGAATATTAAACTGATAGAAATGATCGGACGGCAGGAATATCTTCTTGCAATGGATATCGATCAGATCAGGCTATATGTCAAGAACTTAAATCTGAGTGAGAACGACAGCTTCTTTAAGGTTTATTATGAAGAAACTTTTATAGGCACATTTAAAGTTGGGCATATTGACTGGAGATTGGGAAGCGCTGACCTGGGTATCATGATCGGAGACTCGAATTTCCAGAAAAAGGGACTGTCAACAAAGATTATGCAGTTGGGAATAGAATATTCGTTTGGCACCTTGGGGTTAAGAAGGCTGACAGGAGGATGCTATGTGGATAATGCGGCGATGTGCAGATGTTTTGAGGCATGCGGTTTCCAATTGGAGGGCAGAAGAAGAGAAGCAGTTACGCTGGGGGATCGGTATACTGACCATATGCTATATGGATTGTTAAAGAAAGATATGCAAAATGATAAATTATAAAGGAGAGACAGATTATGAAAATATGTAAAAAGTGTATTATGGCTGATACGCGTCCCAGACTGAAATTTGATGAAAAGGGTGTATGTGCTGCATGTGAATGGAGTGAAATTAAGAAAACCCAGATTAATTGGGAAGAGCGTTATAAGGAATTACATGACCTGTGCGATATGATTCGGGGAAAACAGCAATATGATTGTATTGTTCCGGTTAGCGGCGGGAAAGATTCGACATATGTTGCGGATAAAATGAAAAATGAATTTAACTTGAATGTGTTAACGGTTACGATCACACCGCCGTTGGAAACAGAACTGATTCAGAATAACCTGAAGAGGTTTTTAGGACATGGGTATGATCATTTAAAGGTTACGCCTAATATGAAGATAGCACAGGAAATTAGTAAGTTTGGTTTTGTCGAGCAGGGTAGACCATTACTTAGTTTTACTTCCTGTGTTAATTCCGTAATGTTCCGGTTTGCAGTTGATTTGAAAATTCCGCTGATCATGTTTGGAGAAGAGGGAGAAACAGAGTATGGCGGCTCCACTGAGATGCGTTATGTTCCGTATTATGATACGGATTATGCAATCAAAGTGTATACGGAGGGAAATGATCCTACCAACTTCTTAAATGGAAAATATTCAGAAAGGGAAATGAGCCTCTGGCTGTATCCGGATAAGGAAAAAATACAGGAAACCGGATTGAAAGTGGGTCATTGGTCTTATTACGAAAACTGGGATCCGTACAGGAACTATGAGTTCGCAAGAGATCATTATGGAATGCAGGTTCATGAGGGACGAAACGTAGGCACATACACGGATTTTGGCCAGGTTGATACGCCTTTATATGAACTTCATACATATATGATGTATCTTAAATTTGGGTTTGGACGTGGATTGCAGGATGCATGTATTGATATCAGAGCAGGCAGACTGTCGCGCGAAGAAGCCGTACGAATTGTAAATAAATATGATGGCGAGTATCCGGAAAAGAGTATTCCGCAGTTCCTTGACTACTTTGAGATGAGTAAAGAAGAGTTTGACGCGGTTCTTGACAGACACGCAAACAAGGAACTGTTTGAGAAGAAGGACGGAATATGGCGTCCGACTTTCGTGATCAAATAAAGTGTGTCATATGAGAGAACGATTTGGTGTATTTCATAGACAAGGAGGTACTTTGGAATCTGATGTCAATTAGAAATGAACAGGAATTTATCAAAAAGAATAGAAAATATTGGAGTGAGCATACTGCGCCAGCGGCAAATCATGGCGGGATTATTTTAGTAGAGGGACAGCTCATGGGAGCGCCCAATTATTTATTGAGAAATGCCGTGTCAGCCAGAGCCGCGCAGGAAGCATTGGGTGGGAAGATTGTTGTTGTTCTCGACACATCTCTGGAGAGTGAAACGAGAATAAAGGCATTGTGCCGTTCTTTTGGAATTACCAAGTTTATTAATATACATGGCATGAAGATTCCGTACAAAGCAAAAATAAGGGCTTTAATGGAATGCTTAAAAGTATTTCTGAAAAATAATCCTGACCAATTGCTCAAGTTGTCATATAACGGTATAAATATGGGGCATTTGCTCTATGACGATATATTGCACAATGATATAAAAAGTAATGGAAGAAGTAAGCATTATACAATAAACAGGATTGATGCGTTTTGTATTAAGCATATATATAACTTTTACATAAAAGCGTATATTTATGACAGCATTATGCGGCAGAACGATATCAGAGCATATGTGTCCACACATACGGTATATACGGAATATGGCATATTACCATTTATGGCAGTTGAACGGCATATCCCGGTCGTGTATTCGGATGATTATTCATATGCGGTTATTAATGTAAATAAGGAATTATATGCACACGATAGAATCAGACATTATGTTGACAAAATTATACAATCTGCAAGCAGTAAAGAGCTGATCGCAAGGGCCGAAAAAGATCTTAGAGAGAGAATGGACGGCTATGGGAATGTAGATACAAAACTGGCATATTCAAATGATAAGAGAAGTTATGAAAGAAAAGAACTGGTTAGAAAATTAGGGATAAAAGATCAAAAACCGATCGTATTTATATTTGCGCATGTATTCCGGGATTCGCCTCACATATCGTCACATCTGCTGTATCGTGACTACTATCAGTGGTTGGAAGATACTTTGGTATGTGCGGATCAAATCGACGGAGTAAATTGGGTTGTGAAAGAACATCCGTCAGGAGAAAAGCTCTATAAAGAAAAGGGAGGGGTTTCGGATATCTTAAAAAGGAGAAAGCTCTCAAATATTTTCTCCTGTCCGCCGGATTTAAATACAAAAAGTATAGCGAAGGTTGCCGATGCGGTGCTGACTTGTCAGGGAACAGTCGGCATTGAGTGCAGTTGTCTGGGTATCCCGGCGGTGGTGTGCGGCAAAGCTTTTTATACGGGATTTGGGTTTACGATCGAACCTAAAACTATCAGACAGTACAGAGAAATATTAGGCAGGATGAAAAATATCAAAAAACTAAGCGATGAGCAGATCGAAAAAGCAAAGGAGGTATATTCTGCGTATCAAATATATTATGGGAATCAACAGGTTTTATTAAATAATGACATTCTTGACTGTGTTTGGGGGTATAGCCGTGAGCAAAGTGTGGAGGAAGCTTACAGACTGATCAATGCAGGATTTGATAATATGGATTTCATACATTCTTCTTTGTACCAGGATATATATCAATATTTTGAAAACAGAGAAATGAAATAGAAAGCGGGGATGAGAATGTAATGCATAAATGTATTATTTGGGGTACAGGCAATGACTATGACAGACTGTACAATTCCATTTGGCTGCAGACGTATAAGTGTAATATGGAAGTGACGGCAGTGGTTACTCAAAAAGAGAATATATATGCCAATTATATTGATCAGATACCTGTTATTTGTGCAGCAGAAGTTCAAAAAATGCAGTTTGACTATATTATAGTGTGCAGCAGCCGTTATTTTGATGATATATGTAAAGAGATACAGAGAATGGGGATATCCAGGAATAAAGTGATTGACGGACGGGTTTTTGAATATGCGGGATTTGATTATAATAAATACATTAATTTGATTGAGAACCCAGTAACTATAATCAGCGATGATTGCTGGGGGGGGGAGATTTATCACGCTTTATCGTTACCGTTTAGTTCTCCAACCATAAACATCGCATGGAAAAAGTCTGAATATGCAAGGTTTATTTCAGATTTATCTTATTATCTTGAGCAGCCCTTACAATGCGAAAGAGAGGGGAATTTTCACACAGGTGAACATCCGATTGGGGCATTGGGAGAAGGCGCTAAAAAAGTAACAATGGAGTTGATACACAATTTTAGCTTTGAAGAGGCGCGGCAGCAGTGGGAAAGACGAAAACAACGAATCAATCCTGACCGCATTTTTATAAAATTCGGTTTTGATAAAACAGATGACTGGGAATTATGCATGGAAGTGTTTGACCGCTTACAATACAGCAAAATTTGTTTTTTTCCTGAGATGCAGGATAAAGAGGGATATATCAATTCGGGATTTTATAAAAGGTGGACAAGGTGGAATTATTTGAAACAAAGAGTAGTATCTTATCACATAGAGGATTATATACGGGATTCGCGCTGTACACGCAGCGCAATTGACATCCTGAGTCTGTTAAATGGAGAAAAAAATTATTTTAGGGATACGGATTAATTGAGGTGACGTAGATTGAGAGTTATTGTTCAGTGTGGTATAAAGATTAATGATGAATATTGGTTTGCAGCCGGCAATACGAATGGCCTGTTCAGAAAAGATCTGTTGACAGGAAAAGTTACATTCGTGGGAAGATTCCAGCAGGAGGATGAACTGGCGGCACGCTTGTATTCCAGCGTGGCATATGCGGATGACAAGCTTATATTTTCTCCGTGCTATGCGGATTCCATAGCAATATATGATCTCCGGGAGGGTGCATTTTCTTATATACCGATTGAAGACGGCAGGAAGAATTCTGGCAATAAGTATCTCAAGTCGGTGTATTATCGTAATTGTATATATTTTATTCCCTTTTGCGCATCCTCATTTCTTAAATATGACGTTGAGCATGGTAAGCTCGAGAAACTGGACGCATGGGACGAAGTTCGCAATAAATATGCCGGACATGAAACAGGCAGTCTTATTATTGAGGAAATATGCATAGATCATGACCGGATATATATGTTTGCAGACAGTACGAATCAGGTTATTATTTTAAATATGGAAACCGGCCGGTTTGAAGTGAAACAGCTGGATATTTCTGCAGAGGAACGGGTAAGTACTGTTTGCAGGTGGGAGAAAAGTATTTGGATCGTTACAAACAAGAATAGAATATACAGATGGGACTATTCGGAGGATCATTTAGAATTAATGATTGATTTCCAATGTGATATCAGGAATGAGAATCATTATAATCATCTTGTCTGCGCAACGGAGCGGTATATATATATTGTCAATGTGTATGATAAGGATATCAGGGCATATGACCGCGTTAATGATGAGTTTGTGACAATAGAAATGAGCGGTTATGTGACAGATAAGCAAGATGATTATATGAGTTTGTATTATTATTATGATCTGCATGTTATTGAGCATGATAGAATATGCCTGTTTTCTTTTTATGATGGGAAATATATAATAATAGATGGAGCTGAAGTGGCAGAGGTATCGGAGGAAATCACGCTGCCGGTGGAATACTGGGAACAGGATTTAAACGATGCAGTCATTTCGGAGCAAAAGTTAACATATTTTGGGACGTCGATTGTAGAATGGTTCCAAAGTGTATTGAGAGAAAATATTTCTGCAAAAGATCAGGAGTGCCGGCAGGAAAATATTGGCACAGCGATATATGATGCAGTTATGAAGGGCGGAGTCTAGTGCAAAAAGAGTATATTCTGTGGAGCGGCATTGACAATTGGTTAAATGCTCAGGGTATGTATAATAGAAAGATCGCAAAAAAAGTTTTTGCATTGATGCTGCAGATAGATTCTGAATCGATCGGACTGATAAACGTGAAACATCAGTGCGCAAATATATTTACATGTGATTATTTATATAAGATTCAGCTCTATGGCAATTCTGTCAGGAGGGATCTGCATAACCGGAAATTGTTTGCTGAGCTCAGATTACCGGTGGTTTCACCGATAAAAGTCTGCAGGAGACATCCGCTTGTTGTCAGAATGCCAATACTTCAATATCCACATGACAATGAGACAGCGGCAGATCATATATTGGCACAATTGAGCAGGACAGGGCGTACGAAAGAATTCAGACTTAACGATTATCCGCGGCTCATGGAGGGACTGCGTATCTTAACACATTGCAATGACATCGGACGAGACGGATCAACAGTCAAAGACTATCTGCACAGGAACGAGGGGGTTAAAGTCAGAACAGGAATTGTTCACGGCGATTTTCACAGAGGTAACGTTATGCGCAAGGGAAGCAGGCCTCTGCTGATCGATTTTGACTGTGTGCGTGCCTGTGATATTCAGGCAGTAGATGCACTGTACTATATATTGGAAGAGGTGCGGCATCAACATGGATATCAGAGAACCTGGCTGCAGGAATGGCTGGTACTCTTTGAGAACACAGATCTGGCACGCGGGCATAAATGTTATGGACAAATTGATATTGATGTTAAGTTTGGGCTTGTGTTACTTTTCTTGGAACGACTGACTCAGGAGAATAAGATTTTTATAGAGAAAAATATGTTAACGATCAACAGGATCAATCGGAAAATATGTTGCTTATAAAGCAGATGGAGAGACGTATATGGATTTCATACCAGTAAACGAACCGTTATTAAATGGAAACGAAAAGAAATATCTGTGTGAGTGCATCGATACCGGCTGGATCTCATCAGAAGGGCCTTTTGTCAAAGAATTCGAGCAGAAGATGAGTGCATCGGCAGGCAGGCAATACGGTATAGCCGTATCAAATGGAACCGCCGCATTGGAAGTGGCTGTGCAGGCGCTGGAGATCGGAGAGGGAGATGAGGTGATCATGCCTGCATTTACGATCATTTCCTGTGCCATGGCCGTGACAAAAGTGGGAGCCGTGCCAGTGCTCGTTGACAGCGACATGCATACATGGAATATGAATGTGGATGAGATTGAGGCGAAGATCACGCCCAGAACGAAAGCAATTATGATCGTCCATTTGTATGGGCTTCCGGTCGAGGTAGATCAGATCCTTGCGCTGGCGAAGAAGTACGGCCTGAGAGTCATTGAAGATGCGGCGGAGATGCATGGACAGACATATAATGGCAAGCCATGCGGAAGCTTTGGTGATATCAGTACATTTAGCTTCTATCCGAATAAGCATATCACAACCGGAGAGGGCGGTATGGTCGTAACGGACGATGAGGATCTGGCAGAGCGCTGCAGGATGCTCAGGAATCTCTGTTTTCGTAAAGATGTCCGGTACATGCATGACGAGATCAGCGATAACTATCGATTTACCAATCTGCAGGCGGCAGTCGGACTTGCACAGTTGGAGAGACTGGATGAATTTGTATCACGCAAGCGCGCTATGGGTAGATATTATACGGAAAATCTGAAAGATATAGCCGGATTGACACTGCCGATAGAAAAAACAGATTATGCGGACAACATTTACTGGGTTTATGGAATCGTGCTGGATGAGGATATCAAGACTGACAATAGAACGGTCCAGAAGCTTTTAGCGCAGGAGGGTATCGGTTCAAGAACATTCTTCTGGTGTATGCACGAGCAGCCGGTTTATCAGAAACAGGGATTGTTTTTAAATGAGACATATCCGGGCGCAGAATATCTGGCGCGGAAAGGATTTTATATACCGAGTGGTTTGGCATTGACGCAGATGCAGATGGAGCGGGTTGTGGAGGCAGTGCATCATGTCATGGATCAGATCCGGGCTAAAGACAATTAATCTTTCGTATTTGTGATGAAGAACAACATGAAAGGCAGGGAGAAAATGGGACAGGTTGAAGAAATCAGAAAAAAGAACAAGATGCTGGCAATGATCATCCGGAATGATTATGCATGTGAGGGAGTAGATTTCATCACCCCGAATGAGTATTCACAGCAGGTAGCCTACATGCATCACCCCGAGGGGAAAGTGATCGATGCGCATGTGCATAACATGGTTCACCGGAATGTGGTACTGACACAGGAGGTACTGTTTATCAAGAAAGGTACTCTGCGGGTAGATTTCTATGACGAATACGAAGATTATCTGGAGAGCAGGGAGCTGCATGCGGGTGATATCATTCTGCTCGTATCCGGCGGACATGGATTTGAGGCGTTGGAAGAAGTGGAGATGATCGAAGTAAAACAGGGGCCTTATGCCGGCGAGCAGGATAAGAGAAGGTTTGAAAGCGTAAAGAAAGATCAGATCATATGTCGATGAACGCAGGAACCATTGGGAAAGGTTAGGGAATAAAGTGGTCACATTAAATATAACGGATAATTATTTTGAATATGTCAGGAATCATCCTGAGTGTAAAAATGTGGTATATGGCGTCGGTCATGTTACAAGAAGCAATTACAGATCTCTGGGACATATAGATCTTTTGTGTGATAAGAATGCCGGAAAGATAGAAAGCATAGAGAATCTTCCGTGCCTGACACCAAAGGAGTTATCTGAATATAAAGATAAAGTGACGATCCTGATCTGCATTCAGAATAAGAGTGTTGTCAGCGAAGTCTGCTACATGCTTGATGAATTGGAGATCGATGGTGAAGTGTTTTCTTTCTTTGACAATCCGGCATTTCCGTGGTTTGACCATACCAAATACAGATATGCCGCAGTGCCAAAGGAGAAGTTAAAGATCCGCATTGTTTATGCAAACGACGGATGGATATTTGGCAAATTTGCAGATAAACTGCAGTCTGAGCTGACCAAAATGGGTCAGGATGTGGAGATCGCTGAGACGGAAGATCCGAACGCGGATGTGAACCACTATATAAGTTACTCGGCGCTGCAACGGTTTACAACTGATACCCATACGGTAAGGACCACCATGATCACACACATTGACTGCCTGATGAAACGGGACATGATTGAATTTCAGGCGCAAAACGGAGCGGTTGGTGTGTGTATGTCTGCTGACACGATGAATAAACTCGCAGCATGGGGGATTCCCAGAGACAGGCTGTGCTATGTGAACCCTGCGCAGGATGGAGAAATAAAGCCGAAAAAGATTGTCCTTGGCATTACGAACAGATGTCATGGGGATCTGGATTACCGCAAGAGGGATGACCTGATCTTAATGGCTTGCAGACAATTGGATCCGCAGAGTTTTATGCTCAAGTTTATGGGAGCAGGATGGGATAAGATTGTTGAGGAAATCAGGCAGCTGGGATTTGAAGTTGAGTATTATGGAGATTTTGACAGGCAAGTGTATATGGAACTGATGCCAAGTCTTGATTATTGGATTTATTACGGGTTTGATGAAGGCGCTATGGGATTTCTTGATGCGCTGGCCGCAGGGGTCAAAACAATCGCTACGCCCCAGGGATATCATCTGGATGCGAAAGGCGGATTGACATATCCGTGCAGCACAATTGATGATTTCGTGAATGTCTTAAAAAAGATTCAGGATGAAAAAAAGGCAATTGTCGATTCGGTAAAAGACTGGACATGGGAAAACTACGCCAGGAAACACTTGGAGATATGGCAGTATCTGGGGGGAACGAAACCTCTGGGAGAAATATACAAACATCAAAGTGAATATATGGATGGAATTTTTTCCCTGCTGATCTCGGACATATCTTTGTGATATAGATTTACATAGTTGAGTGGAAGATGAAGCAGAGCAGTTACGATAGGGGACGTGAAATGAATATATTATTTGTGACAACCGATTATCCCAAGCGAGGACAGCCAACAACAGGATTTCCGAATTACTTGTACAGAGTCTCTCTTGCATTATTGTCATTGGGTCATAAACCTATTATACTGGCAGCAGGTGACCGGGATGGACGCAGAATGGAACAGGGAATAGAAATCCGGACAGTGAGGGTGTCTTTGGAGGCTGATTTTGGATCGCAGATGATAGATTATGCTGCGAATGCATTGAAAATGAGCTATATTTTGAACCGGAAGATCAAAGAGCTGACACAGGAGATGCCTGTTGATGTGATACAGTTTACTTCATTATATGGCATAGCAGTGTTGTATTATGGAAAGACGCCGGCAGTCCTTAGGCTCTCTTCTTATGCTAAGATCGCGTTCCCAACATTTGAGACATTTTCTGAAGGTAAAATTAAAACAATGTCTTTGCTTGAGCGATTGTCTGCAGGAAGATGTCAGACGGTTTTTGCACCCTGCCAGAATACGGCGGATGCGTTTGCAAAAGACTGCCGCAGACGCGTAACGGTTGTCGAGACGCCTTTTGTAAACGATGTGCAGGAATATGATACGCGGTATCTGGAAGAAAATCTGCGGGACAAAAAATATGTATTGTTTTTTGGCGCGATGTATCTGGAAAAAGGAATACTGGTCATTGCGGATATTCTTGAAAGATTTTTGTCGGACTACCCCGATCATCACTTCGTGTTTATCGGTAAGGAGTGCAAGATAGACGGCGAGGGCGCTGCACGGATCATACGGAGGAAAGCGGGAAAGTGTGCAGACCGGGTTATCGTATCAAGTGCGATGCCGCATGATTGTTTGTATCCGGTGATCAGCCATGCGGAATTTGTGGTGCTGCCGTCCTATATGGAAAATATGTCCAATGCCTGCATAGAGGCAATGTATTTTGAGAGAGTTGTGATTGGCACGGACGGCGCCAGTTTTGAGCAGTTGATTACACATGGGCAAAATGGTCTGTTATGCCAGATTGGAAGCTCCGAGGATCTGTTGGAGAAAATGCGGATTGCTGTTTCCATGACCGAGGAGGAAAAGAAGCAGATGGGCAGACTTGCCAAAAGACGGATCGGCAAACTGCGGCCGGAATATGCGGTGCAAAGATTAGTGCGGTTGTATGAATATGTGATAGAAAACAGTAAAAATAAATGATCATGTATCAGAATGGGAGGAAATGATAATGAAAAAACCAGTATTGGCAGTTCTTTCGGCAGTTACGGGAGCAGCGCTTGGCGCGGGAGCAGTAGGTAAGGCATCTTTGGATAAGATGAACATCATCCGGTCATACCGCGATAAACATCTGGCTTTATTTTTGATGATGAACCAGTGGGTTAAGGCAAAGCAGGAGGGAAAGAATCTTGCCTCCTACTTTGAAGAAAAAGGCTATAAGAAGATTGCGATCTACGGAATGAGTTATGCGGGAGAAACTCTGTTGAATGAGCTGAAAGGATCTGGCATATCAGTGGCATATGCCATTGACAAAAATGTGAGTTCTGCCGAGGTTAGAGTGATGTCTGTAGATGATGCGTTAGAAGAAGTGGATGCTGTTGTGGTGACGGCGATCACATTCTTTGATGAGATTGAGGAACTGCTGTCAGAGAAGATGGATTGTCCGATCATTTCACTGGAAGATATTTTGTATGAAGTGTAATTGCTACCGGGGAGAAGTTTAAATGAAACTGATATTATTTGGAGCGGGATTTTGGGGCAGAAAAGCATACTCTTTTCTTGGCGAAGAGAATGTATACTGTTTTTGTGATAACTCGGTCAGAGGCGATGAAGAAAAACAGGCATGCGGTAAAAGTGTGATCTCCTTTGAGAAATTTATGAAGATATATCGTGAATATGTCGTAATCGTGTGCCTCGGCCTTGATTTTTGCATGGAAGTGTGTAAACAGTTGGATGATGCCGGCGTGGAAGATTATCTCGTATGGGATATGATACAGGCGGCTGGGATGTCTGCGGATGAGTTCATGGAGCAGGTTCGGGATGAGCAGAAGTTAGAAAAAATGTACTGCAAAAGTTATCGGCATATGGCGGGCAAGGTGGGAAGACAGCTTCGCTACTTGAAGCGACATGTGGATATTACGACGCTCAAGCCGGCATCCGGTGAGCTGCGGAAACGTCAGCTCAGAGTATTGGATCAGGCAGATGAATTTTTTGAGTTTACAGGCGAGCTGGAGATCAAGCCGTTTCTTGTCTATGGTAATCTGATCGGGGCGGTCAGGCATCAGGGATTTATTCCATGGGATGACGATGTTGACTTTGGACTGATCAGGACTGACTATGAGAAATTGCTGCGCTTTGCATATGAAAAATGTGTTGTATTAACGCGTGAAAATGGCGTATGGATCGATCCAGATGGAAATATTATTGAGACGGCAGCATTTCCGGAACTATATTTAGGTAAATATATTTTTCACCGCAGGTCTGATTTTCTCCAGGTGTTTAAATGTGGAGAACAGGGGCATTATTTTGTGATGGATATCTGGGTGTACGATTTTTACAGGAATGAGTATGACATCAAGGATCATTTGAAATGGGTTGGCGATGTGAACGCCCAGGTAGAGAAGTTGGAAAGCCATCTGGACAAAGTGAGATTTATCAGGCAGGCATATGAAAATAACCCGATGGTGAGTCAGGAAATGACGGAGAATTTTTTCCCGGGGATAGATAACTATTATGGGTATCCCGGAACGGGAATCAAAGAGGTTGACAGTTGGATTCCGTCCAAAGACATTTTCCCGCTAAAACAGGTGGAATATGAGAAGCGGCTGTACTGGGCGCCCAAGCATATGGAGGTCATGCTCCGGTATCAGTACAAAGACTATATGAGCTTTCCGGAAGACATGGGAATCGTGACGCATGATGAGGATGGAGCCGAGGCAGAGTAAACATCGGGCAGGGGCTGTCAGGAGGGTATCATTATAAAATGAAAGTCAGTTTGAGCATTATCGTTACCGTATATAATTGTGAACAGTATTTAAAAAGATGTTTTGACAGCCTGATAAAACAAACTTATGCTGAGTTTGAAATCGTGATCGTGGATGATGGATCAACAGATGATTCCGCCAGCATATGCGATGAATTTGCAGCCGAAAGAGCTAATGTGAGGGTGATACATAAGCCGAATGGAGGTACTGTTTCGGCAAGAAAGACCGGAATTGTTCATGCAAACGGAACTGTTGTTGGTTTTATAGATGGGGATGATTGGGTTGATCCTGACTTTTGCGAGCGCCTGCTGCATCCGTTTCGAGAAAATGATGCGGTTGACGTTGTCTCTTCAGGCCTGATGTTTGAATATGTTTCTGCGAAAGAAAAAGATTATGTGTTGATTGATGGGGCAGCGGCTGGGTTTTACACAGCCAGGGAGCTGGAACAGAAAATTCTGCCCAAATGGATTTGTGATCCCAGTCAGGATTCTTTTACTATCACGACGTCAATCTGCTGCAAAATGGTTCGAAGAAGCGTTGCGATGGCGGCCATGTCGGCGATGGATGAGGCGTTGACCTTTGGAGAAGATGGTGCCTACGTATTGGCGGTATTGGTGGAAGCACAGGGAATTTATGTGTTAGATCAGGCGTATTACCACTATGAACAGCATGCGGATTCGCAGAACTATAAATATGAGATTTCAGCGTATGGGCAGTTGGTCAAACTGCAGCAATGTATGAATCGGATTGCATCAAAGGCTGATCTGTTTCAAATCTTAAGACCGCAGATAGAGAGTTATATTCAGACATATTTGAGGAAAATTGCAGGCAGCGTGTTTCAGATCAATGAAGATGGAAGGATATATTTGTTTCCATCGGAGTTAGTAGTACCGGGCAGCCATGTCCTGATTCATGGAGCAGGGATGGTCGGGCGTCAATACGTGAAATATGTAAAGCGATCCCATAAATATCATCTTGTGGCGTGGACTGATAAAAATGAAAAGAGAGATTTTGCAGCTGATGATATACCGTGTTCCTTAGAAGAAATATCACAGTTTCAATATGATTATGTTATTCTTGCTGCCAATAGCGAATATATTTTACAGCAAATGAAAGAGGATATGCGTAAATATAATATACCAGAAGAAAGAATACTGGCGGCAAAACCTGTTTCTTATAGAATCTAATCCGAGTTAGATGAACGGAATAGCCGTTGTATTTCGGTGTGTGAAGGGAATGATATGACAAAAACTGTAAACCGTCTGTGCATTTACATGACTTATAATAAAGAGAACAAAATACACCCATACATAGGCCGTGCCTTGAAGGCTCTCAGGGAATGCTGTACAAGAGTCTGCCTCGTATGCAATTATACACATATAAATGAAGGCGGAGAATATGCGGCATCTTATGCGGATCAGGTATTTTACAGGGAAAATATTGGTTATGATTCCGGGGCATACAAGGATGCACTCTGTGATCATCTTGGCTGGGAGGAAGTAAGGCAGTATGATGAAGTGATTCTGGCCAATGATTCTTTTTTCGGCTTTTTTTATCCGCTTCAGGACACCTTACGGATGATGGAACAGGAAGACTGTGACTATTGGGGAATCACAGGACAGACGGCGGGAGAGTACAGGAATCCCACCTATGAGTTTGACGCTCACATACATAGCTATTTTATGGCATTTAAGCGCAAGGTGCTCGAGAGCGGGGTTTTTACAGAATTCTGGGAGAATTTGGTGTATCCGCGCAGCTTCAGGGAGGCTATTGTAAATTTTGAACTGTCGGTTAACGTGCTGCTAAAGGAACACGGATATATAGGGAAGTCATATATAGATTTATACGGCATTCAGCTTGCGCGCAATGAGAATCCGTGCTACAGCATGTTATATGAACTGGTCATCAGGTATAAAATGCCGCTCTTTAAGAAAAAGGGTGTGCTGATCAGAAGCGTTGGATTTGCAGATACGATACAGATGCTTGATTATTTGAAACGGGAGAATCTTTATCCCACAGAATGGATCACGCCATACCTTGAAAATCAGTTTTATATTCCGGGTATTGGGGACGAGATTTGCAACAGCCTGGAAATATTTTATCATGCGCATACGGATGTCTATATTTACGGCGCGGGTGTATGCGGTCAGAATCTGGATATTTATTTTGCCCATAAAGGGTGGAAGCATAAGGGACTGATCGTGACAGATAAGAATAAAGCTGATGTGTCGGCTCTTGGCATAGAGGAGGCGGAGATCACACCGGATACGGGGATCATCATTTCCGTCATCGATGCAAAGATTGCGGAGGAGATCGCGGCATACATAGGAGACAGGTGCAGCAGGGAACAGCTCTTTTTTATTTCGGACTGTGGCGCAGTCAGATTACCTGTGTGAAGATAAGGTTTTACACAGCAGCCGGCAGGGTAAGAAAAAGAGATTTTGTGAAACGCGCGTTTCATCCGGGCAGGATTAGAACAGCGCGGAAATGGAGTGAATATGAACATAGCAATGATCATAGCAGGCGGCAGCGGAAGCCGGATGCATCAGGATATACCGAAACAGTTTCTCACGGTGAATGAGAAGCCGGTCATTATCTACACATTGGAAGTATTTCAACGGCATCCCGCCATTGATGAGATCGTGATCGTGTGCATTGAGGGATGGGAGCAGGTGCTCTGGGCATATGTGAGACAGTTCAATCTGTCCAAGGTCAGCGCTATTGTGAAAGGCGGAGACTGCGGGCAGAATTCCATATACAGGGGCCTTAAGAAGATTGCGGAAGACCATGGGCAGGAGGACATTGTGCTGATCCATGATGCGATCAGACCTATGGTATCGGAGGAAATCATATCCGACTGCATCAGCAAAACGGTAGAGCATGGTTCTGCAATAGCCAGTATCCCATGTGCCGAGGCGATGCTGGTAACGGACAATCAGGAGAACTCCGGACGAATATTTGACAGAGACTGTCTGAAGAGGACACAAACACCCCAGGGATTCCGGGTCGGGAAATTATTGGATATCCATGAGAAAGCTCTTGCGGGTGGGATCACGAATTCCACCGCATCCTGTACGCTTATGATTGAAATGGGGGAAGAAGTTTATTTTTCCAAAGGCTCTGAGAAGAATCTGAAGCTGACAACGGTGGAGGATATTGACATTTTTAAGGCGCTGCTCCTTGCGAAGCGGGCGGAGTGGATCAAAGAGTAGTGAGCATAAGAGGATGAGGGCAATGAAGTATTTGGATAACAGGGCATATTGCGATGATGTGGAGACTGCGCTCAGACATACGGTTCATTTTGACTTGCTGAAAAATAAAAGGATATTGGTTCTCGGGGCGACGGGGTTGATCGGTTCTTTTCTGGTAGATTGCTTTCTGTATGCAAATGAGAACTTACATGCAGAGATCAGCATATATGCGGTAAGCAGAAATTTGGAACGGCTGCAAGAGAGATTCGGGAACGCTCAAAATGAACAACTGCACTTTATTGAGGCGGACGTTACGACAATCGGGACAGAGTTTTCTTTTGACTATATTATTCATGCGGCAAGCTACGGACATCCGAAAGCATTCCGGGAGATACCGGTGGAGGTACTGCTCTCCAATGTGACCGGAACCCATAGAGTATTGGAGATAGCACGATCCAATCCGGCCTGCCGTGTTCTGTATGTGTCTTCAGGAGAAGCACAGGAAGAGGTGGATCATTTGACACCAAGAGCCTGTTATCCTATGGGCAAAAGAGCGGCGGAAACGTTGTGTCTGTGCTGTTATCAGGAATATGGGGTGGCAACAGTGATAGCAAGACCGTGTCATACGTTCGGCGCGAATGCAGCCGGGCATGACAATCGGGCAGCGGCGCAGTTTATCGCATCGGCGGCAGCAGGAAAAAATATTGAAATGTACAGCGCCGGAGAGCAGCGCCGTTCTTTTTCTTATGTGGCTGATTGTGCTTCCGGGCTGATGACGGCGTTGACCAGCGGAACGGCAGGGACGGTCTATGGCATTTCTTCCGGCGAGAGCTGCACGGTACGAGAGTTTGCCGGATGGTGCGCCGAACTTGGGGGATGCAGCGTAGAAATGCATTTGCCGACGCAGATACAGCAGGCGGAGACATCGCCGATCAAAGATCAGATCGTGGATAACGGGGCGCTTGCCAAATTGGGATGGCGGCCTGCTTTTACCATTGAGGGCGGTATTGAAAGATCGATACGGATCATGCATCAAATATATTGAGATATAGGAATACAGGGAAATGAGGATAACATGGAATCATATCGGATTACGAGTATCATAGGAGAAATTGCAAAAGGAATCGAGACGCTGATCGGGCAGGGTGTGATCAATGCGGATTCCAAAGTACTGTTATATGGACTGGAGCGGTATTCTTTCGCGATGCGGACGATTCTTTCAAATCTGGGATACCACAATATCGAGGGGTATCTGTCCGATGATGAGGCGCTGGTGGTTCAGTATCAGTTTGACATCAAGAATTTTGCCTGCCGGTTTCTCAACCGGGCTGAAGATGCGATCAATGTGTGGCGGATAGAGGAAAGGCTGGAGCCTTTTGACAAGAATGCGCTGATTCTGATCGCTTCCAGGGACTATGCCGTGGCAAGAGAGAAGCTGGAAGCATTAGGATATGAAGAGAATGTCCACTTTCATGTAGTATATGATTTTGTGGATGAAGAGCTGGATGCTCTCTTCTGTGGCAAGACCAGAATGACGCTGGGAGAGATACAGCAGACGGAGAAGCAGATTCTTGTTTATGTAGATGCGCTGTGCCGGAAACATCAGCTCCGCTACTGGGTCTGCGGCGGTACACTCCTTGGCACGATCCGTCATAAGGGATTTATCCCGTGGGATGATGATATTGACATTTTCCTGCCATGGCAGGACTATCAGAAGTTTATCGAAGTATTCGAAGAGACAGAAGATTTCAGTATGTTGGGATTTGGTACGTCCGAAGTCAATGATTTTCCGGATCCGTTTGCCAAGGTGGTCGACAAGCGCACAGTCATAGATGAGGACATCGGTACGGTCAGAAAAGTAAATCCGTTATTTGTAGATGTTTTTCCGCTGGTTGGTCTTCCGGAAGATCAGAATGAGAGAAAGCTGTTCTTTGCAGGCTACAAGGAACTCAACCGAAGAATCTGGCAGGAATTCTATAATACAAACGGACGGATCGATACGTTTGCGCAGTGGTACGGGCAGCAGAGAGAATATTTGTCCAGATACGATTTTGACAGCTCAGCTTATGTGGGCGTGCTGGGGACGGCGTATTGGGAGCGGGACTGCACGACGAGACAGGTATATGATGAGACGCTCAGGATGCCTTTTGAGGATACGGAAGTGAACGTCGCTTCCGGATATCGGGAATATCTTGACAATCTGTACGGGAATAACTGGATGCAGATTCCGGAGGAGAGCAAACGCAAGACTCATCATATGGTGCGCGCGTATCGAAAGCAGCAGTAAGAACGTCATTTAGAATTCACAGACAGAAGGAAATAGAGATGGTAGAAATCTTTCGTAAGATATATGAGCGGATGGGCGATGAGTTGTCCAGACGAATTTATATAGACAGATTGAATTACAGTATTACACAGGATGCCTGTTATCTTAATGAGATGGTGGAGCGGACAGTCAGACATCAGGGGGGAATCTGGAAAGCCTTTCTAAGCCTTTTGCAGGAGCGGTCTGATGCAGAAGAGTTGTATCTGTTTGGCGCCGGAATCTGGGGCAGAACATTATATGAGGAAACAAAGGATCGCATAGCGTGGAAAGGGGTTATTGATAACCGGCCGGATGGAAAATCCATGGGAAATTTGGATGTCATGACTTTGGAACAGTTCAAGGAAGTCTATGACACAAATGCCGTGATTGTTATCTCGTCCTATAAGAATGGCAAAGAAATGGCAGAGCAGCTTCAGTCAGCCAATATTCCCTTAGATAAAATTGTGGATGCGGGAGAAGTGATCCACCGCCTGACAGAGGGGGCGATCTACTTTGATCTGCAGGAGCTGGAACAGGGTGCGGCGCAGGAAGTGTTTGTGGACGCCGGCGGATTTGACGGGGCAACATGTGAGGGATTCATGGACTGGTGCGGCGGTAACGGGTATGCATATTGCTTTGAGGCGGATGTGAGTAATATAGAGACGGCCCGTATGCGGTTGGCCGGATATGCCAACTGCGAGATCGTACCCAAAGCGCTGTGGTCGGAGACGACAGAGTTATCCATGCATATGAAAGGCAGCTGCGGGTCTTCGGTAACGACCAGACAGGAGGGGCATGATATCCAGAGCATTGAGGCGGTGGCACTGGATGATCTTCTGGGAGATCAGTCGGTTACTTTTATTAAGATGGACATTGAGGGTGCAGAATCAGAGGCGCTGCGGGGTGCGTGCAGAATCATCCGGGAGCAGCATCCGAAGCTTGCCATCAGCATATATCATAAGAAAGAAGATATATGGACGCTTCCGGGCCTGATCTTAGAATATTATCCTGATTATAAATTATATCTGCGTCATTATTCGTTTGCACATTATGATACGGTTCTGTATGCGGTTCCCTGAGTTTTACTGAATGTATGGATCGATATGGAATAAGTCTGATGATAAGGAGTGTCATATGAAATATCTGCTTTTTGGAACCGGAGACTATTACGAACGATATAAAAAGTGGTTTTCACCGGAGAATACGATCGCACTGCTTGACAATGCGCCGGATAAACAGAATACATTTCTGGACGGAATACGGGTACTTTCGCCGGAGCAGGGTGTAGAGCTTGTATATGACGCGATTGTCATTTTAAGTTTTTATGTAAAAGCAATGCGAAGACAGCTTGTGGAACTGGGAGTGCCCGAGGAGAAGATCTATCATTTCCATGATCTGAATAAGCTGTTATGTTATAATAAGGATGGCAGCGCGGCGGATTATAAGAAGCCTATCCGGTATTACGGCGGTGCAGAGCATGTAGAGAAATCTTCCTGCATCCTGCTGTTATCCCATGACCTGATGCTGGGCGGCGCATCGCTGGCCCTGTATCATATGGCGCGGGCGCATCGGGCGCAGGGAGAGCAGATCGTGTTTGCGTCCACACTGGACGGACCGCTCAGGGATATATTGCTGTCGGAGGATATACCGGTTATCGTGGACGTCAATCTGCAGATCGAGACGATGCGGCAGGCAGCCTGGACGGCAGAATTTTCACGGATCGTATGCAACACGGTCAATTTCTACGTTTTCTTATCGGAGCGCGATACGCAGATACCGGTGGTGTGGTGGCTCCATGATTCGCGGTTCTTCTACGATGGCGTGGATCCGAGAGTGCTGCGTGCGATCAAACAGGAGAATCTGCAGATTTATGCGGTGGGTCCGGTGCCGAGGGATGCGCTGGCTGAGTTTCTGCCGGAGGCAAGAATCGGCAATTTGCTCTATGGAGTTGCCGACGAAGCTGGAAACTGGCAGAATGCAGACGGTAAGGATGCTGTCTGTGCTCAAATGTCTGATGATGATTCTGCGGATAAGGTCTGTTTCGTGACTATCGGTTATATTGAACCGAGAAAAGGGCAGGACATATTAGTGGAAGCCGTGCAAAAACTGCCCAGGGAAATACGGGCCCGGGCAAGATTCTATCTGGTGGGACAGAATACTTCCCGGATGGCAGGGGAGATCAGGCAGGTTATGGAGGAGATTCCGGAGATCATCATGACCGGAACGATGGACAGAAATGGAATCCATGCCATGCTGGAGCGGTCGGATGCTATGATCTGTCCGTCCAGGGAGGATCCCATGCCGACGGTGGCGGCGGAAGCGATGATGCACAGGGTGCCTTGCATCTTGTCGGATGCGGCAGGCACGGCGGCATATATACAGGATAAAACGAACGGCATCGTGTTTCAAAGTGAAGATGCACAGGAGTTGGCGGACCAAATCACATGGTGCATAGAGCATAGGGCACAGTTAGACGAGATGGGACTGCATGCGAGAGAGGTTTTTGAGCGGCGGTTTTCCATGGATGTTTTTGCGTCGGATGTGAAGAGGATCATGTCAGATTTTTATCAAACACTTTTACAGCATAAAGAAGATAAAATTGCCATCTATGGATTAGGGGCGGAGACAGAGAAGATTCTTGCACAGATCGGCGGAGAATTTCATATTGTCGGATTGTTGGACGGCTACCGGAAAGACGGGGAATTATATGGAATGCCCATCATACCGATGGAGCAGGCAGTCAGGGAAAAGGTCGGACTGATCCTTGCAGCGGCCAGACCGGGATCCTGCCGGGCTATCGCAAGACGTATCGGTAAGGTGTGTATGGAGAATGGGATCGCGTTGTTTGACACGAGAGGCAATGATCTGTGCGATACTCATCGGGTGACTTATCAGTTAGACAAAAACAAAGGCATGACCAAAGAGCAGCTTTATCAGCAGACCGCAATGTATGAAGCGGTGAGCTTTGATCTCTTTGATACATTGATCATGCGCAGGATCCTGTCACCGTCAGATGTGTTTGACCTGGTGGATGCAAGGCTGAGGCAGGATGGCATTGTAATAGAAGACTTTGCCGCCAGAAGGATGTCTTGCGAGAAAGAATTGTCTAAAGACCGCGCTCCGAGACTGACGGAAATCTATTCTTATATGACAGAGACATACCACATATCAAAAATACGGTCTGATGATATGGCGGTGTTGGAGTGGGAGATTGACTGTAGTCTGGTTATTCCGCGAAGAGAAGTCTGTGAGCTGCTTTTGCGGCTGGCGGAACAGGGAAAGAAAATCTATATCGTTTCCGATTCCTATTACAGCAGGGAACAGATCACAGAATTGATGAAAAAGTGCGGTATCACCCGGTATTCTGATGTGTTTGTATCGTGCGAATTTGGAACGGGTAAAGGACAGCTGCTGTTTGAAAAGGTAAAAGAGGCGGTGGGGAACATGCCGCTTGTCCATATCGGGGATGACGCGGCAGTGGATATAGAAAGCGCGGAGAAAAACGGCATCAGGGGAATCCGGATTTACAGTGGGATGGATCTGTTGGAAATGACAGGCTATATGGGGTTGTGGGATTACACACAGTCCCTCGCGGACCGGATTAAGACCGGCATGTTTACTGCGAAGATCTTTAACAGCCCGTTTCAGTTTGAAACGGAGGAATGTAAGATCAGTGTTGACACGGCCTACGACATAGGTTATGTTTTTTTTGCACCCATGATCAGCGATTTTGTCCTGTGGTTTCATGAGAAAGTGGAGGAATACGGACTGCAGAATATACTGTTCTGTGCCAGAGACGGCTATCTGCTGCAAAAGATGTATGGGGAGCTGGATCCGATTTCGTCTACGGTCTATTTCCTGACATCCCGCACAGCGGCCATACGGGCGGGAATGGAAACCAGGGAAGATATCGAATATGTGGGAGCCATGAAATTCAGCGGCAGCCTGCACAAACAACTGCAGGAACGGTTTGGCATTGTGGTGGATCCGGAAACTTTCCGGACGGATCCGGAACCCGGTCTGCTGGATTATGAACAGGAGATCCTGGAGAAGGCCGGCAGGGACAGAGTAAGGTACCAGACATATATTGAACAGCTTGCACTGAAAGAGGGAGACAGCGCTTTCTTTGATTTTGTGGCGAAAGGTACGACCCAGATGTATATGGGAAAGCTGATGAAGCAGCATCTGAAAGGACTGTATTTCCTGCGTCTGGAAGAAGAGCAGATGAGGGACAAAGGGTTGGACATCGATGCTTTTTATGATATCTCAGAGATGGCGGGCAGAACTATTTTCAACGACTACTATATTCTGGAGACAATGCTGACGTCGCCCATGCCGTCAGTCAAAGAATTTGACGGACAAGGCAGCCCGGTGTATGCGGCAGAGACAAGAGCTGCGCAGGATATTCAATGCTTTCTGGAAGCACAGGAGGGTATTGGGGACTATTTCAGGGAATATCTGAAAATATGTCCGTTGCATGAAAGAGTGACGGATAAAAGGCTGGATGAAGTATTTCTGGCGCTGATCCATGGGATAGCGGTCAGGGACGAGAACTTTTTGTCGCTTAAGGTGGAAGATCCGTTTTTTAACCGCATGACAGATATGACGGATCTGTTGTAAAAGCGGCGGCTCTATACGTTTGTCCCGGCTTGACATAAAGGACATTACGAGCATATAAACAATGATTTATGATAATGAATTGAGGGAGATACACAGGATTATGGAATTCGAATTAAACGCATCTATGATGTGTGCCAATTACGGCAATCTGGAGAAAGAAGTAAGAGATCTGGAAGCAGGAGGCATTGACTCTTTTCATATTGACATTATGGATGGCCGGTATGTGCCCAACTACGCCATGTCAATGAACGATATGGCATATATTGCGGGGGCAACGGACAGACCTCTGGATGTACATTTGATGGTGGAACATCCTAACAACCGCATTCACCTTTTCTTAGAGAAACTTCGCAAGGGTGATACGGTCTATATCCATCCGGAGGCTGAGTACCATCCTTCCACGACATTGCAGAGTATCATTAACGCGGGCATGGTGCCGGGGATTGCGATCAATCCCGGAACGAGTATCGAGACGGTCATGGAAATGCTTGTGATCGTCAAAAAAGTGCTGGTCATGTCGGTAAATCCCGGTAATGCGGGACAGATGTATCTTCCCTATGTGGGCAAGAAGATCACAAAGCTGCTGGCCCTCAAGGATGAGATGGGATTTGAAATCTACTGGGACGGCGCCTGCGGGGCGGATAAGATCCAGCAGTATGCACCCAGAGGGGTCAAAGGGTTTGTCTTGGGGACAACGCTGCTTTTTGGCAAGGAGGCGCCCTACGGAGAGACACTGCAGAATATCAGACAGTTAAAGTTCTGATCGCTGCATACGGCATTCATCGGAAATGTCGTTACGGCGCTGCATTACGTAAGGAGGAATCTGTATGGTAACGGCTTTGATCCTGTCCGGCGGGACCGGAAGAAGAATGGGAATGGATATGCCCAAGCAGTACATAGAAGTGAATGACAGACCGATCATATCCTATTGTATGCAGACTTTGATGGCACACGAGTGGATCGATGCGGTTCAGATCGTAGCGGAAGAAATGTGGCGGGATATGATTCGAGGATGTCTGGATTCCCTGTATGATCACAGGTGGACAACGAGCGTTATACCGCAGGATAAATTCAAAGGCTTCTCCAATCCGGGAGAAACAAGACAGCTCTCCATTCTGAGCGGTCTGGAAGATATCAGGAAATATGCCGGAGATTCCGATCATGTATTGATCCATGACGCGGCGCGTCCCATGCTTTCGGCAGCGCAGATCACGGAATGTCTGGAGGCCGCAGCGGGCCATGACGGGGTGATTCCCGTACTGCCCATGAAAGATACGGTGTATTGCAGTGAGGACAGCAGAACGATCACATCGCTTTTAAGCCGCAGCCAGATCTTTGCGGGACAGGCGCCGGAACTGTTTGCGCTGGGGAAATATTATGAAGCGAACAGGATGCTTTTGCCCGATCTTATCAGGCAGATCAACGGCTCCACGGAACCGGCTGTGATGGCGGGAATGGACATCGCGATGATTCCGGGAGACGAGGGAAATTATAAGATCACAACGAGGGCAGATCTGGAGAGATTTCAGGAACAGGAGAGATAAAGAAATGAAAGCGTGGGTACTGCATGATATAAATGATTTAAGATTCGATACGGTAGAGGAACCCGTGATCGGCGACGATGAGGTGCTGCTTGCCGTGAAAGCGGCAGGAATCTGTGGATCTGATATTCCCCGTGTATTTTGCACGGGGACTTATCATTATCCGCTCATTCCGGGACACGAGTTTGCCGGGATGGTGGTGCATACGGGAAGCAATGTCCCCAGAGACTGGCTGAACTGCCGCGTCGGGGTTTTTCCGTTGATTCCCTGCCATACCTGCGGGCCCTGTCAGAAGAAACAGTATGAGATGTGCAGGCATTACAGTTATCTGGGATCCCGAAAGGACGGCGGCTTTGCAGAATATGCGGCGGTACCGGTGCAGAATCTGATCGCACTGCCAAAGAGCGTGAGTTATGAGGAGGCCGCTATGCTGGAGCCCATGTCGGTAGCGGTTCATGCCATGAGAAAAATCGCGCCGCTTGCGTCTGAGTGCATCGTGATCTGTGGTCTGGGAACTATCGGACTTTTTCTGCTCATGTTTCTCATAGATGCAGGCAGGAAGAATATTCTGGTAATCGGTAACAAAGATTTTCAGAAAGAAAAGGCGGTCCGGCTGGGACTGCCGGAAGAGGCTTACTGTGACAGCAGATCCCAGGATGTTGACAGGTGGCTGACAGACCGGACAGATGGAGCGGGTGCGGATGTGTTTTTCGAATGCGTGGGCAGGAATGAGACGGTATCCCAGGCAGTCCGGCTGACAGGAGCGGGCGGCAGAGTCATGCTGGTAGGCAATCCGGCCTCGGATATGATGCTTGCCAAAGATATATATTGGAAGATTCTGCGTAACCAGTTAACATTGTCCGGCACATGGAATTCTACTTTTACGCATGAAGAAGAGGATGACTGGCATTATGTATTGAAGAGGCTGGAGGGACGTCAGGTTGAGCCGGCGGAGCTGATCACTCATAGGTTTCCCATGGAAAATCTCATGGACGGGTTAGAACTCATGCGGGATAAGACGCAGGATTACGGCAAAGTGATGGGAATTAACAGGGCAAAATAGGCCGGTCCGGCACTCTGGCGTGACGAATCATTTCACAACCCGAAATGCCCTTGAAACTTTTTCAGATTTGTTATATGATAGTCCTATATTTTTGTGAGGACTGCCTGCGGGAGTAAATTATAAGAGACATCAGCAGCTCAGGCAGGAGCTTCGGAACGGAGGAAACGTGAGCGAAACATATGTGGAATGTCTGGTAGCGAGGAAATCCTCGACGGTCTTAACTTTTTTGAAAATGCTGTTGATCATGTTGACAGTGGTGTTCGTGCTGATCGGAGTGGTATTTATTCCGGGACTGCTGGTGGCGATCGTTACGGGCGTAGGTGCATATTTTGCAACGATGAATGCCAACATAGAGTATGAATACTTATATTTGGACCGCGAAGTCAGTGTGGACAAGGTTATGGCCAAGAGCAAGAGAAAGAAAGCAGGTGCGTATTCCATAGAGCAGATGGAGATCTTAGCGCCGCTTAATTCCCACAGACTTGATTCCTACAGGAACCGTGATCTCAAGACCGTAGATTACAGTTCGGGTGTGGCAGCACAGCCGGAGAAAAGATATATGATGGTCTGGAATGGTAATACGAAGATCATTCTGGAACCGAACGCGGAGATGATCAAGGCAATTCAGAGTGTCGCACCGCGTAAGGTGTTTACCGATTAATTATAGTAGTCATGTCAAAGTAATACTGTCAGTTGCATAGCTGGCAGTATTCTTTACATAAAAAGGAGTAAGGGTCGACTGTTTTGAGTACTGCCCAAACTGTAAAAGATACTTATAACCATCACAACACACAGGAGGAGAAATATGGGTCAGATTATTGGAGAAGGAATTACTTTTGACGACGTGCTGCTGGTGCCGAGTTATTCAGCGGTGATTCCGAATCAGGTGGACTTAACAACATGGCTTACGAAGAAGATCAAGCTCAACATTCCTATGATGAGCGCGGGCATGGATACCGTGACTGAGCACAGGATGGCTATTGCCATGGCGAGACAGGGCGGCATTGGCATTATCCACAAGAATATGTCTATCGAGGCACAGGCAGAGGAAGTCGATAAAGTAAAACGTTCAGAAAATGGTGTCATAACAGATCCATTCTCATTGACCCCGGATCATACATTAGCCGATGCGGACGCGCTGATGGCTAAATTCAGAATTTCCGGCGTTCCGATCACGGAGGGCAGGAAACTTGTCGGTATCATCACCAATCGTGATTTAAAATTCGAAAAAGATTTCACTAAGAAAATTAAAGAATCCATGACTTCGCAGGGATTGATCACAGCCAAGGTAGGCATTACCCTCGAGGAGGCCAAGCAGATCCTGGCAAGAGCAAGAAAGGAAAAGCTGCCTATCGTAGATGACGATTATAATCTGGCTGGCCTGATCACCATCAAGGACATCGAGAAGACGATCAAATATCCGTTGTCGGCAAAGGACAGTCAGGGAAGACTGCTGTGCGGCGCCGGTGTCGGCATCACCGCCAATGTACTCGACAGAGTGGGTGCGCTGGTGGATGCCAAGGTGGATGTGATCGTACTTGACAGCGCTCACGGACATTCCGAGAATGTGCTGCACTGCCTGAGAATGATCAAAGAAAAATATCCTGACGTGCAGGTGATCGCCGGCAACGTAGCTACCGGTGAGGGAACGAAAGCGTTGATCGAGGCAGGAGCCGATGCAGTTAAGGTCGGCATTGGACCGGGTTCGATCTGTACAACCCGTGTAGTAGCAGGTATCGGTGTTCCGCAGATCAGTGCGATCATGGATGCCTATTCGGTGGCAAAGGGCTATGGTATTCCGATCATCGCGGACGGCGGTATTAAATATTCGGGCGATATGACAAAAGCGATCGCGGCAGGCGGTAATGTCTGCATGATGGGTAGTATGTTTGCAGGCTGCGACGAGAGCCCGGGAACTTTTGAGCTTTATCAGGGAAGAAAATATAAAGTATATCGAGGCATGGGTTCTATTGCTGCTATGGAGAATGGCAGTAAAGACCGCTATTTCCAGACAGATGCCAAGAAATTGGTTCCGGAGGGCGTAGAGGGACGTGTGGCTTACAAAGGAACCGTGGAGGACACGGTATTCCAGCTGATGGGCGGTCTCCGCTCCGGCATGGGTTACTGCGGTACCTCCAGCATCGAAGAATTGAAACAGAATGGCAGATTTGTCAAGATTTCCGCAGCATCCCTGAAAGAGAGTCATCCTCACGATATCCATATCACCAAAGAAGCGCCGAATTACAGTGTGGACGAGTAGCGAGTCAGGCGGAAACATGCAATGTTTCCGCTTGCGGAGGCAGTCAGAAGAATGCGCAAGTTTACTTGCGGCAGGCTTGTGACTGCTTCTGCAGATGGGAACATGTAATGTTCCCATCTGACGAGCACCACCCATGAGCAAGAGCGCAGCGAATTGTGAATGGTCATGAGACGAGAGCAAGAGCGCAGCGAATTGTGAATGGTCATGAGACGAGAGCAAGAGCGCAGCGAATTGTGAATGGTCATGAGACG